>Ga0208315_1000009_pt1 | contig 618098 bp, 579 predicted proteins | sample MalvireepMed_215_FD_184239 | JGI IMG/M metagenome (GOLD analysis project Ga0208315, IMG submission 184239) | Marine viral communities from the Global Malaspina Expedition - Malaspina viral metaG DeepMed_215 (SPAdes) (version 2) | ecosystem: Environmental > Aquatic > Marine > Oceanic | place...
AGACCCAAGGGGCCTAAAGACCCAAGGGGCCTAAAGACCCAAGGGGCCTAAAGACCCAAGGGGCCTAAAGACCCAAGGGGCCTAAAGACCCAAGGGGCCTAAAGACCCAAGGGGCCTAAAGACCCAAGGGGCCTAAAGACCCAAGGGGCCTAAAGACCCAAGGGGCCTAAAGACCCAAGGGGCCTAAAGACCCAAGGGGCCTAAAGACCCAAAGGGCCTAAAGACCCAAAGGGCCTAAAGACCCAAAGGGCCTAAAGACCCAAAGGGCCTGAAGATACAGAGGGATTTAGCTGCCCCCTAACTCACACCATCGCCAGCCATAACGGAATAACCACAAACGCCAGCAGTGTCTGCGCACTGATGATATTGGCCATCATGGGCGCATTGCCGCCCAGCTGTCGGGCCAAAATGTAAGCGGAGGTGGCGGTGGGCAGGCAGGCCAGCAGGAGCAGAACCTGCTGGCTCAGCAGATCCAATTGCCACCAGGTCGCCAGGCCCAGCATCAGTCCGGGCATTACCACAAACTTGAACATACTGGAGCAGGCAATAATAGGCCAGTCCTGTTTGACCGTGGTCAGGCTAAGGGCAACGCCTACTGCCAACAAGCCGAGGGGCAGGGCAGTGCTGCCCAGTGTTGCCAACAGGGTTTCGATCCAGCCACCCATCAGGCCTAGTCCACTCAGGTTAAGTGCCACGCCCAGCAGGCAGGCAACAATCAGGGGGTTGCTCAGTATTCCGCTAAGCACTTGTGCGGGCGATCTGCCTGGGCCGTTAGTGGCCAGCGAAAAACAGATGACGCTTAATACGTTGACCAGGGGGATCATGATGCTGACCGCTATTGCGGCAATTACCAGTCCGGCATCGCCAAACAGCGCACTGGCAACGGCCAGGCCGATGTAGGTGTTGAATCGGATGGCACCCTGGAACAAGGACGTGAAATCGGCAGCATTGTCACTGGCCCAGGGTTTTATCAACCAGGTGAGCGCGCTGGTCAGCAGCAGAGCGGTGCAAATCACCAGCGCAAAACGCCCGAAGTCGGCATCACTAAAATCCGCCAAAGCCAGGCGGTGAACCAGCAGGGCGGGGAAGGCAATGTAGTAGGTCAGGCGTTCTATGCCCGGCCAGAATTCGGCGCCAGGAAAGTTGATCCGGCGCAGCAGCGCGCCGAATAGTATCAGCAGGAATACGGGGCCCAGAGCGTTGGCAATCATGGCTGCATCATGAGGCTTGATTGCGCATTGAGCAAGGCTTTGACGAGTGCAGGCGGGCGAATCTTTTTTTATGACACGCCATCTTGTCTATAGGACAACGCCAAACGCCGCTGCCGGCCTCTAACTAACCGCTGCCCATACGTCACCACTCCCGTCACCGAAAGCCCCGCCAGCACCAGCGCCGTCACCAGCCCCAGCACGCGATATAACTCACTGCCAGTCTTGGCCGCGTGCAGCGGGTAGATCATATTGGTCAACCGTTCGCCGGGCGGCATGGCGCAGGCGTCTTTAACCGCAACAATCTCGCCGCTGCGTGCATCTGTGTAAACAAAGCTCAGGCCGTTGGGGTGCAGTTCGCATTCGCGCTTCAGGCGGAACCGGTGAAAACCCTGGGGCAGGGCGTCGGCGTAGTAGAACATCAATCGGGCATCAGGCAGAGCCTGCTGCACGCGGGCGATTGTATCGGCGCTTGGCAATGGACGTGCCGGGTCGGTAATGTCCACCGGTGTGCCGGGGGGGAGCACGATCTGGGGAACCGGGTCGCCGAACAGAGCATTCATGCCTTTTTGAACGCTGGTGTAGAACACCATGGCGCTGCCGCTGAGGATAAACAGTAACAGCAGGGGGCTGAGCAGCATGCCGGCGTCACGATGCCAGGCCAGCAGGCTGGCACGCGAGGTGTCACGTGGCCACAGGCGTTTCCAGCGAAACGCCCGGCGAGTTGGCCACCACAGGATCAGGCCGGTGATGGCCATCAGTCCGCCGACAAGACCGATGATGCCTGCGACTATCTCACCGCGATCGCCTGCCATCAGGTGGGCATGAATATCAAACAGAAAACCCATCAGGCGTTGCCGTGGCCGCCACTGATCGATAACGGTCAGTGTCTCGGGGTTGATCAGCGCTTCTTCATGGTCTGGCAAATAAACGTGGTAGGCGGCTAAATCCGGTTCCGGCATTTTCAGGCTGCCCAGCCTGTCGCCGTAAAGGGCGTAGGCTTTGGCGATAGCGGCCGCCTGTTGCTCTGGCGCAGGCACTAGATCCTGGCTGCTGACCTGCGTGTAACGCAGTGCCCAGTAATCATTCTTGTAGATTAAGGCTGCGCCGCTCAGTGCAATCAGAAACAGCGCCAGGGACAGGACCAGTCCGCTGTACAGGTGAAGTTTTCGAAGCAGTGTCATGGTCTTTGTTCTGATCTTGTTGTAAGTGCGATCGCAATTATAAATGATAATGATTTGCATTGCACTTAATTGTCGCTCTAGAATACCGGCCACTTTTTATGTCGTGGACCAGGGAGCTGAGTAGACACCATGAACACATCAACCATTAGCAAACAATTAAGCCTGGCTTCGGCCATCGCGACCATCATCGGTGCCTCATGGTCTGGTGCCGCGCTGGCACAGACAGCCGGATCTGCCGTTGACCAGAATGAGGTGGTGGAGCTGATTGTCACCGGTAGCCGCACCCCGGAGCGACTGGATGAAGTGACGGCGTCGGTGACGGTGGTCGACAGCGAAGCCTTGCGACAGGATCTGCAATTGACGGCCGAGCTGCAGAATATTCTGAGTTTTCGGGTGCCGGGTCTGGCGCCAACCACCAACAGCACCAGTAATTTTGGTCAGACACTGCGCGGCCGTACCACCCTGGTCATGATTGATGGCGTGCCGCAGTCAACGCCTCTGCGAAACGGCGCCCTGGATGTCCGCACCATTGACCCGGCTGCGCTGCAGCGTGTTGAGGTGGTTAAAGGCGCCACGTCTATTTATGGCAATGGTGCGGCCGGCGGCATCATCAATTACATTACACGCGAAGCGGGGGACGAGGCGTTTAATGTTGAGCTGACTCAGCAGATCAGCGTGAATCAGGTGGAATCGGATGACAGTACCAGCTTCCGCAGCAGCGCTACCGTCGATGGTACCGTTGATCGGTTCAGTTATGTATTCAACGCCACGGTGGATGACAACGGTCTGCAGCGCGATGCCGAGGGCGACATTATTGGCCAGGCGATTTACGGACTGTCCGGTGTGCGCACACAAAGTCTGTTTGGCAAACTTGGCTTTCAGATTGATGCCGAAAAATCCCTCAGCCTGACCGCCAATTATTACGATGCCGAACAGGTGGAGCGGCTGATTGATGTGACCAGCAGCATCAACGACGGGACCAAAACCTACGCCGTTAAACCTGCACCTGGGCAGGCCATTCCTGGTGAGCCACAGGGAGTGGATGGTAATACCAACCTGATGTTGCAGTACCGTGATGCTGAGTTGTTTGCCAATACCAGTCTGACAGTAGATGCCTATACTCAGGAAATCGAGAACGTCTTCTTTTACTCGGCCACCTTTGCGGACCCGGCTGCTGGTTTTAGTGGTGGCAATTCAGTCATCTTGTCCGAGAAAGAAGGGCTGCGCCTGAATCTGGAAAGTGTGTTTGATCTGAATGGGGTCGAGACGACTTTTATTTATGGCGCCGATATTCTGAATGATGTGACCTCACAACCGCTGGCCGACGGTCGCAGCTGGGTGCCGGAAATGGACATGAGTAATGAGGCATTGTATCTGCAGTCAAAATTTGTCATCGGCGACTGGGTGCTGAAAGCCGGCGTGCGAGATGAAAGTGTCGATATTGATGTGCCTGATTACACCACCTTGCGTATGTGTGGGGCCAATAACGTCTGCCGCGGTGGCAACCCTGTCGAAGGCGGCAAGTTGTCGTACAGCGACACCACTTACAACGCCGGTCTGCGCTACAACGTCAGCCCAGCGTTCAGCCCGTTTGTCAGTTACTCGCAGGGTTTTGACGTTTCCGATCTGGGCCTGCTCCTGCGCGCTGCCTCGGTGCCTGACCTGGATCAGGTGCAGACTGAAGCCTCGGTTATCGACCACTATGAACTGGGTGTCTCCGGACGTGTTGGCGCCTTCAACTACGAGTTTGCGATTTACGAAAGTGAATCTGAACTGGGCACCGCGACCGTCGAAAATCCGCCCGGAAGCGGTCTGTATGTTCCGGTGCGTGCGCCTCAGGAAATCGAGGGCTGGGAGGTCGCACTGGGACTGATGGTGAATGAACACCTGGATCTGGGCACCACTTACACCTATGTCGAAGGTCAGGATCCCGATACCGGCGTCTATTTGGACGCGCGCAAGATTTCTCCACCCAAGTTCACGGCCTGGGCCGATTATGATCTGGGTAATGGCCTGTCGGCCAGTGCCCAATGGATGAAGGTAATGAACCGCGACCGTTTTGTGCCGGTTGACATGGCCACGGGCCGTTACACCGGTGCCGAGGCGCCGGTAGAGGGTTATGACGTCTTTAACCTCAGCGCACGCTACGGGCGCGATAACTGGCGTGCCTCGCTGGGCATCGAGAACCTGTTTAACGAAGCTTACTTCCCTGCACGTGCTCAGGCCTTTACCTATGCGGGCTACAACACCATGGGGGCCGGGCGCACGATCAAGGCGGGACTGACAGTCGAGTTCTGATCTTTGCGAGCCTGGACACTACACGTTCCGGCCTGTGGAGCAGGCACTGCTCCGTGATAGACTCGTGCCATTGTGGCGCCTCTGCAGAATAGACAAAAAGGCGATCAATGGCACGGGGATATCAATATGAAGAATAATAATCGTTTCTTGAGCACCGCGCTGATGTCGGGCGTCCTCTCGCTCGTTGTTGGCAGCCAGGCAGTGGCCCAGCCGGCTCCGGTGGCAGAACTGCGGCCCGGTATGCTGGTGGGTTATCTGGCGCCAGAAGAATTGCCGCATGCCCTGAGTATCATTCCACCGGCGCCCGAGCCGGAATCTGCCGCGTCTGCCTGGGAACAGGCTGTTAATCAGAACATGCTGGTATTGCGGGGCTCTCCTCGCTGGGATCTGGCCACCCTGGATAACGATCTGAGTTTCCCCAACGCAGCCGGCACCTTCTCCTGCGCTCTGGATATGCCCGTCAATGAGCAGGATACCCCGTATCTCTACCAGTTGCTGAGACGGACCTTGCCCGATGCCGGACTGGCAACCTACAGCGCCAAGGATCACTATCAGCGCCCCCGTCCATTTGTCGTTAACGGTCAGCCTATTTGTGCAGAAGGGCAGGAGGAGCGCCTGGCCAGTGATGGGTCCTATCCCTCAGGCCATACCGCCATCGGCTGGGCCTGGGCACTCATCCTGAGCGAGCTTGCCCCAGAGCGAGGAGATGCCATTCTGCAGCGTGGCCTGGCCTTTGGTGAGAGCCGCATGGTGTGTAATGTGCACTGGCCCATGGATGTGAACCAGGGGCAGATAGTTGGTGCAGCCACAGTAGCCCGCCTGCATGCCAATGCAAGCTTCCGCGAGGACATGGCCGGAGCGGCGCGTGAAATCGAGCAGTTCAGCGGCAAGGGCCTGGGCACTAATCGTGATTGTGAGGCAGAGGCAGCGGCGCTGCAGATTGAGGTTAAACGCTGAGATGAGCGACAAAATCCATCACTGGCTTAACCTGTCTACCAGTCTGGCGGTGATTCTGGGTATGGTCTTCCTGGCCTTTGAGATCCGTCAGAACACCGAGATGATGCGCTCACAGACGCGCGATTCCATCTCCGAAAAACAGATGATGTTCTCCGAATGGGTGGCTACCGAAATTGATCTGGCGTCGGCGATTGCCAAGGCCAATGCCGGTGAGCCCCTGGCACCGGACGAAGGCGTGATGTACGCCTATTTTCTGGCCGGGGTATGGCGCGAGTGGGAGAATTCCTATTACCAGTTTCAGCGTGAACTGTTTGACCGAGACGAGTTTGAACCACGGTTGCAGCGCTGGCGTGCCAGTATGCGCACCGACCTGGCGCGGGTGAACTGGCTGGCGACACGGCAAAACTATGCCCCGGCATTCCGGGCGGTGGTGGATGAGATTGTTGCCGAATATCCGGTGCCTGATGAATTACGTGACGATCGGGTTGATGAGACGGCGGTGCCATAAGGCTTAAAGTGCAAACTGTCACGAATCCGCGCTAAACTGTCAGGCTTTATAATACCGCCATCAAACTCAAGGAAAGGTTGATCATGAAGATCCTGGTTACCGGGACCGCCGGCTTTATCGGATTTCACCTCGCACAGCGCCTGGTTGCCCGCGGTGACGAAGTCGTAGGTCTGGACAACATCAATGACTACTACGATGTTAATGTGAAGTATGGCCGACTGGCCGAGGCGGGCATCGCCCGGGAGTCGCTGGCCTACGGCAAACTGGTCCAATCGTCCACGTCTGCCAACTACCGGTTTATTCAACTACAGCTGGAAGACAAAGAGGCGATAGATGCCCTGTTTGCCGCCGAGCAGTTTGATGCCGTATGTAATCTGGCGGCTCAGGCCGGTGTGCGTTATTCATTGACCAACCCGCAGGCTTATATTGACTCCAATATCGTCGGATTTATTAATCTGCTGGAGGCCTGCCGTCATTTTGACGTGAAGAATCTCTCTTACGCATCCAGCTCGTCTGTGTATGGCCTGAACGAGGCACTGCCATTTGCCACCACACACAATGTGGATCACCCGATCAGTCTGTACGCGGCCAGTAAAAAGTCCAATGAGCTGATGGCACATACCTACTCGCATCTTTTTGGAATCCGCACCACCGGGCTGCGATTCTTTACCGTTTATGGGCCGTGGGGACGGCCGGATATGGCGCTGTTCCTTTTCACGAAGGCTGCGCTGGCAGGCGAGCCCATCAAGGTGTTCAATCACGGCAATATGCGCCGGGACTTTACCTACATCGATGACATTATTGAGGGTGTGGTCCGTGTGATAGACAACCCGGCCTCTGCGGATCCGGACTGGTCGGGTGCGGATCCCAACCCTGGAAGTTCGTCGGCACCCTACAAAATCTACAATATTGGCAATAACAATACCGTTAAGCTGCTGGATTTTATTGAGGCAATTGAAAAGGCTCTGGGTGTCACAGTCGAGAAAGAATTCCTGCCCTTGCAGCCAGGTGATGTACCTGCCACCTTTGCCAACGTGAATGATCTAGTAGAGGATATGGGTTACAAACCGGGTACACCGGTGCAGGAGGGCATCGATAACTTTGTGAAGTGGTATCGTGAGTTCTTTAGGGTTTAAACCCACCGTCGTGTGGTTCACAGGTCTGTCCGGTGCGGGCAAGACCACAGTGTCGCAACGGGTTGCGGCCTTGATGCGGGAACAGTCGCTGCCGGTCGTGACGCTGGATGGCGATGAACTGCGCGCAGGTCCTTGTCGTGATCTGGGGTTTACTCCGGAAGACCGTGCCGAAAATGTGCGCCGGGTCGCAGTGCTGGCCAGGGAACAGAGTCAATTCGGTCAACTTGTATTGGTGGCGCTGATCTCGCCGCTGCAGGCTGACAGGGACAGAGCCCGTCAGATAATCGAGGCCAGTGGTGCCGACTTTATTGAGATATTTGTGGATGCACCTTTATCGGTGACAGAGGCTCGTGACCCCAAGGGCCTGTACAAGCGGGCGCGACGCGGCGAGCTCACACACTTTACCGGCATTGATGCTCCCTACGAGGCGCCGGTCGATCCAGCACTTGCCATACGCACTGACGCAGAGTCACCGGAGCAGTCAGCTTCGCGTGTGATGGAGATTCTGCTGGCTTCAACTGAAGCGGGAGATAAAGCGATGAATCAGACCCAGTTACTTGAAGAACTGATCGCGGTCGCCCGTCATGCCGGTGACGTGATCATGAAAATCTACGCCACTGATTTTGCCGTCCATGAGAAGCGCGATGACTCTCCGGTGACGGCCGCTGATGAGCGCGCAGAGGCGGTCATCGCCGCGGCGCTGCGACAGATGACACCGGATATTCCCATTGTTGCAGAAGAGGCCATGGCCGCGGGCAAACAGGTGTCGCCAGGCCGACAGTTCTGGCTGGTTGATCCACTCGATGGCACCAAGGAGTTTGTCAGCCGCAATGGAGAATTTACGGTCAATATTGCGCTGATACAGGATGGGGCTCCCATTCTGGGCGTGGTGTATGCGCCGGTAACAGACACCGTGTTTGCTGGCAGTGAAAAAGATGGCGCATTTATTGTGGATGCCGGTGCAAAACGCGAAATTTCTGTAAGAGATATACCTGACGCTGGTGCGGTTGTGCTGACCAGCCGCTCCCATGGCGACTATGATGCCCTGCACAAGCGTCTGGAGGGCCAGGCTGTGGCGGACTGGCGACTGGTAGGTTCCTCTTTGAAAATCTGCCTGATAGCAGCAGGTGAGGGCGATCTGTATCCACGCCTGGGTCGCACCATGGAGTGGGACACCGCCGCCGGACACGCGGTCCTGCGCGCGGCTGGAGGCCGCCTGATGGTGCTGAACGGTTCCGTTGCTGATACGCTGCGGGCCGGGCGTGAACTAGGCTACGGCAAACCCGGATTTGAAAATCCGAATTTTCTGGCTTGCGCCTGACCGGGTTCACCTCATTCAGGCAAATGATTTCCCTGCGTCCCCTTTAGTCGCTACCAAACAGATCACGCGTATAGACCTTGTCTGCCACATCTGCCAGCAGCTCTGTCATGCGGTTGGCGATGATGATGTCGCACTCAGCCTTGAAGGACTCGAGGTCGTGGGTGACCCGGGACTTGAAGAACTCTGGCTGATCCAGCTCCGGTTCATAAACTACCACCGGGATGCCTTTGGCTTTGATGCGCTTCATGATGCCTTGAATGCTGGAGGCGCGGAAATTGTCGGAGCCGGCCTTCATAATCAGCCGGTAAACCCCCACGGTTTTGGGTTGTCTGGCGATGATGGCGTTGGCGATATAGTCCTTGCGAGAGGTGTTGGAATCGACGATGGCACGAATCAGGTTTTGCGGCACATCTTCGTAGTTGGCCAGCAGCTGTTTGGTATCTTTGGGCAGACAGTAGCCGCCGTAACCAAAAGAGGGGTTGTTATAGTGATTGCCGATACGCGGGTCCAGGCAGACGCCATCGATGATATGGCGCGTGTTCAGCCCGTGCGTGGCTGCATAGCTGTCCAGTTCATTGAAGTAGGCAACGCGCATGGCCAAGTAGGTGTTGCTGAACAGTTTGACCGCTTCCGCTTCGGTGGAGTCAATCAGCAGCACTGCCGCGTCTGGTTTTAATGAACTGCTTCTGAGTAGATCGGCAAATTGCTGGGCTCGTTCGGAGCGCTCACCGACGATAATGCGGCTGGGGTGCAGGTTGTCGTACAGGGCGCGACCTTCACGCAGAAACTCTGGCGAGAAAATCAGATTGTCCGTACCAAACCGCTCGCGCGCGTCCGCGGTATAGCCGACAGGCACGGTTGATTTAATGACCATCACGGCATTGGGGTTGATGCGCATGACGTCCTGGATGACCGACTCGACCGATTTGGTGTTGAAGTAGTTGGTGTCAGTGTCGTAATCGGTGGGCGTGGCGATGATGACAAAGTCCGCGTCTTCGTAGGCCTGCTGCTTGTCCAGGGTGGCGGTGAGGTGCAGGGTGCGGTTTGCCAGAAAGTCTTCGATTTCTGCGTCTACGATCGGGCTTTGGCCAGCATTAATCATGGCGACTTTTTCCGGCATGATATCCAGCGCTGTTACTTCGTGGTGCTGAGCCAGCAGCACCGCATTGGACAGTCCCACATATCCGGTGCCCGCAATCGTAATTTTCATCCTGAATGATTCTCCTGCCTTACGTTTATTTTTGATCCGCCGAGTTTAGCACGAGCTTGTGGCGATTGTGCTACTCTTGGGTTAGGACGGAAGCAAGGGGATACGAGCATGGCTGAGCCAGGCAATTTCTATCGCGCACCGGTCCCGGCCGGCGAGCTGGTCGACAGGATCAGTATTTTGCGTATCAAGCAGCAACGAATGGACGACAAGGACAGTCTGCTGAATGTGGAGCTGGAACTGGCAGCGCTGGAGCTGACGGGCTCAGTCTTGCTGACCAACCCGGCTCTGCAGCCGCTGCTGGAGGAACTGCAGGGTATGAATGAAGCCCTGTGGGAGATTGAGGAGGCACTGAGAGAGTGTGAGCAGGTGCATGACTTCTCGGAATACTTTATTCGCCTGGCCCGCAGTGCCTATATCACCAGAGACGAAAGGGCCTCGGTGAAGCGTCAGATTAACTTCCTCGCCGGCCCGGCAAGTCAGGAAGAAAAAAATTACGCAGCACATTGATCGGTGGTCTATAACCTCTAATAGGAGGCGAGACCATGCGAAATATACTGATAGCCCTGGATGGCACCTGGAATCAGCCCGGTCAGCGTGACCAGGACAGGGTGGTACCCAGCAATGTCGTAAAAATGGTGCGTGCGGCGGCAATTGATGAATCTGCCGGTGGCGACGATAAACAGCTGCGTTACTACGATGCCGGAGTCGGTACCGCTGGGCGTATTGACAAGATCTGGGGCGGGGTGGCCGGACGTGGCCTGTTCGGCAATATGCGTCAGGCCTACGCCTGGTTGATGCAGCACTATCGGGACGGCGATCGCCTGTTTCTGATTGGTTTCAGCAGGGGCGCCTTTGCCGCACGCAGCCTGGCAGGTCTGCTGGATGTGTGCGGCATACCCAGACAGGTATCGCCTGACTCACCTCGATTTACGCCTCCCAACGCTCAACAGGCTGCCCAGATAAGCCGGCAGGCGACGCGCATCTATAGGATGTCAGCCGGACCTGCGCGGAACATCGCCACACGGAACTTTCGTGCCCGCCATTACAGCAATGACGGCACAGTAAACTTTATCGGTGTCTGGGACACGGTAGGTGCCCTGGGTCTGCCCACACGCGGGCCTGTAGGCTGGCTCACCCGGCGTCGGCATGGCTTTCATAACGCACGGCTGGGCACCAATATCCTGAATGCCTATCACGCACTGGCCATTAACGAAAAACGCGCGCCATTTCAGCCGACGCTGTGGCAATGGCCACTGCCGCAGCAGATTCAGAACATTGAGCAGGTCTGGTTTGCCGGCGTGCACTCCAATGTCGGTGGTGGCTATGTGGATGCCGGCCTGTCAGATATCGCCCTGAAGTGGATGCTGGAAAAAGCCGAGCAGCACGGCCTGCTGATCAATCACGACTACGTGCAGCAGCGCATAGACCCCAATGTGTTTGGCGAGCTGCGCTGCTCCTTGTCTCCGATGTACCGGGCACCCTTGCTGGGCCGCGCCGGCCCACGTGAGATTCTCACCGGCGCGCCGGGCGAAGCCATACACCCGAGCGTGTCAAAAAGATGGGAAGCTCCCAGCAGGCCGGAAGAGCCTCCTAAAAATCTAATCTTGAATTGATCACTCATACATGAAGGATTAAAGCAGGGGTCGGTTTTTGGTAATTCAGATTTAACTTGAGAACGTTTCAGGGCGCAGTCAGGCAAGGCAAAATTGCGGCGCGAAAGCGGAGTTTACAAACCCGTAAATGAGCATTTCGCGCCGCGATTTTAACGCCGCATGTCAGCGTCCTGGGGCGTTCTGTTACTTCAAAGGCCAACCACCTAACGCTTGGTAACGATTAACGATTCCGCAGAATAACTCCGCGGTCCGCTCCGCATCATACTTGGCCGAATGTGCCGACTTGGTATCAAACTCAATACCAGCTGCTTCGCAGGCGCGGGCCAGCACGGTCTGTCCGTAGGCCAATCCGCTGAGCGTGGCAGTGTCAAAGCTTGAGAAGGGGTGGAAGGGGTTGCGCTTGAGGTCATGACGCGCAGTGGCGGCATTGATAAAACCGTGGTCAAAGTGGGCGTTGTGTGCCACCAGGATCGCGCGTTTGCAGCCATGTGTTTTCATGGCCGTGCGGATGACCTTGAACAGGTCACCAAACACATCTTTTTCGTTACGGGCTATGCGCAAGGGGTGGTAGGGATTGATACCCGTAAACTTGAGCGCGGCCTCTTCGATATTGGCGCCCGGGAAGGGGATGACACGATGAAAGTGCGTCTGCTCTGGCAGCAGCCGGCCTTTTTCGTCCATGCCCAGAATGACGGCGGCAATCTCCAGAATGGCGTCGGTTTTGGCATTAAAGCCGCCACATTCGATATCCACAACTACCGGCAGGTAGCCGCGAAAGCGATTACCCAGTGGGCTTTCTGTTGAGTCGTTATCGTCGTGATCATGCATTGGCACTGCTCCCTGTGACGGAACCGACAAGACGCCAGCGCATGGTTTCACCAGCACGCAGCGGCACCAGCGTGCCATCGCCGAAGGGGTAAGTGGCTGGCACCTGCCACTCCTTGCGTTCGAGGGTAATGGTGTCGCTGTTACGTGGCAGTTTGTAGAAGTCCGGCCCGTGGAAAGATGCAAAGGCCTCGAGCTTGTCCAGCGCGCCGGCGTCCTCAAAGATCTCGGCATAAAGCTCAATGGCAGCGTGGGCACTGTAGCAGCCGGCACAGCCGCAGGCGGTCTCCTTGGTGGGCCGAGCGTGCGGCGCGGAATCGGTACCCAGAAAGAAACGTGAGTCGCCGCTGATGGCTACTTCCAGCAGGGCGCGCTGGTGCACATTGCGCTTCAGGATTGGCAGGCAGTACAGATGTGGGCGCACACCCCCGACCAGCAGGTGGTTGCGGTTGTACATCAGGTGTTGCGGTGTGATGGTGGCCGCCAGCTCACCTTCGCTGCCGCGCACGAATTGCGCCGCATCGGCGGTGGTAATATGTTCGAGCACCACGCGCAGCTCGGGGAAGCGCTGGCGCAGTGGCGCCAGTATGTTATCGATGAACATTTTCTCACGGTCGAAGATATCGACTTCATTGTCGGTAACTTCGCCATGCACCAGCAGCGGCATGCCAATCTCGGCCATGGTTTCCAGCACCGGGTAGACTTTTTCTATCGCAGTGACGCCGCTTTCAGAGTTGGTGGTGGCGCCGGCCGGGTAGTATTTGACGGCGCGCACGTAGCCGCTCTCGTGCGCCTTGCGAACTTCCTCAGGGCTGAGCTGATCGGTGAGGTACAGTGTCATCTGCGGTTCAAAGCTGTTGCCTGCCGGCCGCGCCGCGAGAATGCGCTGGCGATAGGCCAGGGCCGCTTCGGTGGTGGTGACAGGTGGTTTCAGATTGGGCATGACGATGGCCCGGGCGAACTGGCTGGCAGTGTGGCCGACCAGGTCTTGTAACACGTCGCCGTCGCGCAGGTGCAGGTGCCAGTCGTCGGGGCGGGTGATTGTCAGTGTCTGCATAGTAAAGTTTCTGTGACTGTGGCCGATGTCAGGGGATGTAGAAAGACATTGACTCGGCGGGCGAATGACTCGAATGCGCAAGTTTATCCTATCTTGGCCTGTAATGCTCACTGCGGCAGCGGTGTCGTTGGCATCACAAGTGCTGTCGACATCGGTGCACGCCGGGTCAGTGTCTTCTTTTTATCCCGATCTGGGCGAAGATGGCTGGAGTGTCGATACCTCTATCTTCGAATGTTCTCTGATTCAGCAGATTCCCAATTTTGGTACCGCCGTGTTCTATCATCAGGCCGGTGAGTCCATGCGTTTTTATCTGCGGTCTCCGAACAGCCCCATGCAGGAAGGCAGGGCGCTGTTGACCTCGCAGCCACCGCGCTGGCGCCAGGATCTGCAAGTGCGTGATCTGGCATACGTGGACGTGCAGCGTTCCAGACAGCCGGTGGTCATGGATGCTGCGCAAAGCCAGCTGCTGATCGCGGAACTGGGTCGCGGCATGGTACCCACCCTGATGCGCAGAGCGTGGTTCAGTGATACCGAATCAGTGCACGTGGGTATTTCGCCGGTTCGATTCGGTGAGGCCTATGCTGAGTACCATCAGTGTCAGGGCAACCTGCTGCCGGTCAATTTTGGTCAGATTGAGCGATCCACAGTGTTCTGGGCCACGGGTCAGCGCGAGTTGAGTGACGAGCAGCGCGCGCAGCTGGATGACATTGTCACCTACATGAAAGCTGATCCCGCTGTTCATGCTGTTGATATCAATGGTTTCACTGACAGCGCCGGTAACGCCCGCGACAACCTTGAGCTGTCACGCATCCGTGCCTTTGCCGTGCAGACCTATCTAATCGAGCAGGGCATTGACGAGAACATGCTCACCACCCGTTATTTTGGTTCCACCCCCCAGTTCCGCATTGTGCGCAATGAGCAGTCAGCCGAAGACCGCGACCGCAACCGGCGTGTCACGCTGCGCCTGCATCGCCATGGCGACGACGACTGACCTGGGACTGACCTGAACAGCCGCGATTGTTCAGCCCTTTCTTCCTACGCCGTACACTGATAATTAGTCCAGAAACCTTGTCGGTACCTGATGCCACATCATCTGGCGATCTTTTCTTGCCTGTTGCCATTCATTTGTCGTGTGATGATATAACGTCTTGTCACTATCAAATGATATGCTGTATCATCCTGCGTCAGTTGCCTGATTACACCATGTCCAGCCAGGCGATACTCTTACCCGCGCCCCTGGGTGCGCTGATATTGAAACTGAAATGACAGGGATCACTGAGAATGAACAATAAAACACCGCTGAGCGTTGCAATAGCCATGGCCGTTGCCGGCATTACTGCGGCCGCAGGAAGCGCCGCCCAGGCACAAACCGAAGATGTGACCGAGATCCGGGTCACGGCGTTGGGTGTGACCGAGAGCGCCGATCTGATTGTGGCGCCATTCAGTGTGCTGGATTCAGATGAGTTGTTGAGTCGTGGTGGCACCCTGGGAGATCTGCTGAATGGTCTAACCGGTGTGCATGCTGATAGTTTTGGCGGAGGCTCCAGCCGACCGGTCATCCGCGGCCAGACCACGCCGCGCACCAAAGTGCTGTCGGATGGCAGCAATGTGCTCGATGCCTCTGATGTTTCGCCAGACCATGCGGTTGCCGTCGACCCGATTCTTGCGCAACGTGTTGAAGTGCTGCGTGGCCCGGCAACGCTGCTCTACGGCGGCGGCGCGATTGGTGGTGTAGTGAACGTGCTGGATGACAAGATCCCATCCACTATGCCGGGAGCAGACGGTGGCCAGACCTATGATGGATTTGTGGCGCTGCGTGGCAATACTGTGGCCAATGAACGTGCGGGTGCGATCAGCCTGACCAGTCGTGCGACTGACAATATTGCCGTGCATTTTGAAACTTCTATGGTCAAAAAAGATGATTACGAGGCGCCCAACTGGGATGAGGCCCGTGTCGAAGGCACCTTTGCCGACAGCAATAATTCCAGTGTGGGCGCATCGTGGATAGGGGAGCGTGGCTTTATTGGCCTTTCCTATTCCTACCGCAAAGATGATTACGGTATTCCCGGGCACAGCGAGGAATTTGAGGACTGTCATCCTGACGGCGCCATGCTGCACTGCGAGCCGCATGATGATCATGACGAAGATGACCACGATGACGACCATATTGATGACCACGACGACGATCATGGCGATGAACACGACCACGAGCATGGTGTCCCGTTCATTGATCTGACCAGCAAGCGTGTCGATCTTCGTGGCGAGCTGCTAGCGCCACTGCCGGGCATCAACAAGGTCCGCTTCCGTGCCAGCAACACGGATTACGAGCACTACGAAATTGAAGAAGAGGAAGTAGGTTCGGCCTTTTTCAATAAAGGTTACGAAGCGCGGATCGAGTTTGATCATGCCTCACTGATGGGGTGGCAGGGTCTGTTCGGTGTGCAGGTTTCTGATACCGAGTTCAGCTCGCAGGGCGAGTCGCCATTCCTGCCGACCATCGAATCTGAAGCAACGGGTGTCTTTGTTGTTGAGCACTTCCAGCTGAGCGATGCCTGGCATCTGGAAGCTGGCGCGCGTTATGACCGTCAGAAACACCGTCCGGTCAATGACCCGCGTGGTCGCCCGGCATTCAGTGACTCTGCCAGTTCATGGTCGGGTTCGGCGATCTGGGAAGCGGGCGACGGCATCATTCTGTCTGCCACCTACGCCAGTGCCCAGCGCCTGCCGCACGCACAGGAGCTGTACTCACGTGGAATTCACGTGGCGACCAATACCTTCGAGTGTGGTCTGATTCCCGATCCGCTGACCTGTGGTGGTCTCGAGAATAATCAGCCGCTGCGCAAGGAGTCGGCCGACAACATCGAACTGGGTCTGCGCAAGGTGACCGGTCCGGTGACTTACAGTTTTAACCTGTTCCGCAACAATGTAGACAACTATATCTATGCGCGGACGCTGGATCAGTACGAAGAATTTCGTCTGGTGAAGTACACCCAGCGTGATGCGAAGTTCACCGGCTACGAGGCAGAGCTTGCCTACCGCTTCAATGACAATTTTGCAGCTGAGGTGTTCAGTGACTACGTACGCGTCGGGCTGGAAGACACTGCAGATCGTCTGCCACGAATCCCGCCGCGTCGCGTTGGTGTGCGTCTGGACGCCCAGGTGGCTTCGCGGACCAGCGCAGAGCTGGAGTTCTACCGCAGCGGCAAACAGCAGCGCACGGCCGCGTTTGAAGCCGGTGTTGATGACTACAAGATGGTTAATCTGAGCGTCAGCCATAGCTTTGACGAGAATGGCCGCTACAACCTGTTCCTGCGTGCCAGCAACCTGCTGGACGAGGAAGTACGCAATGCGTCTTCCTTCCTGGCAGATGTGATCCCGATGCCGGGCCGCAACGTCAGCGCCGGCTTCAAGATGGACTTCTGACGACCGCTGTCGAAAAGGACCCGCAGGCCCTGTGGGTCCTTCAAACGCTTTGTGCCATCCTTCCGTGAGCGGAGTGTTCCCTCGGGAATTTCAGGCCAGCCGTCAGGCTGGCCTTTTTTTTGCCTGATCAGGCCCGGACCAGCCCTGACTTAAGCGCCGCCTTTTTATCTGCTACAATTGCCGCCCTGTTTTTTCATCCCTTTCAATTGGAGCAGCACAGCATGTCTGGCATCAAAAAAGTGGTATTGGCCTATTCCGGCGGCCTGGATACCTCGGTCATCGCCAAGTGGTTGATGGAAACCTACCAGTGTGAGGTTGTCACCTTTACCGCTGACCTGGGTCAGGGTGAAGAGCTGGAGCCGGCGCGCGCTAAAGCCAAGGCCATGGGCATCAAGGAAATCTATATCGAAGATCTGCGCGAAGAGTTTGTGCGCGATTTCGTGAACCCGATGTTCCGTGCCAACGCCCTGTATGAAGGCGAATACCTGCTGGGTACCTCAATCGCCCGTCCTTTGATTGCCAAACGTCTGGTTGAAATCGCCAACGAAACCGGCGCCGATGCGATCGCCCACGGTGCCACCGGCAAGGGTAACGATCAGGTGCGCTTCGAGCTGGGTGCCTACGCGCTGAAACCCGGCATTCAGGTGATTGCCCCCTGGCGTGAATGGGATCTGACTTCTCGTGACAAGCTGCTGGCCTATTGTGAAGAGCACAACATCCCGGTTGAGAAAAAGCGCGGCACGAAGTCTCCATACTCCATGGATGCCAACCTGCTGCACATCTCCTACGAAGGTGACATCCTGGAGAACCCGGGCGCCGAGCCGGAAGAAGATATGTGGCTGTGGTCGGTATCTCCCGAAAACGCTCCGGATACACCAACCTATATCGAACTGACCTACGAGAAGGGCGACATTGTAGCTATCGACGGCGAAAAAATGTCACCTGCTACCGTACTGGCGCACCTGAACAAGGTTGCTGGCGCCAATGGCATCGGTCGTGCCGACCTGGTCGAGAACCGCTACGTTGGCATGAAGTCACGCGGCTGCTACGAAACACCCGGTGGCACCGTGATGCTGAAAGCCCACCGCGCCATTGAATCAGTGACACTGGACCGCGAACTGGCCCACCTGAAAGACGAGCTGATGCCAAAATACGCATCACTGGTTTACAACGGCTACTGGTTTGCCCCCGAGCGTAAAGCACTGCAGCAGCTGATCGACTACTCTCAGCAGTACGTCAACGGTACCGTGCGTCTGAAGCTCTACAAAGGTAACGTCATCGTGGTAGGTCGTGAGTCGGCAGATTCGCTGTTCGATGTGAACATCGCGACCTTTGAGGATGATGCTGGCGCATATAATCAGGCAGATGCTGGTGGATTCATCAAGCTCAATGCGCTGAGATTAAGAATCGCGGCGAATAAAGGCAGAAAAGTATAAGTGTACGGAGGCCCAGGATGGTTTTGGCACAGGAACAGATTGCGCAGTTTCATGAGCAGGGGTTTCTGGTGTTTGACCCGGGGCTGGATGAGGCGTTTGTTGACGATCTGAAGGAGAAGGTGTTTGTACACTACGATCCTGCTTTTCAGGCCAATCCTACTTTTCCCACGCGCTTGCAGGATCTCTGGAAGCGCGTGGATGAGGTCCGGCAGCTGGCAGTGAATGACAATGTGCTGCAGGCGCTGGAGCAACTGCTGGGCCGCCGCGCGCGGCCATTTCAGACCCTGAACTTTCCCACTGGCACGCGCCAGGCCGCACACTCTGACACCATCCACTTTAACAGTCTGCCGCATGGTTACATGGCGGGAGTGTGGGTGGCGCTGGAAGATATTACGCCGGACAACGGACCACTGATTTATTATCCTGGCAGTCACAAGCTGCCAGAAATGTCGATGCAGGACTTTGGTCTTGAGCCGGGTTACGAGCATTACCGTGAATACGAAGAGATGATGCGCGAGCACATCGAGCTGAATGGTCTGAAGCCGCAACTTGGCACTATCCGCAAGGGTGAGGCGCTGATCTGGCATGCCAATCTGATTCATGGCGGCGCGCCTCAGACGGATCCGACATTGAGCCGGCATTCGCAGGTGACGCACTATTATTTTGCGGATTGTCAGTACTATATACCGATGCGCAGTACGGCGGACAAACCGCATATTCGCGAGCCGGAGTGGGTGACATTTGAACCTTATGTCGAGCCTGCAGAGTCAGGTTTGCCGCCGACTCCGAGCCTGCTACGCCGCGTTGTAAACAAACTGCGTCGATCTATTGGGTAGAGCCGGCGTCTGCCGTATAACCCGTGTCGACCAGTTGCTGGATACCAAACTCCGTGCGCGTAATCCGCGCGCGCTCCACCTGCTTCCTCAGGTTTTTGTTCTGCGCCATCAGGGCAGGGTCCCGATAACCTTTGGCGTGATCCAGGTGAACCAGCACCGCACTGTACTTGACGTCGCGTGCTCTGATTCCACGGTTGCGCAGTCGCACACCAAACTCCCGATCTTCGCCTCCATAGGCCATGCGCTCGTCAAAGCCGTTGACCGCCAGTACGTCGGTTTTCCAGGCGGCTGCGTTGGAGCCTTTGAAGTTGCACGCAGCGGGCGAGCAGCGATTCAGTATCGCAGCCAGGGTAGGGCCGGCGCTGATGCGCAGAATTTTGCGGGTGGGTTTTAGGCCATGCTGATACAGCCAGCGTTTGTCGAAGCAGCGCTGCTGTTCGATATCGTCGCGATCGATCAGCTTGCTGGTTGGCATTGGCAATAACAGGCTGCCGCCAGAAACAAACAGGCCTGGTTCGGCAGAACCAAGGTGTGTGCTGACAAAGTCGCGGCGTGGAATACAGTCACCGTCAGTGAAGATCAGATATTCGGCGTTGGCGTGCAACACACACTTGTTGAGAATGCGACACTTGCGAAAGCCATCATCGCGCTGCCAGACATGGATGATGGGGACAGGTGACTTTGTTCGCATGGCATCAATGAGTGTGCGGGTCTCTTCAGTTGAACCGTCATCAGCGATGACGATCTCGAAGTCATGACGATCCTGATAAAAATAGCCATAAAGCACTTTCTCCAGCCAGGCAGGAGAGTTGTAGGTGGAGATGATGACGCTGGCGACAGGTTTTGCAGAAGTTGTCATGGTGGTCATACTGGCGGGCAGTCCCTGGGTGAATTTGGCCGATCAGTTGCAGAATATCAGACTTCGGTTTTCTTTTTGTACTCACAAAGATCATAAATGACACAGGCACCGCAACGGGGTTTGCGTGCCACGCACACATAGCGACCATGCAGGATAAGCCAGTGATGGGCATCCAGCAGAAATTCGGCGGGCACCAGACGAATCAGGCGCTTTTCCACCTCCAGAACATTTTTGCCGGGCGCGATGCCAGTCCGGTTGGAGACGCGGAAAATGTGTGTGTCGACCGCCATGGCCGGCTGTTTAAAAGCAGTATTGAGCACCACATTGGCGGTCTTGCGGCCCACGCCGGGCAGTGCCTCCAGTTCCTCTCGGGTGGATGGCACAATGCCCTGATGCTTTTCAACCAGCGCGCGGCAGGTCTTGATTACATTCTCGGCTTTGGTGTTAAACAGGCCGATTGTCTTGATGTAGGACTTCAGGCCGTCAACGCCCAGCGCCAGAATCGCCTCGGGTGTATTGGCTACCGGATAGAGCTTGCGGGTGGCCTTGTTGACGCCGACGTCTGTGGCCTGTGCGGAAAGGATTACCGCAATCAGCAGTTCAAAGGTGCTGCTGTATTCCAGCTCTGTCGTCGGATTGGGGTTTTCGGCACGCAGTCGCTGGAATATTTCTGTGCGTTTCTGTTTGTTCATCGCTAAAAGGGGACGGAGGGATTTAGCTTACTAAATCCCACCGTCCCCTTTACCTCCTTTTTTGCGCGCCACGGCCGCCATGATCTCGGCGCGCAGCTGTTCGGGAGACTTGGCCCAGGGCGAATTGACGATGCTGTCTTTCTGCAGCTGTTCACCGCGATCCAGCGTCGCCAGTTTTTCCTGCAGACGCAGTTGACGACGTGCCTCGTGTGCATCGGCTTCGCGTGTCAGTCGGGCCTTGCGCTGCTCGTAGCGTAGTTGCCATTCCTGCGCCTGCGCACGACTCGGTGGTTCGATTTCGGTGCCGACGGTAATCATGTCGATACAGTCGACCGGACAGGGCTCGACACACAGATCGCAGCCGGTGCAATCGCTGGCGATCACGGTGTGCATCAGTTTGGCCGCGCCGACAATGGCGTCCACCGGGCAGGCCGTAATGCATTTGGTGCAGCCAATACATTCGTCTTCGCGGATCACAGCGCGCTGCAGCGGCACGTGCTGGCCGACTTCCGGATTCAGGGGCTGAGCGGGCTGTCCGGTTAATTCAGCCAGGACGGTGATGGTCTGCGGGCCACCCGGCGGGCATCGATTGATCGCCTCGCCAGCCGCGATGGCTTCGGCGTAAGGACGACAGCCCTGGTACCCGCATTTTGTGCACTGGGTCTGGGGGAGGGCGGCGTTGATCCGGTCTGTCAGTGAGGTCTGTTCCATGGGCGCGAAGTTTACCACACCCTTTTGCCGCCAGCGCTGCGATCCAGTATCATCTGCACCCCGGAATGACACTGAGGAAACGCTGTGAAGAAGTGGCAATGTATTGTTTGTGGCCTTATTTATGACGAAGCCGAAGGCTGGCCGGATGACGGCATTGAGCCGGGCACTGCCTGGGAGGACGTCCCGGATGACTGGATGTGCCCTGAGTGCGGCGTCGGCAAAGAAGACTTTGAGATGATCGAGATTTAAATTTACCCCTGATACCAGATTCCAAGGACCCCACCCGTGACCAAACGCAAAATTCTTGTTACCAGCGCCTTGCCCTATGCCAATGGACCAATTCATCTGGGGCATATGCTGGAAGCCGTTCAGACTGATATCTGGGTCCGGTTTCAGAAGATGCGTGGTCACGATTGCGTCTATGTCTGTGCTGACGATGCACATGGCACCGCCATCATGTTGCGGGCCGAGAATGAGGGCATCACCGCAGAACAGCTGATTGACCGGGTGCGTGCTGAGCACAAGGCCTCCTACGATGGCTTCCGCATCGGCTTTGATAATTATCACTCCACCCATTCGCCGGAAAATCGTCACTATTCCGAGGTGATTTATCGGGCCCTGCGTGACAACGGGCGCATTGCCACACGATCCATCCGTCAGCTTTATGACCCTGAGAAAGGCCTGTTTCTGGCTGATCGCTTTGTTAAAGGCACCTGTCCCAAGTGCAAGACCGACGATCAATATGGTGACAACTGCGAGGCCTGCGGTGCGACCTACAGTCCCGCAGAACTGATCAACCCGCGCTCGACACTGTCTGGCGCGACGCCTGTTGAAAAGGACTCAGAGCACTATTTCTTTAAACTGCCTGAGTTCACCGAGTTCCTGAAGAGCTGGACCCGTAGTGGCACGCTGCAGGAGCAGGTGGCGAACAAGCTGGCCGAGTGGCTGGAAGGCGGGTTGCAGGAGTGGGATATCAGCCGCGATGCGCCGTATTTTGGATTTGAGATTCCGGATGCACCTGGCAAGTATTTTTACGTCTGGCTGGATGCGCCGATTGGTTACATGGCCAGCTTCAAGAACTATTGCGAACGCACCGGCTTGGACTTTGACGCGTACTGGAAGCCGGGCAGCGACGCCGAGCTGTATCATTTTATCGGCAAGGACATCATCAATTTCCACGCGCTGTTCTGGCCAGCCATGCTGTCAGATGCTGGCTACCGCACGCCGACCGCGGTTTATGCGCATGGTTTCGTCACCGTCAACGGCAAAAAAATGTCCAAGTCGCGTGGCACCTTTATCAATGCCGATACCTACCTGCAGCATCTGGATCCGGAATATCTGCGCTATTTCCTGGCTTCGCGGCTGGGCAGCGGTGTGGATGACCTGGACCTGAACCTGGAGGACTTTGTCAGCAAGGTGAACAGCGACCTGGTGGGCAAGCTGGTCAATATTGCCAGCCGCTGTGCTGGTTTCATCACCAAGGGGTTTGACGGAAATCTGGCGCAGGCCGTTTCCAATCCGGAACTGGTGGCGGAGGCGCAGGGCGCCGCGGAGGAGATTGCTGCCTTTTATGAGCAGCGCGAGTACAGCCGGGCGGTGCGCCGAATCATGGAGCTGGCTGACAAGGCCAACCAGTACATCGCCGAAAAGCAGCCCTGGGTGCTGGCCAAGCAGAATCCGCAGGACCCGGCCGTGCAGGCCATCTGCTCCACCGGCATCAATCTGTTCCGTCTGCTGATGATTTATCTGAAGCCCGTGCTGCCGGCCATGGCTGAGCGCGCCGAGGCCTTCCTGAATGCCGGCGAGCTGAGCTGGGCCGATGCCAGTGAACTGCTGAACGGTCATCAGCTCAACCCCTTCCAGCCGCTGATGAAACGTGCCGAGATGGCGCAGGTTGAAGCCTTGCTGGAGGCGTCTCGTACCGAGGCAGCTGAGACCCGCAAGCTGACGGCTGCGCCTGTCGATCAGCCAGGCGCTGACACAGCATCGTACGCGAAAGCGATTGAAGACAGCCAGCTGGCAAAAGAGCCCATCGCCGATGAGATCGACTTTAACGATTTCATCAAGGTAGATCTGCGCGTGGCACGCATCAGCAAGGCAGCCTACGTGGAAGGTGCCGACAAACTGCTGCAGTTGACCCTGGAACTGGGCCCTGATGCCAATGGTGAGATGGTGGTACGCAATGTGTTCTCGGGTATCCGCTCAGCCTATAAACCAGAGGACCTGGAAGGCCGGCTGACCGTGCTGGTGGCCAACCTGAAACCACGCAAGATGAAGTTCGGCCTGTCGGAGGGTATGGTGCTGGCGGCAGGCCCGGGCGGCAAGGATATTTACCTGCTTAGCCCGGACAGTGGCGCCCAGCCGGGGATGCGCATCGTTTGACCAGACGGAGCGCTCAGGCAGGATGACCCCGGGGACGGATAATGCCTGCCTGGCACAAACAGGATTTGACGGCGGCACAATTTTTCGGGTTTACTCGGTCATCTGTACCACCCGAATAATAAAAGAAGCAAAACAAGAGGACACCCAATGACTGCAGCAGGCCTGGTCGCCACCCGGCGATGGTTGTTGCTCTCTGCAGTGTTGGTCGCCAGTTGCCTGTTGATCCTGACCGGCGGTGCTGCCAACGCACAGACCAGTGACGAAATACGCGAAATTGAAGACTCGATTGTCAAAATCTACACGACGACGGCCGATCCCGACTATTTCACCCCCTGGCGTTTGATGAACCCCAACCAGAGCAGCGGCTCGGGTGCGGTCATTGAAGGCAACCGCATTCTGACCAATGCGCATGTAGTGGCTAACGCCAGTTACGTGCAGGTGCAGAAGAACAGTGATCCCCGCCGTTACCTGGCGCGCGTTGAATTTGTCTCCCATTCCTCAGACCTGGCCCTGATTCAGGTTGAAGAACCCGGCTTCTTCGATGATGCGCCACCGCTGGAAATCGGCGACCTGCCTGACCCCAATACCGAAGTGCTGGTATTCGGCTACCCCATAGGTGGTCGCACCCTCAGTGTGACCAAAGGCGTGCTGTCCCGCGTGGAGCAGCAGGTTTACGCGCATTCCGGTGAGTTTCTGCTGGCCGGGCAGATCGATGCAGCCATCAATCCTGGCAATAGCGGTGGTCCCGTGATCGCCGACGGTGAGATTGTCGGTGTGGTAATGCAGTCGGCCGGTGGCGGACGCACAGAGGCGCTGGGTTATTTTGTACCCACCGACATCGTGCGTCATATGCTGACTGATGCCAGTGATGGTCAGTTTGACGGTTTCCCCGATCTGGGTTTCCGCACCCAGGATCTGGAAAGCCCGGCTGCCAAGGCCCGATACGGACTGGAGGAGGATGAGACCGGTGTCCTGGTGATCAAGGTCTTTGAGGACTCACCCGCTGACGGTCTGCTGAAGGCCAATGATGTGCTGCTGTCGATTGATGGTTACGAAGTGGCTGGCGACAGCAGCATCCGTCTGAATCGCGACCTGCAAACCAACTATAAACATGCGATCGACGTTAAACAGATTGGCGATACCGTGCCGCTGCGCATTGCGCGTCAGGGTGTGGCCATGGATGTTGACCTGACCGCGCAACGCCGCCAGCAGAGCTACAGCCTGGTGCGCTCCGAAGAATTCGATGCGATTCCAGACTACTATATCTATGGCGGCATCGTGTTTGTGCCACTGAATATGAATCTGATCAAGCGCTGGGGCAGCGACTGGACGCGCACCGCGCCGGTCAATCTGCTGCATGCGCGCAGCCAGTGGTCCTCGCCTGAGAAACGGGAGGTGATTGTGGCTTTGCAGGTGCTGGCTGCCGACGTCAATCTGGGCTATCACGATGTGCGAAATGTGATCGTAGAGTCTGTCAATGGCGAGCCAATCCGCGATTTTGCCGAGTTTGCCCGCCTGCTGCGCAACAACGAGGAACCTTATGTGGTCTTTGAGGCAGAGTCGGGTTTCCAGATGGTGGTTGACCACCAGCAGGCGCGTGACTCGGAAGCCGAAATACTGGAACGCTATCGTATTCCCGCCAGCTATTCCGACGGGCTGTTTGATCAGTCCGCGCTGGCCCAACATGAAGAATGACACCAACCGCAGGAGTTTACCCGCAGTATGAGCATCAAGTCAGACAAATGGATTCGTAAAATGGCTCAGGAACACGGCATGATCGAACCGTTCGAGCCGGGGCAGGTGCGTTATGTCGATGGCGGCAAGGTGATCTCCTACGGTACCTCCAGTTACGGCTACGATGTGCGCTGCGCCTCCGAGTTCAAGATATTTACCAACGTGCACACCACCAGCGTGGTCGATCCGAAAAACTTCGATGAAACCAGTTTTGTCTCCATCGACGAGCCATACTGCATCATCCCGCCCAACTCCTTTGCGCTGGCCCGCACCGTGGAGTACTTCCGTATTCCATCGGACGTGCTGACCGTCTGCCTGGGCAAATCCACCTACGCGCGCTGCGGCATCATAGTCAACGTGACGCCGCTGGAACCGGAGTGGGAAGGCCACGTCACGCTGGAATTCTCCAACACCACGCCGCTGCCCGCCAAGATCTACGCTAACGAAGGCGTCGCGCAGATGCTGTTCTATCAGTCGGATGAGCAGTGTGAGGTGACTTATAAGCAGCGTGGTGGAAAATACATGGGTCAAACGGGGGTAACTCCGCCGCGCGCTTGAGACCTGTTAATTGATTGTCGCGACGCCTGATTTGTCAGCGCGTCCGGCCTCGGGACTCGGGTGGCAGTCCTCGTCAGGTTTTCCTCGCTCCTTGCGACCCTATCCCCGGCGCCTCGATTGAGCGTTGTGCCGCGTCTGGTCGGGCCCTAAACTGTTCGCTTCCGGCCTCGGAACTCGGGTGGCAGTCCTCGTCAGGTTTTCCTCGCTCCTTGCCACCCGATCCCCGAGGCCTCGATTAAACTTTGTGCCGCTTCCAGGCGCGGGGTGCTATTGGGGGAGGGGTTATGTCGCGTCGGTTTGCATCTGCTCGGGAGTCTTTGTCGGTTCTTGATATGTTCAAGATCGGCGTTGGGCCGAGTAGTTCTCATACGCTGGGGCCGTGGCGGGCGGCGCAGCGGTTTGTGGCGGGGCTGGATCTTGAACGTGAGTTGAAGTCGCTACGTGTCTGTCTGTATGGCTCGCTGGCAAAGACCGGGAAGGGCCATGGCACGGATCTGGCCATCATGATGGGTTTGACGGGTGCTGATCCTGTGAGCTTTCCGACCGATCGGCTGGCTGAGACCGTCAAGGCGATTCGCCAGCAGAAAGAGATCCGACTGAATGATGAGGTGTCGCTGTCCTTTGATCCGGAATCGTGCATACTTTTTTGTCCCGCTGAGTCTTTGCCTGAACACCCCAATGGCATGCGTTTTGAGGTGCAGTATAAGGATGGTGATGAATATCAGGCGGTGTATTTCTCGATAGGTGGCGGTTTTGTCAGTCGTCAGGATGAGCTGGGCGTCAGTGCTGTGGATTTTGTTGAGCTGCCGTACCCGATTAACACCGCAGCTGATCTGACACGCTGGTGCAGGGAGACCGGTCTGTCGATCGCTGGCGTGGTCGAGAAAAACGAGCTGGCCTGGCGCGAGGCCAGCGAAACGCGTCGGGCGGTGCTGAAAATCTGGCAGACCATGTATGAGTGTCTGTATCGGGGCTGCCATACTGATGGCGAGCTGCCGGGGGATTTGCAGGTGACTCGCCGCGCGCCAGCCTTCAACCGCCGACTGCTCGATAACGACCTTGATTACACCATCGAGACCTGGCGCGATGCTATCCGCAATTCGGGCACGGGTTTCTCTCATGCGCTTGACTGGCTGAGCTGCTTCGCGCTGGCCGTCAACGAAGAAAACGCGGCTTTTGGCCGCGTGGTCACTGCGCCGACCAATGGCGCGGCAGGTGTGATTCCCGCCGTCCTCTGGTACCTGCTGGTGTTTGAACAGGAGCAGCCTGACGACGATGTCATCATGCAATTCCTGTTGACCGCCTCAGAGATCGGATGCCTGTTCAAAAAGCGCGCAACAATTTCTGCAGCCATGGGTGGCTGCCAGGCCGAGATCGGCGTGTCGTCTGCCATGGCGGCTGCGGGACTGACCGCCTGCCGTGGCGGCAGTGTCGAGCAGGTCACCATGGCCGCCGAGATCGCCATGGAGCACCATCTGGGACTAACCTGTGACCCGGTCGGCGGGCTGGTACAGATTCCCTGCATTGAGCGCAACGCCATGGGCGCCGTAAAGGCCGTCACCGCCTCACAGCTCGCGCTGTTCGGCGACCCCGCCAAGGCCAAAGTGTCACTCGATGCGGTCATCAGCACCATGTGGCAGACAGCCGCCGACATGAGTGACAAATACAAGGAAACATCCGAAGCCGGCCTCGCAGTCAATATCCCGATCAGTTTGAGCGAGTGCTGAGCTTCAGCGCATCATCGCTCCTCTTTGTAACGCATCCGGCGACCGTGTTTGAATTCGGCACAAGGGTAGGGAGGTGGGTGTCAGGGCTCGCCCAATAAAGAGCGCGCTTATCCTTTTGCCTGTCACCCGATCAGCGGGCGGGACTGTCCGAGTCCCGAGCGGCGTTGCCGCGAGGTCGAGTTCCCCCCCGCCGGGTGACAGGTGAAAGGATGCGCTCCGGGCGAGCCCTGATACCCACCTCCCGGACCGTTGTCTAAATGTACACATACGCGCCGCAGGTTTTTGCTCCTGCAAAACCTGCATTCCCGCCGTCCATGGCGGTTGGCGCGTCAATTTCCCGTCAAAGTGACAGTAATCCGCCTCCAACCCACTGGCGGCAATTCCTTGCCGCTACTTAAGTTATTGAAATATAACAACACATCTAGATGGCACGGACATTGCTTGCCACCCCTGCGGAAACAGAACATCCAAGGGGCGGGACACACACATGGCAGCAAGCAGCCTGACGCTGGTAAGAGACATACAAAGTCAGCCAAATAGTGCACAGGCACTGGAATTGGCGTTCAAGGCCTTTAACGAACTGTCCGGCGAACTGACACAGACCTATCAGGCACTTGAGAGCCAGGTGCGAGATCTGACAGCCGAGCTGGAAGCTGCCAATGCCCAGCGCCTGCGCGAGCTGGCCGAGAAAGAGCGCATTGCGCACCGGCTGACCAAACTGCTGCAGCTGTTGCCAGGCGGCGTGCTGGTCCTGAATGCTCGCGGCCAGATTTCTGAATGTAATGCTGCTGCCCTGGATCTGCTGGGTTCGCCTCTGGAAGGTGAGCTGTGGGTGGAGATCATTCGCACGCGCTTTGCGCCACGCAGCGACGACGGCCACGAGATTTCCCTGGTAAACGGCAAGCGCGTGAGTCTGCTGAGCCGCTCGCTGGAAGAAGAGCCCGGCCAGATCATCCTGATTACCGATCAGACAGAAACCCGACGCCTGCAGCAGCGATTGAGCCGTCACCAGCGTCTTACGGAAATGGGTCAGATGGTGTCGTCCCTGGCGCATCAGATTCGCACACCGCTGGCAGCGGCCATGCTGTATGCCGGACACCTGGCACATGCACTGCCGTCACAGGCTGCGCAAGCAGGTGATGATCAGCCAGCTGATGCGGACAGACTGCAGCGCACCCACGACCGACTGATGTCCCGTCTGCACAACATGGAGCGCCAGGTGCGAGACATGCTGGTGTTTGCACGTGGCGAGGCGGTGCTGGATGCACGTCTGAGCATGGCCCAGCTGTTTGATGAAACGCGGGTAGCTGCTGAGGTGCTGCTGCGCGACAGCCGCACACGCTGTCTGTGGACCAACGAGGCCCCTGACTGCCAGCTGGACTGCAATCAGGAGTCGCTGGTAGGTGCCATATTGAATCTGTTGGAAAACGCCCAGCAGAACGGCGGCGCCCAGGTGCAGCTGAAAGTGATCGCTGATCACAACTGCGAAGCTGGCCATCTGCGCTTTTTTGTTCAGGACAACGGCCCTGGCATTGATCCGAAAGTGCTGAGCCAGGTGACGGAAGCATTTTATACCACCCGTGCCCAGGGCACCGGGCTGGGACTGGCCGTGGCGCAGGTTGTTGCGCGTGCACACGGCGGACGATTTTTTATTGAGAACCTCGCAAGCGGGAATCTGGACCCAGAGGCAGAGCAGGTCAGCGGCATTCGTGCCGGTTTTGTGCTGCCTTGCCAGGGTAAAGCTACACAGGAGCAGACTGTATGACTGACAAGGCAACCGTTTTGATCGTTGAAGACAATCCACAGCTGCGTGATGCGCTGAGCGATACGCTGGACTATGCCGGCTACAATGTGCTCGCGGCGGAAAGCGGCGATGAAGCGCTGAGCGTTCTCGCTACCCAGGCCGTCGATATGGTGGTGTCCGACATCAATATGGATGGAATGGATGGTCACGAACTGTTGCAGCGGATTCGTGGTCGCTTCCCGGCATTGCCGGTGGTTCTGATCACTGCTTTTGGCAGCATCGGCAGTTCCGTGCGTGCGATGCGCGAAGGCGCCGTGGATTACCTGCTGAAACCCTTTAAGCCGGAGCAGCTGCTGGCAACGGTGGAGAAGTATCTGACCACGCGTGTACTGGGTGGCAATGAGCCAGTTGCCATTGAGCCTTCCAGCCAGCAGTTGCTGTCGCTGGCAGGAAAGGTGGCACGTACCGATGCAACCGTGCTGATTTCTGGTGAAAGCGGCACGGGCAAGGAAGTACTGGCCCAGTTCATTCACCAGCATTCCAATCGTGCCAAAGGCCCGTTTGTAGCCATCAACTGCGCGGCGATTCCGGAGAACATGCTGGAAGCGACGCTGTTTGGTTATGAAAAAGGTGCGTTCACCGGCGCTTACAACAGCAGCCCGGGCAAGTTTGAACAGGCTGATGGTGGCACGCTGCTGCTGGACGAAATTTCAGAAATGGATATTGGTCTGCAGGCCAAAATTCTGCGTGTGCTGCAGGAGCGCGAGGTTGAGCGTCTTGGCAGCCGCAAGACCATGAAGCTGGATGTGCGTGTGATTGCAACCACCAACCGCGATCTGCGTCAGCATGTGCGTGAAGGAAACTTCCGCGAAGACCTGTATTACCGCCTGAGCGTATTTCCGCTGGCCTGGTTGCCACTGCGTCAGCGTCGTCAGGACATCGTGCCGCTGGCTGAACGTTTGCTGGAGCAGCACGCAGGACGCATGGGCCGCAGCACAGTCCGTCTGGACGAGCAAGCCAAGCTGACCCTGAGCCAGTACGCCTGGCCGGGTAATGTGCGCGAGCTGGACAATGTGTTGCAACGGGCACTGATCATTCAGGATGGGCACACCATTACCGCATCCTGCCTGGGCCTGGAGCTGGGTCAGACTCATCGCTTCGCTGGTACTGTCAGTAGTGGTGCGGTCAGCAGCAGCGCCGGTAGTCACAGCGTGACTGTGCCTGTCACTGCACAGGAAGCCGACAGCAGCGACGAAAACCGTCCACTGGGTAACGATCTGAAGCAGCGCGAGTTTGAAATCATTCTGTCCACCCTCAAACAGCAGGGTGGCCGCCGCAAGGAAACCGCAGAGGTGCTGGGCGTCAGTGCGCGCACGCTGCGTTACAAGCTCGCGAGAATGCGTGATATGGGCATAAATATTGATTCACTGGTAAGTGCATAAAGGGAGGCCGTGATGAACACGATTGGCGATCGCAGCGATATCAATCAACTACTGATGCAAATGCGTGAAATACGCGGCCAGATCCAGTCTCCGGAAGTCAACAAGCCGGATATGAGTCAGGCTGTCAACAGCAGCCAGGGCGTCAACGGCGCGGGCAAGACTGAGGGCACGGGTTTCGGCGAGATGCTCAAACAGGCGGTCGATTCTGTGGCTGATACCCAGGCTAAATCTTCTGAGCTGCAACGCGCGTTTGAAATGGGTGAGCCGGGGGTTGATATCACTCAGGTCATGATCCAGATGCAGAAAGCCAGTGTGTCCTTCGAGGCCATGAACCAGGTGCGTAACCGCCTGGTAAGCGCCTATCAGGACATCATGAATATGCCGTTGTAAGACTCACTACGACATCAGCGCACGCGCGACACACACAGGAAAATGAATCATGGCTGCTGCCGAAACATCAGGTAACGCCGGCGGGACACCCGCCAATAACAGCAAGTCGCTTTTTGGAGGTGGCAGTTTTCTGTCGGGCTTCAATCGGCTGAACATGCTGCGCCAGGCTGGTCTGTTACTGGGACTGGCGGCCAGTATCGCACTGGGCTTCTCGGTTGTGTTGTGGTCACAGCAGGAAGAGTTCCAGCCTCTGTATCCGAGCATGCAGGGCTACAATGTGTCAGAGCTGGCACAGGTACTGGAAACCAGCGCGATGGAGTATCGTATCGACCCGGCCAGCGGTGTGCTGCTGGTGCCGGCGGCGCGCGTCAATGAAGTACGCCTGCAGGTGGCGGCCGCTGGTATCAGTCGTGATGATGGCTACGGTTATGAGTTCATGGACCAGGAGCAGGGGCTGGGTACCAGCCAGTTCATGGAAGCCAATCGCTACAAGCGCAGCCTTGAGGGCGAGCTGGCACGTACCATTGCCAGCTTCCGCCATGTACAGGCTGCCCGTGTGCACCTGGCTACACCTGAGCGCAGTGTGTTCATCCGTAATGCCCGCAAGGCAACTGCGTCCGTGTTTCTGACACTGAACACCGGCGCGCGTCTGACGGAAATTCAGGTTCAGTCAATTGCCAACCTGGTGGCCTCCAGCGTGCCGGAAATGGCAGCCGAGGACGTTACGGTTGTTGATCAGTCCGGCAATCTGCTGTCGCGTCGCGGTGAGAATCGCGAACTGGCCATTGCAGGCGAACAGTTTGAGTATGTGCGTCGTTACGAAGAGACCCTGTCTGGCCGTATCAGTCGCATTCTGATGCCATTGCTGGGCAGTGGAAATTTTACTGCCGAAGTGAACGCTGATATTGACTTTACACGCAGCGAAGAAGCGGCCGAAACCTATAACCCTGACAGCACGGTGCTGCGCAGCGAGCAGTCAATGGATGAGCGGCGCAATGGTGGCGATATCATCGCCGGCATTCCGGGTGCCCTGAGTAACCAGCCCCCGGCTGCCGGTGTCGCACCGGAAGTGGCCGCCAATGGCGCTGGTGCCGCTACCGCTGCCAATGGCGACAACAGCAATACCCGAACCCAGGCCACCCGCAACTACGAAGTGGATAGAACGATCAGCTACACCAGCTATGACCCTGTGGCAGTGCGACGCCTGTCTGTTGCGGTTGTGGTTGATGAACCTACCGGCGAAGGTGCCCAGCCCTGGGCACAGGAAGATCTGGATCGCATTACTGCGCTGGTGCGCGATGCGGTTGGTTTTGACGCTGAGCGTGGTGACAGTGTTACGGTGATCAACCGGGCGTTTGCACAGGCCGACGCGATGACCATGGAAAGTATCCCTATGTGGGAACAGCCCTGGTTTGGCAGTGTGCTGCGACAGCTGGGCGCTGCAGCGTTCCTGCTGCTTATGGTGTTTGGCGTGCTGATGCCCACCCTGAAGCGACTGGCGGCGGTAGGCAGCAACGGCAACAATCTGCCTGCTGTTGCAGGTGCCCAGTCGCAGGGTGGTAATGGCGAGGTGCGATTCACAGAGGTTAAACCTGACGCGTCGTCCGGCCCCAAAGAATCTGTTACGCTCAGCGGCGGTGAAGATATGATGCTGACTGGCCCTGGCGACAGTTACGAGCGACAACTCAGCGCCATTAAAGGGCTGGTGGCACAGGATCCGGCGCGTGTGGCGCAGGTTGTGAAAAACTGGATAACTAACGACTAATCATGGCTGAGAGAATGGCTGACAACATGAACAATCTGGAGCGTGCCGCGATACTGTTGATGAGCATGGGCGAAAAAGACGCCGCTGAAGTGCTCAAGCAGATGGGACCCAAGGAAGTACAGCGTGTGGGTACTGCCATGTCGGCTCTGAAATCGGTCAGCCAGGATACTGTCTCGGGTGTGCTGAATCAGTTTCTGACCGAGTGCGGTGCCCAGAGTGGTCTTGGTATCGGCGCGGAGAGTTACATCCGCAACATGCTGACTGAGGCGCTGGGCGAAGAGCGCGCCCGCAGCTTTCTGGACCGTATTCTGCTGGGCAACTCCGGGGCCGGTATCAACAGCCTGAAATGGATGGATCCGCGCTCGGTTGCTGACGTCATCAAGATGGAACACCCGCAGATCCAGGCCGTGGTTCTGAGCTATCTGGAGCCGGATCAGTCGGCCGGTATTCTTGCGCAGTTCCCTGAAAAAGTGCGCCTGGAAATCATGATGCGAATTGCATCGCTGGAGAGCGTTCAGCCAGAGGCATTGAAGGAACTCAATGAAATTCTGGAGAAACAGTTCTCAGGCAAGGGCTCGAATCCGTCGACCACTATCGGTGGTACCAAGACTGCGGCCGAAATCATGAACCACCTGGACAATGCGGTTGAGCAGGAACTGATGGAGTCCATCAAGGGCCTGGACGAAGACCTGGGCAATCAGATTCAGGATCTGATGTTTGTGTTTGACAACCTGCGTGAAGTTGACGACCGTGGTATTCAGGCACTGCTGCGCGAAGTATCGTCCGAAGTCTTGATTCTGGCTCTCAAAGGCGCAGACGATTTCCTCAAGGAGAAATTCTTCGGCAACATGTCCAAGCGGGCTGCCGAGCTGCTGCGCGACGACCTGGAGGCCAAGGGTCCGGTGCGTATCGTCGAAGTGGAAGCAGCACAGAAAGAAATTCTGGTGGTGGCGCGACGTATGGCCGATGCTGGCGAAATTCAATTGAGTGGTGGCAGCGAGGCGATGATCTGATATGCAACGACATATATTTGACGGTACTAACCGGGTCAGCCAAAAGGCCATGGAGTCGCAGCGCATCATGCGCTGGGCGCCACCGACAATAGACAAGGCCGGTAAACTGGTACAGGTGGAACCTCGCGCTGAGTCGCAGTTTCGTCAGACAGTTACAGCGCATCAGGGCGCGGCCGCTGAGGCCGGCGCAGGCGCTGCAGATGGTCAGGTTTCAGACTTTCAGGGGACCGGTACAGGTTACGATGAGGGTTATGAGCAGGGGCTTATGCTGGGCCGCAGCGAAGGGCTGAAGAAAGGCCTGGAAGAGGGTCGCCAGCAGGGCCACAAGCTGGGCTTTGAACAGGGCCATGCCGAGGGGTTTGAGAAAGGCACTGCCGAAGGTCTGCAGCAGGGGCTGCAGGATGCCGATCAGCAGGTCCGTCAGCAGCTCAACGTGCTGAACAGTGTGATGACTCATCTGACACACGCACTTAATGAACAGGATTATCAACTGGAACAGGCACTGCTTGGCATTGTCCGCGAGGTTTCACGTCAGGTGATTCAGCGCGAATTGAGCATCGACAGCAAACATATCATGCAGATTGTGCAGCAGGCCCTGAATACATTGCCACCGACCCGTGACAACGTGCGCATCCTGGTGAACAGCGCCGACAAGGAGCTGGTGATGCGAGCTGCCGAAGAGGGCGGCGAGAACTGGCGAGTCATCGGCAGCGCACAGATTGAGCGCGGCGGCTGTCGTGTTGAAACAGATCACAGTGCGGTCGACTTTACCGTCAGCACACGATTCAATCAGGCAGTGGAACAGATCGTCGCCAAACAGTTTATGGAAGATGATGATCCGCGCCAGAAGGGCGTGCCACCGGGTGAAGACCTGCAGGCGGCACCAGAACCGGTTGTAAAAACAGGCAGCGCCAAAGCCAGCAAACGCTCGCTGGCGGAAGAGGCAGCCGACCTTGGCAGTGCTACCGATATCGCGTCCGAGCAGGAGTCCTGAAGTGTTTCAGCGTCAGAGTCTGGCGCAGCGACTGCGCTGTTATCGTCCCGATCGTCCGCTGGCCATTGAGCCGGTTATTGTCGGGCGCCTGACCCGCGTAGTTGGTCTCACACTGGAAGCCGTTGGCTGCAACGTGTCACTGGGCAGTCGTTGTCTGGTTGCGCACCCCAGCGGCAGGGATATTGAAGCCGAAGTGGTTGGCTTTGACGGTCCACGTATCTTTTTAATGCCACTGTACAGTGTTGAAGGCCTGCAGCCTGGTGCCCGTATCGTGCCGGCACCTGCCACAGAAACCCTGTGGGTGGGTGATGGGCTGCTGGGTCGTGTTCTGAACGGTTTCGGCGAGCCCATTGATGGCCACGGACCGCTGTCCATCAAGGAATGCCGTCCGGCCGGTCCAGAACGCAGTATCAACCCGCTGAAACGCCAGCCGATCAAGCAGACTCTGGACGTGGGTATTGCGGCCATCAACGGCCTGTTGACGGTGGGCAAAGGCCAGCGTATTGGTTTGTTCGCCGGCTCTGGTGTCGGTAAATCTGTGCTGCTGGGCATGATGACGCGCTTTACTGAAGCGGACGTGATTGTGGTTGGCCTGATTGGTGAACGGGGCCGTGAGGTTAAAGAATTTATTGATGAAATCCTCGGTGAAGAGGGGCTGCGCCGCTCTGTGGTCGTGGCCTCACCGGCCGACGACTCGCCGTTGATGCGACTGCGTGCGGCGACCGTGACTACCCGGATTGCCGAGGGCTTTCGGGATCAGGGCAAAGACGTTTTGCTGCTGATGGATTCACTGACACGTTATGCCATGGCCCAGCGTGAGATCGCGCTGGCGATTGGTGAACCACCGGCGACCAAGGGTTATCCGCCATCGGTGTTCGCGCGCATTCCGCAACTGGTGGAACGCGCCGGCAATGCCGATCAGGGCGAAGGTACAATCACCGCGTTTTATACCGTACTGACCGAGGGTGACGACCAGCAGGATCCAATTGCAGACTCGTCACGTGCGATTCTGGATGGTCACATTGTACTGTCGCGGGCACTGGCCGAGCAGGGCCACTATCCGGCCATTGATGTGGAAGCTTCTATCAGTCGTGTCATGCCGGCCGTGGTCAGTGCCGACCATCTGGCCAAAGCGCAGTTGTTCAAGCGCACCTATTCCCGCTATCAGCAGAATCGTGATCTGATAAGCGTCGGGGCTTACACCATGGGCGCTGACCGCGATATCGATTTTGCCATTGAGCGCATGCCGCACCTGCGTCAGTTCCTGCAACAGGGGCTGACCGAAAGCGTTGCCCTGAGTGAGGCCGTGCTTCGTCTGGGACGCGCCATCGCGCCACCCACCAGAACCATGCCAGGCAGTCGACCTGGCGCGGACGGCGCTGCCAGCAATGTAACCCAGATGCCTCCGCGTGACAGTCAGAACAGTGTCGCTTCTGCACCAGGCCGTACGCTGGGTGGACGGGATCGCCAGAGTCCTGACCAGGCGGGTGGCAGTCGCTGATGCAGCGCGTCAAACGCATGCAGCCGGTACTGCGGATTGCTGAGCTGGAGGCCGACAAGGCTGGCCGCATGCTGGCCATGGCGCAGCAGCGACTGCAGGCAGAGCAGCAAAAACTGACTCAGCTGGGTGACTATCAGCAGGACTATCGTGAACGATTACAGAGTGCCGGCAAGCAGGGCATGTCAGTTGATCGGCTGCGTCTGTTCGACGGCTTCAATCGTCAGCTCGACAATGCCATGACTCATCAAAAAACTGTCATTGCACACTTTGAACAGGAAGTGGCGGCCTGTCATCGCAAATGGCAGCAGCTCGATATCCGTCACAAGAGCCTGGAAAAAATGCTGGGTCGATTGCAGCTTGAGGCAGAGAAAGCACAGGCACGCAATGAACAGCGCAACCACGACGAATACGCACGCCGCCGTCCTGGCGGTGGCTGGCGTTAAGCTTCAGGGCATCTGCACCGCACCATCTCTTGGCAAGCTTCTTGCTCATACTTTCCGGTGAAATGAGTTACAGGAAGCTCTCCATGTTGTCAGCCAATGAATTTATGCAGTTTTTGTCTGGCGCGATCATGCCAGCCACGAAGCCGGCAATCGATCGCAGCCATGCCGTTGTGCCCGTCGAAGGTTCCGCCTCATCGCTTCTTTCCGGTGAGCACAGCAGCGAGGACGCGCGCGCTAGAATCAGCGAGATGTTGTCCCGGCTGGACACTGCAAACCCAGAAAAGCCGGGGGAAGGCAGTGAATTTGCTCGCACTTTCCTGCACGACCTGCAGTCTTTGCTGGCATCCGAAGTTAGCAATGCTGACTGGTTCGCACAGAACGGCAGCGCATTGAGCACAGTCTCACAGCAGCCAGGCGGATCGTTGCTGATGACCGGCGAACCAGGCGCGCAGGCTCAGCCATGGACGCTGGACGAACTTACGCAACTGGCACAGCAATTCCTGGTTGACGGAAAACAATTGCCGGAAGCGGCATGGCAGGACGGTCAGAATTTGCCTCAACAGCTTGCCGCTCTGCTTGCCGGACTGGAACCGTCCGGTTCGGCGAGGTCGATGTCGGCAGAGTTGGGTATACCAGCTCAGAGTTCGTCGGCAACTGCCACATCGGCGACTGACGTCTTGTCATCTGCTGGCGTTGCGACTACTGCCCAGACTTCAGCGCCACTGCCAGGCCTTAAGCTGAGCCTTGATGCCGTTCAGCCCCGAGGCGAGCAGACAGTTTCTGCTGACGTCAGTAATGCGACAGCCGATAAGGCAGCCCGGATAAGCGAAACGATCTCATCGCAGGCAGCGCTGGCTTCTGCTACCAGCGAAGCGGCGGCGGCAGCCGCAGCCGCACAGACAAATGAAGCGGCAGCATCACTCGCTGCCGACAATGCAGGCGCGACGCTTGCAGCTAATCAGGCAGTAAACCTGCAGAATTCACAGCCACAGCCAGCTGCGCTCGATTTGTCCGCAGTCCAGCCCGGTGCTTCGACGCCTGTTGGGGCAGCTGTTAACGCGAAGCTGCAGACTGTCGGCACTGAGGCAAGCAATCAGCTGGCTGCCAACACCACCATTGCGAGTCAGTCGGTTGGCTCTGAACCTCTAACGGCAGACGATGGTCTGAGCACACCGCAGCTAAGCACCAATACTGAGAAAAGTGCAGCAGCGGCCGCAGCCACTGCGGTGACCGCATCCGTCGATGCAGCCATTGCGGCGGCGCCGCCAGCCGTGTCCAGACGCTCAACCCTGGCTGAGCAGCTTTCGTCGGCCAACAGACGGGGCGCTGATGCCGGAACGACTACACCTGGCTCTGCAACGGCAGGCCCGCTGCAGGCGGCCGCCGGATTCACCGTCAGTGAGTCCATGACACCCGCAGGCGGGAACTTGAGCCTGGCAATTGAGCAGGTCATGGCTGAGTCGGCGGGGATGGATAGCAATTCACCTGCACGCCAGGAAGCCAGCCTGCTTAAGTCGGCAACCCCGACTGCGCAGGAACTTGCTGCTGAACTGTTTGGTGCGGCTGACCAGCGCCGTGCGAATTCACAGTCCGCCGCGACACTGAGCAATGCTGCGAGCATGGCACCAGCCGCGCGTGGCGCTGACTCCAGTCTGATGCTGCAGGTTGGCAGCTTTGGTCAGGCCGGCTGGGGCGATAACGTTGCGCGGCAGCTGATGGTCATGACTGCCAATGGCATTAACAGTGCGCAGATTCGTCTGGATCCACCAGAGCTCGGTACCCTGACCGTTCGCGTACAGATGGTTGATCAGTCGGCTACCGTGAATTTTGTCAGCCAGCATGCCATGGTGCGCGATGCGCTGGACGCCCAGATTCCGCGACTTCAGGATCTGTTCCGCAACGAAGGAATTGATCTGCTTGATGTTACAGTCTCTGATCAGCAGACGTCTGCACAAGGGGATGGGCATGGACAGGATGGACGTGGTTCGCGACATTCGGGCGGTGAGCTCGACAGCGATCGGGATAGCGCAGAAGCGCTGGCCAACATTCCGGCGCGCAGCCTGCACCTGGTTGATGAACATGTTTAATAGCCATTGAGGTTGGCGGCGGGAGGCGTAAGCACACAGAATCCCGCCGCGACTGCATACTCCCGGATTTTTTTGACGTCACAAAATTGGCGCTTGCTGCGCTGGTATCGTTAATACTTCGTCCTTGGTGCGCCTGCACCATTCGCTATATAATTGAAAACTTTAAACTTACCTTCCACTCCGCAAGCCTGGTTAATACTGGCACAAGGATTGCTTCCCCACTGGTAAACGTGAGCGTCATATCGACGTCACAAGATGACTGTGCGGCAGCAAACCGTTACAAAACGAGGAAATAATGGCTGACGACGATCTGGAATCCCAGGAAAAGGCGCAAAAGAAAGGCGCCAGAAACAAGCTCATGCTGATCATAATTTTACTGCTGGTGCTGATTGGCGCTGGTGGCGGCGCGGCATGGTTCTTCCTGCTGGCACCGGGTGATGCTGAAACGGCGACAGCAGAGGGCGAAGAGGCAGAGACAGAGGCCGCGCCACTGGAGCCCATGCAGTACCAGAGTCTGGCGCCGCCGTTTGTTGTGAACTTTCCGTACCAGGGTCGCCAGCGCTACCTGCAGGCTGAGATCAGCGTGATGAGTCGTGATGCTGCTGCCCTGGAGGCCCTGAGGCTGCACATGCCGGCTGTCAGGCATGCGCTCAATAATCTGTTCAGCGCGCAATTGATTCTGGTTTTTGAAGATCCGTCGGGCATCGAGGCCCTGCGCGAGCTGGCCACTGCTGAAGTCCGGCAGGTGCTTGAACGTGAGATCGGTCGACCGGGAATTGAAGAAGTTCTGTTTACCAGCTTTGTAATGCAATAGCTTGTTGGGGATATCCTGATGCAGGATCTGTTATCGCAAGACGAAATTGATGCGCTCCTCCACGGCGTTGATGAAGGCGCCCTGGAAGAGGATTCACTTGATGATCCGGGTACCGTCCGTGCCTATGACCTGACCAGTCAGGACCGGATTGTGCGTGGGCGTATGCCTACGCTGGAAATGATCAACGAGCGTTTTGCCCGCTATACCCGTATCAGCCTGTTCAACCTTCTGCGTCGCTCTGCGGATGTATCGCTGGGCGGTGTGCAGATCACCAAGTTCGGTGAATACCTGCATACGCTATATGTACCGACCAGTCTGAATCTGGTTAAGTTTCGTCCACTGCGCGGTACTGCGCTGATCGTGCTGGACGCCAAACTGGTGTTCAAACTGGTAGACAACTACTTTGGTGGTGATGGTCGTCACGCCAAGATTGAGGGTCGTGAATTTACTCCTACCGAGCTGCGTGTTGTGCAAATGGTTCTGAACCAGATCTTTGTGGATCTTGGCGAAGCCTGGCGCAATGTCTACAAGCTGGAGTTCGATCACCTGCGCTCTGAAGTCAATCCGTCAATGTCCAACATCGTCAGCCCCAGTGAAGTCGTGGTGGTGAGCAGCTTCCATGTGGAACTGGACGGTGGTGGCGGTGACATCCACATTACCCAGCCTTACTCAATGATCGAACCGATCCGTGAACTGCTGGACGCCGGTATGCAGAGTGACGTCGATGAACACGATGAGCGTTGGGGCAAGGCACTGAAAGAACAGATCAAACATGCCACAGTCAATTTCACCTGTGATGTGTTTGAGCGCGAGATAACACTACGTGATGTTGTTGACCTGGAAGAGGGCGACATCATCCCGGTGGAGATGCCTGAAACCGTTGTCTTGAAAGCCAATGGTGTCCCGTTGTTTGAAACGCGGGTGGGCACATCCAACGGTAATCTGGCATTGAGAGTCGAAGGCATCTATCGCGGTATTGAAGACTAGCGTGGTTTCGAAAACCAGGCACGAACGAGGAGAACGGCATGAGCAAAGATGAACAGGATATGGCGGACGAGTGGGCACAGGCCATGGAAGAAGAGAGTGCCGGTTCGGGCAAGCAGTCCAAGGTGGCTGCGCAGGCGAACAGCAACGGCGCGGATCAGAGCAAGGCTAATGGTGCGTCTCCTGATCTGGATGTGATTCTGGATATTCCGGTACGCATTTCCATGGAAGTCGGCAGTACTGCCATCACCATTCGTAACCTGCTGCAACTTAACCAGGGGTCGGTGATCGAGCTGGACCGACTGGCGGGTGAACCGCTGGACGTGCTTGTCAACGGAACCCTGATTGCGCATGGCGAAGTGGTCGTGGTGAACGACAAGTTCGGTATCCGCATGACCGACGTGATCAGTCCGTCAGAACGAATCAAGAAACTGCGTTAAGCGGGTAAGCGGACCATGGCAGAGAACATGACACAGGCAGCGGAACAGGCTGCCACACAGACGGCGATGCTCGGAGCGGGCGGTGCCAGCGCAGTCGCCCAGACCGTTCTCTGGCTGATGGTCATCATTGGTCTGATCCTGGCCCTGGCCTGGGTGGCGAGGCGCTTCTCTGGCGCCACCGGCTTTGGCGGGCAGGGCATGAAAGTGATCAGTGCGCTGCCGGTAGGTAACCGCGAACGCGTTGCCCTGGTGCAGGTCGGTGACAAGCAGTTGTTGCTGGGTGTTGCGCCGGGCAATGTGAATCTTCTGCATGTATTTGATGAGCCAGTATTAAGCCAGACACCTGGCACACCTGACACCAGCGGCTTTCAGACCATTCTGAAAAATGCTTTGCACAAAAAGCCCTGAGCGCTACCCAATGACATTCACAAAAACCAGATACATTCTGTTTGTTCTGTTGTGCCTTGCTGCGCTGCTGGTCAGCGCACCATCGGTGGCACAGCAGACCTCAACCCTCCAGCCGGCAGAGACTAACGCCCAGCAGGACAATGGCCTGGGCGGTCTCGGTGGTATTCCGGCATTGAGTGTCACCACCGGACAGGACGGGTCACAGCAGTATTCGGTGACGCTGCAGATTCTGTTCATCATGACGGCGCTGACACTGTTGCCGGCGCTGGCCATGATGATGACCTCGTTCACGCGCATCATTGTGGTGTTCGCCATTCTGCGACAGGCACTGGGTCTGCAGCAGACGCCTTCCAATCAGATTCTGTTGGGTCTGGCACTGTTTCTGTCGATTTTTATCATGGCGCCAGTCCTGCAGCAGGTAAATGAGAATGCGCTGCAGCCGTACATCAATGAAGAGCTCGGTGCCACCGAAGCGCTGGCGCAGGCGGAGATTCCGTTCCGCAGTTTTATGTCAGCACAGACACGTGAGTCTGACCTTCAGCTGTTCATGGAGCTTTCCAATATGGATCCGGTAAGCAGCATCGACGAAGTGCCGCTGACTGTCTTGATTCCGGCATTTGTAACCAGCGAACTGAAGACAGCATTTCAGATAGGTTTTCTGCTGTTTATTCCGTTTCTGGTAATCGACCTGGTGGTAGCCAGTGTCTTGATGGCGATGGGTATGATGATGCTCTCGCCGATTATTATTTCGTTGCCTTTCAAGATCATGCTGTTTGTTCTGGTCGATGGCTGGGCAATGATCATGGGAACGCTGGCGATGAGTTTTGGCCAATAGCTGGCTGATGGAGTGTGACGTATGACCCCTGATGTAGCGGTGATGGTTTGGCGGGACGCAATGTGGCTGATCGTGCTGCTGGTGGCTGTGATTGTAATGCCCAGCCTGGTGGTCGGTCTGGTGATCAGTACCTTCCAGGCTGCCACACAGATCAACGAGCAGACGCTGAGTTTTCTGCCTCGTCTGCTGGTGACTCTGGTGGTCATTATTGCCACCGGGCCCTGGCTGTTGAGTCAGATTCTGGACTACGCCGAGCGCCTGATTCTCAGCATTCCCAGTATGGTGGGGTAAGGCAGTGTTGTCGTTCACCGACGCAGAAATCGGTGCGTGGATTGGCAGCTTCATGTGGCCGCTGTTCCGCATTATGGGTTTTATGCTGGCGGCGCCGGTACTGGGCTCCAACTTTCTGCCGCAACGTGTACGATTGATTCTGGCTGTTGCGCTTGCCCTGATTGTTGCACCTACCTTGCCGCCAATGCCGGCCGTAGAGGGTGTATCAGTCAGTGCGATGCTGATAGTGGCCCAGCAGGTGCTGATTGGTGTGGCGCTGGGTTTTTTCCTGCAGATTGTGTTTCAGATTTTTGTGTTGCTGGGACAGTTGATTGCCATGCAGATGGGGCTGGGTTTCGCATCGATGGTGGATCCGGCCAATGGCATCAACGTTGCGATTCTAAGTACGTTTTACATGATGTTTGTCACGATTCTGTTTGTCAGTTTCGACGGACATCTGGTGATGATAGAAATTCTGGTTGAGAGCTTTGAGTTGATCCCGGTTTCCAGTTCAGGTCTGGACACAAGTGTGTATTATCAACTGATCAGCACCATCAGCTGGGCATTTTCCAGCGCGCTGCTGTTGGCGCTGCCAGCATTGACAGCCCTGCTGATGACCAATTTTGCATTCGGCATCATGACGCGAGCAGCACCGCAGATGAACATTTTTGCACTGGGTTTTCCCATTGCGCTGATGTTTGGTCTGTTTGTTATCTGGTTGTGTATGTCATATTTTCTCGACGCCACCGAGGCAATTTTTGCCGAGGCTTTCATTCGCATGCGGGCGCTGATGCAGCCCATCTGACGCAGGAGGTACTGTATGGCTGAAGAACAGGACTCCTCGGCAGAAAAGACCCAGGACCCCACCCCGAAACAACTCGAAAAGGCTCGAGAAGAAGGCGACACCGTCCGTTCGCGGGAGCTGAATACCATGGCCATTCTGCTGACTGGCGTGGGCGGCATGCTGGTGTTTGGTGGTTCCATGGGACAGTCCGTCATCGATATGATGAACTACAACTTCGATGTGCCCCGCGAATCCATTTTTGACACCACCGCGATGCTGCGTTTTCTTGATGTGTCAATCATGGAGGGGCTGCGGCTCTTGTTACCGGTTTTTTCACTGCTGTTGCTGGCCGCGTTTCTTGGGCCGATTGGGCTTGGCGGCTGGAACTTTACTTTTAAGGCCGTGATGCCCAAGGCCAGCCGGATGAACCCGATGTCCGGTCTCAAGCGCATGTTTGGTCCCAAGGCTCTGGTTGAGCTGGCCAAGGCCGCCGCCAAAGTACTGGTGGTGGCTGGTATTGCCCTGTTGCTGTTTTTCATGAATATGGACAGCATCATGGCCATTCAGCAAGAGCCGACTGTGCCTGCGATCGCGCATGCTCTCAGCATCATCGGCTGGTCTGTGCTGGCAATGTCCTGCGCGATGATTCTGATCACCATGGTGGATATACCGTTTCAGATTCACTCGCATACCCAGAAGCTGCGTATGACGCACCAACAGGTCAAGGACGAGATGAAGGACACCGAGGGCAAGCCTGAGGTGAAGCAGCGTATACGTCAGCTGCAGTACCAGATGTCACAGAACAAGATGTTCAAGGAGCTGCCACAGGCAGATGTGGTCATCACCAACCCGCAGCACTACGCGGTGGCTCTGAAATATCAGCAGGGCGGCGGGCAGGGTGCCCCGACACTGGTGGCCAAGGGTATTGATCATATGGCACTGCGTATCCGAGAAGTGGCGACAGAGAACAAGATTCCCATTGTCGAGGCTCCGGTCCTGGCGCGAGCCATCTACTACAACACCAAGCTTGAAGATGAGATACCTGAAGGTCTGTACAAGGCCGTTGCGCAGGTGCTTGCCTATGTCTTCCAGCTGCGGCAGCACGCACGTGGCAGCGGTCCCAAGCCCAAAGCAGTTGATCTGACGAAGTTGACTGTACCTGAAGAGTTGCGCCGTGACGGCATAACGCCTGACCCGGACGCACCGAACTGATATTGATCTGAAGTTGGTGCCTATACTGGCACGACTCTTGCGATACCCCTGTGTAATAGCTGAACAGCGCCAGACAAACCCCTGGTTTGGCGGTGCTGGCTCAGAAAAGCGTCAATAATTCGACCGCGGATACTGGTAAGTGACAGTTATCCGTCACAGGAACTTCGCAACAGCGATGATGAATATCGGCAATAACATGAATCGCGGCACGTTGATGTCAAACGCGCGCAGTTTTACCGACGGCAACCTGGGTATCCCGGTGTTGCTGCTGGTCATCCTGGCGATGATGACGCTGCCGATTCCGCCGTTTTTGCTGGACGTTTTCTTCACTTTCAACATCACCATCGCACTGGTTGTGCTGTGTGTGGCCGTCTACGCGATGCGTCCACTGGACTTCGCGGTGTTTCCAACCATTCTGCTGGTTTCCACGCTGCTGCGCCTGGCACTCAACGTTGCCTCCACACGTGTGGTGCTGCTGAATGGCCACGAAGGTGGCGCAGCAGCCGGTAAGGTCATCGAGTCCTTTGGTGAGGTCGTGATTGGTGGCAACTACGCGGTTGGTCTGATCGTCTTCATGATCCTGATCATTATCAACTTCGTGGTGGTGACCAAGGGTGCAGGTCGTATCGCCGAGGTTAGCGCGCGTTTCACCCTGGACGCGATGCCCGGCAAACAGATGGCCGTTGATGCTGACCTCAATGCCGGCATCATTGACCAGGAGCAGGCTCGGGTGCGTCGTCAGGACATTACCCAGGAAGCCGACTTTTACGGTGCGATGGACGGTGCCAGCAAGTTTGTTAAAGGCGATGCTATTGCCGGCATTCTGATTCTTGTGATCAACATCGTGGGCGGTCTGGCAATCGGCATGATGCAACACGGCCTGGATTTTGCCACGGCAGCTGAGCGCTATGCACTGCTGACTATCGGTGACGGTCTGGTGGCTCAGATTCCGGCACTGGTGCTGTCCACCGCAGCTGCCATCATGGTAACCCGCAACAACAACTCCGAAATGATGGGAGCCCAGGTCGTCGGGCAGATGTTCGCGACACCGCGCGCGCTGGGTATTGCCGCTGCCATTCTGTTTGTCATGGGTATCGTGCCGGGCATGCCGCATTTTGCCTTCCTGTCGCTGGCCCTGGCGGCCGCCTGTGGTGCAGTGTTTATCTATATGAAAGGTCAGCGCGCGCTGCAGCCGACCGCGGAACAGAAGGCCGTCGAGAAAGCCGATCAGGAGAAGAAGCAGGCACAGGCCGCGGAACCCCAGGAGCTTGGCTGGGGCGATGTCACGCCTGTGGATGTAGTAGGTCTGGAAGTGGGTTATCGCCTGATTCCCATGGTCGATAAAAGCCAGGGCGGACAATTGCTCGCCCGCATCAAGGGAATTCGCAAAAAGCTGTCGCAGGAGCTGGGTTTCCTGGTGCCGTCTGTGCATATTCGCGACAACCTGGATCTGCAGCCGAACGAATATCGCATCAACCTGATGGGCGTCAATATCGGCGGCGCTGACATCTATCCGGAGCGCGAAATGGCCATCAACCCGGGACAGGTCTACGGACAGGCCCAGGGTATCAATGCCAAAGATCCCGCATTTGGACTGGACGCCATCTGGATCGAACCATCCCAGCGTGAACAGGTGCAGGGGCTGGGCTACACCGTGGTGGACGCCAGCACGGTTATCGCTACCCACATGAATACCCTGTTGCAGAAGCACGCCCACGAACTGCTGGGCCATGACGAGGTTCATGAGTTGCTGTCCATTCTGGGCAAATCGTCCAAAAAACTGGCTGAAGAACTGCCCAGTCTGATCAATCCCAATATTCTGCGCCGGGTGCTGCAGAACCTGTTGCAGGAAGATATTCCTGTCAAGGACATGCGCACCATCGGCGAAGCGCTGGCTGTGACCGCATCCCGAACGCAGGATCCGACCGCTTTGACGGCTGCTGTCCGGGTTTCTCTGGCGCGTGTGATCGTCCAGGGTATTTATGGAAACCGTTCGGAATTGCCGGTTATTACGCTGGATCCTTCGCTGGAACAGATATTGCTTAAAGCAGTACAGCAGGCGATGCAGCATGGTGACGGATCGGCGGAAGAGAACGTGGTTATTGAGCCTGGCATCGCAGAAAGGCTGCAGCAGTCACTGATTCAGGCTGCGCAGCGGCAGGAAATTGCCGGCAATCCTGCCGTTCTGCTGGTTGCCGCGCCGCTGCGTCCGACGCTGAGTCGATTCGTGAGATTTACCACGTCAGGGGTACGGGTGTTGTCCTATCAGGAAATTCCGGACAACAAGCAAATCACCATTGTCGCCACACTGGGACAATGACAGAAACAACATTGAGATCGAAGAGGGCAGAGCATGCAGCTTAAGAAATTCGTGGCCAAAGATATGCGCAGAGCACTGATGGACGTGCGCCAGGCATTTGGTGAAGATGCGGCTATTCTGTCAACCCGCAGCGTTGAGGGCGGTGTTGAGGTGGTGGCCACGCCTGCGCCGGCCTCGCCTGACAAAGCGGCGGAGTTTAATGCTGCCAATGAGCCTTCGGTCAGCAAAGCGGAATTTGGCGCCATGCGCTCTGAACTGAACAGCATTCGCAGCCTGCTGCAGCAGCGCCTGAATGGACTGGCCTGGGATCAGTTTGCCCGCCAGACACCAGCTCAGGCTGCGATCTGGGAGCGACTGGTGGCGATGGGCCTGCCCGGCAATATCAATCAGCGGCTGCTGGATCTGGCAGGCCAGGCCCGCACGCTGGATCAACTCTGGCGCCAGACCTTATCGGCGCTGGTCAAAATGACGCCGGTATACAGTGCCGATCCTGTCAGCACCGGCGGCATTTTTGCCTTCCTGGGTCCGACCGGCGCTGGTAAAACGACCACCATCGCCAAACTTGCCACCAGGTTTGTGCTGGCCAATGGTCCGGAAGAGGTTGCGCTGGTTACCACGGACAGCTTCCGACTGGCTGCCCACGAGCAACTGCGCACGCTGGGTCGCATACTTGGCGTAACGGTACGGATTGTTGATAATCAGCATTCACTGGGTGATACGCTGCAGAGTCTGGCCCACAAGCGACTGGTTTTGATCGATACAGCAGGTCTGCCATCGCGGCATCCGGAGCAGCAGCGACAATTGTCTGAGCTGGCTGACCAGCCACAGGTTCAAAACTGGGTGGTACTGCCTTGCACGGCTCAGGGCCAGGTGCTGCAGGCGGCGTGGAAAACCTGTTCGACGGCAGGCGTGTCAGGGTGTATTCTGACACACTTGGATGAAGCCTGTGTGATGGGCGAGGCGTTGGCGCTGTGTATTGATCGCGCCGTGCCAGTAGTATACGAAACATTTGGCCAGGCCATCCCCGATGACCTGGCTGTGGCGACTGCGCAGGCGCTCGTCAAACGGGCGGTGGCACTGGGTCGGGCTCAAGCCGCGACGCCCGTGGATCGCGCACGCGTCATGAATAATTTTGGCAGCCAGCCGCCGAGCAGAGCGGCCGCAGCAAAACGTGCCGCGATTTAGGGGCACGGGCTGATCAGGTAGGAGATTTATAGGGATGCATCCCATACAGGTACTGGCAGTAACCGGCGGCAAGGGCGGTGTCGGAAAAACCAGTATTTCGGTGAATTTAAGTCTGGCAATGGCCCAGGCTGGCAGACGTGTGGTCTTGATGGATGCCGACCTGGGACTGGCCAACGTTGACATCCTGATGGGCGTCAAGGCCGACAAGACCATTGCCGAGGTCATGGCGGGAGTCTGTGATCTGCGCGATGTCATGATCGAGACGCAGGGCATCAAGATCATTCCGGCATCATCTGGTGTACAGACGCTGGTCAATATGGGCGCCAATCAGCATGCGGGCATCATTCATGCCTTCAGCGATCTGTCCGATGAGCTTGATGTACTGGTCATCGACACGGCGGCGGGCATCTCTGACTCCGTGGTCAGTTTTGTGCGCGCGGCGCAGGAAGTGCTGGTTGTTGTGTGCGACGAGCCCTCGTCGATGACGGACGCTTATGCACTGGTCAAGTTGCTGAACCGTGATTGCCAGTTGCGCGATTTCCGGATTCTGGCGAATATGACAAGATCGCCACAGGAAGGTCGCAACCTGTTTAATCGGTTTGCGGCAGTTACCAGCAAGTTTCTGGATGTTAATCTGCGGTATGCCGGTGACATCCCCTTTGATGAGACAGTACGCAAGGCCGTGCAGAGACAGAAGCCAGTGCTTTTGAGCTATCCGGGCGGCAGAGCGGCTGATGGATACCGACGTCTGGCGTCGGAAGTGCTGGGTTGGCCGGTGCGAACTGAGGCAACTGGTCAGCTGGAATTTTTTGTGGAACGACTTGTACAGGGCATGGCCTGAGATATGGGTGCAACACTTTATCAGGACGTTCAAGTAGCCGGGGCAGACGACCTGGTCATACAGCATGCGCCGCTGGTGAAGCGGATTGCGCACCATCTGTTGATGCGTATGCCATCCAGCGTGCAGCTCGACGATCTGATCCAGTCAGGCATGATTGGCCTGCTGGAAGCTGCCCGTAAGTATGATGTCAGCAAGGGAGCCAGTTTCGAAACCTATGCAGGCATTCGAATTCGCGGTGCCATGCTGGACGAAATCAGGCGCGGCGACTGGGCACCGCGGTCTGTACACCGCAAGAACCGGCAGGTAGCCGAAGCCGTCAAGGCCATTGAGGCGCGCACCGGCACTGACGCCAAAGATCATGAGATTGCTGCCGAAATGGGTGTCGATCTCGATACCTATTACACCATTCTGCAGGATGCCAGTGGCAGCCGCCTGTTCAGCTTTGATGATCTGACGCAGGGTGGTGATGATTCCTCGATCGAAGTAGCCTCGGGTGAAGTATCCGGTCCCTCGGAAGAGCTGCAGGAGGATAACTTCCGTGAGCATCTGTCCGAAGCCATCGATGGGCTGCCCGAGCGCGAAAAACTGGTCCTTGCCCTGTATTATGACGAAGAACTGAATCTCAAGGAGATTGGCGAGGTTCTGGGTGTCAGCGAATCCAGGGTCAGCCAGATCCATTCCCAAGCCGCCCTGCGGCTTCGTTCGCGTCTTCAGGAATGGCGTTGAGCCCCTTCCGTCCGCTAAAATTGCATTAATTGCACTTATTTAGCAGTTCGCTCTAAATTTTTTCACTTTCCAAGCGATAACATTGCCAGGGGAAACCATATTGTTCAGGTTGCCCCCGGACAGATTTCATGACCTGGAGGCGGTTTTGGACAAAAACATGAAGATTCTCATTGTTGATGACTTCTCAACAATGCGTCGAATTATCAAAAACCTGTTGCGGGATCTTGGTTTTACCAATACAGCCGAAGCTGATGACGGCAACTCCGCCCTGCCCATGTTGGAAAACGGAAGTTTTGACTTCCTGATTACCGACTGGAACATGCCAGGCATGACCGGAATCGATCTGCTGAAGGCTGTGCGGGCCAGCGAGAAGCTGCGCGGACTGCCTGTGCTGATGGTAACCGCGGAGGCCAAACGGGATCAGATCATTGCGGCTGCGCAGGCAGGGGTCAATGGCTACGTAGTTAAACCTTTTACGGCTGCTGCGCTGGAGGAGAAGATCGAAAAGATCTTTGAGCGCATTGAAGCCACCAGCTGAGGGACCGTCAATGGCTGAGATAGACCAGGAACGCTACGAGTTGCTCTATCGTGAAGTGGGGCGCCTGACCCGGGCCCTGCACAACGCCATCCGCGACTTTCACGTTGGCATTAACGTGACAGGCAGCGCCGAGGTTGAACACGAACTGTCTGAGATGGCGGACGCCCGAAGCCGGCTTAACTACGTTATCAAGATGACAGAAGAAGCCGCCAACAAGACCATGGATCGGGTGGATGACTCGATCCCGATTATTCAGAGCATGGTGGAGCAGAGCAATGAGGTTGGTGATCGCTGGGCTCAGTACGTCGCCTCACGTTCTTGCTCCGAAGATGAGAAAAAGCTTTTTGAAGACGTGAGTGGCCTGCTGTCACGCGTAAATTCGGAAGGCAGTGGCCTGCACGGCAACCTGACCGACATTTTGATGGCACAGGGATTTCAGGATCTTAGCGGTCAGGTGATCAAGCGTGTCATCGGTCTGGTCAGTGATGTGGAAAAAAGCCTGGTTAATCTGGTCAAGCTGGCCAGTAGTGTTGAAGAAGTAGCCGGGATTGAACGAGTGGTGCAAGTTAACGATCCGAAAGAGGATGCTGAACGGCGCCTGCGTGCTGAAGGCCCGCAGACAAAAACCAGTCAGGATGTTGTTTCGGGTCAGGATGATGTAGACGATCTGTTATCCAGCCTGGGTTTTTGACTAACGCAACAGCGGGCAGCTGATAACGCTCAGGTAGAAAAGGTGGACAACATGAGTTTTTTTGACGACGAAGAGATTCTTGAGGATTTTCTGGTTGAAGCCGGAGAAATTCTCGAACAGCTCTCTGAACAGCTGGTCCAGTTGGAAAAACAACCGGATGACAAGAACCTGTTGAACGCCATTTTTCGCGGTTTTCACACCGTCAAAGGAGGCGCCGGCTTCCTTCAGTTGAATGCCATGGTGGATTGCTGCCATGTCACCGAAAACCTGTTTGACAATCTGCGCAACGGTCACCGCAAAGTAACGGCCGAGCTGATGGATGTGGTGCTGCAGGCGCTGGACACCGTTAATGGCATGTTCGCCCAGGTCAAGGAGGGGCAGGCTCCTGACCCGGCCCCCCAGACATTGCTTGATGCACTGCAGGCACTGGCCAGCGGCGAAGATATAGCAGAGCCGGTGGCTGACAATCCCGAACCGGTTGCTGAAGACAGCACGGACGATATGAGTGATGAGGAGTTTGACCAGCTGCTGGCCTCTCTCGACTCTGCTGATATCGCGGCGGACGCCGAAGGCAGCATCAGTGCCAGCGACGACGAAGAAATCACTGAAGAAGAGTTTGAAGCACTGCTGGATCAGTTGCAGGGCAAAGCGCCAGAGCCCTCAGCTGCAAAACCAGAGCCTTCAGCTGCAAAGGAAGTATCCCCGGAGAAGCCGGCCGATACGGCCAAGCAGTCAGCCGTGTCGTCCAGCCAGCCATCGGCTGACGAAAGCTCATCAGAGCCTGCAGACACAGAGCAGAGTGCGACCGCCTCAGCCGGTGGCGGCGATGAAATAACCGACGAAGAATTTGAAGCCCTTCTGGACCAGTTGCACGGTTCAGGCTCACATGGTGGTGTGCCATCTGGCGCTGTCAGCGCGGCTGAGAAAAAGGCTGAAACTGCTGAAGCCAGTAAAAATGACAAACCCGCCAGTGCTAAAACGGGCGCTGCGGCCAAACCTGCCAGCGCCACCAAGCCAGCATTGCGGGCAGTGCCAGACAGCAAGCCGGCGGCCAGTGCCCAGCCAGCAGCTCCGGCAGCGGCTGCTAACGCAGCTGCCAAAGAGGCGCCGGAAACAACTGTCCGTGTTGATACCCGTCGCCTGGACGAAATCATGAACATGGTGGGTGAGCTGGTATTGGTCCGTAACCGTCTGGTTCGTATAGGCTCCACTGCTGCAGATGAAACACTGTCCAAGGCGGTTGCAAATCTGGATCTTGTGACAGCCGACCTGCAAACCTCTGTCATGAAGACGCGGATGCAGCCAATCAAGAAAGTGTTTGGTCGCTTCCCGCGCGTCGTGCGAGACCTGGCACGTAATCTCAAGAAGGAAGTGGCGCTTGAGCTGCACGGTGAAGAAACCGATCTGGACAAGAACCTGGTAGAGGCGCTGGCGGACCCGCTGGTGCACCTGGTGCGAAATGCCGTGGACCACGGTATCGAACTGCCTGAGCAGCGTGAGAAGAATGGCAAATCGCGTCAGGGAACGGTTTTGCTCGCAGCTGAGCAGGAAGGCGACCATATTCTGCTGACCATCAGTGACGACGGCAATGGCATGGATCCCGATGTGCTGCGCCGCAAAGCCGTTGAAAAAGGTTTGATGGACAAGGATGCTGCGGATCGACTGAGCCGCTCTGAATGTTTTGATCTGATTTTTGCACCAGGCTTCTCGACCAAAACCGAAATTTCGGATGTCTCTGGCCGTGGTGTGGGTATGGATGTGGTCAAGACCAAAATTTCGCAGCTCAATGGCACCATCGCCATCGAGTCGAATCCGGGCAAAGGCTCGCGTATTGAAATCAAGGTACCCCTGACCCTGGCCATCATGCCGACGCTGATGATCGTTGTTGGAGACCAGACCTTTGCGCTGCCGCTGGCGAATGTCAGTGAGATATTCAATCTGGATCTCAGCCGAACCCACGTCGTCGACGGGCAGCAGGTGGTGACGGTACGCGACAAGGCGTTGCCACTGTTTCATCTGCGCCGGTGGCTGACCCATCAGGGTGGCAGCGATGCCATCAAGACTGAAGCGAACGTTGTCATCGTGCACGTTGGTACACAGCGAGTCGGATTTGTTGTCGACACGCTGATTGGTCAGGAAGAGGTTGTCATCAAACCTCTGGGTCGGATGCTGCACGGAACTCCGGGTATGGCTGGTGCCACGATTACCGGTGATGGTCGCATTGCCGTTATCCTTGATGTGCCCGGTCTGCTGAAGCGATATGCAGCGTAACAGGAACTGACACTATGACAATAAAGGTTCTGGTAGTTGACGATTCGGGCTTCTTTCGCCGGCGTCTCAGTGAGCTGATCAATGCCGACAGTCGCCTGGAAGTAATCGGAACGGCGGTCAATGGTCAGGAAGCTGTAGACCAGGCGGCTCGACTGAAGCCGGATGTCATCACCATGGACTATGAAATGCCGGTCATGGACGGCATTACGGCCGTGCGGCACATCGTGCAGGCCAGTCGCACGCCTGTGTTGATGTTCTCGTCGCTTACCTATGAGGGGGCGCGTGTCACACTTGATGCGCTGGAAGCCGGGGCGGTTGATTACCTGCCCAAAAACTTTGAAGATATTTCGCACCACGCTGAAGAACTGCAGAAGATTCTGTGTGAACGCATTGTGGTTGTATCACGCAGCCGCAGCCGGTCAGCGCCGGCAGCCATTGCCAGCGCACCCGCGGCAGCGCCGGCCCAGGCGGAGACACGCAGCTACGAGCCAGCGGCATCAGGGCGCGGCAATCTGCGTCACGCGCAACTGGTGATTATTGGAGCTTCAACCGGTGGCCCGATGGCACTGCAGGAGGTGCTGACAAAGCTGCCAGACTCGTTTCCGTTGCCAATACTGCTGGTACAACATATGCCCGGCACCTTTACACGTGCGTTTGCCGAGCGTCTTAACCGCATTGCCCGGATAAGCATTGCCGAGGCCAGTGATGGTGACGTGCTGAAACCCGGGCATGCCTATCTGGCGCCAGGTGGCAAGCAGATGCTGGTGGAAGGGCGCAGTTCTTTGCGGGTTAGAGTCATTGACGGTGATGAGCGCTTGAATTACAAACCATCGCTGGACGTGACCTTCGGGTCGGCAGCACGCGACCTGGGTAACAAGGTGCTGGGAGTTGTGTTGACTGGCATGGGCTCTGACGGCCGTGATGGTGCCAGGATGTTAAAAACAAGCGGGGCAACAATCTGGGCACAGGATGAAGAAAGTTCAGTCATCTATGGTATGCCCATGGCTGTTGCCAAAGCAGGTCTGGTAGACGAGGTGCTGCCGTTGAACAAGGTGGCAGCGCGTCTTTGTCAGGAGATATGCTGACATGCATGTATGGTCGGTAGCCAATCAGAAGGGCGGAGTCGGCAAGACCACCACAACGGTGGCGCTGTCGAGCCTGTTGGCTGATCGGGGTAAACGTGTACTGATGCTGGATCTTGACCCGCAGGGGTCGTTGGGCAGTTACTTCGGACACGCACCCGAGCAGGCGGCCAACAGCAGCTTTGAGTGGTTTGTTGGGCCCGGGCGCTTGTCGGACCAGGCATTGCGCCAGTGCATACAGCCAACGGCCTACAAGAATCTGATGCTGGTCCCGGGCAGTACTGCGCTGGCTACTCTTGAGCGCAGCGCCGTCACCCAGGAGGGCATGGGGCTGGCCATTTCCCGAGCGCTGAGCAAGCTCTGGGATGACTTTGATTATGTGTTGATCGACAGCCCACCCACACTGGGTGTATTGCTGATCAATGCCCTGGCAGCCTCGGAACAGTTGATTGTCCCGGTGCAGACGGAATTTCTGGCTATCAAAGGCGTGGAGCGAATGCTGAATACCCTGCAGATGGTCAATCGGTCACGCCGCCACCCATTGCCATTCCTTATGGTGCCAACGCTGTTTGACCGCCGCACTCACGCCAGCGTCAGCAGTTTCCGCTATATGCGCAAAACCTGGCCTGAGGTTACCTGGCAGGCGGCCATTCCAGTCGATACCCGATTGCGCGATGCCAGCTCTCAGGGTGTAACGCCATTGTCGCTGGATCCTGAAAGCCGTGGAGTGCAGGCCTATGGCAGTTTGCTGAAAACGCTTTTGAAGATGGAGGCTGATCGACTGGCCGGCCCTGTGGAGGCAAGCCATGCGTGAGATCAGGACTGCTGCAAAAGTGGATGTTGTCCAGGACTACCTTGACGCATTGCTGAGAGATGTCACGCAGGATTTCATGCCGTCGGTGCGGGCCGTGCCTGCACAATCCCGGCGTATACCAACATTCGCTGATCCCGACATAGCCCTTGCTGACGAGGAAGTCGTCGACCCACCAGTTGTTGAACAGGAATTTGTGGCTGAGCCGGCGCTTGAAGAGCCTGTCGAAGAGCCGGTCCTGCAGGCTACCTCCGCCGCGGCAGCAGTTGTAGTGAAGGAAAAAACTGAACAGCGCGTCGCGGAAAAAGTAGCGGAAAAAGAAACTGACCAGGAGCCTGTCGCTGCCAGAAAGACTGATGTGGATGCCGAGACTCAGCTTAATACGCTGGATATCGCCGAAGCGGCTCAGCAGGTTCGGGGGCTTCGCCAGGCGCCGGAATGGGCAAACAAACCCTTCGCCAGTCTGCTGTTCAGTGTCCTGCAGATGGACATGGCGGCCCCACTGCACGATCTGGGCGGCATTTGTCCGATTGAAGACGGCAAAATTCAGCCGGTTGCCGGTCAGGCAAGTTGGTTTATGGGGCTTCTGCGCTGGAATGGGAAAAACATTCGGGTGATTGATACGGCTGATCTGTTAATGCCGGAGCGTTGCCCCGCTGATCGTAAGCACCGGCAGGACTACCAGTCTGTGATTGTGCTCGGCGATTCGCTATGGGGTCTTGCCGTCAGTCACGCTGAAGAGTCAGTACGCCTTGAGCCATCGCAGCTGCGCTGGCGTGAGGGCGGCAGCAGTCGGCCCTGGCTGGCGGGAACACTTCTTGATCGCCTGTGCAGCCTGCTGGATGTGGATGTGCTGAGTTCAATGTTGGCAGCTGCTGACCGCGGCTCGGACAAGAACAAGAGCTAACTGGTACGAAAACTGCATATTCTTTGGTATCTGTGCCGTTTTTTGGCACTCATGCCGGCAAAGGCCCCGCTGATCGGCAGGAAATTGACCTCAGACGTACAATTCCGCTGTGTGGCCGCTAAAAATTTGACGCCTGGATAGAGGTAGATATGGCAGAGGCAACTAAAAAACTGGACGATCAGGTCCTGCAGTGGGTGACATTCAACCTGGAAAACGAGACCTATGGCGTCAATGTCATGGTCGTCAAAGAAGTGCTGAAGTTTCAGGATATTGCCCCGGTTCCGGGTGCGCCCGACTATGTCATGGGCATCATCAATATCCGCGGCACTGTCATCTCCGTGATCAACACACGCCGCCGATTTGGTCTGCATGATCGTGAGCCCGATGACAACACACGTATTGTGATTCTGGAAATTGGTAAACACGTGCTCGGTATTGTTGTCGACAGCGTGGCGGAAGTGGTCTACCTGCGCGGGTCGGAAATCGAAACTGCCCCGCAGGTCAATAAAGACGAAACAGCCCGATTCATCACCGGTGTCTGCCATCGCGAAGATCAGCTTCTGATTCTGGTCGAGCTGGACAAGCTGTTGACGGAAGAAGAACTGGCCGAGCTGGACAACTAACCAGGAAAACACGATGACATTAATCGTACTTGCTGCACTGACCGCTGTCTCCGCGCTGCTGATGCTGGTGGTCATGGGGATGCAATGGGCCAATCTGCGCCGTATCCGCGGTCTGGAGCAGGCGCTGCTGGAAAGCCGCAAAAAGCAGGAGGCACTGCAGCGCGAGAGCAACAAAACCATTCTCACGCTGGGCAAGGCGCTGGCGGCCGTTGATCAACGGCTGGGCCAGACCCAGCGTCGTCAACAGGATCTGGAAAACAAGGATAGCGGCAGTCTGACCTATGCCCAGGCCAGCAAACTGATCCAGATGGGCGCAGCGCCGGAAGATCTGGTCAAGTCCTGTGGGCTTTCAGAGGCCGAAGCCAAACTGGTTTCACTGATGGCCGCACGTGGTGTCGGACGCGTGTCTTAAAGACAAGCGTCCTGCAAAGCGTTTATAATGGCAGGGATGAGCCTGCCGACTTCTTCTTCAGAATCTCCCGTCTCCGCTGCGCCTGGATCCGCGACCTTTGCGCGTGAACAGTCCGGCGGCGTCCCCTTGCTTCAGGCCCGCTCGCTGTTCTGTGAACGTGATGAGCGCGTGCTTTTCAGTGAATTTCAGCTCGATATTCATGCCGGTCAGCTGGTGCAGGTGCTGGGCAGCAATGGCAGTGGTAAAACTACGCTGCTGCGAATCCTGTGCGGCCTGAACGACAGTTACGAAGGTGAGATTCTTTGGCGCGGTCAGCCGGTTGAAGAGCAGCGTGAGACCTTTCTGGCATCACTGCTCTATATCGGGCACCGGGTGGGTGTTAACCGAATTCTGACGCCGCGCGAGAATCTGCGTTGGAGTGCCTCACTGCACAGTCCAGTAGACGACGATCGAATCGAAGCGGCGCTTGCACGCGTTGGTCTGCGAGCCTACGAAGACATCCCCTGTCGTAATCTGTCTGCAGGGCAGACCCAGCGGGTCTCGCTGGCACGGTTGCTGATCAGTCCGGCTGCCTTGTGGATTCTCGACGAACCCTTTACCACGCTTGATGTCTATGGTGTCCGCGACCTCGAGCTGCTGCTGGCTGAGCATGTGGCCAATGGCGGGGCAGTGCTGGTGACAACCCACCATCGTCTGGATGTGCCCTGCGAACTGCACCGTGTCAATCTCGACAATCCCTCGGAACGCACGGTGGTGCCTGCCTCATGACGCAGCCGAACTCCACATCATCTGCTGTGACTGTCAGCACCAGTGCAGCGTTTGTAGCTACGCTGAAGCGAGATTTGCTGGTGGCTTTCAAGCGCCGCAATGACCTGCTCAATCCCATCATGTTTTTTCTGATTGTTGTGACCCTGTTTCCGCTGGGCGTCAGTTCGGATCCGGTGGAGCTGGCCCGCATCTCGGCAGGTGTGGTCTGGGTATCAGCGCTACTGGCGTCCATGCTGTCACTGGACAATCTCTATCGTGCAGATTACGAAGACGGTTCGCTGGAGCAGCTGTTGCTGTCGCCCCAGCCGCTGTATTTTCTGGTGCTGGCCAAGAATATTGCACACTGGCTGATCGCGGGATTGCCGGTAGTGGTGCTGTCGCCGTTGCTGGCTTATATGCTTTACCTGCCGCAGGAGGCTTATGTCACGCTGGTGTTGAGCCTGCTGATTGGCACGCCAGTACTGAGTCTGATCGGATCGATCGGGGTGGCACTGACAGTGGGGCTGGGCAGTCGAGGGCTGATTCTGGCCGTAATCGTTTTACCACTGTCCACCCCGGTGCTTATAATCGGCGCCAAAGCGGTGACCGATATCATGTTCGGCCTGCCGGTCGGCAGCCACTTCGCCTTGCTTGGCGCCATACTGGCGTTGACGCTGACAATGGCACCGCTGGCATCTGCCGCCGCATTGCGGATCAGTGTGAATTAAATCGATGTATTCAATGATAGCGCCGGAAGAGCGTTACAAAGCGTAACAGGGGCGCTAAAATGCTCGTGTTATAGTCCAATAGTCAATAGCTTGGGGTAGGGTGAGCCGGTCATGTGGCTGTGGTTTTCGAAATTGGGGTCGCCGCGTTGGTTTTATGAGCTGTCCAGCAAGTGGTTGCCCTGGCTGTACGCAGTCATGGTCATCCTGGGACTGGTAGGACTGACCTGGGCACTGTTGTTTGTTCCTGAGGATTATCAGCAGGGCCAGACAATCCGTATCATGTACGTTCACGTGCCCGTGGCGAGCATTTCGCTGGCCTGTTTCCCGCTGATGGCTGTCGCGGGCACCATCACGCTAGTGTGGAAGATGAAACTGGCGGATATGGTTGCCAAATGTGCGGCACCCATTGGTCTGTGGTTTACCGGCCTGGCGCTGGCTACCGGAGCGATCTGGGGTGAGCCGATCTGGGGTACCTGGTGGGCCTGGGATGCACGACTGACCTCCATGCTGATCCAGTTTTTCCTTTTTATTGGCGTGGTAGCTCTGCGCTCGGCGATTGAAAGCCCTGACAACGCTGCCAAAGCCTGCGCAGTACTGTCCATTGTGGGTGCCATCAACGTGCCAATTATCAAGTATTCCGTGGAGTGGTGGAATACACTGCATCAGCCCTCCAGCGACTACTCCATGGATCCTGTATCACCCAATCCGCCGGAAGTATGGGTGCCGCTGGTCATCATGATTTGCGCCGTTTACGTATTTTTTGTCATTACCCTGATTTTGCGCACCCGCAATGAAATTCTGGTTCGCGAACGCCGGTCGCAATGGGTGAAAGATCTGGTGGCCAGGGCCTGAGGGGAGCGATCATGCCGACAATGCAGTTTTCAAGCCTGGGTGAGTTTCTCCAGATGGGCAATTACACCTTCCATGTGTGGATTGTCTATCTGTTGTTTGCCATCTTCATTAGTTACAACCTGCTGCAGCCGCGCCTGCAGCGAAAGCAGTTTGTTCAGGAACAGAAACGTCGGGCCAACCGTGATGCCGAGCTGGCAGCGCGGGCCAGGGCGACGTCATCAGGGGCGGGCCATGCTGGCCCGGACAATGGGAGCCAGTCATGAAACCGCATCGCAGAAAGAAGCTCGGTATTATTCTGTTTATTGCCACAGGTTTGAGTGTTGCCATTGGGCTGTCGCTGTATGCGCTCAGCAGCAATATTGATCTGTTTTTTACACCGTCACAGGTGGCTGCAGGAGAAGTGACACCAGGTCAGCGAATCCGCGTTGGTGGCATGGTCAAGGAAGGTTCTGTCGAGCACAACCAGGAAGATCTGCAGGTGCGTTTTATTGCCACTGACTACAGCCATGACGTCGATATTTATTACAGCGGCATACTGCCCGACCTGTTCCGCGAAGGGCAGGGCATCGTGGTGGAAGGTGCGATGGGAGCAGATGGCACATTCATAGCATCGCGGGTCCTTGCCAAGCACGATGAAAACTACATGTCTCCTGAGGTCAAAGCCGCCATGGATGCTGCCGAGCTTCAGCGCAGCATGACGCAGGGAGGCACCTGATGATTCCGGAACTTGGTAACTTCGCGCTGATCCTGGCCTTCTGCCTGAGCATTGTGCTGGGCACACTGCCGATAATCGGTGCCGCTCGTGACAACACGCTGTGGATGTCGCTGGCACGTCCTTTGACAGCTGGTGTTTTTGTTTTTCTCAGCATCAGTCTGGTGATTCTGGGCTACAGCTTTGTCACCGATGATTTTTCGGTGCAGTTTGTCGCCAACCATTCCAACACCAATCTGCCTTTGCAGTACAAGATAACCGCAGTGTGGGGTGGTCACGAAGGCTCCTTCCTGTTTTGGACCTGGATGCTGGGCGGCTGGATGCTGGCAGTGGCCATTTTCAGCAAATCGGTGCCCGAGGAATTCATCGCCCGTGTGCTCGGTGTCATGGGTCTGATCTGCGTGGGTTACACGCTGTTCATGCTGGCGACATCAAACCCCTTCGATCGTGTCCTGCCGCTGCCACCGGCAGACGGTGCTGACCTGAATGCGGCGCTGCAGGATTTTGCTTTTATCGTGCATCCACCGTCGCTGTACATGGGGTATGTTGGTTTTTCTGTGGTGTTTGCCTTTGCCGTCGCCGCACTGCTCAGCGGGCGTCTGGATGCGGCCTGGGCGCGATGGTGCCGGCCCTGGGCCAATGCTGCCTGGGCGATTCTTACGCTGGGACTGTCACTGGGCTCCTGGTGGGCCTATTACGAACTTGGCTGGGGTGGCTGGTGGGCCTGGGACCCGGTAGAGAATCCGCCGCTGATCACCTGGCTGCTGGGTGCGGCAATGATCCACTCGCTGGCGGCGACAGAAAAGCGTGGCGTGTTCAAGAGCTGGACCGTGCTGCTGGCCATTATGGCTTTTGCTTCAAGTCTGCTGGGGACCTTTATCACGCGTTCGGGTCTGCTGACCTCGGTCCACGCGTTTGCGACGGATCCGACACGTGGCGTTTATATCCTGGGTTTCCTGGGGCTGATCGTCGGCGGGTCGCTGCTGCTGTATGCCATCCGCGCGCCCATTCTTAAAAGTGAGTTCGGATTCGGCAACTGGTCGCGGGAAGTTTTCCTGCTGGCCAACAACCTCATCCTGGTCGTGGCCAGTGCCGCAATCCTGCTCGGTACCCTGTATCCCATGGTGTACCAGGCGGTTTCCGGTGGAGACCTGATATCGGTGGGTCCGCCGTACTTCAATACCATTTTTGTTCCCCTGATGGGCATTCTGGTTGTACTGCTTGGCATTGGTCCAGTGGCGCGCTGGAAACGAACCTCACGTGAGTATCTGCGTCAACAGCTGACACGCGTGGCCATTGCTGCAGTGGTGCTGGGTGTAGCAATTCCTGTGCTGCTAACCATGTCTGTACCACTTGGCACTATTGGGGTGTGTGTCCTGGCGCTATGGATCATGTTCTCGATGCTGCGTGATGTGGCCAGTAAAGTTGCCAACAAGCCATCACTGATGGCTGGGCTCAAGAGTCTGCCCGTCAGTTACTGGGGTATGCAGCTGGCACATTTTGGATTTGTCATGACCATGGCCGGTGCCTGCCTGACCAGTATCTACAGCATTGAGCGCAGTGTTTTGCTGCAGGCCGGGCAACAGGCAGATCTGGGGCGTTACACTTTTGTGTTTGAAGGTACACGGCCAGTGCAGGGGCCCAACTATATCGCTGATGAAGGTACCATTCGGGTACTGCGTGACGGCGAGTTCCTGCGTACGCTGCATCCGCAGAAGCAGCTCTACACGGCCAGCAATACACCCGCGACCCATATGGGTATTGATGGTCGCTTCCTGCGCGATCTGTTTGTGACTCTGGGTGACCCGCGAGACAACGGTGCCTGGTCAATGACCCTGTACGTTAAACCCTTTGTGCGCTGGATCTGGCTGGGAACTATCTTTATCGCCTTTGGTGGCATTCTAGCGGTGACTGACAAACGTTATCGACGCTACAAGGTCAGCAAGCAGGCAAGCGCTGATGAGCAGCCAGCTGATGCCAGGCTGGCAGGAGAGCACTGATCATGAAAAATCTGAAGCTGTTTCTTCCGGTTATTGTGTTTGCAGTACTGGCGGTGTTCATGTGGCGCGGCCTGTATCTGGATTCGCGTACGCTGCCATCCATGCTGATCGATCGGGAGTTACCCGACTTTGAGCTGCGCACCTTGGAGCTCGGCGATCAACTGGCGACTGTCGAGGATCTTCCGGATGAACCGTTTATCCTGAATATCTGGGGCAGCTACTGTCTGCCATGCCTGCAGGAAAATCCGATTTTCATGGCAGCGCGTGAGCAAAACCTCGTTCCCATTGTTGGTGTTAACTACAAAGATACCGATAATGCCGCGCGTGAATGGCTGGACATAAACGGCAATCCCTTCACGCTGAATATAGTTGATGACACCGGCCGCTATGGTATCGATCTGGGTGTATATGGTGCACCTGAGACCTTTATTGTTGATGCCAATGGTTTCATTCGCTACAAGCATATCGGCACCATCGATTACCGTGCCTGGCAGGATGAGATAATGCCGGTTGTCCGTCAGTTGCAATCGGAGAACCAGGTGGCGGGCTCATGAGCGTCTCTGCAACCCTGATACCGGGCCGCCGACTGCAGCCGCAGTACCTGTTGGCCTGCCTTGTTTGCGTGTTCGCCGTGTGGATGATCGTCAGCCCACAGGTTCAGGCGCAGGCGCCAGTGGATGTCTATGATTTCGAGACCACCGAGCAGGAGCAGCGATTTCGCCAGCTATCCAACGATTTTCGCTGTCCGATGTGTCAGAACGCCAATCTGAGCAGCTCGCCGGGTGGCGTTGCAGCGGATCTGCGTCGTGAGATCTATCGCATGATCATGGAAGGCATGAGCGATGAAGAAATAGAAGCGTTCATGTTACAGCGCTACGGCGATTTTATTCTGTACCGTCCCCGATTGACGCTGCAGACAGTTTTGCTGTGGTTTGGTCCCATCCTGTTTCTGCTGGCTGGTGTGTGGATTGCACGCAACATCACCCGCAGCAGTGGCGGCAGAGCGGAGACGACTGATGAGACTGAGCGCGAAACGGCAGTGACGCTGAGTGCCGAGGAAAAAGCCCGGTTGTCCCGCCTGCTGAATGATCAGCCCGATGCCGACAACCCCACCAACCGATCTTGAGGTGACTACTTGTTCTGGATAATCAGCAGCCTGCTCTTTGTGCTGGCGATTGTATTTGTGGTGCTCCCGCTGCTGCGACACTCGAAGCGTGTGGTAGTGGGTGAGCGCGAGCGCGACGCCGCCAACCTGAGGATTTACCGCGAACGCCTGGCCGAGCTGCAGGCAGAGCTCGATGAGGGGCTGATCGATCAGCCGCAGTACGACGCGCTTGAGGCGGAGCTGTCACGAACAGTGCTGAGTGACGTCAGTGCCGATGCTCTGAACCCTGCTGATCGCAAAAAGAAACCAGGCAAACCCTTGTCATGGCTCGGCCCATCGCGCCTGATCCCACTGATTATGGTATTGGCAATGCTGCCAGCCAGTATTTATCTGTACGGTATTTGGGGCGCGAGCAATGACCTGCGCGTCGCCGAATTGTTTGAGCGCAGCCGACAGGCTCAGGACGATCCGCAGGCCCTGCAGGATCTGATATTCGAACTGGGTGCTGTGATCGAGAACGATCGCAGTAATGGCTGGGCCTGGTATTTCATGGCCCGTAATCTGGTGTCGCTGGGACAGTTCAATGAAGCCGCGCTGGCGTTCCGAAATGCAGCAGACAATATTGAACATCCGCAGGACCAGGCTGTTATCCTCGGGCAATACGCGCAGGCGCAGTATGTTGCGGAGGGTCAGCAGATGACTGAGCGGGTGCAGGAAATCATCACCCGCGCGCAGCGTCTCAACCCGTCCGAACCGTCGGTATTGCAGCTGCTTGGCGCCGACGCGTTTGTTAACGGCGATTATCAGTCAGCTCTGACCTATTGGCAGCAGCTGCTGGGAAGTACCGTGCAGGGCAGCGAAGATGCCCAGTTCCTGCGCGCCATGATCGCCGAAGCGCAGGCGCAACTGATGCAACAGGAAGGTGGTGAAGTCGATACCGCAGGCACGCCGCAACTGGAGATCAGCCTGGCACTGTCACCTGAAATCGATGTCCCTGCCGAGACGCGCGTGTTTGTGTCGGCACAGGATACCAGCCGTCCCGGTCCACCGCTGGCGGCAAAATTGATGACTGTCGCGGATCTGCCGGCGATTGTCAGCCTGAGTGATACTGATGCGGTGGGCCCGTTTAACCTTTCCTCGGCAGAGGAGGTCATTGTGGTGGCCACTGTGGCCGTGGGTGGAACTGCCGATGTTCAAAGCGGCGATTATCAGGTGCGCTCAGAACCTGTTAAGCTGAACACATCAGCTGATGAGCCAGCTGCAGATGCTGACAGTTCCGGGGCGGAGCCGGTCAGGTTGCAGATGCTGATCAGCGATGCTGTACCCTGAGCCGACAGTTGGCTCGACAAGTCGTTTTCAAATGGCAGGCAAAATGTGTTGCCTCCCTCTGAGTGTGGATAATGAGTGTAAGCAGTAGTACCACTGACAACGCGGTTTCTGATGCCGTGATAGCGAAAGCCGAGGAAGAGGGTCTGATTGACCGCTTCGGACGGCGTGTCGACTATGTGCGTCTATCGGTGACAGACCGTTGCGATTTCCGCTGCGTGTACTGCATGACCGAGGAAATGACCTTTCTGCCCAGACGGCAGGTGCTGAGCCTTGAAGAGATCTACCAGCTTGGCAAAGCATTTACTGAGCTGGGTGTCAGACGCCTGCGCCTGACCGGCGGTGAACCGCTGGTTCGCAACAACGTTATGTCGCTAATCCAGGCGCTGGGGCGATTGCCCGGACTGGATGAGCTGCTGCTTACCACCAACGGAGCACAACTGGAGAAACTGGCAGGACCGCTGCGTGAGGCCGGTGTCAACCGCATCAACATCAGTATCGACAGCCTGGATGCCGATCGTTTTAAACGTATTACCCGGGTTGGCAGTCTGCAGCGCGTCATGGCAGGTATTGCCGAGGCCACAAAACAGGGTTTCGATCGTATACGCCTGAACAGCGTCATCATGAAGGGCTATAACGATGATGAAGTAATGGCCCTGACCGACTACGCGCTGGGGCAGGGCGTGGATATTGCTTTCATTGAGGAAATGCCCCTGGGGCAGGCCTCAGATCATGCCCGTGAAGACACCGTCTGCAGTAACGACTGGGTCCGCGAGCAGATTCAGAGTCGTTATACGCTTGTCAGCACCGATGCTCAGACTGCGGGCCCGTCAAAATATTACAACGTGGCCGGCTACGATAACCGCATCGGCTTTATCTCACCGATGTCGCACAATTTCTGCGCTGACTGCAATCGCGTGCGCGTTACTGTGGAGGGCCGCCTGTTGTTGTGCCTTGGCAACGAACACTCCTCCGATCTGCGCGCGGTACTGCGCGGACATCGCGGGGCGGTGGCTGATCTGGCACCTCCACCACCGGATGAACTGTCACTGGCGGATCTGGAGCATGAGCCCGCCAGCGATGAGCTCAAGGCAGCGATTATCGCCGCCATGGACCTGAAGCCGGAGCGACACCATTTTTATGAGCAGGACTATGCACAGCCTGTGCGTTTGATGAACATGACTGGAGGTTAGCGAGCAAGCATGAGCAAAGGAGAGTCAGGCTTCAAGCCTGTGAATGCGGTCGTTGTGACCGTTTCTGATACCCGCACTGAGGAGACAGACAGTTCAGGGCGTTTTCTGCAGCAGAGTCTGAAGGACGCCGGGCATCAGGTGCTTGCAAAGCATATTGTCAAAGACGACACCTATAAACTGCGCGCGCTGGTTGCGACACTGATCGCAGATGATCAGGTGCAGGCCGTGTTACTGACCGGCGGCACCGGTTTTACGCATCGGGACAATACCGTCAAGGCGGTCACGCCGCTGCTGGACATGCATATTGATGGGTTTGGTGAGATTTTCCGTTACCTTTCCCACGCAGAGATCGGCAGTTCTACCATTCAGTCCCGTGCCTTTGCTGGAATCAGCAATGGTACCATCGTTTTCTGTATGCCTGGCTCAACGGGCGCCTGCAGAACGGCGTGGGAAGGGATCATTGCGCAGCAGCTCGATAGTCGTCACAAACCATGCCATTTTGTGGACAAGCTAAAAACAGTGGCCTGATGGGGCTGTCCGTCCTTTTACGGCCAGTCATGCTGTGCAAACCTGTCCTGAAAATATTCCGGTACCACAAATAAAAACGCCAGCGCTGACAAGTCAGGGCTGGCGAAAAAACCGTCCACGCGGGTATAGCACTAGCAAAAACTGCTGAATCTGCGTCTTCCTGTTGGGCAGTGTAGCCGCGAATTCACTGAATCTTTAATTTGCTCAGGATCGCATCCTGAGACGGGTGTCTGCTACCTGAGTCTGTGGTGCGACACCGAAACTGTGCGCCTGGCGCAAAGTCTGCCTTTAAGGGGCAGAACCATCTGGCAATTAGCTGTTTGCCAGAATGGTCAGTACTGGAACAGCGATTGAAGCTGTTACAACAGTGACTGTGATCAATGCGGCTCGTGCGCTGATGATCAGTTCGCTCATGAATATCTCTCCTTTTGGGCTCTCGAAACGTTTTAAAACAACGGTGTGTTTCCTGTTTTGTTACTTTCGGCGTTTTGGGCCTTGGCAACGATGCGTATAGTAACACAATTGCGAATTAAGGTAACACTTTTTTGTAAAAATTTTTAATTATGCGGTGGAGTGTAACGTTTTAGCGGCAAAATGACGGTTGTTCAGTCCGACTGGTCGGGTTGAGTCAATTGCTGACCCATCCCTGCGGGGTTACACTTGCGCGTTTTTAGCTCTGGCAGACGGGAACAGGTATGCGTATCACCACATTTAACGCTAACGGCATCCGCTCGGCCGCCCGGAAAGGCTTTTTCGACTGGTTTGCTGATCATGGCGCGGACGTTCTCTGTATTCAGGAAACCAAGGCGCAGGATGCCCAGCTGCAGGACTCTGTTTTCCGGCCGGAGGGCTACCACTGTTACTACTGTGATGCTGAGAAAAAAGGTTATTCGGGTACGGCAATTCTCTCGCGCCGCGAGCCCGATCGCGTCCAGTACGGCCTTGGCTGGGAGGCAGCTGATAGTGAAGGGCGCTATCTGCAGGCGGATTTTGGTCGCTTGAGTGTCATATCGCTGTATATGCCCTCCGGCTCCAGCGGCGAAGTGCGGCAGGCCTTCAAGTTCGAATTTCTGGATCGCTTTCTGCCACTACTGAAGCGTTTTCGCGCTGATGGCCGCGAATATGTCATCTGCGCTGACTGGAACATGTGTCATAAGCCGATTGATCTGAAGAACTGGCGGGCCAACCAGAAAAACTCGGGCTTTTTGCCTGAAGAGCGCGCGTGGCTGGATACGCTGTATGATAAAGTCGGTTATGTTGATTCGTTCCGGCTGGTCAATCAGCAGCCAGAGCAGTACAGCTGGTGGTCGAATCGCGGTCAGGCACGCGCCAGGAATGTTGGGTGGCGTCTCGACTACCACGTGATAACGCCAGGCCTGGTGCCTGCAGTGAAAGCGGCCAGTATTTATACGGACGCATTTTTTTCTGACCACGCACCGGTAACACTGGATCTGGATGCGGGTTTGGTGTCTGTTGATACGAAGTAACGTAGATGGTTAATGCGATTGAATGGGAGGTTGCGTTGAAATTCGGATTGTATGCAAAGCGTGGTTTGCTGAAGTTTGTGTTCCAGTTTGTGCTGACAGCAGGTCTCTCGCTCAGCTGGATGGCGAGTGTGTCAGCCCAGGGTATTACCGCCACCATAGAGACAAGTCGGGGCAACATCGTGCTGAGCCTGAACGAGCGGGCCGCGCCGACCTCGGTGGCCAATTTTGTCAATCTGGCCATGCGTGGATACTACGATGGTCTGACTTTTCACCGCGTCGAGCCGCGCTTCATGATCCAGACCGGCGATCCGGAAGGAACCGGCCGTGGTGGCCCGGGTTATACCTTTAGCGGTGAGACCAATCTGCGTCACAATCGGCCGGGCGTGATATCCACGGCCAATGCGGGTCCGGGTACAGATGGCAGCCAGTTTTTTATAACTCACCTGCCCACGCCGCATCTGGATGGTGGGCATTCGGTCTTCGGTTATGTGACCAGTGGCATGGATGTTGTTAACAGCATTCGTCGCGGGGATACGATGGTCAAGGTGACCATTGAGGGTGACATTGCGCCCCTGTGGGAGCGCAAGTCCATTGATCTGATAGTCTGGAACGCGATTCTGGATCGTGAATACCCGGATCTGCGACCGGCACCCACGCCCTGATTGCGGGCCGCTTGTCAGGGCAATACCTGCTTGAAGGGTTTGACCGTGACGCTGCGGTAGACGCCAGCCTTGACGTAGGGGTCTTCGTCAGCCCAGGCGCGGGCGGCCTCCAGAGACTCGAATTCGGCGATGATCAGGCTGCCAGTGAATCCGGCATCGCCGGGGTCCTTGCTGTCGATGGCCGGGTGCGGTCCGGCAATGATCAGACGACCTTCGGCCTTGAGCGCTTCCACGCGTGTCAGGTGGGCCGGGCGGACCGGCATGCGCAGTGGCAGGCTGTTCTCGACGTCTTCGCTGATGATGGCATAGAGCATTGAAATTCCTCGTTTGTGTAGCCGCCGGCCATGCCGACCTGCATTGGTCGACTTTGCTCAGGCGGCCTGTTATTGTTTGCTACTTTTTCGGGTTAGCACCCTTTGTGATGCGGCGCCAATCGAGGATGCCGATCATAGGAAAGTCCCTGTATAAAGGCAAACCCGGGCTGACGGCGTACCGAAAGGCTCTCAGGTCTTGAGTCAAACTCAGCCCCATTAACACACGGAACAACCAAGGATCTCGATTAACGGTTATGGCACAAACGCTGGAAATACATCCGGATAATCCGGAACCGCGCAAAATCAGTCAGGCCGCCGATATACTGCTGGGTGGCGGTGTGGTGGTTTACCCGACAGATTCGACCTACGCACTGGCCTGTCATATTGGCGACAAGAACGCATTGGAGCGCATTCGCCGTATTCGGCAGTTGTCTGACAAGCATAACCTGACTCTGATGTGCCGGGATCTCTCGGAAATTGCCACCTATGCTCGTGTCAGCAACAGTGCTTATCGTCTGCTCAAGGCCTACACACCTGGCCCTTATACGTTCATCCTGCCGGCCACCGCCGAAGTGCCGCGCCGGCTTATGCATCCAAAGCGAAAAACCATCGGCTTGCGAATCCCCGATCATGCGGTTGCGCAGGCGCTACTGGAAGCAACCGGCGAGCCGGTGATGACCACCAGTCTGATTCTGCCGGGCGAGGAACATCCGCTTTCCGAGATCTATGATATCGAGGAACAGATGGGTAATCTGGTGGATCTGATCGTGGACAGTGGCGCCTGCGGCCTTGAGGCAACCACGGTTGTCGATCTGGTCGACGGCAGTCCACAACTTGTCCGTGCAGGAAAGGGTGATCCGGCGCCATTCCAGTAAGGCTGCGGCGCGTTTAAAGTCCGTACGCCGTCATTGTTTCATGCCATAATACGGCCTTGTTTTTTAGCGAAAGGGAGAGGGTCGTTTGTCTACAGTGGAATCACAAAAACGGGTACTGTCGGGGATGCGTCCGACCGGGCAGCTGCATCTTGGCCATTATCATGGCGTTTTGAAGAACTGGGTCAAACTACAGCACGAGTTTGAGTGCTTCTTTTTTGTGGCTGACTGGCATGCGCTTACCACCCATTACGCCTCCCCTCAAATGATTGAAGAACATGCTCTGAACATGGTCATTGACTGGCTGGCTGCCGGTGTGAACCCGGGCTCGGCTGCGCTGTTCATCCAGTCGCGCGTGCCGGAACACGCTGAGCTGCATCTGCTGTTGTCCATGATGACGCCATTGGGCTGGCTGGAACGAGTGCCGAGCTACAAGGACCAGCAGGAGAAGCTGCGAGACCTGGATCTGGAAACCTATGGTTTTCTGGGTTACCCCCTGCTGCAAAGCGCCGACATTCTGATTTACCGAGCCGGCCAGGTACCGGTGGGCGCTGACCAGGTTGCGCATGTGGAGTTGACGCGTGAAGTGGCACGCCGCTTCAATCACCTGTACGGTCGTGAACCTGGCTTTGAGGAGAATGCGGTTGCTGCCGTCAAGAAAATGGGCAAGAAGGCCGCGCGCCTTTACCAGACGCTGCGCACCGCCTATCAGGAGAAGGGTGACCACGATGCCCTGGAACGAGCGCAGGCTTTGATTCGTGAACAACAGAATATTTCTCTGGGGGACCGCGAGCGTCTGTATGGTTACCTGGAAGGCAGTGGCAAGATGATCCTGGCGGAGCCGCAGGCGCTGCTGACGCCTGCTGCCAAGATGCCGGGTCTGGATGGTCAGAAAATGTCCAAGTCCTATGGCAATACCATTCCTCTGCGCGAAGAACTGGACACGGTTGCCAAAAAAATAAACACCATGCCCACGGATCCGGCGCGGGTGCGTCTGACCGATCCGGGTGACCCGGACAAGTGTCCGGTATGGCAGCTTCACGAAGTGTACTCCGACGACAGCACCAAAGCCTGGGTACAGGACGGCTGTCGCAATGCGGGGATCGGCTGTCTGGCCTGCAAAAAGCCAGTTATTGATGCGGTGGTGGCTGAACTTGAACCGATCCAGGACCGAGCCCGTCAGTACGAAAAAGACCCTGACCTTGTGCGCTCCATCCTGGCTGATGGCTGCGAGCAGGCTCGCGAGTCCGCCCGTGAAACGCTGCGTGATGTTCGCGAAGCGATGGGGCTGGCCTATCGATGAAGACCAATTTGCGATGAGTGAAATGACCGACACTGAATCCAGCAATCAGGAGCTGAGACCGCAGACCGAGATGCCATTTGCCTATGTTGCCGGCAAAGCCATCACTCAGCTGCCGCAGGATCTTTATATCCCGCCGGACGCGCTGGAAGTCTTTCTTGAGGCCTTTGAAGGGCCGCTGGATTTGCTGCTGTACCTGATCAAACGACAGAATATCGATATCCTCGATATTGATGTGTCGTTGATCACCGAGCAGTACATGGCCTATGTTGATCTGATGGAGTCGCACCAGTTTGAGCTGGCTGCCGAATACCTGGTGATGGCTGCCATGCTGGCAGAGATCAAATCGCGCATGCTGTTGCCACGCAGCAAGGACGAGGAAGAGGACGAAGAGGATCCGCGCGCCCAGCTGATTCGCCGTCTGCAGGAGTATGAGCGCTATAAAAAGGCTGCCGAGGACCTGGATAATCTGCCACGCATAGAGCGCGACATTTATCTGGCCGGTGCCAAAGGCCCGCAGCTTGAGCGGACCTCACCTGACCCGGTCGTGGAGCTGCACGAAATTCTGGCGGCGCTGGCAGGTGCCCTGCGACGTGCTGATATGTTCGAGCATCACCAGGTGCAGCGCGAGACACTCTCCACCCGGGAGAAAATGGCTGAGATCCTGGTGCGTCTGTCCAGTGAGCGTTTTGTGCCGCTGGTATCCCTGCTGATGCGGGAAGAGGGCCGGTTAGGCGTGGTAGTTACATTCCTGGCGGTAATGGAACTGATCAAGGATTCACTGGTGGATATCGTGCAGCATGAACCGTTTGCTCCCATCCACATCAAGGCGCGCAGCTAACAGAACAGAAATGAGTCAGTTGATATGAGTACGGATGCAATGACAGACAATGAGCGGGATGACGAGCAGCAAAACGCTCAGGGTCCCGACACAGACGCCAGCGATGGCCAGACTGAAGAGCAGGAAGCGGCAGTAGAGGAAATTACCCACGCGCCGCAGGAAATAGACGAGAGCCTGCTGCAGCAGATCATTGAAGGGCTGCTGCTGTCTGCTGGCAAGCCGCTGTCGGTAGCAGCGCTGGCAGAGCTGTTCGTGGAAGAAGAACGCCCCGCAAACGATCAGATCCGTGAGACACTGGCCCGGATCGCAGAGCAGTGCGAGGGTCGCGGCTTCGAACTCAAGGAAGTGGCCTCGGGGTTCCGCTTTCAGGTACGTCAGCATCTCAGTCCGTGGATAGGCCGGCTGTCAGAGGAAAAACCACAGCGTTATACCCGTGCTCTGCTGGAGACATTGGGTCTGATCGCTTATCGCCAGCCGATAACCCGCGGGGATATTGAGGAAATCCGGGGCGTTGCCGTCAGCTCGACGATTATCCGTACCCTGCTGGATCGCGAGTGGATACGGGTAGTGGGGCACCGTGATGTGCCCGGTCGGCCAGCCATGTTTGCGACCACAAGGCACTTTCTTGATCATTTCAATCTAAAGAGCCTTCAGGAACTGCCACCACTGGCCGAAATCCGTGACCTTGACCAGTTGAACCCGGAGCTGGACCTGGGTGAAGAGCACGAGGGTCGCGTACTTGTTCTGCCTGATGAAGACAGCGATGCAGGTGAGGATCCCGATGCCGAGCCGGTAGATCCGGACAAATTGATTGATGAGGACGAGGCGATGGCGCTGGCCAAACGTCCACTGGACGATATTCTGGGTTACGGCCGCCAAAAGCAGGAAGAAGAATCTGATGACAAATGAAGTCCAACAGGACGAGAAATTACAGAAAGTACTGGCGCGCGCCGGGTTCGGATCGCGCCGCGAAATGGAAACCTGGATAAGTGACGGGCGTGTCCGTGTTAACGGCAAGATCGCCACGCTGGGTGACCGCGCATCGGCAACTGACACCATCATGGTGGATGGCAAAAAGGTAGCCAACACTTCGGGTGACGGCAATCTGCCACGCGTGCTGCTTTACAACAAACCCGAAAATGAAATCTGCAGTGCCAAGGACCCTGAAGGTCGTCCGTCAGTTTATGACCATCTGCCGCCCATCAAACATGGTCGCTGGGTTGCGGTAGGACGTCTGGATTTTAATACCAGTGGACTGCTGCTGTTCACCACTGATGGTGAGCTGGCAAATCGCCTGATGCATCCCTCAGCCAACATCGATCGTGAATATGCGGTCCGCGTGATGGGCGAGGTGAGCGATGAAATGATCAAGACCCTGCTCAAGGGTGTGATGATTGACGAACATCTTTGTCGCTTTACAGATGTGCAGTTTTTTGCCGGTGAGGGCAGGAATCGCTGGTATCACGTGGTGATCATGGAAGGACGTAACCGCGAGGTGCGTAAACTCTGGGAATCGCAGGGCGTGCGTGTCAGCCGCCTGAAGCGAGTGCGTTACGGGCCGGTATTCATTCCCAGCCGCGTCAAAAAGGGTCAGTTCTACGAGATGAAAACTGCCGAGGTCATTGGTCTGTATGAAACAGCAGGTATGACGCCTCCGACGGGGACAACCCGACGCCCGACCCGCAACAACAAGCGGCGTCGCTGACACGACTGACCGCCTGGCCCGCGGCGCCTGATCAGCGTTCGCGGGTCTTAAGACTGGCTCGCAGCGGTTTCATCAGAGCCGGGATGACTGATTCGATCAGTGCCAGTTCACGTTCACTAAAACGCCGATTACGCTTGAAGGTGATTTCCCCCAGGTACTCATTGGTTGCCAGCAGGCGATAACCGCAGCTGTGAAGGGCTTCGCTACCAATCTGTATGTCAACATCCAGTGCTTCGTGCTGGTAGTGCAAGCCATCCACACCCATGCCCTGGGTCAGGCTGTTGAGCAGGCGCTCCTGCAGAGCGGCCAGCTCGGTGGTGCCATTCAGGTTGTTAAGAAGTTGTTCACGCAGTCGCTCTGACCTGCTTTTGCGTTCAGTAAGCTGACTGTCAGACACGTCGGGCTTGAGTGTGTCGGCGGTCGCCAGTTCATAGGTAGCTGATGGCATTGAAAGTTTCCTTTTCAGAGCGATATCGAGTGGGGAGTAGCGTTGTTGTTGTTCTGACTCAGACTTGTGTTGCCACCGTGAGCTTTGGCCTGGTACATGGCCATGTCTGCACGTTCCAGCAGTTCGGTCAGCGATTCATCGGCCTGCCATGTCGCCGCGCCAACACTGGCAGAGGTAACAATGTTGCCGCTGTCGCTGCAGATGTTGAGTGAGGCGATTGCCTGACAGACCCGTTCGGCGATGATTGCTGCACCGGTCGCTGGTGTGCTGCCCAACAGAACCACAAACTCATCACCACCCAGGCGGAAGCACTGATCTGTATTGCGGGTGGCATCAATGATGGCCGCCACAACTTCCTGCAGCACCCGGTCGCCTGTTTCGTGACCGTGACCGTCGTTTATCTGTTTGAAACTATCCAGGTCGACTAGCAGCACCGAAAGGGAGTGCTGGTAGCGTTTGGCAGAGTTGATGGCGAAATCGAGCGACTCGTGCAGTGCGGCACGATTGCCGATCTGGGTCAGGCTGTCAGTTCGGGCAGCCTTCAGGGCAGCGGCGTATCTGAGTGCGTTATTCAGGGGGTGCAGCAGTGACATCAGCATGTCTTCAAACTCTGCCATGTTATTGGCGGAGAATACGCGCTGTCGTGACACAATCAGCTCGCCAAGGTGCAGCTCGCGGGTAATCAAGCGATAGGCAAGCGAATGAGTGCCCTCAGTACCAAAAGTCAGTTGCTCAGATGCTTCGTTATGTCGGTACCACATGCCGCTGATTCTCAGGCGAGTCTGGGCATGTCTGAAAAAAGCCAGCAGAATTGCATCAACGGACAGCGACGCCTGCAGTGCGGTCATCAGTTGTACACGCGACTCGAGGGTCCCTAGCGCTTTGGTAACGCGCGGGCTGGCTGACGCAAGTACAGCATCGTCAGCTTTGACGATGCGCAGTTCCGTAGTTTCGGCGGTGCTGAGTGGTAATGCCATGTCTGTCTCCGGCCTGGACTTATAGGGCCGAAGAAGCGAAAAACGTGCCAGAATTTTTGAAGTTGTTTTATTTGTTATTCAAAACAATTAGATACAGATGAAATATGATGTTTTTGATAGGAGTTTGCCGCTTATTGCCACGGGAAAGCGGCAAGAATTGCCGGTTTCCCGTCGCTTTGCCGCCTGCCGGCGTCAGTTCGCCGACGCATGGTCGTTTTGCACCCTCGCCAGCAGTTCACGTATATCCAGCGCTTCCCCGTGAATGGCCCTGCTTTGCGCTGACATCAGGTAAACGTAGGCGGGCATCAGGGATTCAGCGGTTGGCAACGTTGCCGGGTCCTCAGCCGGGTAGGCTGCGCGTCGCATTTCCGTGCGGGTGGCTCCCGGGTTGATTGAGTTGACGCGAATGGATGAGGTGTTGCGCAGTTCCTCAGCCAGCACCTGCATCAGACCTTCGGTTGCGAATTTACTGACTGCATAGGCACCCCAGTAGGCGCGACCTTTGCGGCCCACACTGGAAGAAGTCATCAGAATGCGGCCATCGTCCGATTTTGCCAGTGCCGGCAGTAGCGCTTTTGTCAGCATGAACATGGCGTTGACGTTGATCTGCATGATCTTGGTCCACTGTTCAGCCGGGTAGTGCTCGATAGGACCCAGAGCGCCCAGCACGCTGGCATTGTGCAAAAGGCCGTCCAGCGCCGGAAACTGCTCCAGAATTGATTTGCCAAGCAGGTTGTAGTCGTCGACCGTCGCACTGGCCAGGTCCAGCGGGTGAATTACCGGTTCGGGTAGGCCCTGCCCGACGATGCTGTCATAGACAGCTTCCAGTTTGGCCTGCGTCCGGCCCAGCAGAATGACGGTGGCGCCCTGTTGCGCGTAAGCAAGCGCGGCGGCTTTGCCGATGCCGTCGCCTGCGCCGGTCACCAGAATCAGTTTGCCGGACAATTGATCGCTCATGAAAACTCCTTTTGTTGTGCGTGTTGGCTCATGTGGTTTGCCAGGTCGATTACCTGGCCGGCGATAAAATCCGCCTGCCATTGTTCAATCGGTGGCTCCGGGGGCAGATACCCCCAGCCGGCCGCCACGGTGTGCATGCCAGCCGCGCGGCCAGCATCGATGTCGCGTGGATGATCTCCTACGTAAATACATTGCTTCGGGGAAACTCCCAATTGCTTACAGGCCAGCAGCAGGGGCTCAGGGTCCGGCTTGCTGCGGCTGACGTGATCCGGACAGATCAGCACGGCGCACTGCTCATGGAGTCCAAGCGATCGCATCAGAGGTTCGCTGAAGCGCACCGGCTTGTTGGTCACTACGCCCCAGGGTATGTCGCGACCGGCCAGCGTGGCCAGTAGTGCGGCCATATTGGGATAAAGCGCAGATTGTGTTTGTTGAATGCGATCGAAATAGCGCTCCAGCAGTTCGGTCAGCAGCGGCTCGAAGTCCGGATCGCCTGGCTCCCTGTCGAAAGCAAGTTTAACCAGTGCTCTTGCGCCGCTGGACACGGTGGCATGCACCGCCTGCTCACTGGGCGCAGCGATGCCGGCCTGCTGGCAAAGCTGCTGCAGCACATCGCTGAAGTCAGGCGCCGTATGGACCAGCGTGCCGTCCAGGTCGAACAGCACTGCGGCCACCTGTGTTGGCAGTGGAAATTCCAGGGTCTGCATACTCATGGCTTCTGGTAATGAACCAGGTAGTTGACGCTGACATCCGGCGCCAGCTTGTACTGCCTGGTCAGCGGATTGTAGGTCATGCCCGTCAGTTCTCCCTGTTCAAGGTCCTGATGGCGGCACCAGTTGGCCAGTTCCGAGGGCTTGATGAATTTGGCGTAGTCATGTGTGCCGCGTGGCAGCAGGTTGAGTACGTATTCTGCGCCCACGATGGCAAACAGCCAGGATTTAGGGTTGCGATTGATGGTCGAGAAGAACAGGTGGCCGCCGGGTTTGGCAAGCCGGGCGCAGGCGGCCACAACCGCTTCCGGGTCAGGCACGTGTTCAAGCATTTCCAGGCAGGTCACGACATCGTATTGTCCGGCTTCCTGTTCTGCCATTTCCTCTGCAGAGATGTTCTCGTAACGGATATCGTCCAGACCGCTCTCCAGTTGATGCAGACGGGCAACGGCCAGTGAGGCCTCTGCCAGGTCGATTGCCGTCACGGAAGCGCCCTGACGGGCCAGAGCCTCGCTCAGAATGCCGCCACCACAGCCAATATCAATGCATCGCTTGCCAGCCACATTGACCTTGCGATTGATGAAACCCATGCGTAGCGGATTGATTTCGTGCAGAGGTCGAAATTCGCTGTTCGGGTCCCACCAGCGCGCAGCCAGCGCTTCAAATTTGCGGATTTCGCTGTCGTCGCGGTTCGGGGTATTCACAGTCATGAGGATTCCTGCAGTCGGGTTTGCCAGCCTTGAATGTCGTCGAACAGTTTACGCTGGTTAATGCTAGTCAGTTCGCCATTGTCCACCAGTCGCTTGCCATTGACCCAGACGTGCGACACCTGATCGCTACGGGTGCTGTAGGCAAGATGCGAAGCGGGGTGGTAGACGGGCACGGTATTCAGGCTGTGCAGATCGACGGCGATGATATCGGCCTGTTTGCCGACCTCCAGGGAGCCGGTAAGCGAGTCCAGTCCCATGGCCCGCGCACCATTAATGGTGGCCATGCGCAGCGCCTGCAGGGCGGGCAGGGCGGCGGCATCACCAGAGACCGCTTTGGCGAGCATCGCAGCTGTGCTGAGCTCGGCAAACATATCCAGATCGTTGTTGCTGGCAGCGCCGTCGGTGCCCAGTGCGACATTGATGCCTTCGCGCATCAATCTGTCGACCTGGCAGAAGCCACTGGCCAGTTTCAGATTGGATTGCGGGCAGTGCACTACATGAGAACCGCTATCGCGGATCATGGCGATGTCGTCCTCGTCCAGCGCGGTGGCGTGAACGCACAGCAGGCGCGGACTCATCAGCCCCAGCTGATTGAGTCGGCGAATCGGACGCAGGCCGAATTTTGCCAGCGAGTCAGTGACTTCGCCGGCGGTCTCATGCACGTGCATGTGCACAGGCACGTCCATCTCCTCAGCCAGCGGCGCGATTCGGCTGATTGGTTGATCGGACACTGTGTACGGCGCGTGCGGACCAAAAGCGGTACTGACCAGGGTGCTGCGCCGCCATTCATCATGCAGCTTGATGGTTTTGCTGATGCCTTCATCCGGGCCCTGTGCCCAGGGTGTTGGGAAATCGATGATGGGGGTAGCCAGTTGCACACGCATACCGGCCTCGGTCGCTGCCCGCGCAGATGCCTCAGGGAAAAAATACATGTCGGCATAACAGGTAGTGCCGCCGCGCAGCATCTCGGCGATAGCGAGACGGGTGCCGTCGTAGACAAAATCCTCACTGACCCAGCGGCCTTCCAGTGGCCAGATGTGCTGTTCCAGCCAGGTCTGCAAGGGCAGATCATCGGCGATACCGCGGAGCAGGCTCATGGCAGCATGGCCATGCGCATTCACCAGGCCCGGCATGACAGCGTGGGTGGAGGCATCGACCTGATCTCTGGCGGTGAAGCGCTGGTCGGCCTCTGCGCTGGGCAGGACGGCGACGATGCGGCCCTGATCCACGGCGACTGAATGGTTTTCCAGTACCGCGGACTGGTCATCCATGGGAATGACCCAGCGGGCGTTGATCAGCAGATCTATGGACATCTGACCGGAGTCAGGCATTTGGGGTGACGTCATTGAGGCTCCCGGTTGGACAAACTCAGGCCCGGATTATAACGAATAACACCAGCGAGCAGGAGCTTGATCTGAGCCTGCATTTATATGCCCGGAATACGGTCGGTTGTGCTAGAATTGAGCAATTTTTGCGGCCCTGCATTTGCCGCCTCGATCAAGCGAAAAAAACGGAATAACTATGACGGAATCGACGGAATCTACCAACCAGGTATTGCCGGTATCGCTGGAAAGCGAAATGCGGGAATCCTATCTGGCTTACGCGATGAGCGTGATTGTGGGGCGGGCGCTGCCGGACGTTCGCGATGGACTCAAGCCTGTACATCGCCGCGTACTGTTCGCAATGAATGTCCTGTCCAACGACTTCAACAAGCCCTACAAAAAATCAGCCCGTGTTGTCGGTGATGTCATCGGTAAATACCATCCGCACGGCGATTCTGCGGTTTACGACACCATTGTGCGTATGGCACAGGATTTCTCATTGCGCTATCCGCTGGTGGATGGTCAGGGTAACTTCGGCTCGATTGACGGTGACGCGGCAGCTGCCATGCGTTACACGGAAATCCGCATGGCCAAGATGGCCCATGACCTGATGGCTGACCTGGACAAGGAAACCGTCAACTTCTCCGATAACTATGATGGCACCGAAAGCATCCCGGATGTTTTCCCGACCCAGATCCCCAATCTGCTTGTGAACGGCTCGTCCGGTATTGCCGTGGGCATGGCCACCAATATACCGCCGCATAACCTGGGCGAGGTGATTGACGCCTGTCTGGCGCTGCTGGACAACGACGACATCACCATTGATGAGCTGATGGAGTATGTAAAAGGACCCGATTTCCCGACGGCGGCCATTATCAATGGCCGGGCGGGCATTGTAGAGGCCTACCGTACTGGTCGCGGACGCATTTACATGCGCGCGCGGGCGGAGGTGATCGAGGACGAGAAGTCAGGTCGCCAGAGCATCATCGTCACCGAGATCCCCTACCAGCTGAACAAGGCGCGTCTGGTTGAAAAGATTGCCGAGCTGGTCAAAGAAAAGAAAATCGAAGGCATCACCGAGCTACGTGATGAATCTGACAAGGATGGCCTGCGAATCGTGATCGAACTGCGTCGTGGCGAAGTCGGCGATGTGGTGCTGAATAACCTGTATGCCCAGACCCAGATGCAGTCGGTGTTTGGCATTAACATGGTGGCTCTGGTCGACGGCCAGCCACGACTGCTGAACCTGAAAGAGATTCTGCAGTCCTTTATCCGCCATCGTCGTGAAGTGGTCACCCGGCGCACCATTTATCTGCTGCGCAAGGCGCGTGAAAAGGGTCATATCCTGGAAGGTCTGGCGGTTGCGCTGGCCAATATCGATGCTGTTATTCAGCTGATCAAGGAGTCGCCAAGCTCTGCAGAAGCCAAAGAGAAGCTGCTGGCGCGTTCCTGGCTGTCCAGCAGCGTGCTGGCCATGCTGGGTGAGACCGGTGCCGATGCCTGCCGCCCGGAAGAGTTGCCTGAAGAGTTTGGCCTGAAAGGGGATCAGTACTATCTGTCTCCCGCCCAGGCGCAGGCGATTCTGGACCTGCGTCTGCATCGTCTGACTGGACTTGAGCACGAAAAACTCATTAATGATTACAAAGAGTTGCTGCAGCAAATTGCAGATTTTCTGGAGATTCTGGGCAGTGAGTCCCGTCTGTTTGAAGTGATGCGCGAAGAGATGAATCTGGTGCGTGCGAACTATGCAGATCCGCGTCGTACCGAGATCGTCGGTTCGCAACTTGACCTGAGCATGGAAGACCTGATCACGGAAGAAGATCGCGTTGTGACCATCTCACGCAGTGGTTATGCCAAGTCTCAGCCGCTGGCCGACTATCAGGCACAGCGCCGTGGTGGCATGGGCAAGGCGGCAGCGTCGGTCAAGGACGAAGATGTGGTAGAGCATCTGCTGATCGCCAGCAGTCACGATACGCTGCTGTGTTTCAGCAGTGCCGGCAAAGTCTACTGGATCCGTGTATTCAATATTCCGCTGGCCAGCCGCACTTCGCGAGGCCGTCCGCTGGTCAATATCCTGCCGCTGGAAGAGGGTGAGCGTATTACCAGCATGCTGCCCATCCGTGAGTATACGGAGGGCTATTTCATCTTTATGGCTACCGCTAACGGTACCGTCAAGAAGACACCGCTGGAGAACTTCTCGCGTCCGCGCAGCGTTGGCCTGCGCGCAGTCGAGCTGGATGAAGGTGACACTCTGATCGGCACCGCACTGACCGATGGTGAAAAAGACATCATGCTGTTTGGTTCTGCTGGCAAGGTGCTGCGCTTCAAGGAGTCGGACGTGCGTCCTATGGGTCGTACGGCCCGCGGTGTGCGTGGTATCCGCCTGCAGGAAGGCCAGCGCGTCATCTCCCTGATTGTTCCGGAAGAGGACAAGCAGGTACTGACGGTGAGTGAAAACGGTTATGGCAAGCGCACTGAAACCTCAGATTTCCCGCAGTACGGGCGCGGTGGCCAGGGTGTCATCGCCATGCAGACCAGTGAGCGTAACGGCTCTCTGGTGGGCGCCGTACAGGTTGCCGACGGCGATCAGATCATGCTGATCTCCGACCGTGGCACGCTGGTGCGCACACGCGTGGAAGAAGTACCGGTGCTGAGCCGTAATACGCAGGGCGTGCGCCTGATCCGACTGAAGACAGATGAAACGCTGGTCGGCATCGAACAGGTTGCCGAACCCGAAGAGGAACTGCCACCACTGGAAGAGCTCGATGACTGAGGTGGCACCAGTAGTTGCCTTCCTCGGACCGTTGGGGACATTCTCCCATGCGGCGGTTAATCAGTATTTTGGTGACGATGAGTCAGTTGGCCGGCACAGCGTTGCAACCATTGACGATGTGTTCCTGGAAGTTGAAGCCGGCAAGGCTGATTACGGCGTAGTGCCGGTTGAGAACTCTACAGAAGGCGCCGTCAACACCACGCTGGATTGCCTGATGGATACCTCGCTGACCATTGTTGGCGAGGTGTTTTTGCCGATAGCTCACAATCTACTGGTGAAGGACGCCAGCCAGCTGGGCAGTCTGCGCCGTATAGTTTCCCACAAGCAGTCACTGGGGCAATGTCGCCTGTGGTTGCGTGCCAATCATCCTGGTATCGAACTGGTTGAGGTGAGCAGCAACGCCGAAGCTGCCCGTCTGGCGTCAGAAGACGCATCAACTGCCGCCATTGCCGGCGATATTGCAGCCGCGCTGTATGGTTTGCAAATTCACGCCGCGAATATTCATGACCGTAAAAGCAACACCACCCGCTTTCTGGTCCTGTCACGCAAGCACGTGACAGTTCCCACCGGTCACGACAAAACATCCATTCTGGTGTACGCCGAAAACAAGCCCGGAGCGCTGTTTCGCCTGCTGGCGCCCTTCGATCAGTATCAGGTGAGTCTCACCCGGCTGGAAACGCGGCCGGCGCGGGACGACATGTGGTCGTATGTATTTTTTATCGACTTTGAAGGTCACAATGACGACACGGCGGTCAGGCAGGTGTTCAAGCAGCTTGCAGATTGCGCAGTGAAAATCAAGAATCTGGGTTCGTATCCTCGTGCAACTTCTTGAAGGTAAAACAGTTCTTATAGTTGGTCTGGGTCTGATTGGCGGCTCTGTAGCGCGTGGGCTGATCGCAGGAGGCCACTGTGCCCGAGTGCTGGCCTGCGGCCGCGACGAGAGCCAGCTGCAGGCTGCCTTGCTTGATGGCAGTATTCACGCTTTCTCGACTGACCTCAGCACATTGGTTCCCGAAGCTGACATCATCCTGATCGCCACGCCGACTTTGACGGTGGTGCGGATGCTCGAGCAGATAGCGCCACTGCTTGGCGAAAACACAATTGTGACCGATGCTGCCAGTGTCAAAGCCAATGTCATCGCGGATGCACGAGCAGTCCTGGGTACACGTGTGAGACGCTTCATTGCCGGACATCCGATCGCCGGTTCGGAGCAAAGTGGTTATGCTGCGTCGCGATCCGACCTGTATCAGAACCGAAAGGTTATTCTGACACCCATCCCCGAGAATGATCCCCTGGCGCTGCGTACTGTGATGGCGCTGTGGCAATGTCTGGGCGCGGATGTGCGAGCGATGAACGCGCAGCGTCACGACCAGGTGCTGGCTGGCACCAGCCATCTGCCGCATCTGCTGGCCTATACGCTGGTGAACACACTGGTCGAGTCGGTAGGAGAGCCTGATCGCAGCCAGCAGGTGTTTGATTTTGCAGCGGGCGGGTTTGCCGATTTTAGCCGTATCGCCTCCAGCGACCCTGTCATGTGGCGCGATATCTTTCTGGCAAACCGCGACGCCACCGTCGCTGTCCTTGATCACTACATGGCGGACCTGCAGCAGATGCGAGCGCTGTTACTGCGGGCCGATGGGGAAGCCCTGCAGTCTCGGTTCAGGCAGGCGAAGCAGGTCAGGGATGATTTCATCCGGCGCTTTCGCAATGGTCAGTGTTCCGTGAGTGAGACGGCACCGCGTGCGTCCGAGGTTTTGACCGTCGGGGTCGCCGCGCGTATATTCGGCCGCTGCCGGCTGAGCGCCGACAGCGAGTCGGCCCTTGAGTGTCTGGACGAGATTCTGAAGGAGGGTGGTACCTGGCAATTGGAGAATTTTCCCGACGATCGACAGGCCTTGCAGCGTCTGCAGGTGCTCAGGCTCGGCGGAGTCCCTGTCAGTGGACCCGATAATGGCAGCCTGCTGGTGTTTTCGGATGTTGGTCAGGACATGCGCCAGCTCAGCCTGCCGGCGGATCCGGTCCAGGTTGCGGCACTGGCGATTGCCGCCACCGCTCTCGAAGGGTCGGGGGTGCGCGTAATTGCCGGAGAAGGCGGTGCCGCGCAGCTACCGGAGTTGCTGGATACGCTGCAGGGCATTGGCTACAACATTATGCTTGAGGGGCGGGATATCCTGATTGGTACAGCGGCTTTGCCCGATGAACGGCTGGCCCTGAATGTGCCCGTGGGTTCCCTGACCGATGATCAGTGTCTGGCCCTGGTGGCTGCCGGGCTGGTAGGGCAGCAGGTACTGGATATCAGGCTGGATAAAGTTTTTTGTGATCGCGTCTGGCAGCGACTGCAACCCTGGGTTGCTGCAGGGCTGCCCATCGAGCGCGCAGCAGACGGTGATACCCTGGAGGTGAGCGGTTTGCGACGCGACCGGATGACTGTACCGAACCAGATCGATTGTCGTGGAGACAGCGTGCTGGCCATGCTGTCGGTTGCCTGGCTGACCAGCACACAGCATGCAGCTTTTATTAACGGAGCAGGTGAGTATCGGCAGCGCTTTCCGGGGCTGGCCGCAATCTGGCACAGGCTCGGCGTACCGCTGGCAGTCCTGGCGGAGGTGGTTTCATGACAGTCAGCCCTGAACAACAGGTCCCGGTACTGACCATTGATGGGCCCGGTGGTGCCGGCAAGGGCACCATCAGCCGCCTGGTGGCAGAGCAGCTTGGCTGGCACTATCTGGATAGTGGCGCTCTTTACCGGCTCACGGCACTGGCTGCACGCCGCGCCGGCATTGAGCTTGATGATGCCGGCGCCGTCGCGGCACTGGCAGCCGTGCTGGATATCCGCTTTGGAACGGGTACCGATGACAGTGTCTGGTTTCAGGGCGAAGAAGTGTCAGGGTTTATCCGCACAGAGCAGGCTGGGGCCGACGCATCGATCGTGGCTGCCCTGCCGCCCGTTCGGGATGCGTTGTTACAGCGTCAGCGCGACTTCCGCCAGCCGCCCGGACTGGTGGCCGATGGGCGTGACATGGGTACGGTTGTATTCCCTCAGGCGGTTGTTAAAATCTTCCTGACAGCCTCTGCTGAAGAGCGTGCAGATCGCCGTTATAAGCAGTTGATTGCAAAGGGTATTGATGTTAAGATCGGCGATCTTTTGGCGGATATCCGGGCGCGTGATGCGCGTGACAGTCAGCGGGCCGTGGCACCATTACGACCTGCCGATGATGCGATCAGCGTTGACACGACACAATTAAGTATATCCCAGGTCCTTGATATTGTTATCAATAAGGTCCGGGAGTCGACTTGATAAAGACTTGATCGAACGGTTGCGAGCCTGCAACTGCGTGCCTGAGAAAAGCGTTAACAAGAGCAGCCTGATGACGGAGCCAGCACTGTCCGTCTGCGGGCTTTTTGTCATTGGCCCGTGTGTGCTGGTACACGGTTGAAAAGAAGCCACGTTGACACCCACCGAGGTGATCCCGCGGCCTGATTATTTAACAGGATTAAACATGAGTGAAAGTTTCGCTGAATTATTTGAACAGAGTCTGAACGATGTAGACATGACCCCCGGCGCAATCGTGACCGGCACCGTTGTAAACATCGACTCAGACTGGGTGACTGTCCATGCCGGACTGAAATCCGAAGGCGTCATCCCCAAGAGCCAGTTCCTGGATGAAGATGGCGAATTTACCCTGAACATCGGTGACGAAGTTAAAGTGGCGCTGGAAACCGTAGAAGACGGTTTCGGTGAAACTCGTCTGTCCAGAGAGAAGGCCAAGCGTGCCGAGTCCTGGATGGAGCTGGAAGCGGCTTTCGAAAAGAACGAAGTGGTCAAGGGTATCATCAACGGCAAGGTCAAAGGTGGTTTCACTGTCGACCTCAACAACATCCGCGCGTTCCTGCCAGGCTCTCTGGTGGACATTCGCCCGATTCGCGATACCGCGCACCTGGAAGGCCAGCTGCTGGAATTCAAACTGATCAAACTGGATCAGAAGCGCAACAACGTGGTTGTTTCACGTCGTGCCGTGCTGGAAGCTGTCAGCTCGGAAGAGCGCGACGAACTGCTGGCTACGCTGCAGGAAGGCCTGGTCATCAAGGGTATCGTCAAGAACCTGACCGACTACGGCGCGTTTGTTGACCTGGGCGGTGTTGATGGTCTGTTGCACATCACTGACATGTCCTGGAAGCGTATCAAGCACCCAAGCGAAATCGTCAATGTTGGCGATGAGATCAAGGTTAAAGTACTGAAGTACGACCGTGAGCGTAATCGCGTATCTCTGGGCCTGAAGCAGCTGGGCGAAGATCCATGGGTAGATATCAAGTCCCGTTATCCGGAAAACACCAAGGTCAAGGCGCGTGTTACCAACCTGACCGACTACGGCTGTTTTGCGGAGCTGGAAGAGGGCGTTGAAGGTCTGGTTCACGTATCCGAAATGGACTGGACCAACAAGAACGTTCACCCATCCAAGATCGTACAGCTGGGCGATGAAGTGGAAGTGATGATCCTGGACATCGACGAAGAACGTCGTCGTATTTCCCTGGGTATCAAGCAGTGCTTCCAGAATCCATGGGATCGTTTCGCCGAGCAGTACAACAAGGGCGACAAGATCTCTGGCAGCATCAAGTCAATCACTGACTTTGGTATCTTTATCGGCCTGGAAGGCAACATCGATGGCCTGGTTCACCTGTCTGACATCTCCTGGGATGAGACTGGCGAAGAAGCCGTTCGCAACTACAAGAAAGGCGATGAAATCGAGACAGTCATCCTGTCCATCGACCCGGAACGTGAGCGTATTTCTCTGGGCATCAAGCAACTGTCTGACGATCCGTTCGCCAACTACGTCGGTGAGTTCGACAAGGGCAGCATTGTCAAGGGCACCATCTCCGAAGTTGACGCCAAGTCTGCAACGGTAGACCTCGGTAACGGCATCACTGGTACGCTGCGCGCGTCCGAAATCAGCCGTGACAAAGTCGAAGATGCCCGCAATGTGCTGAATGCTGGTGACGAGATCACAGTTAAAGTTGTCAGCGTTGATCGCAAGAATCGTGTACTGGGTCTGTCTGTCAAGGCAATCGAAATTGACGACGAGAAAGCCGCGATTCAGGATCACAAAAATCAGGAAGCGCCAGCCTCTGGCCCGACCACGATTGGTGATCTGATCAAAGCCGAAATGGAAAAGAAATAATACTGGCAGGGAATCGTTATGACAAAGTCAGAGCTTATCGAGCGCATTGCAGCAAAACAGACACAGTTGTCAGCAAGAGACTGTGAGTTTGCCGTCAAGTCGATCATTGAGTATATGTCCGAGGCTTTGTCAGACGGCGGGCGAATTGAAATCCGCGGGTTTGGCAGCTTTTCACTGCATTACCGGGTACCACGTGTCGGACGTAATCCGAAAACGGGCACCCCGGTGAATCTAAGTGGAAAGTATGTGCCGCACTTCAAGCCTGGCAAAGAACTGCGTGACCGTGTGAACAGCTCTATGGAGCAGTGATGATTTTGCGGTCGGCGGACACGCTTCCCTGACAGTTAATAAAGCGGCGAATTCGCAAGAATATCGCCGCTTTTATTTTGTGGAGAGTCAATATATGCAAGGCATGAAACGCTGGTTGCTGATTCTGCTGTTGCTGATGGTTGTGCTGCTCAGCACCGCCTTCAGTCTGTGGAATACAACACCGGTGCCGTTGTCGTTCGGATTTGTGAGTTTTTCGGCGCGCCCGCTCGCGCTTTGGATAATCGCTGCATTCTGTGTTGGTGGACTCGCTGGCGTGATTCTTGGAGCTGGCCTGGTTCGCGACATGAAACTTCGCATGCGCATTCGCCGCCTGGAAAAGGAACTTAAACAGCGACCACGATTCCCGCCCGCGGAACGTGATATCTGACTCTTTTTTTATCACCGGATTTATTAGTTGGTATGGATTGCCTCATTCAAGGAGAAGCTCTGTGAACGACAATAATCGCATCATCGTGGCCCTGGATTTTGATAATCGTGCTGATGCAATGACGCTGCTTGATAAACTTTCACCGCAAAGCTGTCGCGTCAAAGTTGGCAAGGAGCTCTTTACCCGTTTTGGCCCGGATCTGGTGCGGGAAGTCCAGCAGCGCGGCTTTGAAGTTTTTCTGGACCTTAAGTTCCACGACATTCCCAATACTGTGGCCAAAGCAGTTGCCGCGGCTGCCGAACTGGGCGTGTGGATGCTGACCCTGCACGCCAGTGGCGGTGAAGCAATGATGCGGGCCGCGCGTGAAGCGCTGGCCGACAGCGATCACAAACCACTGCTGGTTGCCGTCACGGTGCTGACCAGCATGGCAGAAGAAGATCTGATGGCTCAGGGGATTTCCCGGGCGACAGAGGAACAGGTCCAGCGCCTGGCTGCCATTGCCCAGGAAGGCGGCATGGATGGCGTGGTCTGTTCCGCATCAGAGGCTGCGTCGCTGCGTAAGCTGCTGAGTGAAAACTTCCTGCTGGTGACGCCCGGGATCCGCCCTGCAGGTGATGCGGCGGATGACCAGAAGCGCATTGTGACGCCAGGTGATGCTGTCCATGCAGGCAGTAATTATCTGGTGATTGGTCGTCCGATAACCCGCGCGCGCCATCCGGATGTCAAACTTCAGGCCATTCTTGAGGAAATTTCTGGCAATTGATCCATGGTGTGCTAAAACCAGTACGACGCCCGGAAGTATTGGCGGCTCATGGATGATTTGATCAATTGAGAAATACACAATCGGAAAAGGAGTTTCCTCATGTCTCAATCAGCAATTTCAGTAATACGTTTTCTTCGCCGGTCAGCCATGTTCAGCATGCTGACACTGGCTTTGTTTGGTGCCACGGTCTCTCATGCCCAGTCAGATGATGCACCTGACACCGCAGACATGGCGCTGCTGGTCGAAGACCAGGTGAATATCAATACAGCCGATGCTGATACGCTGGCACTCGCACTGGATGGTGTGGGTATGACTCGTGCGCTGGACATCATAGCCTACCGCGAAGAGCACGGTGACTTTGAACAGGTTGATCACCTGGAACGTGTTCGGGGGATTGGCAAGGCAACGCTTGAGCGTAATCGCCACAAAATTCGATTGTCCAGTGACGGCGAGTGATTCTGTTTACGCACATGTGACAGTGAATACGTTAGAATAGGGGCTGTTTAGCCCCTTTTCTGTAATAACTGGATAAAGCATGCAGGACACATCCGGCCAGGACCTGGCTGGTCATCTCATTACTGGAACGGACATCCTGGCATTGCTGACAGGCCTGCTTGCAGCCTGGTGTCTGTGCTCCCTGCTGGTGGTCGTAGGGCGGCGTCATTTACTGGACGTGCCGGTTGCACGCAGTGCTCATCAGCAGGCGGTGCCGCGTGGTGGTGGCGCCGCGATAGTGACAGGTCTTGCACTGGCGATTGCGGTACTGCTTTTTTCTGGCACCCTGACTCTCCAGTATACGCTGGTCCTTGCTTGTGCCCTGCCGGTGGCCATGGTCGGCTTTATAGATGATTTCAAAGCGCTGCCGGTGCGCATCCGCCTCCCTCTGCATTTGATCAGCGCGGCATCTGCGTTGTGGCTGCTGGGCCCTGTGCCAGAGCCATTTTTCAGTGGCTGGCTGGTGATGCCCAGCTGGTTGCAGGCGCTGATACTTATGCTGGCTCTGGTCTGGCTGTTAAATCTCTATAACTTCATGGATGGCATCGATACGCTGGCAGCTGCCCAGTGTCTGTTTGTCTGCGCGGCCGCCGGCCTGATGCTGTGGCGCCTGGATGATCCCCTGATGCTGGTATGTGCCGCGCTGTTTGCCGCGACTTTAGGGTTTCTGTACTGGAATGTCCCACCCGCCAGGCTGTTTATGGGTGACGTTGGCAGCACATTCCTGGGTTTTTTCCTGGGACTTCTGGGCCTTATCACACATTTCAACGGAGTGCTGTCAGTCTGGGTGTGGGTATTGCTGATGGCCACGTTCATCGCGGATACCACGCTGACCCTTCTGCGTCGTCTGCTGGCCGGCCATTCGATTACTGAAGGACACAGCACGCATGCCTACCAGCATCTGTCGCGGCGATGGGGCAGTCATCTCAGGGTTACGGCAGCTTATATGATGGCCAATGTCCTGTGGTCGCTGCCCCTGGCATGGCTGGCTCTGACCAGACCCGAATATGGGGTGTTATTTGCCATATCTGGTATAGTACCGTTAATGATCGTGGCAGCCCTGCTGGGCGCCGGAAACAGGGAGCGTCAATGAACCTATACACCATCCCCTTGTCCCGCACCGTCAAGCAGATACTGCTGATGCTGGCAGACGGGCTCATGCTGGCCCTGGCAACCTGGTTGTCATTCAACATGCTGGGGATCGGCGCAGAGGGGCAGGGCGAGCGTCTTACGCTCTATTTCGCTGCCGCCATCATGATCAGCGTCGGCGGATTCTACCGGATAGGTCTTTACCGCGCGCTGTTACTTTACATGGGCGTGCAATCGGGATTCATCGTCCTGCAGGGTGTGTCGGTTGCTGCGGTACTGTTCGGTGCCGTCTACTATCTTATTCTGTCACCCGAGTCACCCAACAACGCCGTTGTTCCGATGTTCTGGATGATTGCTCTGCTGAGCATAGGTGGCAGCCGCTTTGTGGCCAAGATGGTGCTGCAGAGCCTGATACAGAACTTCCGCCCCAAAGAGCCCGTCATTATTTACGGTGCCGGCAGCTCGGGTATGCAGCTGGTTGCAGCACTGCAGAATGGCAATCAGTATTTGCCGGTTGCCTTTGTGGATGACAGCCGTCACATCATCGGCAGCACTGTCAGCGGCGTGCGTGTCTACAGCCCCTCGTCGTTATCAGAGTTGATCAACAACTTCTCTGTACGACAGATCCTGTTGGCAATCCCGTCTGCAACACATGCCGAGCGCAAGGAAATACTCAATCGTCTTGAGCATCTGCCAGTTCATGTGAAAACAGTGCCTGAACTATTTGATATGCGTTCAGGCAAGTTTCATGTTGATGAAGTGCGCGACATCGACATCGAAGACCTGCTGGGTCGTGACATTGTCCCGCCTGACGTGGAGTTGATGGGCGCCTGCATTACTGGCCGCTCGGTCCTGGTTACGGGAGCGGCGGGCTCCATTGGCTCTGAGCTGTGTCGACAGATTATTGGTCTGGAACCAGAGCGCCTGGTACTGCTGGACAGTTTTGAGTTTGGACTCTACGACCTGGAGCTTGAACTGCAGGGATTGAGGGCAGAAGGCTCCAGCACCGAGATTGTGGCGATGCTGGGTAACGTCTGCAATCGAACGCTGATGGATGCGGTGATCAATCGCTTCAGCATTGAGACGGTCTATCATGTAGCTGCCTACAAGCAGGTACCGATGGTCGAAAAAAATGTGGTGGAGGGTGCCTACAATAATATCTTTGGCACCGCGATTGCCGCGCAGGCCGCGATGAATGCCGGAGTTCGACATTTTGTGCTGATCTCCACTGACAAGGCGGTGCGTCCCACCAACGTCATGGGTGCCACCAAACGCTTCGCCGAACAGGTGCTCCAGGCGCTGGCAGCTAGACAGAAGGCTACCTGTTTCAGCATGGTCAGGTTTGGCAATGTGCTGGGTTCATCCGGATCGGTAGTGCCGCTGTTCCGACGCCAGATCAGTGAGGGCGGGCCGGTTACCGTGACGCACCCTGAGGTCACACGTTATTTCATGACGGTGGAAGAGGCCGCACAGCTGGTGATTCAGGCAGGTTCGATGGCCAGTGGCGGTGACGTCTTTGTACTGGATATGCACGACCCAATCAGAATTGTGGATCTGGCCCGCAAGATGATTCACCTGATGGGCTACGATGTTAAAGATGAGAATGCCTACCATGGCGACATTGCCATCGAATATACCGGCCTGCGTCCTGGTGAAAAGCTGTTTGAAGAGCTGCTGATCGGCGAGTCAGTAACGGGCACTGAACATCCCAAAATCATGCGTGCTGAGGAAGACTTCCTTACCTGGGAAGAGCTGGAACCGATGTTGGCGGAGTTGGAACGTGCCTGTCGAATGCTGGATCTGCAGCAGATACGTCAGGTTCTGATCAGCGCTGTGGATGGCTTTCAGCCTGATGATCTGCACGATGATCCATTATGGGTTGCGTCATCAGATCAGGTGGTTGAACTGCCAGCGGTGTCCTCGGCTACCGCCAAGGTGACACCGCTGCACAAACGCTAGTCCCGCACAGCCCCGGGGCTCAGCGTCAATTCCTATCGACGGTCAATTGATACGATCATGACCGGCTCTACCGGCACGTCCTGATGGCCACGCTGGCTGGTGGTCTGGACCCGGGCAATTTCATCCATGACTTCCATGCCACTGATCACTTCACCAAATACGGCATAACCAAACTCCTGAGGATTGGTGCTGCGGTGATTCAGGAAGTCATTGTCCACCAGATTGATGAAAAACTGGCTGGTGGCGCTGTCCACGACCTGGGTGCGTGCCATGGCGATAGTGCCGCGATCATTGCTGAGTTCGGCGCTGGCTTCATTTTTGATGGCCGGATAACCTGACAGCTCGACAAAATCTTCATCGTAGCCACCGCCCTGAACCATGAAGCCAGGAATTACACGGTGAAATGTCAGACCGTCATACAGGCCATTGTCGACATAACGCAGAAAGTTGGCGACGGTTATCGGGGCTTCGTCCTGCCACAGCTCAATTTCCACATCACCCATGCTGGTCGTCATTACAACCACCGGGTTGCCGGTCATGGTTGTATCGTCGTCGGTCACCTGATCAACGGCATCTGTTACTGCAGCAGCTGCATCTTCTGCCGTCTGTGCAACGGTCTCGGCAACATTTTCGGCAGTTTGTGCGACATCCTCGGTAGATGGTGTGTCTTCTCCCGAGCAGGCGGCGAGCGATAGGGCGCTACCGAACAACAGGGCCATCAATACATGTCTGTAGCGAGTAGTTAAGGTCATAATGCATTCCCGGTTCGTGGTGATAAGGTTAAACGAGACGCTGATTATAACCACAGTCGAGCAAGGCTTGAACAGAGCGGGTCGTTCCGGCCGATAAAGGCCAATTACACGGATGAGTTTGCAGACGAAGACCCGCCTCGACCACGCTGTTGCGCAATCGTTTGCTGGTTAGCAATTTACAGGGGGTATTGATGAGATCTTTCAGAGTTTGGCTGCCCAACCTGGACTCGAACCAGGAACCAAGTGATTAACAGTCACCTACTCTACCATTGAGCTATTGGGCAGTAATGTTGGCCATGTGTCGTGGCCCCAACAGGACGCGTATACTAATGAGATTTTTGCGGGGGGTCAACCTCTGATGTGCAAAATTTACACTGTCTTTAAGGTGGTCCGGTCTGGCGTGTCGGACAGGCTGGTGACTACCGTCGTGCGCGGACATCTGTGTATACTGGGCGGATGAGTATACCCTTTAGTATGAAGTCCGCATTCAAGCCCGCAGGTGACCAGCCCGAAGCGATCAGATGTCTGAGCGAGGGGCTGGAAGAGGGGCTGCATGCCCAAACGCTGCTGGGCGTAACCGGTTCTGGTAAAACCTTCACGATTGCCAATGTAATTGCGCAGACACAACGTCCGGCACTGGTGATGGCACCCAACAAGACGCTGGCGGCACAACTTTACGGCGAGTTCGCAGAGTTTTTTCCGGACAATGCCGTTGAATATTTTGTTTCCTACTACGATTACTACCAGCCTGAGGCATACGTCCCGTCCTCTGATACCTATATTGAGAAAGATGCCTCGATCAATGATCACATTGAACAGATGCGTCTGTCGGCAACCAAGGCGCTGCTGGAGCGGCGCGACGTCATCGTGGTGGCGACTGTTTCGGCTATCTATGGTCTGGGTGATCCTGGGTCGTATCTGCAAATGGTGTTGCACCTGGATCGCGGCGACAAAGTGGATCAGCGCTACATCCTGCGACGGCTTGCAGACATGCAGTACACCAGAAATGACATGGATCTGCAGCGTGCGACCTATCGCGTGCGCGGAGACGTGATTGATATCTATCCGGCCGATTCAGAGCAGTACGCCATAAGAGTGGAGCTGTTTGATGACGAGATAGAAGGTTTGTCGTTTTTTGACCCTCTGACAGGTGAGGTTGTCAGAAAGGTGCCGCGACTCACTGTATTTCCGAAGTCACACTATGTGACGCCCCGGGAAAAAGTGATGGAAGCGCTGGAGCAGATCAAGGAAGAGTTGAATGAGCGTGTGACGCAGCTGGAGAGTAATCATCAGCTGGTAGAGGCACAGCGTCTGGCGCAGCGCACGCGCTTTGATCTGGAAATGATGAGCGAGCTCGGCTACTGCACCGGCATCGAAAACTATTCACGTTATCTGTCTGGCCGCGCTGCCGGGCAGCCGCCACCAACGCTGTTTGATTATCTGCCACCCGATGCACTCGTGATTGTTGATGAGTCGCATGTGTCCATTCCACAGATTGGTGCAATGTACAAAGGCGACCGCTCGCGCAAGGAGACACTGGTTCAGTATGGTTTCCGTCTCCCGTCCGCGCTGGATAATCGTCCCTTGCGATTTGAAGAGTGGGAGTCGCTGACCTCGCAGTTGATTTTTGTCTCAGCCACACCTGGCCCCTATGAAGAACAACGCTCTGGGCAGGTCGTTCGCCAGGTAGTCCGGCCGACCGGTCTGATAGACCCGGCCGTCGATGTACGACCAGCCGCCAATCAGGTAGACGATCTGTTATCGGAAATCCGGCAGGTTGTGGTGCGGCAGGAGCGGGTGCTGGTGACGGTGCTGACAAAACGCATGGCAGAAGACCTGACCGATTATCTGATGGATCACGACGTGCGTGTAAGGTACCTGCATTCGGATATCGATACAGTGGAGCGATCCGAAATCATCCGCGATCTGCGGCTTGGAAATTTTGATGTGCTGGTGGGCATCAACCTGTTGCGTGAGGGGCTGGATATTCCCGAAGTGTCACTGGTTGCCATTCTTGATGCGGACAAGGAGGGTTTTCTGCGCTCGGAACGCTCACTGATTCAGACGATGGGGCGCGCAGCACGGAATATTCATGGCCGAGCCATTTTGTACGCTGATAATATTACCGGCTCCATGCGTCGTGCCATGGACGAATGCGAGCGCCGGCGTGAAACCCAGCTGGCCTTTAACAAGGAGCACGGCATCACACCCGCTGGTGTTACAAAATCAGTGATGGATGTGATGGAAGGTGCCTATTCAGAGAATCGTGTCACTGGCGGACGGCAGCGTAAACGTGGCAAAGCGGCTGTCGCCGAGAAGATTGCCAGCTATGGCAGTGTGCCTGCCGAGCTGGCTGCGGATCCGAAAGCGCTTGGTCAGGAAATTACCCGCCTCGAAACAAGAATGCTGGAGCTCGCCCGTAACCTGGAGTTCGAAGAAGCGGCATTACTGCGCGATGAAGTCCAGGCATTAAAAAAACAGCTGATGGCAGCGGGTTGACGCCTGATTTTGTGTTGTAGTTTTGCCGATCAGCCCCTATAATCGCACTCCTTTGACGGCGGGTGTATCAGCAGGGCATCAAATAATCGATTCCCGAAGCAGAATACCTGACGCAAGCAGCGGCAAATCCCGCGACAGGATGGAAAGGCGTCATTTTGACGTTGCAGGTTGTAATAGCAGGCGCGTAGCTCAGTTGGTTAGAGCGCTACCTTGACATGGTAGAGGTCACCAGTTCGAATCTGGTCGTGCCTACCACTCCTTTGCGGGTGCCACATCGTTAACCGAATTCAGAACATCACTTTCTATGCCTGTAATCACACTCCCCGACGGTAGTCAGCGCTCGTTTGAACAACCCGTGACAGTTGCCCAGGTGGCAGAATCCATTGGTGCTGGCCTGGCCAAGGCCGCTCTGGCCGGTCGTGTCGATGGCACGCTGGTGGATACCTCCTACACGATCGCAAATGATGCCGAGCTGGCCATCGTGACGGATCGTGACGAGGACGGCCTGGATGTGATTCGCCACTCCTGTGCCCACCTGATGGCGCAGGCGGTGCAGCGTCTTTTCCCGGATGCGCAGGTTACCATCGGTCCAGTGATCGATGATGGCTTCTATTACGACTTCGCTTACGAGCGTCCTTTTACACCCGAAGATCTGGAACAGATCGAAAAGGTTATGGGTGACATCGTTAAGGAAAATCTGCCAGTCAGCCGCGAAGTCATGTCGCGCGACGAAGCTGTAGCCATGTTTGAGAAAATGGGCGAACAGTACAAAGTGCAGATCATCAAGGACATCCCCGGCAACGAAGAGTTGTCGTTCTATCGCCAGGGTGAGTTTGTTGACCTGTGTCGCGGCCCGCACGTGCCCAACACTGGCAAGTTCAAGGCATTCAAACTGACATCGGTCGCCGGTGCCTACTGGCGCGGTGACTCGAACAATGAAATGCTGCAGCGCATTTACGGCACTGCCTGGCAGGATAAAAAGGCGCTGGCCGACTACCTGTTCCGACTGGAAGAGCAGCAGAAGCGCGACCATCGCAAGATCGGCAAAAAGCTGGATCTGTTCCATTTCCAGGAAGAAGCACCTGGCATGGTGTTCTGGCATCCCAAAGGCTGGACGGTCTATCAGGAAATCCAGCACTACATGCAGAAGCTGCAGCGTCAGCACGGCTATCAGGAAATCCGCACACCACAGCTGGTTGACTACACGCTGTGGGAGAAGTCCGGACATGCCGACAAATTTGCTGACGAGATGTTCAGCGTCGAGTCCGAAAACCGCATGTACGCCATCAAGCCAATGAACTGTCCCTGCCACGTGCAGGTGTTCAATCAGGGCCTGAAGAGTTACCGCGATCTGCCGCTGCGACTGGCTGAGTTCGGCTCCTGTCACCGCTTTGAGCCATCAGGTTCCATGCACGGTCTGATGCGGGTGCGCAGCTTTACGCAGGACGATGCACACATTTTCTGCGCTGAAGATGATATTCAGAGCGAAGTTGCTTCCTTTATGCAGCTGCTGTTTGGTGTCTATCGCGATTTCGGTTTTGACGAGATCATTCTGCGTCTTTCAACCCGCCCTGAGAAACGTGTGGGCAGTGACGAAATCTGGGATCGCTCTGAAGCGGCCCTGCGCCAGGCGCTGGACAACAGTGGGCTGGCATGGGAACTGCTGCCGGGCGAGGGCGCCTTCTACGGTCCCAAAATTGAGTTTTCATTGAAAGATTGCATGGGTCGTGTGCAGCAGTGCGGCACGATTCAGGTCGATTTCTCGATGCCAGACCGACTCGGCGCGCAATATGTGGCCGAAGATGGCAGCCGCAAAGTACCAGTGATGTTGCACCGTGCGATCCTGGGATCCTTCGAGCGTTTTATCGGCGTTTTGATCGAACATTACGCCGGCGCGCTGCCAGCCTGGCTGGCACCGGAGCAGGCAGTTATTCTCAATATTACCGACAAACAGGGCGAATATTGCGAAAAAGTCCGTAAAATGCTGGCCGAAAAGGGTTTTCGGGTCAGTGCGGACTTGAGAAATGAGAAGATCGGCTTTAAAATCCGCGAGCACACCATTCAGAAGGTTCCGTATTTGCTGGTTGTCGGTGATCGTGAGATGGAAAACGGTCAGGTGGCGGTGCGAACCCGTGACGGCCAGGACCTGGGTACCATGTCTCTGGAAGCATTTGCCGATCATTTACAGGCAGACGTTGCGCGCTTCGGCAGAACCCAGTCGGACCACTGAATGAAAATTGAATCCGAACAGGAGAGAAGACGCTGTCAAATATGAAGAGTAGTTCCAGGAAGCCGGTCATCAACGAAAACATTGACGCCACGGAAGTGCGTCTGGTGCTCGCCAACGGTGAGCAGAAAGGAGTAGTGACCATTGAAGAGGCCCGCGCTGAGGCGGCTGAGGCCAAACTCGACCTGGTGATGATTGCGCCCGACGCCGAGCCGCCGGTGTGCAAAGTCATGGACTATGGCAAGCATATCTTCGATCTGAAAAAGCAGAAGGCTGCCAACAAGAAAAAGCAGCGCAAGACACAGTTAAAAGAAATCAAGTTTCGACCAGGGACGGAAGAAGGGGATTATCAGGTAAAACTACGCAACCTGATACGTTTCCTGTCTGATGGGGACAAGGCCAAGGTATCTTTGCGATTCCGCGGCCGTGAAATGGCCCATCAGCATCTTGGACTGGAACTCTTGAACCGTATTCGCCAGGATCTGGAGGAATATGGTCAGGTGGAACAGGAACCCAAGATGGAAGGTCGCCAGGCCGTTATGGTTCTGGCACCAAGCAAAAAGAAGAAGGCCTGATAGGTTTCAGGGCTTCTATTACTTAATCTGAGTCGCCAGTGATGGCGAATAAATGCGGAGTTGCAGTAATGAGCAAGATGAAGACCCACAGCGGTGCTTCCAAACGCTTCAAAAAAACAGCCACTGGCTGGAAGCGTAAAAGCGCCAACAAGAGCCATATCCTCACCAAAATGACCACTAAGCGCAAACGTCATCTGCGCGGTACTTCGCTGGTAGCTGCCTGCGATAAGCCGTTGATCGATCGTATGTTGCGTAAAGTGTAACCCTTAGCGGATTTTGACAGGAGACTGATATGGCCCGAGTAAAACGTGGCGTAACGGCGCGTCGCCGTCACAAAAAAATTCTGAAGCAGGCTAAGGGTTACTATGGTGCCCGTAGTCGTGTCTATCGCGTAGCGTTCCAGGCGGTCATCAAGGCCGGCCAGTACGCTTACCGAGATCGCCGCACGAAGAAACGTGTATTCCGCTCTCTGTGGATTACCCGTATCAACGCGCAGGCTCGTGCGAACGGAATGACCTACAGCCAGATGATTGCTGGTCTGAAGAAAGCCAATATTGCCGTGGACCGCCGTGTAATGGCGGATCTGGCTGTGCACGACAAGGCGGCATTTGCTGCACTGGTCAACCAGGCTAAAGCTAGCCTGGCACAGTAACAATCGCGGTACTTTCCTGCAGAGCCGGTCCGGGAGTTGTTTGCCCGTGCCGGCTTTGTGCATTCAGGGTTCTGTGCATGGCAGGTCCATGCAGGTATTAGAATCATCATGGCAGAGTGGATGAATCCATGACCGACACAAATTCGCTTTTGCAGACTGCCCTGGAGGCGGTCGCGGCCAGCGCAGACGAGCGTGCGCTTGATCAACTGCGGGTTGATTATCTGGGTAAGAAGGGACAGTTGACGGCGTTGCTGAAGAGCCTGGGCGCTTTGCCAGCCGAAGAGCGACCGGCGGCCGGTGAAAAAATCAATGAGGCCAAGCGTCAGGTACAGCAGGCAATTGATGCGCAGCGCGAGATTCTTGTCGAACGGGCGCTGAGTGCGCAGCTGGCCGCTGAGACTGTTGATGTGAGTCTGCCAGGGCGTCGTCAGAGCGCCGGCGGCCTGCATCCGGTGAGTCGGACGATCGAGCGAATTCAGACGCTGTTCCAGTCTGCCGGTTACAGCGTGGCAGAGGGACCTGAGATCGAGGACGATTACCACAACTTTGAGGCATTGAATATTCCTGGGCATCATCCTGCGCGGGCAATGCACGATACCTTTTATGTAAACCTCGCTGACGCGAAAGCTGCAGGCGCTGCTGCCAGCGGGATGTCCTGGGTACTGCGCACCCACACATCACCGGTGCAGGTGCGTGTCATGGAGCAGGGCAAACCGCCGTTCCGCATGATCTGTCCGGGTCGCGTCTACCGCTGCGACTCCGATCTGACGCACACGCCGATGTTCCACCAGGTGGAAGGGCTGCTGATCGATGAGCATGTCAGCTTTGCCGATCTGAAAGGCACGCTGGAAGAGTTTCTGCGGGCGTTTTTTGAGGCCGATCTGGCAGTACGTTTCCGTCCTTCCTATTTCCCGTTCACAGAGCCTTCTGCCGAAGTCGATATGAGCTGTGTCATGTGCGAAGGCAAGGGCTGTCGTGTTTGCAAACAGACCGGTTGGCTGGAAGTGCTGGGCTGCGGCATGGTGCATCCCAAAGTGCTGGAGGCCTCCGGCGTAGACAGCAGTCGTTATCGCGGTTTTGCGTTTGGCATGGGCGTCGAACGTCTCGCCATGCTGCGATATGGCGTCAATGATCTGCGTCTGTTCTTTGAAAATGATCTGAAATTTTTGCGGCAGTTCAACTGAACCGCGAGCTGATAGCCAAGAGCAAACTACCATGATTTTCACACAACAATGGATTCGTGAGTGGCTGGATACGCCACTTGAGCCGCAGGCACTGATTGATCAGCTGACCATGGCAGGATTGGAGGTGGACGCCTCAGGCCCGGTGGCGGCCGCGTTTACGGGTATTCTGGTAGCAGAGGTGGTCAGCGTCGAACCGCACCCGGATGCTGACAAACTGCGCGTCTGTCAGGTCAATGATGGCAGTCAGCAGGTACAGGTTGTCTGCGGTGCACCAAATGTCAGGCCAGGCATGAAAGTGCCTTACGCCACCCTTGGAGCTGAACTGCCTGGTGAGTCTCCGGACAAACCATTCCGTATTAAAAAAGCCAAACTGCGTGGCGTTGAGTCCTTCGGCATGCTGTGCTCGGCCGAAGAGCTGGGTATGGCCGATTCATCGGACGGCCTGCTGGAATTGCCTGCCGATGCACCCGTCGGTCAGAACGTCAGAGAGTACCTGCAACTTGATGATCGATACTTTGAGTTGGATCTGACGCCTAACCGGGGTGACTGTCTGAGCATTCGCGGCCTGTCACGCGAGATCGCAACCCTGAATCAGCTGAGCTTCAAGGATCTGCAGGTGACGCCTGTCGCCGCTCAGATTGATGACACCTTCCCGGTCCGTGTTGACGCGCCAGACGCCTGTACGCGATACCTGGGACGAGTGATACGCGATGTCGATATCAATGCCACAACACCATTATGGATGCAGGAGCGCCTGCGTCGCTGCGGACTGCGTAGCATCGATCCTGTCGTTGATGTGACCAATTACGTGCTGATGGAACTGGGTCAGCCGATGCACGCTTTCGATCTGGAGCGCCTCAGTGGCGAGATCGTCGTGCGTCAGGCAGTGGCGGGCGACACGCTGACACTGCTGGACGGCAAATCAGTTGAACCCGCCACCGATACCTTGCTGATCACCGATGCCAGTGGTCCTTTGGCGCTGGCCGGTATCATGGGCGGAGAACCCAGCAGCGTGACGGAGTCGACCCAGCATATTTTCCTGGAATGTGCCTGCTTTGATGCACTTGCAGTGGCTGGCCGGGCGCGCCGCTATGGCCTGCATACCGACTCTTCCCACCGTTATGAGCGTGGTGTCGACTATAACCTGCAGGCGCTGGCTATGGAGCGCGCAACCGAGCTGCTGATTGCCATCGCCGGTGGCAAGCCGGGTCCGGTTACCGAGAGCACCGGGACGCTGCCAACTGCCAGCGAGGTAAAGCTGCGTCCTTCCTACCTGGCGAGCGTGCTCGGTATGGAGCTGAATGAAGAGGAAATTATCAGTATTCTCAATGGCCTGGGAGTGACTCTTGTTGGTCGCTCGGAAGATGAGCTGACCTTTGACGTACCGTCATTCCGTCACGATATCGCCATTGAGGCAGATCTGATTGAAGAAGTGGCACGCGTCCATGGCTATGACCGTCTGCCCGTGACACGCCCTGTTATGCGCACTCAGATGCCTGAGGCCAGCGAGCGCGAAGTGGCACTGTCACGGATCCGTGAGCGTCTGGTAGCACAGGGTTACCAACAGGTCATCACCTACAGCTTTGTCGAGCCAAAGCTGATGGCGCAGGTTTCTGCATCGCCCGCTCCCGTGGCACTGCAGAACCCCATCTCGGAAGATATGTCGGTGATGCGTACCAGCCTTTGGGCAGGGCTGCTGCGGACATTGCAGCACAATATCAATCGCCAGCAGACCCGGGTTCGCATCTTCGAGACCGGTCAGGTGTTTCTGCCTGAACCTGAAGGAATCCGTCAGCCGGAAAGACTGGCCGGTCTGATCTACGGCGAGCGTTTCCCTACCACCTGGTCTCAGGGCAGGGAAGTTGTTGATTTCTTTGACATCAAAGGTGATGTCGAAGGCCTGCTGGACCTGGGTGCACTGTTGCCACGCTGCCGTTTTGAGAAGGCAGAGCATCAGGCCCTGCATGGCGGCCAGGCGGCCGCTGTGGCGCTGGATGGACAGCGCATTGGACTGGTCGGCGCACTGGATCCTGCACTGCAACGGGCACTGGATATCAACGGGCGGGTGTACCTGTTCGAGTTGGATCTGGCTGCGATTCGCGCCGCAACGGTACCAGCTTTCAAGCCTTTGTCACGCTATCCAGAGGTAAGCCGGGATCTGGCGCTGGTGCTGGACCGGGCTGTGGCTGTGGCTGATATTGAGCAGCATTTGCGTGAACTGGCAGGCCCAGAGCTGCTCGGAATTAGAATATTTGATGTTTATCAAGGTGATAAAGTCGAAAGTGACAAAAAAAGTGTAGCTTTGGGCTTGACCTGGCAACATCCTTCGCGCACTCTTAGCGACGACGAGATCAATGTCATAATTGAGCGTTGCGTCAAAGGCCTGGAATACAAATTTAATGCTAAGTTAAGGAATTGAACATGCAAAACGGCGCCCTGACAAAAGCGGAAATGGCAGAACGTCTGTTTGATGAACTCGGCGTTAACAAGCGAGAGGCCAAAGAACTGGTCGAGCTGTTCTTCGAGGAAATTCGCCAGGCCCTGGAAAGCAACGAACAGGTCAAGTTGTCTGGATTCGGCAATTTTGATCTGCGTGACAAGAAACAGCGCCCCGGACGCAACCCCAAGACCGGTGAAGAAATTCCTATCAAGGCACGTCGCGTGGTGACGTTCCGTCCTGGCCAAAAGCTAAAGGCGAGGGTAGAGAAATATGCCGGAAGCCAGTGACAAGCAGGATCTGCCGCCCATACCGTCAAAGCGCTACTTTACCATCGGTGAAGTGGGTGAACTTTGCACGGTAAAGCCGCATGTGCTGCGTTACTGGGAACAGGAATTTCCCCAGCTTAAACCCGTCAAGCGCCGTGGCAATCGCCGCTACTATCAGCGTGAAGACGTCCTCCTGATCAGACAGATCAAATCCCTGCTATACGATCAGGGTTTCACCATCGGTGGGGCCCGTCAGCGTATGAGTGGCCATCAGGAACCGCAACCGGGTGCTGCAGTTGAAAAGGCCGAGCTCAAGCAGATGATCAAAGAACTGGAAGAGGCTCTGGCGCTGCTGTAATAGCCAGTTTCTACGGCGCCTGACATCACTTTTTCGAACGTTCGCACGACGACTTTCTGGTTTTTTTTCGAATTTTTCCTTTACATCATTGACTCCAGTGATATAGTCCATCACCGGAAAGCGGGGCATGTCGCACCGTTTCCTATTGCTCTAGCAGTATGATTGAATAAAAATAATGTCACTGCCTGAGGGAAGTTGTTGTTTAGTGTAGTCCTCAGAATGTCAGCACGTCCTGTCGACCCGGTTTCTGGAGAGAAAACCGGCGCTATTCATTGCCTCTGCATCGACGACCATAAACCTAATAAGAATCATCAAGAGGTCCATGGATGAAGTCGAATACTCAATTCACTAGTAATCCCCGAGTAAAACTGTTGTCCGCAGCTATCGCTGCCGCCATGATGCTCCCCGCAACGTCCGTGCTTGCACAGCAGGACTCCAATACACCGGAAGTCGAAGAAGTTGTTGTAACTGGCTCCTTCATTCGTCGTTCGGAAGGTTTTCAGGCTGCATCGCCAATCCTTCAGGTTTCAGCTGAAGATATCGCCGCTGAAGGCACACCCAATATGGGTGACGTGATCCATAATCTGAGCTTTAACCAGGGCTCATCAGTTACGCAGAACTCCTTTACTGGAGCATCAAGCACATCTACCTCAATTAACCTGCGTGGTCTGGGTTCGGGCGCTACTCTTAATCTGGTTGATGGCATGCGTGTCATCGGCACCAACGTCAATACTTTTCTGCCGCAGATCGCGATCGGCCGCATGGATATCGTGACAGATGGCGCTGCCGCATTGTATGGCTCGCAGGCCGTAGCCGGTGTTGTCAACTTTGTCCCACGCAAATCCTATGACGGTGTTCGTTTTGAAGCCTATCGCCAGGGCGATTCGCGTGGCGACTACACTGATGATCAGTTCAGCGTTCTCGCTGGTACCGAGTGGAACGGTATCGATCTCGTTGTGGCAGGTGAATACCGCTCCAACGGCAGATTGGAGATGATCGACCGCCCTGACAATTTTAATTCTGGTCTGACATCATCCAGTACGCCCAATCCGGGCCGTTATCGTGTTCCTGTACGTGATGCCAATGGTGATCTGACAGGTAGTTTCCGTACGATTTCCGATCCAAACTGTGGTGGAACACGTGAAGATCCAACGGTACCAGGCAACAACCCGAACGGGTTTACTTTTGCTGGCCAGTGCTGGTTCGACTTCGGTGAGTTCTGGGACTATCGCGCAGCTCAGGACCAGGGTCAGGCATTTGCACATGCCACGTATGACTTCAGTTCTGGTTTGACTTTGTCAGGGCAGTGGGGCTACTTCAAGCGCCGCACTTACAACCGTGGTTCTCCCTCAAACCCGGGTGGTCGCGTCGGTGAGCTTCCAACCGTCCGAGGTGAGATTCCCGGTAACCCATTCCCGGCCGTTGATGCCAATGGCAATCAGCTTTATGCGGTAGACGCCAACGGTGATGGTGTTCCGGATCGCAACGCCAACGGTATGGTCATCCGTGCTCCGAGCGCTGCAACCGGTATCCCATTTAACGAAGACGTTAACTTTGCTGCATGGCGTCCATGGGGTAAACATGGCACCTTGCCTTCGCAACTCGGTCCAGACGGTTCCACTGTTGGTGCTGGCCTGATCCACGGCTGGCGTTCAGCGCTGCGCGCGGACTTCACTGTACCCTGGATTGAAGGCTGGGAAGGTTCCGCCAGCTACATGTATTCAGAGCAGACTGACAACAGCCGCGCCAATAACTTCAGCCTGAGTGCTCTGACTCAGGGGCTGAACTGCGATGTCGCCAACGACCGTGACGCGTGTTTCACACCGTTCGTGTCGACTGATCCGTCTACGCTCAATACTCAGGCCGTGGCAGATTCTACCTACGTACAGAACCGTGTTTTTGATGTTGAGTCACTGCAGACACTGGATGTAGTACTTAACGGCGTAATCAGCCCCGGTGGTTTTACGCTGCCCGGTGGTGAAGTGGGTGCAGCCGTTGGATATCAGAGACGTGAAGACCGTTTCGACAATACGCCCAGCCTGCACAGCCTGACTGGCGACGTATTCATTGGCACGCAACTGTTCCCGGTCAGCGATGGTCGAACTGTTGATGCCTACTTTGTCGAGTTGTCGCTGCCTTTGTTCAATACGCTGGAAGCACAGGTTGCCGTGCGTAACGAAGACTACAGCACGGGTCAAAGTTCAACAGATCCGAAATTTGGTCTGGTATACATACCGACTGACTGGCTGACAGTGCGTGCCACTACTGGTACTTCATTTATTGCGCCAACTCTGAACCAGTTGAATGCGCCGGAATCTTGTGGTCTGACCAACGTGTCGGATCCATTCACAACTTTCGCGGCCTTCACGGCGAACTGCTCGCAGGGCAATCCGAACCTGGTGCCTGAATCAGCAGATACCACTGCATTTGGTGTAACACTGAACCTGCTTGATGGCATGACGCTGGATATCGACTGGAGTGAAACAAACTTCGAAGACCGGATCATCAGCTCTACTACCGCTGATATTCTGGCTGCGGACTTTTTCAACTTCCGGCAGGCGACCGGTTATTCAGGTTCAGGTCTGCCGCCAGTTGATCAGGTCAGAGCCTGGGTAAACAACCCATTGTCTGACAAGCGGATCCAGCGTGACCCAAATAACGTCGCGCAGATTGATCGCATCATCAGCAGCTCCACCAATGCGTCCAAAATGGATGTCACTGCGCTGGACCTGAAATTCGACTATCTGTTCAGTATCGGCGACTGGGGTACGATGAACTTTGGGCTGGATGCCACCTATGTTGACAGCTACACCTACCAGCTGTCGGCCGACCGCCCTGTGGTTGAAGCGAAAGGCAATCAGAACGCATTGACCGGCGCCGTACCGCCAATGCCGGAATGGAAAGCCAATGCCAGCATCGGCTGGAACATGGGTAACCACAGTGCCAATGTGATTGTCCGTTACATTGACGAGATCACCTTCGACGCAGAGAAGTTCTCGTTCCAGCGTTTGCTGCCTTTCAGCAACTACCGAAATGTTGAGGTGCTGCGTGCCTCCACTATCACGGATGCGAGCTACAACTATTCCGGACTTGATGCTCTGGGTGGTGAGTTCTCTTTCACGGTAGGTGCACGTAACCTGTTTGACCGACTGCCGCAGAAAGTGCCTATGCTGGGCGGCATGGAGTCAATCCTGTACGACCCGACAGGTCGTATGCTGTACGGCCGTGTTACGTTTGAGATGTAAAACACGGCAGGTCTGATCCTGTGGTCGGACGTAAAAGGCGGCTCGGAGTTCCCCCCTCGAGCCGCCTTTTATTATTTTGGCACTCAGGCTTGCAAGCCGGAGCAGGGCAAGTATAATGCCCGCTCGGATTATTCGGGGCGTAGCGCAGTCTGGTAGCGCACCACACTGGGGGTGTGGGGGTCGCAGGTTCAAATCCTGCCGTTCCGACCAATTTTCCTAACAATTACAGCGTCTTATGGCGCTGTTTTTGTATGCGGCCGAAACCGTCTACTTATTTTCTACCTATTTTCTACTTATTCTTTGACCTTGGCGGCGGCTGCCTGGCCAAAATCCATGCTGGCAACGGCCTTAGTCCAGACAATCTGATCGCCTTCCAGGTAGTGATCAGTCATGCTGGCTTTTGCATGGCCGTACAGGTTCTGGATGAATTCTGGCGGCATACCCATCGCTTCATACAGTCGGCCACCCAGCGAGCGGACTTCGTGAAGAGTGGGGCGCTGTTCTGGCTCAAGATGGTCATACAGACCGCAGCTGTTCACAGCCTTTGTAAAGGCACCTGACAGCATTCTGACCAGCACCTGTGTATGGTGCTTTTTGTGCTGGCTTTGCGCGCGGCTGGCGTAGTTGATCACGAATGGGCTGCCGTACTTCATGGCAGTGACACGGCAGCGGTGCAATACCTTGCGCAGCTCGTCGCCGATCTCGATCTCGATATATGCCCGATCTGTCTTATTGGCCGTTTTCTGCCGTATCACCCTGAGTGTGTCGCCGTTGATGTCCTTCAGCTGCATATTGCACAGCTCCCGCCGCGCCTGAAGCGTTATCAAGGAAATATCCATGGCGTCCTGAACAAAGGGCAGGGCATGGGCCCGGATCGTTTGGAAGTCGGCATAGTTGGCAATGCGATGCCGGACCCGTTCTGCCTTTGGTATCTCCAGCACCTGCTCAGCCACATTGTTGCCTTTGTGTAGCCCCTTGCCAATGGCAAAGCGGTACAGGTGGATCAGCACGTTTCTGGCAAGGCGCCGGCCGTCTCCAGAGAATTGCCCATCGATCAGTTCGTTGAGTGCCAGCACGTCCAGATCCTGAAACGGATCCTCGCCAACGGCTGCCACCATCGTGTTTAGGCGATTCAGGTTCTCTTTGCGGTAGGTAGGGGACCAGCTCAGGCTGGGAACGCGCTCTTTGATGAATCTGGCCACAACAATTGAGAATGTGGTTTCAGTGGGCTCCAGGATCCGGCGCACAACCTCTGCCTGGCTCGATAGCCTGGCGTTGACGATACGGGCAACCTCATTGGCAGCTGCAACGTCCTTACCAAAGGTCTGAGGCTTATCCATCAACGGATGCTTGTAGCTGATATAACCACGGCTATCGCGCTTCACATAGCGCTCAAGATCCCGATTCTTGGCCTGGCGAGTGCGTCCCACGTTGTTTTTATCCATGTCCGATGCTCCGCAGGATACTATCAGCAACCTCATTCCCCGTGGAAGGGGATTCCTTTTGCTTCCTTGCGACGCTTACTGACTCATCGATGTACCAACACCCGCCGATCAGCTCCCCGTAGTAGATGCCCGATTTTATCCAACCAATGACAGTTTTCGCGTCCGGGCGGCTGCCTGGCGCGAATTTTCGCTCTGTCCATTTGCTGATTTTTTCGAGCATGTCGGTTCACTCAACCTTGAATACTTGCCAGTTGTGCTGGGGCACTGGCCTACTCATTTCATAACGTATTGCCGCATAGACTGCCGCCTCTCGTAGCTCTGAGGGCGTAAACTGGGCCCTCACGATCGCATCGTACATACTGTCAACGAGTCGCTTGAATTCAATATCATTGAAATAACGCTGCTCTGCCGTTTGCATTACTTCACCCCCAGTAGCTTAAATGCCACCTTCCGTAGATCCTCAATGTGCGCATCCCGAGCTTTCTCCGGCAATGCCTGTTCCTGGCTTGGTCGCAGCCCGATTCGGTAAAGCTCATCAAATAGCACCTGGGCGGTCTCGTGATCGATTTCAAGAAACGGCGGCACGAACACGCCGGGATCTACGTCGCTCACGGCAACCGGCTGAAACGCCGCATACCCACCTGATGGCTTTTCAACGCCGCCAATCAGCATGATCTGGCGGGACATTGTGAAGTCTCTTCTGGCCTGAATAATCACGCGGTTTCTCATGTCGATACCCCATTATCTTTGCTGATCCACTCTGATTTACTGCTCACTGCGAATCACCTCAATAGCCCGCTCAATACTCATAGTCCGCATCCCGGTCAGCCACACCCGCATGCGCAGTAGTCGCATAGCTCGGGTCTCTTTCCAGGCATCCTCGCCAATCTTTTGGGCCTCACTGGCTATTACCATTTTCCTGGCGTCGGGAAAATGCTCCCCTTGTGCAGCCTGATCGGAAATTGCGCTAAAGAACCTCAGCACCTCCTCAGGTGACATGACCTTGCCGGGATTGCGTGTCGTGCTGCCCGCCCTGATGGTTTTTAAGTGCTGTATATTGCTACTCATTGATTATTCCTCCGCGCCGTTGGCGACGCACTCCGAACCAATATATTCAGCGCCTCTTTGTGCTGGGCCAGCTCGTCTATTAACGCCGCAGTCTGCCGCTCTAACTGAGCGCGCTGGTCAGTTAGTTCATGCAGTTCCTCATTGATACTTTCGATGCGTTTTCGCAGCAGTGTTGTGGCTTTGATGGTGCTGCTCATCACTCCTCCCGCGCCTGGGCGCTGGCGCCCAAAATCAATTCCTCTGGAAAATCCCATAACCCCTGAGCGCCCGTGTAGGGGATCGGCTCGATCGCTTTCACGTCTGCCAGCACCCAACACCAAGGGCCTTCTGTGTGGTTGTGAGTGGCTAGCCATCGGTATTTGTCCGGATAGCGCCCATGAACGATCGCCTCAATGTTGAGACACGCCACCAGGTTGGCTGTTGCGACCACGGCACCAAACGCCATATCCGCCACCCGAATGTCATATTCCTCATCGATGCTTTTATCAGCGCTTAGGTCCAGCCAGCTCCGGCTTTTACCTGCATGGATTGCGATCGGGCCTCTGTATCGAGTCGCCCAGGTGCGGTTCTCGACGCGTTTGTGGCGCGGGTCGGCTTCCGGCAGGCAGATCAGGTGTGCGTATGGCTGGCATATTGTCAGTGCTTTCACTGCTCACCCCCTTGCTGTGCTGCTGCGAGCTGGCATTCTTTAACGAGATGAGAATACATGCGCTTAAATATGTCCTTGCAGATATCCCAAGGAACAACGTGTTGAGCCACATAGTCATGCACAATGCCGTTTTCGTCGTAGTAGGGTGCCTCCTCTTTCCATGAAAACTCACCGATGCAATCGATCTTCATTTCTGTTGTTACAGTCGGCTCAACCGGCACCAGCACATACCCGTCCGGCACCGCCCGTCTCTCAGTTATCTCCCCGGTCGCAACATTGCGTACTCGCGTGACGCCATCGGGCAGGGTTGAGCGTGTGTGTTTCGCTGGATGTGCTGTTGCGAGCATTGCGGAAAGCCATTTCTCAACCGGACCAAGATCATTCATAATCCGTTGATCGTATTCACTCCACTCAGGCTCAGGGCAGCCGCAGCATTCTGACCCAGCTCTCCCGCAGCAAACCGCCCCCGCTGAGTTGTAGGCTCTTTCCAGTACGCCACGGACTGCTTGCAGGGCATTTTCTGCGCCATCCGGCACCGCATGGATCAATGTACGAAGCTGATCGGCTCGAATAACAACGGTCAGGGAATTTGCCATGCTATCCGGGTAATCTTCCCCGTCGCCTTGCCATATCCAGACGGGAGATTCTTCTGGGCTCTGCAGATAGTCTTTGTAGTCAGAGGCCTTCTGCAGCAGCTCACGCAGACGCTCGATTTTGCGCTCTTGAATCTCAAGTGATTCGCGCAGTCTGCTGATCAGCTTCTGAGAATCCGGCGCCGCGTCAGCTGGCGCTTCACTCACTTCTTCGATTTTCGCCAGAGAAACCATTTCTCCGTCAGGGTGTTTAAAAAACAGCCAGCCATGCCACGGACTATCTCTGTCATCCTCCAGCGCGAGTGTTGGTGCATATCCGCCGTTATAAATGGTTCTCACCGGACACCCCCTTGCTGTGCTGCTGTGAGCATGGCTTCGCGGCACGCGTTCCAGCCTTGCGCCCAACGCTCAGCGTTGGTAAATGTTGGCGGCATAAGGCCTGCCTCTTTCCGTTCTTGGCAAAGAGACGAAAACAAAGATTCAGCATCCACCGCATCCGGCACCGCAGGGGGTTGCTCATCTAACATTTGCAGAAGGCTGGCAATACCATCCAGCAAACTACCCTCAGCCGCTGCAGGGCGATTCGATTTCCTTCGCTTCTCGTTCCATTGTTCGATTAGCGTGATAGCTTCACCGCATAGCCATGCTTCATCGCACTGTCTTGGTGAATCGTTGTGTTTAGGGCAACAGGTTGATACCAAGGCGGCACCGCTTGCTGGCTCAGGGTTTTCACAACAACAATCGTTAGGCACCGCAGGGGGCTGGGGTGTGGTGTAGAGCGGCACCGTAAACCCAGGCTCCATATCCGGCGCAACCTCTGCGCGCTCACCCACTGATGCAATCATCGTCGCTCGAATGTCCTCTGGTCGTGCCCAGACAATTGGCAATTCTCTTCCCATTAACTGCAGGGCTTCGATAGCTTCGTCTATAACCTCAAAGGTGTGAGGAAGGGAGCCGGTATTTGCTACGTGCATTTCTTTCGACAGCCTAAGCGCTTCAATCGCTTTCTGTATCGGTGTCATTCCTCACTCTCCATAAACTCTTCCGCGCCACGCCATCCAGACTGAACGGCAGCATCAATGTATCGGTAGCCATCTGCCAGCATGTCTTTGAAACGCTGGTAATCATCGTCAATGCCTGGGTAGTAGCAATCAATGCACCACCGACTGTTATCTCCTGCCAGCGGTTCGTTGCAGCGTTTGCAGGTATCGCTCATGGCTTCCAAACCCTCATGGTGTCAATTCGATCTTTTATTGATTCCAGTTCTTCTGGGCCGAGTTTGTTCATGCTGACGACTATGGCCCCGAGCATATTGCCAACAAGCTCTGTCCGGTTTCTGGCATGCCCTATAGCAAGGGAGAATCGCTGCACGTCCTCTACATAGCCGTGGTGGTCGGGCTTGACGTGCTTGGTCATTTGTCCTGCTCCTGATCATCTGGAGTCACCTGACCCAGTTGAATGCTGTAATCCGTGTACCGCTCGATCTTCGCCATTTTCCTGGTGATTGCTTCAACGTCAGGCTTCAGATCAATGCCGCGCTTTGCCAGTACCTCAAGGGCGCCTAGCAAGTCATTCCATTCAGCACTGATCCGCATCCGGTTCGTTGTAGGGAGGTCACGACTTTCATCTATGCCAAAGCGTATGGCTTTTGAAACTTGGTTCTGCAGCTTCAATAGCTCGGTAGCCACTTCTGCCAGTTCCTCAGAAAAAATCAGCAGGGCGTTTTGATCTTCAGTCATGCGGCCTCCGGAGTGAAATACTGGTCGAGTTTCACAGTGCTATTTCTCCAATCTTGATAGCCGCATCAATTCGATCCATTTCGGCCCGCTTTGCCTTGAGCTTTTCGCCGTAAGGGGACCACGCAAAAGCCCCTTCATGGGGTCGCACGTCAACACCACGTTTCCTCAATGCGCGCGCCCTGCGCTTGCTCACTCTCTTTACCGGATACCAGTAGCGATTGCGTTCCCGATACTTGTCATAATTAACGCTGGCTCTGTTGCAACTCAGCCACTCTGACAACAGCTTTTTGCTTACGTGGCAAGACTGAAAAACATAGCAGGACTTCAGTTTCTCGATTGTAGCTACACCTACTTGCACCACCGGCTCTGTCCCTTCAGGCGGACCTACCGCCCATACCTGGCCCTCGGCCTTAAACACCGATCCATCATCAAGCTTGATGTCGAATGATCGACCAGCGAACGCGTCTCCCTTACCAGATCTGCCTTGCAGGAAGTCATAGAACCCGCTATCGATCGAAGTGAATCGATCGCCGTCGCGCTTGTAGATTTCTTCAGGCATGCGGTCGACAACAACTAAAAACTGTCGCCCGTACATTGTCTTATGGCATATCACGTCGAGGATCTGGATATGGCTCACGACAATGCCTCCTGAGCCTGCTCCTGCGCCTTGAATTGATCAATAGCTTTGAGCGCCTCCCACTCCTTGACCTCGGTCAATTCACTGGGTGGAATCCACATCAGGTGTTCCATTTGTGAGCTATAACAATTGCCATTGGCGCTGTAGGCCCGATACTTCTCAAGCTCTTCAGGGTCGACATCCTTCCATGGAACAGCCACGAACATCGGCCCATCCAGATAGCCATACAAACTGCAGGCGTAACCATTTCTGTTGTCAAAAAGCACCGGAAGCCTGCCCAGGCCTATAACCCGAAGCGCATCCTGCACCGGTTCAACTTTTGGCAAATTTCCTATGCGTTTCATCATGGCTTTTCCTACGCGCGTGATTTTGCGCGGAACATAGAAGTCACCACCTTTGCGTCTTCGCCACACCTGATCATCAGGACGCTCATCAAACTTGAATCCCATGATGTCGCCGGAAAAGGTGCTGAAATAAGTACCGCTTGCGCCAATCTCTTTCTCGAACTGTTTCACAGTCTCAGATGCAGCTTTTCGAGAATCACGAATTCTGGTTATTTCATCAGCCAGCTTTCCCGACCCTACTTTGAAATGTCGTTTGTAGATGCTCATACCCACTCCCCACACCGACCACCCGGCCGGAATTAAATTTAATGGTCTAGCGGAAACGCTTCCGCTTCATCAGATACCAGGTACTCTTCCGGCGCCTCGGCTTTCTCGTTCAGGTGCTCGAAATAACCGAGCATTCGCTGCGCCACAGGGGTCCGCATTCTGCGTATTTTTTCCATGGCACGGCGCTCAATGTCACCAACGGTTGCTCTGGACACGCCGAGAATTTGGCCTATCTCTTCGTGTGACATTGAGGTGTCCACCAGGTTGTTTGCGCTGCGACTTGCCATGATCTTCCTCTCAGTTAATTTCGTGCGCCCCAGCGGTAGCGCACTGGCACGGCTTCCCGTCTGTTCCGGGCCGTCATGGGGACGCTACTTCGTATCTATTGTGCCAATAACAATGTTTGTTTCAGGTGGCAGCTTTTCCTTGAGGATTTCGCAGAAATCATTGCCGATCTCTTCTGAGTCGACGCCCTCCTGAATACGAAACGCACCAAAACTCACCTTCTCGCCACCTGTGCGGATGCTGATTCGGAACCGAAAATCGCGCGTCGACAGACCATGGAACGGCTCTGCCCTGAAAATCAGCACTGAGGGCAATTCTCCAGCTTCGCTTCGCGCCGTGATCGACTCTAGGGTGCTTCGGCTGCTTGAAAAGTTTTCTTCCGAGCTGTCAGACTTTCTGACGCCTTCAATCGTCACTTTTCGGACTGTATTGATGGTTTGCTTTACATCAATATAGGAACCGTCTGACCCAACTGCCGAAATGTATTCGCGCCAATCTTCCAGCCATTCCGCCAGTTTCCGCTGATCAATGTCTGAGCGGCTGAATAGTGACTCAAACGCTACAAACGCAGCCGTTTTCTTCAGTGCAAGCTCTGCAGTATTTCGGCAGTGGCCAGGTTCACTAGAACTACCAAGGTCAAAAATCACCTTGGCAGTGGCTCTTTCTGGGTCCACAAACACAGGGCTGATTGTTGCTGTCGGATTGCCGTGATAGCTCACGAAACTGTGGATCAGGTGCGTAACAAAACGGGCTCTGAACCCGGTTCGGAATTCTTCATACTGCTCAAGATCAACAACCTTGAAGTGTTCAGGCATCGCAGCTACAGGGCTGAATGTTTCGTTTACCCTTTGCGCAAGTTCAATTGCTGCCGCGTTATCTGTGATCTGCTTAATCGCTGTGCCATCCATATTTTTGTCCTATTTATAATGGAAAAAGGTGTTTATTTAGCTTCGCCCTGGGGCTGGCCTGTTTTGTTGAACATCTGGAACTGGTTTTCTGGGAACAGGGAGAGGGCACCATGTTTACCAACGTGCATTGGTGTTTGTGTGGTTTCCTCTTCTGTCAGCTTGCCCTTGCGGGTTGGCTTGGTGTATTTCAGCTTGTGAGAAATAGCCACCTGATAACTGGTGCCAATTCTCTTCATGTCCAGCTGAATTGTGATATTGCCTACCTTGTCATGATCAATGACGCCTGCAGCGACGTCAGAAAGAATCTTGCCGAGCTTTTCGGCAAACACTCCTGCATCCAGATCATCAATAAACTGCGCGGTATTTGTACTCATGCGAATCACTCCTATCGGTTGTTGAAAATTTCAGTTTCTTTCCAAAATTATTCCCAGAATTATTCCTGGGTTCCTCAGCGACGCTTCATTGATTCACTGTTGTCGATCAACATCTGGCAAATCTGACCCGCCTTGTCGCAGCGCTCCAGATCAAACCAGCCCCAGTGGCACTCAGCCGGCGGAATGCCTAGCTCATGAGCCAGTGTTTCGTAAGCGCTCGTGCGTGACATTCCTAACCGCTTCATCATCGAGTGGAAAACAGCCTTATTCGTTTTCCTGGCCTCACGCAGAGCTCTGTTTGCCAGCGTTCCAACTGGCAGATCAGTGCCTGGATGCAGCCCCACGTATGAATCGCAATTCGCACACAGGTAGGCGTATGGCCAATCCCCGTACTCGCGGCCGTAGATCTCTTCGTTATTCACCAGCGACACAGGAAATTCTGGCCCGCAGTAGCGGCAGGTCTCCGGCGCTGGCAGCGGATCCTTGACCCGCTTCAACGCCCTCCGACTGATATAAGGCAGCGGATACCAGGGCGCTTGGGGTAGCGAGATCTTCTCGGGGCTGTTTGCGCGTGGATCCACGTTAGAAGTTCCCTGCCAACTTTCGGCTCGCTCGGTCCAGATCGATATCACCAAGCCACTCGATCACCTTGAATTCATGCACACGGAAGTGCAGCGCCAGAACCTCAATAATGTCGTCGTCACTCGGTCGCTTATTGGCCGACTCTGGAATGCTCCTGGAGGTTTGCGGGAATTCGATAGCAGGCTTTGGCGCTTCCGTAACTGGTTCAGGGTCGGCAGGCTTACGCTCAGCTGTTCCGGGCAAACTGGTCTGCGCTACAGCGTCAGCCTGGCGCTGCTGCTCACGCTCTTGGGCGGCTTTACGATCAGCTTCTTCCTGCTCCTTGCGGCGTTGCTCAGCGGCTTTACGTTCGGCCAGCTCATCAATGCGCTTTTGCTCTGCAGCCTTGTGATCGTCTACGCGTTTATCGACCAGCAACTGCAGGTGATCGTGCGGCTTGTCCACCAGCTGCTGCTTGTCTGCGAACAGAAACTGATAATCCGGTCCGTAGTCATTGATGATCTTCAGCGACTCGCGGATATGGTCACGCTTTTCATTGAGAGCAATCTTGGCCTTGGCCAGCTCGTCATCGACGGCACCGCGCAGGCTTTCCAATGTTCGCTTATTCTTGATTGCTGCAGAGAAGTCAGGCGCCGCCACTTCGATGCGGACCGGATGGAATTCCTTGTTCGCCTCATTGAGCGCTGCCTGGTAGGCGTTGCGGCCCTTTGTCACCAGATCAGCACGAATCTGATCTTTACGTTCAGTGACGAGCTTGTTCAGCGCCAGACGCTTTTTGCGCATGGCTTCCTTGATGTCATCCAGCGACCGGAACAGCTCTTCGATGCTTGATGTCTGAGCAAGAGCGGCCTTTTTCACGACCTCGATTTCTTTCTCGGTTTTGTCGCAAAACTTGACGGCTTCCTCAGCGTTGGCGAAATCCTGATCGGTTTGCAGATCAGTGTTGATACCGTTGATGAAGTCCAGGGCTGCCGAGCGGAATACTGGCAGGTTGGATGATTGAACCTCTCCGACCAGACTGACGCGTAGGGCAGGGAATGAGTCAATCGGTTCTGCTTCAGGCTTGGCCGGGATCACTTCATGCTCGTAGCTCTCCAGGTCCTTTTCAAACTGCGCCCAGCCATTGATCAGATCGCGGCCCCTGCCTTCCACTGGCCGGTACTCCATGATCTCGCGCTTTTCACGCGTACCATCGGAAACTACAAAGTAGATGAATTCGATATCGGGATTGACCAGTAATTGATGCTCAAGCTGCCAGTAATACTCAGGTGGCAATTCCTTTTGGCGCACAGCTTCAGCAAGCTGCTCGTTCCACAGCTTGTGCTCGAATCCGATATTCTCCAGCATGGTCAGACCATCGTAAGAGGCGGCGTAGTGGCCGCAATCAGATACACCTGATACTGGGTACATCTCTTCGCCAATATCTTCTTCGAGCAACGAGCGCGCCTGGGCCTCGGTTTCATGGCCTTTGTCAAAAAGCCGCTGAACAAAATCGCTGTATTCTCGATCGCCATAACCAGCCTTTGCCGCGAGCAATTCATTGCGGCGCATCTTGCTGCTGGCAGCCATCATGACAGGCGCCTCAGAGGCGTTAAAACGCAGCCGACGATTCGCCAGCCACTCGTCAGAACCTTGCAAAAAATTGGTGTGTTTCATTACGCTTGCGCTCCTTCAGTTTCGCCTACAGGGGTGAGGTCAAGAATTGCCTGGCGCTGCCCTTCAGTCAGCACAGCCTTGCTGCTGATCGTGTCGATGATCTGCTGTGGTGATTTTTTGCCTGCCTCGATGTACTTCTGCCAAACGGGGAAGTTCTTGTCGAAATCCTCGTCAGCATATAGCGGTAACTCGGTGCCTTTTTTCCCGCTCTGTTGCTGGCTTGAAGATTCGCGCGGGTTAAGTTCAACCTCGTTTATGTCCATTATTTCCTCGACCATCTGCATGCCTCGCAGAACGTCCGTGAACAGGTCGCGCAAAAGGAATGCGCGGGCGCGCATTTGTCGCATGCGCTTTTTGTACTGGGTCCATGGGCCTTGTTTTCCCAGCAGACCGGCTTCCTTTGCATCATCCATGCTGAACGTGCGCACTTCTTCCGGCTGGCCTTTGCGCTTGCCGCGAATCGTAGCTGTATGGCCGTCATCGGTTTCGGTGATGTACTCACACAGGGGAGAGGCGCGCACAAGAGCCATCAATGCGTCGCCCCACATAGCCGGACGACCGTTAATTACAGCAATATTCTGCAGCGATTGAAGTGGCTGCAAACCAACCTCATGCCCCCACTGAATCGCAATAAGGCAGTTGCCAGGCTTGCCTTTGTAGTCCTTGGGCACCAAGTCGGAATCAGCAAGCATTTCCGCGAAACGGACAGCTTGCTCGAAGTTTTGCGGGGCCAGTGAAAAACTCTCTTTCACTGCTACGTCGGTTTTATCGCTCATACATTGATCCCTCATCATCGTGGTTAAACTATCGGTTTAAAGTCGCCGTCTGGCGCTGTTGCTTCTTTCAGGGTGCGATGCGCTACCGTCCCGGGCGGGAAGTAGTCGCGTCGGCGTGATCGATCAATGCGAGCTTGCTCGGCATCGATATCTGCCTGCAGCTGCCTCGCCATTGGATCTCTGTCATCGATCAGGTTCTGGTCAGTCCCAAAGATCGATTTGAATGCCTCATTCAGTCTCATGCTCGTTTCCCTCGGTGCCTGGGCAATCGCCTGGGTAATCTGGATCCTGCGGGTTCGGGTGTGCCAGAAATTTGCTGAGCCACTGGCTTTTGCGTCTGCGCTCAACAATTAGCTCTTCGTAGTCTGGGCAGTCAGTCGGATCAAACATGCTCAGAAACCTCCGGCAGCTCAGCCGGGCTCACTATCTGCTCGATCGCATCGATGGCCTCGCTCAACTCGGAGGCTTGGTAGCTATTCGCGGCCACGTGATTCGATACGCGCTTGAGTGCAGCCAGGGCAGGCTCCAGCGCCTCGATTACCTCATCCCGCTTAAAGATGTTCCCGTCTGCAGCTTCAACAAGCTGGCCAGGGGCATACATCGGGGTATGGATGCGGTATCGGTTCATGACACCCACCAGATACCGAGCGCCACACCAATCAGGATGCAAAGCAGATCCCCCAGGGTTCGATTGAGGGCTTTTTGTGCGGGTGAAGGCTCTTGGTTTCTGTTGATCATTTCGGCTTACCTAATCAATCATCGATGGCGAAAGATTAGGCCAACCTAATTTAACTGTCAACAAAAAAATTAGGCATAGCTAATATTGTTTTATTTGAGGGGATTTTGGGCAAAAAAAGCCCGGCTTGAGCCGGGCTATAAATATCGCTTCCTGCTGGTGTTTTAATGGTTATAGCAGATGGCTGAATGACTTGCTGCAGGGGAGGGTATCTAACGTGTATATAACCGGCACGCTTATTCGGGGAGGAAGGAGCCGAATACCGGCCCGATAATCTGCACTCCATCGTCTACGTCGATTTTGTCAAACATGGGGTTGATCGGCTTGAGATATTTGCGGCCGCTATCCTCAACATATTGTTTGAACGTGCATTCACCCCTGACAAGAGCCACGACTCGACCGCCGTTTTTAAGGGGTCTATCCGGGTCAACGTAGATGATAGTGCCCACCGGATAGGATCGCTGGCCGGGGTAGGAGGCAACCATAGACTCATTGTTTACGCGCAATGCGAACGCATCAAGGCCTACCTCGCCGACTGGCGGCATCCAAAGCTCGACCTCTTCTGGATCGATGGTTCTTGTGCCAGAAAAGTAGCTCGCGGCTCCTGACCAGGAAAAAAGTGGGATCTTTCTGATGTACGTTCCCGGCTGGGCGATCGTTTCCCGCACCCCACTGACGGGACGCATATCACCAAGTCCGGTAAGAAGCCAGGTTGTGTTGATACCCAAGTGTCGGCACAGTTTTTCGGCATTATTCGCACTGATAGTTGCGATATTTCCCTTCGTCCAGTCCGTTACGGTGGGTGCGGATACCCCAATACGCTTTGCCAGCGCTGCTTTCGTCAGCCCGGACTCTTTGAGCGCTATATTCAGCCGTTCATGCCATGTTTTCATATTAGGCAATCCTAACAGTTTATTTGTTAGGCCAGCCTTGACATGAAAATTAGGTCCGCCTAATATCGCGGAAACATTAGGAGTTCTACACATGACTGATTCTGAAGCTATAGACGCTCTGGGCGGTACAACCTTTGTGGCTGAGGTACTCAAGATTAAGCCGCCCTCCGTTTCGGGCTGGCGGGAGAACGGCATCCCCACTGGACGAAAACAGACGCTGGCATTGTTGTTCCCCGACAAAGTTCCTCAGAGCTGGAAAGAGCTGTTGCCTACTGACCCCAAGCCAGTAGCCGCTTGATACCAGTAAACCCTGTTGGGCGCTATCGGACAACAAATCCACGAAGGAACGCGAGGGAAAGAGTATGCAGACAGATTTCAAAAGCCGGGCGATCGCATCACTTGAGTGCTTCCGCGAGGAATTCACAACCAAGGAATTGGCGCTTGAGTTGTATTCGATTTACGGGCTTGGAAGCCCGGTGCAGACCTGGATTGCCCATATCGCTGCGTGTTTTAACCCCAATAAGCCCGAGTTTTTTACATGGTGCGATATTGTGAATCTTTGTCGGATCACAGGTAGGTGGGAACCAATAAATTTCACCTGCGACGAGCTTGGACTGGTACATCCCACGCCGATCGATAACACCGCAAAAATTGCCCAGCTTCAAGCCCACCTGAAACACCTTCATAGCGAAAGACAGAGAACTGAGCAGGAGCTGGACCGGCTCTTGACGGGCGAGCAGCAGGATCAGGGCGCTCGTTTCATAAGAAGCGTTTAACGGAGGACGTATGCGAGTAGAGCAACAGGTAAAACCGATTCAAACGGCCATACACACTCATGATTTATGTGAGCGCTGCGCACGCGAGATTCCATCAGCCTTCCAGATCGCCCACCCAGGCACTGATATTTGCGACTACTGCGCGGCGATTCATATCGGCGCTGACTTCGACGAGGAAGAGCGGTAGTGCATTACTACAACCGTAATCTGGGTGACTACGCCAAAAAAGCTGGGCGACTGTCCATGTTACAGCACGGTGCGTACACGCTCCTGCTAGATGCGTGCTACGACCGTGAACGATTCCCCACGGAAAGTGAAGCTATCGAATGGACGTGGGCCAGCACCCCAGAAGAAGAGCAGGCTGTCAGATTTGTATTGAGCAGGTTTTTCGAGAAGCAAACTGACGGAACCTACGTGCAATCGCGGGTTGCGGATGAATTATTCCTGTTCAAGATCGGCGGCATTCAGAACCGACTAATCGCCCTCGCACGAGAAGCAAGGAAGCAAAAGCGTGATGAGCATGCGAAAGAGTGCGACCAACTGCGTGAGCAAATCAAGCACGACCCGTTTACAAAAACGCACGAAGCGTGGTCTAGCGTGGTCGATGCGTTGATAGAAACGCACGAACGTACACCTAACCAAGAACCAATAACCAATAACCAAGAACCAAGAACCAATAGTAATAATACTAATGGTTCATCCGGCAAGCCGGACAAACCACCATCGAAACTCGAAAAGCAATTCGAGGCTATCTGGCAAGCCTACCCAAAACGGGAAGGCTCCAACCCTAAGAACAAAGCATTTTCCGCATTCAAAGCCCGCGTTGCTGAAGGCGTGGATCCTGCTGCAATGGCTGCAGGCTTGGATCGCTATCTGCGTTACTGCCAAGCGCGTGGATCCATTGGTACTGAATTTGTCATGCAGGCAGTGAGATTTTTCGGGAAAAGCAAAGAGTTTGAAAACGACTGGATGATTACGGAGAAAGACCATGCGAACAGCAGCAGACCTGGTAACGCCGATACGCGAAGCGTCACAGAGCAATCGACCGTTGGCAGGGCTCACGCAGCTTCAGAGCGTAGACGCCAGGACATCCTCGAAAAGTACAGCCATGGAGCAGGAACTGGCCATGGTGGACCTATGGGACCGCATGGGTGAACTGTTTGGAGCGAAATGGCTGAAGCAATTCGGCGACACGGATAGTCCAGCATTCGATACATGGTCCCGGTTCCTGAGTGACCTGAGCGCAGAGCAGATCAAGCGCGGGTTCGTAAACATGCTGCGATCGTTTCAGGAGGGTAAGCCGCGGTACTTGCCTGACGCGACCGAATTCAGAGATTTTTGCATTGACCTTCGATCGTATGGTTTACCCGCAGTAAACGCCGCCTACCGGGAGGCCTGCTTAGCACCATCGCCAAAGCATAAACACAAGTGGAGTCATCCAGCCGTGTTTCATGCAGGCGTAGCAACAGGCTGGTTTGAACTACATTCTTTCCCGACTGATCAGATTTTCCCAGTGTTTGAGCGGAACTATTCGGAGCTTTGCCGGCGCGTACTGTCTGGTGAGGACATAACTGTGCCAGTGCCGAAAGCGCTGCCAGAGACTGTCAGTGTGGTTTTAACACCAGAACAGAACCAAGAGCGCATGGCATCACTACGGGAGAGCTTGGGGGTATGACAATTCAGGAAGTAACCAATCGAGCAATCCAGCGCTGGGAGTCTGAAAAACGGATTCCGTTGCCGGAAGTAGAGCTGATCAGCGCCGACCGCCTGGATACACCGCCCACTGGTGAGCGCGTCGCCGATCGCTGGAATATCAACCATGGAGGCATTGCTGGCTGATGGATTACGAATTGCACATAGGCGACTGCATTGAGTCCATGAAAAAAATGGATGATCAATCTGTCCATTGCTGTGTAACTTCGCCGCCGTACTTCGGGTTGCGTGATTACGGAGTGGATGGCCAGATCGGTCTTGAGACAACGCCTGACGAATTTGTGCAGGCGCTCATGGCCGTTTTTCGCGAGGTGCGGCGAGTGCTTCGCGATGACGGGACGCTTTGGCTGAATCTGGGGGATAGCTACGCCAGGACTGGCGGAACGGACCGCAAGGTATCAGCCACTGCCGCCGTGGGCAGCACCCGCCGCACCATACAGCAAATGAGTGACCGGACCCGTCGAGCACCTAGCGGTCTGAAGGATAAAGACCTGATCGGCATCCCATGGCGCGTCGCCTTCGCGTTGCAGGCAGACGGCTGGTATCTACGCCAGGACATCATCTGGAATAAACCAAACCCGATGCCTGAGAGCGTTCGTGACCGCTGCACCAAATCCCATGAGTATATTTTTTTACTGAGCAAGAGCGCCCAATACTACTACGACATTGAGGCTGTGAAAGAGCCTGTTGCCCCCAGCACCGTCGACAGGCTAGCTCAGCCCAATTACGAGAGCCAGATTGGTAGCTCTCGTGTGCCAGGTAAAACCAATGGAAACATGAAGGCGGTCGGAGGCGCAGAGAACCGTAATCGCCGAAGTGTCTGGACCATCCCTACGCGACCATACAAGGGCTCTCACTTTGCCACGTTCCCCCCTAATCTGATAGAGCCGTGCATATTGGCTGGATGCCCAATTGGTGGAACCGTCCTCGACCCGTTTGGTGGTAGTGGAACAACTGCAGGCGTCGCTATATCGCTCGGGCGAAAAGCTGTGTTGTGTGAATTGAACCCTGAATACGCAAGGCTCACAAAAGATCGAGTGGCAGATATCGCAGGTTCTTCTTTGAGGTTGGCGATCTGATGGCCGAAATGCTGCTCAAAAAGTGCGGCGGGATGTACGCGCCCTACGGTGACAAATCCAAGCAGGCATTCAGGAAAGTGCCGCTCGGTCAGGTCATGCGCTGCGAAGTCAAAGCAGAGGCAACTGGCACCGTACCAATGCTTCGTACATGGCGTGGCTGGATGAATGAGACTGCCAGGCACATGGCCCACATGGGATGCACGATGCCGCTTTACATCGATAGCCAGGGCAACCCTCGCGGCAGTCGGCCCTTTAACGCTGACGACGCACATGAGCTTTTCACGATCAAGTGGCTCGGTGTTGATGAGGATGGCCGGCGCTACAGCTGGTCAATAAGTCAAAACCCCGACGTTACCCTCGCGCCGAAATCGAAACGGCTTTACGCAATGGATAAGCACGCGCAGTGGTGCGCGGAGCGGGGAATCAAGATCACCATCCCCCGCACTGGTGAATACGCTGATGGCATGCGGGAGCAGGAGCAGTAATGCAGAGCAAAAACAAACCAGCACCCACCATGGCCGAGCGCGACCACATTGAACGGGTCAAGAATCTTCCCTGCAGCGTATGCGACGCGGCTGGGCCCAGTGAGTGCCATGAAATCAAGCAGGGACAGTGGTTCACCAGTATTGCGCTTTGCGGCAGCTGCCACCGGGATTCATTCAATGGACTGCACGGGCAGATGCGGATGTGGAAGATCATGAAAATGGATGAGTTGGATGCTTTGGCGGTAACAATCGAGAGGCTCGTGGCATGAAGGCTGTATACAAAGACTGTTTCAACCTTTTGTGCGGCAAGATGTTGGGCTCCGGAATTCATAGAGACGTGTTCGAGTGCAAGCTGCGCCCCGATCTGGTGGTTAAAGTCGAAAAGTCTGATCACCGCTACTTTGCCAACGTGATGGAAATGTTCTTTTGGGATGAGCATCACTATCGGGAAAGTGTTGCCACCTGGCTTGCCCCTTGCGAATACCTTTCACCTGATGGGCGGATTCTATTGCAGCGCAGGGCGCAGCCGATTGCCGACGAGTCTCAATTGCCGAAGCAACTACCATCGTTTTTGGCGGACCTAAAAATGAGCAACTTCGGGATGCTGGATGGACGCGTGGTATGCGTGGATTACGCATTAAATATAACCAACGCCTCAACCCGGATGAGAAAAGCTGAATGGCGCTGAGAGGGTAGTTTAATGGGATTCATTCAGATCGTATGAGCTGGAAAAAGCTCACACCCAGCCTGGTAGAGCATGCGAACGGGAACTGGGTCTGGAAGGTAGGTGAAAGGTTTGAGGTTTGGCTCAGGATCAATGGTTATTTGCGGTACGCAGGGATAACGGATAGCAAAGAAGTGGCCGCCCGGGTAGCAGGCGAGAACATGCTACAGATATTCAGCAGCGGAGTGGTATTTCAGAGTTTGGACGAATGGTTGGCGAAGCATGAGAGTCAGTGAGGAATGGTTCAAGGAGAAATTCGGGACGCTGCCAGAGCGCGGTAAGGTGTTCCGGCCTGAACGCGCCCCCAAGAAAAACAAGTACGGAGCTGAAAAGTCCGGCGGCTATGACTCCAAGCGGGAACACAGGCGCGCAAACGATCTGAAGTGTATGGAAAAGGCCGGCCTGATCAGCAAACTCAGGGAGCAGGTGGTTTATGACCTGATTCCAGCGCAGCGAGATTCCAACGGGAAGCTACTGGAGCGAAAAGTCTATTACAAAGCCGACTTCGTTTACGTCGACAAAGATGGGAATGAAATCGTCGAAGATACCAAGGGTAAGCGAACAGCGGAATACATCATAAAGCGAAAGCTGATGTTGTGGATACATGGAATCAAGGTGGTGGAAGTATGACGAAAGAAGAAAAATTAGAGATCGATCGCCTGGTATCCATCTACCTCAATGGCCTGATGAGCGTCACCAATGATGCTGGATGGGAAGGCATGGGCCTGCTGGATCGGCTGATTACATTCAAAGGCCAGCCGCCGCCCCCGACCGGGAACGACCAGAGCAATTTGTCCATGATCATTGCTGTCAGGCTCCTGCGCGAACAGCATGCAGAGTTTCCCCTGGTGGCCGCTGCCATGCGAGTGCTGCAGAAACGAGTCTGGGACCAGGCAATCGCCTTGTGTGCCCGCAACTACTACCTCGGATTCTGCGACTGGGCGGGAAAGACCTACACCGACGAGCATCGTGCTGAAGAGATCGGCATGGATATAAACCTGTATCGGTACAACCTTCAGAAAGGCTATCACAGCATGCAGTCGGAGCTGGAGATTGCTAGGATGTACCGCCAGATGTTTGACGCGGCCTAACTGCAAAAAATGGTTTGACAAGATTCTTCTCATAAAATAACCTGTAACCCTACCTTGGAAAATAATGTCTCTCTTCCAAATACCTGTTCACTCCCATAAGTCATATGTTTATGCGGTTGTCTGTCAAGACAACTCAAGTGACCCAATTTACGTCAAATTTGGGCGCTCTGTTAACATATACAAAAGACTTCTGCAGGTATGCAATTCGTGTCCGATACCCGCAAGATATTTCGCCGTTCTTGAAGTATTAAACGATGACAAGATGGTTGAGGTTGAAAAGGCACTTCACGCCAAATTTGATGAACACAGGACGTCCGGAGAATGGTTTAGGTTTGCCAACGATAAATACGGGAAAGAGCTATTCAACTCTGGATGCAAAGAGGTTTTCAGCGCCATATTAAGGATTGGCAGCCAGTCTTGGTGGGAAAAAATACCGGCGCAAGCAATAATTGAGTACAGCAAACGACGCAAGAAGGCGTTTATAAAATCAAAACAAGGCAAGCGTCATCTTGCCAAAAAAGAATTCAACAGAAAGTTGGTGCCAAAATCTGAACGATAGATTTTGAGATAACTCCCCCTTAAACCGCCTCCGGGCGGTTTTTTTATGCCCAAAGGAAATTTGAATGGAGCTTGATCCCCAGCACGTCATTAACCTTTTGTTCACTGCTGTTGGGGCGCTTGGCGGCTGGGTGCTGAACAATCTTCGGCAGTCCATTAACAACCTACTGGCCCAGGACGCTGCCCTTACCGAAAAAGTGCAGAAAATCGAGGTATTGGTCGTGGGCGATTACGTTAAGCGGACAGAAATGGACAGCCTCGGCGCTGCCATATTTGCCAAACTAGACCGGATCGAGAATAAGCTCGACAAGAAGGCGGACAAGTGAGCCCGGTCCGTGCAATAGACATACTGATCGCAGCTTTGACGATATACGGCGAAGCGCGCGGTTGTTCGCAGCATGGCCGCCTGGCCGTGGCCCACACAATTATCAACCGCGCCAAGGAAAGAAAATACTGGGGGATGGCCAGAAGCACTGGGCACCCAGATCACAGCTTGGCAGCAGTGTGTCTGCGCGCCTGGCAGTACAGTGTTTGGAATGAGTCTGACCCGAACAGGCTGAAACTGGAAGCTCTCCGGGAAGAATATGAGCGAGCAATCGAAGATATTCATTGCCGTAACTCCCTGAAGGCACTTATAGACGCGCTGGATGGGCATGAGCCGGATCCGACTGATGGCGCCACACATTACCTGACGCAACAAGCACACGAAAAAGCGCTCAGATCAGACCGCGATCACTGGTCAAAAGGCCGCGACTACCACCTGCAAATCGGAAGTCATCGGTTTTTCAAGGGCGTTGCGTAATGCCCAACTTCCGTATGCTGATCGACATCGCCACGCTCTGTAGGGATGTTTACCAGCATACGCCCCTGACCGATGAGCTTGGCATCATCGGCATGCACGACTTCAGCAACGGTCACGATTACGGATGTGCCTACATATCTGATGACACGATCTACTTTGTTGTCCGGGGCACAGACGATCGGCACGACTGGCGCAGCAACTTCAAGTTTGTGAAGCGAAAAGAGTGGTACGGGATCAAGGCTCATCGTGGTTTTGTCCAGGGCGCGCAGAGCATGCAGGAAGATATGCTCGAAGTGCTGGAGAAGTACCCAGAGCTCAATGTGGTATTCGCCGGCCATAGCAGAGGCGGTGCCATCGCTTTGCTGCTGGCAATCGCGGCTGAGTATCACTTCCCGCGCCGCATATCCAGGGTAATCACCTACGGGCAGCCCAGAGTCAGCACCAGGGCGCAGATCCGGCAGGCTTATCACGGCCCGTACCTGCGAGTGGAGAACGGCAGCGACATCGTGTGCCGCTATCCCAAGATTGGTTACAACCACGGCGGCACGCTGCTCTACATCACCAACAGAGGTTATTTCAAAACTAATCCCGGCCCGCTGACAAGGTTCGGCGATCGGTTATTCACATTCCGTCAGCGCAAAAGCGATCACGACCTGACGGACTATATTCAGGAGCTTGCCCTATGCGAACTCGCGCAGCTGTCATTGTCGCCCTGATCCTGTTCCTCACAGGATGCTCAGCACTTCAATCAACCAATGTGCCCGAGACAATCGCAGTCGGCTACCTGACCATCGAAACGATTGCGGACACGGCCGCTGACTCTGACATGAACCAAGAGCGCCGGGACCGGCTCAGAAAGGTGCTGCAGCAGGCAAAGGATGCTCTAGACGATGCAACAGAGGTTTATGCGGCAGGATTTGAAGGTCAGGCCCGATCAATCCTCAGCAGGGTAACAGAGCTATTACAAACGGCACAGGAGATCGTAAGCGATGGACGCAATTAAGATCATTCAGCTGATCAACCTGGCACTGGATCTGGCAGCCGATGCCCATGTAAACATTCAGAAGCTGCAGGCGCTGAGAGCAAAGGCCAAGGCAGAGCAGCGAGAAATCACATCCGACGAATTGCGATCCCTGGCAGATGATGCCCAGGAAGCAATCGACAGACTTTGACGCAGGGTAGATCAGTGGTAGATCGCAGGACTCATAATCCAGAGGTCGCCGGTTCGAGTCCGGCCCCTGCAACCAAACAAAAACGCACCGGATTGACACCGGCAAAAGAGATATTCTGCCAGCAGGTTGTCCTCAATGGATGGGACCAAAGCGCAGCATATCGTGTCGCTTATCCTAACTCTCAGAAATGGAAGGATAATTCGGTTCACGTCAAAGCCAGCCAGCTTATGAAAACCGATAAGGTCCGGATAAGGGTCGAAGAGCTGAAGGCCAAAGTGGCAGAGCTGGCTGAAAAGAAGTTCGAGATCGATGCTGATTACGTCCTGCGCCGGCACCATGAGATCGACGCTATGGACGTTGCAGACATCATGGATGACGACGGCAACATCAAGCCGATCAAGGAATGGCCGAAGCCATGGCGCCAAAGCATATCCGGCATTGAGGTTACAGAGCTGACAGCAGGGAAGAGCGATCAGAAAACACTGATTGGCGTCCTGAAGAAGATCAAGTTCCCCGACAAGATTCGCAATCTGGAGCTGTTGGGCAAACACATCTACGTCAATGCGTACCGCGAGCAGGTAGGTGTTACTGGCGCCAACGGGGAGCCTATCAGGGCGACGTGGGAGCTGGTCACAGTAGCGGCAGGCGCGCGTGAAAGTACGGGTTGAGATCCCTGAAAAGCTACAGCCGTTATTTCTGAAGCCCAAGCGCTTCAAGGTGGCGGTAGGCGGTCGAGCTGGAGGGAAGTCGATAGCGTTCGGTGATGCGTTTCTGCGTTGCTGTGATGCAGGAGAGAGACTTTGTTGCGGCCGGGAGTTTCAAAACTCCATCGAGGACTCGGTTCACTCGCAGCTGAGAAGCCGGATCGATGAGCTTGGCGTTACTGATTACCTTCACGCCGAAGCGACCAAGATCAAATCACGATCGGGCGGCGAAATCTTCTATCGCGGCCTGAGCAGGAACGTCACAGCATTCAAGTCCACATTCGGTATCAAGAAGCTGTGGATTGAAGAGGCGCAAACCCTTTCCCGGGAAACGATTGAGATTGTCTTGCCGACAATTCGATCAGTACCAGGCAAAGGCGATGATCCGGATCCACCTGAGATCTGGATGAGCGCCAACCGTGGCAGCAGTCAGGATCCTTTTAGTCTGGCTTTTCTGCAGCCGTATGAGGGTGCGCTGGAGAAGTACGGCTACTACGAAGATGACGACATCATCGTGGTGGAGATCAACTGGCGCGATAACCCATTCTTTCCCCCGGAAATGGAACAGCAGCGCCTGCGTGACAAGCGAGTCATGCCCAGGGCGCGCTATGACCACATCTGGGAAGGTAAATACAGCGATACCGTGGAAAACGCGATCATTCGTCCTGAGTGGTTTGATGCTTGCATCGATGCCCACATCAAACTTGGCTGGAAACCGCTTGGCCGCGAATCGATCGTGCATGATCCGTCCGATGGCGTGGATCCCGCGGCATACATCTATCGCAAAGGCAGTGTAATCCTTGCAGCTGATGAGTGCGCGGAAGGCACCGAGATCAACGACGCAATGGATTGGGCGACAACAGCCGCCGAAGAGATCCGCGCCGATATGTTTATCTGGGATGGTGACGGAATGGGTGCAGGCCTTCGCGCCCAGGCCAAGAAGTCGCTGACCGGGAAACAATGTCAGCTGAGCATGTTCAAAGGCTCCCTGAGCCCCATGAGCCCGAATCAGGTATATCAGCCCATCGATGGTGAGCTGAAGAAGGCGGCAACCAATGCCAACACCTTCGCCAACCAGCGGGCACAGTTCTACTGGCTACTCAGGGACAGGATGTTTAAGACCTACCTGGCAGTAGAGCGCGGCGAGTACCAGAACCCCGAGGAAATGATCAGCTTTTCCTCAAGGATCTCGTTGATAGGGAAGATGCGGGCAGAGCTTTGCCGGATTCCGAGACTGCCAGGCGGCCGGATCCAGCTAATGAGCAAGCCCGACATGAAAACCAAGCTGAAACTCAAGAGCCCTAACCTTGCCGACTGCGTGATGATGTCCGAGTCGGCGGATTATGTGGCGGTAAAAGAATCGTATGGCGCTGGCAGTGGTCAGCGCTCCAATCCAGCAGGGTGGACCTGATATGAGCGTAGATCTGCGCAAGATGGACAGAGCCAGCAGGCAGTGGTTTCAGTACCTGGCTGATGCTGTGGAGCCGTTTAAGGCTGGTGCCATGCCAAAGCCAAACCCGGCAAACAAGTCCGAGGTTCGCATTAACGGCTGCCTGATTGCACTCGGCCGCGGTAAAGACGCAGGCAAGGTCCGTTTCGGCTTTCTGGCCAAGGGTGACAACGTGGTCACAGTGGACATTGTGGTGCGCGACATGCTCGCGGATCCGAAAGAATACATCGGCAACATGCTCGAGGCGATTAACCAAGGCCTTCAGCAGATGAAAGACGATATTCGCATCGTCGTGCCGACCTCCAAAACGATCAATAAGGTTATTCATTGATGTTAGTTGCTATCAAGACGCCACAGCAGGTCACGCAGGATCGGGAAGCCGAACAGCGCGCGCGTCTTGAAAAAGAGCGCTCCGTTCAGAGCCAGAATCAGGTTGTCAGTCACCTGGCCGGCCATGTTCGCAAATGCTGGCAGATTGCCAAGCACGACCGCTCCAGAATCAATGCCAGGCTGCTGAACTGCCTGCGCCGCCGTAAGGGCGAGTACAGCCCGGAGAAATTGGAGGCGATCAAAGCGCAGGGCGGTTCAGACATCTACATGATGATTACTGGCAGCAAGTGCCGCACAGCAAAGTCATGGCTGTCTGACCTGTATTCGCCAGTGGGCGATCGACCTTTCACCCTGGAGCCGTCGCCAGTACCGGACCTGCCGCCTCAAGTCATGCAGGCGCTCGTAGCTGAAGCTGTAGCGGCCGCTCAGGAATACGGTCTCGATGAAAAGACCATGCGCGAGTTGCTACACAAGCACCGCGATCGATTGCTTTCTGAATTGCACCAGGATGGTGAGGACCGGGCAGAGAAGATGGCCGATGCCGTCGAGGACATGCTGCTTGATGCCGGGTGGCGCGAATCGTTTGATGAGTTTCTGGACGATCTGGTGACATACCCCGCCGCGATCATGAAGGGGCTGGAGTTTCGCAAGGTAAAGACCTTGCAGTGGCTGCAGGGGCAGGACGGACAGTTTCAGCCGGCGCCTGGCCACAAGATATGCGCGAAGGTCCGCCGCGTTTCCCCGTTCCGTGTTTATCCATCACCCAGCGCAGGCTCTGACATCGAAGGGCACTGGATGATCGAACACCACACGCTCACGCGCAGCGATCTGTCTGCCATGCGCACAGCGCCGGGCTACAACGCTGAAGGCATTGCCATGGCATTGTCCCACTATGCAACGGGTGGCCTGCGTGAATGGATGTGGAGCGAGACAGAGCGCGCAACACTCGAAGGTCGCAGCCTGGTGCACAACACCGAGGACATTGACGCACTCGAGCTGTCTGGATCCTTGCGCGGCCAGACGCTGCTTGACTGGGGTATGAGTGAGAAGAAGATCACCGATCCCAACGAAGAGTACGCTGTCTCGGTCATGATCATCGGCAACTATGTCATCCGAGCGCTGATCAATCCGGACCCGGCCGGCAAGAGCGATTATTTCAAAGTCAGCTGGCAGGGTGTGCCCGGTTCATTCTGGGGCGAGGCGCTGCCGGAGATCCTGGCTGATTGTCAGGACACCTGTAACGCGGCCGCACGAGCGCTGATCAACAACATGGGTTTTGCCTCTGGTCCGATGGTCTGGGTGGAGGATGACCGACTGGCGCCAAACCAGAACGTCAATGAAATGTATCCGTGGAAAGTGTTTCGGAGCAACAGCTCTCCGAATGGTGGCGCTGGCCAGGGTATCGGTTTCTTCCAGCCGCAAAGCAATGCTTCTGAGCTGATGACGATCTACGAGCGGTTTAATCGATACGCCGACGACATTACCGGGCTGCCTTCCTACGCGCACGGCTCTGATCAAGGCGCAGGCGCTGCAAAGACTGCCAGCGGCCTGTCCATGCTGCTCAACGCGTCCAGCAAGGGTATCAAGATGCTGATCCGGTCGATTGACATCTACCTGATCGAGCGCCTGGTAGCGAAGTGCTACAACCACCTGATGCTTTACAGCGATAACCCGGACATCAAGGGCGATCTGAGACCCAAGGCCCGCGGTAGTGAGTCGCTGGTCCACAAAGAGCAAGCACAGCTGCGTCAACAGGAGCTGCTGCAGATCACTGGCAATCCGATCGACATGCAGATCCTGGGGCTGGAAGGTCGCCGGGAAATGCTGGGCGAGGTATTGAAAACCGGATCTTTGCCGGTAGACAGAATGCTCCCCTCTGCTGAAGAGCTGCGCGAACGCCAGGCGGCCGAAGCGAAGAAGATGCTGCAGGCAGAGCAGGACAAATTAAACGCTCAGAATCAGCCAAAGGTGCCAGATGCTCCAGCGATACAAGCTACTGCATGATGATCGCAAGCGACTGCAGTTTTTGCAGGCGCTGGCAAGGCTGAAGCAAACAGACGATTTTCAGCTGCTGGTCGATGTACTGAAACAGGCGCAAGCCAATATCGACCGCAACAACCGAAAAGCCGCCGCCCCTGATTTCCAATGGAACCAGGGCGCGTCGCAATTCCTCGATGAACTGCTATCAACCATCGGCGATGCCGAACAATTCAGCAGGGACTTAAGGAAGCAAATCGAGAGACAAGAAACACCGTAGGTCAACGGCTTCTAAGCTCTCTCACAAACCACCAACCGAAGAATACCAGCACAGGGCAACTCACTCTGGGGTGAACACTGCGTACCTGACTGGCTCAGAGGAAATTTTATGTCGTCTCGTAAACCCGAATCAGTAAGAAAACAAGCAGAGGCAGCCAACGCCGCGATTAAAGAGTTTAGCAACACTGCGCAAGGCTCTGACCAGCCCATCGACGCAACTGCTACTCCCGATGATCAGGCAAAGCGGCCAGCAGAAACACCGGAAACGGCTTCTGCCAGCGATCAACCAAAGCCCGATGACAAAAAGCTCGATAAGCCACTCGGCAACGAGGGGGACCCCTGGGAACAGCGGTACAAGATCCTGCAAGGCAAGTACAACAAAGAAGTGCCCGCCCTGCACGACAAAGTACGTCAGCTCGAACAGGAAGCCACTCGATTGCGTGAGGCTGGCTCATCGGTCGATAGCCAGGAACTGACCCGGCTGCGTGAGGAAAACGCCGAACTGAAGCGAAAGGCTGAAGCGGCGCCTGATACCTCACACGCCAATCCCGATCTGGACGCACTGCGCGAGCAGTATCCGCCAGATCTGGTGGACGGCATTCTGTCCGTCGTCAAAGGCATGGTTGCACCACTACAGCAACGCGTCGATAGCGTTGATAAGACAGTCTCTCAAACCAGCAAGACCACCAACGTGGACCGGCTGAGGAACAAGCTCAAGGAACATAACATCGACTTTGATCAGGTAAACACTGATCCGATCTTTGTTCAGGACTTCCTGGGCGAATTGGCTCCCTATTCGTCGCAGACGAAAGGCAGGCTGCTGCAGGAAGCATTTGAGAGCGGTGATATAGATCGCGCTGCAAAATTCTTCATTGACTACTCGGGAAAGCGGGAGAGTGCTTCTGGCGCTCGCGACTCGCAGAACAGGATCGATGAGCACGTCAGTGTGCACAACACTGGCCAAGGCGGTACGCCGTCAACAGCCGGCAGAGTGTGGACTGAACAATCTATCGCTCAATTCTACGACGATAAACGACGGGGCAAATACACCCCGGAGGAAGCGAAAGCGCTGGAGGCTGATCTATTCGCCTCCGTGAACCGGGGAGGGTAATCCCGCCCGGCACTCATGCAGGCCCATTAAAATTTTAAGGAGCCAATCATGGGTTTTCCAGTCGATACCGGAGTAGCCAACTACTCATCCACTGGTGCAAGCAACACCAGTAAATTCATCCCTCAAATCTGGTCCGGCAAGCTCGTTGAGAGCCTGTACGACGCCACTGTGTTTGGTGAAATTGCCAACACTGACTACGAGGGTGAGATCAAGGCGCATGGTGATGAGGTCATCATCCGTACCGTGCCTGCGATCACCATCCGGAACTATGTCAAAGGCCAGACACTGACCTACGAACAGCCGGAGTCACCGAACGTCAGCCTGAAGATCGACCAGGGCAAATACTTTGCCTTCAAGGTCAACTCAGTCGATAAGTACCAGTCAGATCTGAATCTGATGGACGACTGGGCAACTGACGGCGGTGAGCGCATGAAGATTGCCGTGGATACCGACATCCTGGGCACTATCTACACCGATGCGCATGCCAGCAACGCTGGTGCAACTGCTGGTCGCAAGTCGGCCAACATCAACCTGGGCGTTACAGCTACGCCTCTGGCGCTGACCAAGGCCAATGTCATCGATGCGATCGTTGACTACAACACTGTTCTGGATGAGCAGAACGTGGCCGAGACTGGCCGCTGGTGTGTAATTCCTGCTCGCATGGCTGGCCTGATCAAAAAGTCAGACCTGAAAGATGCCAGCATGACAGGTGATGACAAGTCGATCCTGCGAAACGGCCGGATCGGTATGATCGATCGCATGACCATGTATATCAGCAACAACCTGGCTGTTGCTGCTGGTAAGTGGAACGTCGTTTTTGGCCATAAAGCTGGCCTGACCTTCGCGGGTCAGATCACTGAAATGGATGAAATCGACAACCCCAATGACTTTGGTCGCCTGATCCGTTCACTTTTCGTGTACGGCTTTGAAGTGATCAAGCCTGAGTGCATTGGTCACTCCGTGGTCACCTTGTCGTAAGTGCAAGGCAGTTGAGGGGCGGGGAGACTCGCCCCTTTTTTAATTTCACTCCATAAGAGGAAATCGCTGTGAGCAAAAAAACAACGGGCAAGCCGTCTGCTGCTGCCGCTGCAAAAGCTGCTCAGCAAGCTGAAGCTCAATCTACTGAATCAGCAAAAAAATCCGAGCAGGCGTCTGCGAAAGCGGTAGAAACGATGCAGGGTAATACCACGCCTGAAGCATCACAAGGCGCTGGCGAAGCGATCAAGGATGTAGCTGATCAGGAAGCCCTGAATTCTACCAATGAACAGGCAACGAATACTGAAAGTGAGGTCGCTCAGACTTCCGAGTTTCGAAATACCTACCATGAGTCTGAAGCGGCCCAGGATCCTGAGCCCGAAACGCCGCCTGTCCCGCCTGTCACAGTCGCTGCCAAGGCGCAATCACAGACCCAGCCTGACCCGGAGCCGCAAAACTTCGAGCCAGTGACAGTCGAGAACTGCACCCATTTTGAAAGCAAGAATGGTCGTGTGTTCCCGGCAACTGAAGTCCTGCGTCGTCTCGCTCGTCGCCAGGATCTCAAACCTGTCAATCTCGCAGAGTAAGAGATAAACGATCATGGGCACAGTCAAGGTAACGGAGGTTGTCGGCCAGGCAGCATACATGCTGACCGATGAGGGCAACGTCCGATGGACAAAGCAAAATCTGCTGACGTGGTTCAACGAAGCGCAGCGCGCTCTGGTGTCACGTCGCCCGGATACCCTGGCTGTCAATGAATCGTTCAAATGCGCAGCAGGCGTGAAGCAGCGGATCCCTGATATCGGGGTACAGCTCATCGACATCGAACGCAACACGAATGGCAAAAACATAACGCAAGTCGAAAAGCGCCTGCTCGATAACCACGTACCGGACTGGGCTGCAGAAGATCAGAGCGTCACTGCTCAGCACTTTATGTTTGATCCTCGCTACCCAAAGATTTTCTATCTCTACCCGCCTGCAAAAGCGGAGATAGAGGCAGCCGGCGAAACTCCGGCTGTGCCAGGCACTGAGCTGGAAATCGTCTATACCAAATGCCCGGATACGGTTGCGATCACCGATGAGCAATGGAATGCGGACAACACAACCATCGAGGTTGATGACGTTTGGGCGAACGCTCTGCAGGAGTACATTCTCCACCGAGCATGGGCGAAGGATTCAGAGAGCGCAGGCAACCAGGCAAGGTCCAGCGGTCACTTCCAGACCTTCCGGATGATGATCGGTGACATAACTGAGGCGGATGCCGCAATAACGGCGGACGAAAAATGAATCTTGATCAGCTGATACCCCAGCTCAAAACGTATGTCAGCGGATGCCCGCAACCGATCATGCGCGAAGAATTGCGTCGCTCTGCTCGTCGCTTCTTTGAGCGAAGCACAGCCTGGCGGGTTGATGTCTATGTCGGCATTGGCGCCGGGATGGATTACGCCAATCTGAAGCTGCCAGCGGCCACCATGCAGGTTTCGATTATCCGCGCTCAACTGACCGACGATAAAGACCCGCTTAGCCCGGCACCTGCTGGGCTTAACTGGGCATCGACTGAGCGTGGCAAGCCGAAATTCTATAGCGCTGACCGGCCCGGGAAGATCGGCTTTTTCCCGCTTCCCAACGACACGCACAGCTGCAAAGTCAGAGTGGCGGTAAAGCCTGAGCTTGGATCCCCCATCATTCCCGACGAACTGGGCGATATGTACGGGGAGCTGATCGCTGAAGGCGCTGCAGCCAGCATCCTGAGCATGCCGGATTCCGACTGGTACAACCCAAAACAGTCCGATTTTCATAGAGCAAACGCCGATCGCGGCATCGTTGAAGCACGCACCAAAGTCGACATGGGTTACAGCAACACTGGCGGCCGTGTTTACGGCGGACAATTCATCTGAGGTAACCAAGAATGCCTACCGCACTGACGTTGCCGGACATTGAGCGCGGCGACACGATTCCGTTCACCTTCAATTTTGATGATGGCGCGGCCGCACTGGATATGCGCGGCAAGACGCTGATCTTCTCCATGAAGCTGGGCGCCGCCATGGATGATTCGAGCGCCGCCCTTACCAAATCAGTGTTGCACCCGCTCAGCACTCCAGACGAACAGAAGGGGACGATCACTTTCCAGCTTGAGAAAAGCGAAACCGCCAAGCTGATCCCGTTCGCTGACTACGATTTTTCCGTGCGAATCATGACACCTGGCTCCCCGGAAGATATTGAGACCACCTATTTCAACGGCACTGTGCCGGTAAAGGACTCCTGATGCCTACGATTAACGTCACCGTCGATGCTGGCGGCAATGTCGTCAATGTCGCTATGCCCACTGGTTCGGCACTTCTCGACTCACTGACCGCGCAAGCAACGGCAGCGAAGAATCTCGCGGAAGGTTATGCGGCCGACGCAGGCAATCACGCAGCAACAGCCGAGACTCACAAAAACGCCGCCCAGACAGCTGACACGTCATCTGCGAACAACGCTGCCCTGGCACTGGCCCGTCAGCAAGCTGCTGAGACGGCCGCAGCTACAGCTACCACTAAGGCGAATGAAGCGGCAAGCGATCGCGCCCTGGCACAGACAGCTGCAAACACGGCCACGCAGAAGGCTCAGGAAGCTACTGACGAGCGAATCCTCGCTGGCCAGGCGGCAACATCCGCTGCCAATGACGCGCAAGCGACCGCTGCTGACAGAGTGCAAACCGGGCAGGATCTGGCGGCAACCACTGCAGCGAAAAACACTGCCGAGACCGCTGCAGGCACAGCCACAACCAAGGCTGGCGAAGCCGCTGATTCCGCTACCGCTGCAGCAACGAGTAAGACGCAAACAGAGACCCTGACGGCTCAGGCGCTCACTCACAAGAATGATGCTCAGCAAGCGGCATCTGATGCTGAAGGCTTCAAAGATGAGGCCGTAACTCAGTTTACTGCGCTCAAGAATCAGATGGTCAGCGAGTCGGAAGCAATCAAGACCGACACTACGACGATACTGAATCAGACAATCGCCGTGCGCGATGAGGTGGATGTCTTTCTGATGTCCCAGGCCTCCGCGATCATCACTCTTCAGAACTACCATGCACAGGAGCTGCTGTAATGAGCACAACTGCAGATACTCTCGCCCAGCTGGTCAATAATACTGACCAGTTGCTGCAAACCGTTACACAGGTCAAGCAGACTTTTGAGCAAAGCAAGGCTGATGCTGAAGCGGCTGCAGCTACCTCAACCACCCAGGCCGGCATATCTACGGCGCAAGCAACTGAGTCCAGCAATCAGCGCCTACTCGCTCAGCAGGCCAAAGACCAGACAGATGCGATTAAGTCAGCTGTAGAAACACTGAAGGATCAGACGCAAGCGATCGCATTGTCTGGCGACGTATCGTATGACCCTGCAGCAAATCAGGCTCCACTGGCCCGCAGTAACGGCAAGATCGACCCTCAGTGGATTCAGGGCGCCGCATATCCCGGTAACGCTGTTGACACCTCTGGCGCTGTCACAGGTGCTCTGATTCCTGACAACACGCAGTATGCATTCACGCCAGCCATGGCTCGCCTGTTCGACGTGTTCATCCCTGAGACTCTGACACGCGAGATCATTGTTTATGAGGACGGCGTTCAAGGTATCTACATCACCACTGACCGCAAGATTCGCCTGAACTGCTACGGCGTTTATGAGACAACGGCCCGCCTGCCGGTTTACGGCGACTACGTGACCATCCAGCTCGACCGCAATGACAACCAAGCCGATACCGTGACTGTGTTTTTCATGGTCAACGGCCTACTATTCGACACTGTGAAAGTAAGCGCATTCAGTGACCTATATGTGCGCAACCTGCTCAATTCGACAAGCGGCTTTCTGCTGCTGGTATCCCCTGGCCATTCGACACTGACCAATGCGGGTGTGGCCAAGGTAGAAAACCCCGGCGATGCGATTGGTTTGCTGCGTGACCTTGGGCCGAACGGTATCAACGCAGCTCAGGCGACTGCGACTGCACGGCCTTTGTTGGGGCGGGTGCCTGTGGGTGGGCGGAGGAATTTGTGGACTTACACTGAAGATTTAACAAATTCCGTTTGGGAAAAAACTGGAGTAACAGTCGATCCTGAGCCTGTACTTGCCTACGACGGAACTAAGACTGCATGGGTTGTGCGCGAGGATACAAGCACTGGTCCGCATCGAATTGCGCGCAGCGGAACGACTGGAAACACCCGATCTACTGTCGAGGTAAAAGCATTTGGACGAACAGAGTTCGACCTTAGCTTTTATTGGAACAACGGCCCACTTGTCGGGAGTTTTGTAGTAAACCTGACTGACGGCACTGTCATCAGCAACTCATCCAACTCGTTCCCTGTCGTAGAACCTCTGCCCGATGGATGGTTAAGAATCGGCACAGGCCGAGACGGCATGAATGGTGGAAACACCACGATATATTTTGAAATGAGTAATGCTGGAAACCAAAGCTACACGGGCGATGGAAAAAGCGGACTACTGATACGACACCCGCAGTACGAGCTAAATGCGCATACTGACTACCAACGCGTAGGCGCAACCGCCCGCGACGTAACAGAACCCGGCGTCCAAGACTGCTACTACGCATACTTCGACGGCTCCGACGACATTCTGCCATTCACCGTCCCTGCTATCACTGACGGCACAATCATTCTGGCCGGTACAAAAGGCATCTGGATCGACTCGCTGACTGTGAGTGCTGGCACGTTTAACTTGGGGCCGAAAACGTACACAGGCGGGCCTGGTGGGATACTTGCGCTGGTGGGTGATGTGATCGGCATGTTCATCATTGGGCGTGCTATCACGGCAGGGGAGCAGACTGCGCTGATCAACTACTTCAAGGGCAAAGGTGCGCCGGGGTATTTTGAGTTTGACGCAAATCTGGCTACTAACGGTACGTTTGATGCTGACACAAACTGGGATGATGTTGATGTAGGAACAGGTACTTCTCAAATTAGCGGGGGAGTTCTTTCTGTAACAGGTACTGACACTTCAAACCGTGGCATCCGAAGACAGGCCATTGCCACTGTAGCGAATGAGTTCTACTTCATGGAAGTTGAGTCGAGCATTTCGTCTGGGACTCTCGCTATGTTAGCCAACGCTACATCCACATTTGCCAATAGCATCCTGGGGTCTACTTCCGCTGCTATTAGCCCTGCTGCGTTCGCGTTCAAAGCAGTAGGCACTACTACTTACGCTTTCCTTTACGCATCCGGCGCAGGCGACGGCGATTTCGACAATTTCACATTCCGCAAAATCACCCTCAACACAGGAGCATAACCATGGACACATTTCGCACTATGATTGTCTCCGCTGCCATTGCTCCGGCAGTACGCGCACTGGCTGCAACGTGGCCAGGTGGTGCAGGCATGTTTGAGGTTCCGCTTTACACCGGATCAGATGCCACACACTACATAAGCACCGGCATGATCAACGGCACGATTGCCGATCAGCTCCCGTACACCGATTACTCAGGCGACGAGCCAGTGATCCATGACGGCGATCTGGAGGCGCTGGTCGAGGCGATCAATACTGATAATCCAGAAGCGGGTGCCACAGTTGAGCAGATTGAGTCGCTGCTGGCGGGTGCTGATATTTCAACTCAAGACTGGCGTGACGCTGTAGAGCGTTTGGGCCTGAAAACCGAACCGCAGGAGGCTGAATAATGGCTTATTTACTCGGTAGCGCATCACAGAATTCGCCAGGTCGGATGGGTCGTTTTCGTGCGGTGAATCGCTCTATGACGCAGGCTGAAGCGGCTCTGTATTTTAAGGAAGGCCCGGTTGAGACGGATCGGAACGCGAGTCAGACGCCATTCTACACAAGCAACTTTGGAGGCGGGTCAGATAACTGGGTAAACGCCGAAAACGCTACGGTAACAGGAAACATAGATGGTCCCGGTGGTCAGAACGACTGGCTTGAGATCAAGTCATCTATCAGCACAAACGGGCAGCACCGTGCCAGGGGAGGGATTTATCTGCCTGCTGGTAAGCGTACAAAAATACCCCTCACATATTTCATTCCGAACACCAATTCTGCATGCGACGGGTTAAGATTCTACTTGTCAGATGTAGGCTCACAGGCTGTCGGGGATATTCAGGCAGTCGTGAACCAAGTCACGACTATTCAGTTGGACGTCATACCGGGGGTGTCTAGTCGCCTATTTTTGGTGATGGTTGATGGAACTTCAAATTCATTTGCGGCACTCGATGATGTGGTCTATATCAAAGGGATTGACTTCGTAAATATCGGAGAAACAGTCAACCTCGCCCCTGCTGCTGTTCAGCTCACCCCCGGCCAGTGGCTTGAGTCCGTAAACAAGGCTCACGTATTCCTACCCAATGGTGCTCGAGCGCAGGAGCGGAAGCAAAGTGGCATGCTGTACGGCATAAACACGTTTGCATCGTCTGCCGTTGGTCAGCCTCTGCAGAATGTGGACTGGCATATCGTTCCCGCTGATGCGGGGGTAACTCTTCGCATGAAGGCGACAGTACCAGCCACGTTTAATGTCGGAGACGGTGTGGACGTTGACCGCTATGCAGCAGCCGTGACCATTGGCACAGACTGGACCAATATCACCATTGCCAATCCCGCGAGCGACGGCACAAACCGGAAGATCGTCATTACACCTACGGCCAGTTATAGCGGCACGGTTACGACTGCTGCTCGTGTGGATTTGCTGAGCTGATATAAATGCCCCTAGTTATTGACGTAAGCACCTTCATCGGAATGGTGCCAGGCCTCGCTGTGCGCAAATTACCATCTGAGGCGTCTGCGCTTGCCGAGAATATCCGCATCCAGAGCGGTGATCTTGAAGCCTGGTACGGCATGGGAAATGTGGCCGCCACGCTTTCTGGCGGCATCGTCCGTGCGATATTCCTCTATGACGGCCAGCACTGGTTCAGCCGCAATGTCAGCGCGAGCTTCATTGGCTCTCCCGCAGCACAAGATCCGTATGATCGTGTTTACTTCACTGAAGCTGGCGGATACCCGAAGGTTACTTCTAACCTGATTGCCACTGGCGGGGATCCAAAGCCATTTGCGTCATATCGTCTTGGTGTTCCAGCTCCGGCGAGCGCAGTAACAGCTGTTGTCAATGTTGACGGCGCTGCAGATCCCGACAACTTCAGCGACGACGATACCCGGTTCTACGTGATGACGTTTGTAACCGAGTATGGCGAAGAGGGACCGCCTGGGCCGGTAAGCGCAGCAGTGGAGCTCAATTCGCCATCGACTGAAACTGTCACTCTGACACTGCCAGGGCTGGCCGCTAATCCGTACAACGTCAACCGCAAGCGAGTGTATCGCACGATCACCACTGGCGCAGGCACTGACTATTTCCTTGTGGGCGAAGTGACGCTTGCGACAACCACACTTGTCGATTCATTCGGCGTAGCGGAGGGCGACCAGCTGCCGGCCGGTATTGGAAAGCGACTGGATACCGTCAACTTCGACATGCCTGATGAGGACATGCAGGGGCTGGTGATGGGTATCAACGGCATGGCTGCCGGGTTTTCTGGCAACGAGCTGGCGATCAGTGAGGCGTATCTGCCGCATGCGTGGCCGCTGGATTACCGGCGCGCAACCGAGCATGAGATTGTAGGTATCGTTGCGACTTCCACAGGCTTTGTTGTGGGCACGAAAGGTTACCCCTATGTCTTGACCGGCATTGCCCCCGATTCGATGAGCAGCGAGAAGCTGGACACAATGCTGGCGTGTGTATCGGGCGCCTCTATGGTGGATATGGGCGAGTATGCCTTGTACGCCTGTCCGAACGGCCTTGTCGCTGCCGGATCTGGCCGCGCAGAGCTGATCACTGACAAGATCATTACCCGGCGCGAGTGGGCTACTTACGACCCGGCGACAATCCACGCCTATCGTTACCAGGGCAAGTACATTGCATTTTATGGAGACGTAGCTGGTGATGGAAACGGCACTGGCGGTTTTGTGTACGACCCGCGCACCAACACGCTATTCGATCTGGATTTCTATGCGACCGCTGGATACAACGACATCGAGAACGACGATCTGTATCTGGTAATCGGTGGCCAGCTCAAGCGCTGGGATGCAGACGATGAAAACCCTATTGCCTTTACCTGGAAGTCAAAGGTGTTCAAAGGCGCTCCGATCTCATTGTCGGCCGCGAAGGTTTACACGGACGCACCAGCAAACGCGGGGATCAAGATTTGGGCAGATGGCCAGCTGATCCTGACTCATCCAGCGCTGCCCTCTGAATCTTTCCGGCTGCCGGCCGTGCGCGCTACTGAGTGGCAGTTTGAGGTAACCGGCACAGCATCTATCCAGCGCGTTTCCCTCGGAACAGCAATGAGTGATTTTGAATGACAGGAGGCAAAAAAGCCTACTATCGATCAATTCCTCGCTCCAAAGATCTTGCCCAATCACTGCCAGCATTAACTGAAAACATCGAGATCCTGACCGGCGCTCGCGGCAATGGTCTGGACAAGGCGGTTACCCGGCGCGAATTGTTGGCGTCAGGAGCCTTTCGTTTTCAGCCTGCAAGCGGCGGAACAATTGGAGGCTCTGGCGGCAACTTAATCCCTGTTGCGCCAGATACTGATGGCCGGATTGACTATCCCAATGCTCCAGAGGGATTGCAGGTTACGGGTGGATTCACGTTCATCATGGTCGAGTGGGATGCGCCTACCTTCGCTGGTTTCGCCTACGCAGAGATATGGCGCGCGGCCGCTGATCTCAGCCCTGGCGCTACCCCGGCTGAGTTTGGTTCTGCCGTTCGGGTTGCTACCACTCAGGCAACTGTTTACATCGACCCTGTTGAACTTGAGTCAGCTTATTACTATTGGATTCGTTTCGTAAACCGCAATGATGAGGCGGGCCCCATCAACGCGACTGCTGGGACGCTGGGCCAGACTGCTCGTGACATCAATAAAATCCAGGCTGCGCTTGAGAGCGCGATTACTGAAAACCAGTTTGCCGCAGCTCTTAACAGCCGAATTGAGTTGATCGACGGCGGCGAGCTGCTACCGGGCAGCGTGAATGCTCGAATACTATCGGAAGCTCAGGCGCGGGAAGATGGTGACAACACCATCGCAGAATACGTCGACGTCCTTCAACTGACAGTAAACGGCAACACCTCCAGCATAGCTACCCTGCAAACCCTGACTGATGGCCTCTCTGCTCAGTACATGGTCAAGCTGGACGTGAATGGCTATGTGACTGGCTTTGGCCTTTTCAACGAAGGTCCGGGCGCAAGCGGATTCCTGATCCATACCGACTTTTTCGCAGTCGGCAAACCAGGGCAGACAACAAAATATCCGTTCATCATCGGCACCGTAAATGGCCTAACCACCATCGTGCTGGACGCGGCGACATTCATTGCTGACGCGACAATCACAACGGCCAAGATTCGGGATCTGGCTGTTGATTTCGCCAAGATAGCGGACCTGGCAGTCGGTTCAGCAAAGATCGCAAACTTGGCGGTCACAACTGCGAAGATCGAGGATCTGGCGGTCACGGCCGCCAAGATTGGATATCTGGCTGTAGGGACCGCTCAGATAAACGATGCTGCAATCACTGCAGCGAAGATCGGTAACGCGGAAGTCGGAACGCTCAAGATTGCCAACGAAGCGGTTACCGTCCCGGCTGGCTCATCAATCTACTACGGCGGATTCATACCGAACAGCTGGATCACGATCGACTACGTTGATGTGAACTGGGGGGGCAATCCACCAGCTGCCGTGATGGTATCGGCTTTCTGCAACTACGAACCTCAATCTGGCGACAGTTTGAGTGTGGCCTTGCGAGTAGCCGTGTCGATTAACGGCGGCGCTGACATAACGGCCGGCGACGTTGGTCTCTCTGCCGTCAATGGATACTCGGTGATTGCCAACACAAGCTGGCGATTCACCGGGCAGAGTGGCAGCTGCCGGTACAAGATCCAGGTATTTGCCAGCACTGGCGGAAAGTACAAGGCTGGTGGGTGCGGTATCACAGTGCTTGGGGTGCGCCGATGATTGATGTGGTTTATTACGAGCCGAACGGCAGAATCACTGGCTGCAAAACCATTCAGGCAGGCATGGAAGAGCAAAATTGCCCTGCCGGTAGCAGCTGGTATGTCACGACCGCGCCAGTATGCGCAACACGCCAGCGCATTATTGTCGGCACAGAAGGCCCGGAGCCATTCGCAAGACCGCCGATGCCGATCACCCATACACCGCTCACGATCACGACTGAGGAAGATGTGACGATTACCGGGATACCAGTCGGCGCCGTGCTTTCGCATCCTGATGGTGAGGATGTGATTGACGATGGCGATGTGTCCTGGGGCTCAGCAGTGCCAGGCGTCTTTATTCTGACCATCGAAAAATTCCCCTACCTTGGAGTAAACCTGCGTGTCGAAGTCAATCCGGCATGATCCGCGCGCCAAGCTGCCAGAAAAGCAGCGTCAACGGCTGCAGGCTATGGACCATGACCTGTTGCGTATGTCGCCTGATGAGGCGGCGCAGTGGGTGGAGAGTAACGTGAAGAATCTCCCTCAAGTCAAAGCGCTTGTTGTGGATCTGGTCAAAGCAGTGAACGCACTGGCACATGAGGTCCGAAGGCCAAAATGATTCATCCAGTTCTGACGAACATTGATCAGGTTATAGGCCAGATTGGGCCGCAGATTGAAGTGATTGGCGAGCGATCGAGCAGGGCGAATCTACTGCGTGACATCGTAGAGGCCTGCAGAAACAAAAAGGCGTTTCTGTTCACGATCATTGGCGATGACTCGTTCGCGGTACTTCGCCCCATGCCTCAGCGTGTGGTGCAAGTGTGGGTGGCATACAGCCGGGCAGGTAACGCAACAGAGCAGTACCTGCCTGCAATCAAAGAGCTTTGCCGGAGCGTAGGGGCAACACAAATTGAGTTTGAAACAGCGCTGGAGTCAGTCGAACGGCTGATGCCGCGCTTTGGCTGGAAGAAGGCATACACGGTCTGGAGGTTGAAAATCGATGAGACATAATCGCGGGCGTTTTTACAGGCCGCTGTACTTCAAAGGCGGGAGCAACCGCATTGAAGAAACGGCGGACCAGAAAGAGTTTGCCCGGATCGCTGCAGAGCGCTGGGGTAACTACCAAGCCACGTTTGTGCCGGCAGAAAACAAGTACATTGAGGAAATGACGGATTATGACAATCCGGCGCGCATGGAAGGTGCGACACGTTCAGCCAGGGCAGCAGTGCAGGACAGTGCAGCAGACGCATGGCAGGAGCGCTCGTCACAAATGACGCGACAGGCGATCGATCCATCATCGGGCCGATTCGGTGCCGCTGTGATCGATCATGCCGCTCGAACGGCCGGCATCGAAACGGATGTGGTCAACCGCACTCAGCAGGCTGTTCAGGATCAACGCGTCCAGGGCATGAAGAATATCGTGGCCATGGGTAACGGTCAGTCAGCCGAAGCCCTACAGGGCATGGGTGATGTTGCCAGTCGAAGCGCTGCTGAAGCGGCAGACTCCGCGCTCAGAAAGGAGAATCGGCGCTCATCTACGAACCAGGCCATCGGCACGGTAGCAGGCGCTGGAACCCGCGCCGCCATTGAGTACGGAGGCCGATAACATGCCTTACAACTACCCCTACGACGAGACCGATAGAACCGGCAATTTTACCGGCACTCGCGCCACGGCTTTGCCTGTCCCGCGCCCTGGGAGTGACACCTACGCACAGGATATGAACGCGTATATCGCCCGGCAGCAGTGGGAGGATTACCAGCGAAGATTCCAGCCGGTTGAGCGACAACTGATCGATGAGACGATGGGCAGGGAGCTTCTGGATAAACGGCTTTCCTCGATATCTGCGATCACTGACACATCGTTCGATTCAGCGCTACGCAATGCCCGTATGACCCGTGAAATGTATGGCGCGGGCCAGACGAATCAGCAGCGCCAGTACGAGGATCGCCGCATGGACCTTGGGCGAAGCACCGCTATCGCTGACGCGAGAAACAGCACGCGAACACGCATCCACGATCGCAATATGGACACGCTCGCAGGCGGATCCAGCGCGGTTAATCAGGCTATCAGGGGGTAATCATGTCCTACAGTATTCTGGACTCAGGCAATTTCCAGAAGCGCCAGGCTATCGGGGCTTTTGACCTCCTGGCCGATCAGGAGAGTGTGCGCAACCAGACCAACAGAGCAATCGCCGATGCAGAGGATGCGAGCCGGGATTCTGCCCTGGGTACAACGGCCGGCGCCGCGATCAGCTATGGGGTAAAACAGGCCGCAACCAACGCCGCAGTTAATGCGGCAGTACCAACAGCAGTGACTGCCACTGGCGGAGCCATATCAGGTGCTGCAGGCAATGCAGGCGTGGCCGCCCTTGGGCTGACACCAGCAGCAAGCACAACAGCGGCTACGGCAGCTACGGGCGCTGCAGGAGCATCAACAGCAGGCAGCACCGGACTGATGGCAGCAATGGGCCCGGCAGGTTGGGCAATGGCAGCCGGACTACTCGCATTTTCATTGTTTTCGTGAGGCACTGACATGGCAGCAGCAGACTTTGTTCAGGGGGCTCTGACGGGCTACCAATTCGTTGATGGTCAGATTCGCCAAAACGAGTACGACAATCAGCGCAAAATGGCGATTCAGACGGAGGATCAGCGCTATCAGGAAGGAAAGGCGCGGCAGGCCCGCCTCGATGCCGAGAATGCGAACGATCGCGCCTTTACCCGGCAGCGGCTTGAAAGCATGGATGCAATTGCGGCAGAGGATCGGCAATTCAATCGCGATCGCTTGCGCAGCCAGGACGCATTCGCCGCGCAGCAGCAGGCTTTAAATCTACAGGACCGTGAGCGGGCTGAGCGTGACCGATTCCGACAGGAACTGAAGGAAGCTGCCATCTTCGAGGCGCAGCGCGCCATGGCAGGCGGCTCTCCGTTCTCCAAAGAGCGGCACGATCAGCTGGAACAGGAGGGCATGGGGTGGCTGTCCTTCTACCATGCTGTTGAGCATCCAGAGACCCACGACTCAGCACTCCGCCTTCGTCCGATTCTGGAGCAGCTGGGATCTGGCGACACCAGCGTGGTCAATTCTGAGGAAGCGCTGCAGATATTCAATGACATCTACGGCGACGAGATACAGCAGGGCATAGGTGAATTCAATTCAGCGCGGAATGCCCGTGTTGTTGAGAAGCGTATTGCCGGATTTGAGCCTGGGCCCAATGGCCGGCTTGCCGCCATGATCGAAGTGACCCTGGACAACGGCGAAACGTACATTGCTCCACGCACTCGAAACGGCAGTACGTCGCCTGATGACCCCGTTGTACTGATCGACCCGGGAACCGCAATGGATGACCTGATGGGCCGGTATCGGCTGGCAGTTGAAGCAGAGGATCGGCGCGAGGACATCGAAAACCAGTACCGAGCGGTTTATGGCGCTCTGCCGGGTGAGCAGCGCAGGGAACCGAAGCTGGAGAAGGTCACCGACGCATTCGGAAACACATCATTCTTCACGTGGGACGGGGAAAGCCTGCGCGCTATTCAGCCTGAAAACGCTGATTCTGGCTCTGCCATACCCCGCGCCGCGGTTGACGACCTGTTGAGCGATCCATCCCCGGAAGCTATAGCGGAATTCGATGAGGTATTTGGAGAAGGATCTGCCCGTGCGTTTATTGATCGAAGCCGAACAGGTGAGCAGCGATTCCAGTTTGATCGGTCGGGACTTGATCAGCCAGCACAGCAGCCCCCAGAGCGGCAACCATCCCCCGATCAGCAGACACGCAGCGACATTCCCGCCGTCAATGCCGAATCCCTGACGCCGGAGCAGATCGACCAGCTCAGGCAGAGAGTTTCAGAGGTATCCGGTGCGCGTGCCGCTGGTCAGCGCGTAGGCGAGGATATGCGCTTTGTTGTCGATTCCCAGGGAAGGATTGTTAAGGCAACGGCCGAAATGCTGTCAGCCCCGACTCGATACGGTATTCGCCTGATTACTGGCGCTGTTAAAGGCGTTGGCAACTTCCTGTACGGGATCTACGAGGGCGATCAGCAGTAATTGAGGTATTTGGCGAAGCGATTGGTGGCCAGCTGCTCGAGCCGCTTTTCCTCGCTTACCGCGACGCAGGACTGCGACTGAGCGCCAGACTCAGGAAATTGCAATCGACATGCCTGGTGAACCAGCTGGGCAGCAGCATCTGAATCGACTCCCCCAATGTTTTCAAGAATGCACTCGTCATAGCTTGCTACCGTCTTTTCTGGGGCGCACCCAGTCGAGAGAGTCACGGCGCTTGCCAGCAAGACGATCACCAGAGTTTTCATAACATAAACCTTTGCAGGTAAAAAAATGGCCAATCGGTTTTCAAAGTATGTCGCGCCCACCGAAAACGAACCGCAGAGCAACAGTAACAGATTCGCAAAGTATCTGCCCCAACAACAGCCCGTCCGCGAGGAATCGCAAGGCAGGGGTATTACGGGCGTTGCCAAGGATCTCGGTGTGTCAGCTGCAGGTGGTGCGGCCAACGTGGTTAAAGCGGCCGGTGATATCTATGGCGTTGTAACAGGCGACTACGATAACGCGGCTTCACGCGCTGGGACGGCTGGCCGGGAATATTTCAACGAGCGTAAATCGCCGGAACTGCAGGCGCTTGAGCAAGCCAGACAGGAAAAAATCGAAGCGGCCGAAACCGAGCTTGGCAAAGCAGGCGTTGCCCTTTGGGAAACGATTAAATCACCGTCATTGTGGTCATCATTCCTCGCAGAGCAGGCACCAATGCTACTTCCCGTTGGTGCTGCAGGTCGCGCAACTGGATCTGTTGCTGGCCGCATTGCCTCCAATCAGATAGCAGGGCGCGCAGCCGCCCGAGGCATGAGTGAAGAGGCAACCGAAAGAGCCGTCAACCGATTCGCCGGCCAGACCGCGAGCAGAGCAGGCACAGCTGGTGCCGTGGCCACTGGCGCAGCAATGCACGGCTCAGAATCTGGATCCTCGACATACGATGAGCTTCTGGATTTGCCCGATGAAATCTGGCAAGAAAACGATGATCTTCAGCGCCTGATGGCTGATGGCCTGCCCTTTGAAGATGCCAAGGTCGCACTGGCTGAGCGCTATTCCAGACAGGCGGCATTTGGTGCCGGCGCTGTTTCCGTCCTCACAAATATGCTGCCTGGTGCCAGAATCCTCGAAAGCCGATTGGCTGGCAATCGATTGACCGGATCAACTACCGGCAATGTCGTTCGCGGCTTCCTTGGTGAAACCGCTCAGGAAGGCTTGGAAGAAGGCACAGGCACAGTTTCCACGAACCTTGCTGTTGGTAACGTCGATCCTGATCGCGAATGGCAGGAAGGCGTTGGCGAAGCCGTAGGCATGGGCGCGGCCGCTGGCCCGTTCGGTGCTGTTGCTGGTGCTACCAACAGACGGCCACAGCCCGCTCCGTCCGCTATTCGCGTCCAGAACAACCCAGAGCCAGAACCTTCAGAGGAAGTCGATTCGCAGCCTGACTCCCCGAATCAGGACGGCAGCATCGATATGATCACGCCAGCTGAATATGATCCAGCGCCTGACATGATCGAGCCTGCGCCGTACCGTCCGCTTCGCGCCGTTATGAATCCACAGGAGCAAGAGGCTTTCGACCTGTTGGAGCGTGAGCGTCAGGAGCAGATGGAGCGCGATTACGAAGCGGCACTGCAGCAGCGATCTGAGCAAGAAATCACTCGCGCCAATGAGGAAACCGCGAAACAGGAGATCATTCAGCGCTACACACCCGAAGCCGCGCCAACGAATCCAGCCATGGCCAACGCACTGCTTGGCGCCTATATCCGAAACACACCTACCGCGATCGATACCGGCGAGACTGATATCGAGGCGTCAAACAACGAATTCCAGCAGCGCTCGAATCAGTCTGCCGTTCGTCCCGCCCCAAGCACTCCGGACCCGGCCGTCGATCGCGCCCCTATGGACCCGCGAATCCAGCGCCTCCAGGCTATCCGCAAAGAGTATGAATCAGCCTACGATCGTGGCTCACTGAATGACACACTGGCTGCCGTGGAGAAGGCAAACGCTGAGATTGATGCCTTTGCCAAAGAGTCTGTTGAGGCGGGTACGGCGCCATTCTATCGAAGCACTGCCGGTGATATGTATTTCAGTGTCACGCCGTCAACCCGGCAACCAGGCAAATACCAGATCACCACATTCAACGATACCGGCGCCCTGGGCGATACGGTCGTCAACTCGCTGGATGAGGTTCACAAGGAAATCAACGGCGCTCACGCTGACCCTGTTCCTGCAGCTGAAGCGGAGCAGATCATGGCGCGTCTGGCCAAAGCAGAGGCTGAGTATCAGCAGCGAAGAGCAGCATTTGAGCAGGCACAGCAGGCACCTGCAGCTGAAACTGCCCCGCAACCTGCGCGCGCATTAATCGCCGCTGATCAGGCTGACATTGAGCGCAGAGCAGTCGAAGCAGAGCGACAGGCCAAACTCGCAAAACGACGCCGCGTGGATACCGAAAACGACACAATCGTGCGCGCGGCCATTAAACTCGGGGGCATTAAGCCCCAGTGGAAAGAGGATATTACCGGCGACACCAAAGGCAACACGAATGTGCCTGGCGTTGGCTTCCTGTTTACCGATCGCGGCACCAGCATCGATGATATGGCCACCAAACTGCACGAGGCCGGGTATATCCCTGACTCGGAAATGCAGAATCTCGGTGGTGTGCCCTGGTTGAACGAGCGCCTTGGCAATGAGCTGGCCGGTCGCGGTAAAACATACTCGCTTTCATCCAGCAAAGCCGTGGATGAGATTCTGGCCGCGCGTGATGAGCAGATGGAAATCGAGCGCGAAATGCTGGCCAGCCAGCGCGAGGCGGAGTATGCTGCAATCGAGGCGGAATACGGTCCAGAAGCAGCTGAACTGGCTCGTCAATATGACGAGGACATGGACAATATCAACGAGGATCTGTCCTCAGAGGCCGATTACTATGAGCAACAACTCCAGCAGCGGGAAGAAACCGCACAAGCCCGGCTCGATGAATCACTCACAGATGCCGAAGCAGCCGCCCGTGATGAGCAGCTACGGCAAGCTGATGACCAAGAAAGTCGACAACCTGCAGAAGCTGGTCGACGTGCGCAAGCAGCGCCTGAACCAGACCAGCTAACCCTCGTCCAGCAATCAGAGTCTGAGCGCGCTCAGGCCGAATCCCAGACAAAAGCCCGCCAACAGGCAGAAGATCAGAAACGCGCTCAGGACCGCGCCAAAGCGGAAGCAGACGCAGAGCGTGATGACTTCCGCCTCTCCGGATCAAAAGCACCCGCCGATACCGCAAATTCGTATGGCCAGAACGATATGTTCACGGCTACGCGAGGCAGCCAGAAAGCGCAAAAAGCGGTGGTCGTTACTCCCTCCGAAGGCTGGACCGATAGCCTTCAGGAAACCCGGAAGCTGGCGAATCAGTTGATCGAGGCCGGAGTCCTTACACGCTCTGAATTGGATCCAATCTGGGGAGAGAAAGGGCCGCTTGCCGCCCGCACCCTAAAGGCACTGCAGGACTACCGGAAGGCTGAAAACAAAACGCCGGGTGATGCCGTGGCTGCAGCCGCAGCAGAAGTCGATACCGATCCGACCGAGGCCCAGAAAGAAGCTGGCAACTATCGCAAAGGGCACGTCAGCATCCAGGGGCTCAATATCAGCATCGAGAATCCGCGCGGATCCACTCGGTCCGGCACTGACCCCCAGGGCAAGCGCTGGGAAAATACCATGGCGCACCACTATGGCTACATCAAGCGCACCGAAGGCGCCGATGGTGAGCAGGTGGACGTGTTCATCGGCGAAACCCCAGATAGCGAGCAGGTTTTTGTCATCGACCAGATCAATCCTGACAATACGTTCGATGAACACAAGGTCATGATTGGTTTTGAGTCGCAGGCGGATGCTGTTGCAGGGTACAAGTCAAACTACAGCCGAGGCTGGAAGGTGGGCCCAGTGTCCTCAATCACCATGGCTGAATTCAAAGCCTGGCTCGCAGATGGTAACAACGCAAAGCCATTTAGCAACAAGGTGATCGCTAAGAATAAGCGGCCGGAAAAGCCGAAGAAAGCACCCCAGCCAGCGGCCTCACAAGAGGCCGTTTCTGTTTCTGAGGAACCAAAATCAGCCGTTGATCAGCACCTGGCGTTCGTCGGAAAGATGAGTGATGGGGAAGTCACACAGAAAGAGTACATCGAAGCGTTTGATAGCCTTGTCGCCGCCCGGGAAACGGTAATCAATGAGCTGTCCAGCAAAACCAAGGATGTACTGCTCAAAATGCTCCCGCCGATGAAGGCTATTCGCTATAAGTCTGAGAAAAAAGACTCAGTGGTTACGTCCACTTATACGGATATGCTTGATGATTTTATGCCACCCACATCAAAGGGCGGCATGTTCAGCTACACGCCAAAGTTCGGCGGCGATTACATCCAGAACCACATTGATGCCATACGTCCAAAAATTGAGCAGGTGACTCAGCAAGACCTGGACGACTATGCCAAACGGGTTTCAGATGCCCGGCAGAAGCGCGCAAAGGCGAAGCGTGAGGCACTGGCCGGCATGGAGAATCCTCAGACCCTTGATGACTTTGTGAACATCATCAGGCACAAAAATCAGGAAGAGGGGATGAGCATTAAGGATGCAAGGCTCAGCCTCACGCCAGATCAACGGGCTCGTTTTGATGAGCTGTACGCCCAGCACAATCGCAGCCAGCGAAACTACCGTACAGATCAGGCGCGCACAGCAGTGCCGGAAAATACCGTAAAGACCGGTGCCGAAATCATCGCAACCAAGCATACCCGCGACAACTACGACTTGTTTGTTGTCCAGGCAGCCGACAGGGTTGCACGTGAAACATACCTGCAGTGGCTATCGGCCGCCAAAAAGCTCGGTGGTTGGTACTCAAAATTCAAAGGCAATGGCGCCGTACCTGGCTTCCAGTTCAAAACGCGAGAAGCGGCTGAAGCGTTCCAGCAATATGTCAGCGAAGGCGATTCCGCCTCAATCCGCGATCAGGCCCAAGTGAAGCGCGATGCCCTCAAGGACGACCGTAGCCAGAGCGCGGTGCAGCGACTCCGTGAAATGGGTGGAAATCTCAATGCGCGCGCTGAAGCGGCATTGAATCAGGACAGGAAAACCAACACAGCGCGTAGAGCTGGCATGGCAGCCAGGGCTGAGCGAGCAGCAGAAGCTGACAAAGCAACCGCTGCAACCATGCTCAAAATTGCCGATGCTATCGAAGCTGGCGAGGCTCAGTTCCTGGATAGTGTCAGAACGAAAGCCCAGGTCGACATGCTGGAAACCATGATCAGCGTCGCTCACTCTGAGCAGATGCGCCAGAAGTATCCAAGCTATTCTGAGCGCGAAAAGCACAACGATGAGCGGCCTGATATTGAGACGGCCGATTTTGCCGAATATCCGTCTTTCACATTGTACCGCTCAGATTGGGCAAAGCTCGGCCGCCAGCTTTCTGAGACTGAAGGCGGTAAAACTCTCGGCAAGAAAATACTGAGTGTTGCCGACGATGTGACAAAAGCCTATCTCAAGTTTGCCAATGACAACCTCACTGACGTGACCGCTTTCCGCAAGGCAGACGGATCACTGCCGGCATTCAAGTCGAAGGCAGACGCTGAAGAATCAATACGCAGATCCGGATACCGCGGCAAGGCTATTGTCCTCCCGGTGAAGCGCGGCGAAAACTTGATCGTGCTGAGCCCGTCTGAAGCGCAAAAGCGCGGTATTTGGGCCGGTGACAATGATGCCCGCATAACTCTTCGCAGGGAATTCGTTGACGAGATACTTGGGAAGATGCGCCAAAAGGGTATAGACGTGCCCTGGCAGCTGGAAACAGCAAACGAAAAGCTGAAGCGCCTTTCCTCAATGGGTATCGAGTCAGCTCCAGAATTCAGAGCTGCGCTGCGTGAGTTCATTGCGCTGCAGGAAGTCCCGAAGGCTCCGGACAGGATCAAGGAAATGGAACGGGCGATGATCGGCCGCAAGAAGGACGGCCTTGATTTCTTCCCGACACCCGCGTCAATTGCCGACGAAATGGTAGAGACGGCCGGAATTGAGGATGGAATGACTGTGCTTGAGCCATCGGCGGGCATGGGTCATATCGCTGAACGCATCCGTGAGGCAGGCGTAGAACCTGATGTGGTCGAGTTTTCTGCAGACCGGCGCGAGTTGCTGGAGGCCAAAGGATTCAATGTCGTTGGCAATGACTTCCTTGAAGTCGACGGAAAATACGATCGGATCATCATGAATCCGCCATTCAGCAATCGAAGGGACGCGGAACACGTTAAACACGCTTACAGCCTGCTCAATCCTGGCGGCAAGATCGTTGCCATCATGGGTGAGGGCGTTTTCTTTGGAAGTGACAAGACGGCCAACGAGTTCCGTGGCTGGCTTGAGAGCGTAGGTGGCACAGACGAGAAACTTCCAGAGGGCGCATTCATGGATGCGAGCCTGCCAGTGAATACTGGCGTCAATGCCCGCATGGTTGTGATCGAAAAGTCAGAATCACAGGAAGATGTGCGCTTCTCCCGTTCCCCCAGCCCAGAAACTCAGGCGTTTAAGCGCTGGTTTGCTGACAGCAAGGTGGTAGACGCCCAGGGCAATCCACTTGTGGTTTACCACGGATCTCCTGATGCCAGATTCGTTAATCAAGATGGCATTTTCAAGGGAGAATTTGAACGGTACGGAATGGGCGAGAAGGGCGGCGCTTTCTGGTTCGCCAAAGATCGTGCGACAGCCGCAACCTATGCGGATGACCGCAGAGCATTCGACTACCAGAATGCTGAGGCTGGCGTCGTATCGGCGTACTTGAGCCTGCAAAACCCATTGGTAATTGACGGCCTCGGCAAGACATGGAGAGAAGCCCAGCAGCGCGGGAAAACGAGCGATGTAATTCAGCAAGCCAGGGAAGAAGGGCATGATGGCGTCATTATCAAAAACGTGCTGGACAACTACAGCAATTTTGAAGGCAACAGAAAAGGCAGGACAACCGACACATACGTGGTTTTCAGCTCGACCCAGATCAAGTCAGTAGATAATTCTGGCGCCTTTGATCCAGAGAATCCTGATATTCGGATGTCTCGCACCAGCGATGGCGTCTCAATCCCGGCCACTAAAGCCAAAGCCCTTGTTTCTGCCATCACCAGCCGCTTCCAGAACGCCCCTGACGTGATTGTCGTCCAGTCCATGCAAGACCAGCAGGTGCCAGAGGCTGTGCGCCGTGAGGATGCCAAGCAGCGATCGCAGGGCGCTTCGGGAGACCCGGAAGGCTTCTACTACCAGGGCAAGGCTTACATTGTGCTGGACGGCCTGACAAAGCGTTCAGGCGAATCAGATGCCGAGGCGCTATTCCGTGTATTCGCCCATGAGGTGCTGGGGCATGCAGGCCTGCGCGGGCTGTTCCGCTCGGATCTGGCCAAAGTGCTGAACGAGGTAGCCATAAAGCGCCGTGATGACATGCGCCGCAAGGCCAATGAGTATGGTCTCAAGCTGTCCGATCAGAACGACCGGATGATTGCGGCCGAAGAGATATTGGCTGAAATGGCTCAGACCAATCCGACAAATAGCCTTGTGGTTCGAGCTGTTGAGGCCATCCGTCAGGCGCTTCGCAAACTGTTTTCGTTGCTGCCGCGCAGCGTTCAGGATTCTCTTGGCAACAACGCGTTTGCCGATTGGATTACTGGCATGAGTGATGCCGAGATTATCAATCGATTTATTGTCCCCGCGCGTGAGTATATCCGTGGTGGCCAGGCGGATCCGGCCAGCGACGCAGTTCCTGCGTTCCAGCGCGCATACCATGGCACTCCGTATCGATTCGATCGATTCAGCCTGGACGCCATTGGAACCGGAGAAGGGGCACAGGCCTACGGCTGGGGGCTCTATTTTGCTGGTAAACGCGAAGTCGCTGAGTTTTACCGGGATATGGTTGTAGGCAACAACAACGACCTTTTCGATCACTATGATCAGCTTTCACCAGAGGCACTGGCCGTCTACGATGAATATTCTGCGCGTCTGGAAGATGACCCGGACCTGGCCAACGAATTCCGCGAAAAAATGGAGGAAGTTGGGTACACGTTTGATACCAATATGTATGGGGAGCCGACTGGCCTGCGAAAAATAGGCGACGGCAACGTATATCAGGCTGACATTCCGGACGATTCTGAGTTGCTGGATTGGGATAAACCGCTCAATGAGCAATCAGAGACGGTCCGCGAGCGACTTGGCCTGAACGATGATGCCGCCGATTTCTTCAAATGGTACGAGGAAAGCGTAGTTTCCAAAGTCGGAAATGATTATCGCTGGGACAATTTGACCACGACACAAAGACTTAAACAGGTTGCTCGCTTCGAGAAAGAAACGGGGAACAAAGCGCCTCGATCAATCACTCTGCTTCAACCGGGGAAGGTTACTGGCGAAGATTTCTATTTGAACTTAGCTCTTGATGATGAAGTAGGTGGCTCATATCGTGACGCATCCCTGTATCTGGACTCACTTGGCATCCCAGGGCTCAGGTATTTGGACGGAGATAGCCGATACTCTTCCGGAGGCGAGATAATCGCCATTTGGCAGGGGGACCAGAAAAACATCGCGGATAAACCAACAGGCAAATGGTTCGCAAGAGTTCGCCGCGATTCTGACGGATCCAAGACCAGTATGCCGCTGTCCTCAAAGGCCGAGGCTGAAGCATGGGCCAATAATGAAATCAATGGTGGAAGCTATAACTACGTCATCTGGGACGAAAGCCGGGTAACAGTTGAAGCTGTGAACGATGAGCTTCTGCAGGCTGAGGCCGCTGCTTCTGATGACACTGCTGCCTTTAGTCGCGCCGCCACCATGGACCTGCCCAGGGCTGAGCGCCAGTCTGAGTGGGCCCAAGAGAATCGCCGGCTGCGCGAACAGGACACAGCGCTATGGCAGAAAGCCAAGACCCTGCTGCGTAAATACTTTGCCCCAGGCGGGCTGCTTCCTGAGTCAGTATTCAACGAGAAAATCGCGCGGGACGGTAAGCTGGGTGTTGTCGAAATTACGGTTCAGGATCTGGTCCGTTCGCTCGAAGATGCCATCCAGAAGGACTACGGGCTGAAGGCCAACCGGATGACCGAAAACCAGATGCGCAAGATATCTGATGCGCTGGCCGGCAAGGTTACCGATCAGATCCGCGACAACACGCGCACCGCGATCGTTGCGATGCGTCAGTACATGGATCACTTGTCAGGCCAGTATGCTCAAATGCTCTGGCAACAGGTTCAGGACATGCAGGCCCAAGGCGTGAGCGATGATGTGCTGGCGGCCAAGGTGGACTTGTTGAATACGATCATGACCAATCAGGGCGAGTATGTTCATCGTTCATATCAGGTATTTGACGACCCCGATTGGTACAAGAATGTCGATGAGTCAGTGGTCGACAATGCCCGCCAATATCTGATTCGACGCTATCAGGAGGCCAACCCCGGCGCCCGACGATCTGACGCTCAAGCGCGAGCTGAGGTTATTCTCAGCGACATTCTGAAGAACGATACCGCGTATGACTCCATGGAGTCGTTCATCAAGGAATCGAAGCTGGGTGCCAAGGATCTGAGCATCCTCAAACGACGCAAGGATATAGCGCCTGAGATCCGGGCACTGATGGGCGAGTATATCGACCCGCGCATCAACTTCGCCAAGTCTGCTACGAAAATGGGACGGCTGATCTTCAATCAGAAGTTTCTGGATAAGGTGCGCGAGCAGGGCATGGGAGTATTCCTGTTTAACGAGGCAACCCGACCGCCAGGCACCGAGCAAATCGCTGCAGACGGATCTGAAGTGTATGCCCCGCTGAATGGGCTCTACACGTACAAAGAAGTCGCTCAGGCAATGAAGGACGCGCTTGGCCGTGAGCAAATGTCTGGATGGTACAAGGCAATTGTTCAGGTCAACGGCATGGTGAAGGGTGGTAAAACGATCCTGTCACCAACCACGTCAGCGCGTAACTTCCAGTCAGCGATGTTCTTTTCGATCGCCAATGGCCATTTTGATCTGACCCAGGCTCGAAAGTCGCTGGCCTTGATCAACAAGTTCAGCAATCAGGAAAAGCTGGCCTACGTGAAGAAAATGAAGGAGCTGGGCGTTATTTATGACAACCCATACGCCGAGGAAATGATGGATCTGCTGCGCGAAAGCCGGGCAGATTCATTCTTCAGCGACAACAGGACCGCCGAGGCCATTCGCGCATCATGGGAGTTTGCGCGCGACGTGTACTCGTTTGGTGACGACTTCTGGAAGGTGATCGGTTTTGAGAACGAGAAAGCCATGCTCCTGAAGCACACCAGAATGACTGTTGAGCAGGCTGAGGCGGCCGCTGCTGACCGTATCCGCAACAACTACCCGACATACTCGATGGTCGGTAAAGCGATCCAGTGGCTGCGACGCTTCCCGCTGGTGGGCACGTTCGTCAGCTTCCCGGCCGAAATCATCCGCACCACGTTCAATATGGTTAAAACGGTTCGACAAGACTGGAATACGCCGGGCATGCGGCCAATTGCAGCCCGCCGAGCGCTTGGCATGAGCATGGTGGCTGGCTTCGCGTATGCTGCCCAGGAAATCGCCAAGGCCATGTTCGATGTGGATGACGATGATGAAGAGGCTATCCGCATTCAGGCCGCACCCTGGCAGCGCAACTCCAATATCGTGGTTACCGGGCGTGATGATGATGGAAACTTGAGATACGTGGATATCAGCTTCCTCGACCCGTACAACTACTTTAAGCGGCCAATCACGGCGATCATGCGCGACCAGCCGCTTCAGGATTCGCTGGTATCCGCTGCCGCCGATATGCTGTCACCATTTTTCGGCACTGACATTGCTGCCGGCGCATTGATGGAAATCTATGCCAACAAAACCTCGACCGGCGCCGCGGTATTCAAGGTGAGTGATTCAGTCGATCAACAGCTGATGGATATTGCGGATCACCTTCGTAAAGCTGTCCAGCCTGGCATTGCATCGAACCTTGAGCGCACCTACAAAGCGATGAGTGGGGAGCGATCGCCGAGCGGCCGTCAGTACAACATGGTCGATGAGGGGCTTGGATGGGTAGGCTGGCGAGTTTCTACTCTGGATCCAAAGTCGGCGCTTTACTATCGCTCGTTTGAGTTTGCAGATGCGAAGGCAGAGGCGACCCAGACGCTATCGCGTGTACTCAATGATCCGAATCGGGTTACTGATCAGGAAATTGCCAACGCATACCAGCGATCGATGAGAATGCGTCAGCAGGCCTACGACAACATGATCAAACTGATAAACGCCAGCCGTAAGAGCGGGCTCAGCGATCAGGACATTCGCGACGTTCTGAGGGCCAGCTCGGTATCGAATGCGGACGCCTTCAATCTGCTACTCGGCAGAATGACGCCATGGCAGCCGACACGACAAGCGGAAGCCTATGCGTATCGGCGGGCCCAGGCGCTGATTGGTGTGGAGCAGGCTGAAATCATCCGAGGCCGATACCAGCAGGCAAGGACACTCAACTGATTACTTGCGCAGTCCGATAAAGCTGGCGTCATACGAACAGTTATTGTTGCCCACGAGGGATATGTGGGCAGTGATACTATCCCCAAGCGCACTATTCAGGCGCAGCGTGTTAAGGCGCCAAGTGCCTGTTGTGAAGTCGCTACACTGGTAAGTGCCAGTGATATTGTCTCCGTCAATCGAGCCAGTGTAGAGACATCGAGAAGCGCTGAATACGTCATGCTCGAAATCAATCTTGCTACCGGAAACCGTGAATTTCATGCTTGCCGATGTCGTATCGAATGGGAAGCCTGAACAATTTGGGGTAAATGGCCCGATCTGGCGGGTCGTAGTCCCGGGAAGGTAAGAGGCTATCCTGCCTTCAAACTCCCCGCTTACCGCATCAAGGTTGATCGACTTCAGCTGAGCAGGGTTTGCTGGCTCTGCATGAATCAGTGTGAATTGGCTGAAATCCTGATTCGCCAGAAACTTCACTTCAAAGTGTACCCTCTGACCCGCTTCCCTCAATTCGACCAGTGGTATTTCCAGTAGCCTGGATTCGACTGTGAACACAGGTGTGTCCGCTGAAGCCGCAGATCCCAGCAACAAAACTCCCATTACAATTTTTTTCATTCGACTCTCCATGCCAATGAGTTTGGAGTGTCGGATCGTATTCGCAGGTGAGGTTTTGCGCAACAGAAAGGAAAAGGAAGCGTGGTGCGCGATTCTACTTATCGCGTTTTAAGTTATTGATTTATATAGGTGCATTCTCCCTAAAACCGCCTATTTTCCGGCCCCCGAAAATCCTTAAAAAGTCAATAAAAACAAATGGATAATGCCATTTTATACCCCATACTGGGGGTGTGGGGGTCGCAGGTTCAAATCCTGCCGTTCCGACCAGATTTTCGCAGGCGGCAATATGTGGCGCGTCTGTCCTGTCATTAAAAGGCACCTTAGGGTGCCTTTTTTATTGGAGCGAAACTCAATTACAGCGTACACTGCTGCAGCAACAGTCCTTTGCTGAGACGTTCGCAGCAGACTGTTGATAAAACGCATTTATTGCCGGAAAACAACGGAAAACAACGGTCATATGACACAGGCTTCTCCTCCTTCCAATGACGTTCAGGCACTGCCTTCGGGAGACTCTCTTCAGGTCGAAAAAATCTTTCGGTCCGGGCAGGTCATCATGCGCCAGGGCGACCCGGGAGATTGTGCCTACTTCATCCAGGAAGGGCGCGTGCAGATCAGCGTAAAGCTGGCAGACGGCTCGCTCTCGAATGTAGCTCAGCGCGGGGCCGGCAGCGTTATCGGTGAGATGGCGATTGTCGACGGAGGCCCACGCAGTGCCACAATCACTGCCATTGAAGACTGCCAGTTGCTGGAGATTACCCAGGCCGACTTCAGCAAGGCTGTCAGCAATGCCAACCCGATTGTTGGCCTGGTTGCGCGACTGATTCTGATGCGTTACCGGGACTTGCTGCACCGTTCTGCTACCCTGCGCGATTTTGATGGTGACTCTTCTGTCCTAGAGCGTCAGGAGCACGAGCACGCGCAACAGTCCCGCGTGCTGGATGCAGTGCGCATGACCAATGAGTTTCGCGTGGCCATTGCCGGTAATCAGCTGTTCCTCGAGTATCAGCCACTTATTGAGATTTCCAGTGGACGCGTTGTAGGGTTTGAAGCACTGATGCGCTGGCATCATCCTGTCCATGGCAGAATGCGTCCCGACCTTTTCATCCCGCTGGCCGAAGATACAGGTCAGATTGTTGAGGCGACCCGGTGGGCGTTTCACGAAGCCTGCCATGCTTTGAAAAACATGGTTGATGCCAGTGGCAACGACCAGTTGTTCATGAGCATCAACTTTTCGGCGCATGACTTCGACGAACCGGATTTTCTTGATCATCTTCTGCAGATTGTTGACCACGCGGGTGTTCGTCCTGACCAGATTCATATTGAAATAACCGAACGCCTGCTGTTGCGCCAGGCTCAGCATGTGCGAGCGGCGCTCCTGCAGTGTCGTGAGGCAGGCATGGATATCTCTATTGATGACTTTGGTACCGGGTACTCATCGTTGAGCTATCTTCATCAATATCCTGTCAGCACCCTGAAAATCGACAAAAGTTTTATCAGCAACATGACTCGCGACGATAGCGCCCTGGGCCTGGTCCGTACCATTTTGTCATTGAGCGACAACCTGGGCTTGTCGGTGATAGCCGAAGGGGTGGAAACCGAGGAACAGGTCAGCATGTTGCGCACTCTGCGCTGTCAGGTCGCGCAGGGCTTTTTGTATGCCAGGCCGCTGGGTCTGGACAGAGCGCTTGAGCTGGTAACGCCCAAGGATGGCGGGTCGTGCGCGAAGCTGTAATACAGTGGCTGGGCGACAGTGGTCTGCCTCAGCTAAGCGGTGATTTCCTCAGAGCTGTGCCCGGTATGCCGCCCATCATGCAATCCCTGCATCTGCTGGGGCTGATCGTGCTGATGGCTTCCATTGTCATGATCTGTCTGCGTGTATTGAATATTGCTGCCAGGCGCCAGGATACCGTGGAGCTGGCCGGTCGATTGTTCCCCTGGTTTTTCTGGGCCTTGCCGCTGATGCTGTTTAGTGCTTTGCCGTTTCTTCTGGCCCGCCCGCAACGCTATTTCTACAACCCGGTATTCACTATCAAGATGGCCGCGCTGTTTGTCGCGCTGACACTTTCCCTGATTCTATGGCGCCAGTGGCGAAAGGGACTGCTGACAGTGGATTCTGCGATGCTGGTCAATCGGATCATGGCGCTATTGTGCCTGTTGGCCTGGCTTTTGACAGCGTTGGGTGGTCGTTGGATTGCTTACGCAGATTATCTGTTCTGGTCGGGGTACTGAAGATGCTGCATAGTGAATTCTGGCTTCAGATCGAGTACTGGCCGCTGTCACAGCATATCGGCGCGACCTGGTGGTTTCCGCTGCTGAACTCACTACACGTGCTGAGTATGGCATTGATGCTTGGCGGGCTGCTGATGCTGGACCTGCGTTTGCTGGGCCTTACTGCCCGTGACTACACGGTCAGGACTCTGGGACAGGATTTCCTGCCCTGGGTCTGGTCAGCATTCATTGTGGCTGTTATCACCGGCCTGGGCCTGTTTATCACGCGTGCCAGTGCGCACGTGCTAAACCCTGCATTCCAGTGGAAGGTGGGCTTGATGCTGTGTGCCGGAATCAATATGGTACTGGTAGGTCGATTGCCCCCGCGCTGGAGTGGCGCACTTTCACTTCTGCTATGGGCGGGAGTGGTGCTGGCGGGTCGCTGGATGGGACATATCATATAAGGGGAATGTCATGAGTGAAGCCTATATTGTAGGCGCGGTCAGGACTGCGTGTGGTCGGCGCAATGGTCGCCTGCGGAATATTCATCCGGTAGATCTTGGCGCGGCCGTCGTTGATGAGCTGCTGGACCGCAGCGCTGTCTCAGCGGATGTGATTGATGATGTTATTTTTGGTTGTGTCAGCCAGATCGGTGCCCAGGCTGGCAACCTTGCGCGCAACGTTGTCCTGGCGTCAAGGCTGGATATCTCTGTTCCAGGCGTGACAGTGGACCGACAGTGTGGCTCATCGCTGCAGGCTATCCAGTTTGGCGCTCAGGCTGTCATGTCGCAAACACAGGATCTGGTGATCTGCGGCGGTGTAGAGTGCATGAGTCTGATTCCTATCGGCAGTAATATCAGCGACGGAGTCGCGAATGGTCGCGGCGTTCCCCGCGGCGAGCGGATTGACGAACTATACCCCGGTATCGAGTTCAGCCAGTTTACCGGTGCCGAGCTTCTGGGCAATAAATATCACCTGAGCCGGCTGGAGCTGGACAAGTTTGGTGTGCTGAGTCACCAGCGCGCCGCTCACGCCACGCGCAACGGTTACTTCCATCGCGAAATTGTGCCTGTTGAAGTGACGACGGAAGCCGGCGATATAGAAACTCATACTGTGGATGAAGGGATTCGCTACGATGCCAGCCTGGATGCCATGTCCGGGCTGCAACCCCTGCGTCCGGGTGGCCTGATTACAGCAGGGACGGCCAGCCAGATAAGCGACGGGGCTGCGGCTGTGCTGGTGGCCAGTCGACGCGCGGTCGAGCGCTACAATCTGCCTGTCCGTGCGCGTATACATACACTCGCGACAGTGGGTTCTGACCCCGAAATCATGCTGGAAGGGCCAATACCCGCCACCGAAAAACTGCTGGAGCGCGCAGATCTGACGATTGATGATATTGATCTTTATGAAGTCAATGAGGCATTTGGCTCGGTGCCGCTGGCCTGGGCCAAGGCTGTAGGGGCTGACCTGCGGCGTCTCAATGTGAACGGTGGTGCCCAGGCGCTGGGCCACCCGCTGGGTGCCACGGGTGCCAAATTGACCACCACGCTTCTGCATGAGCTGGAGCGCCGCGAGGCACGCTTTGGACTGGTTGTGATCTGCGAGGGTGGTGGCACCGCCAACGCCATGCTGATAGAGCGCGTGGAATCAATCGACTGGTAATGTGAGTCGCCTGTGAGTCAGTTTATCAATCGTTATACCACCATGCTGCCTGGCGAATCGGGTGCATCGGCCGAGGACAGTCACAGACCGCGCCAGGTGTTTCAGGCTGCCTGGTCGCCAGCTAAAGCAGAGCCTGTAGCTGCGCCAGTCATGCGCGCCTGGAATCACTCACTGGCGGACCAGATGGGGCTATCGCTTGAGGTGGCAGATCGTGCCGAAGTGTTCTCCGGTAATCGACTTTTGAAAGGCATGCAGCCTTACGCTGCCTGTTATGGCGGCCATCAGTTTGGCAACTGGGCAGGACAGCTCGGTGATGGACGCGTGATCAATCTGGGAGAAATTCTCGCGCCAGACCGGCAGGCCTGGACCCTGCAATTAAAGGGTGCCGGGCGCACGCCATATTCACGTCATGCTGACGGGCGGGCAGTGCTGCGTTCGTCGATACGTGAGTATTTGTGCAGTGAAGCGATGCATGCCCTGGGTGTGCCGACCACGCGGGCATTGAGCCTGGTCACGACCGGAGAGAGCGTTGTCAGGGACATGTTTTACGATGGTAACCCCAGACAAGAGCCAGGTGCCATTGTTTGTCGGGTGGCTACTGATTTTATCCGTTTCGGGCATTTTGAGTTGCCATCGGCGCGTGGCGATCATGCGCTGCTAAAGAAGCTGGTTCATTTTGTAATTGAGACACAGCATCCTGACCTGGCTCAGAATCTGTCCACAGACTCCTCACCTGAGTTGCGCATCAATGCTTACCTGGACTGGTATGACAGGGTGTGCCAACGGACCATCAATACGGTAGTGCACTGGATGCGAGTGGGATTTGTTCATGGTGTGCTGAATACCGACAATATGTCCATTTCAGGACTGACTATCGATTATGGACCGTATGGCTGGCAGGACAATTACGATCCGACCTGGACACCTAACACAACTGACGAAGGTCAACGTCGCTATCGCTTTGGCAATCAATTGACCATCGCACGCTGGAATCTGTATCAACTGGCCAATGCCATTTTTCCACTGATCGAAGACGCAGAGGCCTTACAACAGCGAGTCAACGCACTGGCAACAAACTGCGATCTTGCCTACCAGCAAATGATGGCCAACAAGCTCGGGGTAGATCCCGACCTGCTGACAGAATCGCCTGTCTTGACGCTGCTGGAAAATCTGCTGCTGGCTCAGGAAACGGACATGACGCTGTTCTATCAGTCACTGGCAGCCTATAGAAAGGGTGCCGGCACGCAGCCACTGCATGAATATGTCGCAACGGCCTGCTACAGCGGTACTGTGGAGCCAGACAATATTCCCCTTTATCAGCAGTTCGAGACTGAGTATCAGGCTGTTGCCGGCAAGTTGGACGATCCTGATCGGCTTGAACTGATGCGACAGCACAACCCGCGCTATGTGCTCAGAAATTTTTTGGCGCAGCAGGCCATAGATGCTGCGGAAGAGGGCAGCTGGCAGGAGTTTGACTCATTGCTGAATGCGCTGCAGCAACCCTATACCTACCAGCAAGATGTAGACGAACTCTATGCTCGCAAGCGCCCTGACTGGGCGCGAACCCGGGCGGGCTGCTCGATGCTGTCCTGCAGCTCCTAGGTTTTTTCACAATTTTCTTGCCCGCTTTATCGTACGATACTTGCTATTAGCCGCAAGACTGCCAGTTGGTAACACTTTGTCACTATTGACTCTTGCGTGGTTTATGGCTTTACAACATTCTACGCGGGTTTTGAAGAGTGGCTGATCCATCAGTCTGTACTTGCCGTAATGATGTTGTCCGCTGTCATGTGTGACCGATTCGGGTCGAGGAGTACTCACTTGCAATTTGTAACCCGTCATCCCCTGCTGATTTTTTTCCTGCTGGCGGTGTCTGCGCTGAGTTATGGCGTATACGTAAAGCTACAGTCTGATCCCGCTGCTGGTGGTCCGCCCGGTATGGGGCGTGGTCCCGGCGGCCCAGGTGGCATGGCTGCACCATCGGTAACGGTTGCAATCGTCGAGACTGGCGTATTTGTTGACCAGGTAGAATCTGTCGGTACAGCTCAGGCCAATGAATCACTGAGCATTACTCCCAAAGTCTCTGATATTGTGGCCGGCATTTATTTTGAAGACGGCGATTTTGTTGAACGCGGAGATGTTCTGGTAGAGCTGACTAATTCAGCGGAGACAGCGCGACTGTCTGAGGCGCAGACTGCACTTGACGATGCACGACGTCAGCGCGACCGCATGGAGCAGCTGAGCAGCGACAATCTGGTGTCACGACTGGATCTGGATAATGCGCTGAGTCAGGTGGAAACAGCTCAGGCGCGTCTGGAAGGGGTCGTCGCCAATATGCGTGATCGCGTCATCGTTGCTCCCTTCAGTGGTGTTCTGGGCTTTCGCAATATCAGTGAAGGCGCCATGGTGACGCCAAACACTGAGATCACGACACTGGACGACATTTCCACGATCAAACTGGACTTCAATGTATCAGAGTCTTTCCTCGCGCAACTGGAATCAGGGCTAGAGGTTACCGCCAACAGCATCGTTTATCCGAACAGAACCTTTGTTGGTGATGTGGAGGTGATTGGCTCACGTGTTGATGTGGTGACCCGATCCGTTCCTGTGCGAGCAGTCATAGATAATCCTGATGGCGCCTTGCGACCGGGTATGCTGCTGACAGTGGGGCTCATGCTCAACGAGCGCGAAACAATCGTGATTCCGGAGCAGTCGGTGGTTCCAGCGCAGGGACGACAGTATGTCTATGTTGTGGACGAGGAAGAACTGGCTCGCCGCGTCGAAGTGCAACTGGGCGCGCGTCGTCCGGGTGTGGTTGAAGTGTTGTCGGGCCTCGTGCCGGGGCAACGTGTAGTTGCCGAGGGGGTTGCGCAGGTTCGTCCCAATCAGCGGGTAAGAATCCTGAACATTCTGCCGGCCACTACCAGTAATACCAGCAGTGCCGCTGCGCCAGACAACAGCACAGCGGCCGCTTCCAGCGAACAATCCTGATTCGGGCTGATCATTACGTTTTGAGGGACAGGCCATGGTATTGTCTGATGTATCAGTCAAACGCCCCGTATTCGCCACTGTAATCAGCCTGCTGCTGGTTGCGTTCGGCATTATTTCATTTATGGAACTGCCGCTGCGGGAGTATCCCGACACCAGTCCACCGGTTGTGTCAGTCAGCACCAGTTACCCCGGCGCATCGGCAGAGATAGTCGAGCAGCAGATCACCCAATTGATCGAAGATCAGATCAATGGCGTGGAGGGGGTCACGTCTATCAACTCCTCAAGCAGTGACGGCAGTTCCCGCGTCTCAGTGGAGTTTGAAGTCGGACGCGACATCGATCAGGCTGCCAATGATATTCGCGACAAGATTTCCCGCATTACCCGGGCTTTGCCTGAGGATGTAGAGCCTCCACAGATTGCCAAGGCCGACGCAGACGGTCGACCGATTGCCTTTTTCAATCTGACCAGCACGCAGATGAGCTTTCTGGAGCTCAATGATTATGCTGAACGCTTCATCGTTGATCAGTTTGCTGTGATCGATGGTGTTGCCAACGTCAGTGTGCGGGGTACCGGCGGTTATGCCATGCGTGTGTGGCTCGACCGGGTAAAACTCGCCGCGCGTGGTCTGACGGTAACCGATGTTGAATCGGCGCTGCGCAGACAGAACCTGGAACTGCCGGCCGGGCGGGTTGATTCCATCGATCGTGAGTTCACCGTTCGAGTGGATCGCGTTTACCAGACGCCGGAAGACTTTGCCCGGCTCGTCATCGCCAGGGGTGCAGACGGCCATCAGGTAACGCTTGGTGAAGTAGCCCGAGTTGAATTGGGCGCTGCCAGCACGCGGTCAATCTTTCAGGGCAATGGCACTGACGCAGTGGGTCTTGGCCTGGTCAAACAGTCAAATGCCAACAGCCTGACGGTGCTGCGTGAGGCCACGGCGCTGATCGAGCGCATCAACGCGACCTTGCCAGATCATATGTCGCTGGTGCTGTCGAACAGCGACGCCGAATTTATCGAGAACGCGATTAGTTCGGTGTACTCCACTATCTTCATGACTGTGGTGCTGGTCAGCCTGGTTATCTATATGTTTCTGGGCTCTGTGCGCAGCATGCTGATTCCTGCGGTGACCATTCCGGTCTGCCTGCTGGCGGCGTTCATGGTACTGCTGGCGTTCGGCCTGACTATCAATCTGATCACATTGCTCGCCATGGTGCTCTGTGTTGGCTTGATTGTCGATGATTCGATTGTGGTGCTTGAGAATATCCAGCGTCGGGTCGAAGCAGGAGAGCCACCATTGCTGGCGGCCTTTAATGGTTCCAGGCAGGTGGCGTTTGCAGTGATTGCCACCACAGCCGTGCTGATTGCCGTGTTCGTCCCGGTTGTTTTCATGGACGGCAACATGGGCATTCTGTTTTATGAACTGGCAATAACAGTGGGCGGCGCGGTTATTTTCTCCACTGTGCTGGCACTGTCTTTGACGCCGATGATGGCCTCCAAGCTGTTGAATACGCACGCTCACGAAAGCTTCCTGACCCGTCAGGTGGATCGCTTCTTCCGTTGGCTGCAACGCGGTTATCACAATGCGCTGGAAGTGTGTCTGCGGCTTCGTTACGCAGTCGCCGCCAGTCTGGTGCTCATAGGGATTGCGGTCTATTTCCTGTGGCAGCAGGTGCCCAGTGAGTTTGCACCGCAGGAAGACCAGGGCGTGATGATGGTGCGCATGGCCGGGCCTGAAGGTGCCAGCATGTCCTATATGCAGGACAAGACCAATGCCATTCAGGACACTCTGTTACCGTATCTGGAACGTGGCGAAGTCAGTAGTGTTGTCACAATGCTGCCGGGATGGGGCGGTGGCGGTGGCGTTAACAGCGGCATGAGCATTATCGCTTTGCCCGATTGGGCGGAGCGTCCCAAACCGACGACCGACATCATGAGCGAGCTCATGACCGAATGGCGATCCATTCCTGGTCTGGAAACCATGATGTTCATGCGTTCGGGGCTGGTGCGCGGTGGTGGTGGCCAGCCAGTCCAGTTTGTCATTGGTGGACGCAGCTATGAAGAACTGGCGCAGTGGCGTGACATGCTGATTCAGCGTGGCGAAGCCAGCGGTATGTTTACCCGTATGACGTCGGATTACGAAGAGACTCGTCCAAGCCTGACCATCACCGTGGATAAAGTTCGCGCTGCTGATCTTGGTGTATCGATTCAGGCGATCGGGCGCACACTGCAGGCCATGATGAACGAAAGCCGTGTCACCACATTCATTGATGCCGGTGAGGAGTATGACGTTATACTCCAGGCGGAAGAAACGCAGCGGGCATCCCCGGACGACCTGACGAATATTTACGTTCGCTCTGAAGGTACAGGACAGCTGATACCCATGTCCAACCTGATCAGTGTAGAGAATACCTCTGCAGCGAACTCTCTGAATCGTTACAACAGGGTCAGGGCAATTACTTTGTCGGCGGGGCTGCAGCCGGGTGTGAGTCTGGATGAAGCACTGGCTTTCCTCGAGAACCTGGTACTCACCGAATTGCCTGACTATGCCCAGATTGACTACAAAGGAGAATCACTGGAACTTAAAGAAGCCAGTGGTGGTCTCGCTCTGATCTTCGCCATGTCATTGCTGGTTGTGTTTCTGGTTCTGGCGGCGCAGTTTGAGAGTTTTGTGCATCCGCTTGTGATCATGACCACAGTTCCGCTGGCAATATTTGGCGCCTTGATTGGATTGCTGCTGACAGATGGCACGCTCAATATTTACACCAATATCGGACTGATCATTCTGGTTGGTATTGCCAGTAAGAATGGCATTCTGATTGTTGAGTTTGCGAACCAGCTGCGTGATGAAGGCAAGCCTTTCCGTGAGGCGCTGGTTACTGCCTGCGACATGCGTCTTCGGCCGGTGCTGATGACTGCCATTTCAACACTGATGGGCGCCTTGCCGCTGATTCTGTCGACTGGTGCCGGTTCTGAAAGCCGTGTTCTGCTGGGCACGGTAATATTCTCGGGTGTACTAATGACCACGTTGATGACGCTGTTCATCGTGCCTGTGGTTTATGACCTTCTGGCTAAAAATACCAGTTCGCCGCAGGCAGTTGCGCAAATGCTCGGCAGCCTGCAGCGTAAGTATGCTGGAAAGACCGATGTGAACAGCTCCGGACTTGACCGTGACGACAATGCCCACGGGGCTTCCGGTGGTGGAGAGCCACAGGCCGTCAATCAGCGCCGGGAAGATGTCTAAGGTTCGCAAGGACGGCTGAGCAATCTGACACTGACAATGCCAGCCCGAATTGGCTGGCGTTGTTGTTTCGGCTCGGCACTTTGTCTGGAAGGGTATGGCACCGTCAAATGGAAGTCTGGCCTGATTAACTGCCCAGCTTAGCTGCTCAGAGACGCCTCAGTTTCGGTAAAAAGGTTAATTCTGCTGTCACGCCGACCAGCGTCAGTGCTGGCTATCAACAGATAGTCACGCCGTCCATCCGGCCGGCTGGCACTGATTAGCAGGTCTTTTTCTTCGTCCAGCCCCAAATCAGAGAATGGTGTTTCTGCTGGCAGGGTAACTTTGCCAAGTCGTTTTTTTGCTTCGGCCCTGTAGTGCATCCGTGCCACAACTTCCTGACCCGTGTAGCAGCCTTTTTTGAAATCGACGGCACCATTGAGGTCGTAGTTCAGCAGCTGCGGTGTGAACAGTTCCTGCTGTCCGGGGCGAATATGCACAATGCCATTCCTGATGTCGTGACACAGCCATGTGTTTTGATCTAAAGGCTGGCATGCCGACTCTAAGCGGTCGATGATAAATGGCGCCTTGTCGCCGCTATCCTGGTCGGTTTCTCGTTTCAGCAGGATTTCGAAGCGGGTCGGAGCTGGATCCAGGTCAGGCAATCGGATGATGACATGACCAGGTCCGGTGGTGATCTGATCCGGGGCTGAGGGAAGTTCAGATTCGATGAGTGATTGAAGCTGATCAAGGTCGTCAGCAATCAGCTGAACCAGTTCATGCGTTTCAGTGACTCTTGTCAGTTGAACCTTAAAAAATACCTGATACTTCGACAGCGTATTCAGGATGATCTCAGCCATGCCTGCCCGGGTCAGCAGATAAAGTTCAACGACGTTGTCGGCGTCTTCCTGCCGGATCACTCGCAGGTCACTGATTACCCGACCTTTAAGATTGCAGAGTGTGCCGCGGACACTTTGGTCTGCTGTGGTGCGGCGCAGATCGCAGCTTAGTTGTCCCTGCAGAAATCGTTCAGCATCAGGTCCGCTGACGCGGATAAGGTCAAAGTCTTCACTTCGGCTGGCGTGACAGCTTGATAGATTCTTCATGGTGATCTGGAGCAGCTTAACGGCAAAGTCTGCCGAATTCGGTTAAAATTGAGGTACCAATTTTTCAGGTGGCCACATGGTATCAGATATTGCATACAAGAAGTTGCTCTGGCATAGCCGTCGCGGTATGTGGGAGCTGGACATTCTTTTACTTCCGTTCGCAGAAAAATGTCTGCCCACGCTGGGGGAGCAGGATCATTTACTCTACGAGCGGCTTCTGGCCGAGGAGGACCAGGACCTGTTTGCCTGTCTGGTAGAGCGGGCAGTGCATCCCGACCCGCATTTGCAGGCACTGGTAGTGCGAATTCGCGAATTTGCAGCTTCCGGTGTTGCCAGGCCGCACTGACCGGGATGCAACGCTCACTCCTGCATCATGAATGGGAGCAGGTCGCTGACCAGCTGATTATTGATCGAGTGCTTGGCGTTTCACTGGTTTGCCTGTCAGCAGCGGCAATTTTATTCAGTGGGGCCAGTGTCTGGGCAAAAATGCTGATTCTGGTGGGTATCATGTTGATATCGCTGAACTGGTATCGCTGGCATCGGGTCATTCAGGTGATGTCCTGCAGCCTGCACAACGGGCTGTGGGAACTGTCACTTCGTGATGGGCGCCGGCTCCACGCCTCGCCGGTCTCTGCCTATCTCTCTGCTGGTATCCAGGCATTGGTGTTGCGGGGGGTGGACGGCCGCACGTATACCCTGCGAATGTGGCCATGGCCAGGGTGCGCGTCCGCACAACGACGCCTGCGGCTACTGATCATGGCGTCGGTGCAGACAAAACGTCAGGATTCCTGAGGCGCGAGGATGGTGTCGATGGCCTCTGGCAGTAGCTCGGGGTAATCCAGAGTGTAATGCAGGCCACGGCTCTCTTTCCGCAGCAGCGCCGACTCCACAATCAGGCGTGACACCAGAACCAGATTGCGCAGCTCCAGCAGGTCGCGACTGACCACGTAGTGTCGGTAGTGATAGGAAATTTCGTGTTCAAGTATCTGTATTCGTCGCTGGGCACGCAACAGGCGCTGATCGCTGCGCACGATACCGACATAATCCCACATGACCCTGCGCAGCTCGTCCCAGTTGTGTGCCACGACAACTTCTTCCTGCGACTGGGTCACGCGGCTTTCATCCCACGCCGGGATTCTTTCGGGCAGCGGCTCAATCGTGTCGAAGTGGCTGCGGATATGCTCGGCCGCACCAAAAGCCAGCACAAAACACTCCAGCAGGGAATTGCTGGCCATGCGATTGGCGCCGTGCAGGCCTGTGCAGCTGGTCTCACCGATGGCATACAGATTGTCGATATCGGTCCGCCCGAGTTTGTCCACCACCACGCCACCGCAGGTGTAGTGCGCAGCGGGAACCACCGGGATGCGATCCCTGGTGATATCGATGCCGTATTCCATGCAACGTGCATAGATCGTCGGGAAGTGTTCCTTGATGAATGCGGCAGGTTTGTGGGAGATATTCAGATAAACGCAATCGCAGCCCAGACGCTTCATTTCATGGTCGATAGCACGGGCGACAATATCGCGTGGTGCGAGTTCAGCGCGGGCATCAAATCCGGGCATGAAACGCGAGCCGTCGGGAAGCTCCAACGTGGCACCTTCGCCCCGTAACGCCTCAGTGATGAGGAAGGAGCGGGCATGAGGGTGATACAGGCAGGTCGGATGGAACTGATTGAACTCCATGTTTGCGACGCGACAACCTGCCCGCCATGCCATGGCGATGCCGTCACCGGTCGCGCTTTCCGGATTGGTTGTGTAAAGATAGGCTTTACTGGCACCGCCACTTGCCAGAATTACAAAACGGGCGCGAAACACTTCCACCTGGCCCGTTTCATTGTTATGAACGTAGGCCCCGACGCAGCCTTTGCCTGGCAGGCCAAGCTTCTGACGGGTGATAAGATCGACTGCTACCCGGTTCTCAAACAGCTCAATCGCCGGTGTCTGCAAAGCCTGCTGACGCAGAGTTTCAAAGACGGCCCGACCAGTGGCGTCTGTGGCGTGAATGATGCGGCGATGACTGTGCCCACCTTCCTGAGTGAGGTGAAGAGGTTTGAGGTTGTCACGATTCAGCGGCTGTGAGGCGGCACCGGTGCCAGCTTCTTCTCGCGGCAGAACTGTAAATGGGACACCCTGCTCAACCAGCCATTGGATGGCTTCCTGGCTGTGCTCGACAATGTGTCTGACCATTGCTTCGTTACACAGTCCGCCGCCAGCATCCAGTGTGTCGGCAATATGTGCATCGATACTGTCATTTTCGTCCAGTACCGCAGCAATGCCACCCTGAGCCCAGAATGTGGCACCCTGGTTCAACGAGCCTTTGCTGAGCACGGCGATGCGTGCAAAATTCGCGGTCTTGAGCGCCAGGCTGAGCCCTGCAGCACCACTGCCAATGATAAGAACGTCGTAATCGTGCAAAGTCGTGTCAGCCTTCTGCTGTGGTGCAAGGTCGAAGAATTCTATAGACTCTCAGAACTTTTGCAAATAGTGGTGGTCATTGTCTTTTTGCTTGATGATGGAAGCAAAAGTTGAGGCACATAAGGGAAGTATGACGAATCAAGTGACTGACAACCAGCTGGTTGAGCGGGTTCTGCAAAATGACGACCGGGCTTTCTCATTGCTGGTTACCCGCTATCAGCACAAGGTGCTTGGCCTGATAGGCAGGTTTGTCAAAGATCCGCATGAGGCAGAGGATGTCGCTCAGGAAGCTTTCCTGAAGGCCTACCGGGCTTTGCCCAGTTTCCGGGGTGATAGTGCGTTTTACACCTGGCTTTACCGTATAGCTGTCAACACGGCAAAAAATCATCTGGTTTCCCGTGGTCGAAGACCTCCCAGTACTGATGTGGATATGGAAGACGCGCAGCAGGTAGACGATACCAGCACACTGAGAGAGCTGGAGAGTCCTGAGGCCAACCTGGAGCGGGAAGACTTGCGGCGCGTCATCTACCAGGCAATCGAGGAACTGCCTGAAGAACTCAAAACTGCGTTCAGCCTGCGCGAATTTTCCGGTTTGAGTTACGAGGATATAACGGAAGTGATGGATTGCCCGGTTGGCACAGTCCGATCGCGCATATTCAGGGCTCGCGAGGCGATAGATAAACGAATTCAGGAGCTGATGAAACCCTGACCGCTGGCCCTTTAGCTTTTCTGAACTTGGCAACTGCCATTTTTTTGTCAGAATTGAGCCAGGTATGGGAACTTAGCCCGAACAGCATAGTCAAAGCACTGAAACCGGATAAACCGGTAAGACAAGTAAAGCAGAGGTATGTATTGCATGAAGCAGGACAGCCAGAGTCACCCGGATTCGCAGAAAACACAAGACGAGCTGGATAATGAAGCGCTGTCGGCTCTCATGGACGACGAGTTGAGCGATTTTGAACTACGCCGCCTGTTGGCGAGGCTCGATGCCGAACCTGAGCTGTTGGCCCGCTGGGAACGATTCAATCTGACCCGAGCCGTGCTCTCCGGTGAGCCAGTCCAGCATCCCTTGCTGCCCTCAGACAACAGCCTGTCGCTGCATGCGCGCGTGATGCAGGCTGTCACGGAGGAACAGCAGCCGTCATTGCCTGAGGCCACCTCAGCGGTTGGCGCAGAAGGCAGAAATAATCATTGGCGCCGGGGTATGGCGCGGCTGGCCGTCGCTGCCTCTGTAGCCGTGGCAGCTTTTGTGGGTATGCAATCAATGTTGCAGCCAGGCGATTCCATATCAACATCGGGTGCCGTGCCGCTCGCCAGCGAGCAGACCGAGTCTGGCAGTAACGCAGTAGAGATACGACAGATCGCTGTTGATGCGGAAGCGCAGCAGCGTCTCAATGAGTACATTCAAAGCGTGAACATCCCGGCCCGTGTGGATTCGGAGTCGGCACCGTTCAGCATTTTGCGGGAATCCCCGATGCTGCGCCCGGTGTCTGACCGTGAGCTGGTACCAGTGGATTCTTCACAGCAGATTCAGCAGCCGTAAGGGAATGCGACAGGCATGTAGCAGGCATGCCGATAATGGACGACGGGATTGATTGAGAATTGAAAGTTGAACCGTTTAGACCGTTTGGACCGTAAGGAAGCGTAGCAAGTAGAGAGCAAGAGTGTACTGCACAGCCCGGACCCGTGAGGGTGCCGGGCTTTTTTTATGTCATGTGACTCCATGTGCTGCACAGCACAGCTCTGTCACGGGATTGAAGACAGAGCCGCATCAGGGTATGTTAGAGCATCGAATCAAGCAGTTGGGAGAGAGCATGTTGGCAGCCAGAGCGATGGGTTTACCGGAGTTTGCCCGGGTTACAGTCAGACGGTTCAGCAATATGTGGCTGACAGTACTGTTTGTCATGCTGCTCACCGGCTCAGCCCAGGCCCAGAATGGCCTGCCGGATTTCGCCAGTCTGGTTGAGCAGAACTCGCCCGCCATCGTCAATATCACCACCCGTCAGCAGGTGCCTGTGCGCGATGGCTCGCGGCAGAATGACCTGGAAGAACTGCTGCGGCAGTTGCAGCCCGAGGGAGAGATTCCTGATATACCGGATCTGCCAGATATGCGCCCGCGCGGTGGCGTGGGTTCCGGTTTCATTATCAGTGAAGATGGCTACATCATTACCAATCACCATGTTGTCGCCAATGCAGATCGCATCACTGTGACGATGACCGACAGACGCGAGTATATTGCTGATGTGATCGGAAGCGATGAATTGTCAGATGTCGCCTTGATCAAGGTTGACGCCACTGATCTGCACTCTGTGGTGTTTGGCGACTCTGAACAGGTCAGGGTAGGTGAGTGGGTATTGGCCATTGGTTCACCCTTCGGGCTGGAATTTTCAGCAGCAGCGGGCATTGTCAGCGCCAAGTCCCGTAACGTGCCCTCTCGCGGCCCTGCAAACTATGTATCTTTCATACAGACCGATGTGGCCATCAACCAGGGCAACTCCGGCGGCCCCCTGTTTAACCTGGCTGGAGAGGTGATAGGTATCAACTCGCAGATCCTCAGCAGCACGGGCGGTTCAAACGGAATTTCATTTGCCATTCCCAGCAATATGGCTCTCAACGTCGTTGAGCAGCTGCGGGAGAGTGGTAGCGTGTCCCGTGGTTTGCTGGGCGTCATGATCAAGGACGTTGACCATGCCCTCGCGCAGGCCTTCAATATGGATAGACCAAGCGGCGCTTTTGTTGATGAAGTTCAGCCTGGCAGTCCCGCAGAGCAGGCGGGTGTGCAGACCAATGACATCGTACTGGCATTTAACGGTATTGCTATTGAAGAGTCTTCACAATTGCCGTTTTATGTAGGTCAGGTGCGGCCGGGAACAGAAGCCACATTGACGATCATGCGGGACGGACAGCGACAGACGTTGGACGTGGTTGTCGGAGCGCTGCCAGGCGGCGATACCATGACAGCTGGCGTACCACGGCCGGCAGCCCAGGGTAACTCTCTGGCGCTGACTGTGGAGTCCCTGGATCCGGAGCTCGCGCAGGATGTACCTGAATTGTCGAGAGGTGGCGTTGTCATTGATCAGCTGCGCGATGGTCCGGCCCGGGCGGCAGGCCTGGCCAGCGGCGACGTAATCGTGGCACTGAATCACCAGCGTATCGAGTCGGTTGCAGACTTTGACGCGGTCGTCGAGTCGCTGCCCGCAACTGGCTATGTGCCGATTCGCGTGGTACGTAATGGCCGTGGCACTACCCTGGTGCTGGAGCTGCGCTGAGCGTCCGGCGCAGCCCGGAATCCCTTGCATTTCCCCGAAATTCCCTGACAGTAGGCGCCGGATCATGTAGACTTGGCGCCTTCCGATTTATTGGTGTACCTCCTAAGTGACAGATTTAAACCGCATTCGCAATTTTTCCATTATCGCCCATATTGATCACGGCAAATCAACGCTGGCTGATCGCTTCATACAGTTCTGTGGCGGACTGACCGACAGGGAAATGGCCGAGCAGGTGCTGGATTCGCTGGATATCGAGCGCGAACGGGGTATCACCATCAAGGCTCAGAGTGTCACGCTGTTCTATCAGGCTCGGGATGGCGAACGCTATCAGCTTAACTTCATCGATACCCCTGGACATGTCGACTTCTCTTACGAGGTTTCACGATCACTGGCGGCCTGTGAAGGTGCTTTGCTGGTGGTTGATGCCGGGCAGGGGGTAGAAGCGCAGTCTGTTGCCACCTGCTATACCGCTATCGAGCAGGGCCTGGAAGTTATTCCCGTCCTCAACAAGATGGATCTTCCCCAGGCTGAGCCCGACAAGGTTCGCATGGAGATTGAGGAAATCATCGGTATTGACGCGTCCCAGGCTGTGCCCTGCAGTGCCAAAACTGGCATGGGTATCCAGGATGTTCTGGAAGAACTGGTGCGTCTGGTGCCGCCACCGCAAGGCGACCGTGATGCGCCACTGCAGGCACTGATCATCGACTCCTGGTTCGACAATTATCTGGGTGTCGTCTCGCTGGTGCGCGTCAAGCAGGGCACACTGAAAAAGGGCGACAAGATTATCGCCAAGAGTATTGGCAAGGCCCATCTGGTCGACCACGTAGGTTATTTTGATCCCAAACGACACGATCTTGATCTGCTGCAGGCGGGTGAAGTGGGTTACATCATTGCCGGTATCAAGGACATCAAGGGCGCGCCAGTCGGTGACACGATTACGCTGGCCTCAACCGCCGATGTGAAACCGCTGTCTGGTTTTCGTCGTATTCAACCACAGGTATACGCCGGGCTTTATCCGGTGTCTGCGGATGATTTTGAGGATTTTCGGGACGCGCTGGAAAAGTTGACGCTGAACGATGCGTCGCTGTTCTACGAGCCGGAAAGTTCTGATGCGCTGGGTTTTGGTTTCCGGTGTGGTTTTCTGGGCATGCTGCACATGGAAATTGTGCAGGAGCGTCTGGAGCGTGAGTACGATATCAATCTGATTACGACGGCGCCAACCGTGGTTTATGAAGTGGTGATGCGCAACAATGAGGTTGTGCGCGTCGAGAGCCCGTCCTCATTGCCACCAACCGCCTCGATAATCGAGACGCGAGAGCCCATCGTACTGGCAAGTATCCTGGTACCGCAGGAACACGTCGGCAACATCATAAACCTGTGTGTTGCCCGGCGTGGTGTGCAACGCGATATGCAGTTCATCGGCCAGCAGGTTTCCTTAAGCTATGAGTTGCCAATGGCAGAAGTAGTAATGGACTTTTTTGACAAACTGAAGTCCGCCAGTCGCGGTTACGCGTCGCTGGACTACCATTTCATTCGCTTTCAGACGGCAAGCCTGGTCCGACTTGATGTATTGATCAACGGTGATCGCGTCGATGCGCTGGCCCTGATTGTGCACCGTGATCAGGCGCACTTCAAAGGTCGCATCCTGGTGGAAAAAATGAAAGAGCTGATTCCGCGCCAGATGTTTGATGTGGCTATTCAGGCAGCGATCGGTGGCCAGATTGTGGCCCGTTCAACCGTCAAGGCGCTGCGCAAGAATGTCACAGCCAAATGTTATGGTGGTGACGTGACGCGTAAAAAGAAGCTGCTTGAAAAGCAGAAAGCTGGTAAAAAACGAATGAAACAGGTGGGGAACGTGGAAGTCCCCCAAGAAGCGTTCCTGGCAGTGCTCAAGGTGGATAGTTAATGGATATTGATTTTTCCCTGGTCCTGGTTGTACTGGTTGCGATTTGTGGTTTTATCTGGTTGCTGGACAGGTTGCTGCTGGCTAAAGGGCGCAAACAGGCAGGCAAGGAAGAAGAGCCCGTTGTTGTCGAGTACGCAAAATCTTTCTTTCCGGTACTGGTAATCGTTTTGCTGTTGCGTTCATTCGTGGTTGAGCCTTTTCAGATTCCATCCGGCTCGATGATTCCGACACTGGAAGTTGGCGACTTCATTCTGGTGAACAAATATCATTATGGCTTGCGTCTGCCTGTGGTCGGCACCAAAATCATGTCCAATAATGAACCGCAGCGTGGTGAGGTCATGGTATTTTTTCCGCCGCATCAACGCCGTTATTTCATCAAGCGCGTGATAGGTCTTCCGGGCGATACCATTGAATACGAGAACAAGGTGCTCCGAATCAATGGTGAAGCGGTGGACATCGATCTGGTTGGCAATATTGAGATCGATACCGGGGCCAGTATGCAGGAAGGTTTGCTGTTTAACGAACGCCTTGGCGAGTCCAGTCATCAGGCTCAGATTATTGCCAACGATTTCAGAAGCAGTTCGCGCACCAGCTGGGTTGTCCCGGCAGGCCATTACTTCATGATGGGCGACAACCGCGATAACAGCGCCGACAGCCGAGTCTGGGGACCGGTGCCTGAGGAAAATATTGTTGGCAAAGCGTTTGCCGTCTGGATGCACAAAGAGCCCGGTTTAAATCTGCCAACATTCAGTCGTAACCAATTCATCAACTGAGCCAGATTACACGCCGATGATTGATGACGCTGTGCTGCGCAGGCTCCAGGCGAGTCTGCGTTATACCTTTGCCGACGAAGACCTGCTGGTTCTTGCGCTGACCCATCGCAGTGCAGCTACTCCTCATAACCAAAGACTTGAATTTCTCGGTGACGCGGCACTGGGGCTGGTTTCCGCGCAGCTGCTTTATCTGGCCTGGCCACAGGCAACGGAAGGTGAGCTGAGTCAGTTCCGTTCGCGACTGGTCAATCAGCAGACACTCGCCGCCATGGCCCGGGAACTGTCACTGGGCGAAGCACTGCTGCTTGGCCTGGGCGAGCGCAAGAGCGGTGGCCGGCAACGCGACTCCATCCTGTGTGATGCGATAGAAGCCGTGATCGGGGCAGTATTTCTCGATGGTGGGTTTGCTGCGTGTCATGATGTCGTGGCAGGCCTGTTGCAGAGTCGTCTGTCGAAGCTTGCCCCACTGAATGCCAAAGATGCCAAAACACGATTGCAGGAGATAGCGCAGGCGCGTGCAGTTTCCCTGCCACAATATTCGGTTGTCAACATTGAGGGTGAAGAGCATGATCAGATCTTTCATGTGACTTGCCAGATTGATTTGTTGAGCTCGCCGACCAGTGGCTCAGGGCGAACACGCAAACTTGCAGAACAGCAGGCAGCGAGCGCTGCCTTGAAACAATTACAGGGCAAAACGTCAAACAAGTCGGAGGGCTCATGACAGACACCGTATCGAGTGAAACGCGTCGCTGCGGATTTGTGGCGATTGTGGGTCGTCCCAATGTCGGCAAATCGACCTTGTTGAATCACCTTCTTGAACAAAAGATCAGTATTACTTCGCGCAAGCCGCAGACTACGCGCCATCGAATAACCGGTGTCAGAACTGACGCAGATACGCAATACATCTTTGTGGATACGCCTGGTTTGCACAAGGCCGACAAGAAGGCGCTTAATCGCGCGATGAACGCCACGGTACACGAAGTGCTCAAAGACGTTGATCTTGTCTTTTTTGTAGTGGAACGACTGGTGTTCAATGATGAAGATGCTATGGTTCTGGAAGCCCTGCAGAACGTCAAAGTGCCGGTGTTGCTGCTCATCAACAAGTGTGATCAGCTTGCTCAGCGCGAACGACTGCTGCCACACATTCAGCATCTGTCTACACTGCGCGATTTCTCAGAGATCATTCCAATCGCTGTGCTCAACGGTCACAACCTGGATACCGTTCTGGAGTGTGCACAGAAATATCTGCCGCACAGTGAGTTTCTGTTCCCGGAGGACCAGGTGACAGACCGCAGCTCACGCTTTCTGGCGTCAGAACTGATCCGTGAGAAAATTACCCGTCAACTGGGTGATGAGGTGCCTTATGAGGTGACGGTCGAGATAGAGCGCTTTGAACAGCAGGGCGCTGTTCTGCATATCCATGGCTTGATTCTGGTAGACAAACCCGGTCAGAAACAGATCATCATCGGTCAGGGCGGAGAGCGTCTGCGCAGCATTGGCAAGGCGGCGCGACTCGATATGGAACGCTCTTTTGAGCACAAGGTCATGCTGCACCTGTGGGTCAAGGTAAAGTCTGGCTGGGCCGACGATGAGCGTGCCCTGCAGAGCCTGAACTGAGCTCACTGACAGCCGGAGTATCAGATGATACGTATTGATCTGCAGCCGGCCTATCTGCTTCATTCCCGGCCCTATCGCGATACCAGTGCGCTCGTCGATTTGCTGACACTTGACTATGGTCTCGTCCGTGCGGTGGCCAGAGGTGTCCGGGGCCGTCGGCGGCGTGTTGCACTGCAGCAGCACCAGCCTCTGCTGGTATCTCTGGGGGGCAGGGGTGAGCTGTTGACGCTCAATCACGTCGAAGCTGCAGCACCCGGATTTTTCCTCAGTGGAAAGTATCTTTACAGCGCTCTTTACATGAACGAATTGCTGGTGCGCCTGCTGCAGGTCTATGAGCCCCATGAAGAGCTTTACCGTGCTTACCAGGCAGGTCTGCTGGGTCTGCAGAGAGTCGGTAGCCAGCCGGCAAATGCACGTGCTGTGGCACGGCCGGGGAGCACCGCTGGGCCGGATATGCCAGATGCGCTGGAGCCGCTCCTGAGGCGCTTTGAGTGGTCTGTGCTGGGTGAGCTGGGATATCAGCCAGATCTGGGGTCAGTCGATGAAAATAACGTCTATTGTCTGACCGCCGATGCTGGATTCGAGGCTGTTTTTGGTAAAAAGGACGATACTTTTTCAGGCGAGGCACTATTACTACTCCAGGATCTGCTTGAGCACCCTGAGGCGGATGTATCGCCGGCATGGACTCCTGTGATGCGAACCACGGCAAAACGATTGATGCGCCAGGCGCTGGGCCCACTGTTAGGTTCGCGACCGCTGATGAGTCGTCGTCTGTTTGCCGGTCAGACTGACTGAATAGCGCCCTGGCTCTCCGTCTCTTAACGCCTACCGTCGGGCGCCAATAAAGGGTAAAATTCGCCCCTTTGGTTTGTCAAAGTTGCTATCAGGTCCACATATGTCGCAAGCACAAGACTCGCAAGCGCAGAACCCCGGGAAAACGCCCGAATCCGGCGCATCGGCTGATCAAGTAGCGTCGCTGCGGGAGTTTCAGACTGTTGACTCCCAGGTTGGCAATACACCCCTGGTTCGCCTGCAGCGAATGAACAAGAATGATTCCAATACCATTCTGTTGAAACTGGAAGGCAATAATCCAGCAGGTTCAGTCAAGGATCGACCTGCCTACAACATGATCCTGCAGGCCGAACTGCGGGGTGATATCAATCCCGGTGACACCCTGATTGAAGCAACCAGCGGAAACACGGGTATTGCGCTGGCAATGGTGGCAGCGATCAAGGGATACAAAATGGTTCTGGTCATGCCGGAAACCATGTCAGAAGAGCGCAAGGCGTCCATGTCCGCCTATGGTGCGGAACTTGTCCTGGTCAGCGATGAGCAGGGTATGGAAGGCGCACGCGATCTGGCTGAAAGAATGAGCCGTGAAGGACGTGGCAAGATCCTCGACCAGTTTGCCAATGCTGACAATCCCAACGCGCATTATCTTACAACTGGCCCTGAAATATGGCGGGATACCGGCGGTCGTGTTACACATTTTGTTGCCTCGATGGGAACGACCGGAACCATCATGGGTGTGTCACGTTACCTGAAAGAACAAAACCCCGATATCAGGATCGTCGGCCTGCAGCCCGAAGATGGTTCAAAAATTCCCGGCATTCGACGTTGGCCGCAGGAATACCTGCCGCGCATTTTCGAGCCTGCCCGTGTAGATCAGATCATTGACATTGATCAGAAGGATGCAGAGCGCACCATGCGATCATTGGCAAAAGAAGAGGGTATCTTTTGCGGCGTTTCTTCAGGTGGTTCGGTTTACGGTGCCCTACAGGTCAGCGAGCGTGTCAACAATGCTGTCATTGTCGCGATCATCTGCGATCGCGGTGATCGCTATCTTTCTACTGGTGTATTTTCCTGAGATCTTTTATGAGTCGATCGCGTCGTGGCCGGCAGCGTCTGCCGTCCGAGCCCGTTAACCTGTCTATTGACCGTCTGAGCCATGAGGGCCGCGGTGTCGCCAGCAATGATGGCAAAATTGCTTTCGTGGAGGGTGCGCTGCCGGGCGAACAGGTTACGGCTGTTTATACCAATCGTCGCAGCAAGTATGACGAACTGCGTTTGGAGTCACTGCTGACGCCGGCGCCTGATCGGACTGAGCCACCCTGTGAATTCGCCAGTATCTGTGGTGGTTGTGTACTTCAGCATCTCGTACCCGAATCCCAACTGTCACTCAAGCAGCAGATTCTCGCTGACCACTTGAAACACAGTGGCGGAATCAGCGAATACCAACACTTGCCAGCCATGTCTGCTGACACGCTGGCCTATCGTCGCAAGGCGCGTCTGGCTGTTCGCTATGTCCACAAAAAAGGCGATGTGCTGGTTGGTTTTCGTGAAAAATCCAGTTCCTTTATCGCCGATATGGAGTCATGCCAGGTACTGGTGGCTCCGGTCGGCAATCTCATTCGGCCATTGCGTGATCTGCTGATGAGCATGGATGGACGTCGGGATATTCCCCAGATCGAAGTGGCCGTTGGCGAGACGCAGTGCGTCGCAGATGACGATATGTCGGAGGTGCTCAAGGTAGCGCTGGTATTAAGACATCTGGAGCCGCTCAGTGAGTCCGATCTTGACCGCTTGCGACAATTCGGCGAGCAGCACGACATAGAATGGTATCTGCAATCGGGTGGTCCGGACACTGTGCACCGGTTCTGGCCAGACGGGGAACCGTCCCCTCTGAGCTATTTCCTGCCAGACCCACTTGGCGATATTACGATGCATTTTCAACCCGGCGACTTCACCCAGGTCAATGCGCAGATAAATCGTCGCATGATCAGGCAGGCGCTTGATCTGCTAGATCTGCAAGACTCAGACCGGGTGCTGGAACTGTTTTGCGGTCTTGGTAATTTTACGCTGCCACTGGCACGCCGTGCAGCACACGTCGTGGGTGTGGAAGGTAGCGCAGAGATGTTGACGCGAGCCGGCGAGAATGCCCGCCGCAATGATATCCACAATGTCGAGTATCACGTAGCCGACCTGTTTACACAGTTTGAGACAGGCAGCTGGGCCGACGGTTCATGTAATAAGCTGCTGCTGGATCCGCCACGTTCCGGGGCCATCGAAGTGATATCACGTATTGATGAACTTGCCCCTGACGTGATTGTTTATGTGTCCTGCAACCCAGCGACGCTGGCACGCGACGCAGCCGAACTGCTGAGACATGGTTATCGAATGACTCATGCCGGCATCATGGATATGTTTCCGCATACAGCGCATGTTGAGTCCATGGCGCGATTTGAAAAAGTCGCGAGTGGTAGAGGTTAAGACATGGTCCAGGTGAGGGAAGAGTACTCGTTCAATGCTGACGGCAGCGTCAACTTTGAGCAATGGCTAAACCGCCTGGAGAGTTATGTCACTCTGGATCGGCACGACGTCATCAGGCAGGCCTGTGAACTGAGCTGGCATGTTGAGCAGCAGGCGATAGCTGCCAGGAATACCTGGTCTCCTGGCGTAAGCAGCTACCGCACTGGTCTGGAAATGGCAGAGATTCTGGCGCAGCTGCATCTCGACAGCGAGGCGATAATCGTATCGGTACTTTATCGACCGGTCCGTGAGTCACGTCTGGAGCTGGACGCGGTCCGGGAAGAGTTCGGCGATGCCATTGCAACGTTGCTGGAAGGTGTGCTGCGTATGGCGGCCATCAACGAAACGGATACCAGTAAGACCCGGGTCCTCGGACAGAATCAGGATCAGGTAGAAAACGTTCGCAAGATGCTGCTGGCCATGGTCGACGACGTTCGTGTTGCCTTAATCAAACTTGCCGAGCGTACCTGTGCCATCCGTGCCGTAAAAACCGCGGGAGATGAGAAACGTCGCCGTGTTGCGCGTGAAGTTTTTGATATTTATGCACCACTGGCACATCGGCTGGGTATAGGTCAGCTGAAATGGGAGCTGGAAGACCTGTCGTTTCGTTATCTGCAGCCAGAAAATTACAAGGGAATTGCCAGTCTGATCGATGAGCGCCGGGTGGATCGCGAACGTTATATCACTGAAGTGACCGATGCCCTGCGACGGCATTTTAATCGTGCGGGTATTGATGCAGAGATCAACGGCAGAGCAAAAAGCATCTACAGTATCTGGCGCAAAATGCAGCGCAAACAGCTGGATTTCAATCAGATCTATGATATCCGCGCAGTGCGTGTACTGGTGCCGGAAATTCGCGACTGCTACGCGGCGCTGGGTATTGTGCACAATCTCTGGCGCGTCATCCCGAACGAGTTTGACGATTACATCGCCAACCCCAAGGAAAATGGCTATCAGTCTCTGCACACGGCTGTTATCGGTCCTGAACAGAAAGTATTTGAAATCCAGATCCGCACCTTTGCCATGGATGACGATGCGGAACTGGGTGTCTGTGCTCACTGGCGGTATAAGGAAGGCATTATTGACCCTGACTATCGCGATGGTTTCGACGGCAAGATTGAATGGTTACGCCAGGTGTTGGCATGGCATGACGAAATGGGCATGGTTGGCGGTCTGGCGGAACAGCTGCGCAATGATGCGGGTACCGATGATCGCATCTATGTGTTCACTCCCGAAGGTCATGTTGTGGATTTGATGGCAGGTGCCACTCCTCTGGACTTCGCTTATTATGTGCACACAGAAGTGGGGCATCACTGTTCCGGCGCCCGCGTTAATGAACGGCTGGTGCCACTCAATTATCGATTGCAGACAGGCGATCGTGTTGAAGTACTGAGCAGCGAGTTGAACGTGCCAAGTCGTGACTGGCTCAAGCCCCACCTCGGTTACGCTAATACACCACGTGCGCGCGCCAAACTGGTGCAGTGGTTCAAGGCGCGTCCACGAGAGGAAAACGAGGAGTTCGGTCGTCACTGGCTGGAACGTGAATTCCGTCGACTGGCGATTGAAGACGCGCCGTATGAGGATATTGCACGGCGGCTGGGTTGCCGTAATCTGGAAGGTCTGTTCGTTTCGGTTGGTACCGGTGCGATTACCGTTAATGAAGTCATTGACGTGGCGCATCAGATTCAGCCCGTACTGGTGTCCAGTGACCTGTTTGGTTCAGTGCAGGAGAGCGGTGAGGCGCAGTCGACACCGGTCAATGCCGAGATTGAAATTATTGCGCACGATCGCGCTGGTTTGTTGCGGGACGTGACCACGATTCTTGCCAATGAGTCGCTTTATGTTCTGTCGATTGCAACTCGCAGTGACAAACGCGATAGTACGGCATCCATGCGACTGGAAGTGGAACTGACATCATTCAACAGCCTCGCCCGCGCACTAGATCATTTGAATGACCTGGACAGCATTATTGAAGCCAGACGGCTGGGAGTTAGCCGATGACTGAAAAAAAGAGTGCCGCGATGATGGAGCTCGTCACGCTGATGGAGAACCTGCGGGATCCCCAGCATGGCTGCGCCTGGGATCGTAAACAGACCTTCAAATCATTGACGCGCCACACGCTGGAAGAAGTGTATGAGGTGGTGGATGCAGTGGAGCAGGGCGAAGCTGCAAAAGTCTGTGATGAATTGGGGGATCTGCTGTTTCAGGTGGTTTTTTATGCCCGCATCGCAGAAGAGCAATCACTGTTTGATCTTGGCGATGTTGCCAATGCCATCAAATCCAAGCTCTTGCATCGACACCCGCATATTTTTCCGGATGGGACACTGGCAAGTTTTGGCCAGCCATCACCGCTGACAGCAGAGCAGGTGGAACACAACTGGGAATTGATCAAGAATGCCGAGCGTGAAGCATTGCAACGCTCAGGAACTGTCAGTGTCGTCGATGATGTGCCGCGTGCGCTGCCTGCAATTGAGCGCGCCGGAAAATTGCAAAAACGTGCGGCGTCGGTAGGTTTTGATTGGCCTGATGTGTCAGGTGTGACTGCAAAACTTGCTGAAGAATCTGCTGAATTACAGGCTGCGATTGCCAGTGATGATCAAAACCAGCAAACACATGAACTGGGTGATCTGTTATTCACCTGCGTCAACCTGGCGCGCCACCTGAAGATCGATCCGGAAGGGGCTTTACGTCAGGCTAATCAACGTTTCGAGACTCGCTTCAGGTACGTTGAAAAATCGGCTGCCAGTCATGGCGCCAGGCTGAGTGATTGTGATCCGGAACAATTGGATCTGTGGTGGAATGAAGCCAAGAGTCAAAACAATTAATATTGGGTAACTTGTTAACAGGAGAGGGTATGAGAATCATTTTATTGGGCGCACCAGGCGCGGGGAAAGGGACGCAGGCTCAGTTCATCACGAATGAGCTGAACATCCCCCAGATTTCGACTGGTGACATGCTGCGCGCCGCCGTCAAGGAAGGCACGCCACTGGGTAAACAGGTTGAGGGTGTCATGAACAGTGGTGGGCTGGTGACCGATGAGATCATCATTGCACTGGTTAAAGAGCGAATCGCCAAGCCTGATTGTGTGAACGGGTTTCTGTTTGACGGTTTTCCACGCACGATACCACAGGCGCAGGCAATGGTTGACGCGGGCATCAAGATCGATAGAGTGATCGAAATTCGTGTCGATGATGAAGAAATTGTCTCACGACTTTCTGGTCGTCGTGTGCATCCGGAATCAGGACGCGTTTATCACATCAAACACAATCCGCCAGCCAAAGAAGGCATTGATGATGTGAGCGGTGAAGCATTGGTTCAACGCGACGATGACAAGGAAGACACTGTCCGCAAACGTCTTGCTGTCTATCATGAACAAACAAAACCGCTGGTGGATTTTTATAAAACACTTGAAAAAGAGAGTGACCAGCTTCGGTTCGTCAGCATCAATGGTCAGGATGATGTTCAGAAAATTCGCGCGAAATTGTCAGAGGTTCTGGCTGGTTGATTCAGAAAACAATCAGTTTGCTGACAAAATGCGAGTAAAAAACATAAAAAATGTTGCACATAACTGTATGGCAATAATTTTTTGTGTTATCGTGCCGCTGAAACGTGGCTCAGTTTCGCGTTGATTCATGATGGTGGTTTTCTTCCACAGTTTTGGAGAGATAAAAGTATGGCCAAAGTTAGAGCGAAAAAGAAGACGTCTGCCAAATCAGCGGTCAAGAACATGAAAGACGCTGCACTGGCTAAAGCGGAAGCTTCACTGGCAAAAGTAGAAAAGGAACTGGTCGCTGGTAAGAAAAAGGCTGATACTGCCGAAGCGAAAGCAAAAGCAGCTGCCAGCAAAGTCTCTAAGAGTGCTACTGCCGCAGGCAAAAAGGCATTGGCTAGTGCGGAAGCTGCTGCCAAAAAGGCATCTGCAAACCTCGCATCCATCAACGAAAAACTGCGCACTGCCAAGGCTCAGGTCAAGGCAATGAATGATGCAGCTAAAGCCAAAGCCGCGGCAGAAGCCAAAGCCCAGGCCGAAAAAGCTCGCAAAGAGAAACTTGCTGCTAAAGCTGAAGCTGATCTTGAGAAAGCCGTTAAAGCATTCTCTACTCAGTGGATGAAGAAGCGTAAGAAAGCCGATGCAGCGAAAGAAGCTGCTCGTATCAAAAAGCTGAAGGCCAAAGAAAAAGCAGCAGCCAAAAAGCAGGCTGAGAAGGATAGAGCCGCTGCCAAGAAAGCTGCAGCTAAAGCACGTGCTGCTGCAAAAGCCAAAGCGACGCGTGAGCGAGCAGCGGCCCGTAAAGCGGCAGCCAAAGCCAAAGCGGCTGCCAAAGCCAAAGCAGCTCGAGAGAAAGCAGCAGCCAAGAAAGCGGCAGCAAAAGCCAAATCAAAGGCTAAGACTACTAAAGCCAAAGCGGGTCGCAAGACAGCCGCCGTTGCAGCTTCAGCCGCAGGAACTGCCAAGAAGGCAGCCAAGAAAGCTCCAGCCAGGAAAACAGCTGCCAAAAAGCCAGCGGCCAAAAAAGCAGCAGCCAAAAAGCCAGCTGCCAAGAAAACGGCCGCCAAAAAGCCAGCTGCTAAAAAAGCTCCAGTAAAAAAAGCCGCAGCTCGTAAACCACGTGCCAAGAAAGCACCAGCGGCAACTGCTGCCAGCGCATAAAGACGCGCGCGCAGCGTAAGACGATTGTCAAAGGCTGCATTTTGAGTAGAATCAGAATGCAGCCTTTGAGTCGTTGTTAACCTCCATGAATTCTCGTCTTCTAGTCCTCGATACCTGTTCTCAAATATGCTCTGTCGCCATCGGTGATGGCTCCGTTGACTATTCTCAGTCCAGTACTCAGTCCCGCCGTCACGCCGACGAGGTGTTAGGCATGATCAGCAGCTTGCTGAACGAGTCTGCCTGGGAGCTGTCAGCATTCAATGCAATTGGATTCGTCTGTGGTCCAGGTTCCTTTACCGGATTGAGAATCGGCGCGGCAGTCACTCAGGGGCTGGCCTTTGGTGTCGACATACCTGCGGTACCCATTTCTTCCCTGGCCATGCTTGGCAGGCGCGCTCAACGCCTGCAGTCGATGCCTGTCACTGTTGCCTGCCTTATGCACGCGCGTGAGGATGAATTCTATTTTGGGGTGTTCCGTGATACTGGCGATGGGGTTCCGGAAGTACTGGAAGCGGACTCCATTGTGTCTGCCAAAGAGCTGTTGGAAGTGATCCCGCAGTGGCATAGTCGACATACAGGCCTGGTGCTGGCAGGTGAGGCCTGGGGGCACAAATTATTGGCTGATATCGTCACCACGTTTGATGAATCCTCGGTTGTTACTGAGTCAGCTGACGCCGGGGAATTACTCGAACTGGCAATTGCGGCTTACCGGGCAGGCCATACTGTTGCAGCCGACAAGGCGACTCCTGTTTATCTGAAAGAAGAACTCGTTTACCGGACAGTGGCCGAGCAATAATGGTGGAACTGGCGCGGTTGCTGACTTCTGGCCTGGCACTTGAGCAACATGCAGATGGCTTGACGCTGGTGTCCACTGAAGAACCTCAGGCAGGCTTTGTACGCGTAGACTTTTGTGACCCAGCGCTGACCTTTCGTCGTCGGCAATCTCTTCGTAAAGAAGCTGTTGTGCGCGCTGCAGGCGCTGTTACAGCCAATCACAGGGTGCAAGACGTCTCGTATCAGACTAACACTCCGGATGAGGCAGCGCCCGTCCTGCTGGATGCCACGACTGGCCTCGGCGTCGATGCCTTCATACTCGCCTGCGCCGGCTGGACAGTATTGATGCTTGAGCAGTCGCCAATTATTCATGCACTGCTGACTGATGGCCTTAAGCGGGCCCACAATCAGGCACTGGATTCCGGCGACGCAACACTGGAGATAATTCTCGGACGCATGAAGCTGCAGGATTGCCAGGATGCGCGCGACTGGTTTACGGGGAGTGGCGCGCAACAACAACTGGATGTCATTTATCTCGATCCGATGTTTCCGGCTCGTCAGAAATCGGCGCGTGTCAAAAAGAACCGGTATTTGCTACAGGCGCTGCATGGCCCGGAAGCCCAGGGACAGGGACTTCTGTCCCTGGCCTGTCCACGGGCCCGCAAGATAGTCGTCAAGCGGCCCTTGAGTGCGCCGCCGCTGGATGCTGATGACCCAACTGTGATGCGACCTTCGGCAAGTATCTCCGGCAAGCACAGTCGATTTGATATCTATGCGGGTAAACTGTAGTCCACCTGAATGAGCTGTCTACAGCAAACGGTTCAGGATATCCTCATAAACCAGCGATAACTGTTCGAGATCGCTGACACTGACGTGCTCGTCGACTTTGTGAATAGTGGCATTACGCGGTCCCAGCTCGACAACCTGAGCGCCGGTAGGTGCGATAAAACGGCCATCGGATGTGCCGCCACTGGTGGACGGCTGGCAGTCACCGCCTGTGATTGAGCGGACACTTGCCTGTACCGCTTCGATCAGATCGCCGGGTTGGGTCAGAAAAGGGTGGCCCGAAAGCGCCCAGTCCAGTGTGTAGTCGATATCGTGGGCATCAAGTATCGCTTCGGTACGATCTTTAATCTGCTGTTCCGTCAGCTCGGTTGAAAACCTGAAGTTGAACACGACGTCAAGATTACCGGGAATCACATTGTTGGCTCCGGTGCCTGCCGAGATATTCGAAATCTGAAAGCTGGTGGCCGGAAACGATTCGTTACCCTGGTCCCACACAGTGCTGCACAGTTCGTGCAGTGGCAGCATCGCTTTGTGAACCGGATTGTCTGCAAGGTGGGGATAGGCCACATGGCCCTGGACACCATGAATCTGTAGCCTGCCATGCAGAGACCCACGTCGGCCGACCTTGATGATATCTCCAAGTCGGTCAGTGCTGCTGGGTTCGCCAACAACACACCATTTGAATTTCTCGCCACGGGCTTCAAGTGCATCAATGACCTTCCGTGTGCCGTTAACCGCTTCACCTTCTTCGTCTGCCGTGATCAGAAACGCGATTGAGCCGGCAACCGGTTGTTCCGAGGCGCTGCGTTCGGCCAGAAAGCGCTCACAGGCCGTAATCATGGCGGCCAGGCTGCCTTTCATGTCTGCGGCGCCACGTCCATACAACATGCCGTCCTGCACCGTGGCAGAATAGGGCGGATGACGCCATTTACCTTCGGGGCCCGTTGGTACGACGTCTGTATGACCGGCAAAGCACAAAACCGGGTCGGTAGTGCCATAGCGCGCCCAGAAATTGTTCACCTCACCGAAACGCATCGGCTCCACTTTAAAACCAATGGCCTGAAGCCTGTCCATCATCAGCTGATTACATCCTTTGTCTTCAGGTGTCACAGATGGAATCCGGATCAGCTCCGTTGCCAGTTTCAGTGTGTCGCCAGGCGCAGAGTCTCGCGGGGCATTCGTGTCCGGGGAATGGCTCATAGTGTCAGTTGCTCAATTGTGGCTGTGCAGGTCTTCGTTCAGTGCGATACGGGTTTTGTTGCTTTTGCATTCGACAGTACCCGTCTGCGAATTGCGTCGGAACAGCAGATCACTTTTGCCTGAGAGCTCGCGGGCCTTGATCAGTTCGACCAGCTCGCCTTCATTGTCCAGCAGACTGACTTTTGTTCCGCCAGTGACGTACAGGCCTGCTTCAACGATGCACCGGTCGCCCAGTGCGATACCAATACCTGCGTTGGCGCCGATCAGACAGTCTTTGCCGACGGAAATGATTGCCGTGCCGCCGCCAGACAGAGTGCCCATGGTCGAACAGCCACCGCCCAGGTCGCTGCCTGTGCCAATCACGACGCCAGCCGAAATCCTGCCTTCAATCATCGCAGTGCCTTCTGTGCCGGCATTAAAGTTGATGAAGCCTTCATGCATCACGGTTGTGCCTTCGCCGACATAGGCGCCCAGGCGAACCCGGGCTGTATCGGCGATTCTGATGCCATTCGGTACAACGTAGTTACACATCTTGGGGAATTTGTCGACGGACATTACATCAAGCGTGCGGCCTTCGGCGCGTGCCTGTAACTGCCGTGCAGCCAGCTCTTCTATTACGATTGCACCCTCATTGGTCCAGGCGATATTGCGCAACACACCAAAAGCGCCCTGCAGGTTTACCGCATGTGGACGGCACAGTCGATGCGAAAGCAGGTGAAGCTTCAGATAGACCTCACCGACCGAGCTTGGCACGCTGTCTGTTGCCAGAAATGTTGCCACGACGCGACGCCCGCTGCTGCGAATGGCGGCTGTGACAGACTGATCGAAGGGGTTGGCGGCATCTGCCTCAATCTGTTCCAGCTGCTTTTCTGTCAATTTGACGCACTGATTGCCGCCTTTGTAACCTACCGCCGCGGCGATCCCGGCGACCAGCTCTGGTGCAGGGTTCAACATGGGCTTCGGGTAATACACCTCGATGATGTTTTCGGCTGAGTCAGTAGTGGCCAATCCCAGTGCAAAGCTATGCAAGGCGTTTGTTGTCATATTCATTTCCTTTGTGGTGCTCTTTTTTGTCAATTCTCTAACTGCCCATTATTGTTGGGCTCAGGAAGGAGTGGTCAGTGCCGTCAGGCTGTCGAATCCGATTCTCCATTCATTATTTGCGTCGCGAATGACTGGACGACGAATTATGGCCGGATACTGTGCCAGCAGCCCGGCCGCGACCCGCGGATCCATGATTGTCTGCTGTTGCTCGGGCGTTAATTGCCGCCAGGTTGTTCCACGCCTGTTTATCAGGAATTCTGGACTGAAGCTGGCCAGCAGTTGTTTTAGCAGTGCGTCATTAAGCCCATCTTTACGAAAATCATGGAAGTGATAGTCGATATTGTTCTGTTCGAGGTGGCGGCGAGACTTTTTGACCGTATCACAGTTACTGATACCGTAGATTGTGATCACAGGCTGAGCTCCTGCTGCAGGGCTTCCTTGAGTCGGTTGATCTGGGCTTCATCGGTGATCGGCTGATCGTTGGCGTCCGCAATAAAAAACAGGTCTTCAACGCGTTCGCCCAGTGTCGCAATGCGGGCATTCAGCAACTGAATGGACTGCTCGGCGAACACTTTGCCAATGCCGGCCAGAATGCCGGGTTTGTCGATGCAGTTAACTTCGAGCGTTGACCAGTTCTGACCGTCCCTGTTGATCAGGTCTGTTTCAATCTGCTGACCAAAATGCTGCAGTTTTCGAGACTGACGTTTCTTCGCGACTCGCAGGTGAGCGGAAGGTTCGGCCAGATACTCACTCAAAAGTTGTTTGATTTCTTTGATGCGTCGCGGATTGTCACCGATCGGAGTGCCATCTCCCTCCAGTACGGAATAGGTGTTCATACAGTAGTTTTTGGACGATGTAAAAATGCGCGCGTCCTGAATATTCAGACCCAGCTGTTCCATGGCCGCAGCGCTGCTGGCGAACAGGTAGCTACGGTTAACAGTGTAGATAAAAATATGCGTGGCACCTTCAGCCAGGGTATCCGCAGTATCCTGCACCAGTACCAGCGTCGTCTGGTCCGGATGTTCCTTCAGGTGTCTGGCAATCGACTCCGTATGCCATACAATGTTGGCAGCGGATTCGCGCACGAAATATTCGTCGTCAGTATTCTGCCAGATGGATTGCACCATCTTGTCGTCAATACCTTTGTCACGAAGTTTCAGCAGCGCACTTTCCTGCTTGTCCTTGATGCGGTCCGCGCGGTCGATAGGGTTTTCCAGGCCGCGGCGAAGAGCCTTTTTAGTACTCAGGTACAGCTGTCGCAACAACGATGCGCGCCAGGCGTTCCATAGTGTTGGATTGGTTGCATTGATATCGGCTACAGTCAGCGCATAAAGATAATCCAGGTGCAGTTTGTCGCCGACTTCCAGTGCAAAGTCGTGGATCACTTCCGGGTCAGATATGTCTTTACGTTGTGCTGTCATCGACATCAACAGATGCTTGCCGATCAGCCAGCTGACCAGCTTGGCGTCCCAGGCGCTAAGGTGGTGGCGCTGACAGAACTCGTTGGCGTCTACCATGCCCAGCGTGGAGTGATCGCCACCGCGCCCCTTGGCAATGTCGTGGTAAAGGCCGGCAATATAAAGTAGCTCGATTTTGGGCAGTCGATGGGCAATATGGGCGGCGATCGGGAAATTTTCTTCCGCCTCAGGCTGGCGAAAGCGCTTCATGTTTTCGACTACCTGCAGCGTATGGGCATCCACCGTATAAATGTGAAACAGGTCATGCTGCATTTTGCCGGTGATGGCCCCAAACTCTGGCAGATACCTGCCCAGCACGCCGTAACGAGCCATACGCCTAAGCTGCGCTGTCAGGTCGTGCGGTGAGCGCATCAACTCCATGAACAGGCTGGTGTTTCTGATGTCGTTACGGAATTTGTCATCAATCAGCGTTCGGTATTCACGTATCAGACGGATAGTGGATGCACGAACACCCTTGATCTCCGGATTCTGTGCCATCAGCACAAATATTTCCATCAGGGCAAAAGGAAACTTCTGGAATACATTGTCATTACAGACCTCAATATAATTATTGCGGATCTGAAAGCGGCTGTTGATTTTGGTGATTTCTGCCTTTTCACTGGCACGCAGAATGACTTCGTCGAAGTGCTGCAGCAACACATCATTCAGCACACGCAACATCGCAACAGCACGATAGTATTCCTGCATCAGCTTTTCGACAGCCAGACTTTTCTTATCGTCTTCATAGCCGAACATGCTGGCCAGATCCCGCTGCTTGTCAAACAGCAGTCGATCTTCTTTGCGGCCGGCGAGCAGGTGCAGGCCGTAGCGAAGTTTCCAGAGCAGGGCTTCGCCGCGACGCAGTTGTTCATATTCGTAAGGCTGCAAAAACCCCAGCTCGACCAGATCCTGTAGTGTGTCTGCGTCATAATGACGTTTTGCAATCCAGCCAATGGTCTGAATGTCCCGCAGCCCGCCCGGAGACGTTTTGACATTCGGCTCCAGAGCGTAGTCAATGTCGTAATACTTTTTGTGGCGGGCTATCTGTTCGTCGCGTTTGGCAGTAAAAAATTCTCGTGCCGGCCAGACATCGTCGGCCTGGGTCACGGTGATCATTTCATCACGTAGTGAATCCGGACCAACAATAGTCCGCGACTCCATCAAACTGGTCGTGACAGTGATGTCCTTGATGGCTTCATCCCGGCACTGGCTGATCGTGCGCAGACTCTGACCTATTTCCAGATTGATGTCCCACAGGAATGTGAAAAAGGCACTTAGTGTCTGGCGATTGGCATTGCCATGGTCCTTGCGCATCAATAGCAGCAGGTCGATATCTGAATGCGGGTGCAGTTCCCCACGACCGTATCCGCCGACAGCCAGCAAGGCGATGTCTTCAGGGTGCTGCCAGTCAAACTGTTGCCAGGCGCGTTTGATCAGCTGATCCATGAAGCGGGCACGGCCTGTGATCAATGGGCTGATCTCGGCGCCGGCGCGATACAGGCGATCCAGCTCCTGCTGGGCATTGTTCAGTGCGTCTTTGAAAACTGTGATGGCCGGCTCACCATTAGCAAGGCGCTCTTCAATGCTGGCCGGGTCCCACAGCTCAAGTTCGGCGGCATCGATTGTTGCGTCGGCCGGCGTCGTCGAGAGGCCGGGCGTGGGGGTAGTGCTCATGCATTGGTTCCTGTCAGAAAATTCAGAAAGATTCTTCGTGGCGCCTGGTCAGCACTTCACAACCATCTGACGTCACTGCCAGAGTATGTTCCCACTGTGCGGACAAGCGTCGGTCCTTGGTGGTCACTGTCCAGCCGTCAGCTTTCGATAACTTGGTATGGCGAGCGCCCAGGTTTATCATCGGCTCGATGGTGAAAGTCATGCCTTCCTGTAACACCAGCCCGGTGTCGGGTTTGCCATAGTGGAGAACCTGCGGGTCTTCGTGAAAGATCCGCCCAATACCGTGACCGCAATATTCGCGAACCACCGAATAGTTGTTGCTCTCGGCATGAACCTGGATGACATGACCAATATCGCCAAGTCGAACACCAGGGCGGACCAGTGCGATGGCCTTGTACAGGCATTCCTGTGTGACGTTGATCAGCCGTTTGGCGTGCGGAGCGACCTCGCCGACAAGGAACATTTTGCTGGTATCACCGTGAAAACCGTCTTTGATGACAGTAATGTCGATGTTCAGGATGTCACCGTTTTTGAGAATCTTGCTGTCACTGGGAATGCCATGGCAGACCACGTGATTCAGTGAGGTACAGATGGATTTTGGAAAGCCATTGTAGTTCAGTGGGGCGGGCACCGCCTGCTGGACGTTGACAATATAATCGTGACAGATGCGGTCCAGCTCGCCGGTACTGATTCCCGGTTTGACATGTTCCCCAATCATCTCCAGAACCTCTGCAGCCAGCCTGCCGGCCACCCGCATTTTCTGGATATCATCTGCCGTCTTTATCGATACCGCCATGCTACTGCTCTCTGTATACTCGAAGGCCACTATTGTATGTTTTTACACTGGGAAGGGAAACCCGCCATCCGCCGGTCCCTGACAACGTAGTACGGCTAATTGCATGATCGTCGACGCATGCCAAACCCATAAGAGGAGTCACTAGTGATAGATACGAACCGTTTGTTTGAACAGTTTTTGGGCAGTGGACAAAACACATCTCAGGGGCAGGCTGGCATGGGCGGCATGGGGCAGGGCGGCGCCGGCAAGGGCAGCTTTGTGAAGGGCGCTGCTGCTGGTGGCATACTGGGGCTGCTGGTCGGCAATAAAAAAATGCGTAAGATGGCTGGTGGCATGATCGGCTATGGCGGCGCAGCGGCGGCGGGTGCGCTTGCTTACAAAGCCTATCAAAACTGGCAGCAGGGCAAGCAGGTGGCCACCGCTCCAGTGGCCTCGCCAGCAGACATGAACAATGTGGATCCAAAGTTTCTGCCCAATGCTGACCACTCTCCGGCCAGTCAGAATTTTTCGCTTACGTTGATAACAGCCATGATTGCAGCGGCCAAGGCTGATGGTCATATCGATGCACAGGAACAGAGCGCCATATTCGAGCAGGTTGAAAAAATGGCACTGGATGCAGAAAGCAAAGGTTTTGTGTTTGATGCCTTGCGCAAACCGGTCGACCTTGATGCGCTGGTTGCCGCTACCCAGGGTATAGAGCAGGCCTCAGAGCTCTATCTGGTATCGCGCGCTGCGATTGATGTCGACCATCCTGCTGAACGCGCCTATCTCGAAGTGCTCGCCCATCGCCTGCAACTGCCAGCTGAACTGGTCGCACATCTGGACCACCAATTGGCATGATTGCCCACGCCAGTGTGCCATCATTGTGCACACTGGCGCCATATCAGCGCAACCACCCCTCTTAATGCACTTAAATGGTGCGCCACAAGCGGTCTGGAACCCTAACTTGGCCTGGGCATCAGCCATGAAGACAAAATCATCCTTGGTTATGGTTATTCTTTCTAATAATTAAGCCTTGAAGAATTCATGGATCTGCTCGCGTTTTGCCATGGCATCCGCGACGCCAAGATCCATGAGCTGTTTGCAGTACTCCTTCTCGAACATCAACAGACTGGCAATTGAACTGGAATTTGTGTCGCGGATGAACATGCGTATTGTTCGTGGCAGGGATGTAAAGTAATCCTCAGCCAGTCGATTCAGATCCTGACTCGGCGTGATATCCAGCAACTTGACTGGACGTATGCCCAGCGACTCCTGATCTGTGCAGTACGGCAACAATTGGTTGTAGCGCTCCAGCACGGCCATATCACTTTCAAGCGTATCGACAAATGCACTGTTGAGCACGTGTCCGATTATCTGCGATAACGAAGGCTGCACAAGCTGTTCCGGATGCGGATCCCGGCGTGTTGCTGCGCCGCTGACGCCAATCGCCAGTATGCGATCCGCTCCCATGTGTATGGCGGGACTTAAGGGTGCCAACTGGCGGATCGCGCCATCGCCGTAATATTGCTGTTCAATTCTTACTGCCGGGAACAGTGTGGGTATTGCTGTGGAGGCAAGCAGGTGCATGTGCCGCAGCTCTGTTCGAATTCCTACCCGATGAGCACGAGACCAGTTTTCGATGTTGTTGACCGATTGAAAAAATGAAACTGAATTACCACTGGTATAACCAGAGGCAGTGACTACCAGGCTGTCCAGGTAACCGGCTTCCATGTTGGCATTGATCCGTTCAAGCCTGAGCACCTGTCTGAGCAGCTCTTCGAGCGGCGAATTGTCCAAAAGTGATGCAGGCACGCGCCGTCCACGGTTGGTGAGAAACGAAAAGACCCAGTTCGAGGCACTGCTGATCAGGCCCGCCGAATCCAGTCTGTAAATCTGATCGCTTTGAATATTTCCCCAGATATATTCAAGCACACGGATGCCGGTGCGCAGCCGGTGTGCATGGGTGGCCAGACCAGTCGCATTTAATGCGCCAGCTGAGGTGCCGGATATAATACTGAAGGGATTGGGGACATCTTTGTCCAGCAGACGAGCAATGCCGCGCAGTGCTCCAACCTGATAGGCTGCCCTGGCACCACCTCCCGACAGTACCAGCGCTATGGCCGGTGAGGACTTTTGTGGGGATTGTTGTTTAACAGAACGTTCGCTTGTCATATGATTCCCTTCGCAACCAGAACAAATTCTACCGGCTCGGTAGGTATTTGCATACGACAGGGAACTTTATGGCGCAGACCCGAGTACAGCAGGCCGTGGACAAACTGGTTATCGCGATATCGTCACGAGCGCTGTTTGATCTGAATGACAGTCATGTGATCTATGAAGAACAGGGCCTGGAAGCCTATCAGCAGTACCAGATCGAACATGAGAATGAACCGTTACAGCCTGGTGGCGCGTTCAATCTGGTCAAAAAGCTGCTGCATTTAAATACCCTGCTCGATACCCAGCGGGTTGAGGTGATTCTCCTGTCCCGTAACAGTGCCGACACTGGTTTGCGGGTTTTTAACTCCATCGAGCATTATGGTCTGCCCATCATCCGGGCCGCTTTCTCTGGTGGCATGAGTCCTTACCGGTATATTTCTCCTTTTAATTGCCATCTGTTTCTTTCCATGGATGGCGCCGATGTGCGTCAGGCGCTGGAGCAGGGTGTGGCAGCGGCGACAATCCTGCCATCAGCCCCGCAGGCTGCCAGTGATACGCAGGTCAAATTTGCGTTTGACGGGGACGCCGTGCTTTTTTCGGATGAGGCAGAACGGATCTACAAGTCGCAGGGTCTCGAGGCATTTGCCAAAAGCGAAAAGAAGTCCGCCAATCAGCCGCTGTCGGGCGGTCCGTTCAAACCCTTTCTGGCGGCTTTGCAGCAATTGCAGATGCAGTTCCCGCCAGGGCTTTCCCCGATTCGCACCTGCCTGGTAACAGCACGTTCAGCGCCTGCACATGAGCGGGTCGTGAAAACACTGAGAGCCTGGAATATACGCATTGATGAGTCATTGTTCCTGGGTGGAATGGCTAAGGGTGTGTTCCTGAAAGCTTTTGACGCTGATGTGTTTTTTGATGATCAGGAGGCGCATTGCGACTCGGCCCGTGAACATGTGGCGACCGGACACGTACCGCATGGTGTTGCCAACGAAAAAATTTCCCAGCCGACAGCAGACAAAAAGGACTGATCAGGATGAAGCTGCAACAGTTGCGTTACATCACCGAAGTGGCTTCGTGTGGACTGAATGTATCAGCTGCTGCTGATCGCATGCACACCTCGCAATCGGGTGTCAGCAAACAGATACTGGCGCTGGAGGACGAACTGGGGGTGCAGATTTTTGTTCGCAACGGCAAACACATTTCCGGATTGACAGCTGCCGGCGAAGTGATTGTAGCGCAGGCCCGCGAGCTGCTGCATCAGGCCGGCAATATCAAGCGCACCGCAGCGGAGTTCAGTGACGCTACATCCGGAAGTCTGTCGCTGGCCACTACCCACACGCAGAGCCGTTATGTTCTGCCGCCGGTCATTTCCCAGTTTATTGAAAAGTATCCAGGTGTCTCACTTCAGCTGCATCAGGGGACGCCCATACAGATTGCCGAACTGGCTGCCAAGGGTACGGCAGATTTTGCGATAGCCACCGAAGCCATGGAAAAATTCAGCGACCTGATGATGATGCCGTGTTATCGATGGAATCGTGTGGTTCTCGTCCCAAAAGATCATGCTCTGGTTGGCGTTTCAAAAATATCACTGGCAGATCTGGCGCGTTTTCCACTGGTCACCTACGTGCTCGGTTTTACCGGTCGCTCGCGTCTTGATGATGCCTTTGCGTCGCAGGGCCTTCAGCCGCGCGTGGTATTCACGGCGGCGGATGCTGATGTGATCAAGACCTATGTCCGGCTCGGGATGGGCATTGGTATAGTGGCTGGAATGGCTTACGATAGTGACAAGGACACCGATCTGGTAGCGCTCGATGCCAGCCATTTGTTCGATTACAGTGTGACGCGGATCGGTTTTCGGCGCGGCACCGTCCTGCGGGCCTACATGTACGAGTTTATCGCCATGTTTGCGGACCATCTTCAACGGCCAGTCGTTGAGCAGGTGCTGCAGTGCCAGAGCCAGGCCGATGTCGACCTGCTGTTCGCCAATACGCCGATTCCGGCGCTGGGTATTGGTCAGTCGGCGCCGGTCAGCTCAGGTCAGTTGCCAGATTGACCTTGTGCAGGCCGCATTCTTTGGCAGTTGCTTCTTCCCACCACCAGCGACCTTCACGTTCGTGCTGATTGGGTCCTACCGGGCGCGTGCAGGGTTCACATCCGATACTGATGAAGCCCTGATCATGCAGAGCGTTGTAGGGAATGTCGAACATGCGGATGTAGTTCCACACGTCCGCTGAGCTCCAGTTGGCAAGCGGATTGAACTTGAGCAATGTCTTGCCAGAGGCTGCGAACGTAGTGTCGAGCTGGGCGACTGGCACCTGGGCGCGGGTCGGGCTCTGGTCGCGTCGCTGGCCTGTGATCCAGGCATCCACGGTCGCCAGTTTGCGGCGCAGAGGTTCAGTTTTGCGAATGGCGCAGCACTCTTCATGACCATCCTTGTAGAAACTGAACAGACCTTTCTCCCGGGTCAGTTTTTCGATCGCGCGGGTGTCCGGATACATGAACTCTATCGAGATGCCAAAAGTCTCCCTGACTTTCTCTATGAACTGATAGGTCTGAGGATGCAGGCGCCCCGTGTCCAGTGTGAACACGGCGAGGTCGGGTTTAAGTTTGCAGGCCATGGCCAGTAAGGCAACGTCTTCGGCACCACTGAACGACAGGGTGATGTTGGGAATGGCTGGCAGTATCTCTTTCAGGATATCCCTGGGTTCCATCTGCTGGAAACGCGCATTGTATTCTGCAATGTTGTCCGGAGTGATCATGATGGTCCTCGACAAAAATTGCGCACATGATACATGAGGGCGACTGGCAAGACAGCGGGCAAACCGCTAAAATCGCCGCCTGTTTTGTGATTTATTCTAATAAGCTAATGAGGAATGCCGCGTGGAACTAGCCTGTCTTGACCTGGAAGGAGTATTGATTCCGGAAATCTGGATCGATTTTGCAGAGCGCACTGGAATCGATGAACTGCGGGCAACGACGCGGGATATTCCGGATTATGATGTGCTGATGCAGCAGCGTCTGCGCATTCTGCGTGAACACAAGCTCGGTCTGCCGGATATTCAGGAGGTCATCGCAGGCATGTCACCTATGCCCGGCGCGCAGGAGTTTGTCGATTGGCTACGCGAACGCTTCCAGCTTGTCATCCTGTCTGATACTTACTACGAGTTTGCACAACCGCTGATGCGTCAACTGGGTTTTCCGACCTTATTCTGTCATCGCCTGGAAACGGACGAGCAGGGCATGATCGTCAACTATCACATTCGTCAGAAAGATCCGAAGCGCCAGTCAGTCAAAGCGTTTCATTCACTGAACTATCGTGTCATCGCCGCTGGTGATTCCTATAACGATACCACGATGCTTTCCGAGGCTGAGGCCGGCATCCTGTTCCGCGCGCCGGAGAATGTGATTCGTGAGTTTCCACAGTTTCCGGCCGTGCATGAATACGCCGATCTGCAGGCTGAGTTCCTAAAGGCCAGCAACCGTCAGCTGGCTCCCTGACGCCTGAGCCAGACATCGCGGGCGCTGCTGTGTGTCAGTCAGCGCCTCTTGCTTCCAGGCTGTGCATCAGGGCTGTGACTTTGTCATGACACTCCTGGTATTCAGTATCACAGTCTGAATCGGCGACGACACCGCCGCCACCCCAGCAGTAAACCATATCGTTGGCGCAAACCAGCGTCCTGATGCAGATACTGCTGTCAAAATTTCCGTTGTGATCAAGATAGAACAGTGAGCCGCAGTAAAAGCTTCGGGGTCGCTGTTCCAGCTCAGATATGATCTGCATGGCGCGGATCTTGGGAGCGCCAGTTATCGATCCCCCCGGGAAACAGTGTTGCAGCAGCGCCAGCGGGCTGATGCCCGCTGGCAGCTCGCCGGTCACTGTGCTGATCAGGTGATGGACATGGGTAAAACTGTGCACCGCAAATAGTTCAGGTGTTTTCACAGAACCAGTCACACATACTTTGCCCAGATCATTGCGCATCAGATCGACAATCATCAGGTTTTCTGCCTGGTCCTTGTCGCTGTCGCGCAGCGCGAGCCGGGCCGATTCATCATCTGCGGCATTCGGATGGCGCCTGCGCGTGCCCTTGATGGGCTGTGTTGTGACCTGTCTGTCATTTACTGAAAGGAAACGTTCAGGCGACAGGCTGAGAATCGAGGCGGTTTCGGTCCGCACGAATCCGCTGAATGGACTCTGGCTGGTCTGCCTCAGCCGCAGATAGGCGCCAAGCGGCTCGCCGCGGAAACCGGCCTGAAATCCCATGGCCAGATTGGCCTGATAACAGTCTCCGGCCTGAATCCAGTGATTCAGGCGAGTGAAGGCCTGTTGATAGTCCTGATGACTGCTCGCTGCCGTGAAGGCATGCAGCAGACTGAACTGCGGGCGGCTGATCGATTGCTCGAGGTCAGACAGGCACTGCTCAATGCGGTCACGAATAGCGTTCGGGCATCGACTGAGGAAAAACAGTGTGGTCTGTTGTTTTTCATGATCGACAATAACCGCCCATTCATAAAGGCCTATGTGAATCTCCGGAAGCTCCAGTAAGGCCTGGGCGAGTGGATCGTCATGATCAGCCCGCCAGCCGCTTATTGTTGTCTGATCCGCGGAGTAGGCCAGGGCGCCTAGCAGGCCGCCACAAAAGGGCAGTCCGGCAAGAGCCTCAATGTCTGCTGCTGCCGGTTGGTGAGCAGCCAATAGCTCCTCGATAAGCTGCCGCCAATCTGTGCCTGTCAGGGCTTGCCAGTCGCTTTCGCCATAATGGCGTTTGTAGAGGCGGGTAGTGCCGTCAGAGGTGTTGCGGTTGACATTTACAGTAGCGCTGGGAAGGGCTGTCAGAATGTCAAAACGACCCTGCGGGTAACGGGTGAGGCCACTATCCAGACAGAATGCCCCGGGCAGTGCGCCGATGGCAGTAATCAGATACTCACTGTCCTTCCGATACGGAAGCCGGCGAGTCAGTTGCTCTCTCATCAGGGCAGGACATCCACCTGCAAGGCCAGTATGGGCTGGCCCTCAGCATCCGGGTTCATGACAAACCACTGGCCCAGTGGTATCTGCAGTGTGTGCTGGCCGCTAAAACCGTCGATGTTTTCAAGTGCCACACTGATGTGGGCCTGCTGTTCCACAATCTGCGCAGTCATCAGGAGTTGTGGCTGTATATTCGATCCCACATCGCCGGGCTCAGCGTCCGGATCCGTTTCCTGGACCTCAACTGCGTCATCGACAGGGCTGGCGGAGCGGAAGGTCAAAACCTCACCTTCAACTGCCTGGACACGTTCGGGTGCCGGGTCCGGCGTTACCGCTGTTTCGGTATTTTCATCAATGCTGTCCGTCACAGCGGCAGTGCCCGGCTCGCGATAATCAAAGTCGACGCTGACAATCAGGCGCCGAGGTGGCACATCAAGCGTCGCAATGCGTTGTTGCAGAATGTCGAGATTCGCTGCGGTAGTGGCAATAATCAATTTATTGTCGATTTGCCCCATATAGCCGCGCTCATGCAACAGCGGCGTCAGCTGGTTGCGAATCTCGCTGGGGCTGCGGTGTTCAATATCAATAATTTCGATGGTGGCCAAATTGCCTTCCTGCGCCCATGAGGGGCTGGCGAGCAGTATCAGACTCGCGCTCAGCATGCTTATTGGCCTTGCCAGTAATCCTGTCCAGCGCAAAAGACCAGTAGCGACTCTTATCGGCATTTTCCACTCGCTTTTCATCGTTGAATTAATCAAGGGTCAGGCTGCCCTGATTATACAGATCTGCGAGCAACTGGAGGGTGCTGTCATCACTAAATGCATGGTTTTTGATGGATTCGGGCAATGGCATAAGATAGCCAGGTGCGCTGAGTGTCTGTAACAGCAGCAGGCAGTTCTCATTGCAGGAATAACTCACACCATCAGCAAAAAACTCAATCGATCTGGCATTCCCGGCATCTTTGCCAGCGTAGTATGCGAACCGGGCTCCAGGTACTTTGTAGATCTCCATTCCCTGCTCAAGCTGGTGGCGAAGGGCATCAATGGTGATGGCGGCAGAATCATCGTCGCCATCCGGTTCCAGCGGGTAGCGCGGTGCTGTCATGGTCTGTCCAAACCACTGGCGGATGCGCTCGGGTTGAGTCAGTAATGTGGTCAGTTTCTGTTGCAGGTCAGAGATGACCTCTACCGGGATCTCACCATAGTGTCGGGGGAGGCTGGGTTGGGGGTCAGTGTAGCGTTGGTCCTCATTCAGGTCGTCCAGTGCCTGGTCAACGACACCGCTGAGAATTTCGCTCCAGGAGGGGGCGCGGAAACCAACTGAGTAGGTGATCGATGGACCAACAGCGACACCATAGTGCGCAAGGCCAGGGGGAATGTAGAGAATGTCCCCGGGACTCACCGTGTACTCGTCAACTGCCTTGAAGTCCTTCAGCAGGCGCAGGCCGCTTGACTGGTCAATCGGTGTCAGTGCATCGCAGCGCTGCCCCAGTTGCCAGCGTTTCTGCCCCATGCCCTGAATCAGGAAGACGTCGTAATAGTCGAAATGTGGCCCGACATTACCCTGATCAGTGGCATAACTGACCATAATGTCGTCGACCCGCCAGCCGGGGACAAAGTCAAAGTCACCGAGCATGGCACTGACGCCGTCAACCCATTGATCCACTGCCTGCACCAACAGGCTGTAGTTCGACTGCGGCAGCGACAGAAAATCCTCATCGTCAAAAGGACCCTGGCGCATACTCCACTTTGTCTGTGATTCATTTACCTGTATCAGGCGCGACTCGACGCCAGGCTCGCAGGCCAGTCCGGCAAGCTCTTCTGGCGTGACCGGGTCCAGGAATGACAGAGCGCCAGCGCGGATCAGCAGGGGCTTTTTCTGCCAGTACTCGGCCAGGAACTGCCGGCGATCAAAACTCTCCGGCAGTATGGATTCGCTGTCTGTCTGCTCGTTGTTCAAATTGATTTGGCCTGCTCAGTGGCGTTACCTGTGTAGCTGCCAGGGGTCAGTTCGCGCAGTGTCGTGCGGGCAGACTCCGGGATATCAAGGGTGTCGATAAACTTGCGAATGGCTGTCTGATCAATGGTCTGACCCCGGGTCAGTTCCTTAAGCTTCTCGTAAGCCTGTTCGACACCATATCGACGCATGACGGTCTGGATGGGTTCAGCCAGCACTTCCCAGGCACGATCCAGGTCCTGATCCAGCGCGCCCGGATTAAGACTTAATTTGTTCAGGCCTTTGAGTGTGGCCTGATAGGCAATGAGGCTGTGTGCGAATCCGGTGCCGACACTGCGCAGCACCGTGGAATCTGTCAGGTCGCGCTGCCATCGTGAGATTGGCAGTTTTTCAGCCAGATGCTGCATGATGGCATTGGCGATACCCAGGTTGCCCTCTGAATTCTCAAAATCGATTGGATTGACCTTGTGTGGCATGGTCGAAGAACCAATCTCACCGGCTACAGTTTTCTGTTTGAAGTAACCCAGTGATATGTATCCCCAGATGTCGCGATCCAGATCGATCAGGATTGTATTGAATCGACAGCAGGCAGCAAACATTTCCGCGATGTAGTCATGTGGTTCGATCTGGGTTGTGTAAGGGTTCCATTCAATACCCAGTTTACGGACAAATTTCTGGGCGTTGTCCTGCCAGTCGATATTCGGGTAGGCCGCCAGATGGGCATTGTAGTTACCAACGGCGCCGTTGATTTTGCCGAGCACAGGACTGTCCGCGAATTGCTGCAGTTGTCGCTCCAGCCGGTACACCACATTGGCCAGCTCTTTGCCAACAGTGGTCGGGGAAGCTGTCTGGCCGTGGGTGCGCGACAGCATCGGCTGAGCTGCCGTGTCGTGAGCCAGCTCGCGCAGACGATCGATCAGTTGCTGCATCGCCGGCAGCATGACCAGATCGCGACCGTCACGTAGCATCAAAGCGTACGACAGGTTGTTGATATCTTCTGAGGTACAGGCGAAATGAACAAACTCGACCTGTTGTTTCAGGTCAGGGTGATCAGCGATTTTCTCTTTGATGAAATACTCGACCGCCTTGACGTCATGGTTGGTGGTGCTTTCTATGGTCTTCACACGTTCAGCGTCTTTGAGCGAAAAGTTGCTGACGATTTCGTTCAGCAGATCATTTGCGGCATCACTGAGAGCTGGTGCTTCAGGAATGTCGGGGTGGGCTGCGAGCTGCTGAAGCCAGCGAATTTCGACCTGAACGCGATACTTGATGAGGGCGTATTCACTGAAACAGTTGCTCAGGGCTTCAGTTTTGCCACGATAGCGCCCGTCCACCGGTGAAATGGCGGTCAATGTAGTGATGCTCATGTTCAAATGTTTCCTTCTTGTGCGTCAGTGAACGTTGTCAGAATCAGGTCTGGAAATGCTGAAGAGCTGTCTGCGCACACCTGCCAGGCACTGGTGTATGCGCTTTTTATAGACGAACAGGTGCCAGCGGCGTCCGCCCAGTTGATGCCAGAGGACTGCCGAACGTATTCCCGCCAGCAACAGCGCCCGGATTCTGTCGGCCACCTCCGGATTGCGAAGGTGTTCCGGGTTGCCGGCAACATGGATGCGATAGCTGAGCTTGCTGATGGTGTCCTGATACAGACGTGCCAGGGCGGCACAGTCTGCCTGCAATGCCTGCTCGTGAGCTGGCTGGCTGTCGTCGCCTTCAGCCGCGGCAAGCTGGCCGATACGCTGGCCAAGGAGCTGCTGCATTTCTGGTTGCTTGTTGAGATGCTGCTGAATCACAAGCATGCCGAGCATGTAGCGGACGGTGTTGGCGTGTTTGCGCAGGCCGGCGCTGTCAAAACTTTCCTGAAGCGCCTGGATGCCCTGGCTGAACTGGCTGATGTCCGGATACAGCTCAGCGACGCTTCCGGCTTCTAGCTTGTAAACAGGGTTCAGACAGGCGATCAATTTGTCAGTAGGTATGGTGCCATCGACAGCGAGCTGATTGACGCGCAATGCACATTCTGTCACGACGGCCAGAGCGATGTTGCGGTACTCCCACTCGGAAAAATCATTTGATGTACTGCTCAATGATGCCTCCTCCCAGACAGATATCTCCCTGATAGAACACGATGGTTTGCCCAGGCGTGACCGCACGTTGTGGCTGCGCGAATGTGACTCGAACCCGGTCGCCATCCAGAGCTGTAATGGTACATTCCTGATCTGCCTGGCGATAGCGGATTTTTGCATGGCAAGTCAGGGGAAATAGTGCCGGTAAGCCATTGATCCAGTTAATTTGCGCAGCATCCAGGGCCCTGGAATAAAGCGCTGGATGCTTGCTGCCCTGCGCAACGACCAGGACATTCCGGTCCAGGTCTTTGGCGACCACATACCACGGAGCCTCGCTGTATTGTGCCAGACCACCGATGCCCAGACCCTGGCGCTGCCCGTAAGTGTGGTACATCAGGCCCTGATGTTCCCCGATGACATCACCATCCACGGTTTCGATAAGTCCAGGCTGCGCTGGCAGGTAGCGCTGCAGAAAATCCTTGAATTTGCGTTCGCCGATAAAACAGATACCGGTGCTGTCTTTTTTCTCACTGGTGGCAAGGCCGTGTTCTGCTGCTATTTCACGCACCCTGGGTTTCTCCAGTTCACCGACCGGGAACAGGCTGCGTGCCAGACTGGCTTCGCTGACCGCGCACAAAAAGTAGCTCTGATCCTTGTTGGTATCGAGCCCCTTGAGCAGTTGTGTCTGGCCGTTGCTGTCATGGCGACGTGCATAGTGCCCGGTGGCGATGCAGTCGGCACCAAGTTCCGTTGCATAGTCCAGAAACGCCTTGAACTTGATTTCGCGATTGCACAGGATATCCGGGTTGGGCGTGCGGCCTGCCTGATACTCGGCAAGGAAATGTTCAAACACGCCGTCCCAGTATTCCGCTGAGAAATTGGCTGTGTGCAGATGGATGCCAAGCCGGTCACTGACTGCCTGCGCATCAGCCAGGTCGGCCTTGGCGGTGCAGTACTCGGTATCGTCATCCTCTTCCCAGTTCTTCATGAACAGGCCTTCGACCTGATAACCCTGCTGCTTGAGCAGCAGCGCCGCCACAGAAGAGTCGACACCACCGGACATACCAACGATGACACGTGTATTGCCAGGATTGAAAACCGTCACTAATTGCTCCTACCAGGAACTGACCAGAGTGAGTGGATAACATGCGCCGCCCAGATAGTCTTCAACAACCCTGGCGACAAGTGGACTGCGCAACTGTGATTCGCGCTCTGTCAGTTCCGGCAATGTCAGCCAGTGGGTGCGGATGATGTCTGCATCAAGCGCGCGTTCACTGTGGTGGTGCACGGCACGGGCCGCAAAACAGCTGCGGATATAACATTCGCCATTGGCCGGAGCGACGTATTGATAGAGTCCGATAAAGGCGGTCAGCTCTACCCGCCACGCGGTTTCCTCAAGCGCCTCACGAACAGCGGCCTGTTGCAGCGTTTCATCAGCCTCCAGATGGCCTGCTGGCTGATTGAGCACGACGCGGCCGTCGGCGCTTTCCTCGACAAATAGAAACCGCGGTGCGGAATCGCTGGTGTCGCGCAGCCAGTCGGGCTGCTCAACAACAACGGCCACCGTTTTGTGGGGTTGGAAACTCATGTTTTAGTGCTGGATGACTGAATTTAAGGGGCGCAAGTTTACCGGATTTCCCCACAAATTGCTCGCTCGACGTCCCGACACTCCCATTGCAGCGGCAAAGCATGGATAATGGTCGGCCGTTAGGTTTTACATTCAAGGACAGAGCCATGAGCAAGACTGCACCTGAAGGTGTACTGACGCATCTGGATGCCGGGGGTAACGCCCGGATGGTGGATGTGAGTGAAAAAGCGATTACTAACCGTGTTGCGGTCGCCGCCGGAGAGGTCAGTATGCAATCGCAGACACTATCGCTGATAGCCAGTGGCGGACATGCCAAGGGCGATGTGCTGGCGGTCGCTCGGGTGGCAGGCATCATGGCTGCCAAAAAGTGTCCCGATCTGATCCCGCTCTGCCATCCTCTGCTGTTGAATTCCGTTGATGTGAGTTTTGATCTGGACACAGACAATAATCGTGTGCTGATCGAAGCACGTTGCGGACTGGATGCCAAAACAGGGGTCGAGATGGAGGCGTTGACAGCAGTATCTGTCGCCGCGCTGACTCTTTACGATATGTGCAAGGCAGTCGATAAAAACATGGTCATAGGCGATATAAGGCTGATTTCCAAGACTGGCGGCAAATCAGGCGACTTCAAGCGGATTGCAGATTGATCTGAACCAGCAGATGAAGAACAGGATTGAATTTTAATGTTGAACTTACAGTACTTTGCCAGTGTCAGGGAGCAGCTCGGCCGCGAGTCTGAGCAGCTGGATTTGCCAGCAGATGTAACTACCGTTGCGGATCTGGCGGCCTGGCTGGCAGAGCGCGGTGCGCCATGGGCATTGCTGACTGATGCGCAGCAGGTTCTGGTTGCCGTTGATCAGGAAGTTGTGGATCGTGAGCGAACCTTGACCGGACAGGAAGAGGTAGCCTTCTTTCCGCCGATGACGGGAGGTTAGGATGTCTGCGCAGGAAATATTCGATGTGCGTGTGCAGACGGCTGATTTCGACGTGGCACACGAATATCAGGGCATTATCGCGGATGCAGGTAATCCGGGTGCGGTCGTCATGTTCAGCGGGCTGGTCAGGGATGTCGCACCGGGTTCAGGAACTGATGGCCAGGCTTCGGCCGCAGCGGGGCAGTCGCTGACGCTTGAGCATTACCCGGGCATGACCGAGAAGGCGTTGCGGGCTATTGTCGAGCAGGCCAGAGCACGTTGGCCACTGCAGGCCGTGCGTGTGGTACATCGTGTAGGTAAACTGCTGCCGCACGATCAGATTGTGCTGGTGTTGACAGCCAGTGCGCACCGCGAGGCCGCATTTGCGGCTGCGGAATTCATCATGGACTATCTTAAAACGTCCGCTCCTTTCTGGAAGAAGCAGCGTTTTGGTGAGCAGAGCGAATGGGTGGCATCACGCCAGTCGGATTACCAGCGGGCGGCGCGCTGGGAAAATAAGCCGGCAGACGAGTAGCCAGTCTGAACGAAGCAGCAATGCTCAGCGCCACCAGCGCTCAGGCAGTTCTATCATTCGCCATTCGCCGGGACTCAGACTGCCCAGTGTCCAGTCACCGATCTGATATCGAATCAGCCGCAGTGTTGGATATCCCACTGCCGCCGTCATGCGCCTTACCTGCCTGTTCCGACCTTCGGTTATCGTGAGCTGCACCCAGCTGTCGGGTATCTGCTTGCGGACCCGTATCGGCGGCACACGCGGCCACAAATCTGTTGGTTCGATCAGTTCGGCCTGCGTCGGTCGAGTGGGGCCGTCCTTCAGCACTATGCCATTGCGCAGCTGCATGAGTGCCTTGTCGTCGGGAATGCCCTCTACCTGTGCCCAGTAAGTTTTGGCAAGTTTATAGCGCGGTTCAGCAATTCGATGCTGGGTCTGACCATCGTCGGTCAGCAACAGCAGACCTTCCGAGTCCTTATCGAGTCGTCCGGCCGGATAGAATCCCGGCTTGTCGATATAGTGAGCAAGAGTCTGTTCCGGCACATCGCCAGTGAACTGGGACAGAACGTTGAAGGGCTTGTTGAACAGTATGAGATTTGGCATGCGCGCAAGTATAGCCAAAACTGGTGAGTAAAAAGTTTTTTATCTCAATTCGATGGTCAGAACGAGGAGGAGGGGCTTGTGTGTGAGCTGAGGCGGGAGCCTGTTCGGCTCCCGCCGACTCGTCAGGCTTGTGATTGTGCGACAGGTTTGATGTTGGTCGCGTGAAGGCCCTTTGGACCTTCCAGGGTTTCAAAGGTTACGGTTTGACCTGCTTTCAGGGTTTTATATCCGTCCATACCGATCGCCGAATAGTGGGCGAACAGATCACCGCCACCGTCGTCTGGAAGAATAAAACCAAAACCTTTAGCGTTGTTGAACCATTTAACTTGCCCCATTGCCATCGTAATACTCCATTGCACGTATAGTTCTAATTTTAATTGTGTTACACGCCAGGTATGACCTGAGTGTTAATCCTTAACGTATGTAAGTCGTCCCTGCAAGGCTTTATTATTCATCATTTTTGTCTAATTGCAACAGTCTGTAATATGGAAGTAGACTGAAGTGGCGTGTGATAATGTGGCTCTGAAATAAATATACGCCTGCGTCGATCTTTGCAAATAGCATCTTTGTTGGCAATCACAGGCGATCAGCCAGAAATCAGATAGAGAGAAACAGCACAACATGCGCAGTATTTTCGCTCAGTCGCCAGACGGCCAGAAACCCGATCAGCACTCGGATCGCGGGCTGGCGACGGCGGCTGACAAGCCCAAACTCGCCAAGCCACCGTTATACAAAGTTTTACTTATGAACGACGACTACACACCCATGGAATTTGTGGTGGGGGTGCTGGTAGAGTTCTTTCAGATGCCGGTGGAAAAGGCGACCCAGATCATGTTGAAGGTCCACACCGAGGGGAAGGCCGTCTGTGGCGTTTACAGTCGCGATGTCGCCGAAACCAAGGCTCAGCAGGTCAATGAGTTTTCGCGCGAGAACCAGCAACCATTGCTTTGCCACGTTGAAGTTGATCAGTAGGGGAGGAAGACATCATGCTCAGCCGTGATCTGGAAGCGACCTTGAATGCCGCGTTTGCGAATGCGCGCAGCAAACGTCACGAATACATGACCGTAGAACACCTGCTGTTGTCATTGCTGGACAATGATCTGGCGATTGATGTGCTGCTGCATTGCGGAGCGGATATTTCCCGTCTGCGTGCTGGCCTGGTGGACTATATTGAAGCTACCACGCCGGTTCTTGCCGAGCATGACGAGGAGCGTGACACTCAGCCGACACTCGGATTCCAGCGTGTGCTGCAGCGTGCCGTCTTCCACGTGCAGTCCTCCGGCCGCCAGGAAGTCAGCGGCGGCAATGTGCTGGTTGCCATCTTTAGCGAACAGGAGAGCCAGGCGGTGTACCTGCTGAGTCAGCAGGAAATCGCCCGCCTTGATGTGGTCAACTACATCAGTCACGGTATCAGCAAGCAGCAGGGTGACTCGCCAGATCCCGAAAAATCAGAGCAGGAAGGCACTGAAGAAGAGGGCAGCGGTTCCGCCAGTGCACTGGAAAACTATGCCACCAACCTCAATGAGCTGGCCCGACAGGGTCGCATTGATCCGCTGATTGGCCGCGACAAAGAAGTACTGCGCCTGATTCAGATATTGTGTCGACGACGCAAGAACAATCCACTGTTGGTGGGCGAATCCGGTGTCGGTAAAACGGCAGTAGTTGAAGGTCTGGCCCGTATGGTGGTCGAAGACCAGGTGCCGGATGTCCTCAAGGGGCATGTGATCTATTCGCTGGATATGGGTGCATTGCTGGCTGGCACCAAGTACCGTGGTGATTTTGAAAAACGCTTCAAGACACTGCTGGCTGAGTTGAAGAAACAGCCGGAATCCGTTCTTTTTATTGATGAAATTCATACCATCATCGGTGCCGGCGCGGCTTCGGGCGGTGTCATGGACGCCTCCAATCTGCTGAAACCCATCCTGACGTCGGGTGACTTACGCTGCGTGGGTTCGACTACCTATCAGGAATACCGTGGCATCTTTGACAAAGACAGGGCGCTGTCACGGCGGTTTCAGAAAATCGATATCGAAGAACCGGATGTGGAAACGACCTACAAGATTCTCAAAGGCCTTAAGTCGCGCTTTGAGGCACACCATGATCTTCGCTACAGCGATAACGCGCTGCGTGCGGCCTCAGAGCTTGCAGGACGCTACATCAATGACCGCTATATGCCAGACAAGGCAATCGATGTAATTGACGAGGCGGGCGCCTGGCAGCGTCTGCAGCCTGATAGCAAACGCAAGAAGCTGATACAGGCACCCGACATGGAGCGTGTTGTTGCGTCAATTGCGCGTATCCCGCCGCAGCACGTGACATCCTCTGATGTTGAAGCCCTGCGTGGTCTGGAAGCCAACCTGAAGATGGTGGTATTTGGTCAGGATGAGGCCATTGAATCACTGGCAACGGCTATCAAGCTGTCGCGCGCCGGTCTCAACACGCCGGACAAGCCGATCGGCTCCTATCTGTTTGCCGGTCCTACTGGTGTTGGTAAGACCGAAGTCAGCCGTCAGCTGGCGCGAATTATGGGGATTGAGTTGTTGCGTTTCGATATGTCCGAATACATGGAGCGACACACCGTGTCGCGCCTGATCGGTGCGCCCCCCGGATACGTCGGTTTTGATCAGGGCGGACTGCTGACCGAGGCAGTGACCAAGCATCCGCACTGTGTGCTGTTGCTGGATGAGATCGAGAAGGCGCACCCGGATGTCTTTAACATCCTGCTGCAGGTGATGGACCACGGTACCTTGACGGACAACAATGGGCGCAAGGCCGATTTCCGTAATGTCATCCTGATCATGACCACCAATGCGGGAGCCCAGGAAATGTCACGACCATCCATCGGGTTCACAGCTCAGGATCACAGCAGCGATGGCATGGAAGTCATCAAACGCAGCTTTACACCAGAGTTCCGCAACCGTCTGGATGCCGTTGTTCAGTTTGGCCCATTGCAGCCTGAGACAATCCGCACTGTGGTCGACAAGTTCCTGGTGGAGCTGCAGGTACAGCTGGACAGCAAGAAGGTCACGCTGAGTGTTGATGACAGCGCCCGCGACTGGTTTGCAGTCCATGGCTACAGCCCGCAGATGGGGGCACGTCCAATGGCTCGCTTGATCCAGGAGAAGCTGAAGAAAGCGCTGGCCGAAGAGATCCTGTTTGGCAAGCTGGCCGAGGGCGGCGAAGTCACCGTGTCCATCGTTAATGATGAGGTGGAGCTGGATATCAATCGGCGCGGCAAGAAGTCGGAAAGCCGGGCATTAAGCTCGGCAGACAGTTAGCCGCATGCAGGCCTGAGCGCTCGTTAATTAACGAGCGCGGTAGGTGATGCGACCCTTGGTCAGGTCGTAGGGTGTCAACTCTACCTTGACCATGTCGCCGGTCAGGATGCGAATGTAATTTTTGCGCATTTTGCCCGAAATATGGGCGGTCACGATGTGGCCGTTTTCGAGTTTGACGCGGAACATGGTGTTCGGAAGGGTGTCTACCACTTCGCCTTCCATTTCAATCTGGTCTTCTTTAGCCATCTAAAAGAAATTCTCACTGCTTGAAGTAAGCGCGCATTTTGCCTGAATTTTTTGTCGTTGGCAAAGCCTCGTCCGGGTTCGACTCAAAGTTAAGTCAAGCGACAAGGCAATTGTCATCAAATTGCCAGTGCTTATACTGATTGTCTTCAACGCGATTTTCGGCCAACAGCGCAAGAAACCTCTGCCTGCTCATGGGGGCGGCCCCGAGGCTGGCCAGGTGATCGGTGGGCAGCTGGCAGTCAATCAGTGTGAATGACCATTGTTGCAGCTGCCGACACAGCGCCACAAACGCCAGCTTGGATGTATTGGGCTGCCGGCTGAACATGGATTCTCCAAAAAACATCCGTCCCAGGCTGATGCCATAAAGCCCGCCAACCAGGGTTTGTTCTTGCCAGACCTCAACCGAATGGGCATAGCCCAGGTGGTACAGCTTGATATACGCCTGTTGCATGTCTTCGGTGATCCAGGTGCCGGGCTGACCATCCCGGTGCGCCGCGCACTGTTGTATGACCTGATCAAACGCACTGTCCATGGTGACACGGTAAAGTCCGCGTCGTATCAGTTTACCGAGGCTGCGAGAGCAGTGGACATCGGCTGGCTTGAGCACCATTCGGGGGTCGGGCGACCACCACAGGATAGGGCTGCTGTCATCAAACCACGGGAATATGCCCTGTCGATAGGCCGCCAGCAGCCGCTCGGGCCGCAGATCTCCACCCACTGCCAGCAGGCCTGGCGGATCCTCCAGCGCGTTGTCGGCTGGAGGAAAGTGGAGGTTGTCGGCGTGCAGCCGTGTCAGCTGCCCCATGAATCACTGATCCAGGAACTTTTCGGCGTCCAGCGCCGCCATGCAGCCAAAACCGGCAGATGTGATCGCCTGACGGTAAACGTGGTCAGCGATGTCGCCGGCAGCAAAAACACCTGGAATACTGGTTTGGGTGGCATTGCCCTCGGTGCCGCTGTGAATGGTGAGATAACCGTCTTTCATGTCCAGTTGATCAACAAAAATGTCCGAGTTTGGCTTGTGGCCAATCGCGATGAAAACGCCATCAACTGTCAGCTCCTGGCTAGCTTCGCCCTTGGTGCTGTTTACCCGGATTCCGGTCACACCCATTTCATCCCCGAGAACTTCATCAAGCACATGGTCCCAGAGCAGGGTGACTTTGCCTTCTTTGGCCTTGGCAAACAGTTTGTCCTGCAGGATCTTTTCTGCTCGCAGGCTGTCACGGCGGTGGACCAGTGTCACGTGAGAGGCGATATTGGACAGGTAAAGCGCCTCCTCAACGGCAGTGTTGCCGCCGCCAATAACCGCGACAGGCTTGTTGCGATAAAAGAAGCCGTCACAGGTGGCGCAGGCGCTGACACCCTTGCCCATAAACGCGGTCTCTGACTCAAGGCCCAGATACTGGGCAGATGCACCCGTCGCGATGATCAGTGCGTCACAGGTGTAGATGCCATTGTCACCATGCAGGGTAAACGGGCGCTGCTTCAGGTCAGCCTTGTTGATGTGATCAAACACGATCTGTGTGTTGAAGCGCTCAGCATGGCGCTGCATACGTTCCATCAGAGCAGGTCCCTGCAGGCCTTCCACATCCCCAGGCCAGTTGTCGACATCCGTGGTAGTGGTCAATTGACCACCCTGAACCATGCCAGTGATCACCAGGGGAGAGAGGTTGGCGCGTGCGGCGTAAACGGCTGCGGTATATCCAGCGGGTCCGGAGCCCAGGATGATCAGGCGATGATGCTGCTTGTCGGTCATAATGTGGAGTTCCTGCATGGTTTTTGGAAAAGCTTGCGATTATACATCTATGGAGACTGGCATAGCGATTATCAAGGGTTTGAGTGTGCTATGCTGCGCCCAATATGGCAGTGGGTTTTTCTCGAACTGGAATAATGCTTGTCTTGCTCCGTATAATTCTGGAAAATGAATTAAATTGATTCTGCAGGTTTCTGAAAAGTTTTAAAAATATGTCCAAACAAAAGACCGCCAAGGACGACGGGATGGCCAGCCTGTCACAACGTATAGCCCGCGAGGGGACCCTCATTGCGGCTTTTCTGCTGGGCCTGTTTTTGTTGATTGCGCTGCTCAGTTACTCTCCGGATGATCCCGGATTTACCACCACGGGCACCGGTGAGCCGGTACAGAATGCGGTCGGCAATATGGGCGCCTGGCTGGCCGACATTTTGCTGCACATGCTGGGTTACTTCGCATATGTCCTGCCATTTGCCCTGGGCTTCAAGGTTTACAGGCTGTTCCGAAAGTCCGATGCGGACCAGGCGTTCTCATGGGGCGTTGTATCCATAAAGGTAGCCGGTATTGTGCTGCTGATCATTGGCGCCTGCACTCTCGCTACGCTGCACTTCAGTATTCCTACTGATAGCACCTGGCCTGCAGGCGGTCTGATTGGCGCAGCAATGGCGGATGCCAGCATTCCAGTGCTGGCCATGCTTGGCAGTACCCTGGTGTACCTGGCAATCTTCCTGTTTGGTCTGACGGTGACCTTTGAGATTTCCTGGCTTTCAGTTGTGGATGCTATTGGTTACTGGACGATTCATGGGGTTGCCCGGGCACGAGAGCAGTTTGCTGACTGGCAGGAAAAGCGCGCAGAAGCTGGTAAGGTAAAACAGGCAGTAGAACGGCGCCGCAAGGCTCTGGATGTGCGTATCGAGAAAGAGAAAGTGCGCACGCCGCCCAAGATTGAACCGGTGATCAGTGCACCGCCGCCACGCAGCAAGCGGGTCGAGAAGGAACGCCAGGGCACGCTGTTTACCGGCAGCAACCCGGGTGAGCTGCCGGCAATCGGTCTGCTTGACGAAAACCGCAATGCCGGCAAAAAGGGTTATTCCACCGAGTCGCTGGAAGCGATGTCAAAACTGCTGGAGTTGAAATTGCAGGACTTTGGCATTGATATCGAAGTTACGTCGGTGCATCCGGGACCGGTGATTACCCGTTTCGAAGTGCAGCCGGCCCCTGGTGTTAAGGCCAGTCGCATCACCAGCCTGGGCAAGGATCTGGCGCGGTCCCTGGCCGTCATTAGCGTGCGTGTGGTCGAGGTTATCCCAGGCAAGACTGTCATCGGGATCGAGATCCCCAATGAACAGCGCGAAATGATCCTGCTAAGCCAGGTGCTGGCGTCGCCGGAGTTCGACAAGGCGCAGTCCGCGCTGAGTATGGCGCTGGGGCACGATATTGTTGGCAAACCGGTCATCGTAGACCTTGCCAAGATGCCTCACCTGCTGGTGGCAGGTACCACAGGCTCAGGCAAGTCGGTGGGCATCAACGCCATGATCCTCAGCCTGCTTTACAAGTCGACACCGGAACATGTCCGGATGATCATGATCGACCCCAAGATGCTTGAACTGTCCGTGTATGACGGGATTCCTCACCTGCTGACACCAGTTGTAACTGACATGAAGGATGCCGCGAATGCGCTGCGCTGGTCGGTAGCCGAAATGGAGCGACGCTACAAATTGATGTCTGCACTGGGCGTGCGGAATCTGGCGGGCTACAACAAAAAAGTCCAGGATGCGATTAAAGCGGGTGAGCCTATCATTGACCCTATCTGGAAACCCGATCCAATGGCGTTGCAGGATGACCAGGAAGCTCCACCCCTTGAACCGTTGCCTAATATAGTGGTGATTGTCGACGAACTTGCTGACATGATGATGGTAGTTGGCAAGAAAGTTGAAGAGTTGATCGCGCGCATCGCGCAGAAGGCAAGGGCCGCCGGTATTCACCTCATCCTTGCCACACAGCGGCCCTCCGTGGACGTGTTGACTGGTCTGATCAAGGCCAATATCCCGACCCGACTGTCATTTATGGTGCAGTCCAAAGTGGACTCCCGCACGATTCTGGGTGAAGGCGGCGCTGAACAGCTGCTGGGCAATGGCGACATGCTGTTTCTGCCTCCCGGTGGTGGCCTGGCCAAACGCGTGCACGGTGCCTTTGTCAGTGATGAAGAAGTACACCGTGTCGTGGCTGACTGGAAACAGCGTGGCGAGCCGGTCTATATCGAAGAGATCACCCAGGGTGTCGAAGACCGCGAAATGAATATGGGTATGGGTGGCGGCAGCGGCGAAGGCGGCGAAGAAGATGATGCGCTTTATGATGAAGCCGTAGCGTTTGTGACCGAGTCCCGCAAAGCGTCTATATCGGCAGTGCAGCGTAAGTTGCGAATTGGTTACAACCGCGCCGCCCGGATGATCGAGGCGATGGAAGCAGCCGGTGTAGTGTCGGAAATGGGCGCCAATGGTAGTCGTGAAGTACTTGCTCCGCCGCCACCCCGATAAACAGGATTACCGGCCAGGCTGATAGCCCTGGCCCTGTGAGCGATTCAATGATGAAGTTCTCTAAATTTGTTCCTGTCCTGCTGGTCAGCTGCCTGATCGCACTGCCTGCCGCGAGCTCGCAGTCTGCAGATGAGTCCAGCTCATCAATGGCCGCGGCTGACGATACCGCCTTGCTGCAGACCATGCTGTCTGATCTGAGCACGTTTCGTGCTGACGTCCGGCAACTGGTGATGGAGTCCAGTGGCAGTGTGCTGGAAGAAAGTCAGATTCTGTTTATGCTCAAGCGGCCAGACGGATTTTACTGGGAGACGCTGCAGCCGTTTCCGGAGTTGATTGTCACCGACGGTGAATCTCTCTGGAATTATCAGCCCGATCTGCTGCAGTTGACCATTGATGACTGGCAGACCGATCAGTCAGAGCTCGCTGCCCAGCTGCTGGGCGGTCAGATAAATGCCGTTGCTGAATCCTACGCAATCGAAGCTGTGGCTATCGAGGGACAGCCCGGGAGCGCAGAGTTTTATCTGACGCCGCTTGATCCGTCCAGCCTCTACGAACGCGTCACCCTGTATTTCGAAAACCGCGAACCCGCCTCGATTCTCCTTGTAAGTACCAATGGACAGCGCACTTTGTGGGAGTTCTACAATCGCCAGGTCAACCTGTCTCTGGCGTCCGATCAGTTTGTTTTTCCGGTGCCAGACGATGAATTTCTTGACGTCATCGACAATCGCAGTCAAACCGCCCCGGCCCCCTGAAGTGAACCCAGATGCAAGCTGATCTTAACGAGCTTGAAGACACATCACTTGCCTCGCAGCCCCTGGCAGCCCGCATGCGGCCGCGCACACTGGAAGAATACATAGGCCAGAGTCACATCATGGGGGCAGGCAAGCCGCTGCGGCAGGCGCTAGAACGCGGTGCTCTGCACTCCATGATTTTCTGGGGCCCTCCCGGAACCGGCAAGACCACGCTGGCCCGTCTGATTGCACAGCGTGCCGATGCTGCTTTCGAAAGTCTGTCGGCCGTGCTGTCCGGAGTAAAGGACATCCGCGCCGCCGTCGACAGGGCACGTGTCAGACGGCAGCAACATGGCCGCGCAACCCTGCTGTTCGTTGATGAGGTGCACAGATTCAATAAGAGCCAGCAGGATGCGTTTTTGCCGCACATCGAAGATGGCACACTGATATTTGTTGGTGCTACCACTGAAAACCCGTCGTTTGAGCTGAATAACGCCCTGTTGTCCAGAGCCCGCACCTATGTGCTGAAAAGCCTGAGTGATGAAGAGTTGCTGCAGGTGCTGGCTGCGGCACTCGCCGACGCTGACAGGGGGCTGGGCCGGCGCGCGCTGCAACTGGATGAAGCAGCGATGTCCCGACTGGCCGCAACAGCCGACGGCGATGCGCGGCGAGCCCTGAATCTGCTGGAGATTGCTTCTGATCTGGTTGAGGATGGTGGCACTGTAGATGATTCCATTCTGGACCAGGTGCTGCAGGGATTCAGCCGCCGCTTTGACAAGGGTGGTGATGTGTTCTACGAGCAGATTTCAGCCCTTCACAAAGCCGTGCGAGGCTCATCACCGGATGCGGCACTCTACTGGATGGTGCGGATGCTCGACGGCGGTTGTGATCCGGTCTATGTGGCCCGCCGGCTGGTTCGCATGGCCAGTGAGGACATAGGCAATGCCGACCCCAGGGCGCTGCAACTGGCCATGAATGCCTGGGATGCGCAAACCCGGCTGGGCAGCCCGGAGGGAGAACTGGTGCTGGCTCAGGCAGTTATCTACCTGGCAGCGGCACCCAAGAGTAACGCGGTTTACATGGCGTTTAATGACGTTCAGGCCGATATAGCCGCACAACCGTCCTATGAGGTGCCTGAGCACCTGCGTAACGCACCAACTCGTCTGATGAAGGATATGCAGTATGGTGCTGAGTATCGCTATGCTCACGATGAGCCTGGCAGTTATGCCGCCGGCGAGAACTATTTTCCAGAGCCACTGAAGGACAGGCAGTACTACCAGCCGGGCAGCAACGGTCTGGAGCTTAAAATTGCGGAGAAACTGGCACATCTGCGTACCCTTGATGCAGCCAGCCCAACGCAGCGTTATGCAAAGCAGGGACGTGCTTCCTCAGGAGGGCGTAAATGAACCTGTGGCTGGTAATCGCTCTTGGCGGTGCTTTTGGTGCCGTTGGTCGCTACGCACTTATGCAGTGGGTCACGCGGGCCACGGCTTCTCTGGGACCGATTGGCCACAGCCTGCCGTGGGGCACACTGGCCGTGAATGTATTAGGGTCGGCATTGATTGGCGTGCTGTACGTATTGTTCGCTGAGAAGCTCGCCGTATCCGAGACAGTCAGGGGGCTCTGGGTAGTTGGTTTGCTGGGAGCCTTCACGACCTTTTCAACATTTTCGCTGGATACAGTATTGTTGATGGAGCAGGGCCAACTGGCCCAGGCAGTGGCCTACACGTTCATGAGCGTGGTGCTGTGTGTATTGATGGCATGGCTCGGCATAGCCTTGATGCGCCTGCTGACGTAAAATCACGCCCCTGACGCGGTACGCCTGTACTCGAACGCTAATTTATCAAGGACAATTGTTTCATGTTAGACCCTAGATTACTGCGCAATAACCCGGAACAACTGAAGGCCGGTCTGGCCAAGCGCGGCGTGACGGTTGACCTGCCAGCATTGCTGGAGATGGACAACCAGCGCAAGGCGCTGCAACTGGAAACCGAGCAGCTGCAGAACGAGCGCAACCAGAGTGCCAAGCTGATTGGCAAGGCCAAGGCGGCAGGCGAGGATGTTGCGCCGCTGCTGGCTCAGGTCAGTGATCTTGGGGATAAGCTGGATCAGGCCAAAAAAGCGCTGGCAGAGGTACAGGAGGCGTTCAATGCAGCCTGGATTGCGCTGCCAAACCTGCCGCAGGACGACGTGCCGGCCGGTCGTGATGAACAGGATAACGTCGAGATTCGACGCTGGGGCACGCCACGCGCATTCGACTTCAAACCCAGGGATCATGTTGACCTGGGCGAACATGACGCCAGGCACGGCCTGGCCATGGATTTTGCTGCAGCGACCAAGCTGACCGGCTCTCGTTTTGTTGTAATGCGCGGCAACATGGCGCGCCTGCATCGGGCGCTGATCCAGTTCATGCTCGACCAGCACACACTGCAGCACGGTTACGAGGAAGTGTACGTTCCCTACATCGTCAACACGGACTCGTTGACCGGTACCGGCCAGCTGCCCAAATTTGCCGAAGATCTGTTCCATCTGGATGGCGAGCAGAACTATTACCTGATCCCGACTGCTGAAGTGCCTGTTACCAATCTGGTGCGCGGCGAGATTGTAGCTGCCGAACAGCTGCCGGTTCGTTATGTCTGTCACACGCCCTGTTTCCGCAGTGAAGCCGGCAGTTATGGCCGGGATACACGGGGCATGATCCGCCAGCACCAGTTCGAAAAAGTGGAGCTGGTACAGATGGTGCGGCCGGATCAGTCTGATCGCGCGCTTGAAGAACTTACAGGGCATGCAGAGCGCATTCTGCAGCTGCTCGAACTGCCTTACCGGGCCATGCAGCTTTGTGGTGGTGACATGGGCGCCAGCGCTGCACGTACCATAGACCTTGAAGTATGGCTGCCTTCGCAGGATTGTTATCGGGAGATATCTTCCTGCAGTAACTTCGAGGACTATCAGGCACGTCGCATGCAGGCGCGCTGGCGCAATCCGGAAACCGGCAAGCCAGAGCTGTTGCACACACTGAATGGATCAGGCCTGGCGATCGGACGGACTCTGGTAGCCATCCTGGAGAATTATCAGCAGGCGGACAGCAGCATCAAACTGCCATCGGTGCTGGTGCCCTATATGGGAGGCGTTGAGACGCTTTAAGTAATGGATTACCTGCCGCTGTTCATGAACGTCACTCACCGTCGCTGCCTGCTGGTTGGCGCCGGTGAGGTGGCCAGCCGCAAAGCGGCATTATTGAGTCGCTGTGGCGCGCATCTTGTCGTCGTCGCCCCCTGGATAAGTGATGACGTGCGCGCACTCGCTGCGCAAACGGAGCTTGAGCTGCATGAGCGGCCATTTCAGGATGGGGATCTTGAAGAGGTCGATCTGGTCATAGCCGCCACCGATGATCCGGCGGTCAACATCAGAGTTTCGGAACTTGCCAGGCAGCGTCGTCTTCCTGTGAATGTTGTCGATCAGCCGGAGCTTTGCAGTTTTATTGTGCCCGCCATCGTGGACCGCTCACCGGTGGTCATTGCGATTTCTACAGGTGGCAGTTCACCCGTGCTAACCCGACGCATCAAGGAACAGATAGAGATTCTGTTGCCTGCCGCCTACGGAAGACTGGCTGCCATGCTAGGTGGCTGGCGTTCTAGCGTAAAAGAGCGATTCGAAAGCTTCTCTGACCGCACGCGCTTCTGGGAATCACTGCTGAGTGGTATTTTGCCCGACAAAGTACTGCAGGGCCGGGACGACGAGGCTATTGAGCTGTTTGAGAACGCTCTGAAGCAGGGATTCGACGAGGCTCAGACCGGCGAAGTGTATCTGGTTGGTGCAGGTCCGGGTGATCCGGATCTGCTCACACTGAAGGCTCTGCGCTTGATGTATGCGGCAGATGTGGTGCTGTTTGACCGGCTGGTGTCACCCGAGATCATGAAGCGCGTCCGACCCGATGCCGAACGCGTATTTGTTGGCAAGGAGGCCAAGCATCACCCCGTTCCGCAGGAAGAGATAAATGATCTGCTGGTGCGTCTGGCGAGTGAGGGCAAGAAGGTACTGCGCCTGAAAGGCGGTGATCCCTTCATTTTCGGGCGAGGTGGTGAGGAAATTGACAGACTGACTGAGGCGGGCATTCCATTCCAGGTGGTGCCGGGAATCACCGCTGCTTCAGGTTGCTCCGCCTACGCGGGTATTCCGCTGACACATCGTGATTTTTCCCAGTCGGTGCGGTTTGTCACAGGGCACCTGAAAAACGATCAACCGGATCTCGACTGGCAGGCGCTGGCGGCAGAGCAGCAGACGCTTGTGATCTACATGGGCCTGCTGACACTGCCGCTAATCTGTGAACAGTTGCTGAGTCATGGCATGAGCACTGATATGCCAGTAGCTGTGATAGAGCAGGGCACGTTGCCTCAGCAGCGTGTGGTCAAGGGGACACTGACCAGTATCGCAGACAAGGTGGCGGCTGCCGAGGTCAGGGCGCCTGCCATCATCATCATTGGCCAGGTGGTTCGCCTGCAGAATCAACTGGCGTGGTTTGGCTCTGACTGAGCTTGAGCCGCAGCGCCGGCAGGTAGGCAGCCAGTGTCACAGCGCGGGCAAAGACGTATATCACAAACGCTGCCCACAGGCCGGTCACCTGGTAGGCCTGCGTCAACACCAGACTGGCGCCTAGAAACACCGCTACGGACATGATCGAGGCGTTGCGCATCTGACGCGTCTGGGTTGTGCCGATGAATATGCCGTCCAGCTGGAACGCCGCAAACGCCAGCGCGACATAAAGCGCGGCCAGCGGTAGCCCCTCACTGGCTGCCAGCCTTACAGCGTCATGCTGGTTCAACAGCGCCACAAAAAATTCTCCGGCAAACCAGATGATGGCGGCAAGAAGCACGCTGCTGCCAGCTGCCAGTTCGGTACTGCGCCACATTGCCTGATCAAAGTTCTGCAGATCGCCAGCTCCCATTGCTTCACCGACCAGGGCTTCTGCAATATAGGCATAGGCATCGAGGAAAAACGCTGAAAAAGAGATTAGTTGTAACAGAATATGGTTGGCCGCCAATACATCATCACCAAACTGTGCACTTTGTCTGACGAACCAGGCAAAGCTGGCCACCATCAGAATCGTCCTGATCATGATGTCACGATTGACACTTAAAGTTTGTCGAAGGGATTTTAAATCCTTCAGTTTTTCCCAGGGTAGCAGGGGAAATTTATTGCGATCCGGCAGAGCTCTGATCACTACGATCAGCGCAACACCCAGGGTAATCCACTCGGCGATCAATGTGCCCAGTGCAATGCCAACAACGCCCATTTGCAAAACCCCGGCGAACAGGATGTCCAGTATCACATTTAATCCGTTCATCAAGATCTGCACAAACAGCAGCGTTTTGCTTTTTCCGAGTCCAATCAGGCACCCCATAAGGGCAAACAGTGCCAGTGCGGCCGGAGCGCCCCAGATTCGCATGTGGATGTAGTCATGTGTCAGTGTCTCTACAGCGACACTTCCCTGGAGAAGAGTGATAGAAATGCTGCTTAGAGGGTATTGCAGGATAATTAACAGACAGCCAATTATTGTTCCGAGAAACACGGCTCGCCACAGTGCTGCACGTATTTCCAATGCGTTTCTGGCACCAAGGGCCTGCGCCACGAAGCCGGTTGTGCCCATCCGCAGAAAACCGAAGCTCCAATAGGCAAAACTGAAAACGATTGCGCCAAATGCAATGGCGCCAAGTGCCTCAAGTGAACCAAAGTTTCCGATGACTGCGGTGTCAGATAGTCCCAGTAGCGGAACTGACGCGTTGGCCAGCATGACTGGCCAGGCGCGCCGAAGAATTGTGCGACGTGTAACCGGAACGCTCATTCAGTCTATGAGGTGGTAGTGATCGCGAAGAATGTTGATGATTTCCGCTTTTGGATTGTCCGGGACGTAAACGTGTTGGCCGGTGATTTTTTCTGCCATTTTGATGTACGTGCGTGACACGTCCAGCAGAGCCTGTTGTGGCAGGGCGTTGTCGCGTGCCAGAGCAAGGCGTTCATCCATGCGGTTCTTGTTAAGCAGGATATCGGGGTCTGGAAAGTGATTCAGCAGGAACTGACGGAATGCTTCCTTGGATTGCTCGACAATCTGTCCCTGCCGAAAGTCCCCACCATTCCATATCCGTGAGGAGTCGGGTGTGCCTACTTCGTCCATGTAAATAAGCCGTTGCTGGCCATGGCGATCCGTGACATAACCGAATTCAAATTTGGTATCGACAAATATCTGGTCGATAGAGGAGAGTTCTTCGCTTATTGCAGCAAAGCCTTCGGCCAACAGCTTTTCGTAAAGCGCAATGTCGTTTTGCGTCTTAAAGCCGAAGGCAGCGTAGTTGTCCTGAATATCCTGACGTGAAATGTTTACATCGTCGGCTTCCGGGACCCCAGGAATGCCCTTCAATATGCCTTTGGTGGAAGGCGTAATCAGCAGCTCTGGCAGACGCTGGTTCTTTTGCAGTCCTTCTGGCAGCTGATTGCCACAGAAATCGCGCTCACCGTTGGCGTAGGCCCGCCACATTGAGCCGGTGATGTATTGCCGGCAGATGGCTTCGATCCTGACCGGTTGTGCCTGCTGTACGATCCATACAAAGGGGTGGGGAATATCCACAATATGCGAGTCTGCCAGCCCTTCATTACGAAACAGGCTGAACCAGTGACTGGCGATGGCATTTAACGCCGCACCCTTGCCCGGTACGCCATCCAGTCCACCTTCTGCGTGCCATATGCAATCGAATGCAGACAGCCGATCACTGATAACCATCACGGCCAGCGGCGCATCAGCCCGAACCGGGTAGTCGCGTTCGCGGATCAGTCTTGCGCTGTCCTCGGCGGTAAGCCAGTACACAGAGCGTACCTTGCCGCTGTGGACCGGGCGGTTTGTTCGGATGGGGAGGTCGTCATTGACGGCCAGAACGCTGTTGGCATAGGTCATGGTTGTTATTCAACTCGCAGTTTGGAGGTCGGTCAGGCGCCGAGACTTTTCATTCAGTCTCGCCTGAAGCCAAATCATAGCAGAAAGCCAAAGTCGAATGCTGTCTAGAAACAATTTGCAGGGCGGGGCAGTCCAGCCAGTTTGCTGACAGTCAATGCCGGCTTGCCTCCAAACAGCTTCATCAAATAGATACTGCGCCCTTTGTCAGGGCCAGCGCGTTGTGCCACCAGGCGGACCAGCGCGCGAGTGGCAGGGGCCAGGCCGGTTTCGTCATAGAACTGCTGGACCAGGTGGATGATTTCCCAGTGTGCGTCTGTCAGCGAGATGTTTTCGTTGTTTGCCAGCGTGCCGGCGACCTCGATGCTCCAGTCATCCAGAGAGCGCAGGTAGCCGTCCTTGTCCAGCGGTATGCGGCGGCCATCAGGCAGGGATAGTGCATTCATGTCAGGACCAGGTGACCGAATTCTGGTGGCTGCAGACCAGTGTCACGAAGTCGTCGTAGCCTGCGGCCTTTGCGCCAGACGTTGACAGGGCCTGCTCCAGGCCACGAGCCTTCGCGTCTTCTGCCAGCACGTAATACGCCACTTTCAGCACGGCCAGAGCCTGCTGATTCTGAAGCACTAAAACGCCGTCCTGAGTAAAAAGGATGCTGTCGCCATCACGACAGACAGACAGGCATTGTTCCAGTGATTTACCGGAGAAAGGCGACTGGTTGATGATATGCAGGGTGCTCATAATGCGACCAGTACATCCGATTCGTGAATCAGCGTGGCCAGCTGTTCAGTCGAAACAGATTCGGCATCGATAGCCAGGCCTTCGAGAGACAGATTACGATGCTGCAGGGATGCCGCATCAACATAGACTGATTCGATGCCATAAAGCGGCAGCGCTGTTAGCGCGGCGGAGGTGTTTTTGGCCAGAATGTCAGCGGGTTGCTGGTCCGGAAGCAGCTGAAATATGCCATCTGACATGAAAATCAGTTGCACATTCTGCTCGAAGACTGCGGCGGACAAGGCCATGTCCAGAGCAGCTTTGGCTTTGCTGCTACCGTATGGTGCTTGCTGGATCAGCAGGGTTATAGTGCGTGTTTTGCTCATGGCTGGTTTGATCCCTGATCTTTAAAAGCTGACCAGCCGATCGGAGTTTATACAGGCATCCACCCATTGCCCCAGGCCGGAAATGTTGAAACCTTTTGCCAGATTGGCGGCAGGCCTTTCGTAGCGTTCAGCTTCCTCTTCGTTGAGTAGCCCGCGTTTCAGCGCTGATGCCACACAGACCACAGCGTCCAGATCGTGCTGCTGGATCAGTTCCTGCCATGCTGCTCTGAGATCGTATTCATCCTGCGGGACAACGGCGAGATTTGTGCCAGTACCGACACCCTGTTCGTAGAAAAACAGCCGGTAAATTTCGTGTCCTGCATCAAGAGCTGCACGTGCGAAGCTCAAGGCGGACTGGTTGGATTGATTCTCGCCCGGTGCGGACATGATAAGCAGACTGATTTTCACAGCGGTTTCTCAGTTGTGTGCTGGCTGGCTGTAATTGATAGCTGCGTATTATGCACGATTACCACCCAGTAACAAAAAGCCCCGGGGAAACCGGGGCTATTGAGTTAGCAAAAGACTATTGAGGTTGAGCTTGCAGGCTGCCGATGGGTGTAACCACTGGCAGCCGTATGTCAAGAGTGCCTTACTCTTCGCCGCCGAATGCTGTCAGCAGATTCAGCAGACTGATGAAGATGTTGTACAGCGAAACGTAAAGGGTAACGGTAGCCAGAATGTAATTGCGCTCACCGCCATTTATGATCGCGCCAGTCTGCATCAGGATAGCGGCGCTGGAGAACAGCATGAAGGCGCCTGACAGGACCAGTTGCAGGGCCGGAATCTGCAGGAACAGATTGGCTACGAACATGGCCAGAATGACAAAGAAACCTGCCATCATGAAACCGTTCAGGAAGCTGAAGTCCTTACGGGAGATTAACGCGTAGGCTGACAGACCCAGGAAAATGAACGCGGTGCCACCCATGGCCGTCATGACCAGCTGGCTGCCATTGGCGGTTGCAGTGTAGTAACCGAGGATAGGGCCCAGTGTATACCCCATAAAACCGGTCAGTGCGAAAACGGACAACAGGCCCCAGGCACTGTCAGAAAGCTTGTGCGTGAGGAACAGCAATCCGTAGAAGCCGATCAGCATGACCCAGATGTTGACGGGCGCAGCGTTGCTCGCCATTGCGAATCCGGCAGTCAGCGCGCTGAAAGCCAGCGTCAGGGCAAGCAGCATGTAGGTGTTTTTAAGAACCTTGTTGACAACAACCGCTGACTCGCGGCTCTGTGTGGTACCAATCTGGTACTGGCTCATACAGGTAAACCTCCAAAAAATACTATGGTTGACGTCCTTCAGTCGCTAATCATACCGACTGCCTACCCGAAATCAATGCATTTCGGTTTGACTTCGACCTGTTAAAAGACCGGGCAACAGGTGATTTTTATTCTGGCTGTTGACTGACGGCAAAATTGTAGTAACATGCCGCTTCTCGCGCTGCGGAGGGGTGGCAGAGCGGTTGAATGCACCGGTCTTGAAAACCGGCGAGGGTGAAAGCCCTCCGAGAGTTCGAATCTCTCCCCCTCCGCCATTTAAAGTTTCCTCGCACCACAATGCTATCCTCCGACGTCATTAGTTTCGCCACTGCCCAGCAGCGGGGAGAGATTTGAACGTAAGAGTTCGACACCTTGCACAGCAAGGTGCGACGAGCGCGCCAGCGCGAAGCCCGGAGGGTCAAACAGCCCCAAAGGCTGTTTGATCAATCTCTCCCCCTCCGCCTCACGTCGGATCTGAGACTCAAAGTAGTCCCCAATTCATTCCAACCTACATGCTAAACAATATTTGAACGCCAGAGTTCGACACCTTGCGTCATGCACGGTCAGAGTTCGGTAATCACCGTACCCTCACGGACCTGCTCGAGCCAATCCATATCCTCAAGCTGGTTGCCAGGTGTGCTGATCGCTGCCGCTGCTGCGGCCACACCATAAGCAAACGCCTCACGCACGGGCTGGCCCTGATAGAGCTTGCAGGTCATGACCGACACGAAAGCATCACCAGCTCCTGCATGGCTGACTACCTCGACACTGGGTGGCCTTGCATGCAGGTGCAGCCCGTCACGGCTGGCCAGCATCGCGCCATTGGGGCCAAGTGTCAGCACCATGTGGTCTGCCATTCCTTCAGCCAGCATTGTCTTGAGCGCTGGCAGTCTCTCAGCGGGTGACTCGCCTCCATCGTATCCAAGCGCGGAGAAATCTTCGCGGTTCAGTTTTACCAGATGGACTCCTTTGGCGAGAGCCAGGCGCAAGGGATTACCTGAGGTGTCGAGCACGACCCGGAGGTTGCGCTCATGGCATTGCTCAACAAGCTCGGCAAAAAATGAATCAGGTACAGAAGGAGGCAGGGACCCACTGATGACCAGCACTTGTGGCTGGGGGCTGAAGTCACGAATGGCTTTCTGGCAGGCCAGCCATTCATCCTTTTCCAGACGGGCACCCGGAAACACTAGATGCAATGCAAGGCCGGTGGCTTTTTCATCGAGCACGATGTTTTGAGTCGTCTCATGCGTTACTGAGACGCGCAGACAGCTTTGGCCATCCTCCTCCAGCAGTTTTGAAAGCAACTCACCGTGGAAGCCTCCGGCCGGGAAAACAGCCGTTGTGCTGATGCCCATGCGCCGGAGATTGCGAGCGACGTTGATGCCGCCACCTCCAGGTAGGTGCCGGGTGATCTGGCAACGTGTTTTACTGTCATGAAAAAACTGCTCAGTGACGGCAAACATGTCCACGGCAGGGCTCATGGTGAGAGTCAGTATCACTTGCGACTCCATTGTTCAGTGAACTGATAGCTCAATGCCTCATGCTTCACCAGATCCTGAAGAAGGGCCAGAGTGATGGCCATGCCTCCCTCAACAACGCTGTTGTGTTGTCCTGGCTGCATAGCTGTCGTTTCAGTGCCTCTGCTGCCCAAAAGCGGGGGGCGATGAACCGGCTGGCTGGCAAGGAACAGGTTGTCACGAATCTCCTGCAGCTCCCGAACACAGTCTGCGCCTTCCGGAATGGATCCCAGTATCGTGCGCAGGCGCGCGCCGAGCCGACTCTGAAGACCTGATGGCCGGCAGGCCAGCAAGGTTTCCAGCAAATAGGCGACCAGCATGACCGTGCGGGCGCTGTATTCCTGGCGCTGCTGTGCCACCTTCAGGAAGGTGAACAGGGCTTTGTTGATATCCTTTAGGGCGGTGTGTGTGCTGCTCGACTCGGTTTTTTCAAGCCAGCCCCACACCTGACTGAAGGGCAGCGTTTCCAGTTTCGGCCATTCATTCAGAGCCGCCGCCTGATGCGCGCCATGCAGAAGGTGCGAATCGTATGTCTGCGCTTCGTAGTGTGCGGCGCCATCACCGTTGAACCACGTTCCAAGCAGTTGGATGGCACCAGGCACACAGATGTTGGCGGCCAGTACCAGTTGCTGCAGAAAGACAGTGGCTACGCCGTATCCGTCCCTTTCTGTAATGGTGTCCCGGGCGCTTAATGTGACACTGACATCGACACCAAAAGGCGGAGTAACTTCGTGGCCCATGGCCTCGCGATAACGATCAAAGCTGCCGCTGTGGCGCAGTGCCTGATCCATCAGATCAACCACTGCGCCAGCGTCAAATGTCACCTGATAGTCCTGTTCGTTATCTGCGGTGTCACCACTGGCACGAAAGGGGCGCTCGCGAAAGAAGGCCGCGACGTCCTGCCACAGGGACAGGATATCCTGGCTATGTGCCTGATTGCCGTGAGGTAATGCATTGGAGATATGGAGATTTATGGTTACAGATGTCATGATCGGAATCACCTTGAATACATGAAACAAATGAAACGCAGAGTTGTTCTCTGGACTCTCTCACTCTATCACGCTGACAAGCGGAGGCCATGATGAAGATCAAGTGGGTTAAACATAGCCTGGCACTGGCAGGTGCATTATTGTTAAGTGGCACGGTCAGCGCGCAAAATGCGCTTGAATCGCAGGCTGTGCAATGGTTGCAGGAATTTGTAAGGATCGACACGATAAACCCGCCAGGCAATGAATACCGTGCGGTAGATTTTTACGCGCAGATATTTGAAGCCGAGGGCATTGAGTATGAGACCGCCGAAAGCGCCCCCGGCCGAGGCAATATCTGGGCCCGTATACCGGGTGGAGACGAACCCGGCCTGATTCTCCTGCAGCATACCGATGTTGTGCCGGCAGACCGTGAATTCTGGTCATTTGATCCGCTATCTGGCGATATCAGCGATGGCTACATTTACGGCCGCGGGACGCGCGACATGAAAGGTCTGGGCATTGCACACCTGGTCGCATTCCTGGAGCTTCACCGGTCCGGCCTGCCGCTGAATCGGGATGTCATTTTCCTGGCGACTGCCGATGAAGAGGCCGGTGGGGAATTTGGTGTCGGCTGGCTGATAGACAATCACCCTGAGATTTTTGAAGGAGTTGGCATCCTGCTCAATGAGGGCGGCGGTGGATCACGCATCGAAGACGATGTCACCTTCGGCGTGGAAGTTACGCAAAAGGTACCCGTGTGGTTACGCCTTACGGCCATCGATGAGCCCGGGCACGGCTCTTCACCCAGAGTTACCAGTTCGGTCACCCGAATTGTTCAGGCGCTGAATACGCTGATGGAAAATCCCTTCCCACCGCGGGTGATTCCGCCAGTACAGGAATATTTTGCCGGCCTGTCAGTGAACATGACATCCGAGTGGCGCGCGGCCTACGCGAATCTCGCATCGGCAATTAATGATCCCGACTTCATGCAGCGCCTGCATGCTGAGCGTCCCGGCCATCATGCACTGACACGGGACACGTGCTCCATGACCCGTTTCGAAGGTTCGAACAAGATCAATGTGGTACCGCCAACGGCCTGGGCTGAGCTGGATTGCCGTATCCTGCCAGACAAACCTGCGGCACAGTTTGTCAGCGAACTGGAGACACTGGTGTCAGAAAGTGGCGTGGAAGTTGAGGTCATCATGGCGTTCACGCCCGCCATCTCCACAACAAATTCGCGGCTGTATCGTGCTATTGAAAGTGTCACAGGAGAGTTGCACCCTGGCTCGCGTGTGCTGCCTTCTGTCAGCACCGGATTTACCGACAGTCACTTCACTCGCGACCTGGGAATCATCAGTTACGGATTTAATCCCATGATTACTGACCAGGGCGAACATACCGGCGTGCATGGCAATGATGAACGCGTACCGGAAGCGGTCTTCCGGCGCGGTGTGAGTGATTTTTACGCGGTGATCCGCAACGTGGTGTACGACTGATTAGATAAGGCGGCTGTGTAACTGACTGGCTGAAGACTGGTCAGTCAGTTACTCAGAACGCGCCAGCGGGACCCGGGAATACAACGGGACTCTGCACGCCAGTCTCCGACACACTGGAGACGCCGAAGAAGTAGTTATCGATGACAATATTCTCCAGCGTAAACTCTGAGACATCTCCAACCAGACGCGAATAGGTCCATTGCGGTTCGGTGGTCAGTCGCCAGTGTACGCCATATTGAGCGGCTCCTGGCACTTTGCTCCAGCTGAGTGTGGTATCCGGACTCACCTGACCACTGATGCTTACATCTGCAGGAGGTGCCGGTGCCCAGGCCATGGCAGCCAGGGTCACAGCATTAAGTGCGGTCAGTTTGGCTGCGTAGTCGAAGTCCACATGCTCCAGAACATCGCCATAGGCAATGCCATTTTCAACACGAATATCCTGATGCTGCCAATGGTAATGTTCATTGGTTTCCATGATGCGGACGGCCGGGAAGCCGACTTCATTAAACGGGCGGTGATGGCCGCCACGACCGAATCTGTCCAGTCGGTAAATCATCATGACATCGAGATTGGGTATGTACAGGTCAGCCATCAGGTCGATGTAGCGGGCCAGATTGCGCGACGCAGAGTCGACCTCACCTCCCTGGAAGCGACGTTGACGGGCTTCATCTTCGGTCTCAACGTAGCGGGTGCCTTCTGAAAACACGCGCGCTGTCGTGTTATTGACAACACCATTGATGCCCTGGCTGTTGCCTATCATGTCGTTGTTGATGACAGCCTGGATGTCCCAGCCTTGCTCAAGGGCATATTCAGCAAGAATGGCGCCGCCATTAAGTCCCTGTTCTTCACCCGATAGTCCGGTGTAGATGATCGATCCGGGGAACTCATACTGCGTCAGCACCCGAGCTGCTTCGAGCGTTCCAGCCAGCCCCGATGCGTTGTCGTTTGCCCCGGGGGCATCGTCCGTGTAATTCATGATGTCGGAGACCCGACTGTCGATATCACCACTCATCATGACAAAACGGTTGGTATCACGAGTACCGCGCTGAATCGCCACAACATTGACGACCTCTACGGGATCCGGTACCCGTGCAGTGCCAGATACCACATCACTCACATAAAACACCTCAAGGCAACCGCCACAGGCTTCTGAAATACTGTCGAACTCTGCTTTCAGCCAACGGCGGGCGGCGCCAATTCCGCGCGTGTCTGAGTCAGTTTCCGATAATGTATGACGTGTACCGAAGCCGGCCAGTGTGGTGATGTCACGTTCAATTCTCTCTGCTGAGGGACTGACTGCGATTTGATGCAGGGCCGCATCATCGGCAGATGCCAGGGAAGGCAATACTGCGAGTGGTGCTGCCAGCATTAGATATGCAGAGCCATGCAGGGTGGGGCGTGATGCTGAAAAACGAGAGATCGCCAGACGGATACAGTTTGTTTTCATTGAATCACCTTAGGGTCATTTACTCTTGCCGGTTTCAGGCGGCGGCCATCTGCTCGGATTCGGGTTCGGTTTTTACGATACGAATCCTGAACCAGGCAAACGCCAGCGTCATTAATGGGCTGATCAGACAGAACAGAGCCCAGGGAGCATAGGACAGGGTTGCAACGCCGAGTACGCCAGCATGATAGGCGCCACATGTATTCCAGGGAACCAGAACCGATGTCACGGTACCAGTATCTTCAAGTGTTCTGCTGAGGTTCTGCGGCGCCAGATTGGCTTGCTGGTAGGCCTGCGTGAACATTCGGCCTGGCACGACGATGGAAAGGTACTGATCCGATGCCGACACGTTGGTGACCATACAGGTTGCGCCTGTCGCCGTGACAAGTCCTGCTGCCGACTTTACGCGACTGATAAGCGCGTTCGTGATTCTGGCCAGGAAACCGGAGGCTTCCATAGCGCCACCAAAAATCATCGCGGAGAGAATCAGCCAGATGGTGTAAAGCATGCCCGCCATACCACCGGTACTGAGTAGATCATCCAGAATGGCATTGCCAGTGGGTATCGCTGTATCGCCGTAAATAGCCTGCATCAGCGTCTGGTAAGTGCCGCCTGTGGCGGCAGACAGTTCAGCAAGTAAGGGCTGTTGAAACACGAAGGCACAGATCAGACCTGCCAGGACACCCATAAACAGTGCGGGCAGGGCTGCAACTTTTTTGATGATCAGAAATATGACACCTGCCGGAACCAGCAGTAGAAGTGGGTTCAGTGTAAATTTCTCGCTGATTAATTGCTGGTAAATGGCTGTGTTGCTGGTATCGGCTGCTTCGCCGCCGGCAAACCAGCCCACCACAAGGTATATCAGCAAGGTAAGCAGTATCGAAGGAAATGCCGTCAGTGCCAGGTATCGTATGTGAGTAAACAAGTCGACGCCGGCAACCCCGGACGCCAGGTTGGTCGTGTCTGACAGTGGCGACATTTTGTCGCCGAAATACGCACCAGAAATCAGTGCACCGGCTACCAGGCCCGGATTGATACCCATGGCGTGCCCGATGCTCATCAACGCCACACCCAGCGTGGCTGATGTAGACCAGGAACTGCCAATCACAACCGCGGCCAGTGCAGTCAACAGGCAGGCACTGGCGATAAAAAATGAGGGATTGAAGATCTCCAGGCCATAATAAATCATCGCTGGTACGATGCCACTGACAAGCCAGCTGCCGGTCAGCGCACCCACCATCAACAGAATCAGGATGGCCAGCGTGGCGGCCTTGATATTGTCAATAATGAAGTCCTGGATTCGCTGCCAGGACGTGCCCTGTAAAAGGCCGAGGGCGGCGGCCAGGGCGGCAGCGGCAATCAGCGCCGCCTGGTTGGCTCCGCTCAGTGAATCGTCGCCATAAACAGCCACGTTATATCCGAGCAGGGTGAACAGCAACAGTAATGGGAGTACGCAAACCATCAGGGACGGGGGCGTTTGCTGGGAAGTCATCCGGAAAGTTACCGCCTGTTATTCGTTTTGTCGTAAACAAACACTTTAACACCAGTTTCGCCTTGTGACGAGATGAACGAATCATCTATGCTGACTCCGGTTTGCCAATCTGGAAAACACAATTGGGGGAAACAAAATGATTTTGAGAAAACACGTCGCCGGGCACCTGTGGCTGGCAGGCGCGGCGCTGGGCGGTGTACTGGGAGTCTCAGCTGCGCACGCTCAGTCAGGCGCCGAGGCCATTGATTATTCAAATTCGTCCAACTGGCTCTGCCGACCGGACAACCCACGCGCCTGTGCGGTCGACATGAGTACAACCATCGTGGAAGCAGATGGCAATATTCATCTGGAGCCGTGGACATCTGATCCACTGGCACCGATTGACTGTTTTTATGTCTACCCGACTGTATCCCAGGATGCCGGTGCCAACAGTGATATGGTTGCTGGGCCAGAGGAATACAACGTGGTGCGGAGTCAGTTCGCACGTCTTGGCTCGCAGTGCCGCACCTTCGCGCCGCTGTACCGTCAGGTGACTCTGACAGCCTTACGAGCTGGCATGTCTGGCAATACCGACATGCGCCCGGACCGCAATCTCGGTTACAACGATGTGCTCAATGCATGGAATTACTACCTTGAAAATCACAATGAAGGCCGAGGCGTTGTATTGATAGGTCATTCTCAGGGGGCTGGTGTGCTCAGTCGTCTGATCGCGAATGAAATTGAAGGAACGTCAGTTCAGGATCAGATCGTATCGGCGATGATTCTGGGCAGCAATGTGCAGGTGCCCGAGGGTGAACTGGTAGGTGGAACTTTCAAGCAACTGCCGCTGTGTGAAGCCGGAGATCAGATCGGTTGTGTGATTACCTATGCGTCGTTCCGTGAAGAAGTTCCGCCACCGGCAACAGCTCTGTTTGGCCGGGGTGGTCAGGGCACAGAGGCTGCCTGCACCAACCCGGCCCAACTGGCCAAGGGCAGCAACGAGTTGCATGCTTACCTGAGCAACAATGCTGCCGAGGGATTCTCGTCAACGGGTCCGTCCCCATGGACAGATAATGGCGTTGTAATTCATACGCCATTTGTCAGTGTTCCCGGGTTGCTGACTGGAGAATGCGTCAGTAACAACGGCTTTAACTACCTGCAGGTGACCGTTAATGCCGATCCAGATGATGCCAGAACCGACGAAATATCCGGTGACGTAATGAATCCCGATGGCAGTGTGAACGCTGGTTGGGGACTTCACCTGATTGATGCCAACGTGGCCATGGGTGATCTTGAAACGATTGTGCACAAGCAGTCCCAGGCTTACCGACGCCCCTAATGCGTCCCTGATCGAGACATAATAACTTCCCTGAAATGCAATCGGCCCGGGTCAGATTCTGACCCGGGCCGATTGCATTATACAAATTGAATTTCTTTACAGAGTGCCGGGAAGTGAATCCATCTGCTCTGAATCGACACGTGCCGCCGAGCGGGTAGCGTCGGCTGGGAATGCAGCAGCCATCGGGTTGCCCAGCAGCTCTGCCATGTCGACCAGGATGCGGCCGCTTTCCATCAGCAGTGGATCATCTTCTTCGCGCTCTTCTTCAGACTCTTCCTCTTCGACAGCAGCGATTTCGTCTTCAGCTTCTGAATCTGACTCGAGGTCGCGCCATTCTTCCAGAGGCAGTCCTTTGGCCTGCAGGCGCTGATTGTTCGCTTCAAATTCTGCTCGGCGATCAGCCTCACGCTGAGACTTCAGCTCTTCACGCTGCAGCGGGATGGTTTTGCGCTGACGCACGTCGATCATGCGCTGAACGGCGTCCTCCAGATAAACGAAGTCAGGATCTTCGGCTGCACGGGCTTCGTGTCTGGCTTGCAGTTCTGGCATGATGCCGCGCAGGTCATTGTAAGATCGATACTCCACAGGGCGGACGGTGTCCCAGGGCAGAGCGCCGTCCAGATTGCTTTCACCCATGGTTTCGATGGCCTGATAACGGTCCGGGAACTCGATATCCGGCAGTACACCCCGGTGCTGCGTGCTGGCACCGGAAATACGATAGAACTTGGATCTGGTGAGTTTCACCTGACCATAGTTCATCGGAATGATTTCCTGCACGGTGCCTTTACCGAAGGTCTGGCCGCCAAGTACAACGCCACGCTGGTAGTCCTGAATGGCGCCCGCAAAAATTTCTGATGCAGATGCGCTGGCACGGTTCACGAGCACAGCCAGCGGACCGTCGTATACGATCTCCTGGTCCGCATCGCCATAAGAGCGAACAAAACCGTTGCGCTGACCGGAGTATCGAATCTGCACAGTCGGACCCGATTCAATGAACAGGCCCACCAGCTCATTGGCTTCATTCAACGAACCACCGCCATTGTAGCGCAGGTCAACAACCACGGCTTCGACGTCGTCCTCTTTCAGCTCTTCGAGCAGAGCGCGTACATCGCGGGCAGAACTTCTGTAGTTTGGCAGACCGGCTGCAGCCGCTTCGAAGTCAAAGTAGAACGAGGGCAGGGTAATCACGCCAACGCGGTAAATGTCGTCCTGAACCTCGACCTCAATGACCTCGCTTTTTGCGAATTGCTCTGAAAGCTCTACGGTATCGCGTACGATCACGATCTCGCGGGCTGCCGCTTCACTGGTTGCCGCTGCCGGAATGACATTCAGACGGATGGTTGTACCTTCTTCACCGCGAATCTGGTCAACTACATCATCCAGGCGCAGACCGATGACGTCCTGCATTTCACCTTCTTCACCCTGCGCGATACCGATGATGCGATCGCCAGCCTTCAGCTCTCCGCCACGCTCAGCCGGGCCACCCTTGATCAGTTCGGCGACTTTGGTGTACTCATCTTCTGACGTCAGCTGCGCGCCGATTCCCTGCAGTGAGCCACGCAGGCCCATGTTGAAAGTTTCTGAGTCTCGCGGAGAGAAGTAGCTGGTATGAGGGTCCACGGTGCGTGCCACAGTTGCCAGATAGGCCTGAAACACATCACGATCGTTGGTTTTGGCGACCTGATTCAGCTGGTTTCTGTAACGTTTGCTGAGACGTTCCTCAATCAGATCGGGTTCCATGCCGGTCAGTGACAGGCTGAGTGCGCTGCTCTTGATACGCTGTCGCCACAGATCATCGAGCGATGCTGTGTCTGAGGCCCAGGCAGCGTCCTCACGATCTATTTCAAGATACTCCTCAACGCTGTAATCCAGTGAACTCAGCTCGTTCTCTACAAAATTGACGGTCCACACCAGACGTTCGAGGACGCGTCGATGGTAAAGGTTATAGATTTCGTAGGCTGGCTGCAGATCACCGTTCTTGAGGGAATCATCAAGCGTGTCACGGTACGCGCTGAGCTGCTGGATGTCGCTGGCATTAAAGTACAGCTTCTGGCCGTCCAGGGCTTCAATGTAGTGATCATAAAGTTCAACGCTGAAGCCGTCGTCAAATACGACCGGCGAGTAATGCTTGGTTTCCAGTTCGCGCAGCAGTTCAATGGCGGTGCGGCCATAAATGACAGCAGGCGCCATTTCCTGGTACAGCACGTCTACATCAAGCGGAATGTTGTCCAGCGCTGACGGTTCGGGCGTCGCTACTTCCAACGGCGCCTCAACAGCAGCAGGCTGGGGCTCTGCCGTTGGCTGTGTCTCTTCCTGCGCCCAGGCGCCAGTGGCCATCAGGCCAATCAAAGCGCTGCTGAACACAAGGCGGACAGCCCGTGCGAGGTTAATGCGCTCAGAGCCGAACCAGCCGACACCTCCGGTGTCAGCACTGCGAACGGGTGTGTAGTCTCGATTCACTTGGCTCACTATGGTGTTAGTAGTACTCAACGTCATACCTCGCAATACTGGAGCGGTTTGTTCATCCTTGATATTACGTTTAGCCGGGCGCTGTCAAGGTCGCCGCTGTGACTAAAAGTCACGGCTTCACCCGTTTGTGACGGGCTGATGCATGGCGCTCTGCGCGTTCGACATCAATGTAGCGATCAGTAATCGCACTGGAACCGTGGCCGGCGTCATCCCGGACGTGTTCCCGGGGGCGGTATTTAACATCCTCTGAAATGCCGGTATGACGTAACCAGTGCACGGTTGCCTCGGCCAGTCGTTCTGCTTCTTCTACAGACCCTTCTTCGCGGAGCTTTGCTTCAGCGCGGTCAAAACATTTTTGCACAATGCCGCGTATCTGGCGCGTACTGGTGATGCCACCCTTGCCACGGGTCTTGTGAATAAGTGGCGTAGACTCGCCGGGCAGCGGCAGGGAGGACAGCCCGCGTGATTCGCGATATCGACGCAGTGCGCGCAACATATCATCACTGACAGAAACTTCTCTTTCCTTGTTGCCCTTGCCAACCGTCAGGAACCACCAGTTGCCCTCCAGATCGCGTTGAAAGTGTCCCATCTGTGGTATCCAGCGTTCGGTCTCCACCAGTTCCGAGACCCTGAGATACATGGCAAACAGGGCGCTCATCACGAATAAGGTGCGTTCATGAACTTCCGGCTCCTGTTGTGCCATCTCTTCGGCACATTCAATGACCACATCCCACTGTATCTGGGATAAGCGACGAATCTTGTCCTGTCCCTGACGTTTGCGCAGAAATTTGCCTTTCTGGCGAATACGGGCGACCGGGTTGGCCTTGAGGCGGTTTTCCTGCACCAGATAATTAAAAAAGCTGCTCAGTACCGAGAACTTGGCCTGCAGCGCTGATTGAGAAAGGGAGTAAGGCTGGTCTGCTGCAGTCTGATAGGGGCGCCAGTCAGGATTGGCCACTCTTTGTCCCTGCCTGTCTAAAAAGCGCGGCACCTGCTTCTGGCCTATCCAGTTATCCGGGGGCTGACGAGAGAACTCGACATAAGACTCCAGGTGTTCGCGCTGGATCTCAGGCAGAGACAGGCCGGCAACCAGCCACATCCATTGCAGAAAATGCTCCAGCTCGCGGCGATAAGCGGTGAAGGTGTCGGGACTGCCACGATAGCTGTATAGAAACTCGCTGGCGAAACGGAAGTCATCTGCGGCACTTTCGGGTAATGGTTTTTTGCAGGAAGCCAGGAGGTCCGGGCTGAGCACTGGTGGTTCACGCCAGGGGTTGGGCATGCTCTCCAGCGTGTCAAACAAGGGATGTGGTGATTTCATGGTCCGCTATTTTCGTTGTATTTGCCGGGCGATGATAGTTATGCTTGTGAACAATAACTATTAATTACCTAAAAACAGGCCACTGTCCATGCTGCAGCTGCTACAGGATCGTTTCCAGCAGATTATCGTGATTCTGCAGAATCCAGAATACTGGTGGCAGTTTTTGATCCTGGCTATTGCGGCCTGCCTTTCTGCCCTGATAAATGTCCGGCTTCAACAGCGGCTGGAACAGAACAACACACAAAGCAGTGGTCTGCGACATATTGCAGTCCGTGCCGCACAGCGCATTGTCTGGCCATTGACCGCACTTGGCCTGATTCTGGTGGGCACCGGCATCCTTAGAAACTATCAGCTGCCAACCACAATCCTGGATGTCGTTGTACCCATCCTGGCTGCCCTGGCTCTGATCCGCCTGTGTGTCTACATTCTGCGCAAGTCCTTCTCGCAAAATCCACTGCTGCATTCATCGGAGAATCTACTGGTATTGCTGGTCTGGTCAGTTGTGATCATGCACCTGATGGGCTGGTTGCCAACGGTATTGTCAATGCTCGACAGCATGGCATTCACGATGGGAGAAACCCGCATTACGCTGCTGTCAACGCTACAGCTTCTGCTCATTGTGGTTTTGGCCTTCATTCTCGCCATATGGCTTTCGGAGCTTATCAACCACCAGGTGGCGCGGATGCCGGGGATGTCTCTCAGCATGCAGGTGGGCATCAATAAGTTCAGCCGTTTCCTGTTGCTGACCCTTGCCTTTCTGCTGGCCTTGAACGCGGTTGGTATCAACCTGAGTTCCCTGGCCATTTTTGGCGGAGCACTCGGTGTGGGTCTGGGCTTTGGCCTGCAGCAGATTGCCTCAAACTTTATCAGTGGATTCATACTGGTCCTGGATCGCTCAATCAAGCCCGGCGACGTCATCACGGTGGGTGAAAAGTTTGGCTGGGTGCAGGAATTAAAAGCCCGCTATATCGTGGTTCGCAACCGTGAAGGCGTGGATACCCTGATTCCCAATGAGAATCTGATTACCTCGGAAGTGATCAACTGGAGTTATGCGGATCCCAATGTGCGGGTGTCTGTGCCGGTACAGATCAGTTACGAGGACGATCCGGAGGAGGCCATGCAGCTGATGCTGGAATGTGCAACAGCCTCTGAACGTGTACTTGAAAACCCGCCGCCCACGGTCAGGCTGACAGAGTTTGGAGACAATGGAATCTGTCTGGAAGTCAGAGTCTGGATCGCTGATCCGGTCAATGGCTTCATGCCGGTAAGATCGGATATCAATGTGGCCATCTGGCGCGCATTCAAGAAAGCCGGTATCACCATCCCCTATCCACAGCGGGACCTGCACATCAAATCCATGCCGTCGGAAAGGGATTTGACAATCGCGACGCGGGCGGACGCTGCGCCGGGGAATCAGCCTGCGCAAGATGGTTCGTCTGAATAATACCTTCCTTCGATCCTGATTACCTATCAGGTAGCGTGTTGCTTTAGGTAACACATTTCTGTTAAGCTCGCCTCATCTACTGCACCATCCAGACGGTAAAGAAATGAGTGAGTCAAAAGCAAACCCACGTGACAATATATTGGACGCCGCGCAGCGTGTTGCCGGCAAAGAAGGGGCGGGCAATCTGACCCTGGACAAGGTGGCCTGCGAGTGTGGCATGAGCAAGGGCGGCCTGCTTTATAACTTTCCCAATAAGGATGCCTTGCTGGCTGGCATGCTTGATCGTCTGTTGGAACAGCACAAGGCCATGATGGATTCTGAGGAAAAAAGTCTGGCCGGTGAACCCAATGCCTGTCTGAAAGCCATGCTTGGCGCAAACGCCTGTCACGAGGTGGCAGACCCGGGAGTCTATCTTTCGCTGTTGGCAGCCTCTGCGCACAAGCCAGAGTTGATGACACCCGTTAAGGAAACGCTCGCTGAATACTATCAGCGGCTGCAAAACGAGAGCAGTGATCCCGATATGGCGACGATTCTCTGGCTGGCCGCCGAGGGTTTGATCTTTCACGCCATTCTCGGTCTTGCGCCCTACAGTCAGAGCGAAAAAAACAGATTATTTCAGAAACTTATGCAGATATCCGAGGAAGCATTATGAGAAGTCCGGCTGCACGTGGATTGATGACAATCGTGGGCGCAGTAGCGCTTATGGCGACCTTACAGGCATGTCAGGAATCGACAGCCGAGCAGGCGCCCGGTGATACCCTGCGCACTGCCCGGGTAGAAACAATCACAGCAGGGCCGGCATACGCGGAGCGCCGCTTTGTTGGTCGTGTGGCGGCGTCGAGCACCGTCGATCTGTCGTTCCAGGTGGGAGGCCGCATCGTCAACATGCCTGTGCAGGAAGGCAGCATCGTGCCCGCTGGTAATCTGATTGCCGAACTGGACAAGACGGACTACGAGCGGGCCGTACGCGAAGCGCAGGTAGCACTTGAGCTGTCCGAGCTGGACCATCAGCGAAATCAGCAGATGCTGAATAATGGCGCTATCCCGCAGGCAACTTACGACCGGGCCCTGGCGGATCTGGAGATGCGACGGCTGGCTCTCGCAGCCGCAGAGCGAAACCTGGGCTATGCCAGCATCGAGGTGCCATTTGACGCGCTGGTAACGCGCCGCCTGGTCGACTCGTTTACTCAAGTTCAGGCGGGCACCGAGGTTGTCAGAGTGCAGGATGTCACCGAGCTCCGTGTCAACATCTCGGTTCCGGAGAGTCTCATGAGTGTGCTGCAGACGCCTGAGCGTTTCAGCGTTGTAGCCCAGCTTTCTGCATATCCGGGGCAGTCATTTGAGCTGGAATACCGTGAACACGCTACAGAAGCGGATCCTGTGACTCAGACTTATCCCATCAGTTTTGCACTGGATCGCAGTGAGGCGCCCGGGGCATTGCCCGGCATGACCGCCACTGTGATTGTCACATCCCGTCAGGGTGCTATGCCGGACCTGATCACCGTGCCCGTCGCAGCACTGGATACTGCGGCAGATGGATCATTCCGTCTGTGGGTTTACGATCAGCAGACAGCACAGGTCTCACCGCGAACTGTGACGGTAGGCACACTGGGTTCAGAGCGCGTAGAGATTGAGTCGGGCGTACAGATCGGTGAACAGATTGTGACCGCGGGTGCGCATCTGTTACGTGATGGCATGCGAGTGACTCCTTACGTTTCTGTGCGCTAAGAAGGACGTATTACATGGACTTTGCGCGCTATGCTATTGAAAAGCCGGTTAATACCTGGCTGCTGATTATTGTTCTGCTGCTGGGCGGCTGGTGGGGTATCGAAACTGTCGGGCGACTCGAGGATCCTGCCTTCACCCTGAAGCAGGCAGTTGTGGTCACACCTTATCCGGGCGCGACTGCCAGGGAAGTTGAACAGGAAGTCACCGAACACCTGGAGTCCGCCATCCAGCAGCTCGGCCAATTGAAACGTATTCGCTCCAAATCGACGCCCGGCCGTTCTGAGATAACTGTCGAGATCCAGGATACTTATACCGGCGAGCAGATACCTCAGATATGGGATGAGCTGCGCCGCAAGGTGAATGATTTTCAGCGCAGCCTGCCAGAAGGTGCCGGACCGAGCATTGTCAACGATGACTTCAGTGATGTTTTTGGTATTTTCTACGCCGTAACCGCTGATGGTTACACAATCAGAGAAGTACGTGACATATCGAGATTTTTACGACGGGAATTACTGACCGTCAATGGTGTCGCCAAGGTTGAAATTCGTGGCCTGCCCAACGAAGCCATTTACGTGGAAGTACCCAACGACAAGCTGATCAGCTCCGGTATTCCGTTGTCGCAGATCATCAACAGCATCGAGTCCGAGAATGCGGTTCAGCCGGCTGGGGCCGCGAGAATAGGGGACTTGAACGTTCGGATCGCCAACTCGCCTGGGTTCGACAGCGTGGCCAATATCGAATCTTTGCGGATCGGGCGACCTGGCAGCACCGATCAGATCAGTCTGGTGGACATGGCGTCGGTTAGCCGCGAGGCTCAGGAAATCCCTGATCAGCCCATCCGTTTTAATGGCCAGGATGCCTTTACACTGGCAGTTGCCGGCATTGCTGATGCCAATATTGTTGAAGTAGGGCAGGCAGTGTCAGCCAAACTGTCCGAATTGCAGACCCAGATTCCGCTGGGTGTTGAACTCCACCCAATTTATGAACAGCACATTGTCGTTGATGAGGCTATCAACGCCTTCATCGTTAATCTCGCAATGTCCGTTGCCATTGTTGTCGGCGTGCTTTGCCTGTTCATGGGTTGGCGAGTAGGGCTGGTCGTGGGCCTGACACTGTTACTGACCGTCCTTGGTACCGTGTTTTTCATGCGCATCTTTAACATCGAGATGGAGCGTATCTCGCTGGGCGCATTGATTATTGCTATGGGGATGCTGGTTGATAACGCCATCGTTATTGCCGAAGGCATGCTGATCAATATGCAACGTGGCATGAAAGCCCACAAGGCCGCCAGCGAAGCCGCGGTACGTACTCAGTGGCCGCTTCTGGGTGCGACCCTGATCGGTATCATGGCGTTTTCCGGTATCGGCCTGTCCCAGGACACCACGGGAGAGTTCCTGTTCTCATTGTTCGCCGTGATCGGTATTTCACTGTTGCTGAGCTGGCTGCTGGCTGTCACCGTCACACCTCTGTTCGGGGACTATTTGCTGAAGGTCAAAGGCGGTGGTGATTCAGGGGCCGATCCGTATCGTGGCCTGTTCTACGCCCTGTACCGTCGCATTCTGCATACGACACTGGCCATGCGGGCTGTCACTGTGCTTGCTTTGCTGCTGATCACAGTAGTCAGTTATTGGGGTTTCGGGTCAGTCAAACAGGCGTTTTTCCCCGATTCCAACACGCCGATCTTTTTTGTTGATTACAGACTGCCGCAGGGCAGCGATATCCGGGCCACGGCTCGTGATACTGCACGGCTGGACGAACAGGTACTGGCACTGCAAGGGGTAGAGAGTGTCGCCAGCTTTGTGGGGCAGGGTGCCTCACGCTTCATGCTGACCTATGAGCCCGAGCAGCCTGATGATTCTTACGGCCACTTGATTGTCCGCACCGAAAGCCGTGATGTGATAGATGATCTGACAGCCCTGATTCGCACTGACCTTGCTCAACAATACCCAGCGGCAGATATCCGTACGCGACGCCTGGTATTCGGACCTGGCGCCGGTGCCAAACTGGAAGCGCGTTTCAGCGGTCCAGACCCGCGCGAATTGCGGCGGCTGGCAGATGAGGCAATCACAGTGCTTTCGCAGGATCCCGATGTTATCGATCTGCGGCACAACTGGTACCAGCGCGAACTGGTCATCGCACCGCAATTCAACGATGAGAGAGCGCGTCTTGCCGGTGTGGCCCGCAGCGATCTGGCGCAGACGCTGGAGTTTGCCAGCACAGGTGTGCGTGCAGGATCATACCGCGAGGGTGATGAAAGGGTGCCTATCATCATCCGGCCGCCGGATCAGGAGCGGCTGGCCGTAGAGCGATTTCAGGAGCGGCTGGTATGGAGCAGTGGCGAGCAGCGTTACGTGCCTATCACGCAGGTAGTCGACCAGTTCACCACAGATGCCGAAGAAACCATGATTATCCGCCGGGACAGGGCAAGGACGATTTCAGTCCTGGCAGACCCGGTCATGGGTAAAACGGCTGATGAGGTACTGCGACAGGTGAGGCCACATATTGAGGCTATCCCTCTGCCGCCGGGTTACACATTAACCTGGGGTGGTGAGTTTGAGGCTTCAAGCGAAGCACAGGCTTCGCTGGGTGCTCAGCTGCCATTAAGCTTCCTGTCGATGCTTATCATATCCGTGCTCATCTTTGGCAAGGTACGCCAGCCGCTGATCATCTGGCTGGTTGTGCCAATGTCGGTCTGCGGTGTGGTGGCAGGACTGTTGCTCAGCAATCTGCCTTTCAGCTTCACTGCCTTGTTGGGCCTGTTGAGTCTTTCGGGCATGCTGATGAAAAACGCAATTGTCCTGGTAGACGAAATCGATGCACAGCGGGAAGAGGGCAAGGATGACTTTAAGGCGGTTGTTGATGCCTCGGTAAGTCGTCTGCGTCCCGTGTTCCTGGCGGCGGCGACAACCATTCTGGGTATGATTCCACTGTTGTCAGATGCATTTTTTGCCAGCATGGCAGTCACAATTATGGGCGGTTTGGCGTTTGCGACCGTATTGACACTGGTGGCAGTGCCCGTATTTTATGCGATATTGTTCCGCATCAAAGCTGCTGGCACCGCCACAGTTTAACGCCTGTCTTGCAGATATCGAGGTAAGTAAATGAAAAGAAAGTTGATATTGAAAGTTGCCGGTGCACTACTGGGGGTGCTCATTGCCGCAAGTGTCAATGCTCAGTCTACTTTGTCGGATGTATTGAACCTGCGTGAGTACAGCGACACCTTTGCCAGCGCTGGTCAGCCGACAGCCGAGCAGTTTGAGGCCATCCGCGATGCCGGCTACGAGCGTGTCATCTACATTGCGTTTACCACGAATGACAACGCACTGGCCAATGCTGATCAGGTCGTCAAAGGGCTTGGCATGGATTACCTGCATATCCCGGTGGACTGGAACAACCCGACCAAGCGTGATTTCTATGCGTTTGCCGATGCCATGCAACGCAACCCTGAACAGAAAACGCTGCTGCATTGCCAGGTTAATGCGCGCGCCACGGCATTCAGTTTTATGTATCGCGTCGTCTATGAGGATGTACCGGTCGCAGAAGCCAAAGCTGACATGAACACAGTCTGGCAGCCCAACGAAACCTGGCGCGACCTGATTTTTGAGGTACTGGCAGATCACGGCATTTCACCAGATTGCGAAGGCTGCGACTGGACGCCGTCGCAGGTTGGTGGCTGACAGTTATTGTTAGCGGTTTATTTAAAGCTGCAGGGTAAATGCATTTGATACTTACTGCCCACTATTTCCGGTAATCTTTATTACCGGAAATAGTGGTATATCAGCTGGAGCAAGCTAATTTTCGTGGAAATGATGAAACCGAGCTAATTAACCAGCACTCCCGGCGTCGTGCAGTACAACTTTGTTACGCCCCATCGACTTGGCCGCGTACATGGCTTTGTCCGCCGCCACAAGCAACATATCAGCATCAATCTCGAGTGTGGATTTAATCGGTGCGATTCCTATTGATATGGTCGCGCTGAATACCTTGTCTTCGTCTGAAAACTTCAGCTCCTGGAAGCGTTGCCTGAAATCGTCGAGAACCTTAAATGCCTTATCACCACTGCAGTTACCCATAATCACGACGAATTCTTCACCGCCATAGCGTCCAAGTACATCCGTTCTTCGCAGTCGCATCCGAAGTAATGTCGCTACCGAGGCAATAACCTCATCTCCCATGGCATGGCCGAATTGGTCATTAATCTGCTTAAAATGGTCTATATCCATCATGGCAACACATAATTCTTCCCGTTTACGGCGCGCGAGATCCAGTTCTCTGCGCAAGGCGTCTTTGATGGCTGCATGCTTAAGCAAACTTGTCAGGCTGTCTTTAGTCATCAGATCAATCAGCTGCCGTGACCGGGCTACCTTTGATTTGACCACAGTAACGAGGTGCTCATTAGAAATGGGTTTTACCAGAAAGTCGTCTGCTCCTTGCTTGAGAGCGAGTAATTGCAAATGGGGATCGTGCTCTGCAGACAAATAGACAATTGGCAGACCAACCCATCGCCCGTATTGTCTGATCACGGCGGCAAGATTCTGTCCACTGATTCCAGGCATTTGCAGGTCCATCAAAATCACATCAGGGGTGTTCGATTCTAAAGCTGAGATGACTTTCTCTGGCCTGGCGAGGATTTCTGCTTGCATCCCCGCCCCGATCAGCACTTGTCGATAGTACTGTGCCAGCATCTCATCATCATCGATAATCAGAACTTTCTCTGCAGGCGAATGCAGATTGGCGACAATTTGTTCGATCCGATTTATCAAATTTGGTATGTCGAGGGGTTTGACAAAATAGGCTTGTGCCCCGAGGCTAGCAGCCTCGAGCCGTGCAGCAAAATCGTCTTTACTACTGATAAAAACAACGCGTGAAGATGTGTTCTGAAAAAATTGGCATTGAGAATGAAAATCATTAGAAGGACCCGCATTCTCCAATGGAATATCCAGCAACAAAATTTGCGGCTGCTCTGATTCAAAGGCTGACGCCAGTTCGCTAAGCTTGGTAAACAGTCGCGCTGAAAAATTAAAAGATTCCAGATGGGCCATCAGCGTTGCGCCCAGTTGAGGTTCACCCTCAAGAAGCCATATTTGATCGAGTAATGGCTTGTTAATGGTTGTACGTGCTGCGTCTGCGTCCAGAGTGATGAGGCTCGGGTTGGGATTCGGGCCAGGCTGTGCGAACAGGCTAAGAGAGTCCAGCGCTTCTTTAAGCTGTAGACCTTCATACCTGAGGTCACTTTCAGCCGAATTCGAAGACAAAATGCTATCAAGGTTCTTATTCAGTTCAGCGGCGCGCGAACTGAGTCGTGTCAGACCGAACGTGCCCGCAGATCCGGCCAGTTTGTGCAATTCCTGTCCCAGTATTATTAATTGATCTCGCCTCGGTGCAGTCTGCTGTAACTCCTGTGCCAGCAAGGATATCTGGTCCAACACGACTGGCAGTTTCTTTAGATACTCATCCTGAATTGCCTGTAACTGCTCATTTAAATTCAAGGCTGCTCCTCCGTGAGACGCCACAAATCTTTGACCTGTTGAGCCAGTGTCATTGGGTCAAAAGGCTTGGGAATGACACCGATGGCCCCCAGGCTTATAAAACGGTCTACTTCATGCGCCTGTACTTTGGCTGTCATGAATGCAACCGGCACGGCATGCAATTGGGGGTGTTCGCGCAAGGCTTTTAAGGTGCTCGGCCCGTCCATCCCGGGCATCATTACATCCAACAAAATCATCTGCGGCGAAAAATGCTCTGCCTGGGAAACGGCCAGGTCTCCGCGCTCGCACAGGCTGACGGTCAAACCACCCACTACTTCTAGCGCCAGTTTGGCGACGGCCCGGATATCTGGCTCATCTTCTACATACATGACACGAATCAAATCACTCATCCGTAACCTCTTTGCTCCTGCTACTGCTGAATTAAATGACTCTCTGCGTCAGGTATTTTCATTACCAGACCTGGCGTCATTATAAAGCGGGAACTCAACCCAAAAGCAACAACCTTCAGATCGCTCGGCCTCAAACCCGATGCAGCCGCCCATCTGCTCGGTCAGCTCCTTGCTGATTGCCAAACCCAGGCCAGTACCCGCTTTTTGTCGACTGTCTCCGGCCTCAGCTTGAGCAAACCGCTGAAAAATATGATCCTGAAAACTTTCAGGAATACCTGACCCCTGATCCAGCACCATTATCCTGATCCGACCTGATTCCAAGGCTGTTGTAATACTAACCTGCCCACCCGGTGGTGAGAACTTAATAGCGTTACTGAGGAGATTGGTCAAAACCTGCTGAAAACGGGCCGAATCCACCCAAATACAGGCAGATACGTTCGCGTGCTCTTTTAGTTCCACGTTCTGTATTTTCGCCAACGGTAGTAGATCAGAGACTGCAGAATGCACCAGATCGGCAATCTCCTGTTTGTCAGGATACAACACCATCCGGCCCGCCATTAATTTTTCTACATCCAGTAAATCGTTAACCAGGGATGCAAGACGCTGGCTATTGTTATGGGCAATTTCCACCATGGATTGCACAGTTTCAGGTAAGGCGCCGATAGATCCTGACCGCATCAGGCCTAATGCGCCGGTGATGGCTGTCAATGGCGTACGCAGCTCATGGCTGACCGTCGAAATGAATTGGTCCTTAAGTGTCTGGTTGCGCAGTCTTTCCGATACATCTTCGGCAATACCAAGGTAACCGCGGACTTTGCCCTGAAGATCAGTTAGTGCACTGATGACGACCTGTACGGGAATCAAGTGACCATCGCGATGTTTATAGTGGATCATCAACTCTTCGGTGCCACCCTGACTAATTCTGTATGTCAGTAACTCGTTGCCAATCAGTCGTCGACCCAACTCACCGGATATTTTGGCTGCCCTTTCGCGCAGTTCATCATTTAGCAAAAAAATGTCAGGTTGGTGTTTGCCGACCATTTCATCGGCAGAGTAACCCAGCATACGCTCTGCCCCGTTGTTAAATACAATAATGGTGCCTGATAAATCAGTCGCGATAATTGCGAATGATCTTGCCGCCGATAACACTGAATCCAATAAGTCATTCGTCTCGCTCAGTTCAGCGGTCCGCGTCAGTACTTCCGAATCCAGTTGCTGGAGAAGGTTACGTTGCCAGATCATGCGCAGTATCGAGCCCAGAAAAACAGCTACCAAGATCGAAATAAATACACCTGAGATGCGCAGTGACATCACCTGGCTGCCGACGTTTTCCGGCAGCTGGATAGCCATCTGCCACTCACCACCTGGCACGCGTACTGGCGTAAGCTCCAGCGGTGAGTTGAAATTTTCACTATCCCCAAAAAAAGTTCTGCCTGGCTGTCCTTCGTCATCGACATTGCGCAACGAGATTCGTGATGCGAGGTCGCCAGCAGCTGATCTAATCAAACTCAGGAGACTGTCAGCATCAATGACGGTACTTAGCAGGCCCCAATAATTGTCGTTAATGTAAACGGGGGATCGATAAATCAATCCATTGCCGCCTTGAACCAGTTCCAGCGGACCACTCAGTATGCCCTGCCCTGTTTCGATAACTCTTTGGATTGCTGGCCATTGTTCAGGCAGGTCGGCGTAATTTAAGCCCAGCACGGACTCATTGCCTGCCTCCGGATACACCCAGGTTAATTGGTTTCCAGGTGCGAGGCCAATATTACGAAAATGTTGATTGCGCTCAAAAATCAAAGCCAGAATACGTTGTATCTCTTCATCTTCAATATTACCTTCTCGAGCAACGATATAGGATTCAACACCAGTTGCCAGAAATGCGGCCTGATTAATCTCCGACTCAAGAAATGCGCGGAGCTGGGCTCCACGATCCAGAGTTTCTAACCGCGACTGTTGGAGTGACGCTTCACGGTAAGCTCTTACAGCGAATTCAGTTAATAACAACATCGCAATAAACAATGCGACTTCTATGAACAAGAAATGGGTTTTGTTCCTGAAGTAGAAAGAGGCCAAGAGAGTCAAATCTCCTGTCGGCCAGATGTGCGCGTTGGTAAATCAACGTAGAAGCAGGAACCCTGAGTGACGGACGAGCTGAAACCGATCTGCCCTCCCATTTTATCCACGAGCTCTCGTGTGATGGCCAGGCCCAGGCCGGTCCCCCCCTTTTGCCGAGAATCAGTTGAATCAGCTTGAGAAAATTTTTGAAAAATTCGCTCCTTGAATTCTTCGGGTATTCCTGGCCCCTCATCTATAACCTTGATACGTATACCATGCTCCTGGTTTTCCACGCGAACAAGCACCTCACCTTGGGCCGGAGAAAATTTGATGGCGTTCGATAAAAGGTTAGCCATAACCTGCATTAATCGCGTCGAATCAACCATAACTTCGAGGTCCTCGATGTCATCTATACAACGCAACTGAACCTGATACTGCCTGGCGTATGGCATATTTTCCCGGATAGACGCTTCTATCAACGGTTTGAGTTTTTGCCATTGCAAGTTGATGCTCAATTTGCCGAGTAACATCTGCTCCATGTCAAGCAAATCATTTATCAACAAAAGGAGACGCTGGCTGTTTTTCTCCGCAATCGTCACCATGTCGTTAAACGGCCCATCAGGTGAGCCTAGCGAACCAGACGCCATTAGCTTAAGGGCACCGTGAATCGCTGTAAGGGGCGTTCGAAGCTCATGGCTGACCGTCGATATAAACTCGTTTTTCATGCGATCCAGCCGCTTGCGGTCGGAAATGTCCTCAATGATGGACCAGATCAGTTTCTGGCCGTTGGCATCTTTAACGACCATACCGTTCAACAAAACCGGGTAACGACTACCGTCTTTACGGATGTACTCCTTTTCATAAGGTCCGTAGCGCCCTGTTTCCTCCATTTTTTGTAACTGTATTTGCTCCTGTTCAGCATACTCCTCAGGTGTCACTTCCCAGTAGCTCAGCTGCCGAAACTCCTCTTCGGAGTAGCCGGTGGGTGCAATCAGTGCCGGATTGACATCAATAAATGTCCCAGTTTCAAAGTCATTAAGTGCAATTCCCAGTGGAGAGAGCTCGAAAAGACCACGCAAACGTGCTTCGCTGATACTGAGCGCCTGTTGTGCTTCAATCTGTTTGGTGATGTCGGCGTGTGTGCCTGTCATCATCAGCGGCTCTCCATTTGCATTGCGGCTGATCAACTTGCCCCTGTCATGCACCCAGACCCAATGTCCGAGTTTGTGTTTCATTCGACAAACAAAATCGTAGAAATCGGATTTGCCAGCAAAGTGCGCTTCCAATGCCTGTCCGGAGTGTTGCAAATCATCTGGGTGAGCCAGATTCATCCAAGTCTCAATGCTGACAGGTGCCAGTTCCTCAAGTGTATACCCGACAATGTTGGCCCAACGCTCATTAAAAACAGTTTCTCCGGTTTGAACGTTCCACTCCCATGTGCCGATATTGGTGCCCTGAATAAATGATGCGAGTCGTTGTTCAGCACGCTCGGCGCGCAGGAGCTGGTCGCGAAGATGGTTCTGCTGAAATTCCTGTTCAACGAGATCTGCCAGGTCGCGCAGCAAAAGCTTGTCCTGGCTTGTAAATGTTCGAGGTTGAGGATGAATTAAACACAAGGTGCCAATATTCTGATCATCAAAGGATTTCAATGGCGCGCCGGCATAAAACCGTATATTGGGTGCGTCCGTCACCAGCGGGTTGTCCCGAAATCTTGGGTCCTCGTGGGTATCGGAAACAACCAGAAATTCGTCCTGCAAGATTGTGTGACCACAGAAGGAAATACTGCGTTCAGTTTGAGTGACATCAAGTCCCTGACGAGATTTGAACCACTGAATGTCTTCTGCAACCAGAGAAATCAAGGCGATTTCAACACCAAACACGCGCTGTGCCAATCGCGTGATGCGGTCAAATCGAGCCTCAGCGGCGGTAAACAATAATCGCAGACTGTGTAATGCCTTCAAGCGCTCAGGCTCGTTACAGGGTATTGCAGGTTTCTGCATGAGCGCCTCCAGGGCGGGTCTCTTTCTAGCTCTCTGAAAGACTTCCAGGAAATTCTGTGATCAGCTTACACCACTCTTCCTGTCTTAAACCATTCGGTTGCGCTGATATCATCGCTGGACATGGGTTTGGATAACAGGTATCCCTGATAATTGTCGCAACCGATTTCTTTCAGATAATTAAGTTGCTCTATTGTTTCCACACCCTCTGCCACTACTTTCATGCCAGTTCCGTGTCCAAGCTGGACCATCGTGGACAGGAGGTTGTCGTCGCTTGATTCTGACCAGGAGTTGATAAAACTGCGATCTACTTTCAGTGTTGATGCCTGTATTTTGCTCAGGTAACTCAACGAACTATAGCCAGTGCCAAAATCATCCAGGGCCAGTTTCACGCCCAATGCTTTTAAATCGTTGATTGACTTGGATGCATTATGCCAGTCCGCCAGCAGAACAGTTTCAGTAATTTCAAGTAATACGCGGTTTGATGGCACCTGATAGTGGTGCAGTAAGTGTTCCAGGACACGAATAAAGTCCGGCTCCTGAATGTCTCGGGCCGACAGGTTAACAGACACATAAAGGTCTGGATGCTTCACACGCCAGGTCGCCAACTGTGCTAGCGCCAGTTCCAGCATGGATTTGGTCAGCTGAGTTATCAAACCGTGCTCTTCCAGGACAGGTATGAACTCCAGTGGTGAAACAAGACCTCGTACTGGGTGTTGCCATCGGGCTAGTGCTTCAAAACCAGTCAACTTCCCATCTGCGACGGAAAAAATGGGCTGATACACCGCAATGAATTGCCCATCCTTCAACCCACGCCTGACTTCCTGCGCCAGGTCAAAGGTCAGTACCTCTCGCTGTCTCATGGAGGTATCAAAGTAGCAGATGCTGGTTTCTGTCGAGCGTCGGGCGGCGAACAGGGCTGTATCCAGGTACTGCAGAAGTTCATCAGCGTTGTTGGTATCTTTCGGTGCTACGACAACGCCGATGTCTGCCGATAGCAGAATGGTTCGCTGGTCATCGAACTGCATGGGCTTACTCGTTTCGACGGCAAGTGTTTTCGCGAGCGTGTCAATGGTTGATAGGTCAGTCGTCACAGCCGTCATGACTAAAAATTCATCGCCGCTTTCACGACATAGAAGGTCATCCAATGTCAGACTCTGCGACAACTCCCATGCGAGACGTTGCAATACCTGATTGCCAGTGAAATACCCATAAAGATTATTCACGGTATGAAAATGCCTGATATCGATTTTCAGTACTGCAAAATGTTCACTGGGATTTAAAGTCTCCAGCCGGAGTTGAAGTGCTTTGCGAAACGTCTTAAGTGATGGGAGTGCCGTCAACTGGTCATATTGCTGCCAGTGTTGATCGTAATTGATATATGTACGAGTCAGGTGATTGTGTTTGCGCGTCGAGCGGGCCTTGATCACCATGTTCAGGCGCCAGGGTTCGATGGGTTTGTTAATAAATTCATCGCTGGTTAATCTGGCACAGGCCAGTCTGACGTCCGTATCAGCAGAGGCAGACATGAATAGAAGCGAAATGTGAGCAAAGCGCTCGTGTTGACGAATCAGTTGTCCTAGCTCAATGCCGTTAAACTCCGGCATGTAAACGTCAATCAGTACAAGGTCCACGGATTCCTGCTCAAGCAGGTTTATGGCTTCTGTCGCAGAGCTTGCGGTATGAACTGCGTAGCCTGACCGAGTCAAGATTGATTCGTAAAGAATGAGAAGATCTGCATCATCATCAACCAGTAACACACGAAATGCATCTGCTGGTTGCAGATCGAGTTCCGAGCCCAGTATGAACAGCAGACGATGCTGGTCTAGAGGTTTACTCAAGAAAAAATTTCCACCTGCCCGCACTGCCGCCAACCTGAGATCCATTGAATCAAAGGCAGATACGAAAATCACCGGCACGGGCTTGCCACTCCGTTCATGCCAGCTCAACACAGTTTGCGCACCGGCCTTGCGTTGGCCATAGAAATCCATGTCGACGATTACGGCTTGAGGAGAGATGCGTGCGACCGCGTCTTCAAATCCGGCTATGTCGTTCAGACTGAATACGGTGTAGCCGTGATTTCTTAAAAAGTGGCACAGCTTAAGGCAAAAATCCGTGTCGTCATCAACAACCAGTATTCTGACCTCGTCTGGATTGTAATCCGGGCTGGTGAGGTCCGAAGTCGAAGTATGTGGCCCCGCGGCAGAATCCTGGTCTGACTCGTCAAGGCGGAGGCGGGCAAGCAGCTGATTGACCGGCTCGGTCAGTTGGGTCAACAGGTCGTCCGACGCCGGTTTTTCCTGATGATCAATCGTGTGTTCAAGCGAGCGGGCTAACTGGGACAACTTTTCAAAACCATACGCTCGACCTGAACCAGCAAGCCGGTGGGCAAGCATGGCAAGCTGTTCCAGGTGAACGGAACGTCGATCCTGTTGGAGAGATGACCAGTGTTGTTCGATCTCTGATCGATAGTTTAAAAGGTTGCGCCGATAGCGTTCACGTAAAATGGCGAGTTCATCATCGAACTGAGAGTTCATTCACGCACTCCTTGCGGTAACTTGGGGCAAGTTTAAACAAATATAACTGTTGTTCATAGACATACAGCATTCTTCTAGCTTTTGTCTTGAATGTTGTCAGGATCCCCGTCAGTCTTCTCTTAGGACATGAACGAACATTGATTATGCCTTAATCGCGGTTCAAATTGGAAACTCGGAAAATCAGCGCGCTGGGATAACAAAGCGTCAGCCAGGCATCGCAGGGGGCGTGCCCGACTGGAACAGGATGTCGTTTACCGGTAATATTGAGGGGATTCAATCACAAGGTCTGTCATTTCGACCGTGGACATCCAATTGATAACCCGATCACTGATCAAGACAATAAGCCTTATCTTGATGCTTGTATTGCCATCCCAGGCGCTTGCCAGTGGGCTGCTGGCCTGCGAGCAGCATCGGGACGTAGCAGTGCTCCAGTCACACGCCGCGGCACCGCATGATTCGCACCTGTCATCAGCTGCCAGTCCCGACTGTCACGGGCAGCCCCCGATCATTAAATCAGCTGGCGATGAAAGCAGTGATCATGCCGCCTTGGAGCTGGAGTGCCGCCACTGCATCAATTCATGCCAGAGCAAACCTGGTTTTTATGAACATGGTGCTGGTCGACTGACAGCTGACCATGCGGATGCAACACTCAATGCCGGCGTGTCTGTCACGCTGCCTGGATACACAAACCTGCCACAACGCCCTCCTTGCCTTTAATCCTTTAAAGCTTTTTTGATACGTCGCCCGCCAATCACGCTGTGATTATGCGCTGCGGGCCTGTTTCTGGAATCTGTGACGTGCTGGTGCTTCCTTGCGAGCGCCGGACGTATAAAGGGTTAGATGATGATTAATTCACAGTCTCGCGGCTACGCGCTATTACTAATTTTGTTTCTCGCAGGCTGCAGCAGTCTGGAGCCTCCCAGTGATGCTGCTCTGATGCCGCCATTGGCCGCTATTGTTGCAGGTATCAACGCAGATCCTGGATTCATTGTTTCGTCAGAGCAGGCTACAGAGCCCGCGTCGAATGATGGAGCCAATGTCGGGTTGGAATGGCCGGACCCGCGTCAGGCGCAGCGCTGGGCAATCGCTAACGCGCCTCGAGTTAGTCACATGATTGCCGAACTTCAAAGCAGTCAGGCTGAAATCTGGAATGCATCAATGCTGGAAAATCCCGGATTTGAGCTAAGCTTCCTCGAACCTGAGGCCGACTCAGGCAGATGGCAGTTGGAAGCAGGACTGGAGCTGGGATTGGCCGATTGGTTGACGCGTTCGGTCCGTCTGGACCGGGCACGTGCCGTCCATCTGGTTAATCAGTTGGATGTACTGGATGACCTGACCGAGTACCTTCATCAGATCAGGCATACCTGGCTGAACGCGGTTGCGAGCAGACAGCAGCTGGCGGTTCACGATGGTCTTTATCAGACGGCGTTTGCCATGCTGGAGTTTGCGCAGCAGGTTCAGGCAGCGGGGAACCTGAATGAGCTTGATTTTCTCGTTTATGAGACTGAGCACGCGCGACAGCAGCGAGCTCTGCAGGCAGCGAGACTTGAAGCGGATATCGCGATCAGCGAACTGCAATCCCTGCTGGGTCTGATGCCGGATCAGTTGCCCGTATTGCCAGATTCGCTGCCCAAAGTGCCTGAGTCTGACAAGCAATCACTGATGGACGTGGGACAGGCCATGAACCTGGCCGAGCAATTTCAACCCCGTATGCGCCTGCTGGATGAAGCCCTGAATCAGCAACTAGCTGCCGAGCGCTTGATAAAGCGTCAGGTCGGTTTGCTTGATGGTGCCGTGCAGGTTGGTGTTGAGCGCGAGACCAATAGTGAGCGCAGGCTGGCACTGGGTGGATCCATCGAACTCCCCTTGTTTGATCGCGGGCATGCGCACCTGGCAGACATAAAGGCGCAGAGATCCTCTCTACAGGCGCAGATTGAGCAGGCTAGAACTGAGACACGGCACACTATTTCGCAGGCACTGATGTCAAAGCGGTCTGCGACTGAGCTGGCCCGGCAGGTGGATGCTGAAGACCTGCCCCGCCATCAGCGCATGTTGGAGCTGGCTCTGCAGGAGTACAACTTTATGTTGCGCGACACGTTTTCACTGCTGACGTTGCGGGAGCAGGTGTTTGACGCACAGCTCGAATACATCGCGCACACGTTGGCCTACTGGAAAGCAGAAAGCCTGCTACTGAAACTGACAGGCATAGACACAGACGACGTAGCTGAGACAGGAGACTTCCAATGAACAGACGACAAATGATTGCCGGCGCAGCGTCTTTGCTTGGTGCAGGTCTGGTTTCCCGCGCAGGTGCGCAGACTCCAACGGCACTGGATGAGCTGGCACAAGCCAATCTGCCTCCGACCGACGCTCTCCCCTACACGCCCGTTGTCACGCCCAACGGCCGTACCCTGCCCTGGCGGATGCGTGATGGCGTCAAGGAGTTTCATCTGATTGCCGAGCAGGTGGACCACGAGTTTGCACCGGGAACAAAAATAAAGGCCTGGGGCTATAACGGCTCTACACCTGGTCCCACCATTGAAGCTGTCGAAGGTGATTTTGTTCGCATCTATGTGACGAACAGACTGCAGGAACCCACCACTATTCACTGGCACGGCCTTATTTTGCCATTTGGGATGGATGGTGTGGCAGGTCTGACCCAGCGCGCGATTGACCCTGGAGAAACCTGGGTCTATGAATTTGAACTGAAACAGCATGGCACGCACATGTACCATCCGCACTCTGATGAGATGGTGCAGATGGCCATGGGAATGATGGGCATGTTCATTATTCACCCTCGCGCGGGTAGCAATCCGCCCGTGGATCGGGACTATGCCCTGCTGCTGCATAACTGGGCTGTGCACCCCGGTACCTATCGTCCGGACCCCAGTGTCATGGTCGACTTCGATTTGTGGACCATGAACAGCAAGGTGTTTCCAGCCATTGCTCCGTTAATGGCGCGCACAGGCGAAAGGGTGCGGGTGAGAATCGGCAATCTGTCCATGTGGAACCATCCCATGCACATGCATGGCGTGCAGTTCGACGTAACCGGCTCTGACGGTGGTCGCTGGCCACGTGAGCTATGGCGTAAAGAAGTCACCGAACTGGTCGGTGTAGGTCAGACCCGTGATCTGGAGTTCAACGCTGTCGCCGGCGACTGGCCACTGCATTGTCATATGGCGCACCACACCATGAATGCCATGGGTCATGACATCACCAATACCATCGGCGTAAACCAGAGAGAGGTGGCGAGGCGTATCAGACAACTGATCCCCGGCTATATGCCGATGGGCGAGCACGGGATGTCAGAACATCAGATGCATATCGACATGGGGCATATGCAAGGTCCTGAGAATACCTTGCCGATGATGGGCGGCATGGGTCCATTCGGCTCCATGGAAATGGGTGGCATGTTTACCCTGATCAAGGTTCGTGATGAGGGTGATGAGCTGGATCCTGACGGCTGGTTTAGCATTCCAGAGGGGACCCAGGCTTACCGGGTCGATGGCCCTCCTGAGGATTTGCCAAGCTAAACCGGGTCGAAGCAAACCCAGTTGCGGCCCATCTGCTTGGCTTTGTATAAAGCCTGATCGGCGCGCGATACGACATCCTCGGTCGATTCACCTGATTGCAGTTCGGCCAGGCCAATGGATACCGTTAATTCATTGGCCTTTTCGACGCGGCGCCGAATGTCTTCTGCCAGATAGGCGGCCTGGTCCAATGTGGTGTTGTCAGCGATGATGACAAATTCCTCGCCCCCGTATCTGAACAGTGAATCTGTTGCACGTAGCCTTGCCCGCAGCTGATCAGCCAGACGTTTCAGGACTTTGTCACCCTCTGTATGACCTTCGGTGTCATTGATTTTTTTAAAGTGATCCAGATCAAGCATCAACACGGTGGCTGGCGTGTTGTGGCGCAAATGCTGGTTTTTTACCCGGATAAGCGCGTTCTCCAGAGCTGTGCGATTGCCGGCGCGGGTCAACGGATCCTTGGTGAGCAATTCTTCAAGTTCACGATTTTTGGTTTCGAGCTGTCTGGCATAGGCATACAGGAATACATTGATCATGGCGTTGGCCATAGCAAACCTGAACATGATATCGCCACTTTCAAACGCCAATGGCAGCACTGTGATACAGGCTATGAGGTTGATGCCCAGAGCCATGTTGCGACTGACGATGTAGTAGTTGGCGACGGCGCTCGCAATAACCCAGTAGCTTCCAAGAACGCCCATCTGGATGTTAATGACCACGGTCACACCCATCTGAACGGATGCCAGAAACAGGGCTATCCACTGATTAAAACCATGACGAATCAGCAACAACAATGACACTAGCTGCAGCCCAATGACAGGAAGCAGCAGGTAGGTAATCACCGGGTTTCCCCAGATGAAGTGCCATCCCGCAAATGGCATGGCCACAGTGACGCCACAGAGCGCAACGGCTATAAGCACCTGGCGGTAAAAAACGACGTCGCGGTAATAAATCTGGTGATCAGTGTCTTGAGGATTCGGCATTATGGTTTACTGGCCACAGGCTCCCGCATGGTTACAAATTCCTCTGCCGCAGTGGGATGAATGCCAACTGTGGCATCAAAATCTGCCTTGGTGGCGCCGCACTTGATGGCTACAGCCATCCCCTGCACGATTTCTGCTGCGTCGTCTCCGACCATGTGTAGTCCGAGGACGCGATCGCTCTTTCTGTCTACGATGAGCTTCATCATACTGTATTTTTCTTTGCGGCTCAGCGTGTATTTTAATGGTCTGAACTGACTGCGATAGATGTCGATTTCTGAATAATCAACGCGGGCCTGCGCTTCGGTTAAACCGACTGTCGCTATTTGTGGGTCGCTAAAAACTGCTGACGGAATATTGTCCCAGGCGTAGTCAGTGACTGAATTGCCAAAAAGGCGGCGCGCCAGAACCTGGCCCTGCCCCAGTGCTACAGGTGTCAGGTTGACACGATTGATGACGTCGCCAACGGCATAAATGCCTTTGACACTGCTCTCAAAAACGCTATCAACGATGATGGAGCCATTTTTTTCAGTAGACACCCCTACTCGATCCAGACCCAGTCCAGAGGTTGCCGGCCGTCGCCCGGTGGCAAACAGTACTTTTTCAACCTCAATTTCGCTGCCGTCAGAAAGGCCAACAAGGCAGGCGCCATCACTGGTTTTGCTTATCTTGCTGACTTCTGAATTTAAATGCAGATCAAAATCACGCTTCGCGCAGTTGGTGTAAAAACTGCGTATATCCTGGTCAAACCCGCTCAGCAATTGTTCGCCGCGATGGATCAGGTGTACATGGCTGCCCAGTCCCTTGAAAATCCCGGCCAGCTCGGTGGCAATGAATCCCCCGCCGACAATCGCTACGCTGCGTGGTTGTTCGGTGAGTTCAAAAAAGTCGTCGGAATTGATTGCGTGTTCGATGCCTGGGATGTCTGGCATCCAGGGTTGACCACCGGTTGCAATCAGAATGTGCTCCGCAGTCACGGTCTGCTTGGCTATGCGAATGGTGTTTGCCGCTTCGAAAGTGGCATAACCCCGCAATAGAGTGACACCTGCATTTTTCAGAAGATTCTCGTAAATGCCATTCAGTCGTTTGATTTCATTGTCTTTATTAGACTTCAGAGATGACCAATCGAAATCCGGTTTTCTAAATTCCTGCCAGCCGAAGGCAGCACTTTCCTGAAAGTCAGCGGCAAAATGTGCAGCGTAGGCATAAAGCTTTTTGGGGATGCAGCCAACATTGACGCAGGTGCCTCCCATAAAGCGCGCTTCGGCAATTGCCGTCCGGGCGCCAAGCCCTGCAGCAATTCTGGCAGCTCGTACGCCACCGGAACCGGCGCCAATCACAAAAAAGTCGTAGTCGAATCCAGGCATAACGTTATAGTCTATTCCGCGGTAATCAGACGGCATTGTACATGCTCTGAGGTTTTTTTTTCATATTATTCAGATACAAAACGTATCATCTGGCAGGAATTTTTGAACTTCGAAGTTGATATCTGCATTGTCGGCGCTGGCGTCTGCGGGCTGGCAATTGCGCGGCAGCTGAGTCAGTTATTGCCCGATACCAGTATTGCCCTGATTGAACAGGCTGACAGCGTTGGTCAGGGCACCAGTAGTCGCAACAGTGAAGTAATACACGCAGGGCTTTATTATGCGCCCGACAGCCTGAAAGCGCGCTTTTGTATCGCCGGTCGGGACCTGCTGTACGAATACTGCAGACATTACCAGGTGCCGGTCCGTCAGATTGGCAAACTGATTGTGGCGCAGTCAGGCGAGGAAGAAGCTCTAAACAGAATCGCAGAGAATGCTCGTGCCAGCGGGGTTGTGAATCTGCAGCGTCTGAATGCTTCCCAGATAGCCAGTCGCGAGCCCCTCGTAAGGGCTGATGCAGGTTTATGGTCACCCAGTACAGGCATCATCGATAGTCATGAATTCATGGGGTCGCTACTGGGGCAGGCACAGGCAAATGGGCTCATGTTGGCGCTGGCTACCCGTCTCGGCGATGTCAGGCCCCGCGACAGTGGCAAAGGGCTGGAGCTTGAATTGATAAGTAACTGGCATCGCGTCAGTGCGGAAACGTCACAGGTTCCCTGCCGCTTGCTGGTCAATTGCGCCGGACTGGGTGCCCTTGCTATCGCAGAGCGCCTGCACAAGGCAGGTTTCGCATCGAATCAGGCACTACCATCTATCAAATGGGTAAAAGGCAATTATTTTACCTATCAGGGGCGCTCGCCGTTCAGTCATCTGATCTACCCGGTGCCTGACCCAACGGGCAATGGACTGGGGATCCACGCCACACTGGATATGGCAGGAAGCTGTCGATTTGGGCCCGATGTAGAGCAACTGGCGCCCTACATTAATAGTGAAGAGAGGCTGGATTTGAGCGTGAATGCATCGCGGCGCGAATTATTCGCGGAACAGATCCGACGTTATTTCCCCGCGCTGGATGAATCACGTCTGGTGCCAGACTATGCGGGTATTCGCACTCGCATCACAGGTAGTGGTTTTCAGGATTTCCAGCTTGTTGAACAGAAAACTGAGGACTGCGCGGCGATCCATTTGCTGGGGATTGAATCGCCGGGGCTGACGGCCAGCCTCGCGCTCGCGAAACACCTCGCGGAGCGCGTTTCGCAACTTGAGTTATTCAACTGACGCCGTCTGATACTGGGACTCGAAGTCTCCAACATGAGTATAGACCTCAGCGGTGCCATCGGCGTTGAGCAGATAGACGTCGTAAGGCTGAAAACGGTCGCCTACTTCCATTCCCGGGCTACCGATTGGCATGCCAGGTACTGCCAGGCCAATTGCGTTTTCCGGTTTGTCTGCCAGGAACTGATGGATCAGGTAGGCGGGGACATGACCTTCAAAAACAGACCCGTCTTCTGCCACGGCGGTGTGGCATGAGTGATAGCGCAGGCCGATGCCGCGGCGCAGTTTCTCAAGCGTCAACTCGTCATTATCGAGATGTTGGACGCTGAATGCGAAACCCCGGGCTGAGGCGTGATCTACCCACATGCCACAACACCCACAGGTCGGGCTTTTGTATACCTCAAGAGCAATGGGCTGCTCGGCTGCGCTGGCAACGCCAGGATTATTGTCTGGTGAACAGCTGAGAAGCCACATCAGCATACACAGACCCGAAAATTTTATCATTGACTTCAATGGCATGGCGTATTCTCCTGAGAGCAGAGGTCAGGTTCAGGTCTTTGGCCTGGGCCGCCGGAACCGAATACCACTTCGTGAATTCGAGAAAGGTAAGTCCTGAAGACAGTTTACCACGATCCCAGGAAAGCGCTGCCCTGGGCTGCGCTGAATGGCGAAATTATCTCGCGAACTCGAGCGGCCGCCCCGGCGGTCTCGGCGTTGAAGCCCAGCCCTATTCCGGCTGGCTGTTTGCCCTGCACACCCAGCGGTGTGCTGCAGACAACGTCAAGACGCAGCATTTCGGCCTGGGATTCGCCCGGCAGTCGCAACAGCAGCATCACCGCGTCGCTGCTGAGTTCGTCATAGTCTCCTGGTATAAACAGGCCACCCTGTTTGAGAAACGGCAAGTAGCAGGCGGCGAGTATGGCCGGATCGTCAAAGTAGATCTTCAAAACGCGCGGTGGCTTATAAGCCGGCGTGGCGAGTAGTGTTTGCAAGAGTCCATTCTCCATGCGTCATTATTGTCTTCCATGCAGGCTGTATGCCTTGATCGGTCACCTGAAACGGATGCAGTCAGCGACCGGGTGACAGTTCCTGCCATTGACTCAACAGATACTCCAGACTCATCAACAAATTAGGATTGCTGGTGGATTCCTGCTGAGCTGAAACTCTGTAAATTTCACGCTGCAGTTTGAGCAGTTGTCTGATACGTGCAGATGTTCGGCTTTGCGGCTCAACAGCAAGCGAGCGCACTTGCTCAGTACACAAATCGGTCATCAGGTTTATAGCATGAGCGACTGGCTGTTTCTCACAGAATCGCGCGACTTCGGTCACGGATTCCTCTCCGTTTCTGAGCGATATCAGTTTATCAGTAAGAATCTCGCGCCAGGCCGGGACACCCTCTTCCAGCATGCGCAAGGCAGCAAATGGCTGCCGCGGAGCCAGTGCCGCCGCTGATGCGAGGGTGTCGCTGTCAGCAGCAGACATCGTGGCAAGCCAGGCTTGTGTGTCCGAGAATGTCGGGGAAGGCAGAGCGACGTTCTGACAACGACTTCGGATGGTCGCAAGCAGGCTATCACCACTATCTGCTATCAATAAAAACAAAGCCTTACCGGGCGGTTCTTCAAGGCTCTTGAGCAGAGAGTTGGCCGCAGCCGTGCCGAGTGCCTCGGCTGGCTGGATTATAATGACCTTGGTGGCACTTGCCTGATTACTGGTTTGCTGCACGTGATCGGCAATCTGGCGAACCTGGTCAATTTTGATGGCGCGACTGCCCTCTTCCGGCTTTACCTGCAGGACATCTGGATGATAACCCTTGGCGAACAGCAGACATTGCCGGCACCGACCGCAGGCTTTACTGTGGGTGATTTTATCAGCCTCACACAATACGTAATGAGCCACACCAAGAACGAATTGGTGACGACCGGTGTCAGGCAGACCTGTGAACAGATAGGCATGAGCCAGACGGTCGCGACGCTGCTGGCTGACTATCTGCTGCCAGGCAGAGTGATGCCACGGATAATAGCTACCGACAGCAGCTACCGGGTTGCCAGTTTGTTGGTGTGTCAGATCGCTCATGGGTTCTGCGTTACCGGTGGTCTGGCCTTAAGGATGAATTTCGAGAGCTCCCGTTTGAGACATGCCTGAACATCAGACAGCTCCTGCCCGGCATCAATGATCAGGTATCGTGAGGGGTCAGCCGCAGCTCGCCGCAGGTACTCGTCACGGACAGCCGCAAAGAAACTGATGGCCTCCTGTTCAAACCGGTCAGGTTCACCGCGTTTGCGGGCGCGGGCCAGGCCGACTGCCGGTTCAATATCCAGCAACAGAACAAGGTCTGGGCGCAGAGAGCCCTGGACCAGCGTCTCCAGCGTGGCGATCGCCTGCTTGTCGAGATTGCGACCGCCCCCCTGATAGGCATAGGTAGCGTCCGTGAAGCGATCACAGACCACCCACTGGCCTCGCTGCAGGGCCGGTTTGATGCGCTGCTCAAGATGTTGCGCGCGAGCCGCAAAGACCAGCAATAATTCGGTCAGCGCGTGCATGTTTTCTTCACGGGGCGTCAGTAACAGTTCGCGAATCTGCTCGGCCAGCGCCGTTCCGCCGGGCTCGCGGGTCTGGATGTAGTCGATCCTGGCTGCCTCCAGGCACTCCACCAGCCAGGCGAGGTTGGTTGTTTTGCCGACGCCTTCAATGCCTTCTACGGTGATGAATTTACCCATCCCCTTCCCTGACTCATCCATCATTATCTAGTCACTCGTGCGGTTGAGAATGTATTGACGCACAGCAGCGTTGTGCTCTTCCAGTGTGTCGGAAAACTGATGACTGCCATCGCCTCTGGAAACGAAATACAGTGCCGTTCCTTCGGCCGGGTGCAGACTTGCCTCAATCGACGCCCGACCGCTGAGGGCAATCGGTGTCGGCGGAAGCCCGTTAATCCGGTATGTGTTCCAGGGCGTGGTCGTTGCAAGATCGCGGCGCCTGATATCTCCCTGATACTCGTCGCCCATCCCGTAAATGACCGTTGGATCTGATTGCAGACGCATACCGCGCTGCAGGCGGCGCACAAACACACCAGCGATTGCGCTCTTTTCGGCATTGTATCCGGACTCGCGCTCGATAATTGAGGCCATGATCAGGGCTTCCCACGGCGTTTCGTATGGGAGGGCGGCGTCCCGTGCCGGCCAGAGTTCGTTGATTGTCTGCTGCAGGCGCTGATTGGCGCGTCGCAGAATCTCGATATCGCTCGTGCCACGTGTGTGGAAATAGGTGTCCGGAAATACACTGCCTTCAAGGGCTGGATAGGGAGACTGAAGTTGCGTCAGTATCTCCTCATGCGTCAAGCCCTGCAAAGTGCTGGAGATCGTATCAAGAGCCCACAATTGGCTCAGGGCCTGATCGATGGTCCAACCCTCAACCAGCGTGACCGGATATTGCACATTGCGTCCCGACACCAGTAGCGCCAGAACTTCAGGTGGCGTCATTGACAGCTCGATTGCAAACTCTCCACTGCGGATGGAGCGATCCTGACCCTGCGCACGCGTCCAGGCTGCGAAAATTCGTGGCCACTGGAGACCAACCTCGCGATGCAACAGGGCGGCTACCTGGTTAACTCCATATCCCGCAGGTATGTCGATCACGATACTTTCAGTGCTTGAGCTCCCCTCTCCTATCGGTGATTCGAGGTAACGGTTCAGGCTTAACCAGCCAAGCAGCGCTGCACCGATGCACAGTGCCACCATGATGCTGAAGAATTTGATAAACCGGGATCGGGAAAGCATGGCAGCATTATGCCAGAACTTTTTGAATTTCTCTGGCGAAACGCTGTTGCGGAAACGTAATCGCCTGTCCGCCAATGGTGACTCTGTTTACCGGCCAGATGCCGATGATGGAGTTGCAGACAAACATTTCCTGGAAACACTGTAATTGCGTGACAGGCAGCTGGCCCACGATCAATGACCATCCGCGCTGCTCTGCCAGTTTCAACACACGCTGTCGCATGATTCCGGCTATGCCAGCCTCGGCGATGGAAGGCGTAAACAGACTGTCGGCATTGGCCAGAAAGACATTGCTCTTTGTGCCCTCCAGCAGATTGCCGGCAGTATCGACCATAAGAGCTTCCTGAACATCGTCACGCTCTTGCGATGCCTGCTGAAGCTCAATACTGGCAAGTACCTGTTCCAGACGATTGAGATGCTTTACACCGGGCAGAACGGCAGGACTGCTGACGGTCTGATTTGCCGTGATGCAAGTGATCCCGTGTTGCTGGTAATGAGACAGCATGTCGGGTAAGGGATAGGATTGCAGGATGATGCGGGGTTTCGCTGCAGCAGGCGGCTGGTAGCCGCGTCCACCGCTGCCGCGAGTGACAATCAATTTGATAACGGCGTCGTCCAGTGCCTGATGCTTCAGCTGAGAAAGAAAGCTCTGCAACTGGCTCTGGATGATGGCGGGCGTCACCGGGATCGCGAGTTGCTTGCAGCCAGCAAGCAGCCGTTGCAGGTGTTGTTCGAGATGACAGCACTGACCTGACTGCAGGCGCATGGTTTCAAACAGGCCATCGCCGTACATCAGACCACGGTCTGATGCCGGCAACTGGTCAGTCATTCTGCCGTCTATCTGAGTAAGCTGGGTCGGCATCTGCATGGCGTCCGCCACGATGACGGTCTCAGGGTGCTTTGACAAAAATCAGCGAGCCGTTGGTACCACCGAATCCAAATGAATTGGTCAGCACTGCTCGAAGCTCGGCGTCACGTGCTGTATTGGGCACATAGTCGAGATCACAACCTTCATCCGGTTCATCGAGATTGATTGTCGGCGTTACGATCTGATCATGAAGCGACAGCACACTGATGATGGCTTCGACGGCTCCGGCCGCCCCCAACAGGTGGCCAATCATCGACTTGCTGGAGCTGACCGACAGTTTGCTGGAATGCTCGCCAAACACAGTCTTGATAGCCTGGGTTTCTGCTATGTCACCTGCCAGTGTTGATGTGCCGTGCGCATTGATGTAGTCAATGTCAGTAGCATTTAGCCCGGCACTGTTTAATGCATTCTGCATGCAGACCGCCGCGCCGCGACCGTTCTCCGAAGGTGATGTCATGTGGAACGCGTCTGCACTCATACCGAATCCAGTCAACTCGGCATATATTCGTGCACCGCGATTGACTGCGTGTTCGTACTCTTCAAGGACCATAATGCCTGCCCCGTCGCTCAGTACAAACCCGTCGCGTGACTTGTCCCAGGGGCGGCTTGCTGCCTTCGGGTCGTCATTGCGGGTTGACAGCGCACGTGCGGCACAGAAACCGCCCAGGCCCACTGGTGATGTTGCCATCTCTGCACCGCCAGCCAACATGAGATCCGCCTGACCGAGTGCAATCATCTGGGCTGCGAGACCAATGTTGTGGGTGCCGGTAGTACAGGCTGTGGTTATCGCGATATTAGGTCCCTGCAGGTTGTACCGGATGGACAGGGAGCCACCGATCATATTGATGATGGAACCCGGTACAAAAAATGGGGAAACCTTGCGAGGGCCAGCGTTTCGAATCAGTTCAGCGGTATCTTCGATGGCACTGATGCCACCGATGCCCGAACCGATCGCCGCACCGAATCTGGAGGGATCGAAGGCTGCTTCGTCGCCGTCCAGACCGGCATCCCGCATAGCCTGGACACCGGCACTGACGCCGTAGACCAGAAAGACATCCATGCGTTTGGCGTCTTTGGGAGCAATATAGGGTTCGCTGTCGAATCCTTTGATCGAACCGCCGAAACGTGTGCTGAATGCAGACACGTCAAAATGGTCAATCAGGTTGATGCCGCTGTTCCCTGCTTTAAGTCCATCCCAGGTGCTTGTCACATCATTGCCTAACGGTGTGACCATACCCAGGCCGGTAACTACTACTCGTCTGCCGTTCAAAGCGTAGTTCTCCACGTAATAAACAAAAGCTACTCCAAGTAAATTCCCGGAGTAGCTTCTATTAGAGTCAATCCGATATGCGGAATGCTATTACAGGTGCTGGTTGATGTAGTCGATAGCCAGCTGGACAGTTGTGATCTTCTCGGCTTCTTCGTCCGGAATTTCAGTCTCAAACTCTTCTTCGAGAGCCATAACCAATTCCACGGTGTCCAAAGAATCGGCGCCCAGATCTTCAACAAAAGAAGAGGAAGCTTTAACGTCTTCTTCTTTCACGCCAAGCTGCTCGCAGACAATTTTTTTCACGCGTTCTTCAATGCTGCTCATAACTCTTATTAGCTCCTAGTACCTTAAGGTTTGTCATGCATTCCGATTAAATTGGTTATTATTTGACCAACTGACATAATCCGAATCGCAAGTTTACATCTATTTTAATGCGCTTGTAATCTCAAACTCGAAAATAATTGAATGCTTCAAATTATATTTCTTTTATTTCAACATCTTATTATTTCGTTTTCACTAATTGCTTATCCTATAATCGAACCCTCATGAGTGTTGGTTCAGGCCATGTACATACCACCATTGACCTGAATGGTTTCACCTGTGATGTAGGCGCCGGCATCGGAAGCCAGGAAACTCGCCACTGAGGCGATTTCCTCTGGTTTACCGAAGCGGGCCAACGGTATCTGGGCCAGTAACGTTTCAATCTGTTTTTCGTTAAGTGCCCTGGTCATATCGGTGTCAATGAATCCGGGAGCAATGGCATTCACAGTAATGCCACGCGAACCAATTTCACGGGCCAGAGAACGCGTGAATCCCTCTGCCGCAGCTTTGCTGGCAGCATAATTACTCTGTCCGGGATTGCCACTTGAAGCGACTACCGAGCTGATGTTTATGATTCTCCCCCACCGGGCTTTGGTCATGGCTTTAAGCGCAGACCGGCATACGCGATAGAGTGAATTAAGATTTGTGTTGATAACACTGTCCCATTCATCCTCTTTCATGCGCATCAGCAGATTGTCGCGCGTGATCCCCGCGTTGTTGACAAGAATCAGAGGCGGCTCACCCAGCTCATTACTGATGGCCTGCATGACATTGTCTACTGCTTCCATTGACGATACGTCTAGGCAAAATCCTTTGCCTTTGATGCCATTTTCGGCAAAAAATTCCGTAATTGCCTGAGCGCCGTTCTCGGTGGTTGCAGTACCAGCCACGATAACTCCCTGGGCGCCCAGCTCTGCCGCAATGGCACGACCAATTCCGCGGCTCGCGCCAGTGACCAGTGCAACTTTTCCTGAAATGCTCATCAGCATTGACTCCTTGTTCGCAACGTTGTGCTATTTGACGTTCTGCAGCGCTGACGCCAGCGCTTCTGATGAATCAGCCGCAAAACACTCGAGTTCCGGGTGAATGCGTTTCACCAGACCACTGAGCACCTTGCCGGGGCCGCATTCTACAACCTTGGCGATGCCAAAGTCGCGCATACAGTAAATTGTGTCCACCCACTGCACGGGCATATAAAGCTGTTTAAGCAGATTATCCTTGATCTCGCCGGGCTCACGCGTCGCGCGTCCATTGATATTCTGTACCACGGGGATTTCCGGGCGGCGGAAGTCTACCTTCGCCAGGTCGTCGGCCAGCCGGTCAGCAGCCGGCTTCATCAGGGCGCAGTGAGACGGAACACTGACATTAAGGGGCAGAGCCCGCTTGGCGCCGGCGGCTTTACATGCCTCCATCGCGCGCTCGACAGCGGCCTTGCTGCCTGCAATTACGGTCTGGCCGGGAGAGTTGAAATTTGCCGCTGAAACAGTGTCACCATCGGCGACGCCGGCACAGATATCATCAATGCGATTGTCGTCCATGCCAATGATCGCGGCCATGCCGCCGGTACCCGCCGGAACGGCGTCCTGCATATACTGGCCGCGTTTATGGACCAGTGATACGGCGTCGGTAAAGCTCAATACACCGGCGCAGACCAGAGCAGAGTATTCACCGAGGCTGTGACCTGCCAGCATTTCCGGCAAAGGGCCTTTTTCCTGCATCCAGGCACGCCATAACGCCACCGAGGCCGTCAACAGAGCCGGTTGAGTGATGTAGGTTTGATCCAGCAGACCGTCAGGGTTGTCGACGACTATCTGCCACAGGTCCTGACCAATCACAGCCGAGGCTTCGGCGAATGTGGTGCTGATGACTGGGTGCTGTTCAATCATGTCCGCAAGCATCCCGCTGCGCTGGGAGCCCTGGCCAGGAAATACGAATCCAATCTTAGGCATATCTGTTTCTCGCTGTTTACACCATTTTACCGGCAATCAGTGCCGGAACGTTATCGTTGATCTGTCTCAGGGCATGCTCTATTGCTTTGAGAAAGCCCTTCTCGTTGGCATTGCCATGGCTTTTTACGATGATACCCTGCAGTCCCACCAACGTGGCGCCGTTATAACGGGCAGGATCTATTTCTCGGCGCAGATCCCGCAGCAGTGGTTTGAGTATCCAGCTGAACGTCTTGTAGTACCAGCGTCTGGCGATACTGCGTCGCATCAGGGCCTGAAGTGCCTTGACTGCTCCCGCGCTGGTCTTGATGGTTATATTGCCGGTGAAACCGTCACAGACGATGACATCGGCATGCCCTGAAAACAGCTGATTGCCTTCGATGTATCCCAGGTATTCAAAATCCGGGTTATCGGCCAGCAGTTGCGCGGCATCCTGGATGACGGGCGTGCCCTTGATGGACTCCTCGCCAATATTCAGCAGAGCGACTCGAGCAGATTTGCGCCCGGATAATGAGCTGGCCAGAACGGCACCCATGCAGGCAAATTGATAGAGTTCTCGCGCAGAATTGCGCACATTCGCGCCAACATCCAGAAGATAGCTGTATCCACCGGCACGCGTCACTGGGATCATGGCCATAATGGCGGGTTTGTCGATACCGGGGATGGTCTTTAACAGATGGCGACCCGCCATCAGCAGGGCTCCGGTGTTTCCGGCGCTGACACAGGCATCAGCAAGGCCCTGTTTCACCTGGTCGATGGCGATGAACATGGAGCTGTTGCGGCTGGAACGAAGAATTCGGTCGGGTCTGTCATGGTTACTGATCACATCATCAGTATGCAGGACACTGGTACGGGCACGCAGAGCGGGAGACAGTGAGTCCAATGAGGGATTTATCTCCTGCTCAGGGCCCACCAGTATTAGATGCAGGTCATGATGTCGGCGCAGCGCTTTGAGCGAGGCCGACACCGTGACATGGGGGCCATGATCGCCCCCCATTACATCCACTGCAATACGTCTGACTTTCGTCAAACTTACTCGTCGCCCAGATTCAGTACTTTTTTGCCTTTGTAAAAGCCATCTGCAGTCACGTGGTGACGGCGATGTACTTCACCTGTGGTTTTGTCCACAGACAGAGTTGCGCCAGTCAGAGCATCGTGGCTACGACGCTGGTCGCGACGAGCGCGGGATTTTTTGTTCTGTTGAACGGCCATTTCAGGTACTCCTGTTTATAAAAACGATAACTAAATCAGTGTGTGTCGCTGTTTTTTTCGCTGTTGTTCTTAAGTGCTGCCAGCACCGCAAATGGGTTGCTGACTGATGACGCGGACTGTTTCTCCGAAGCCTTTGCTGGCGGCGTCACCGAAGCCGTGTGTGGTTCGCAATGTTTATGCGTTGCCACAATCGGCAAACCCAGTATCATCTGTTCTTCTATCAGCTCTGGCGGTCTGATTTCCTCATCGACATCCAGCAAGGGGTCGATGTCCGCCGGTAACTGGCGAGCGCTGTCTTCGCTGCTTACCACCGCAAGGTTAATCGGCTCACTCACCGCGACCCTGACTGTGTCGAGGCAGCGCTGGCACTGCAACGATAATTCACCGTATACGCGACCTTCGATTTTGCGTCTGCGAGCGTCGTCAAACCCAAATTCCAGTCTGGCACTGACTCGCCCTTCGGCACTGCTGAGCATGCTGCAAAGCTGCTTCAGCTCAGCAACCGCAATACTTCCCTCTATCAACAGCCCCTGTCTGAAGACCTTTCGGGAGTCCAGAATTGCAGGTACTGGGGAGGCAAAATCGAGGGTGTCAGCCATAGGCGCGCAATAATAGGGGCAACGGCGTTCGCTGTCAAAAAAATATGCGCTTTTTTGCATATTTTACGGGTTGTTACTGCCAGTTTCGGCTTTACGCCCGGCTTTCGTCAAGTTGTGTCAGTAATTCCTGCATGGCTGATCGCAGTGGCGCTGAGACTGCCAGTGTCTGGCCTGATACAGGATGGTCCAGAGACAGAGCGCTGGCATGCAGGCATAAAAAGCGCAGTTTGCCGAATGAGTGCGGGCGATGGTAGGTATACTTGTCGTCCCCCAGAATAGGATGACCTGCCTGTTGGCAATGCACGCGGATCTGATGAGTACGCCCGGTCAGCGGCCTGGCCTCGATCAGACTGGCCGTGCCGTAGTCCTTTAACAGACGAAACTCAGTCTGCGCAGATTTTCCGCTATTGTCAGTCTTGACGATCCGTTCTCCCTGCTGGGGCTGAACCCTCAGCAGGGGCGCATCCACTTGCGTCAGGTCTGCTGACCAGCTGCCATGCACGATGGCCTGGTAGATCTTGCTGACCTGCCGCTTTTTGAAGGCCACTTGCAGGGTTTTGAGCGCAATCGCCGATTTCGCCACCAGCAGACAACCAGAGGTCTCTTTATCAAGTCGGTGTGCCAGTTCCCGATAGCCACCCTCGCCTGCCATATGACGCAAGGCCTCAATCACGCCGGCTGCCGTGCCGGTTCCCGCATGCACGGGCATTCCGGCGGGTTTGTTGAGCAGTAGCAGATGATCGTCTTCGTACAGGATCGACTGCTGCAGGGCGCGCTGCAGCTCAGCACCTGGTGGCACTGGCGCGTCCCGCACACTGAGTCGCAATGGCGCAACACGAACGACATCGCCTTCCGTGACTCGACTGTCGGGCTTACAGCGTTTTTTATTGATGCGAATCTCGCCTTTGCGAATAAGTCGGTAAAGGTGCGACTTGGGTAATCCACGTAGCCGCGACATGAGAAAGTTGTCCAGTCGCTGACCGGTAGCGTGTTCACCCACTGAGATATACTGGACCCCAGTTGTGGCTGCCCCCTGGTAATTTCTGTCAGCTTGCGGTGAGTGTTTTTGATCATTCATGGCTGCGGTCTGATCGCTGTGCGGCAAAGCCGGCATTATATCAGTGTTGCAGTTCAGCTGAGGGACAGATTGATCCGGCAGCCCAGCCCTGAATAGTGTAAAATCCGCGCTGCTTGAAATTTAGCCGCTATTTGATTCCACCTCTCGAGTTATATACAGGAAGTCCCGCATGCAGACCCTCAAAGAGACGCTTGATGCTGCCGTAACCAAAGCACTGGTCAAGGTGACCGGCATCACTGATGCCAGAGCGCAGGTCATCTACGCCTCCCGCCCCGAGTTTGGTGATTACCAAGCCAATGGCGTGATGTCAGTCGCGAAACAGCTGCGTCGCAATCCCCGAGAGGTTGCCCAGGAAGTACTGGCTGCTCTGGATGTGGCGGGACTGGTCAGTCGAGCCGAGGTCGCCGGACCGGGATTTATCAATCTGTTTCTGGATGACTCAGCGCTAAATACGCGTGCTACCGCGATTCTGCAATCGAAGGCACCGTTGATACTGCCTGATAACACTACACAGACCATTGTGGTGGATTACTCCAGCCCGAACCTTGCCAAGGAAATGCATGTCGGGCATTTGCGAGGCACCATCATCGGCGACACGATCGTCCGCGTTCTCGAAGCCCTGGGACACTGCGTCATACGACAGAACCATGTGGGCGACTGGGGAACTCAGTTCGGCATGCTGATCGCACACATGACATCACTGATTGAACAGGGTGAATCAGTGTCTGGCAGCCTTGCGGATCTTGAGAGTTTTTACCGGGCTGCCAAGCAGCGTTTCGACGATGAACCCGGATTTGCTGATCTGGCGCGCAGTTATGTTGTGCGGCTGCAGCAGGGTGACGCCGAGTGTCTGGCGGCATGGCAGCGTTTTATCGAAGAGTCCCTGCGTCATTGTCAGGAAGTTTACGATCAGCTTCAGGTCAAACTTAAGCCCAGCGATCTCTGTGCGGAAAGTTTCTATAACAATGACTTGCCGAAGATAGTTAATGAGCTTTCTGCCAGAAAGCTGCTGACCGAGTCAGATGGTGCGCAGTGTGTCTTCCTGGAAGAGTTCACAGGTAAAGACGGCACTCCCCTGCCCGTGATCATTCAAAAGCGGGATGGCGGTTATCTTTATGCCACGACCGATCTGGCCGCCGTTCGCTATCGCTCTGGTCAGCTCGGCGCTGACCGGGTGCTGTATGTCGTTGATGCCAGACAGAGCCTGCATTTTCAGCAGGTATTTGCAGTAGCACGGGCCGCAGGTCTGGTTCGTAGTGATTGCAGCCTGGAACATGTTGCCTACGGCACGATGATGGGTGAAGACGGCAAACCTTTCAAAACGCGCAGTGGTGATACTGTCAAACTCAAGGCGCTGCTGGATGAGGCTGTCCAGCGGGCATTTGCGCTGGTGTCCGACAAGAACCCGGATCTGCCAGAAGCACAGCGCCGGGAAATCTCGGATACGGTGGGTGTCGCGGCGGTAAAGTATGCTGAGTTGTCCAAGAATCGCACCAGCGATTACATATTTGACTGGTCTACCATGCTGTCTTTTGATGGCAATACGGCACCCTACATGCTGTACGCCTACGCGCGAATTCAGAGCGTGGTCCGCCGCCTGGAAGCAGAAGGTGTTAAACCGGGCTCACAGATTCAGGCGATTGCCGCAGAAGAACGAGCCTTGTTGCTGAAGATTCTGCAACTGTCCGAGGCTGTCCGTCAGGTTGGTCAGGATTGTTATGCGAACCAGCTGTGTCAGTATCTGTTTGAGCTGGCCGGCTTGTTCATGAAGTTTTACGAGAGCTGCCCGATTCTTAAATCCGAGCCGGAGATACAGGCCAGTCGTCTTGCGCTGGCCAGCCTGACTGCGCAGACATTGCGTGAAGGTATGAATCTGCTTGGTATAGAACCGCTGCAGCAGATGTGAGAAAGTTTCTGACTTCTTTTGTTTGCGGGGCCTCCCTGCCCCGCAAACACAGACCTCAAATCAGTTGCACAACTCAAGCAGCAACTTGTTGAGCTGCTGGCTGAACCGGGCTGGATCTTCCAGTTCATTGCCATCAGCCAGACTCGCCTGATCGAACAATATTGAAATCAGATCGCCGAAGCGCTCTTCGTTTTGCTCATGTTCCAGCTTGTCGACCAATGGGTGTGTCGGATTCAGCTCGAAGATCGGCTTGGTGTCAGGCACTGCCTGTCCGGATGCCTGCATGATGCGTCGCATCTGCGCGCCCATATCGTCCTCATCGATCGCCAGGCAAGCCGCTGAGTCAGTTAGACGGTGACTGATTCTGACTTCCTTAACGCGCTCTCCCAGTGCATTCTGGACGCGCTCGAGCAGAGGTTTCAGCTCTTCTTCGAGCTTTTCCTGCGCCTTTTTCTCTTCCTCGTCATCCAGCTTGCCCAGATCAAGTTCGCCGCGGGCAACATCCTGCAGCGGTTTGCCATCGAATTCATGCAGATGGCTCATCAGCCATTCATCAATCCGGTCGGACAACAGCAGGACTTCTATGCCTTTCTTGCGGAAAATTTCCAGGTGCGGGCTGCCTTTGGCGGCTTTGGCGGAATCAGCAATCAGGTAGTAGATCTTCTCCTGATCAGACTTCATGCGTGAAATATAATCTTCCAGGCTCTGATCCTGCCCAGTGCTCTGCTCGTGGGTGCTGGCAAACATCAACAGCTTGGCGATAGCCTCGCGGTTGCTGTAATCCTCACCTGGACCTTCCTTGAGCACCTGACCAAACTCTTTCCAGAAAGTGGCGTATTTCTCAGGCTCGTCTTTTTTGAGCTTTGCCAACATATCCAGCGCACGTTTGGTCAGTGCACTGCGCATTGAATCTACAGCTGGGTCTTTCTGCAGAATCTCGCGTGATACGTTCAGGGAGATATCGTTGGAATCCACGACACCTTTGATGAAGCGCAGGTACAGAGGTAGAAACTGCTCAGCCTGATCCATGATAAAGACGCGTTGCACGTAGAGTTTCAGACCACGGGCGCCATCACGATTCCACAAATCGAACGGGGCTCGAGCAGGAAGATACAGCAGGCTGGTGTATTCCAGCTTGCCTTCTACCTTGTTGTGGCTCCAGCTAAGTGGTTTCTCGTAGTCGTGAGAGACATGCTTATAGAACTCGACGTATTCGTCGTCGCTTACCTGCGTCCTTGGGCGTGTCCACAGAGCCTTGGCGTCGTTGACTGCCTCGTATTCAGGTGCTTCAGCAGACTTACCTTCATCTTTATCGTCGAAGTTCTGCTTTGGCAGCAATACCGGTATGGCAATGTGATCCGCGTATTTCTTGACGACCTGACGGATTCGATAGGCGTCCGCAAAGTCTTTGGAGTCATCACGCAGCTTCAGAATAACTGTGGTGCCGCGACCCGCCTTCTCGGTTGCCTCTATGGAGTAGTCAGACTCCCCTGCTGAGACCCAGCGCACCGCGTCGCTGGCGGCTGTGCCGGCCTTGCGGGTTATGACCTCAACTTCGTTGGCAACAATGAATGCTGAATAGAAACCGACACCAAACTGGCCTATCAACTGGGAATCTTTTTTCTGGTCACCACTGAGAGACTGTAGAAACTGGGCGGTGCCAGACCGGGCAATTGTACCCAGGTTGCTGATCACGTCTTCGCGATCCATGCCTATGCCGTTGTCGCTGATGGTGATGGTACCGGCATCCTTGTCAAAGTCGATCAAAACCCTGAGGTCGGTATCACCCTCGTAAATATCGGGGTTGGACAAAGCCTGGAAGCGGAGCTTGTCTGCAGCATCCGATGCATTTGAAATCAACTCGCGCAGGAATACTTCCTTATTGCTGTACAGCGAGTGGATCATCAGCTTCAGTAGCTGCTTGGCTTCGGTTTCAAATCCACGCGTTTCCTTTTTCATATCTGTTGTCATGCAACAAACCTCTGCTGTCTTGAATTCTATTAATCAGTGTCTGGTCTCTGGTCGCCTCGCGCCTGGCCATCTTGGCAAATGCCCGCGTGTAGCAAGTAGAGCCCAGAAACAAAAAAGCCCGGAGACCTTTCGGTGTCCGGGCTTTTTATGGGGGCCAGTGGCCCCGATTTCAAGACTGGTAGTATTCGATTGCGCGTTCTTTCTGCTCCTGCAGCGCTTCGTAACGCGCCTTGGAGCTTTCAACGAACGATACAAACTGACCAGCGTTGTTGGCACCCATTTGCTGCGCACGTTGCGCGGCGGTCAGGGCTTCGTCATAACGATCCAGTTCTACCAGGGCTCGCGCCAGAGACAGCTGGACATCGCCAGTGTTCTCCAGGCCGCCGCGGTCCAGCGCAGTCTGCATTGCTTCAACAGCGCTGGCGTAGTCACGGTTCATCAGATGAATGTAGCCGAGGTAGTCCCAGGCTTCGCCATCATCAACGATTTCAACCAGACGCTCTGCAGGTTCAACTGCAGCCTGAAACTCGGATGCAATGATATACATCTGAGTCAGTCGACGCAGGTTGTCGCCATTCTCTTCGACAATACCCTGTTCGATACCATCTTCGAGGATCTCGATGCCCCGAATCGGAGCATCCAGACCAGCAAGCGACTGAGCCAGGTTCATGTACTCGCCTTCGCTTTGCAGGTAACCTTTGACGTAGGCCAGTTCCATGGTCTGAATACGCTGCTGCTCGCGATCCAGGAAGCCATAAATGGCTGCCAGGTTACGCCAGTCAGCGCCTTCATCAAACAGGGCTACGAGAGTCTTGGTGACGTCCAGCGCTGACTCATAGTCTTCCAGTTCAATGTACATGACATTGAGCAGCGTGTAGACGTTTCGCGCAATCTCACGACCCTCTGCACGCAGCAGATCCATATAGCTGAGCAGATAGTCAATTGCAGGCGTGAACTGCTGCAGGTTGTAGTGAGCCAGTGCCAGCACGTTATAAACAGTTGCGTTTTCATCGGCTGACAGATTGCGCCACTCTTCCAGCGTGCGAATCGCGTCTTCATAGCGCTCTTCACTGGCGTAAAGCTGACCCAGCGACTGCAGTGAACGCAGACGCTGTTCGGGACGCAGGTCCTCAATCGTCAGGATACGTTCAAAAGTCGCCAACGCATTCGGAATGTCGTCCACACCTAGATAGTAGTTGGTGTAGAAGTTCAGCATCGTGGCCTTTTCGAAGTCGTTCAGCGTATCGTAGCGCTCGTTCAAGGAGTCCAGTTCACGCTTGGCAGCGGCCAGATCCGGCTCCTGCCCTTCTTCGGACGGGTTCATCAGCTCCTGAACTTCCGCGATGACACGATAGACACGGTCGCTCAGTGTGTCTGAACGTCGTGTGGGTGGTGGTTCACGCGGACCATCATCCTCTTCCTGAGCGTAGGCAGGCGTGGCCAGCATCATGGTGCCAACTGACGCGCTGGTCGCCAGGAAGGCAGCCATCATGGCGGATCGGAGAATTGTATTTACAGCACTCATTCTCTTACTCCTCCAGTTCAAAGCGGAACACGTACTGAACGTTCGGTACTTCTACCGCTTCACCGTTCACAACACGTGGCTGAAAGCGGAAACGTTCAGCAGCTCGGATGGAAGCTGAGTCGAACATGCCACGTGGCTCTGCATCGACCACAACAACATCACGTACGCCACCGGTTTCAGTTACCGTAAACGAAACCTGACACCAGCCTTCGATACCACGCTGAGCGGCACGTGTTGGATACTGGGGCTGAATGTTTACCAGCGGCAGCATTTCACCGTCTGTAGCGCTGAGGCCGGCCGCACCAATATCAAGGCCGATATCAACATTCACGTTTTCGCGGGCAATGTTCAGATCGCCGCCGCCATCCATATCGATATTACGATCCGGTGGTGGTGGTGTGTCTTCCGGCGGTTGTTCAATCTCTTCCGGTGGCTCTACATCCCGGATCACTTCCATTTCAATTTCTGGCATGGTCGCATCAACGATACGGATGATATTGGTGTTCTGCTCCAGCTCACCGCCAGTAGCAATCAGCGCCTGCATGAAATAGAACAGCCCCAGTGTCACAAGACCCGCCAGTCCAAGAGAGACTACCCATCGAAGTATACTCATCTTCTAGTTCTCCGTAGATATGGCAACGGATGCAATCTGCGCATCGCGTGCCGCTCGCATAATGGTCATGACATGCTCGTTTTGAGCAGTTCGGTCGCCCTGTATCACGACCGAAGCGTTTGGCGTCTCCGCCAGACGTCTCTCAAAACGAGACCGGATAAACCGCGGATCTATTTGCTCGCCATCAATCCAGATCTGACCATCATTGCTGATTGCAATCAGGATCAGGTCCTTGGATCGGGGCTCGGCGGTAGACCCCTCCGGCTTCACCACCTCAATGCCAGCCTCAGTGATAAACACCGAGGTGACAATAAAGAAGATGAGCAGGATGAATACCACGTCGAGCATCGGGGTAAGGTCAATCTCCCCGGTGTTCTCATCATCCCTTTTCTTCATCAAACCTGTTTTCATTATTGTGCCTTTATTCAGTATCTAGTGATAATTAGGCCATATGGTCTTCGAGAAGTTCCAGGTCACGATCGATTCGGGACTTCAGCCAGTTGCTGGCAAAGATCCCTGAAAGTGCTCCCACCATGCCTGCCATGGTCGGAATGGTTGCCTTGGAGACACCACCCGCCATTGATTTGGCGTCGCCGCCGCCGGTCAGAGCCATTACGTAGAATACTTCGATCATACCTGTAACCGTGCCGAGCAGCCCGAGCAGCGGACACACCACTACCAGGGTTTCGATGATTGGCATGGTGGAGCGCAGATCCAGAGAAATCTGCGACACCATCATGTTCCGAATCTGCTGGGCTTTCCAGGATTTGGTATCAGAGCGACCCGCCCAGGCTGCGAGGGTGTGTTTCACCCTCTTGGCGTGAGTGGAATGCAGGTACCATAGCCGCTCGAAGATCAGGCTCCACATGACCAGCAGAAGTACGCCGATGATCCAGAGAACACCGCCTCCTCTGGCCATGAAGTCCGAGATCGCATCAGATAAGTCGAGCAGTGCAAAATACATGCTGTCTCCCCTTAAGCCTGAGCTTTGTTGCCAGAAGCTTCGGCCTTACGAGCGATGATACCAGTGGCCTGTTCTTCCAGAATGTGGATGATACGGTCACTCTTACTCTTAACCCAGGTGTGCATCAGGATGGTCGGGATGGCGACCGTGATACCCAGTACAGTTGTCATCAGGGCCATGGAGATACCACCAGCCATGATGGTCGGGTCACCAGCACCGTAAACGGTGATCTGCTGGAACACCTGAATCATACCGGTAACTGTACCCAACAGACCCATCAGAGGCGCGATGGCCGAGATGATCTTGATGAATGTCAGGAAGCGTTCCAGTGCCGGAGTTTCCTGCAGGATTGCTTCACCCAGTTTCAGTTCCAGAGTTTCGGTATCAACGTTCGGGTTGGACTCGGCAACCATCAGAACACGACCCAGCGGGTTGTTCTTGTTGGCCTTGTCAGACTTGACCTGAGAATTCACCTTGGCAGCGACCAGAGTCAGCTGGAAGGAGCGGATCAGACCAACCAGAATGGCGATGATACCAATACCGATGATCGCAAAACCGATAGTACCGGAGTTCTGACGAACCTGTTCGGTGACTGTCGGGAAGTTGATCAGGTTGGCCATCAGACTGCCGCCCTGCGCACCAGTCGGGTCGATACCGACTTTGTGGATGCCGCTATCAGCATTTTCCAGAGCCTGGGCGTTGGCGACGATGTCACCACCTGGCTGACGTGGCAGCACCTGCAGGTGGTCTACGTCGGCGTTGTAAGACAGGTAGTCACCGTTGGCGATGGAGTTGAAGGTACCGATACGAGTTACAACACGGCTTTCCTGGTCGCCAGAAGGCAGACCTACCTGGCCTTCGTACTGTACAACACGGCCGGATTCAACCAGCTCTTGCTGCATGTAGAACCAGAAACGCTCGATCTCATCAACACGAACCTGTTCAGTGTCACTCGCTACGCGCTCGATGAATGAATCAAGGAACTCGGTACGGCCAGGATACTGGGCGCTTACCAGAGAGGTTTCGAATACACTGCGGAAGTCACCTGCAACGCCCTGGATGGTACCCAGCAGTTCGTTCAGGTTGGCGCGCACTTCGTTCAGCTGTGAACGACGCTCGGCCAGCAGTGTACGGTTTTCGTCGAAAACACCTTCCAGACGCGTGTTTTCAGCTTCTTCTTCAGAAATACGCTGACGTGTTTCTTCAAGAATCTGCTGCTGCTGGTTAACTTCCTGCTGGAATCGCTGCTCGCGCTGACGGGCTTCCTGGGATTCCAGTACTCGATTTTCTTCTACATTACGGAGAAGTTCTGTCAAGCTGCCTGCCGTTTCCTGTGCGAACGCCTGAGTAGATACGGCAAGGAACATGCCCGTAAGAGAAATGCCTGCTAATTTAATTATATTCTTCTTCACTGTGCTTACTCCGGCGCAACGATTGGTAATTCAAAAATTTCTGGCGCAATCAGGCCGCTAGAGACGTTGATTGCGTCACGGATGGCATTGCGGTACGCGCCATCTTCCAGCGTTACCCACTGACGTGACTCTGAGTCCCAGGCCCCGGTGCGGGTGCGGTCCTTGGTCTGATAGGTCAGTGCAATTCGACCAACACGCAACATGTCGACGTCAGTCGGGACGCCATCCAGGTTGAGTGTGGCTGAATAGGTTTCGTGGGTACGTCCATAGGCGTTTTCTGTCTGATACAGCACCAGGATCTGACGGAAGCGCTCGGCGGTGGAAACGTTTGGATCATCGATTGCATCGCGGACGAACTGGATCCGGGCGCGGCGCTGTTCCAGGTGGAAAGGAATGTCCAACTCGATGAACTGCTCGATACTGGCAATCATGCGGCTCATCAGCAGAGGCAGCTCCTGGGTCACGTTTCGCACTTCGGCGATGGACTCGGAGATTGTCTCGAGTTGCTGCTCCTGGATCGCTATCTGTCGACGCCAGTTGGCATTCAAGACCAGCAGAGCTTCCAGGTTATCACTTTCCGTTTTGAATTCTTCGAACAGAGAACTGGCCGAGTTCGACAGACGGTTGATTCGCTCCTGAGACTCAGCAGCCGCACTGTTAGTCTCACCTACAACACTCTGAGCCTGCTCAATGGCGCTGGTGTCAACGTCCTGAGCAAGGGCTGTTCCGATCACCAGTAGCGAGGCCAGTGGTGCCAGAACCTTTGAATATAATCGACGGTTTTTCATGTGCCATCCTGTTATTGTATTAAACACTCCGATTGCAACACCGGATGTGACTTCTTATCTATCGTGCTCTTCCGGGTAAGTGTTTACCATCCAAACAACGATCTTCTAAAACAGCATTCCTTTTAGCCGGTAAAAACGAGCAATAATCGGGCCAGACAGTTACAAAACTACACACTCATCAAATGATTGTAGAAATGCGTAACAGAAGTGATCCAGATCCTGCAACTTACCGTAAATTCAGAGCTCCCTGCCGAATTATGTCGTCAAGACTAACACAACCCGTTTGAATTTTTGAACCTCTCAAATGAGAATTTTTTAGGTTCAGGGGCCGCTTGTGCGCCGTGATGGTTCATGCACGTGAAATACACACATGAACCGTGCACAAGGCGCTTACCAGCCTGTTACTTCTTTCAGTGCATCACCAATATCGGCCAGACTGCGTACAGTCTTGACGCCTGCGTCCTGCAGGGCAGCAAACTTTTCATCAGCCGTTCCCTTGCCGCCAGAGATGATGGCGCCGGCATGGCCCATACGCTTTCCGGGCGGTGCAGTCACACCCGCAATATAGGAAACCACAGGCTTGGTGACGTTGGCCTTGATGTAAGCTGCGGCTTCTTCTTCCGCACTACCACCAATTTCGCCGATCATCACAATAGCTTCGGTCGCTGGATCTTTTTCGAACATAGCCAGGATGTCGATAAAGTTGGAGCCCGGGATCGGGTCACCACCGATGCCCACACAGGAAGACTGACCAAAGCCATGGTCGGTAGTCTGCTTGACGGCTTCATAGGTCAACGTACCGGAACGCGACACGATACCGACCTTGCCTGGCTTGTGGATGTGACCAGGCATGATGCCAATCTTGCATTCGCCGGGGGTAATCACGCCGGGGCAGTTCGGCCCGATCAGACGCACACCCAGTTCATCGCAGCGTACTTTAACGTCAAGCATGTCCAGAGTGGGAATGCCTTCAGTGATACATACGATCAGCTTGATACCCGCGTTAGCGGCTTCAAGGATGGAATCCTTACAGAACGGAGCCGGAACGTAGATCACGCTGGCATCGGCGCCAGTTGCATCAATTGCTTCCTGCACAGTATTGAATACGGGCAGGCCCAGGTGAGTGCTGCCGCCCTTGCCCGGTGTTACACCACCTACCATTTTGGTGCCGTAGGCAATCGCCTGCTCGGAATGGAAAGTACCCTGTGAACCAGTAAAGCCCTGGCAGATTACTTTGGTATCTTTATTGATCAGAATGCTCATTATTTACCCTCCGCGGCCTTGACTACCTGTTGGGCAGCATCAGTCAGACTTTTCGCCGCGATAATATTCAGTCCGCTATCCTTCAGCACCTTGGCGCCGACGTCTGCATTATTACCCTCCAGTCGAACTACAACCGGTACCTTGACGCCTACTTCCTTGACTGCACCGATGATGCCTTCTGCGATCATGTCGCAACGCACAATGCCGCCAAAAATGTTCACCAGAACAGCTTTGACGTTGTCGTCGGACAGGATGATCTTGAATGCTTCGGAAACACGCTCTTTAGTTGCGCCACCGCCTACATCCAGGAAGTTGGCAGGCTTGCCGCCGTGCAGATTCACGATGTCCATGGTGCCCATCGCCAGGCCAGCACCGTTGACCATGCAGCCGATGTTGCCGTCCAGTGCAACATAGTTCAGTTCGTGACTGGCAGCATGCGCTTCGCGTGGATCGTCCTGCGACGGGTCATGCATTTCGCGCAGTTTTGGCTGACGATACATGGCATTGCCATCGATGTTGATCTTGGCGTCCAGGCAGTGCAGATTGCCGTCAGTTTTGATGACCAGCGGGTTGATCTCAAGCAGTGCCAGGTCGTAGTCCTTGAACAGTTTGCCGAGGCCCATGAAGATCTTGGTGAACTGTTTGATCTGGTCGCCTGTCAGACCCAGTTTGAACGCAAGTTCGCGACCCTGGAAAGGCATGGGTCCAACCAGCGGGTCGATTGTCGCCTTGATGATCTTCTCTGGAGTTTCGTGCGCAACCTTCTCGATTTCAACACCACCTTCGGTGGATGCCATAAATACAATGCGACGTGACGCTCTGTCGACGACAGCCCCGAGATACAGTTCTTTGTCGATGTCGGTGCAGGATTCAACCAGAATCTTGCTGACAGGCTGACCATTTGCATCTGTCTGGTATGTCACCAGGCGTTTGCCCAGCCACTGCTCGGCAAATGCTTTGGCGTCATCACGGCTCTTGACCAGTTTTACGCCACCGGCCTTACCACGACCGCCCGCGTGCACCTGAGCCTTGACCACCCACATGTCACCGCCGATTTTGTCGCAGGCTTCTGCGGCAGCGTCTGCTGTGTCAACGGCGAAACCCTTGGAAACAGGCAGACCGTATTCCGCAAAAAGCTGCTTTCCCTGATATTCGTGTAGATTCATTCTATTGGTCCTCTATAGTCAAACGCGCATGAATCAACTGCGCTTGCGTTTGTTGGCAGCATGAATGGCGTGTCCGGCGACAGCCAGCGCTGCTTCGTGTACTGCTTCCGACAGGGTCGGGTGTGAAAACATGGTCAGGCCAAGGTCTTCCGCACTGGCACTGAACTCCATTGCGATGGCAACCTGCTGAACCAGATCAGCGGCGCTTGGGCCGATGATATGGGCACCGAGAACGCGATCCGTTTTGGCGTGGGCAATCAGCTTGACCAGACCCGCAGACTCATTGGCAGCCATGGCACGGCCGTTGATGCTGAACGGGAATGTACCGACATTGTATTCGACGCCCTCTTCCTTCAGCTGCTGTTCGGTTTTACCTACCCACGCAATTTCAGGGTGGGTATAAATGACAAATGGCACCAGGTCATAGTTCACCTGGGTTTTCTTGCCGGCGATACGCTCTGCAACCATCACGCCTTCTTCAGAACCTTTGTGTGCCAGCATTGGGCCACGCACCAGGTCACCAGTGGCATAAACACCGGGTACAGATGTCGCGCAGGTCTCGTCAACTTTGACAAATCCGCGGTCGTCAATTTCAACGCCACAATCATCAGCCAGCAGGCCTTTGCTGTAAGGTTTGCGGCCGACTGCAACAATCAGTTTGTCGAACTCGGCTTCCTGTTCGCCATCAGCATTGTTGTAGGTAACCTTGACCGTCTTGTTCTTGCCTTTGCCAGATACTTTGGTGCTGGCCACTTTGGCACCGAGCTTGATATCCAGGCCCTGCTTCTCGAAAACCTTTTTGGCTTCCTTGGCAACCTGTTCGTCAACGGCTGGCAAAAAGGTTTCGAGTGCTTCGAAAACAACCACCTCGGAACCCAGTCGAGACCAGACACTACCCAGTTCCAGGCCGATCACACCAGCGCCAATGACACCAAGGCGTTTTGGTACGGACTGAAACTCCAGGGCACCCGTAGAGTTCACAATGACTTCGTCATCAACCGGCGCTGGCGGGATGTCAATTGGCTGTGAACCGGCCGCCAGAATTACGTTGTCGGCCTCCAGTGTCTGAGTGCTGCCGTCAGCAGCGGTCACTTCTACCTTTTTGCCTTTCAGCAGTTTGCCCGTGCCCTGTATACCATCGACCTTGTTGGCCATGAACAGGCCACGCACGCCCTGAGTCAGCTGTTTCACGATTTTGGCTTTGCGCTCGATCATGGCGGGCACGTCAATGTCCACTTTGCTGACCTTGATGCCATGTACTTCAAAGTCTTTTTTGGCTTCGGCATATTTGTGTGATGAGTCAAGCAATGCCTTGGATGGGATACAGCCTACGTTCAGGCAGGTACCGCCATAAACGGCATCGTTTTTGTCATCGTGCCATTTCTCCACGCAAGCGGTTTTTAAACCAAGCTGCGCGCTTCGGATGGCCGCAACGTACCCTGCAGGTCCCGCTCCGATAACCACTACATCATATTTTTTACTCATAATATTCCCTGCCCAGAGTCACTCTCGATTACAGTCTCGTTAAAAGCATGAGCCACAGCGTAGTTGTGGCTGTGGCTCATCTTGGTACGGTCTGGAGTCATTGCTCCGTTTAAACCTGGCTATCAGATCTCCAGCAAAATGCGTGCTGGATCTTCGAGCAATTCCTTGATGGTCACCAGGAACTGCACTGCTTCTTTACCATCTATCATTCGGTGGTCGTAAGAAAGTGCCAGGTACATCATCGGCAGAATCTCGACCTTGCCGTTCACAGCCATCGGGCGCTCCTGGATCTTGTGCATGCCCAGAATCGCAGTTTGTGGTGGGTTCAGGATCGGAGTCGACAGCAGCGAACCAAAAACACCACCGTTGGAGATGGTGAATGTACCGCCAGTCATTTCGTCGATGGACAGCTTGCCGTCCTGCGCCTTGTTACCAAACTCACGGATTTTTGCCTCGACTTGTGCCAGACCCATGTGGTCTGCGTTGCGCAGCACCGGAACTACCAGTCCGCGCGGAGACGAAACTGCAACGCCGATGTCCTGGTAACCGTGATATACGATGTCGTTGCCATCGATGGAGGCATTGACGGCGGGGTAACGCTTCAGCGCTTCCACACTGGCACGCACGAAGAAGGACATGAAGCCGAGACGCACACCATCATGCGCTTTCTCAAACTGGTCTTTGTAGCGCGAGCGCAGGTCCATAACCGGCTTCATATTGACCTCATTGAAGGTGGTCAACATGGCAGTGGACTGCGATGCCTGTAGCAGACGCTCCGCCACTTTGGCGCGCAGGCGGCTCATGGGTACACGCTCTTCAACGCGGCCAGATGAGCCATCGGTAGTCGGTGCAGCAGCCTTGCTGCTTGACTCGGAACTGGAGCTCGACTGTTTGTCGCCCTTCTCGATCGCGTTCAGCACATCTTCTTTGGTAATTCGACCATCTTTGCCAGTACCGCTGATCTGACCAGCTTTCAGGCCGTGCTCTTCGGCAAGTTTCTTGGCAGCCGGGCTCAGGGCAGGCGTTTCGCCATCCTGTTTATCGTCAGATTTGGCCTCAGATGCCGATTCTGATTTTTTGTCAGACGACTTGTCTGATGACTTGCTGTCTGCACTTGAGGACTTGTCATCAGCAGCCGCGCCTTCCTTGATCGTGGCGATGATTTCATTGCTGACGATAGTATCGCCAGAGTCCTTGATGATTTTTTCCAGGACGCCATCAGCTGGTGCCACGACTTCGATTACGACTTTGTCAGTCTCGATGTCGACCAGCAGCTCGTCACGTTTGACAGCATCACCGACTTTCTTGTGCCAGCTTGCAATGGTGCCGTCTGGCACGGATTCGGGCAGTTGCGGTGCTTTGATCTCAATAGACATGTTGATTCCTTACACTGTTCGGTGTCATCACTATTTGTTTAAAAGTTATTCCTTTGGTCCCAGTGCTTGCTCCAGAAATGCATTGAGCTGTTGCATGTGCAATTCTGGATAACCGGCTGCAGCCGCTGCCGATGCCTCACGGCCTGCATAGCGCAATGACACAGACGAGCCAAGAGACTGTATGACATTACGCATGTGGTGCTGGCTGGAGTACCAGGCTCCCTGGTTCATGGGCTCCTCCTGACACCAGACAACATCGCTAACGTTCTCGTACTTTTTCATTTCGGCGCGCAGATCATCTTCCGGGAACGGGTAAAGCTGTTCGAGACGGATGATTGCGATATTGGTCAATTCACGCTTGCGACGCTCTGCTCGCAGGTCGTAGTAAACTTTGCCGGAGCAGAGTATTACGCGCTCAACGTTGTCAGGCTTGATATCTTCGTCGGTTTCACCGATGACTACCTGGAAGCTGCCGTTTGCCAGCTCTTCAAGCGTTGCTGTGGTTTCTTTGTGACGCAACAGACTCTTGGGTGACATCACAATCAATGGCTTGCGCAGCGGACACAGGACCTGACGTCTCAGCATGTGGAAGACCTGGGCTGAGGTGGTCGGCAGGCAGACCTGGATATTGTGTTCCGCACAAAGTTGCAGGAAGCGTTCCAGACGAGCTGATGAATGCTCAGGGCCCTGTCCTTCGTAACCGTGCGGCAACAGCATGGTCAGGCCGCACAGGCGCTGCCACTTGTGCTCGCCACTGGTAATGAACTGGTCGATAACAACCTGCGCCGAGTTCGCAAAGTCGCCAAACTGGGCTTCCCAGACAACCAGCGCATTAGGGGTGGTCGTCGCGTAACCGTACTCAAAAGCCAGCACAGCTTCTTCGGACAGCAGTGAGTCGTAGATACAGAACATCTTGGGGTCTGCAACCAGGCTGCGAAGCGGAATGTACTCTTCTTCGGTGTTCTGATCACGCAGTACCGCATGGCGATGCGAGAAGGTGCCACGTCCAACATCCTGCCCGGTAATTCGGACCCGATTGCCGGTCGTGAGAATGCTGGCGTATGCCAGTGTCTCAGCAAAACCCCAGTCAACCGGGATCTCGCCGGAAGCCATCTTGCTGCGGTCGTCGACGATTTTCTGTACCTGACGGTGCAGATTCAGATTTTCAGGCAGACTGGTAATCTTGCGTGCCAGTGCTTCCAGCGACTCAAGCTTGATGCTGGTATTAAAATGCGGCGTCCAGGTGTGACCCAGGTAAGGGTTCCAGTCGACGAACATTTCGACGTTGGGCTCTTTTACAAGGCTCTTCACTACGTGTTCGCCGGTGTCCAGTGCATTACGGTACGATGCATTGAGCTCGTCGACTTCTTTCTCGGTCACCAGCTTGTCACTGATAAGACGTTCTGCATACAGAGCGCGCGTAGTCTGGTGCTTGCGAATCTTGTGATACATCAGTGGCTGAGTTGACGAGGGCTCGTCTGTTTCGTTATGGCCGCGACGGCGATAACAGACCAGATCGATGACCACATCCTTTTTGAACTCATAACGGAAATCAAGTGCCAGCTGAGTGACGAACAGCACCGCCTCAGGATCATCCGCATTCACGTGGAAGATTGGCGCCTGAACCATTTTGGCTACATCGGTACAATACTCTGTTGAGCGGGCATCGTCCTGGCGACTTGTGGTGAAGCCCACCTGGTTGTTGATGATGATATGTACCGTGCCACCTGTACCATATGCCCGGGTCTTGGACATCTGGAAAGTTTCCATGACCACACCCTGGCCTGCAAAAGCTGCATCACCGTGGATGCTGAGCGGAATTACAGCGTGGCCCAGATTGTCTTTGCGTCGGTCCTGACGGGCACGAACGGAGCCTTCGATAACCGGAGAAACAATTTCCAGGTGCGAAGGGTTAAATGCCATTGCCAGATGCACTTCGCCGCCAGGCGTCATGATGTTGGACGAAAAGCCCTGATGGTATTTTACATCGCCTGAGCTCTTGTACTTGGCGCGGCCTTCGAACTCACTGAACAGGTCAGCCGGGTTCTTGCCTAGAATGTTCACCAGCATATTCAGGCGGCCACGGTGAGCCATGCCGATGACAACTTCCTTGACGCCGTAGCTGCCGGCACGCTGAATCAGTTCATCGACCAGCGGAATCAGGCTTTCGCCGCCTTCAAGGCCAAAGCGTTTCGTGCCCGGGTACTTGGAGTCCAGATGCTTTTCAAGGCCCTCAGCTGCGCTGAGTCGCTCCAACAAGTGTCGCTTTACTTCATTGGGGAAACCCGGATTGCCGAGTTTGGGTTCAATGCGCTTTTGAATCCACTGCTTCTGCGCAAGATCGACAATATGCATGAACTCATAGCCGATAGACCCGCAGTAAATATTCTCCAGCGCTTCAACAATTTCGCGCAGTGAGGCGGTGTCGCGATTGATATGCAGAGAGCCGGTCTGAAAGACTGTGGAGTAATCAGCGGGTGAAAGATTGTGAAAGTCGAGCTCCAGGTCTGGCACGCGTTCGCGATGCATCAGTGACAGGGGGTCAAGCGCCGCTTTCTGGTGACCACGGACGCGGTAGGAGCTGATCAGGTGCAGTACCTGAACCTGTTTGTTTTCATGTTCGGAATTTACAACAACATCGTTGCTCAGTACCGGCATGAAGCGACTGGTTTTGCCCAGCCGTTTGAAGTAGGCCTGAATCTCACGATGTGATACATCGGCAGGCGACTGCTCTGCTATCCGGGGCAGCGAGTCGAAATAACTGCGCCACTCGGCAGGAACCTGTTCAGGATCTTTCAGGTATTGATCATAAAGCTGTTCGACATACTCAGCATTGCCACCGGATAAATGGCCAGTGCTCCACATCAACTCCATTATGCTGTCATGCATATTATTCTTCCCGGGGTTACAGGGCCACCGCAATCAATCACCGCCTCGTGAGCGGCGTTGCCAGTCGCCTCACAAAAATTTCCTTGGTCTTAGCTTGCCCGCTGCAACAGCATGTGACGAATGTGACCGATCGCCTTGGTCGGGTTAAGACCCTTGGGGCAGACAGCCACACAATTCATGATGCCTCGACAGCGGAACACGCTGAATGGGTCTTCCAGTCCAGCCAGACGTTCTTCGGTGGCAGTGTCACGGCTATCGGCCAGGAATCGGTACGCTTGCAGCAGTCCGGCAGGCCCGATGAATTTGTCGGGGTTCCACCAGAAAGAAGGACAGCTGGTGCTGCAGCAGGCGCACAGGATACATTCGTACAGGCCGTCGAGTTTGGCACGGTCTTCCGGGCTTTGCAGACGTTCAATGGCAGGCGCCGGCGTATCGTTGATCAGGAAGGGCTGAACCTTTTCAAACTGCTTGTAGAAGATGGTCATGTCAACAACCAGGTCGCGAACTACGGGCAGACCAGGCAGAGGACGCAGCACCAGCTTGCCGCCTTTAGCCACTGCCGATACCGGTGTGATACATGCCAGGCCATTGGTGCCGTTGATGTTCATACCGTCAGAACCGCAGACGCCTTCGCGACAGGAACGTCGGTAAGCAATTGAAGGATCCTGCTCTTTGATCATCGACAGTACGTCGAGCACCATCAGGTCACGACCTTCCGGCAGCTCGATCTGATACTCGCGCATGGATGGCTTATCATCAGTTTCCGGGTTGTAGCGATAAACACTGACTAACACGTTAAATCACCTTCTCTAGATTAACGGATTTAATAAGTACGGACCTTGGGCTCGAATTTTTCCACCGTCTTGGGCGCAAAATTCACAGCGCGTTTTGTCACACTGCGTTGTGTCGGGTGGTACATCGAGTGACACAGCCAGTTATCGTCATCTCGCTCCTGGAAATCTTCGCGAGCATGTGCGCCGCGACTTTCTGTTCGAGCTTCGGCTGCCAGCGCGGTCGCTTCAGCAACTTCGAACAGGTTTTCCAGCTCAAGCGCTTCAATTCGTGCTGTATTGAAGGCGTTGCTTTTGTCTTCGAGTTTTACATTGGCAATTCGTCCACGCAGTCCTTCCAGCTTCTGCACGCCTTCCTTCATGAACTCGCCCGTGCGGAACACGCCAAAGTGGTTCTGCATGATGCTCTGCAGTTCGCCTCGGAGCTTGGACACGCTTTCGCCATCGGTGCTGTTATTAAGACGATTCAGACGCGCCATGGACTGTTCAATATCTGATTCTGACGCGCGTCGGTACTCAATACCCTGCCCCAGCATGGATTCAATGTGCTTGCCTGCTGCACGACCGAATACCACCAGGTCCAGCAATGAGTTGCCGCCCAGACGGTTGGCGCCGTGTACGGAAACGCAGGCTACTTCGCCCACCGCGAACAGACCTGGGATCTGGACATCTTCGCCAGCTTCGTTCTGTGCGATCGCCTGACCATGAATATTGGTAGCGATACCACCCATCATGTAATGGCAGGTCGGGATAACCGGAATCGGTTCCTTGACCGGATCGACGTGCGCAAAGGTTCTGGACAGTTCCAGGATGCCTGGCAGCTTCTCGTTCAACACCTTTTCGCCCAGGTGATCCAGCTTCAGCAGTACGTGGTCACCATTGGGGCCACAACCTTTGCCAGCAATGATTTCCTGTATCATGGAGCGCGCCACTACGTCGCGTCCCGCCAGGTCTTTGGCGTTCGGTGCGTAACGCTCCATAAAGCGTTCGCCGTCCTTGTTGATCAGGTATCCACCCTCACCACGACAGCCTTCGGTTACCAGCGTGCCGGCACCATGAATACCCGTCGGGTGGAATTGCCACATTTCCATATCCTGTACCGGATAACCGGCACGCAGCGCCATACCGATACCATCACCGGTATTGATCAGGGCGTTAGTGGTCGACGCGTAAATACGGCCTGCACCACCTGTTGCCAGCACGGTTGCTTTGGAAGCGACGTAGACTGTCTCACCTGTTTCGATACAGATCGCGATAACGCCAACAATGACGCCATCCTGATTGCGCACCAGATCTACCGCGTACCACTCATTGAAGAACACCGTTTTGTTCTTCAGGTTGCCCTGATACAGAGCGTGCAGCAGCGCGTGACCGGTACGGTCAGCAGCTGCACAGGTACGGGCAGCCTGTCCGCCCTTGCCAAAATCCTTGGACTGACCACCGAACGGCCGCTGATAGATACGGCCATTTTCTGTTCGGGAAAAGGGCAGCCCCATATGCTCAAGTTCGAACACGGTCTGGGGGCCTTCACTGCACATGTACTCAATGGCTTCCTGGTCGCCGATATAGTCGGAACCCTTGACCGTGTCATACATGTGCCAGCGCCAATCGTCGTTCGGGTCTGCACTGGCAATTGCACAGGTGATACCGCCCTGCGCCGAAACAGTGTGAGAGCGCGTCGGGAAGACTTTGCTGATCACGGCAGTTTTGTAGCCGGACTGGGACAGCTGCAGTGCAGCACGCATACCGGCACCACCACCGCCCACAATGACAGCATCAAATGAAATTGTACGCATACCGCTCATTTATAGTCCCCACAGAATCTGGATACCCCAAACGAGGTAAATGAATATCAGGATCACGCAGCCGGCCTGAAACAACAGGCGTACTGCGGTTGCCGCGCCACCAAAAGTCATTGACGTCAGGTAGTCTGTCGCAATGGTCCACATACCAACCCACGCGTGAGCGCAGAGTGAAATCAGGGCCAGCAGACTGAAAATGCGCATCCAGGTCGTCTGAAACAGCGCTGACCACGCGGCGTAATCGATGTCAGGCGTCATGATCATCCAGCCCAGCAACACTATTGTATATGCCGCCAGAATGATTGCGCTGAAACGTTGAATGACCCAGTCATGAAGGCCGTTGCGACCCACATTGGTCGCACTGTTGACTCGCTTTACCATACCCAGACTCCTGCCAACACAATACTGATTACCGAGAACACAACGATCATCACGGCACCCTGGCGTCCACCCTGCAGTGTTTCACCGATGCCGACATCCATCAGCAGGTGGCGGATACCGGCGATCAGGTGGTACAGCAGCCCCGAGAGGATCACCCATACAATGAATTTGGCGTGAGGGGCCGTCAGCAATTCAGCGATACGCCCGAATCCCTGCGCCGAGGCAAGTGATTCAGAGAGCATCCAAAGCAGCACAGCTGTACCAACAAAAATCAGTACGCCCGAGATACGATGCAGGATCGACGTAATAGCCGGAAGAGGAAAACGGAATTTGGTCAGGTCGAGATTTACAGGTCTGTTGTCTTTCACTGGTAGCCAATTCTAGTTGGGCCCATACAAAGGGCACGTTAGTTAGAACAATCAGTGCCTGATGTTACGATGCTGCACTGATCAACCTCCGGAGAGTCTGGACAAGACACACTAAAAGTTGAGCTTGTTCAGGCGCTTCGTTCGATCTCGATACGATGGGTCGGTATCGGAGATTCGGCCGCTGAGTATAATCCTATAGTGTTGCGAATACAATAAATTGGCAGCCAATCACCTCAGTAGCACGCATGAATGTGACAGCATTTTGTCAACTTGATATTTTTACATTTCCGGTGAGGCAAACAGCAGATATTTTGTGGTACAGTAGCGGCTTTATCGCTGGCCCCCTGCTCGACTCAATATACGAATTCAGGATTCCATGATCGGATCGGACCGTAGAGCGGCCCGGGCCGCCCTATGATGCCGGCAACTGGAAGTTTATCAGTCAGGAGTACAATATGAGTGAAAAAAAAGCCCGCTTGACACTGGCAAACAGCCAGGATGCGATTGAGCTGCCCGTATTGGAAGGCAATATCGGTCCCGATGTGATCGACGTCCGCAGTCTGGTCTCCAAAGGTGTGTTCACCTACGACCCCGGGTTCATGTCGACCGCCTCAACCGAGTCTTCGATTACTTACATTGATGGTGATGCGGGGGTTCTTCTCCATCGCGGCTACCCGATCGATCAGCTGGCCGAACACTCTGACTATCTGGAAACCTGTTATCTGCTGTTGAAAGGCGAGCTTCCCAATGACGAGCAGAAGAAAGCCTTCGTCGCTGAAGTGACTCAGCACACCATGGTAAACGCGCAGATCGCCAAGATTCTGGATGGCTTCCAGCGCGATGCGCATCCTATGGCTGTGATGGTGTCCCTGACCGGTGCGCTGGCAGCACTGTATCACGATGGACTGGATGTAGATAATGCAGAACACCGTCACCTGGCAGCGATACGCCTGATTGCCAAGATGCCGACGCTGGCGGCCATGGTTTACAAGCATTCGATTGGCCAGCCTTACATGTCTCCGCTTAACTCCCTGTCCTACGCAGAAAATTTCCTCCATATGATGTACGGCGTACCCGCCGACAAGCCCAATGTCAGCCCGGTACTGGCCAAGGCGATGGATGTCATTTTCCTGCTGCACGCCGATCACGAACAGAACGCCTCCACTTCAACAGTACGTCTGGCTGGCTCTACCGGTGCCAACCCCTATGCCTGTATTTCCTCAGGCATCGCGGCGCTGTGGGGCCCTGCCCATGGTGGTGCCAACGAGGCCGTTCTGAATATGCTGAACGAAATTGGTGACGAGTCGCGTATCGAAGAGTTCATCGCTCGCGCCAAAGACAAGGATGACCCCTTCCGCCTGATGGGCTTTGGTCACCGTGTTTACAAGAATTTCGATCCACGCTCGCGCGTCATGCGCAAGATCTGCGACGAAGTGCTGGCGGATCTCGGTGTCGAGAACGACCCGCTGTTCAAGATTGCACGTCGTCTGGAGAAGATTGCTCTGGAAGATCAGTATTTCATCGATCGCAAGCTGTATCCCAACGTCGACTTCTACTCCGGCATCATTCTTAAGGCGATTGGTATACCCACCAGCATGTTCACAGTCATTTTTGCCCTCGGCCGCACCCCTGGCTGGATTTCACACTGGAACGAGATGCTGAGCAGCGCCTATAAGATCGGACGTCCACGGCAGCTGTACAAGGGCTCGCCACAGCGCGACTATCCGCAGTAAATCAAACGGGGCTTCGGCCCCGTTTTTTTAGATCGCAATCCCATAAAAAAAAGGCCGCCGTGAAATCACGGCGGCCTTTTCAATTTGGTGGAGCTAAGCGGGATCGAACCGCTGACCTCAACACTGCCAGTGTTGCGCTCTCCCAGCTGAGCTATAGCCCCAAATCTACTGGTATCTCTGACGGGAATCAGCTGTGTCTGGACTTCCAAGTGACACCTGCTTCCTGCAGAGACCGCGCATTTTAGGCATCGGACTCTGTTGTGTCAATGCCCGATTTAGCTTATTTGCCGGATAAACTATTCAGACTCAGGCAGCTCAAAATCCTGCAGCTCCCTGAAGGTTTTTTCCAGTGCCTTGGCCTGTTTCTTGGAGACGCCGCCCAGCACTTCCACTGCGTACCGCAAGCGAGCCCGGGTGACATCCAACCCAAGTATGACCATCGAGTCGATTACCGAAACCGATACCGCACGGCCGGTGACGGCCACGAACAATGGAAACAGGGTCTCGCGAATCTTCAGTCCCTTGAATGCCGACAGCCTGCGACAGGCCTGTTCGATGGCCGGTTTATCCCATTGCGGTAACAGCTCCAGCTGCCACGCCATCAACTGCAGAAGCTCCCTGCTCTGCTCCGTATCCAGCTGCTTGTGCGCGAAATCACCCTCGGTCACTGGCAGCAGACCGCTCAGGAAAAAGCCAGCCAGTGGTATGACATCGCTGAACCGTTCAACACGCTCTTTGACCAGCGGAATTACCTGTTTCAGGCGCTCTGCGTCAAATGCCCATTCGGCGTAAAGCTCCGCGAAGGTTTCGGTGTCGAGATCTTCACGAATGTATTTGCCGTTCAACCAGTTGAGTTTGTCGATATCAAATACCGGCCCACCCAGGGAGACGCGGTCAATATCAAACGACTGCTCCATTTCTGGCAGGGAAAATTTCTCGCGACCATCTGGCATGGTCCAACCCATCATGCCCAGATAATTCACCATGGCCTCGGGCAGATAACCCATGTCACGGTAGTAATTGATACTGGTGGGGTTCTTGCGTTTACTCAGCTTGCTTTTGTCCGGATTGCGCAGCAGTGGCATATGACAGAACTGCGGTGGCTCCCAACCGAAGTGCTGATACAGCAAGAGGTGCTTGGGCGTTGAGTTGATCCACTCCTCACCACGAATGACGTGAGTAATGCCCATCAAGTGATCATCCACCACATTGGCAAAGTGATAGGTTGGCAGATTGTCTGATTTCATCAGCACCTGCATGTCGATCTGCTGCCAGTTGATGCGGATTTCACCTCTCAGGCGATCGGTAAATACGCACTCGCCTTCCTGCGGAACTTTCATACGAACCACATAGGGCTCACCGGCGGCCATCTTGCTGCTGACTTCAGCATTGCTCAAATGCATGCAGTGTCCATCATAGCCCGGCGTCTGCTTGTTGGCGGTCTGTTCAGCGCGTAGCGCATCAAGGCGTTCACTTGAGCAGAAGCAGCGGAATGCGTGTCCGCTATCCAGCAACTGGTTAATGTGCTTGCGATAGATATCGCTGCGCTGGCTTTGACGATAAGGGCCGTGTGGTCCACCGATGTCCGGACCTTCCGCCCAGTCGAGTCCAAGCCAGCGAAGCGCACGCAGGATATCCTGCTCTGATCGTGCCGTGCTGCGCGTCTGGTCAGTATCCTCGATGCGCAGGATGAACTCACCTTTATGCTGGTTCGCAAAACAGCGGTTAAACAGCGCGATATACGCGGTGCCAACGTGAGGGTCGCCTGTCGGCGATGGTGCGATCCTGGTTCTGACAGGGGTGGCGGAGTTGCTGGACGCCGTAGTGTTGGACATGTTTCTCCCTAGAGTCATAGATTGCCAAATATGGCTGCAAATTATACGCGATGGGGTCTGCAAGCTCTACGCCCGCAGGCACCTGGCTGTCAGCATGTTATACTGACTACCATGCAGCAAACACCTTCCAATGTGACTTCTTTGATGAACTCTACTGAACCTTTCGTTTCCTCTGCCGGTCCGTCAGATCCGGTTGCGACACGCCGTTTTTGTGTCGCGCCTATGCTGGATTGGACAGATCGTCACGAGCGTTACTTTCTGCGCCTGATCAGCCAGCATGCCTGGCTGTACACAGAGATGGTGACCACTGGAGCACTGATACATGGTGACGCCGATCGTCATCTTCGCTTTGATGCCGCCGAACATCCAGTTGCACTGCAGCTGGGAGGCAGCGACCCACAGGCCATGGCGCAATGCGCTGTGCTGGCAGCAGATTATGGCTACGATGAAGTAAATATTAATGTTGGCTGCCCCAGTGATCGCGTTCAGTCGGGACGTTTTGGCGCCTGTCTGATGGCAGAACCTGAGCTGGTGGCCAGTTGCGTGCGGGAGATGCGTAAATCATGCCCTCTTCCCGTCACAGTAAAAACCCGAATCGGCATTGATGAGCACGACAGTGACGAATTTGTGCAGGATTTTATCGAGAAAGTCGCCGGCGCAGGCTGCCAGACTTTTATACTGCACGCCAGAACCGCGTGGTTGCAGGGGCTGAGCCCCAAGCAGAACCGGGAAATACCGCCACTGCAATACGATCGCGTATTCCGTATGAAGCAGCGCTATCCAGAGCTCGAGATTGTCATTAATGGTGGCATAAACAGTCTTGAGGCTTCCAGATCGCTGCTGAAAACGGTTGATGGCGTGATGCTGGGGCGTGAGGCTTATCAGAACCCCTACCTGCTGGCCGGTGTCGACCGGGATCTGTTTGGCAGCGCGGCGCCGGTTGCGGAGCGATCCGTGATTATCGAGCGTTATCTACCTTATGTGCGCGAGGAACTGAAGGCCGGCACACCGCTCCAGCATATGACCCGCCATATTCTCGGTCTTTACAAGGGCGAGCCGGGTGGCAAACTGTTCAGACGTCATCTGAGCCAGCACGCTTTTCGTAAAGATGCAGGAATTGAAGTGCTTGAGGATGCTACTGCGCTGGCTGAACAGGCCAGGTCACGATCATTGCAAAGGGAGTCAGCCTGAATGCTAGCTGCTGTAAAACGTTTTTTTGAGGCTCAACTTTCCACTGGTGCCACAGAGACTGATTCAGAGCGAGTCTGTCGACTGCAACTGGCCAGCGCGGCACTCATGTTTGAGTTGCTAAAAACAGACCGGCACATCGACGCGCGAGAAACCGCCAAACTAAGGGACATTGTGGCAACTCAGTTCAAGCTGGACAGCGCCCGGCTGGATGAGATCATCGAGTTGGCTGAGCAGGAAGCCGAGCAGGCTGTTTCACTCTACGAATTCACCAGTCTGGTGAATGAGCACTACCAGTACGAAGAGAAGGTTGAACTGATCAGAACCTTGTGGGAACTGGCGATGGCAGATGAGGTTCTGGACAAGTACGAGGAGCAGATGATCAGAAAAACCGCTGACTTGATTTATGTTTCACACAGCGATTTTATAAAGACCAAACTGCAGGTCAGGGATCAGTAGCCTAGTCCCAGTCCCACTCCTGATCCCAGTCCTGATTGGCCTGACCATCATTCACCAGATACTCTCGCTGCTGCAGGTAGGCCTCGCGCATGAAGATGTAGGGATCACCAGTAATCAGCGATTCCACCGACATCGCATCAACACGCTTGTCCAGTTGTTCCAGGGCAAATGCACTGTTTCTGATCCTGACATTGTCCTGATGACTGATGGGATTGGTAGCCGTATCAACCGAAAACCCGATGGCATCACGCAAGGTGCTTGGTCCAAACAGCGGCAGCACGATATAAGGTCCTGTGCCTATTCCCCAGTAGCCCAATGTCTGACCAAAGTCTTCGTCGTTGGGCGTGAAACCTATGGCAGTTGCCACATCCAGCAGGCCACCGATACCGATGGTGGTGTTGATCATGATGCGCCCGGTGTCATTGGCAGCCGCTTCGAGTTTCATTTGCAGCAGGTTATTGGCCAGGACGCTGATGTCGCCGATATTCGAGAAGAAGTTACTGACGCCCTGGCGCGCAGGCCCCGGGATGTATTTACGGTAGCCGCGAGCAACTGGCAACAAAAAGTGTTTGTCCATGAACTGGTTGAATGCATGGACCTTGGTGTTGACAGGTTCCAGTGGGTCGGAGACAAACTGCTGTGCCAGCACTTGACCGGAAAAAGTGGGCGAGCCCACCAGTACAACAGTCAACACAATACTCGCAGGCGTGAACTTCTTCATCAGGGACACCTAAAAAATCAGGGGCATAATTATCGCAAATTCGTGGATGACTTGATATCCCCCAAACGGGCAGCATCAATTTGTTTCTGCAGTCGCTTAATCGATACCGGCTGGCGTGTACCCAGGTTTTGCGCAAACATAGACACGCGCAGCTCCTGCAGTTGCCAGGGAAACTGGGGCAGCACCGAGCTGTTTCTTTCCCGCAGGCTCTGCCATTGCTGGTACAGGTTCTGGATCTGCGTCGCATCACTCAGATCCCGCTCCGGATTGCCAGGAAGCTTCTCAATTCGTGCCCTCAAGGCTTTGATATACCGAGGGTATTCCCACAACCAGTCGCCCGGCACTGAGTCTGGAAAATTGTCAGCAAACAACTGTTCAAGCTGCGCTCTGATATCGGCAGCATTGCGTTTGAACCGGCTTTCCAGTGCTTTCAATGGCTGCTGCAGTGCAAACACGTCCTCATAAATGCCTGTCATCAAGCGACTTAATTTTTCCCCCAAAGCCACAACCTCAGCTTTACCGCGCGTCAGCTGTTTTTCGAACGCAGGCTGACTGGTCGGTCTGACACTGCCCGTCTCAAATGCCAGTCTGTACGCTGCAAGCAGGGTTGCCTCCTGCCAGTCGGCAGGCAGCATGGCCTGCTTCAGGCCCAGGGATTTCTTGAGATGCGCAAAACGATCCTGCAACATCTGCCGTTGTTGCGGGGTTCTAAGCATATACAACCGAGCCAGCCCGCGTTCAGTCAACTGTTGTGCCCTGTCCGGGTCCTCAGTCAGTACGCTGCTGACACTGTTGCCATCATCACGCAGCGCGGGATATCGCTGCAGCCTGACACCACCCTGCATGATTTCGATCTGCACTGGAAACTCGTCCAGGGTCCAGCTGGTCAGTCCAGCTTGTTCCAGTGGATGCTGAGCGGGAGCTGGCATCTGAGCAGTAAACCGCCGTTTCAGATCCTCAAGATCCTGACCTGAGCCCAGCAGCTTACCGCGTTCGTCGACTACTTTGACGGTGGCACGCAGATGCGCAGCAAGGCTGGATTCATCCCAGGCATCCACCGGGATCTGCAGCTGCTTTTCGCGCCAGGCCTGTTCGGCAAGCATACTATCGAGGGCCGGTCTGGCCTGCGTACCTACACGTTCAAGTGCTCTGTTTACGAATTCAGGTACGGGTACCAGATGTTTACGGATCATTTTGGGCAGGCTTTTGACGAGACCTACACAGCGCTCGTGCAGCAATCCAGGCACTGCCCAGTCCAGGTCCTGTTGTGACATCTGCGCAAGTAGTGTGCGAGGGACGGTAATGCTTGCGCCATCGTCGGCTTTGCCCGGTGTGAATCGGTAGTCAATCGCGAGTCGGTTCTGTTGGACAACTGTGCGATCCGGAAACGCACGCGCGCTGGTTTCGTCAATCTGACGTGCCAGCACGTCTTCGGCTGACATTTGCAATGTAGCGCCAGCATTGTCCTGCTTTCTTAGCCAGCGTTCCAGCGCCGCCAGGGTGTTCACGTGTTCTGGCAACCTGTTGGCATAAAACGCTGCAAGATCCTCATCGGGTACAACAATATCCGGACGACGTTCCTTCTCTTCCTGCTTGCGGTATTTTGCAATCAGTTTTTGGTTGTGGCGCAGAAATGCCGCGCGAGAATTGATCTCGCCGGTGACCAGGGCTTCCCGGATAAAAATTTCGCGAGCCAACGCGGGATCGATCTTGCCAAATGAGACACGACGCTTTTCAATCAACACCAGACCAAAAAGAGACACACGTTCAAAAGCGACCACTTCTCCACGCTTCTTCTCCCAGTGTGCCTCGAAATACTCCCGTCTAACCAGGTGTTCTGCAGCATTAATCAGCCAGTCGGGCTCGATACGTGCTGCCTGGGTCGCGAATAGACGACTGGTTTCCATCAATTCGGATGTCAGGATCCAGCGCGGCTGCTTTCTACTCAGAGTCGAAGAGGGAAATATCGAGAATTTGCGACCGCGCGGCGCGACATACAAACCATCCTGCCCTTTCTGTCCGAATTGGCTGAGTGATCCTGGCAGCATGGCCCTATGCACACTTTCATAATCGATCTCGGTATCATCCTGCACCTTGCCTTTTGCCTTGCGCGCAAAGGCGGCCTGCTGACAGGCAAGCAGCAACTGACGGTGTGTTTCACGCCATTCGCGAAGGCGCAGCCAGGATAGAAAATTCTCCTTGCAGTACTTTTTGAACTGCGACTGCGACATGTCCTGGCGCTGTTGCTCTACCGCGTTCCACAACAGAACCCAGGACAGAAAATCTGACTCCGGGTGTGCGAATGCAGCGTGACGCTCGCGTGCCGCCTGGCGCTTTTCAGCGGGGGTGTCGCGAGGATCCTGAATGCTTAATGCGCTGACGATGATAAGCAGTTCTGCCAGACAGTGACGATTTGCTGCTTCAATAAGCATGCGACTGAGTCGTGGATCCGCTGGAACCCTTGCCATGGCCCGACCGACAGGCGTCAGTTGACGATCACGATCAATAGCATCCAGTTCGTCGAGCAGCCTGAATCCATCATTTATGGCCCGCTGGTCGGGTGGCTCAACAAACGGGAAAGATTCAATGTCTCCCAGCCTCAGAGCCAGCATCTGGAGAATTACCGCACTCAGATTGGTCCGCTGAATCTCAGGATCGGTAAATTCAGGGCGCCCCAGAAAATCACTCTCGCTATAAAGCCTGACGCAGATACCACTGGCCACTCGACCACACCGACCTGCCCGCTGATTGGCACTGGCCTGAGACACGGGCTCTATTGGCAGGCGTTGTACCTTGCTCTGCACACTGTATCGACTGATACGGGCAAGACCCGTATCTATCACATAGCGTATACCTGGCACGGTAAGCGAGGTTTCAGCGACGTTTGTGGACAGAATAATGCGCCTGCCACGATGCGGGCTGAATATGCGTTGTTGCTCCGATTGAGACAGCCGGGCATAGAGGGGTACGATTTCTGTATCGGCTAGTGACTGTTTACGCAGTTCAATCGCGAGCTCGCGAATGTCGCGCTCGCCGCTAAGAAATACCAGTACGTCCCCAGGCCCCTGCCCCAGTTTGCTTTCGTGCTGCCTGAACAGTTTCAGGGATCTGAGAACGCCATTAAGAACCCAGTCATCAGCAAGCTCAGCTGCTTGTGTATTCTCGCCATCGGCTGGATCCTGGTAAACAATTTCTACCGGATAGGTGCGGCCCGATACGCTGACTATTGGCGCCCCAGAGAAGTGTTGTGCGAATCGCTCAACATCAATGGTTGCTGAGGTGATGATGATTTTGAGATCAGGACGCTTTTTAGTCAGCTGCTTGAGGTAACCCAACAGGAAATCGATGTTCAGGCTGCGCTCGTGAGCTTCGTCCACGATGATGACATCGTAGCGAGACAACAGACGGTCCTGCTGAATCTCAGCTAGCAGGATGCCATCGGTCATCAGCTTGATGTGTGTCTCGGGGCTGGTGACGTCATTGAAGCGCACCTGATACCCGACGCCAGAACCCAGCGCCATACCAAGCTCTTCTGCTATACGGGCCGCGACCGAGCGAGCCGCCAGTCGGCGTGGCTGGGTGTGTCCAATCATGCGATCCTGGCCGAAGCCAAGCTCAAGACAGATCTTGGGAATCTGGGTGGTTTTGCCGGAGCCGGTTTCACCGGCAATAACCACAACCTGATTCTCTGTAATGGCCTGCGCTATTTCTCCGCGCTTTTCCGATACCGGTAATTCCGGTGGATACGATATCTGCACAAGCCTGCCTGCTGAATTCAACCAGATTTATTCAGTTCCTGCTCGCGAAGCTCGCGACGCAGAATTTTACCAACATTAGATTTGGGCAGATCGTCGACAAATTCAATCTGTTTGGGCACCTTGTACGCGGTCAGATTTTCGCGGCAATAACTCTCCACATCCTTAATGTTGAGCACAGAGTCGCGGCGTACAACAAACAGTTTGATGGTTTCGCCACTTTTGTCACTGGGCACACCAATGGCTGCACTTTCTGCGACGCCTGGATGTGCGTTGACAACTTCCTCGACCTCGCTCGGGAACACATTAAATCCAGAGACGATAATGAGGTCCTTTTTGCGGTCAACAATCCGGATGTATCCCTCCTCATCAATCTGGGCAAAATCGCCGGTTTTAAACCAGCCTTCGGCAGTGATCGACTCGGTAGTTGCCTTCTCGTTCTGCCAGTACCCTTTCATGACCTGCGGGCCGCGTATCCAGAGTTCGCCTTTTTCATTAAATCCGGTATCGTTACCCTCCTCATCTACTGTCATGACGTCGGTGCCTGGGACGGGTGGCCCTACGGTGCCAATTTTGACCTTGTCGTGGGGGTTTACGCTGACCACTGGAGAACACTCTGTCAGGCCATATCCCTCATAGATCTGACATCCGGTTACTTTAGCCCACTCTTCTGCGACGCTTATGGTCAATGCCATACCGCCCGATCCGGTGAAGCGCATCTTACTGAAATCAACTTGCGCAATATCTTTGTGCCGGCACATGGCCAGGAACAGTGTGTTCAGACCAACAAAACCGTTAATCTCGGGCAGCGCCTGCAGCGTCTTTATTAACTCATTGATGTCACGGGGATTGGGAATCAAGACATTAAGATTTCCGGCGTAGACGGCAGCCATGCAGTGAAACATGAAAGCGTAGGTATGATACAGCGGCAGCGGTGCAACAATAGTATCTCTGCCATCCTTGATCAGCGCCTTGCTCACCTGACGCAGCTGCATCATATTCACGATCAGATTCTGGTGCGTCAACATGGCGCCTTTTGCCAGACCAGTTGTGCCGCCTGTGTAGAGCACGATAGCGACATCGGTTCCACTTGATACGCTTGAGAAGCTGCCTGAACTCTCTTTCATGACCTGGTCCCAACTTCTGGCTGATGCAATGTTCCAGGCTGGCACCATGCGCTTTACACGCTTGACCACAAAATTAACGATGGTCTTTTTAGGTTGCGGCAGCATATCTGCCAGGCGGGTAGTGATGACACAGCTGATGTCGGTTTCCGGGAGAATCTTTTCCAGGTTATGACAGAAATTTTCAAGGATGATGATCCCCTTGACACCGGAGTCAGTGAACTGGTGTTTCATCTCACGTGCTGTGTAAAGTGGGTTGGTGTTCACGATAACCAGACCCGCTCGAGCAGCAGCCATCACGGCAACGGGAAACTGCAGCAGGTTTGGCAACTGTATGGCAATACGATCACCTGGCTTGAGGCCGCTATGCTGTTGAAGCCAGCCCGCCAGCCTGGCGCTGTATCTGTCGAGGTCCGCGTAGGTCAGTGTATGACCCAGACACTGAAACGCCTGCTTGTCCGCATGACTAGAAAATGCATATTCAAAAACATCGGTAATCGTTGAAAAACGTGAGGCATTCATGTCGCCGCTTGTTTCAAGCGCTGGTGCCGTGAACATTATGATTTCCCCTTTTACGTGTGACGTCGTCCGAGTTTCCGATAACCAGTCAGATAAAATCACTGCTGGCTCAGGTTTTTCTGCTGTTATTTACTCATCTTTTATTTGCTTAGCCTCTGCATTGCCTGCTCCAGACCTTTGACAGACATCGGATACATACGATCCCCTATCAACTGCCTGACTATGGCAATAGAGTAACCATGCTCCCAGTGCTGCTCTGGCACCGGGTTGATCCATGCCAGATGCTCGTAATGGTCTGTCATCCGCTCCATCCAGACTGCACCGGGCTCTTCATTGTAGTGCTCAATGCTTCCACCCGTATGGGTTATTTCATAGGGTGCCATTGTCGCATCGCCGACAAAGATCACTTTGTAGTCTTTGCCGTATTTGTTCATCAGATCATGCAGCGATGTTGTTTCGCCATGGCGGCGCCGGTTCTTGCGCCACACGGACTCATAGATGAAGTTGTGAAAATAGTAATACTCCAGATGTTTGAATTCAGATCTCGCGGCAGAGAATAACTCTTCACACATCTGGACATAGGGATCCATCGAGCCACCGACGTCAAAAAAGATCAGTACTTTGACGGCGTTGTGTCGCTCTGGAACCATCTTGATATCCAACAGCCCTGCATTACGGGCCGTCGATGAAATTGTATCGTCGATATCCAGTTCTTCCTGTGCACCAGTGCGGGCGAATTTACGCAAGCGCCTTAATGCCAGTTTCATATTTCGGGCGCCTATCTCAGCTGTGTCGTCCAGGTCGCGATATTCGCGTTTGTCCCAGACTTTGGCGGCACGGCCTTCTTTGCCTTCATCCTGCCCGATCCGGATTCCCTCCGGATTGTAGCCGAACGCACCAAACGGTGAAGTCCCGCCCGTGCCGATCCATTTGTTGCCGCCCTGGTGTCGTTCCTTCTGTTCCGCGAGTCGTTCCCGGAATGCCTTCATTAATTCTTCCAGGCCGCCCAGAGCCTGTATCTGACGCCGCTCTTCAGGTGTCAGAACACTATCCAGCTGTCGGCGCAGCCAATCGTCTGGAATCATCTCGCGCAGCAGATCATCCAGGACAGTCAGTTCCTTGAAGTACCTGGAGAAGGCGCGATCAAAACGGTCATAGTATTTTTCATCCTTGACCAGGCACATCCGGGCCAGCAGATAGAACTGATCCATATCTGCAAACGCATAGTCGCGCTCAAGACAATCAAAGAGCGTGAACAGTTCACCAACAGTGACTGGTACTTTTTCGCGGCGCAATGTGTAGAAAAAGCGGATCAACATAGGCGATCAGCGTTTTGCTCTGTGCATAAAGGCCAGTTTCTCCAGCAAATGGACGTCCTGTTCATTCTTGAGCAGCGCACCATAAAGCGGCGGTATGGCACTGGTGTTGTCCTGGTTGCGGAGAATCTCCTCCGGGATATCGTCGGCCATCAGCAGCTTCAGCCAGTCTATAAGCTCGGATGTAGAAGGTTTCTTTTTCAGACCAGGTACCTTGCGCACATCAAAAAATACGTCCATGGCCTGGGAGACCAGTTCTTTCTTGATGTCCGGATAATGTACTGCAACGATCTTTTCCATCGTGACCGGGTCAGGAAACTTGATGAAATGGAAGAAGCAGCGGCGCAGGAACGCGTCAGGTAATTCCTTTTCATTGTTGCTGGTAATGATAACAATCGGGCGATGTTTGGCCTTGATACGCTGACGAGTTTCATAAACATAAAACTCCATTTTGTCGATTTCAAGCAGCAGATCATTGGGGAATTCGATGTCTGCCTTGTCAATCTCGTCGATCAGCAGGACAACCTGCTTGTCAGCATCAAAGGCTTCCCAAAGCTTGCCTTTAACGATGTAGTTGGCAATGTCATGTACTTTGGGATCACCCAGCTGAGAATCGCGAAGACGAGAAACCGCATCATATTCATACAGGCCCTGTTGCGCCCGTGTGGTCGACTTGATATGCCACTGAATAAGTTCAAGCCCAAGTGACTGTGCGATCTGCTCAGCCAGCATGGTCTTACCTGTGCCAGGCTCACCTTTGATCAATAGTGGCTTCTGCAGGCTGATGGCGGCATTGACTGCCATCTGCAGTTCGTCAGTCGCCACGTATTCTTTTGTGCCAGTAAAGCGCATAGTGTCCTCGTCAGTTTCTTTTTCTGCGAATCAGATTCCAAAATAACCCTACAACTATAGCCAGCATCAAGGCCAGAGTCAGGGGCACCAGTGCCCTGATGAATGACTCGCCGCCGACTGTGATAAGGTCAAGCAGGATGACAATTACCGCAGGCGCCATCAGATCTTCATCTGGGGCAATTGTCCACGGTGTGTAAATCAGTGCAATCATGATGCCGCGCAAGACATTGGCCAGTGCCTTGGGGCGGATGAAACCAGTGGCCTTGTAGAACAGAATATAACAAAGCGTGCCGGCGCTAAGGTAAATGGCCCAGGCGGTCAGATAGCCATAAATATTCAACATCGGCAGCAGACTCCTTTCTTGTTGTCTTGCGCATTTGTGCTTTTGGCACCAGCGCCAATGGCGGTTATGGCCGTTGTATGCATCAGGGTGTCACCCAGCGAATGACATGTTCTTCCAGACCGTCCTCATGCACGTATTCTTCGGACAGCACGCGGCCCGTCACTTTGATTCCCTGCTCCTGCATGGCTTCACTAGAGCCCGTCAACAAAGGGTGCCAGGACGGTAGCGGTTTACCCTGATATCTGAGTTTATAGGCACAAGTACCCGGAATCCAGTCGAGAGACTTTGCCAGAACGTCCATATCCAGTACCAGGCAGTCTGGCACCAGAACCTGGCGGTTGCCATATGCCGTGCAGCTGCAGGCCTGCTGGTCCAGCAATCGGCACACGACGCGTGTGTACCACAACTCACCATCTTCGTCCTGCAGCTTCTTCTGGCAACAGCGCGCGCAACCGTCGCACAATGCCTCCCACTCTGCCCTGTTCAGAGTCTCGAGGGGACGCTCCCAAAAAGGTACATCCTTGTTGTCAGTCATGGCGCCGACCCTCCTGGTCATCAGTAGACCCGACAGGACCTACTGCTTTGCCAAGCGCCCTTTGCAAAGGCGCCTGCAGCAGACTCTGCCGCCACGGCTGGAAGTCTTCAGGCCAAACCAGCTGCTCCTTGGCACACTGACTGCCAGCATCCTGCTGGTTCAGACGCAGAATCTGAATGAGGACTTTTTTCCTGGCCAGAATTTCCTCTGCAATCTCTGTCTGGCTGGCGACATCCCGAACTGCGCGCTGCATGCTCTTTAACAATCCTCGCTGAAGGTTATCGAGGGGTGCGCCCTCCAGTGAAGCGGGGATATCCGGATCAACAGCAGTGCTTTGCAGGATCAAGTCAATAACAGCCTCAGCATCCCGGTTGTAGAGACTACGGGTCAGGTCCGGAATCTTTTTGAGAGCCTCGACAGAAGAGGGCATCCGCTGGGCCAGGGTTATCAGATCCGGGTCTCTGGCGATCCAGGTCCTAGGCTTGTTGCGCAGCCGCGCCTGTTGCTCGCGCCACAGACATAGCGATTTGAGAGCGCCCAACTGTCTGGCATCGAGGCGCCAGGCGGCTCCCATCTGCCGATACAGATCTTCCCAGTTATCCTGCTGTTCGGTTGCGAGCGCTAATTGGCGCATCAACTCGCACTCCTCCTCTACCATTTTCAGTCGGCTTTTGCTGACCAGCTCAGCGACGAGTTGCTGATAAAGTGAAGGGAGGTATTTTACGTCCAGGGCCGCATAGTGAAGCTGTTGACTGGTCAACGGGCGCTGTAACCAGTCGGAACGGGTCTCACCCTTGTCAAGTTCAACGCCAATGAGTGTTTTGACCAGGTTCAGGTAGCTGATACTTGGACCATGTCCAAGGAAAGCGGCTGCTTTCTGGGTGTCAAAAAATGGCTGTGGCAGGCAACCGAAAAAGTCCAGGAAAAGAATCAGGTCTTCAGAGCCAGCGTGCAGTACTTTGACGATATCGGGCGCAGTCAGCAGGTTCAGCAACGGCTGCCACTGGTCTATGCTCAAAGGGTCGAGCAGGAACGCAGAAACACCGTCAGAAAGTTGTATCAACCCAGGCTTGGGATAAAACGTATTAACCCGGATGAACTCTGTGTCCAGAGCCAGTACAGTCTGCGACTGCAGTTTCTCACACAGCTCTGCCAGTCGTTCATTACTGCTGATTATCTCGTAGTCAATGCTCATCGAAGTCGCAACCGGCCATTAAAAGCATGGCTTAATGTTCCGCCATCAACATATTCGAGTTCACCGCCAACCGGCACGCCATGAGCAATGCGAGATACCGCGACTTGCCTGTTTTCCAGCAAACCCGAGATGTAGCAGGCAGTCGCTTCACCCTCAACGGTCGGGTTGTTGGCCAGTATGATCTCCTGTACAGGACGACTGTCGAGCAAAGCCATAAGCTCATCGACACCAATTTCCTGAGGGCCTATGCCATCAATGGGTGACAGGTGACCCGATAAAAGAAAATACAGCCCGCGGTAGCTGCCAGCCTGCTCAATGGCAAACATATCAGCAGGCGAACCCACGACACATAGCAGCGACTGATCTCGGGCGGGATTACTGCAAAGCCTGCATACCGGCTCCTCGGTCAGAGCTCTGCACTGACTGCATCTTCCCAGTCGATCCAGGGCTTCTTTGAGGACCTCACTTAACTGCGCAGCGCCATTGCGATTACGTTCCATCAGGTGAAGCGCCATACGCTGTGCGGATTTTGGCCCGACACCGGGCAGACATCGCAATGACTGAATGAGTTGTTCCAGCAGTTTACTGTGCATGCTCGGGGCTCAGAATGGGAATTTGAAACCATCCGGCAGTTTCATGCCGGCGGCCATTTGACTCATTGAGTCCTTGTTACCGTCATCGAGTTTTTTAACTGCGTCGTTTATCGCCGCGACGATCAGATCTTCAATGATTTCTTTGTCCTCAGTCATCAATTCATCACTGAGTTCAACGCGTCTGGCATCGTAACGTCCACCCAGCTGAACTTTGACCATGCCGGCACCCGATTCGCCGGTAACAGTGCGTTTAGCGGCTTCTTCCTGAGCCTTCTGCATCTGCTCCTGCATTTTTTTAGCCTGTTGCATCAACTCGTTAATATTAAAATCGCTCATATTCTGTCCTCAATTGCTCAATACTTGCATCGAAGGTTTGAACCAGTGCTTTGACACCGGGGTCATTGTGAAATCGTTGGTGGAGCGCAGCGATCGCCTCCTGTTTTTCCCGTGCGCGGCGCTGGGCAGGCGACTCCTGATTCAGCTCTCCAATACTGATGTTTACAGTGACCGGATACCCCAGTGAATCTGACAGCGCATGTGCGATATGTTCTGCATGATCTGTCGAATACAGGGCGCTTTGCTGTTGATCCAGAGTCAGGCTTAGCTGATCATTTTGCCTGTCGCTAAGCACACAGTTCCAGAGAATATTGCCACTGATGCCCGCAAGCCCGCTGCGTTGCACCAGGTCATACCAGTCCCAATCACTGGACTCGATTTTGCCGGGCTGGGAACCCCCTTCAGGGTTTACTGGAGCAGGCCCCTCACCGACACTCACATCTGCCTCAGCAGCCATGTCCAGCGCAGGCTCAGGCGTCTCCGCAGGGAAGTCTGGCGCAGGGGCGACTGACTGAACAGGAATCTGATTCATTGCGTCATCGTCAGCCGGAGCCTGCTCAATCTGCGGGGGAACATCGTGTCTGGTGGCAGGTTCGCTGACGGCGTCATTGTCTGACGGCGACGTCTCTGAAATGGTCAGTTCAGGCTTTTTTTTTTCACCCTCGGGCACGGGGTCGGCCTGAGCACGGGAAAAGACATCGGGGCTGAATGCCAGCATGCGCAACATCGCCATCTCAAAACTGATACGGCGATCTGGAGAGAAGTGCATTTCCTGCATTGCCTGCATGGCAAACTGGTAATAGAGCTGCACGTCTTCACCCGACAGCTTGCCTGCCAGTGACGTTATCTGCTCCTTGTCGCCTTCGCTGTTGTCCACAGCGTCCGGAAGAGTCTGTGCAACCGCCAGGCGATGGAGCACGGATGTAAAATGAGAAAGCAGACGCTCAAAATCCGGATTATTCTCTGCGGCGTTAGCCACCAGCGTCGTTATGGCTGCGCCATCGCGGCCGGCCAATGCCTCCAGCAAAGCAAAAATCAGACCGTGGTCCGGTGTTCCCAGCAGATCGGTGACAGCGCCAGTATGAACACGGCCCTCGCCAAAGGAGATGCTCTGATCCAGCAAGGTCAGGGCGTCCCGCATGCTGCCTGCCGCGGCTCGCGCGAGTTGCCAGAGCGCATCTTCCTCATACTCAATCTGCTCTGCGGTCAGGACAGACTCCAGGTAGCTGACTATCTGTCGCGGCGCCAGATTCTTTAGATGGAACTGCAAACAGCGCGACAGCACAGTCACTGGCAGTTTCTGTGGATCTGTTGTTGCCAGCAGGAACTTGACGTGGGGTGGTGGCTCTTCAAGGGTTTTCAGCAGGGCATTGAAGCTGTGCGTCGACAGCATGTGTACTTCGTCGATCAGGTAGACCTTGTAACGGCCACGCGATGGCGCGTACTGAACGTTTTCAAGGAGCTCGCGGGTATCTTCAACGCGCGTTCGGGAGGCGGCATCCACTTCGATCAGATCTATGAAGCGCCCTTCAGATATTTCACGACAGGCATCGCATGTACCACAGGGCGTGGCAGTGATGCCGGTCTCACAGTTCAGACAGCGGGCCAGAATACGCGCAACCGTTGTTTTGCCGACTCCGCGAGTACCAGTAAACAGATACGCATGGTGAAGGCGCTGCTGTTCGAGAGCATGAGTGAGGGTCTGCAGCACATGTGTCTGCCCGGCCATTTCACTGAAATTTTTCGGTCGCCATTTCCTGGCAAGTACCTGATAACTCATGCGTCAGCTGCAAGCTCTGTGGTTAAACAGCTATTGTATTGCAATCGTCCGGCCAGGGACAGGGCTGAAGCAGCTCCAGTGTGTGTCAAAAAACAAAAATGTGAGCAGAGCGAGGATGCCTGGATGCAGACGGTCTGAATGGGGAGTTTGCAAGAATTTGGGGGCACCTCCCGCCAGCCACACCACGGCACATGAGTTCGCTGCTACCGTTGCTCCCTTCCGGGCCTGGCGGGGTTTACAGCGTATCATTGCGCGGGGACCGACAGGAGGTACCATAACGCCTGATGCGGCACACGTGATGTCACATCAGGGGCGGCATTATGGTCAAATTCAACGGGCTAATCAAGCGCTGCGATCAGAGTTCGTTGCCCTGAGCTTCGGCTGGCAGGCTCAAGGCAAGCAGTCGCGTATCGGGACCGGCACCAACAGCCATGACAATAAATTGCCTGCTGTCGACCATGTAGCTCATTGGTGTGCCCATCGGTGGCAACGGAAGATCCAGCTCACTGACCACCTTGCCCGTCTGCTTGTTGTAACTCCTGAACACGGGTCTTGCGCCATCCAGCTGCGCCACAAAGAGCAGCGACTCAGTCAGCAAGGGCCCATTGCGTCCGAAGCTGCCAACCGGGCCGGGATCATCGATTCCCATGTCGATCAGCCGTTGGCGTATACCTTCACCATGCGGCACCATCCACAAGTGCTCGCCGGTATTCAGGTCGATGGCGGTAATTCTGGCGTAGGGAGGTTTGATCAGTGGCAGACCCTGAGGACCCTGAATATCAAAGCCTCTGTCCCGGATAAACCCAAAATCTGACTCGCCAGGATCAGGTCTGCGCAGGCGCACAAAACGTGGCGCCGAGAATGATGGCACATACATGACCCCCTCTTCCGGATCTACGGCTGCCCCGGTCCATGTTGCGCCGCCGCTATAACCGGGAAATAGGATCACACCGCGTTCGGAGGGCGGCGTGTACAATGGTCCGTAGTCGACTTCGCTGATCAGATCCAGTGCCTCGGCACGTAGCTCGGGTGTAAAGTCGATCAGCGTCGCATCCGATATCCCCTGTGGTTCAAACGGTGCTGGCCTGGTCGGAAATGGCTGCGTTGGCGACGTGCGCTCACCCGGTACAGTTGCCTGGGGTACTGGCCGCTCTTCGATTGGCCAGACAGGATCACCGGTCATTCGATCCAGAACATAGACAAAACCCTGCTTGCTGACCTGGGCCACTGCTTTGATGGCTTCACCATCAACCGAGATATCCACCAGGTTAGGGGCAGCCGGCAAATCGTAGTCCCAAAGGCCATGCCGGACGGCCTGAAAATGCCAGATCAGCTCACCAGTCTCGGCATCGAGACAGACCAGACTTTCGGCATACAAGTTGTCACCCAGGCGGTGCCCGCCATACCAGTCGTTGTTGGGAGTACTCACGGGCAGATACACATAGCCGGTTTCAGGGTCGGCACTCATCAGGGTCCAGACGTTGGTTGCACCTGCCGATTGCCAGGCATCGTTTTCCCACGTTTCGGTCCCGGGCTCATCACCCTGCGGGACAGTGTGGAATATCCAAAGTTGCTCGCCTGTTTGAGCATCAAAACCACGCACATGCCCGGGCGGAACCTGGTCAGTGAAATACGGCACGTCGTTGATTGAGGATCCAACGACGATGACATCGTTGATAACAAGCGGCGGAGATATGGCACCATACTGGCCAATGGTCGCGCTGGAACCCAGACCCTGTTTGAGATCCAGTTGACCATTATTGGCAAAATCAGGGTCGGGCTGTCCGGTGCGCGCATTCAGGGACCATAAGACGCCATCATTGGCCGCCATCAGAACGCGACCATCAACCCCATCATCCCACCAGGCTACGCCACGATGATTGTTATTGAAGTTAGGATGCCGACCGCGCTGCCAGGACCCGGTATCGAAGGTCCATAGCTCCTCCCCCGTCAGCGCATCAACGGCGCCCACTTGCCCCAGCGACGTGCTGACGTACAGCGTGCCGTTTACCATTAATGGTGTAGATTTATACTCGGCGGCACTGACGTCGGAGCGGCTCTGGAACAGTTCGTTGTCCGGAGTCTCCCACATCCAGGCAATTTGCAACTCCCCGACATTCTCCGCATTGATCTGCTGCAATGGCACGTATTTGCTGGATGTCAGATCTGAACCGTAACTTGTCCATTCCTGTTGCTGCGCCCCAGCCTGATCTGCTGACGTGAGGATCAGACCCAGCGCAATCAGGGCAACGCCCGCGCGCGTCAAATCAAGGTAATGCATAACTGACAACTCTTGCGTCCGTACCACCGCCCAGGGCGATGGCGATATATTGTTTATCCCCCACCATGTAACTCATGGGCGTCGCGGCCGGCGACGATGGCAGGTCCAACTCGTGAACAACCTCACCGGTTGATTTGTCGAACGCCCGCATCACAGCACGTCCACCGTCCTGCTGGGCCACAAACAACAGGGTTTTGGTCAATACCGGTCCGGTTCTGGAGGTTGAACCGACCGGTCCCGGGTCTGCCAGACCAAGATCAATGATACGTTGACGAATGCCTTCGCCATGTGGGACGACCCAGGCGTGTTCGCCACTGTTCATATCAATGGCGGTAATTCGTCCGTAAGGCGGTTTGGTCAACGGCAGACCCTGTGGACCTGACACGGATGTGATGCCACCCCGGACATAACGGAAGTCAGAGCTGCCAGCCTCAGGTTCTACCAGTTGCGCGACAATTGGAGCACTGCCCGAAGGGATATACAGCATGCCGGTTTCTGGGTCAGCTGCAGCTCCCTGCCAGCCACCACCTCCGGTCCAGCCTGGCAACAACACCGTGCCCCGCAATGATGGGGGTGTAAACAGCGGGCCATAATCAAATGGCGCGAGCGCCTCTTCTGCCTGAGCGCGCAGCTCGGGAGTGAAGTCAATCAATGTGGCATCTGATATACCCTGAGGCTCGAACGGGGCGGGACGTGTGGGATGCGGCTGCGTTGGTGAAGCACGCTCACCGGGGACGGTTGAGGCCGGTACCGAACGTTCTTCTATTGGCCAGATGGGCTCACCGGTCTCACGGTTCAGGACATAAACAAACCCCTGTTTGGAAATCTGCGCAAGCGCCTTTACGGGCTCTCCGTCGACCGTAATATCCATAAGGTTCGGGGCGGCGGGCAAGTCATAGTCCCAGAGTCCGTGATGCACTGTCTGAAAATGCCATCGTCTTGCCCCCGTCTGAGCATCGACAGCAATTATTGTTTCGGCAAACAGATTACTGCCCAGTCTGTGACCGCCATACCAGTCGTTGGTCGGCGTGCCAGTTGGCAGATAGATCAGGTCAAGCTCGGGATCCGAGCTCATCTGTGTCCAGACATTAGTGTTACCCACTGTCTGCCAGGCACCGTTTTCCCAGGTTTCATTGCCGAACTCGCCGGGCTGTGGGATGGTTCTGAATATCCAGCGCTGCTCGCCAGTGCGGACGTCAAAAGCCCGTACATGGCCGGGTGGCGCGAGTTGATAAGTCGGCACGTCGTTTATCACTGAGCCAACAACTGCCAGATCGCCATGGATTAACGCGGTGCTGACCATAGAGTAGGCGCGACGATTAATCTCACGCCCCAGTCCCTGTGCCAGGTCGACTTTGCCATCAACCCCAAAAGCGGGATCGGGCAAGCCCGTTTCAGCATCGATGGACCACATCCAGGAATCATTGGTCAGCACAATGATGCGTTGCGCATCACCATCAGTCCAGTAGCTGACACCACGTGTGTTGTAGCCAAGATTAGCCGGGCGACCGGCTTCCCAGGCACGGGTATCAAAGGTCCATAGCGTTTCCCCACTCTCCCCGTCAATGGCCGCCACCCGGCCGAAGGAAGAATTGATGTAGAGCACGCCGTCTATGGCAATAGGCGTCGATTTATAGGCGCTCGGAGTGGCCGCAAAATTGCCGGCCTCATGGTTGGCAGCGACCGTAGCATTGTCGGGTGAATCCCAACTCCACGCCAGTTGCAGTTGGTTCACATTATCTTCATTGATCTGATCAAAAGGCACATATTTGCTGGATGCCTGATCGGAGCCGTAGTGAGCCCAGTCATTGGCCAGGCTGCCGCTAGACAGTGTGACAAATGCTGCCGTGATGATGTGGGCCAGTAATAGGCTACGTTTTCTTGGTGAGTCAGCTGGAGGTACACTTTGCCCGCGGTAACAGGATGGCTGCATGGTGATCTCTCTTTGTTTTTTTATTTTGTTGGTCGAGAGGGATAGTACACCAATGCTGTTGGGGCGCAACAGGCGGTGGCGAGGCTGGATCTAACCACCTGATCGGTTTGTTGTCGGACCGTGGCACTAGCGCTTTTGTTCGGGGTCTGCTATGAAAGTTTTACTGCGGGGATTCTTAAAATGGCGGTGAGGGAGGGATTTCATTCGCCGCTGCGCGGCTCACCCCGTCGGGGCGTCACCTGGCGGTGACGTGCTGCGCATCGCAAAGCGATGCTTGTCGAACCCTCTGGTCGGGTTCTCATCCCTCCTCGAGGGCAGCGCTTTGTTCGGGGTCAGCTATGGACGTTTTACTGCGGGGACTTTAAAACTGGCGGTGAGGGAGGGATTGATCAAACAGCCTTAGGGCTGTTTGACCCGTTGGGCTTCGCGCTGACGCGCTCGTCTCCGATTGCGATGCAATCGGTCGAACCCTCTTTTCGGGTTCTCATCCCTCATTGAGGGTAGCGCTTTTTTCTGGGCTGGCTAGGGAAGTCGTACTGCGCGGATTCTTAAAATGGCGGTGAGGGAGGGATTCGAACCCTCGATACGTTTCCGTATACACACTTTCCAGGCGTGCTCCTTCAACCACTCGGACACCTCACCGTTTTAAGGCGCGTAACTCTATAACATGGCAGTGGCAAATACAAGCGAATCCGCAGGAATTACTGGCGTAGTTCCCGCGGCAGGCTTTGTGGGGTAAGCCCGGCGCGTGTGGTGCGCAGCGGATTGATTTCCAGGCCGCCACGCCTGAGGAAATTGATGCTTACGGTCAAAGACTGGGGTCGGCAGATCTTCATCAGGTCACAGAAAATCATTTCCACACAGTGTTCGTGAAAGCCTTCATGTTGCCTATAGGAAATAATGTAGCGCAAAAGGCTCTCGTGGTTTATTGGCTGACCGGTGTACTCTATCGTAATACTGCCCCAGTCAGGTTGACTGGTAATCGGGCAGTTGGATCGAAACAGCTCCGAACGCAGCCTTTCGGAAACCGGGCCAGAGCTGTCTTCCAGAACGCCCAATAGAGCAGCATCAGGTGAGAAGGCTTCGGTCGCTATCTGCAGCTCATCCAACAGAACAGCGCTTGTATCAATCGACGTGTGATGCTCGCCCGCCGTCAGGGGATGCAGTCGCACCTGAACTGGCTTGCCGGCAGCCAGACTGAGGTCACGAGCTATCAGCTCGCTCGCTTCCTGCATGCCAGCCAGTTTGTGCTGGTTCAATGAGTTGAAGTACAACTTCATTGACTTGGACTCAATCAGGTTTGGCGAGTCACAGGGAACGATGATGTCTGCGGTTGCCGCAACGGGCTTACCTGAAGGCTGCAGCCAGGAAAGTTCATAGGCTCTCCAATGGTCAAAGCCGAAGAACGGCAGGTCCTTGTCTGAAAAATCGGCAGAACCGGTCCCGGCGGCAGCAAACGGCAGAAGCGCGCGATTGTCGCTTCGTGCAACACGATACAGTTGTGCAGGATCATATTGCTGCGGGTAACTGGTCTGTTTCCCCAGCGGAATGTCCGAGTGTCCCATCAATGTCGCAACCCCGTGCCACGTCGCAGCAGATAGAGCGCCACACCAAAAAGCAGAGCACTGAAGAAGACCAGCATGGACAGCGCCCAGTAAACGTTCACGTCACTGGTGCCCAGAATGCCGTATCTGAATGTATTAACCATATACAGCACAGGGTTCAGCGCTGACACCCACTGCCCGGCCGCGGGTAGCAATTCGATTGAGTAGAACACACCACCCAGATAAATCAGCGGCGTCAGAACAAAAGTGGGAATGATGGAAATGTCGTCAAAGGTGTTGGCAAACAGTGCATTGATAAACCCTGCCAGGGAAAAAACCATGGCCGTCAAAAGCACCACCAGAACGGTCAGCCCGAGATGCGCAATGCTCAATGATGTGAAGACAAATGACATGATGGTTACGATGATGCCCACCAGCAATCCGCGGGCCATCCCGCCGGCTACAAACCCCAGCAGGATGATGTAGTTTGGAACCGGTGACACCAGTATTTCTTCGATACAGCGTTGGAACTTGTTGCTGAAGAACGAAGATGACACATTTGAGTAGGCGTTCTGAATGACCGCCATCATGATCAGGCCGGGCACGATAAAATCAATGTAATCGTAGCCCCCCATGTCCCCAATACGGCGACCAATCAGGTTGCCAAAAATGAGGTAATAAAGGCCGATTGTTATCGCAGGTGGCAACAGCGTCTGCATCCATATACGGGTAAAGCGCCGCACCTCTTTGATAAGAATCGTCTCGAAGGCTATGTATTTGTGTCCGTTGAACATAATGTGCCCCCTGCCCCGTTACTTCTGGGTGCTCAGGCTGGACAGGAACAGTTCCTCCAACCGATTGGTCTTGTTGCGCATGCTTTTGATCAATACATTCTGCTGCGACAGAACGTTGAAAAGCGCGTTGATATCACGACTGGTGCTCATACTGACCTCAAAACTGTGCGAATCAATCAGGTGGCTATGGATATCCGGGTCTTCGAATACTGGCGCAGCAGTGAGCTCACTGAACGTGTCGAATACCAGTGTCTGACGCGCCAGTTTGCCCAACAGACTTCGCATACTGGTGTTTTCAACAATTTCGCCATGATTAATAATGGCAATGTTGCGACACAGATGTTCTGCCTCTTCCAGATAATGGGTGGTCAGAATGATGGTTGTGCCACTTCTATTGATTTCCTGCAGGAAATCCCACATTGAGCGACGCAGTTCGATATCAACACCTGCCGTTGGTTCGTCCAGTATCAGCAGTCTGGGTTCGTGAACCAAAGCCCTGGCGATCATCAAGCGACGTTTCATCCCGCCAGAAAGCATTCTTGAGCGGTTGTCGCGCTTGTCCCACAGGTCAAGCTTCTTGAGGTATTTTTCTGTGCGTTCCTTTGCCAGCTGTCCCTTGAGGCCATAGTACCCGGCCTGGGTCATGACAATATCACCAACTTTCTCGAACTGACTGAAGTTTACTTCCTGCGGAACCACGCCCAGTGACAGTTTTGTCTGATAAACGTCGGTCGCCACATCCCGCCCGAAAATCTGGATCTGGCCAGACGTTGCACGAACCAGCGTGGAGATAATGCCGATGATTGTCGACTTTCCTGCCCCGTTGGGTCCCAGCAGCGCAAAGAAGTCGTTCTCGCGAACATCGAGATCGATTCCCTTAAGCGCCTGGTGGCCATTGTCGTAGGTTTTCTTCAGGTTTCGAATCGAGATGGCGTGGTGATTTTCTGTTTGCATGGCGGAACCTGATGACGTCGATTTCCGAATTATGGCCAAAAAAAAAGCCTGGCAAAAGCCAGGCTTAAAATATGGCGTCCCCTAGGGGTTTCGAACCCCTGTTGCCGGGATGAAAACCCGGTGTCCTAGGCCTCTAGACGAAGGGGACAGAAAACTTTGTTTCCTGCCTTGTTGCAGAAAGCGGCGCGAATTTTAAGAAGCTAACACGTCGCCGTCAAGTAAATTCTGTCAAACTGGACAACTTTTTTTCACTCTGATTTTGTACATTAGCTTACTCAGAGTTGTATCGCAGTTTCTTGCTGCTACCACCAGTCGAAACCGGTGACTCGAGAACATTGAATGCCCTACCGATGCAGCGCGCGCATAATAGCAAATTGATTCGGCAGCTGATAGAACTATTTTCAAATTATTTGTTTTTTTCGCATCAGCACCATATTTGCCCTGATGAGGGAGTCATCACTCATCTTGTCAGTCTATACGGCATTTCCTTCACACCGGATCAACAGTGTTATAGTTAAGTATCCACACTCTGCAAACAGGGCCTGATTCGCACAATGTTAGTATTCTTCAGTCTAGTCTTATCGCTGGCGCTGGTCTGCGCAATCGCTTATGTACTCCACCGTCACCAGCAAAGAGCCCGCGTTGATGCAGTTGAGCGTGAACGCGGTTTACCTCCTCTGGACGTCGAAGTTCCTGAACTGGAACCGGAAGCAGAGCAGGCGCCAGCAGAAGAGTCTGAGACATCAACAGCGGAACCGGAACAGCGTGTGACGGAAACAGCAACCACAGAACCAGGCCCTGCCCCTGAGGTGGAAGAAGAGTCCCGGGAACAAAACCACACCTACAAGTCTAAGCAGGAAGACAGTCCCTCTCCAGTCGCATCGCCCGGCGACTGGAAGCAGGTGGCGCAATCATTAAAGAACCAGGGGGACTACGATGCAGCGCTCTCTGCCTGTAATGTCGCCTGGCCACAGCTACAGGGATACCAGCAGGCTGCGATCATTGCCCGCGCTGCGGCCCGTGCAGCCACAGAGGAGTCAAGAGCCGACTGGCTGCAGACGCTTTACCGCCTGGCTGCAGAGGCCAGCCTGTTACACGATAAAGTTCCTGGAGTCCCCGATCTTAAATGGCAATCGCTGTCACAGCGTTTCACCGCCGAACAAATCGCACAAATTGAGTTGCCCTGGCGGGACCTGGGCCACGAGCACATGCGACTACTCAACAAGACCGACAGTCGCCAGATGGTAGATCTATGGGGCGAGCCCGAACGACAACAGAGTGCCAAAGCCTATCATCGAAGCCTGTTTGAACCGTCCCAAACGGCTTGAAACGCAAGCAAACTATTGAGTTCTAAGCGCAAATGTGCCAATCTCCAGAAAATTTATAAATTCAATCCGAGCGATGACTAATGCTATGGGCTTAGTGGCCGATAACCGTTGTCATGGTAAGGTAACGGCGGTTGCAGTTTGTCAGAGAATTCCGGCATGAGCTTGACAGAAAAGCGAAAGCGCGCCCCATCGCTCCCCCAGGTTGAGCCAGATCTGCTCGACCAGGGGATTACTCAATTGAGCCTGGAAATCAAGACACTGCAGGACTGGATAGCCGATATCGATTCTTCCGACGCAGAGCCCCGCCGCTTCTACGAAGATATGCTGCGAAGTCGTCGGGAGATGCTTGCGGCACTGCAGCAACAAAAGGCCAATCTGAGCAACACTGCAAATCACTGATCAGAAATCGACCGGACCTCACCATGCACGACACGCTCTCCCCCCGGCAGGCTCGCACCATGCTGGAACTTCAGACTGCCATGAACTCTAAAGTCGACCCTGACTGGCTAAACGCTGGATACCCGTACCTGCGCGCAGTGCTTGTCGAAGCTGCCGAAGCGATTGAGCACCATGGCTGGAAATGGTGGAAAAAACAGACGCTGGACTTGCCGCAGCTACAAATGGAAGTGATCGATATATGGCACTTTCTTATGTCTGAAGTGCTCTTGCGAGCCAGAGGCGATCTGGAAACCTCCCTGAATCAGATCATACAGCCCACCAACAGTGATTCCCTGCTCTTTGATGGCAGGGAATGGCAGCTGGGCGGTTTATCTATGCTTGAAAAGCTGGAGCTATTGACGGCGACAGCGGCTGCAAGGCGAATCGAACTGCCTCTGTTTGAACACATCATGCGTGATTGCGAGATGTCATGGAATGAGCTGTTTCGCCAGTACGTGGGTAAAAATGTTCTTAATTTCTTCCGACAGGACCATGGCTACAAGGAAGGAAGCTATCAAAAGCTGTGGCATGGGCGGGAAGACAACGAGCATCTGGTAGAGGCCATGTCGGGCTTGTCTGCCGAAACGGACGACTACCCTGCCCGACTATATCAGGCGCTGCTTGAGAGATATCCTGCAAGCCCCTGATAAGATTAAACTTGCAATGCTCGATTGATTTAACTGGCAGGATGAAAAACAGCGAGTGCCGCGACCAAAACCCGCGGCACAGCCAGACGGTTTACGGCCTACTTGAAGTAAGCGTTTTCCCGGTTGGTATGGTCGGTAACGTCGCGCACGCCGGTCAGGCCGGGAATCTGGTCCATCAGCGTCTTTTCCACACCTTCCTTCAGCGTCACATCTACCATGCCACAACCCTGACAGCCACCACCAAAGCGAAGTATCGCAATCGAGTCATCAACGATGTCTTCCAGGCTGACAACACCGCCATGCGAGGCCAGTGAGGGATTGATCTCATTATAAAGCACGTAGTTAATCCGATCTTCCAGCGGGCTGTCGTCGCGGATTTTAGGCAGGCGTGAGTTAGGCGCCTTGATTGTAAGCTGACCACCCATGCTGTCTTTGGCATAGTCAACCACAGCTTCTTCCAGGAAAGGAATGCTGCGCTTTTCAAGCCAGGCATTAAAATCAGCGAACTCTTTCAGCTCATCTTCGTCTTTCTGCTCGCCAGGGCGACAGAAGGATATGCAGGTTTCGGCTTTCGGAGTCCCCGGATCCAGGATGAACACCCGTATGCCGACCCCTTCGGTATCCTGTTTCTTCAGCAACTGCGCCAGGTATTCCTGGGCTGGTTCGGTAATCGTGATCATAGCAATCCTCTATCTCCAATAGCCGAGTATTTTACTAGGTTATTAGTCGATTTACATCCCCCCGTCCCACTGCGATATGACAAAACCCTCGGTACACCGCCCTGCTTCTGCTAGAATTGCGGCTTTTCCAATGCGATGACCCAACGGACAGACTGATGAAACAACACCCGGCCTTTGAACTTCTGAAGCAAGCCCTCAGCCAGCGCATCCTGATTCTGGATGGGGCAATGGGAACCATGATTCAGGCCGAAAAGCTGACTGAAGCAGACTATCGTGGTGAACAGTTCCAGGATCATGAATCGGACCTGACCGGTAACAACGACCTGCTGACACTGACACGACCGGATATCATCCGCAAAATCCATCTGGCTTATCTGGAAGCTGGCGCGGATATCGTCGAGACCAACACCTTTAACTCTACGGCAGTCTCCCAGTCAGATTATAACCTGCAGCCTATTGTCAGAGAGCTGAACTACCAGGGTGCAAAACTGGCGCGCGAATGCTGTGAAGAGATCAATCTGAAGACACCGGACAGGCCCCGATTTGTGGCGGGTGTCATCGGCCCAACCAGCCGCACTGCTTCTCTGTCGCCCGATGTAAACGACCCGGGTTACCGCAACACTGACTTTGACAGCCTGGTGGTGGACTATAAAGTCGCCGTCGAGGGTTTGATCAGTGGCGGCGCTGATCTGCTGCTGGTGGAAACAATCTTTGACACACTGAATGCCAAAGCTGCGCTCTTCGCCATTCAGGAAGTGTTTGACGACATGGCCATCGAGCTGCCGATCATGATCTCTGGCACCATTACGGATGCCAGTGGCCGTACGCTGTCCGGCCAGACCGTAGAAGCCTTCTGGAACTCTGTCCGGCACAGTAAGCCGCTTTCGATAGGTTTTAACTGCGCTCTGGGTGCCGATCAGTTGCGGCCACACATCGAAGAGATTTCGGGCCTGGCCTCGTCGTTTGTTTCGGCACACCCCAACGCCGGCCTGCCCAATGCGTTCGGCGAATATGATCAGAGCGCTGCCGAAATGGCTGCGATTGTTGAAGAGTTTGCTGCCAGCGGCTTCGTAAACATTATTGGCGGCTGCTGTGGCACGACGCCTATGCATATCAGTGCCATCGCCAAAGCAGTCGCTGCTCACAAGCCGCGCAAGATTCCCCAGGTCCCGGTCAAATGCCGACTCAGTGGACTGGAAGCGTTCAACATCGGCCCTCACAGCCTGTTCGTGAATGTCGGCGAACGCACCAACATAACCGGGTCTCGCAAGTTCGCGCGCTTGATTCGCGAGAACAATTACAACGAGGCACTGGATGTTGCGCTGCAGCAGGTGGAAAACGGTGCGCAGATCATCGACATCAATATGGACGAAGGCATGCTGGACTCTCTGGCGGCGATGCAGAAATTTCTGCGTCTGATCGCGTCGGAGCCTGACATCAGCCGCGTCCCTATCATGATCGACTCTTCCAAATGGGAGGTGCTTGAATGTGGCCTGAAGAATATCCAGGGCAAGGGCATCGTCAACTCGATCAGCCTGAAGGAAGGCGAAGCAGACTTTCTGGAGAAAGCCCGACTCTGTCGTCGCTATGGTGCTGCTGTCGTGGTGATGGCCTTTGACGAAACCGGACAGGCGGACACGCTGGAGAAGAAGCAGTCGATCTGTAAGCGCAGCTACGATCTGCTTATCTCCGAGGCTGGTTTTGCTCCGGAGGACATCATTTTTGATCCCAACATCTTCGCGATTGCCACCGGTATCGATGAGCATAACAACTACGCCGTGGATTTTATCGAAAGCTGTCGTTACATCCGCAAGAATCTGCCACACGCATTGATTTCAGGCGGTGTCAGTAACGTGTCGTTTTCCTTTCGCGGCAACGATCCTGTGCGCGAAGCGATTCACTCGGTTTTCCTTTATCACGCCATCAAGGCCGGACTGAATATGGGTATCGTCAATGCCGGCCAGTTGACGGTTTACGATGACATACCCGCGGATCTCAAAGAGCGCGTCAGCGACATCGTGTTGAACCGGCGCAGCGACGGCACTGACCGCCTGATGGAAATCGCCGGCAAGTACAGCGGCACTGGCAGCACCGAGTCCAATGAGGATGTCGCCTGGCGTGACGCGCCAGTCCAACAGCGCATCACCCACGCGCTTGTCAAAGGCATTACTCGCTATATTGACGCCGACACCGAAGAGGCGCGGCAGCAATACGACAAACCGATCGAAGTGATCGAAGGCCCATTGATGGACGGCATGAATGTTGTCGGCGATCTGTTTGGCAGTGGCAAAATGTTCCTGCCACAGGTCGTAAAAAGTGCCCGGGTCATGAAACAGGCAGTTGCCTACCTGCTGCCGTATATCGAGGCCGAGAAGCTCAAGTCGGGCGATGCCAGCAAATCCAAAGGCAAAGTCCTGCTCGCCACAGTCAAAGGCGATGTCCACGACATTGGAAAAAACATTGTCGGCGTCGTGCTGGGCTGCAATAACTACGACATCATCGATCTCGGCGTCATGGTTCCCTGCGAGAAAATACTGCAACAGGCACGTGAACACGATGTGGATATTATTGGCCTGAGCGGCCTGATCACACCATCGCTTGATGAAATGGTCCATGTCGCCAAGGAAATGCAGCGCCTGGACTTTAAGGTACCTCTGCTGATCGGCGGAGCGACGACGTCAAAGGCTCATACCGCGGTCAAGATCGAGCAGCATTACAAGAATAATGCGACGGTCTACGTGCCAGATGCATCTCGCAGCGTAACCGTCGTCAGCAACCTGCTCGGCAAAGAGACCCACCCCGAATTTGTCGCCAAGGTCAAAGCTGAGTACGACACAATACGCACGCGCACCGCAGGTCGTGACCAGCGCAGCAGCCTGCTGAGTTTCGACGAGGCCAACAGTAACGCAGGTCAGTTTGAATGGCGCGCGGACACCATTACCAGGCCCTCCTTCCTGGGAACAAAAGTGTTTGAGGACTACCCTCTGGAAAAGCTGGTGCCATACATCGACTGGACACCTTTTTTCATCACCTGGAGCCTGTCAGGCAAGTATCCCGCCATTCTTGAGGACGATGTGGTTGGGCAGGCAGCCCGTGACCTGTTCGCGGATGCCCAACAGATGCTGGATGATCTTGTCAGCAACAAAAAACTTCGTGCACAGGGCGTGATCGGCTTCTGGCCAGCCCAGCGCAGTGGGCGCAACGATGTCAAGGTATTTGCTGATGACGCACACATTAAACCACTGCACGAATTCAACTTTCTTCGGCAGCAGGCGTCCAAGGCTGAGGGCATCCCCAACCTCTCACTCGCTGATTTTGTTGCCGACAGCTCAGAGGCAGACACAGACTATATCGGTGCGTTTGCCGTGACGGCAGGACTTGGCGCTCAGGAACTGGCTGACAAATACCAGGCCGAAAATAACGACTACAACGCCCTTATGGTCAAGGCCCTGGCGGATCGCCTCGCCGAGGCCTTCGCTGAACACCTGCATGAACGAGTGCGGCGTGAATTCTGGGCCTACGCCCCTGACGAAACCCTTGATAACGAAGCCCTGATTCGCGAGAAGTATCGTGGTATCAGACCCGCGCCAGGTTATCCGGCCTGCCCTGAACACTCGGACAAAGTTGCCATCTTTGATCTGCTCGATATAAACAATTCAATTGAGATGTCTCTGACCGAGAGTTTCGCTATGCTACCAGCAGCAGCGGTCAGTGGATTTTATTTTGCCCATCCGGATTCGCGCTATTTCTCAGTGGGCAAGATCAATGAAGACCAGGTAGAGGATTTTGCTGAGCGCCGCGGAATTACCGTTGAAGCAGCCCGTAAGTTACTGACACCCAATCTGCTGGATTAAGCGGGGTGTTATCGGAGGCAACCATGATTGATAAAACTGCAGATGATTACAGCTCTGATGAGCATTCAGGCCCAGGAACCACTGAACAGAACCAGGCGCCCCAGCCAGCCAGGAAGAAGCTTGGCTTCTGGCAAACCATGAGCAGTGTGATCGCCGCCAGCTTTGGCGTGCAAAGCCGCAAAAACAAAGAGCGCGACTTCGAACAAGGCTCCATTTCGGGCTTTGTCGCTGCCGCGCTCATTTTTACCGTAGTGTTTGTGCTGACTCTGGTGGTCGTTGTACGGGTGGTGCTGGCGTGAATTACGCCTGAATCAGCTGGCTACAAAGAAAATCACCAGGCTGACCATAACGATAACAGCGGCAAAAATGGCGACTGCGTCGACCTGGCTGTTGGCTTGCAACTCTTCTTCAGTGTAATGGCTGTTGTTGGCTTGATCAGTCATGGGGCCTCACCTGCTTGTATAGGGGCTGTCTGTGAATTACGCAGTAAAAATCGCGAGCGCATTTTAATTCATCTACCCGGATAATCAAGTAATCTGCACGAAAATCACTTCTGGTTATACGGTTATGACAAACCGCCATATTCCGTCTGGTGGTAATCAATACCTGTTTTTATTACAATGCCCTCCCAAATTTTCCGTAGCAGTTTCGAATTATGTATCGATACGACCAATATGATCACCAGATGCTGGCTGATCGTGTAGCACAATTCAGGGACCAGACGCAGAGATACCTGGCTGGCCAGTTGTCGGATGCCGAATTCCTGCCATTACGCCTTCAAAACGGGCTATACATTCAGCGCCTGGCACCGATGCTGCGGATCGCAATCCCTTACGGCATGCTGTCATCGCGACAAATGCGCAAGCTGGCCTATATCGCTGATCACTACGATAAAGGTTACGGCCACCTGACAACCCGTCAGAATATTCAGTTTAACTGGCCTCATCTTGAGGAAGTACCGGACATACTCGAACATCTGGCTGAAGTGGAAATGCACGCGATCCAGACCAGTGGTAACTGCATCCGCAATACCACCACCGACCAGTTCGCAGGTGTATCGGCAGACGAAATAACTGATGCCCGCCCGTACTGCGAGATAATCAGACAATGGTCGACCTTCCACCCCGAGTTTGCCTACCTGCCGCGCAAGTTCAAAATTGCAGTCTGTGGCACCAGGCACGACCAGGCGGCCACGCAAGTCCATGATATTGGTCTGTACATGGTCAGAAATGCAGCTGGCGAGCTGGGCTTTCGGGTATTGGTTGGGGGCGGGCTGGGTCGCACCCCGGTCATCGGCAGTGAGATTCGTAGTTTCCTGCCGGAGCAACATCTGCTGAGTTACCTTGATGCCATCCTGCGCGTCTATAACCAGGAAGGACGCCGTGACAACAAATACAAAGCGCGCATCAAGATTCTGGTCAGGGAAACCGGTGTAGAGCAGTTCCGGGACAAGGTCGAAGCTGAATGGCTGACCGTCAAGGACGGTCCTATGACATTGACTCAGGATGAAGTGGAACGTTGCCGCGGATTTTTCCACGACCCGGATTACAAAGATCTGCCTGCCAGCAGTGAGCTGCTGAAGCGGGCACTTGGCGGCGACGTGATGTTTGCAGCGTGGCACGACCAGAATGTCAGCGCGCACAAACGACCCGGCTATGCCATTGTCACCATTTGTGCGAAGAAGACCGGTTATGCCCCCGGGGATCTGGACGCCGCACAGATGCAGTTCATTGCCGATCTGGCTGATCAGTACAGTTTTGGTGAAATGCGCATCACGCATACGCAAAACGTGGTACTCGCCGATGTTGAGCAGGACAAGCTGTACGACCTGTGGCAGGCACTGAAAACTCACGACCTGCAGGCGGATAATCTTGGCCTGCTCAGTGACATGATCTGCTGCCCAGGCGGTGACTTCTGCGCACTCGCCAATGCCAAATCGATTCCGATAGCGGAGTCGATCCAGCGTCGATTCAGCCATGCCGAACTGCGCGAGATTGGCAAATTGTCTCTGAACATATCTGGCTGCATGAATGCCTGCGGTCATCACCATGTCGGCAACATTGGCATTCTGGGTGTAGACAAAAAAGGTGAGGAGTTCTATCAGGTTTCTCTCGGTGGTTCTGCCAGCAACGACACTGCACTGGGAAAGATTGTCGGCCCGGCTTTCTCGCAGGATGAAATACCGGATGTGATAGAAAAGATCGTATCGGTCTATAAACAGCAGCGAAGTGGTGGTGAGGAATTTGTCGACACCTTTAATCGTATCGGCCTGGATCCGTTCAAGGCCGCACTTTACGGCGACAAATCCAACTCACGCGCGCCGCGCCAGGCTTAATCATTGGACACTGAAAACATGCCAGCATCATCTGAATGGATCATAAAGGACCAGACTGTTGTAAGTAATTCCTGGAGAATTCTGGAGGCCGAGGTTGGCGTCGATGAGCTGGCGGACATGGAGCAGCAAGCCATCATAGTGCCACTCGATTTCTGGCTGGCCGAACGCAGCACACTGCAGGCCAGAAAGGGACAGACTGGGGTATGGCTGGACAGTAATGAAAAGCCGGGTTCGCTTATCGTCGACTCCGCATTTGATATTAATGATATCCCGCTGATTGCTGTCAATTTTCCAGTTTTCAGCGATGGTCGCGGCTACAGCACTGCACGCGCACTCCGTCAGAATCTGGGTTACAAAGGCGACCTGATGGCGGTAGGCGACGTGCTGCGCGACCAGGTTTTCTTTCTGAAACGCTGTGGTTTCAACATCCTCATGCCACGCGCTGATCAGGATGCCGAGATCATGCTGACTGCCTTTGCCGACTTCAAAACCGGATATCAGGCCAGCATTGACCAGCCTGAACCCCTGTTTCGTCGCCGTTAGGCTTGCAGATCCAGAACCAGTCGACCAGTCGACTTGCCCGCCAGAACCTGTTTGAGCGCATCGGACAGTTGCGCCAGTGATAACGTGGTTTGCAGTGATGCCAGCTGCGCCGGTTTCCAGTTTGCAGCCAGCTTGTTCCATAGCTGTCGCTTGTGAGAAATTGGCAGGTTCACCGAATCGATGCCCAGCAGGTTCACTCCTCGCAGAATAAACGGAAATACCGATGCATCAAATGTGGGTGACGCGACCAATCCACAACAGGCCACACTGCCACCATAGCGCAGGGATTTAACGACATTAAAAAGGATGTCACCACCAACGGCATCGACTGCCCCACCCCATTGTTCCTTCAACAAAGGCCGCGGGTTGGGGCTGGCGTAGTCTTCCCGACCTATAATTTCAGTAGCGCCAAGACCCTTCAGGAAATCAGCAGCCTGGCCGGAGCCGGTCATGGCTGTAACAGAAAAGCCCAGCTGGGCAAGCAGAGCCACCGCAAAACTGCCTACCCCGCCACTGGCACCCGTTACAAGAACGGGACCGGAGTCGGCATCTACGCCGTTGAGGAGCAGCTTTTCCACGCACAGAGCTGCGGTAAAGCCAGCTGTGCCGATGATCATGCTTTCCTGAAGGCTCAAACCCGCCGGTCTGGGCACAACCCAGTCAGCTGGCACACGAATGTATTGCCCAAATCCTCCCGCGGTATTCATGCCCAGGTCGTATCCAATAACAATCACTTCATCACCCGGCTTGAAGTGTTCGTTCTCCGACTCTGCCACAACGCCTGCCGCGTCAATACCCGGTGTATGAGGGTAATTACGCGTCACGCCTTTATTGCCTGCTGCCGACAATGCGTCTTTGTAATTGAGTGACGAATAGGCCACGCGAATCAGCACATCACCTGCAGGCAGTTCCGCAACCTTGCGATCAACCAATGCCGACTCGTATCGGTTTTTGCCGTCATCACCGGCATGTTCGGTAACAAGCAATGCTTTGAATGATTCCTGGTCAAGTTTCATAAACTATCCTGTATCGCGTGAAGTTTGTGTTGCATGAAAGTCAGAATTGCTGCGGCGTGCGCAGGCGTTGCCACCAGTTCAGTAAAGTCTTGTCCATGGCCCGCTGCAGCACCCCACCAATTTTTTCGCCCAGCGGCACACGTATCTCATAACAGACCTCGTAGACATCAGCAGCCTCGCAGGACTGGACAATAAAGTCATCGCTGGTTCCGATGTCATCAACCATTTTGCGGTCATGAGCCTGCATGCCTACCCAGGTCTCTCCCGTGGAGATTTGATCAATGTCTACGACGGGACGGTAGCGTTGAACCCAGTCCTTGAACAGGCCATGCATCTCTTCAACATCCTGCTTGACCTTTTCGCGCCCTTTTTCAGTCACCTCAGTGAACGGAGTCAGAGTCCGCTTGTATTCACCAGCCGTGATCATCTCGAAATCAACATCGTTTTTCTTCAACAGCCTGTGGATGTTCGGCATCTGCACCAGCACGCCTATCGAGCCAATGATGGCAAACGGCGCTGCCAGCAGCCGATCTGCCAGACACGCCATCATGTAACCGCCGCTAGCGGCAACTTTGTCTACGCAGATGGTGAGCGGGATATTGCTCTGCTTAAGTCTGAGCAACTGCGACGCCGCCAGTCCGTAGGCATGCACCATGCCACCCGGGCTCTCCAGTCGCAACATGACTTCGTCATTTGACTCTGCCATGGTCAACACAGCCGTCACTTCCTGCCGCAGGGATTCCACCTCGTTTGCTTCCATGTCACCGTTAAAACTCAGAACATAAATGCGTTTTTTTCGCTGCTCACTGGATTGCTCACCCTTCAGTCTGCGCGCCTCTTCTTTGTCTTTTTTCTTCTGCGCCTTCAACAGCTTTTTAAGCATGAACTTGTCCAGAATCACGCGCTGCAGACTCTCTTTCAGGTCTTCAATTTCTTTGTTCAGGTGAATCACAGAAATACTGCCGCGGTTCACCTGGCGACGGTTGCGCTGACCGGCAGCGACAAGAATGCTTACCACCGCAAAAATGGCCACGACGATGGTTACCGCCCTCGCAAGAAACATCAGGTATTCAACAAAGTATTCCAAGATTTACACTCTCCTTTCAACGAGCGCTGTTGTTCAGCGCCGATTCCACATACGTCTCTATCAATTGCCCGGCAATGCTTATGCGCGGGGAAGGTACCTTCGGTAGCTGATCAACAGCATACCAATCGGCATCAGCAATTTCGTCCGGATCGGGGTTAATTTCGCCATCCAGGTAATCAGCGTAAAAGCCAAGCATTAACTGAGACGGAAACGGCCACGGCTGACTGCCGGTGTATCGAATATTGGTAACCTGCAGGCCGACCTCTTCGAAGACTTCCCGCCTTACCGCCTGCTCTGCACTCTCCCCTGGCTCGATAAAACCGGCCAGACAGCTGTAAAAATCAGTGCCGCGCCGACTGCTTCTGGCCAGCAGAATATTGTCGCCACGGGTAATCAGAACAATAATGCAGGGATTAATGCGGGGGTAGTATTCCTTGCCACAGGCAGTGCACAACACCCGGTTGGCAGCTTCCGCCAATTCTGTCTGATGTCCGCAGGCGCCACAGTAGCGGTGCATGATGTACCAATTTACAAGTTGACTGGCACGACCCACAACCGAAAATGAATCAAAGCCTGACTCCAGCAAAAACTGGCGCACGCCGACCGGTTCAATACTGGGGAATGGTTTGAGGGAGTCAAGCACCGCAACCTGGTAAACACCTGCGCCTCCGGTCTCATCGGCCACCGGCAACAGGGCGCGAAGCACAACATCAGGGCGGTTAAGTACATCTGGATTCCAGAGAGGACGCCCATTGTTCAGCAGAACACTGCCTTCGTGAAAAAGGATGACGGCAGCAGGCATCAGTCGGACTTGCCTCTAAGCCACACACAATTCTCGCCACTGGCCTTTTGGATGCGTTCCAGAAGCTTCTGGTGCGCCTGCCACTCTGCCTCTGTTGGCTGCGAAACTGCCAGCGCCAGACCTTCGCGGCTGACGCGAACAGCTTGTGTAGCGCCGCTTTCATTCTCTGACGCGGCTTCTTCAGCCAGACTCAGATCAGTCTGACCACCGGTCATCAGTAGATAAACGTCGGCCAGTATCTCGGAGTCAAGCAAGGCGCCGTGCAGTTCACGATGGGAGTTATCGACCTCGTAGCGCTTACAAAGGGCATCCAGACTGTTGCGCTGACCGGGGTGTTTGCGCCGGGCCAGCTGCAATGTATCGGTAATGCGACAATAATCTGCCATCCGCCCATAGGATGAGCCGAGTCGCTCCAGTTCCGCGTCAAGGAACCCAATATCGAACGGGGCATTGTGTATCAGCAGTTCTGCCCCACGGACAAATTCAAGAAACTCATCAGCAATTTCGGAGAACACCGGTTTGTCAGCCAGAAATTCGTTGCTGATGCCGTGCACTTCCTGGGCACCTTCGTCAATTTCCCGCTCGGGTCTGACATACTGGTGATAGTGATTGCCAGTAAGCCTGCGATGTTCAACTTCAACGCAACCTATTTCGATGATCCGGTGTCCCTGGGAGGCTTCCAGGCCGGTCGTTTCTGTATCCAGTACAATCTGACGCACTACTGATGCACTCCCGTATCTGCTTGTGCCGGCAACTCATCAATCCCACGATTCGCCAATTCATCCGCCAGCTCATTGCCCGGGTGGCCACTGTGTCCCTTGACCCAGTGCCAGTCAATATCGTGCTGCTGACTTAGCTCATCGAGCGCCTGCCACAGCTCCTGATTCAGTACCGGCTTGCGATTGGCGGTTTTCCAGCCTCTACGCTTCCAGTTGGGCAACCATTCACTGATGCCTGTCAGGACGTAACGTGAGTCGCTATATAATGAAACCTGACAGCCCGAACGTTTGAGTGCCTCAAGCGCCTTGATGACGGCAAGCAGCTCCATCTTATTATTGGTAGTGTGGAAGCTGCCGCCATACAGTTGCTTCTCCACCCCACGGTAACGCAGAACAGCCCCCCAACCACCCGGCCCCGGGTTGCCACGACAGGCACCATCGGTATAAATTTCAACAACTTCTTTCAATCATCTAGCCTTATTTGTAACTTATTCGTGATCGGGAGTATGGCGTCTGTAGGGGCGCAGCGGTACGACTTTGCGTGCCCTGCCAGCCGCTCTGCCTGGCTGGCTGGCAACACGACCCGTTTCAGGCAATGGTACGCCGAGCGCCGGCCGCTGCATTTTTCGCCAGCGCGGTGCTACCGGAATCAGTGGCACGCGCTGCTTGCTGGCAACCACCATATAGAACGCGCCTGTCGGATTGCCCAGTTTATCCAGCCAGCGCTCAAAATCGGCGGCTTTAGCAAGAATCCGTGGGTGCTTGAGCGGTGGCAGAAACCCACCGTAGGTGACTTTATCAACGCTAAAATCCAGCAGGCTCAACCAGTCCGACAAGCGACGTCGCGACAGAAAGCGGGCATTCCATGGTGTGCGTGGTCGCCAGCGCAGCAACTTGCTGAGCCCCCAGAGACTAACTGGATTGAAGCCAACAATCAGCAAACGTCCGCCTGGCCGCAATACCCGGGTCGCTTCCCGCAATAGCCGGTGACTGTCATTAGTGTAATCCAGCGCATGGTGCAGAAGAACTGCGTCAACGCTGTCGGTTTCCAGCGGCAGAGACTCGATGCTGGCCACAGGCTGGTTGATACCTGGTCGCCAGGCCGGTGCAAAACAAATCTTGTGCCCGACCAGGCAGTCCTGCAACATGTCCACTTGCGGTGCACAGGACAACTGCAGGACATGATAGCCAAACACACGACTGAGCACCGGGTATAGCGCCTGGCGCTGAGCATCCAGCAAGGCCTGACCCAGCGGTGATTGCAGCCACTCAGACAGTTCTGGCTCCAGCGTCACGGGATCGGGTAACTCGGGTTTGCGGTTGTGGGATGACATTGGCATTCTCCTCGAGTCTGGATTCTAGCACCGCAACGGAAACTCACCAAACCTGATCTGATATCATTGAGAAAAGCAGCAAAAGGAGAACACCATGAGCGATCAGGCGCAGTTCAGTATGGTTCCCATACCGGCGTTTAATGACAACTACATTTGGGCTATCTGTCATGGCAGTGCATGCACTGTAGTCGATCCGGGTGACGCCGAGCCCGTGATCGCGTTTCTTCAGGAAAAAGGTCTGCAGCTGCACTCAATACTGATAACTCATCACCACGCAGATCATGTCGGTGGCCTGAAAACGCTGCTGTCACGCTATTTCGTGCCGGTTTATGGTCCAAAAGGCGGTCATATTGATGGCATAAGCACAGCTGTAGGTGAGGCCGATCAGCTTGAGGTTGTCGGTGGATTCAGACTACAGGTTATTACGGTACCTGGTCACACACTGGACCATATCGCGTATTTCGGCAAACAACCGGACGATGACTCCCCTGCTCTGTTCTGTGGCGACACACTCTTCGCGGGCGGCTGCGGCCGTATATTTGAAGGTACGCCAGAAATGATGTACCAGTCGCTGCAGCGTCTGAGCAGTCTTCCCGGTAACACGCGGGTCTACTGCGCGCACGAATACACACTCAAGAACCTTGAATTTGCATCGCTTGCCGAACCACAGAACATCGATCTGCAACAGCGGATTGACGCTGAGAAAACAAAGCGCTCTAAACATTTGCCGACGCTCCCATCAACAATTGAGTTAGAATTGCGAACCAATCCGTTTTTGCGTTGTCACAATGACAGCCTCAAACAGCGTGTAATCGAACATTCTCCCGCTGAGATCAATGATGACTGCGGCACATTCGCTGCCCTGCGTCGTTGGAAGGACAACGCATAGACAAACGCCAGGCCGGACAGGAAGATGGCCGGCAGGAAACGACTAACAGGAATACTGCAGGAAACATGACTCCAGAATCATCCAAACCCCGCTTCAAGCGCCGGCGACTGTCGGCCCTGATTTCCCTGACTCTACTCATCAACGCCTGCAGCACTCTGCCACCGCCGGCCGAAGATACCGAACAGGCCGGCCCACTCTCCACACAAACACGAAGCGTTGCCCAGACACGCAATCGTGCACAACAGATACGGACCCAACGTGAAACACAGCCGGAACTGGAACTGACCCAGGCCGAGATCGAATTTCAGAACAGTGTGTGGTTCCGGGTCAGCGAAGGCATGCAGTTCTACCACCAGCATTACAACGACAGCATTCAGGAAGAAATTGACTGGTTTTTGAGTAACAGCAGCTTTATTAGCGAGATAAGTGCGCGTGCTGCTCCGTTCATTTACGAAATCGTATCAGAGATCCAGCAGCGCAATCTGCCGACCGAGCTCGCACTGCTGCCCTTTATTGAGAGCGCCTTTGAACCCAGCGCCCGCTCACCTGTCAATGCAGCAGGCCTGTGGCAATTCATGGCACCCACCGCAGCCAGCCTGGGCCTGCAGCGAGATTGGTGGTATGACGGCCGTCACGACCCGATCGCGTCAACCAGTGCAGCACTCGATTACCTGCAGCGACTGCACGCTCTGTTTAATGAGGACTGGTTACTGACACTGGCGGCCTACAACGCCGGCCAGGGAACCGTTTCCAGAGCCATTGAACGCAACGAGCGTAATGGCCGGGGCACAGATTTCTGGTCCTTGTCACTGCCAGGAGAGACACAGCGTCATGTACCGCGACTCCTCGCGCTGGCGTATCTGATGGCAGACCCATTATCAAACGAACTCGCGTTAGAGCCAGTGCCCGATACCACCTGGCTGGCCCGTGTCGACGCAGGCTCGCAGATCGATCTTAATCTGGCAGCACAGCTGGCTGGCATAGAGCCGGAACTGCTGTATCAACTCAACCCCGGTTATCTGCAGTGGGCTACACGTCCGCAGGGCCCTCACCTGATCAACCTGCCGCTGGACGCTGCCGAGCGATTTTCTGCCAATCTTGCTGATCTGGGCGATAACCGAGTTACCTGGGAACGTTATCAGATAAAACCAGGCGATACGCTGAGCGGCATCGCGCGCTCACAGCGAACGACGGTCGCCGCCCTGCAGCAAGCCAACAATCTTACCGGTAGCTCGATTCGGGCAGGTGATGATCTGTTGATTCCGCGCGCCTATGGTGCCGGTGATGGCATTCCCGGTATGGCCAGTATTCTGGCAGCAAACAATAATCAGCCGATACCCGCGGGCAATTACATAGTCAAAAGCGGAGACAGCCTCTGGAGCATCGCTAATCGCTACAGCCTGACGGTCAATGAACTGAGGCGCTGGAACAGTTTGAGCGAGAGCGCTGTGTTGCAACCGGGCCAGCGACTGGTTCTGCAGGCCGGTAACCTGACCGCAGCTGCAGACCTGTCAGGCAGCACCCAAGCTACCCTGACCCAGCGTTACGAAGTCAAATCGGGCGACACCCTTGCGGGAATCGCCAGACGGCATGGTGTGAGTGTAGAGGATATTACTGAGTGGAATGGCATCAGCCAACGTGCTCTTATCCATCCTGGCCAGGAGCTGATTTTGCACGTGGAGTAAGTCCGGCTGCTTCGCCGGACAACAGGTCCGGTTGCTGTTAAAGCAACCGGGCCCCTATCAGAATGATAACCAGCAGCACCGTTACCCACAACAGCATACTGCCAGTCGGCCAGGTTCGGGCCAGCGGGCCTTCCGGACCATGATAACGCAGCAGCATTGCCGGGATTGATTTACTGGGTTTGACGACCAGTGACTGCAGCAAATCCCCCAGACCTTTCACCAGGCGTTCGAATGCACGCCATAGTATCGGCCCAAGCCGTCGGTAGAAAAAGTCTACATCAAGGCTGATGGTCAGCGTGCGTTTCATCAAAGGCAGGGTGACGAAGAACGCCAGACCAGCAAACAGCAATAGCTGCAACTGGGTCACCAGGTGGTCCGCTGTATAAGGCTCGTATGTCGCCTCAAATGGCAGGAAGTCATACAGAATCTGCGGGAAAACACCGATCAGCACGCAGGCCGCAGCAAAGAAAATCATCGCCGCCTGCATGTTCCAGGACGGATCCTTCGGTCGCAGGCCAGAATCCTTCTGGAAAAACACAAACCAAGGGAATTTGATGCCGGCATGCAGGAATACACCTGCCGATGCAGCTACCAGGCAGTACCAGACAAAGGCGTACTGCTCATAGGCAGCACCTGAGCTGATCATTGACTTGGAAATGAATCCAGAGGTGTACGGGAACGCCGAGATGGCAAGCGCGCCAATGATGCCGCAGACAGCCGTCACCGGCATGGTTCGGTACAGACCGCCAAGATCAGTACACTTGCGCTTGCCAGTCTGGACCATGACCGCACCTGCGCTCATAAGCAACAACGCTTTGTAGATGATATGCGAGAAGGCATGTGCGGCCACACCGTTAAGCGCCATCTCGGTACCAATACCAACGCCTACAACCATGAAACCCACCTGGTTTACGATTGAGTAAGCCAGAATACGCCGCATGTCGTTTTCCATCAGCGCGTAAATAATGCCGTAGAAAATCATGTACAGACCGATCCAGATCAGCACAGACTGACCCGGGAACAGCAACCATAGTGCCAGTACGGCCGTTTTGGTTGTGAACGCCGAGAGGAACACAGAACCTGTCGGGCTTGCTTCAGGATAGGCATCTGACAGCCATGCAGAGACCGGGGGCGCCGCTGCATTGATCAGGATACCAATCAGAATCATCCAGGTGGCAAAACTTTCCAGCTGCAGGGCCTGAATCTCGATTGAGCCTGTCTGGATTGCCACACCTTCAATACCGATCTTGAGAATGATGCCACCGATCAGATGCATGATGCCGTAACGAATACCGGCACGGCGCGCCTCCTCAGTGCCTCCACACCAGACCACGATCGTCGAGAACAGTGCCATGAATTCCCAGAACAGGAACAGCGTAATCAGATCACCGGCAAAAGAAACACCGACAGCGCCGGCGGCATATGCCATGGCCGCTGAGAGTTCAGCAACTTTTGCGTGCCTGAAGGCGAAAAATCCGCCGATCATGGCCATCAGGGCGAATATCGTCGCGAACAGGCGTCGGACGTTGCTGGCCTCAACGAGTTCGACTTCATAACCGAGAAACCGGGCGCTCAACAGCACACCGTCATCCAGATTCCATATCATCAGGAGTGTCAGTAGCGGTACCAGCACCAGAAGAACTGGACGGAAACTATCGCGGACCACCGGCAGCAGCATGGCGCCGATGATCATGATGAAGGCAGGTGGGAACATTAACTCAGAGATCGTCATAGTACGTATCCGGACGCTTCAAAAATACTCCCAGGAGCTTGGCGAATACCACCATGCCCAGGCAGCTGACAAAACCGTAGATGGCATAAAAGCCAAAATAACCATCCAGTGCAAAATAGGCATGCACATGCACGAATATCTGCGCCAGTACCGTCAATGCGAGGATGACTGAAAACACCCACCACAGAATCTTGATAGTGGAAGCCCTGACCAGCCAATGGGGCTTGCCATCAACCAGATCAGGTGTTTCTACACGTGGGCAGTCGGCGCCATATTCATTGGCCACCAGGCCTTTGCCTGCCTTGCCGGGTACGGCCTTGATTTCACCAGGCTGCTCGCTCATTACGGCATCCCTCCTACAATCTGAGTCTCAAGATCCAGTACCGGACCGTTAAAGAAGAAGAACAACAGCGTCAGGGTCGCTGTCACACTCAACGCAATAACCATATTGGTGGGCGCTTCGGCGTGATCCTTGACGGGTGTCACATCCTCGGGCTTGAAGAATGCATTAAAGATGATTGGCAGGAAATAAGCCGCATTCAGCGCCGTGGACAGAATCAACACAACCAGCACGAAATAATTATCAAGCTGGAAGGCACCCGCAATGATGAACCACTTGGAGACAAATCCTGCCGTTGGCGGCACACCGATCATGGACAAAGCACCGATCGCAAAGGCCGTCATCGTGTAAGGCATCCGCCAGCCTATGCCGTTCAACTGGGTGATCTCGGTCTTCTTGGACGCCACATAGATGGCACCGGCGGTAAAGAACAGTGTGATCTTGCCAAAAGCGTGAGCAGCGATATGTATAGCCGCGCCTATTTCAGAGAATGGTGCGAGTGCCATTGTCGCCATGATGATGTAACTCAACTGGCCAATGGTTGAGTATGCCAACAGTCGTTTGATATTGGTCTGCCGCAAGGCGATGCAGGATGCTGCCACGACTGTGAAACCGGCGATATAAACAGCGAACTGTTCATACGGAACTTCGGCCAGATAGTCGGTACCAAAAATATAGATGACCACCTTGATCAAGGTGAATACACCCGCCTTTACAACGGCGACCGCGTGCAGCAATGCGGAGACTGGCGTCGGCGCGACCATCGCGGCCGGCAGCCAGCGATGAACCGGCATCACTGCAGCCTTGGCTACACCAAACAGGAACAACATCAACAACAGCGTCGCGGAGCCAGCCGCCAACTGACCCTCGAGGATTCCGCCTGGAACAAAATCCAGCGTACCTGCGGCCGCATAGGTCCAGATGATTGCCGGCAGCAGGAACACGATGGACGTTGTCATCAGGATGCCCAGATAAGTACGCCCGCCCGCCTTGGCCTTGTCGTCACCTTTATGTGTGACAAGAGGATATGTCGAGATTGTCAGGACTTCATAAAAAATGAAGAGTGTCAGCAGGTTTGCAGAGAACGCCACACCCATGGCACCAAACAGCGCGATGGCAAAGCATACATAAAAGCGTGTCTGCTGTTTTTCATTGGTGCCGCGCATATAGCCGATGGCGTAAATCGAGGTAACAATCCAGAGGCCGCTGGCGATCATTGCGAACAGTATCGACAGTGGTTCGGTATTGAAGGCAATTGGCACCCCGGAGAACAGCGTGACCAGTTCAACGCCTATTTCCTCACCAGCGTTCAGCCCCATCAGTACACGAATGACCAAACCGAACAGCGTCAGGGCTGTCACCATGGTTACAGTTTCGCGAAGGTTCGGCCAGCGACCTGCCAGTGCAATCAGCACCGCTCCGAGCAGCGGTACAACCAGCGTTAACAACAATGCAGTATTGGCAGTCACCGTACAACACCTCCCGCCATCAACTGAGCGGCAGCCGCTTCGGCTATATCCACAGTCAGACGCGTATCAATTCCAAACCAGATATTGGCAATGACGAGTACCCACAATGGAACCAGCAGACCCCAGGGTGCTTCACGCTTGGTGGCATCTTTGGGCTCACCAAAGAAACCAGCTTCCACAACACGACCAACATACACAACAGCCAGCATTGAACCTGCCAGAATGGCAACCACAACAGGCCACCAGCCCAGCTCCAGGGAAGCCAGAATCAAGTGCCACTTGCTGACAAAACCAACTGTCAATGGCACACCTATCAGGCTGAGGCCACCAAGAACAAAGGCCCAGAATGTCAAAGGCATGGTTTTGGCCAGACCACGCATATCATCAATGCTGGTACCACCCATCCTGTAAGCCACGGCACCCATCACCATAAACAGCGCGCCCTTCATCAGGCCATGGTTAAATACATGCAGCAGCGATGCAGTCAGACCCATGGCCGTGCCCATCGCAAGGCCAAGGACGATATAGCCAATCTGCGCCACGCTCGAGTAGGCCAGCATGCGTTTGATATTCGGCTGCATGATGCTGACTGTGGATGCACTTAGCAGACCGATAATCGCCAGTGGAACCAGAACCTCCGCAAGTGGTTCCGCACCAAAGCTGAACTCCACACCAAAAATCGTAAATACGAAGCGAATCAGAACATAAACTGCCACCTTGGTTGCGGTAGCGCCGAGAAACGCCGTGACGGCCGATGGCGAATAGGTGTACGCATTCGGCAGCCATAGATGCAGCGGGAACAGAGCCAGTTTCAGACAGATACCAGTCACGATGAAGGCAAAAGCCGTGCGAACGGTGCTGGAATCGCTTATGGCAGGCAGGCGTTCTGCCAGATCCGCCATATTCAGTGTACCCGTCATCACGTAGAGGAAGCCGACACCAATCAGGTAGAACGTGGCACCAATTGTGCCCATGATCAGGTAGGAGAAAGACGCCGTCAGAGCACGCCGATCCCTGCCCATGGCAATCAATGTATAGGTCGCCAGAGATGAAACTTCCAGGAACACAAACACGTTGAAAGCATCGCCGGTTACTGTGATACCGCAAAGGCCAAGAATTAACAGCAGCAACGCTGTGTAAAACAGTGGGCAGCGATCAGCACCGATTTCGTGCTCAACACTCAGCCGGGCATAGGGTAAAACCACACTAGCCAGACCAGTGATCAATACCAGCAGCAGGGCATTGGCAAAATCAATTCTGTATTCGATACCCCAGGGTGCTTCCCAGCCGCCCATGGTATAGATGAAAGTGCCCTGGGCATTGACCTGAATCAGCAGCAGAACGCTGCACAACAGCGCGAACCAGGAAAGCAGCGTCGCCAGCAGCCAGGGCCAGTTTGGGCCGCGCAGCAGCGACGCGACCGGCGCGCCAAGCAAGGGCGCCAGAATAACAAGTACAGGAAGATGCGCTAACATTAGAGTGAGGAGTCCATTGTATGTAATTCGTCTTCTTCAATCGTGCCAAACGACTCTTTGATGCGTACTGACAATGCGAGCCCGACTGCAGTCGTCGCCACACCGACAACAATCGCTGTCAGGATAAGTACGTGAGGCAGAGGGTTGGAATAAAGCGATGCGCCTTCCTGCATGACGGGACCGGTGGCACCTTCGATGTAACCAAAACTGATATAAAGGAAAAAGACCGATGTCTGAAAAACGTTCAGACCAATCAGCTTCTTGACCAGATTGCTGCTCGACATGACCATGTACAAACCGATCATCATCAGAAAAATGATGATGACGTAGTTCCACACTCCAAGTCCACTCATGATGCCTCTCCCCGACCTGCGAAGGTGAAGAACAGCAGCATCATCACTGATGCCACGGTCAGCCCCACACCGAACTCAACAAGAATAATACCAATGTGCTGACCAGCTATTGGGTCTGCAGCTAGAAAATCATAGTCCAGATAATTGCCACCCATCAGCATTGCAGCAACACCGACCAGGGCATAGATCAATACGCCGGAGGCGGCCACAATCTTCAACACCCATTGCGGCGCAATACGTTCAGCTGACTCCAGGCCAAACAAAAGTGTATGGATGACAAAAGCTGAGGCAAAAATCACACCCGCCTGAAAGCCGCCACCTGGGCCGAAATCGCCATGAAACTGGACATACAGGCCAAACAGCAGAATATAAGGTATGAGAAACTTGCCGACGATCCTGAGGATCAGATGGTCACTCATTGGATATACCCTCTTTGCGCTTGCGCCGTCGGCCTATCAATAACATGACGCCAACACCCGCAGTAAAAATAACAACCACTTCACCCAGTGTGTCGTAACCTCGATAGCTGGCCAGCACTGCAGTCACAAAATTGGGTACGTCAATCTCCTGCGGGGACTGTTCGATGTAGCGCGGAGCAACATGAGTATGAACCGGGTTATCAGGCTCTCCGAAAGGAGGCAGGTCCATTATGCCGTACACCAGCGTCGCGCCAGTTATCACAACTACCGCCAGGGGAAGCATGGTGCCCTTCTTTTTCAGAGGCTTTTCTTCTCTGCCGGTCATGGAAATGGTTGCCAGCATCAGGATCGTCGAAATACCTGCGCCAACAGCTGCCTCCGTAAACCCTACGTCCGCCGCGTCAAGCACCATAAACAGTGATGCCGAGGTTAGGCTGTAGATACCAAACAGCATGACTGCCGTAAACAGATCCCGGATCCGCAGTACTGCGATGGAAATGATGGCGAGAAATACCAGCAGGAAAATGTCAATCAATTGTTCCAGTATCACTTGCTGGCTCCTTGTTCTACACCACTGGTTTTAGTCCAGGGTACCAGTCCGCTATGGCGGGCAGCTTTAGCCAGGGCGTGCGTTGATGTTGGACAGGTGAACAACATAAAAAGGAATATCAGAAACAGTTTAGCGCTCGCCAGAGTCAGGCCGAAATGAATCATCAATCCGCCGAAGAACAGCCCCGCGCAAAGCGTATCGGTTACACCAGCGGCGTGCATCCGGGTGTAAAAATCTGGAAACCGGTTTATACCGATACCACCTATTACTCCCAGCGCACAGCCGGACAACAGCAGGATGGCCGAAAGCCATTGCAACAGATCCATGACTTACTCCTCGGTAGTTTCGCCGTCGTGGCCAAGTGTGCCGTATTCGAAATACTTCATCACCGCGATCATGGCGATGAAGTTGATCATGGCGTAGACCAGAGCAATGTCGAGATAATCGGCCCGTCCTGCCAGAGCGGCGATCAGGGATATCAACATCACCGTTTTGGTTCCGAACATGTTGACAGCCAGCATGCGATCAAAAATGCTGGGACCCAGCAATGCCCGAACGATAGCCAGCAACATTGTCACCAGAATAGCGATGGCAGCAGCGGCCAGTATCATGATTTCACCTCAACTTCAGAAGGTACACGGGCATCCATATCTCCGCTCAGCACGCCCTGAGCCGCAGCCCGATTCAGCGCATGGGCTTCGATCAGGTCGCCTTTAACTTCCAGAGTAACAGTACCCGGCGTCAGTGTGACTGAGTTGCCCAGAACCACCTTACCCAACTCTGAGTGTCGGGAGATGCGCGTTTGCACAACTGATGGATCGATATCGGGGTTCGGGCTGAGAATGACCTTGATGACCTGAAAATTTGAGATGACGATCTGACCAAGCAGATAGCCCCAGTAACGCACGAGTTTGAAGCTCAGGTGCAGAGGGTGGCTTTCGTCGTCAACCACGTTCATGCGGTGAGCAAGAAAAGTGGTGAAAATAACAGAAACAACACCGAGTGAGATGAGAAGAACCTTGGTGTAACCGGAGAGTATCCACCAAAGAACGGCCAGAATGACCAGTAGAGCTGACATGTGCTTCATTATTTAGCGCCCCAGAGCAGACGCACCAATCTGCACCTGCCAAGACCATTTGTTATGAATGGGATTTTAACCCCTGATGTGATTGTCTGACTGCAAATTTGTGATGACAAATTACATCAATTTGTGTCAACAACCTATTTTTTTGGCAATAGCGCCAATGTGTTGTCAAAGTAGCCGTACCGCCCGACAACCAAAATAATTGCAGGAGAAAACTAGCAAAACGCCGTCGCCTTGGCAAGAAATTCCGGCCCTGACGACGGCGCTTTAGTACCTGCCAGCAGCTAAGCAGGTGCGCGTAACAACACTGTAAACTACCTGATGGAAGCCTCTTCCTGCAGATTGCTCAACAGTGCAGAAAACACACTTCGCCCACGATTCTCCAGCATGGCGGCTGCCAGCTGCTGACGCTGGTCTTCGCCCAGCTCATCCAGGCTGCCAGCATTGACCGACTGCAGTTCAATCACGACATAGGCACCATTATTGAGTTGAAAACCGGCAAGCTCGGAATCGTTCTCCGCTGGCGCCGGCATTGAGAATACATTGGCCACTATTTCGGTATTGATATCAAATTGACCGCGACGAACACCCTCTCTCTCTGACCACTCCAGGGACTCCTGCTGCACAAATGAATCGATACTTTCGCCAGCCTGAAGCGCTGCGAGAATTTGTTCACCTACTGCTCTCGCCTGCTCCTGCTCCATCTGTGTACGAAGTTCGACAGCGATATCGGCGCGAACGTCTTCCAGCGGCTGAAGCGCTGATGGTCGATGTTCCGCCAGATGAATGACAACGGCCCGTGTCTCGCCAAGTTCAATAAGATCACTGTTAAGATCTTCTTCCAGTACTTCTGGTGAAAACGCTGCTTCGATAACGGCAGGATCAGATGTCACCGCGCTGCTACCACCTTCACGGCCAAAGAACGCTGACTGTTGAATCTCAAGGCCCAGCTCTTCGTTGATGGCCTGCAGATCAAAGTTCTCAAACGCAAGGTTGGCCATCGATTCGAGTCGACTGAAGTACAATTCGTCAACGCGCGCCTGGCTGAGTTCTCGTCTCAGCCGCTCCTCAACCTCCTCAAAGGGAGGGTAATCCTGCGCATCATATTCAGTCAGCTTAAGCAGGTGCACACCAAACTCTGATACTACCGGGTCAGATACCTCACCCACTTCCAGGGCTGCCAGTGCGCTTTCCATCTCCTGGGGAAACACGCTGCCATCTGTGAAACCGATATCACCATCTTCCGCTGCGGATGCTTCGTCTACGGAGAACTCCCGGGCCAGCTCACCAAAATCCTCGCCCGCATCTATCCGCGCTTTTACTTCGTTTGCGCGCGCAATCACTTCCTCTTCGCTTCCAGAACCGAGGTCAAAGAGTATATGCGCAGCTCTTCGTTCGACGTCAGCGACGGCAGCATCACGGTCTGCCTCGTAGCGCTCCATAACGGTGGCCTCATCGACTTCGATCTCATCGAAGATGGCGTCTTTATCCAGCATCACATAAGCCACAGAAACCTGTTCGGGGCTTGTGAACTGCTCGGGGTTCTGTTCGTAATAGGCTTCGATCGACTCTGGCTCAACCGCCTGGCCCAGGGTTCTGTTACCCAGGGGAATTGAAAGATATCGAAAATCTCTGGTCTGAGTCTGCAGCTCGGCAATGCGTTGCAGGTCGGCATCCGTCACAAACGACGTCGCAGCATAGGCGTTAGCCAGCTGCCCCATCATCATGCTCTCTGCCAGTAACTGTCGATAAGCCTGGGGCGTATAGCCCTGTGCAGCCATGGTACGACGCGCCATCTCGTTGTCGAATACGCCGCCAATCTGGAACTGGGGGGTACGCAGAATCTGTCGATCCACCGAGTCATCAGAGATTGCCATCCCGGACTCCTGCGCGGCCTGCATCAACAATTTATCCTCAATCAACTGATTCAACGCGACCTCGCGGATCAGCTCTTCATCGAAGTCCGCTACATTGGCGCCCATCGAGGCCATCAGGTTCTGAATACTGACAGCAAGCTCCTGTTCAGTAATGTCTTCACCATTGACCGAGACTACATTGTTGCTGCCAAGAAACCCGCCAACAATGGACTCGGCACCAAACAGCGCAAAAATGCCAATGATGAAACCAATAATGATCTTGGCTACAACGCCCTGGGAATTGTCACGAATAGTCTGCAGCATAGCGCTTCCTGAATGTCATACATGTAAACTAAAAGGGCGCATCCAAGATGCGCCCCAGTTGGAGCCAGATCTGACTCCGGATAACGCTCTGACTAGGACAGCGGCCAGAGCCTGCCGATCAAAAACTGATCAGCCGTTAACAGCGTCTTTCAATGCTTTGCCAGGCTTGAAGTTTGGAACTTTGGCGGCGCTGATCTGGATTGTAGCGCCAGTCTGGGGATTGCGACCTGTGCGCGCTGCACGCTCTTTAGTGCCGAACGTACCAAAGCCAACCAGAACAACCGGCTCACTTTTTTGCAGAGATTCAGTAATGGTATCAATCATTGCGTCAATCACGCGGGCTGCGGCCGCCTTTGGTAAATCCGCGCTTGCTGCTACAGCTTCGATCAGTTCTGATTTATTCACGATAACCCCTTGTTTTGGTACCTGTTATGTTAATTTGAGTTAGGTTTTAGAAGCGGTTTCTTCCTGCCACTCCTTAAATACTTGTTACTTGTTTGCCGTCAGCAAAATGTAGCTGACCTACGCCATTCAATGTCCGATGTCGATTCTCTCGAAATCGCCTGAATCTCAAGCGGCGCGCGGCCTGCGGCCGCTACAACCGTGACTTTATACCAAGCGCCAGAAATGCCTGTCAACATAAAACACTGATAATCAGTGCGTGCTGACGGCTTTTTTATCACCCTCCTGGCTATGCTCTGGCAACACACCTTCCTGCGGAGGAATGGGGGTTGGCATTCTTTCAAGCGCAATCTCCAGAACCTCGTCTATCCACTTGACCGGGTGTATTGAGAGCTCAGCTTTGATGTTATCCGGAATCTCTTTCAGGTCCCTTTCATTATCAGCAGGAATAATGACTGTTTTGATATTGCCACGATGCGCAGCAAGCAGCTTCTCCTTCAAACCACCAATTCGCAACACCTGACCCCGTAGTGTAATTTCGCCCGTCATTGCCACGTCGGCTCGCACAGGTATGCCTGTCAGAACAGACACCAGTGCAGTACACATTCCAATACCGGCACTCGGGCCGTCCTTGGGAGTTGCACCTTCAGGTACGTGAATATGCAGATCAACTGATTCATGAAAGTTGGATTTCAGTCCCAGCATCGCTGACCGGCTGCGCACAACAGTCAGCGCAGCCTGGATGGACTCCTGCATGACATCACCGAGCGAACCCGTCTTGACAGTTTTGCCTTTGCCCTCTACGGCAACCGACTCGATGGTCAGAAGCTCGCCGCCAACCTGAGTCCAGGCCAGACCATTAACCTGGCCGACCCGATTGTCTTCTTCTGCCCGGCCGTAATCGAATTTTCGAACACCGGAATACTCTTCCAGCAGGTCTGGAGACAGGACGATGCCCGCGGGTTTCTTACCGCCTCTACCCTCTTCCAGCGCCGCTTTTTTGACAACTTTGCGGCACAGCTTGGCTATCTCGCGCTCTAGCCCGCGGACACCAGCCTCGCGTGTGTAATAACGGATGAGATCGCGCACAGTCTCATCAGGCACCGTCAGCTCGCCCTTCTTCAGGCCATTGGCCTCAAGCTGCTTGGGCAACAGATAGCGTGATGCGATATTGATTTTTTCAGCCTCGGTGTAACCTGGCAGGCGAATAACTTCCATACGGTCCAATAATGGGCCAGGAATATTCATGGTGTTGGAGGTACAGACGAACATCACCTCGGACAGGTCAAAATCAACTTCCAGATAGTGGTCGTTAAATGACTTGTTCTGCTCCGGATCCAGGACTTCCAGCAGTGCCGATGCAGGGTCACCACGATGATCCATGCCCATCTTGTCGATCTCATCCAGCAGGAACAATGGATTTTTCACACCGGTTTTCGACAGCTTCTGCAGCAGTTTACCGGGCAACGATCCGATATAGGTTCGACGGTGGCCGCGAATCTCAGCCTCATCGCGAACGCCGCCAAGTGCCATGCGAACAAATTTTCGGTTCGTGGACCGCGCGATCGATTCACCCAGAGAGGTTTTACCTACGCCGGGCGGACCCACCAGACACAAAATCGGTCCCTTGAGTTTACGAACCCGTTTCTGAACCGCGAGATACTCAAGAATGCGCTCCTTGACCTCTTCCAGTCCGTAATGGTCAGCATTCAGAATTTCTTCGGCCTTATCCAGCTGCAGACTGATTTTGCTGCGCTTTTTCCAGGGCACGTTCACCATCCAGTCCAGATAGGTGCGAACCACCGACGCCTCGGATGACATCGGCGACATCATCTTCAGCTTGTTCCATTCTGCCAGTGCCTTGTCTTTTGCCTCTTTCGGCATGCCGGCCTTGTCGATCTTGTTCTTGAGCTCTTCTGCCTCATTGGGAGCATCTTCCAGCTCACCCATTTCCTTCTGGATGGCTTTCATCTGCTCATTCAGGTAGTACTCGCGCTGGCTTTTCTCCATCTGCTTTTTGACACGACCACGAATACGCTTTTCAACCTGAAACAGGTCGATTTCAGCCTCGATAAGCCCCATCAGATGCTCAATTCGCGACTGCAGATTCACCAGCTCAAGCAGATTCTGTTTTTCCTGCAGCTGCAGAGACATATGTGAAGCGATGGTATCCACCATGCGCCCAGGTTCGTCGATACCAGATATGGAGCTCATGACTTCCGGCGGTATCTTGCGGCTGAGCTGCACATACTGGTCAAACTGCGACATCAGGGATCTCAGCAGCAGCTGGCCCTGCTTGTCTGGCAGCGGGTCCGTGTGCAGCGGCATGACCTGGCTCTGGAAATAGTCGTCTTCAAGCTCAACGGACTTGATGCGAGCTCGTGTGACACCTTCCACCAGCACCTTTACGGTGCCATCAGGCAGGCGTATCAGTTGCAGAATGGTAGCGACCGTGCCGACGGCAAATATATCCTTGATCCCGGGATCATCGTCGGAGGCGTTCTTTTGGGCTACCAGCAGCACCTGCTTGTGGCTGTGCATGGCAACTTCCAGCGCCTTGATGGATCTGGGGCGACCGACAAACAGTGGCTGCACGATCTGCGGGTAGACCACAACGTCGCGAAGCGGCAGCAGCGGCAGGCTAGAATTTACATTGGTGGGATTATCGGATACATCGCCCATAAATACTCTCGTCAAATTCTCAGTGACTGTTGACCTTTAATGTGAGGCCAAGGCCAACCGATTTCAAGTGGGATTTTACGAAGAGTACGATCTGGGGAGCGATTTAGGCCACCATTGGTGGCCTTCAATCAAAATTACAGGGCATGCAGTCGTGCGGGCGAACTAAAATCAGTCCGCCTTGCGAGAAGAGTTCTGCTGATCGGCTTCGTACATCAACAGCGGTTCAGACTCACCTTTGATGACTGCCTCGTCGATGATCACTTTGGTGACATTACCCATCGAGGGAATCTGGTACATACTGTCCAGCAGGACACTCTCCATGATTGATCGCAGGCCACGCGCGCCAGTCTTGCGCTCTTTCGCTTTGCGGGCAACCGCCTGCAGTGCGTCGTCACGGAACTGGATTTCTACGCCTTCCATATCAAACAGTTTGGCATATTGCTTGACCAGTGAATTTTTGGGTTCTTTAAGAATTCTCACCAGCGCATCCAGGTCCAGCTCGTCCAATGTCGCAATCATCGGCAGGCGACCGACAAATTCCGGTATCAGACCAAACTTGACCAGATCCTCTGGCTCAACCTTGCGGAAGGCATCGCCCAGCAGCTTGTCTTCGTCTTTGCTGCGGACCTCTGCCGTGAAACCAATTCCACTCTTTTCAGAGCGATCACGGATGATCTTGTCCAGGCCGGCAAACGCGCCACCGCAAATGAACAGAATATTGGAGGTATCAACCTGCAGGAATTCCTGTTGTGGATGCTTACGACCACCCTGTGGCGGAACTGAGGCCACAGTGCCTTCGATGAGCTTCAGCAAGGCCTGCTGCACACCCTCGCCTGACACATCGCGGGTGATTGAAGGATTGTCAGACTTGCGTGAAATCTTGTCGATTTCATCGATGTAGACAATACCAATCTGAGCCTTTTCAACATCATAGTCGCATTTCTGCAACAGCTTCTGGATGATGTTCTCGACGTCCTCACCCACATAACCGGCTTCTGTCAGCGTGGTGGCATCGGCAATGGTGAACGGCACATCCAGCAAACGGGCGAGCGTCTCGGCCAGCAATGTTTTGCCGGTACCGGTCGGGCCGATCATCAGGATATTACTTTTGCCGAGTTCGACGTCAGTGCCTTTGTTATCGTAACCGAGGCGCTTGTAATGGTTGTAGACTGCCACCGACAGAACCTTTTTCGCCTGGTCCTGACCGATAACATACTCATCAAGCGTCGCCTTGATTTCTTCGGGAACGGGCAATTTTTTGCGTCCCGATTCGGCTTCCTTCTCCTGGATCTCTTCACGAATGATATCGTTACACAGATCCACGCACTCATCGCACACAAACACCGAAGGGCCTGCGATCAACTTGCGGACTTCGTGCTGACTTTTGCCACAGAATGAACAATAAAGCAGCTTGCCGTTGTCATCACCCTTATTGTAGCGATCATCTGCCATGCATTAACCCTTGTATAACTACTGTTCTGGCCTTTTAGACTGCCCTGCGAGAGATGACTTTGTCAATCAGGCCGTAGGCCACTGCCTGCTCGGGGTTCATGAAGTTGTCTCGCTCGGTATCACGTGCAATCTCGTCCAGAGGACGGCCAGTGTGATGCGCCATAATCTCATTAAGCTGTTGACGCATCTTGAGAATTTCGGTCGCCTGGATCTCGATATCCGATGCCTGACCATGCGCTCCACCACTTGGCTGGTGGATCATCATGCGCGAATTCGGCAATGCAAAACGTTTGCCTTTGGCGCCACCAGTCAGCAGAAACGCGCCCATGCTGGCTGCCTGACCCATGCACATCGTGCTGACATCCGGCTTGATGAACTGCATGGTGTCGTAAATAGACAGACCCGCCGTAACAGCACCACCCGGAGAGTTGATATACAGGTGTATATCTTTGTCCGGGTTCTCTGATTCCAGGAACAGCAGCTGTGCAACGACCAGATTGGCCATATGATCTTCCACGGGTCCCACCAGAAAGATCACACGATCTTTTAGCAGGCGTGAGTATATGTCATAGGCCCGCTCACCGCGGGCGCTCTGCTCGACCACCATCGGCACCAGATTGGCCTCGATCATGGACAACATCGATTCACTGCTAACTGTGGTTCTGTATGGCATCAATCGGGCCTTCTCTACTTATCGCTGTTTATTCGCTGTCCTTGTCTTTGGCGGCAGCGGCTTTTTTCTTGGCCGGTTTTTTGGCCTTGGCGGTGCTTTTCTTATCGTCCTCGGCTGCTTCCTGCTGAGGTTTGGTCAGCTCATCATAGCTGACTTTTTTCTCTTTCACGGTCGCCTGCTCAAGAATTACGTCAAATACCTGGTCTTCCAGCACAGCAGACTCAACGGTTTCCAGCTGCTCCTTGTTGCCGTAGTACCAGTTAATGACCTCTTCTGGCTGTTCATAGGTGGCGGCGATATCTTCAATCGCTTCACGTACCTTGGCCGGATCAGCACGCATTGACTGCTGCTTGATCACTTCACCCAGGATCAGACCCAGTTTTACGCGCTTTTCTGCCTGCTCACGGAACAGGTCATCAGGCAGCAGACTGGCGTCGAGGTTTTTAGCACCCGCGCCGAACTGCTGCAGGGCCTGCTGACGCAATACGTTGATCTCTGCTGCTACCAGCGCAGACGGTACGTCTACATCATTCTGCTCAAGCAGGGTATCCATGACTTCAGACTTCAGGCGATTTTTGCTGGCTTTCTTCAGCTCACGCTCCATGTTCTCTTTGACTTCTTTACGGAAGCCTTCCTCACCGCCCTCGGTCACGCCGAATGCGGCAAAAAATTCATCATTGAGTTCCGGCAGTTCAGGTGCTTCCACACTGTTAACCGTCACTTTGAACTCTACCGGCTTACCGGCGAGATCCTTGTTACGATAATCTTCCGGGAAGTTCAGGTTCAGCGTGACTTCGTCGCCCGCCTTAGACTTCAGCAGACCCTTTTCAAAGCCCTCAATCATACGGCCCGAACCGAGAACCAGATTGGTGCCCTTGGCAGAACCACCCTGGAACTCTTCCCCGTCAATGGTGCCAGCGAAGTCAATGTTCACGCGATCATCATTGCGCGCCTGACGTTTGACTTCTTTCCAGCCCTGACGCTGCTGACGCAGATTTTCGATCATTGTGTCGATATCTTTGTCTGTCACCTCAGCGACCTGCTTCTCAGCCTTGATCTTGCTGAAGTCAGACAGTTCAATCTCAGGGTAAACCTCGAATACAGCCACAAACTCAAGATCCTTGCCTTCTTCCAGAGTTTTTGGCTCAATTTTCGGCTGGCCCGCAGGCTTGACACCCTGTTCATTCAGGGCGGCGTAATAGCTGCGATTCATCACATCGCCCAGGACTTCCTGACGTACGCCGGCACCGAAACGGTTGCGGATGACCTTCATGGGGACCTTGCCCTTGCGGAAACCGTTGATGCGGACCGTTTTGGCTGCCTCGCTCAAGCGCGCGTCAACAGCACTGTCAATTTCTGTCGCCGGTACGGTAACGGTCATCCGGCGTTCTAATCCAGTCGTGGTTTCGATCGAAACTTGCATGAAATGTCCTCGCAAACCGGCGTGCCCACCACGCCAGCGTAGTATCAACGGTGTTTATGGGCTTACTATTCCGATTTCCATCAAACATTTCAATGGCTTAAGTGGAAACCGGGTAAATTTGAAGAGCGCGATTGTCCCATATCACCGCTGTTTATTCAATAAATAATCGCTGACAGTCAGGGATGGCGGGCATTAGCGACGTTTTACAAATTATTTTCAGAAGAGGGATATTTTTGCCTGAACATCTGGTCTACTATCAAAGTCAGTATTAAACAAAAACACAACAACAAACTGGTGATCAACATGTACACGCCCGTCACCCTGAATAACGGCAGTCTCGCAACCGACAACACTGAATCCGGGACCAGCGGAACATCCAGCTCCGTACGCGCTGGTGACCGTGTTTCGGTAGAGCATGCACGCACCGACCGGCTGTTCAGCCAGTCAGGGCTCTGGTACTTCCGAACGCGAGAAGGAAAAGATGTAGGCCCGTTCCGCTACAGAACCGAGGCAGAGCTGATGCTGACACGCTTCATTCAGGACCTGGCTGCCCAGCAGCAACCGGTCAGCACCAAACCACATTTTCGAATCAGCGCACAGCTTGGACGTCAATCCCGCTGAGCCAGCGCCTGCCGGCAAGCCCTGAAGATATCGTCAGCACTCGTCGTAAAGAACAGATGACCCTGTCTGGCAACCGTGTGTAACACGGCGCCGGACAGAACGGCGTGCAGCCGCAGTGCTGAGCATGGCACAGACAATGTATCTGCCCCACCCTGCCATAAGTGCACCGGCGCAACGACGCCTGCCGGATCAAAATCCCACTTGCGAAAGCTCATCGCACTGTCGAAGGCCACACCACGCCCACCCTGACGCGAGGCTTCAAGAGCATCCTGCCTGAGAATTCGCCGCACACCAGGATTATCGAACTGCTTGCGGTCGGAATAACAGAGACGCTCGCGAGCACGATCCATGTAGTGCTCCACCCGTCTGGACAACAGGGAGTGCCGCAGATAAATGGCACCTCTCAGGCCGGCAAGTAGAATGCGAGACAGGGCGGACTCCGAATCCGGCATCACCGGAAAGGGTGACATCATATTCACTGAGCTGACCCGGTTCGGGTACTGTTGTGCAAATGCCAGGGCGAATGGCCCGCCCCCAGCCCAGGACAGCAGAGCGACCGTCTCCAGGTCAAGATGGTCAATCAGCGCAATCAGATCAGTATTAAATTGGGAATGTCCCGTGAGAGGCCTGAAACTTGAAAGACCGATGCCCGGGCGATCCACGGCGATCAGTCTGAAACCTGCGGCAACTGCAGCCTCATGCAGCAATTGCCCCTCCAGGCGCGAACCGCCCTGGCTATGAAAATACAGCACCGGATATCCGTGACGGCGTCCAAATTCAGACCAGGCCAACTGTCCGCCAGCAGCCAGCGACAGACAACGGGTGCGACCACTGACCGCGCTGTTGGCAGGCGTGTCGACTTGCTCGCCGGGATTCCCCAGCGTGCGGCGCTCTTCTCGGACTGGAACTAACATACTTCACCTGTGTCTGGGTATGCCTGAATAGTAAGTGGGAATTTTTCCCACGTCAATACTGCCAATGGCCATACTGCCTGATTAGGACGAATTTTATGTGGGATTTATTCCCACCCAGCGTTATACTCCAGCGCATGAGTGGAAATTCAACAACGCCCAATAACCCGACGCCTCCAGGACAACCGCCGGAAACGCTGGTCAATGCCATTCGCAAACTGGTTCGACCACTGGTCAAATTGCTGTTGTCATTCCAGATCACCTATCCCTATCTGATAAACCTGCTGAAAACCGTGTACGTGGAAGTGGCAGAAACGGAATTTCCGGTTGCCGGGAAACGCCCATCAGACAGCCGCATCACACTTCTCACTGGAGTTCACCGAAAGGACGTCAAACGCCTGCGTTCCGAGCAGACCGACAACGCCCCACAGTCACGCACTGTCTCCACGGGTGCGCAGATGATCGGTCATTGGATGGGCGACGCACGATTCTGCGACAGTGAGGGTCATCCCCTGCCGCTGCCTCTGGCCGCCACTGGCGAAGAGCCAAGTTTCGAAGAACTGGTGGAACGCGTCTGCCGCAAGGACATTCGCCCACGCGTCATACTCGACGAATGGCTGCGCCTGGGCGTAGCGACACTCGATGAAACAGACAAAGTGATACTGGATACCGGGGCATTTACCCCCCATCAGGGCTTTGACGAGAAGGCATTCTTTTTTGGCAAGTCACTGCATGATCATATCAGTGCAGGCACCCACAACCTTTTGAACAGAAAACCACCGATGATGGATCGTACCGTGTACTACGATCAACTCAGCGAAGCGTCAGTCGAAGAGCTCCAGGCGCTGGCTGAACAGCTCGGCATGCAGGCCCTGATCGCTGTCAACCAGCGCGCGCTGGCGCTGCAGCAGCGTGATAAAGCGTCCCACGTCACAAACTCGACAAAAAGTCATCGCAGCTACCGTATGAATTTCGGTATTTTTCATTACAATGATCTGCAAGAAGATCAGGTCAAGGATCCCGACCATGGCTAAAGCCATACTAGCGCTGCGTCATTACCCGGTTGCCTTGCTGGCAGCCCTGCTGCTGTTTGCCTGCAGCCTGATTATCGCTACCCAGAGCGTCGGTGTACTGCGTGCTATCCCGGGTGGTGACGATCAGGGCAGCGGCATGGGCGGTACCGGTAAAACCGGCCAGTTCGGCGATAGTGGCCTGGGCGGTACGGGCTCGCCAAGCCCCTTCCTGGGTGGAGTTGATACCGATGACACCGAGCCTGACAGCTCTGACCCAGGATCCAGATCCCCCATAGAGCCTCAGCCAGAAACGACAGAGCCACTGCAAAGCCGGGAAGCGTGGCCGGCGCCATGGATGCAGCGCCAGGATCAGCTCGCCGTTGGCGCACCCGATGCGATGGCGCCCGCGATAGAATTGCAGCGCACTCCATTACCGCAGGATCCGTTCCGCCAGCCAGACACTGAGCAGGCTGATCCCGATGCTTTGCGGATTTTCGATCCCGATTCAGCGGAGCTGCCTCCACACACCCGTCGTATGCTGGATCTTGCGGAACAGACTACCGTTGAGCAGGCACCGCTGGAAATCAATCTGACTGTCCCGGACCTGCCTGATGTCATCGATACTGAGGCGCTGGCACAGGAGACTGTCATCACACCTGCCAGACAAGCTGCGCCCGACAGTCTGGACGAGGCTGACTCGACTGAGCGGCCTGAGCTGTACCAGGTAGTGGATCATCTGTCTGACAGTTCAGAGCTGCCGGATGAACAGCAAGCAGCGGACGGTGAAATTGACCGGCGCGCATCCCCTGAGCGTATACAGCGCCCCGAGCTGCCACCATTCCAGCGCATCAGGCCAGCCATCGATCGCGCCGCAGTGACAGCGCCACGTCCACAGCCCATGCGAATCTAGGCCTGGAATTCAGATCCTGGTTACCAGCGAACGCTCAATTGAGTGCCGATCGCCAGATCGGCACTGTCATTCGTGAAGCCCTCAACCAGATACATCATGATTGACCAGCGAGGGTCCGGGCTCCAGCTCAGATGCGGGATGAGCTCGTGCGTGTCACCTGTAAACTCTGAGACAGCCCCTCTGAAGTCATATATGAGACCACCGTGCCAGTTTTCAGCCAGGGGGTAGGAAAGTCCGGCTGAGACCACCCAGCTATTGCGCAGGTCCTGAAATACCGGGCTGGCTTGTCGATACTTCCATGCCAGTGTTGCGAACAAGGTCATCGGACCTGCAAGCTGATAGGCATCCAGCTGCAGTGTGCCGTCAAGTTTACCGGTGCCCAGGCCGCGCTTTTCGTCTGCTGTGGGCAGCTTTAGTTCAAAGCCGATATCAAAAAAAGGCAGGCTCTCAGAAACGGCAGGAAGCTCGTAGGTATAAGAAACCAGAACATCGCCAACGCCACGTTCTGATACGCGCCCTCCACTGTCGTCCCCCACCCGACCGACATTAACCAGAATGTTGCCGGGTCCGCTGATTTCCACCACCGGAGCGGTGGCTTTCAGACGCCAGTTGGAACCATCAATCTCATGAGAAACAGGCATATAGCGGATGCGTGTAGAGGAATCTTCGCCGTATTTCCCGCGACTGTAATACAGGGCTATAGCCGTTGTATGCCCTATCGACGCAGACGTGTCTGTCTCTAGCAACGAGGCCGCTGCTTCATCAGCAGCCTGCGCTACGGCATCGGATGTTCCGGCAACTGCGACTGCCAATGCCATCAGGACAGCACATTGCGATTTTGCATGTGACAACATTGGCAGCCTTGATCTTCCTTATCGTGGTCGCAGATTCAGCGCAGCGGAATTGATACAGTAGCGCAGTCCAGTAGGCGGTGGACCGTCAGGGAAAACGTGTCCCAGATGAGCATCGCAGTTGGCACACAGGATCTCTGTACGCGCCATGCCCAGCGAATGGTCTGCACGCTCTGTGACCGAGCTGCTGTCGACTGGCTGGTAGTAGCTTGGCCAGCCGGAACCGGAATCATACTTGGTTTCAGAATCAAACAACGCAGCGTCACAGACGACGCAATGGTAGACACCGGGCGTTTTGCAATCCCAGTACTTTCCAGTGAATGCTGGCTCGGTTCCGCAGTCGCAGACGATTCTGTAGGTATCAGCATCCAGTTTCTCTTTCAGTGCTGCCTTGTTGTCAGTCACCTTGTCACTCATGTTCTGTCACCTCAGGGTGGTGTAATTCGGAAATTTATAAAATAAGTGCCTCTATCATTTTTTTGACGTCAGTTTACAATATCCGGCCTCAAGGCACATCCTGGAAACGGAGATATGATCAAGATAGGCCAATCAGACAAACTCGCCAAAGTCTGCTATGACATCAGAGGCCCGGTGCTCGAAGTTGCCAAGCAACTTGAGGAAGAAGGCAACCGAATTCTGAAGCTGAATATCGGTAACCCGGCTCCTTTCGGCTTCGAGGCACCCGACGAAATCCTGCAGGACGTGATTCGAAATCTGTCCAATGCGCAAGGCTACAGTGATTCAAAAGGGCTGTTTTCAGCGCGTAAAGCGATCATGCAGGAGTGCCAGCAGCTTGGCATTGACGGCGTCGACATTGATGACATCTATCTCGGTAACGGCGTCAGCGAACTGATAGTCATGGCCATGCAGGCACTGCTTAACAATGGTGACGAGGTTCTGGTGCCCGCACCGGACTATCCATTGTGGACGGCAGCGGTCAGTCTGGCAGGCGGCAACCCAGTGCACTACGTCTGTGACGAGCAGGCCGACTGGTTTCCTGACATCGCGGACATCGAAAAGAAAATCACGCCCAAAACGCGTGCGATGGTCATTATTAACCCGAATAACCCCACCGGTGCTGTCTACAGCCCTGAATTGCTGCTCGATCTGATACGAGTCGCCCGTAAGCACAAGCTGATTATTTTTTCTGACGAGATTTACAGCAAGATTCTGTACGACGATGCAGTACACACACCCATTGCATCTCTTTGTGATGATTTGTTCATCGTGACATTCAACGGACTCTCCAAGTCATATCGACTGGCTGGCTTCCGTTCCGGGTGGATGATACTAAGCGGCGCCAGAGAGCAGGCAACGGGTTATATAGAAGGACTGGAAATACTTTCCAACATGCGTTTGTGTGCCAACGTACCTGCTCAGTTCGCTGTGCAGACAGCACTGGGAGGCTACCAGAGCATTAACGAACTGATCATTCCAGGCGGCCGTCTCAGGGATCAGCGTGACGCGGCTTACAATGCCCTGACCAGCATTCCGGGCGTCAGCTGCGTAAAACCCAAAGGGGCTATTTACATGTTCCCCAGACTGGACCCGTCAACTTACTCGATTATTGATGACCAGCAATTCATCCTGGAGCTGCTGGAAAAAGAGAAAATTCTGCTGGTGCAGGGTAGCGCGTTCAACATAGAAGACACTCAGCATCTGCGCATCGTTTTCCTGCCCACTAAAGATGTTCTGCAGCAGGCGATGGACAAAATAGAGCGTTTCCTGAGCAAGTGGGCGCAATCACACTAGTGCTAAGCCTGCAGTACAAAACCTGCGGCATGTAACCAGCCCGCTACCTGTGGGCTTAGTCCGGCGGCATGAACATGGCTGGCGGAAAACTCACGCCTGCCGACCAGTTGACTGCGCAGCCTGTCAAAGACTATCGCGCCCTCATCGTGGGAAGCTTTATTGTATTGGAGCCTGAAAGTAGCAGCGACACGTGCTGGTGAAAATGCGCGCAGCAGGTAATCTGCAAATACGGCTGAGTCACTACCCTGCCCTGGCTGCCTGCCCGACCCTGCAGCCGTTTCGTAACGCGAGTCATGAACGACGCAGGGCAATCTGCTGACTGAAGCCAGGGATGCCGGCAAGTCAAAATGGTTAACCAGTGCTTTCAGAATGCATTGTGTCGCGGCCAGTTTTGCTTCAACGCTGTAACCTGCAATATGTGGTGTCGCAAGACTTGCGGCATTGACAACATCACGGGACGGGTTCGGTTCGTTGTGCCAGACATCAAGGATCGCAACAAAGTGACGTTGCTTCGTCAAGTGAGTCAGCAATGCCTCGTCGTCGACAACCTCTCCCCGCCCGGCATTGATCAAGATAGCGTCAGGTCGCATCTTTGAGAACGCTTCGGCATTCATCATGCTGCGGGTCGCATGCGGGCCTTCATTGGTCAACGGAGTGTGGAGACAGACAACATCGGCCTGCAGGGCCTGCTCGAACGAGACGTACTCAAGTCCGTCGACGTTCTGCTGAAATGGGTCGCAACCCACACAGCTGATGCCCAGCGCTTTCAGGCGCCTTGCCAGTAGGCCTCCCACATGGCCAACACCGACAATCGCAATACTTGCAGCCCACGGATCGAAACCGGCACCACGAATCTGCTCGGCAAGACAGGCCAGCACATAGTCAGTGACTGCACCGGCATTTGCACCGGCGGCATCAGCCAGGTGAATATTATTGGAAGTTAGCCAGTCAATATCAATGTGATTAGTCCCACTGGTGGCAGTTCCGACAAAACGGACTCGACTTCCGGCCAGTAGTTCGGCATTGACTGTAGTGATAGAGCGAACCAGCAATGCATCCGCGTCACGCAGATCAGCACTGACAATATCTCGGCCCGATTTCATGATCAGTTCGATGTCTTTGGCCCGCCACTTATCCAGTGCCAGTATATTCTGGTCAGCAACTATTTTCATCGCAGCCCCTTAGTTATTAAACAAGCCAAATATTCAAACTACCTAATCTGTCAGACAACGCCGCCGTCCAGCTGTCGAATCAACCGTTGTGTCTCTGTCTCGTCAACCGCCAGAGACTTCAACAACTCTGTAAAGCCCGGCTGATCAAAACCACGCGCGAGCAGTGCTTCTGGCCTAACGGCTGCAAATGGCTCAGCGCAGTCCTCAGTATGGCAACAGACTATTCGTGCCAGCTGTCTGCTCAATTGTGCCTGCTCACGGTGAGTTTCCAGCTTCTGTTGGCAGCTTCTGGCACCGCGGAAACCAAGGCTCGCAACCGAGTCGAGCTCGTTGTACAGCACGTCAAGATCCCTGTAGGCCTGCAGCAGATGACGCGCTGCAACTGGCCCCAGACCTGGTACGCCCGGTATGCAGTCAATGCTGTCACCCACCAGCCCCAGATAACAGGGGAACTGCTCTGGCCAGATGCCAAAGCGCAGCTGTATGTCATCACGGTTGCGAAAGGTCTGCGACTGAAAATCCCAGATCCTGTCCTGCTGTCGAAGCAGCAGTTGCGACAGATCCTTGTCCCGGCTGACTATGGTAACCGGCTGCTCATCAGCTGCCTTGATACATAGTGTGCCGATAATATCGTCAGCTTCAAACTGGCGACTGCCGAATGCACTTACACCCAGGGTCTCACACAAGTGGAAACAGGCATCAAGCTGAAGCGCAAGGTTGTCGTCAGGTAACACGCGATTGGATTTGTAGGCTGGATACAGCTGGTGTCTAAAACCAGAGAACAGGCTCTGATCAAACGCCACAGCGACCAGAACCTCATCGTGACGACGCCTGAGCTGACGCAGAAAACGTATCAGAAAACGGGCGAAACCGACAAATGCACTGCGATCACTGCCATCTGTAGCATAGGCAACTGTTGCCGGAGAGAAGTGTGCCTGAAAGATATAAATCGACGCGTCAACCAGATACAGCGGCGCGTTCATTCGCTTTTCCTGATCAGGTAGCGATAACGACCTTCGGCTTCAGTCTGATCAAGCAGCTCGTGTCCCAGGAACATGCAGAATTTTGGAACATCCCTGGTCGTGGACGGGTCGGTGGCCAGCAATTCAAGCACGTCTCCGGATTGCATGTCACGAATACGGTTGTGAAGCATCATCACAGGCTCGGGACAAAAAAGTCCCGAAGCGTCGAGGTGTTGATTGATAGGTATTTCCTTACTCATATACGCTGTATCTTTCTGTTCCGGCTCATGGCCGCCGTCCATCCGCCGCCACGATATTGCATGTTTCGCTATCGGGATCAAAGTCGATTCTGGCCTCACCCCGTTTCAGCTGCAGGCGAACCTGAGCAACCTTGTCAGCCAGCGAATAGTCGTGCCAGCCGTACTCGGTACCCTCACGCGAAACGAACTCTTCGATCAGTGCAGTCAGTGTGTCTTCAGGCAGTGCCTGCCAGGGTATATCCATGATCAGGCAACATTGATCGCCTGGATCCGGTTGAACGATTCCCGATCCAGCTTCAGGTCGCGGAATGGAAACAGGCCCGTATCGGCAAGTTGTGACGGTTCCACATTGGCAATGCTGCGGAAAATGTTATCAATTCGCCCTGGCCACTGCTTTTCCCAAGCCTGCAGCATGGCTTTCATTTCCTGCCGCTGCATGTTGTCCTGCGTACCACACAGATTGCATGGAATGATCGGAAAACCACGCAATTTCGCGTAACGCGCAATATCTTTCTCGGCAACATAGGCCAGCGGACGGATCACAATGTTCTGCTTGTCATCACTCAACAGTTTCGGAGGCATGGCTTTCAGCTTGCCACCAAAAAACATATTCAGAAACAGCGTCTCAACGATGTCGTCCCGGTGATGTCCGAGCGCAATTTTGGTCGCACCAATCTGACGCGCGTAGGTATACAGGTTGCCGCGGCGCAGGCGAGAGCAAAGACCACAATAGGTTTTGCCCTCGGGTGTTTTCTCTTTCACAATCGAAAATGTGTCCTGCTCGATGATGTGGTAGTCGACGCCAATCGACTCCAGATATTCAGGCAGTACATGCTCGGGGAAACCCGGCTGCTTTTGATCGAGATTCACAGCCTTGATTTTGAAATCAATGGGCGCATGTTTCTGCAGGTGCAGCAGAACATCCAGCATGGTGTAGGAGTCTTTACCACCGCTGAGGCAGACCATGACAAAATCGCCATCCTCGATCATGTTAAAATCAGCGATGGCGCGGCCAACGTCCCGTCGCAGACTCTTACGGCAGCGATTGAGACGTTTTTCGTCCGTTTTTTGTGCGATGCCAGGCGCCTCTGATCCACACGCCAATGTGTGACTCTGACTGCCCTCAATGTATTCCACAGCTTTCACCCTCAGTAAAACGTTTTGCCGGCAGCAGCCATCTCTCTCAACCCACTGGTGGGATGATAAAGCGGTCCCAGGTCTGCATATTTGTCTGCCATCTGGCAGAACGCGGCAACACCCATATTATCAATAAACCGCAATGCCCCGCCCCGAAACTTCGGAAAGCCCAGGCCCAGCAGCAGACCCATGTCCACCTCGACCGCAGAGCTGACAATATTGTCTTCAAGACAGCGTACAGCCTCAAGACAAAGAGCAACCATCATACGCTCCTGGATCTCCGCATCCGAAAACGACTGCTGACCTGACTGCAGTGGCTGCAGCGTCTTCAATATCTGCTCATCGAAGACCTTTGTTGGTCGTCCACCGCCGCCGGACTCGTATCGATAGAAGCCCAGACCGTTTTTCTGGCCATAATGTCCCAGCTCGTATAGGTGATCGATTGCCGTTGTAAAGTCATAGCTCATCCGATCCGGGAAACCTTCCTCCATGACTTTCATGCAGTGCGAAGCGGTGTCGATACCTACAACGTCCAGCAGGTACGCTGGCCCCATGGGCCAGCCGAAGGTTTCCATGACACGATCAACTTCGCGTAGGTCTGCCCCGTCCCGCAGCAGCTGACAGAAGGCGCCGAAATAAGGAAACAGGATACGGTTTACCAGAAAGCCAGGGCAGTCGTTCACAACGATGGGCATTTTGCCCAGGGACAGCGCGTAACCAACAGTTTTGGCAATCGCAGCGTCTCCGGTTTTCTCTCCGCGAATGACTTCAACCAGCGGCATCAATGGGACAGGATTGAAGAAGTGCATGCCGCAGAAGTTCTCAGGACGCTTCAAAGCCTGGGCCAGACGAGTGATGGAAATCGTTGAGGTGTTGGAGGTCAGCACGCTGTTATCCGGCGTACTACTCTCGACTTCGGCCAACACCGCCTGTTTGACTTTGGGGTTTTCAACCACGGCCTCAACCACCAGGTCTACCTGATCGAAACCAGCATAATCCAGCGTAGGACTGATCGCAGACAGAACCTTTTTTGCCTTGGCGCTGTCCATGCGGCCTCTGTCGACCTGTTTGGCCAACAATTTGTCTGCCTCTTTCAGGCCGAGATCCAGTCCCTGCTGGGCGATATCTTTCATGATGATGGGAGTGCCACGTAAAGCCGATTGATAGGCGATACCACCACCCATAATGCCAGCACCCAGCACAGCTGCCTTTTTCACAGGACTGACGTCGCGGGAGAGCTTTTTGGCACGCGATTTCAGGAACTGGTCATTCAGGAACAGCTGAACCAGATTGCCAGCCACCTCACTGCGCGCCAGGCTTACAAAGGCCTGGTTCTCATGGCGCAGCGCATCGTCACGCTGTTTGGTAGCGCCGTCCCACATTGACTGAACGGCCGTTTCCGCTGCTGGATAGTTGCTGCCAGCGTCTTTACGCGTTCGCGCCATGCCGGCCGAAAAAACTTTCTCAAGACTCGCCGGGCTAAGCGCAACGGGAGAGGTTTTCTGTTTGCGGCGCTCCCAGATATCCAGCTCTCCAGACAGTGCCTGCTCGATCATTTCGATGGCTGCATCTTCCAGCGCATCTGATGTCACCAGCACGTCCAGCGCGCCATCGCTGAGCGCCTGCTCCGCCTTTACGTGGCGGCCGCTGCGTACCATGTCAATTGCCGGATCAGCGCCCAGCAGACGCAAGGCTCTGACGGTGCCGCCGAAACCGGGGCAGATCCCCAGATTGACTTCCGGGAAGCCGAGCACGGCTGCCTCGCTGCCGACACGATAATCGGCCGCCAGACACAGCTCAAAGCCACCGCCCAGAGCCATGCCGTTGATCGCAGCAACCGTTGGGATGGGCAGATCTTCCAGCGCATCAAAAACGGCGTTCGCGCCTGCAACCCATTCAAGCAGTTCGGATTCAGACAACTTGAATTTGTCAGTGAACTCCTTGATATCGGCACCGACAATGTAGCTGCTTTTGCCACTGACACAAATGACACCGGTGGCATCACTGGCCGCAATGGCTTTGATGGCGGCGTCCAGCTCCGATAACATCAGTGCATTAAAAACATTGACGGAGGAGTCAGGCAGATCAAAACAGAGTCTCGCAATCCCCGACTCGAGTTTACTGACCTCTATGCCCTTGCCTTGATAAATCATTAGACTTCTCCTGCAAATATTTGTTTTATATGCTGTTTTAAAATCTTGCCCAAACACTGAATTTCGCGGCGCAATTATATGTCAATTCAGCGCCCGCCGCAGTGCTTCCGGCTTGTCAGTTGCTGTCGCCCAGGCGGTCAAGCTGATAATCGCCTGACAGCACACGCCCCCACCAGGTGGCATTTTCAAGGTACCACTTCACCGTACTGCGTAATCCGCTCTCAAAGGTTTCTCTCGGCACCCAGCCTAACTCCCGCTGGATTTTGGACGCGTCTATCGCATAGCGCAGATCGTGACCCGGCCTGTCCTTCACGAACGTAATCAGACTGGCATGCGGCGTGACTGGCGACTGTGGGTGAAGCTCATCCAGCAGTTCACAGATCGCTTTAACAACATCGATGTTCTGTTTCTCATTGTGACCGCCGATATTATAGGTCTCACCGGGTATGCCCTGCCGCACGACCAGATGGAGAGCCCTGGCATGATCCTCAACATGCAGCCAGTCACGCACCTGTTTTCCGTCACCGTAAACTGGCAGGGGTTTACCGTGTATGGCGTTCAGAATGATGTGGGGTATCAGCTTCTCTGGAAAATGATAGGGACCGTAATTGTTCGAGCAGTTAGTGACGATGACAGGTAAACCGTAGGTTCGACGCCAGGCTCTGACCAGATGGTCTGAACTGGCCTTGCTGGCGGAGTAAGGGGAGCTGGGCGCATACGGTGTCGACTCGGTAAACAGCTCATCAGGCCCTTCAAGGTCGCCATAGACCTCATCGGTCGAGATGTGATGAAAACGGAACTGTGATTGCCGATCCTCAGGTAGCTGATTCCAGTACGAGCGCACAGCTTCAAGCAGGGTATATGTCCCCACAATGTTGGTTTCAATAAAGGCAGCCGGACCATCTATCGATCTGTCCACATGACTCTCGGCCGCCAGATGCATCACTGCATCGGGCTGGAAGTCTGCAATCAATTGATCCATTGCCTGCCGGTCACAGATGTCCTGCTGTGCAAACTGGTAACGGGGATCGGCGCTGACAGCGGCCAGCGACTCCAGGTTGCCTGCATAGGTCAGCTTGTCGACATTCAGTACGACGTCCGAGCTGTGCTCGATGATCTGCCGCACGACGGCTGAGCCGATAAATCCCGCTCCGCCAGTGACCAGTATGCGTAACGATTTTTCCATGTTGTTTGTTTGCTCCCTACCCTTTCTACTTAATTCGGACGCCATGAGACCTGTTCCCGGACACGCTGCTGACTGCCGCTGATTCAACAGCTGCGTTCACTTCAGGCACGCTCTCCAGAACTTCATCAGTCTGGATGGTCGAAAGGCAGGCATATGCCTGACGACAATGGTGGCGTGTACAGTCGCTCAGGCAAACATGCCGGTGCTGAATGACCCTTGTCTGTGGACCTAGCGGCCGCCATATGGCCTCGATTGTGGGACCGAAGATTACCACACCCGGCAAGCCCAGCGCAGAGGCCAGATGCGAAGGGCCGCTATCGTTTCCGACAATAAAGGCGGCAGCGGCAAACAATTCGGCCAGTGATTTGAGATCAAGGCGGTCACAAAGGTCTGTACACTGCCTGTGGCTCTCTCCCAAACCCGCCAGCACGGCTCTGTTGAGCGCTGCGTCACCGGCGCCGGCACCGATTAAAACCACATGGTAGCCACGTTCAATGACACGCAAAGCCAATTCAATAAAACTGGCGACCGGCCATCTTTTATAGTGTTTACTTGCGCCGGCGTGAATGATGAACAGCGGTCGATCACATTGTCCGGATTTCAGGTCAGGTACTTGAGCGGTGACGCTCGACAACACTGGATAGGCCTTGTCACGGGGAACTGGCAGCGCAAGCTTGCTAAAGATTTCCCGGTAAGCGAACCAGATCGACCGTTCTCCGGCAGCTCGATTGGCACGTTCAACCTGCAGATATTTGTGAAAACCAAACTGGTAACGCGCTTCAGTACTGCTGACCCTGAACCTGGCGGCCGAAAGATGAGCAAGACGGTGACTGACCGAGTCTTCTTCAATTGTGAAGGCGAGGTCCGCCTGAAATCTTCTGATAGAGCGCACACACGCGAGCCATGCCCTGGCAGCTTTCAGGCGCTGCCGGCGAGCCTTGAGCAACTGTCGGGGATAATATACAAAGTGCACACCGGGTGCCTGAAAGGCTGGCTCGAAAAGCTCCCGAAAACCGCTATCCAGCACCAGCAGCAGCTCGACTCCTTCATCGGCGCAATATGAAACCAGATGTTGAATATGCTGACCTGACAGCAGCAGATTGCCTAAGAACTTGGTGGGATTGATCAGCGCAATTCTTCGACCACGCTGCATCCAGGCAGGGTCCATTATCTTGCTTGTATCTGCGGTCAAATCAACATCGCCCACTGTCTCAGCTCATTTACTGGTATGTCTAAAAACGGGATCCCAGTGCTCATCGGCCATGTCTGCCTGCTTGCGTATACGCTCAAGGTAAAGCTCATAGAGCTGAATGTTGGATGCCGGGTGAGCCCTCTCCACCAGCATGGCGATTATACCAGCCGCCTCCTCGCCCTGTCCCTGACGATAATAATCCAGTGCTTTGTTGAACTGTTCTACCTGATCGAGTTCACCCTGAGACAGTATGTCCCTGTGCGCTACGGGTTCAAACAGCTTGACCGGCTTTTCGCGGCCAGACACCGTAACCAGATCGATATCACGCCAGACTATCCGGTTGTCAGGATCTGCAGCAACACGTGTCTGCTCACTGACAAGCGCCGCAACATTGTAGAAGCGTGTCAGACCTTCCAGGCGTGCAGCAAGATTGACGGCATCCCCGATCACGGTGTAGTTGAGTCGGTCTGATGAGCCTATGTTGCCGGCAACAACATGCCCTGTGTGAACACCAATTCGAACAGAAACGGAGACCGGAAACTCATACGCACGCAGCATTTCGTTGATAGCGGGCAGCTCCGCCTGCATTGCCATCGCACACTCAAGAGCCCGCTGGTGGTCGTCGGCGTGAGAAACAGGAACGCCGAACACCGCCATCACAGCATCCCCGATAAATTTGTCAACGATACCACCGTGCTGATCCACTACCCGGCATAGCCCCTCGAGACAGGTATTAAGTACCGAAATTAATTGCTGCGGGGGAACACGCTCGCCAAGGGCTGTAAATCCTGCAATGTCCGCGAACAGGATGCTTACTTCTCTGTCCTCGCCGCCAAGCTCAATCTGCCGGCTAAGAAGTTCATCCGCTACCCCTTTGGAAACTACTTTGCCGAGCAGATCCCTGACCTTCTCTTTTTCAGCCAGCCCGGTGGCCATGCGCTCAACTGCGCGCTCCAGCTCGCCTACTTCATCTTTACTGGTCACCACCCTGTTGCCGTCGGCCAATTGATACTGGCCACGCTCAATCTGTTCCACGCGTGTGGCGAGCCGCAAAACCGGCCGGGTAAAACCTCTGGCCAGCACAAACACTGCCAGAAGACTTATGCTGACAATGGCAATCGAAAAGTCCAGCAGGCGTTGCTGCAATACCTGCAGGTTCTCCTGATTCTCCCGGTAAGATCGCTGAACGACTGCGAGAATGGCTGGCGTCTCGGCATCCCCACTTGCCAGTTGTCGTACCTGGGCGCCATAACTTTCCGTTGCCAGGCTTACACGCTGCGTCTCGTTCATCAGTGATGGATCAAGGCGTTCTGCCAGCAGCCGGCGGTTTTCCCCTTCGAGACTGGAAGCAACCACCTCCAGTGCAGTTGCATTTACCTGATCAGGACGATGTCGCAGTATGGATATCTCGGAAGCCGTGCTGCGTCGTATCTCCCTGACAAAACTCTCGTCCAGCGGAAACCCGGCGAATATCCAGGCAACAGGTTGCGGCAGCATGAGAGGTACAACAGTGATCTGATAGGGGATCTCTCCCACGATGAGAATCCGGTCGCCCTGTCCCTCTGGATGAGTGACCGCATTGTCCACTACCGCTCGCCAGTCAGCCGGCAAAGTCGAAAAGCCCTGATCATGCGTATCAATAATGACTCGACCCTGCATATCACTGATGAGCATGAGATCAGCGGCCCCCTGAGAGCGGGCAAGCAGATTGGTGGCCGCATCACGAATGGTCATTGGGTCTGCGGCACCAAAGGCGTTACGGAAGCCCCAGTCACGCGTGAGCGCATTACTGATGGTCAGCAGCGTGTTTTTATGGGATTCGACACTGTAGTCAAACACCTGAGTGCCGATATTCAGGTATGAGTTGATGGTTCTATCGGTATAGCGAAGATTCTCCTGCTCGACAAACCAGTAGATAACGGCAAGAACCGGCAGTATCAGTACCAGGAGAAACAATATCAATCGCGAACGAATGCTGGTCAGGCTCATGAACTGCCACTTGGAAGACTTATGGGCATTTACCCGGTGCATTATCCTGTTATATCGTAGGGGAGTCACGTTTTGTGAACGAAATCAAACTGGAATTAATCATGACAAGACGGTATTTGGCTTGTTTCTCCGCTTTCTGCCCCACCACACGCAGTCTCATAATCCCACTGGCACTTGTTATCGCCTTCTGGATGGCCGCGGTTCCCTATAGCCATGCACAACTCAATATCGTGTTTATCGATACCGACGGCAACCCCGTCAAAGATGTCATCGCCGAGCTGCAGGTTTCCCAAATAGACACGGTCCCGCAGGAGATTGGTGTGATGGACCAGGTCAACCGGACCTTTGTGCCGAATGTCCTGCTGATTGCACGTGGACAACGGGTAAGATTTCCAAACAGCGATAACGTAAGGCACCACGTTTACTCTTTTTCGGATGTAAGACAATTCTCGACACCTCTGTACGCCGACGAAGAGGTAGATCCCATCCTGTTTGACCAGGCTGGAGTTGCAACGCTTGGCTGCAATATTCACGACAGTATGGTCGCCTATGTGTATGTCTCTGAATGGCAGGACCGTTACCAGAGTGACGAGCTGGGCCGAATCAGTCTGGATAACACCGGGGCCGATGTCATCCATGTATGGCACCCCTGGCTGCAGACACCCGGAAACCGGCAGGAGATTCCACTCTCAGGCGCTTCCAATAAGCAATTGACCATAGAACTGGATGTAAGAGATCCATCTCAGGTATTCGGCTTCCGGGCCATTCGCGAGGAGAATAGTTGATGCCAGTGTTGTACAAAGAACGCAATTTGCGAACGGGTCGTTCAGAGAGCGCCGGTCGCTGGCTGCTTCTGCCCCTGCTTGGCATCATGAGCACTGGCCTTGCGATGACAGCCTCAGCACAGTTACTGGAAACTGCTGGCAGGCAGGGAAAAATCAAAGGCACTGGGGCCGTGAGCAGCATTTCAGGCGCCTCGGGAGGTGGTCTTACCCCTTGGGCGACACTGGGCACTTACGCGAGCGACGGGCAGCAGGGAGTCAATATTTTTCAATCACAGGCGTCGGTCGATGACTACTCACTGGATGTGGTCGGTGGTGCCTTCAACTACGATGACAGAGTTGAGATTGCATACGCCAAACACGACTTCGAAATAGAAGCCGCCGGACTCCACATCCGCCAGGACAAGATTTCTGCACGATACAAGTTGCACGGCGACATCATTTACGGCAACGCCCCCCAGATTACCATCGGCGTTGAACATGGCCGGCTTCGCGACAAGGCGGTAGCGCGAGCTGTTGGGGCCGAGCATACGGCTGGAACCGACTTTATTATCAGCGCCGGCAAAGTCTGGCTGGACGGTATTGCCAACCGGAGCACCTTGCTCAATGTAAATGTCCGATACGGTGAATCGAACCAGTTTGGTATTCTCGGTTACGGTGGTGATGTCAGTGGCAATAAATTTACCACTGAAGTTGCCGCCGCCATGTTTCTAACCCGCAGCATCGCCATCGGGGGCGAGTTCAGGCAAAAAGGCGACTACCTGTCCGCATTGAACGAGGATCATGCTCGTGACTTGTTCATCGCATGGTTTCCAAATAAACACCTGTCGGTGACCGGAGCCTGGATCGATCTGGGTGATATAGCTGGCGCTACTGATCAACGCGGGTATTACATTTCATTACAGGCAACCTTATGAATCAAATCATTCAGACGCTGCTAGCGCCAGGTACAAGGGCTACTCGCAACGCACAGATACTGACGACATTACTGGCGGCATTGGCGCTCGGCGCCTGTGCCAGCCAACAGTCTGAACAGACCCTGTACGACGATCTGGGAGGCCAGCCAACTATAGATCGCATAGCTGATGAGTTCATCATGGAAATTGCATACGACGATCGCGTATTTCCGCGCTTTGCCGATTCAAACGTGCAAAGATTCCGCGAGAAAATCATCGAGCATTTTTGCATGATTGCAAATGGCCCCTGTGTCTACACCGGTGACTCAATGGTGCAGACTCACACTGGGATGAATATAAGTGAAGCTGAGTTCAATGCAGTCGTGGAGGATCTTATTGCCGCCATGGACACTGTGGGTGTCGACATTGGCACGCAGAACCGCCTGCTTGCCAGACTTGCTACACTTCGCCCTCAGATCGCTGGTATCTGAGCTTCTGTAGATGCTTGCCGCGAAAGCCACGTGCCTGCGCAAAGCGCTCGAGTTTTGCCCAGGCCAGGGTGCCAGGTTGCGGTAAGGGGTTGCCGAACCGTTTGCTGACTGCTTTTTTCAGATTTGTTACCCATTCATTTTCATCGATGCTCAGCTCCTGATAACTAATGTCATCCGGCACCCCTGCATTTTTGAGATGCGAGAAAATATACTGCGGCCCATAACCTTTGTTGAAACGGGCACGCACATAGGACTCAGCGAAACGTTGATCAGACAGCAAACCATCATCCTGAAGAGTGGACAACACTGACTCCAGCAGCTGCTTTTCTGTTTCCGGGAATTTTTCAGTAAGCTTGCGCCGAAGCTCACTTACACTGTGTTCCCGTCGCGCCAGATAATCCATGGCGCGACGGCGTAAAGACACAGCAATCTTGCGGGTCTGATCGTCAGTCGACATCAGCGTCCTGCAACTCCTCCTGATCGCTGCCGCTCAACAGGGCATTTCCGCCAAGAAGCTGGGCTCGAATTTTGGTTTCCAACTCAGTGGCCAAAGCAGGATTTTCTTCAAGATAGACCGCAACATTCTTCTTGCCCTGCCCGATCTTGTCGCCATTGTAGGCGTACCACGCACCTGACTTGTCGAGCAGGTTGAGTTTGACACCCAGGTCGATAATCTCTCCCATACGATAGATGCCCTTGCCGTACATGATCTGAAATTCTGTCTGACGGAATGGCGGCGCCACTTTGTTTTTGACCACTTTCACGCGCGTCTCGTTACCAACGACCTCATCGCCTTCCTTGATGGAGCCGATGCGGCGGATATCGAGGCGCACCGAGGCATAGAATTTGAGAGCGTTACCACCAGTGGTTGTTTCAGGCGAACCAAACATGACACCAATTTTCATTCGGATCTGGTTGATGAATATGACCAGGGTGTTTGAATTCTTAATGTTGGCAGTCATTTTTCGAAGGGCCTGCGACATCAGACGCGCCTGCAGTCCCATATGACTGTCACCCATCTCACCCTCAATCTCGGCCTTGGGCGTCAGGGCCGCAACCGAGTCCACAACAACAACGTCAACCGCACCGGAACGTACAACCATGTCACAGATTTCCAGTGCCTGTTCACCAGTGTCGGGCTGGCTGACCAGCAGATTCTCCACATCAACGCCCAGATTGCCCGCATAAATCGGGTCCAGTGCGTGCTCAGCGTCGATAAATGCACAGGTTCCTCCGGCCTTTTGACACTCAGCAATAACCTGCAGTGTCAGTGTCGTCTTACCCGAAGATTCCGGGCCGTAAATCTCGACGATGCGTCCTCTGGGAAGACCGCCAATACCCAGCGCCACATCGAGGCCCAGCGAACCAGTGGAAATGGCCGGTATTGCTTCACGTCCCTTGTCCCCCAGACGCATCATTGAGCCTTTGCCGAATTGCCGCTCGATTTGCGATAATGCGGCGCTCAGCGCTTTTTCCTTATTGGGATCTCGATTCTGTGCATCAGCCATTGCTTGTATCCTGTTGTTAAAATCAGTTGTTGAGAATTAAATACCGGACTTGTCAGGTATTAAAGCAGACATATACTGTATATTCAACCAGTAGTATTAAAAATTAAGCTTCCTGCAGCCATTCCAGCAGCCCACCCAGCGCCGTAATCACAGCCTGTCGCCGTATCTGTTCACGATCTCCATCATAGACCTGGCAGGATGTGCGCATCTCGACGTTGTCTCTGCTGCCCCGGCAGGCCCAGGCTATCCAGACAGTGCCGACTGGTTTTCGCTCCGATCCACCACCGGGACCGGCAATACCACTGGTGGCGATCGCGAAATCTGCGGCAGAAGCCTTGAGGGCGCCCGTCGCCATATGACGCACGGTCGGTTCGCTCACAGCTCCCGGCGCCTGTTCGCCTTCCAGGCACTCCAGGGGCACTTCCAGCAGACGATGCTTGGCAGAGTTGGCATAGGTAACCAGCCCAAGACCAAACCAGCCGGAACTTCCGGGCACATCCGTCAGCGCGTGAGCAAGGCCACCACCGGTGCAGGACTCGGCAACGGTAACTGACTGGCCACGTCGGGAAAGTTCTCGGCCTATAGATTCAGCCAGCATGTAGATTTCGTTATCCATGCGCCGAAGTCTAACATCAATAAAGCGGTCTGCCGCATCACTTTGCAGTGCCCGCAGCCAACGCTGTTCGATGCCTCTCAGGTCTGCTAATCTGTGCCGCTTGCGAATGCAGTGATTCGACAGCGACGCCTGCAGATACCGATTGAAAGAATTTTGGCACCAGTACCCGTGACTCTCAAACCCAAGCAAACAGCTCCTGTGATTTCAGAAAAAGACCTACAGTCCCATACGCCGATGATGCAGCAGTTTTTGCGGATCAAGGCACAGCAGCCAGATCATTTGCTGTTCTACCGTATGGGCGATTTTTACGAACTTTTCTACGATGACGCCACTCAGGCTGCGGAGCTTCTGGACATCACACTGACAGCCCGGGGCAATTCCAACGGCAAACCCATCCCGATGTGCGGCGTACCCTATCATTCGGCAGAGCGCTACCTGGCAAGACTCGTGGAACTGGGTCGCTCCGTCGCTATCTGTGAGCAGATCGGTGACCCGGCCACCTCAAAGGGCCCGGTTGAGCGACAGGTCGTCAGAATTGTCACACCGGGTACCGTCAGCGACGAAGCATTGTTAAAGGAACGCAGCGACTGCGTGCTGCTGGCAGTGACAGGCGTTCAGGATCATGGCGGCGCAGAGCACTTCGGTCTGGCATGGATGGATATCAGTGCCGGGCGCTTTCATGTCTGCGAAGCTGGCAGTCAGGAGTCACTGCTGGCGGAACTCGAGCGAATCAGACCCGCTGAAATCCTCTACAACGATGCTGTCGAATTCCCGACAGCTGTTACCCAGCGTTCCGGCGCCCGCCGACGCCCTGTCTGGGAGTTTGATGCCGACAGCTGTCACCGGCTGCTGACCAGCCATTTTCAGACTCGTGACCTGCGTGGCTTTGGCTGTGAACACCTGCCACTGGCCATTCAGGCGGCGGGCGCCCTGCTCAGCTATGCAAAAGACACGCAACGATCCAGCCTGCCGCATATGCAGCGTCTGAGCGTTGAACAGCCCGACGACGCACTGATCCTCGACGCTGCAAGCCGCAGAAACCTGGAAATCGATCGCAATCTCGGCGGCGGTAGCACCAATACACTGATGTCGGTAGTGGATCGCACCATGTCACCGATGGCGAGCCGATTGCTTAATCGCTGGCTCAACAGGCCGCTCCGAGATCGGCATGGCCTTCAGCTACGTCAACAGGCGGTCGCGGAGCTGCTGGCGGACTATCGATTTGAGACACTGCAGCCGATTCTCAAGCAGATTGGCGACACTGAGCGAATCCTGGCCAGGGTAGCTTTGCGATCAGCGCGTCCCCGCGACCTGGCCAGACTGCGCGACGCCCTGTCGGCACTGCCAGAACTGCAGGCACAGCTGCGGCCGATCCTCGCGCAGCGAGAGACGCCTCAGCTGGTAAACCTGCAAACAACAATCGCGGAGTTCCCGGAACTGGCGGAACTGTTGACGCGCTCAGTCATTGATAACCCCCCTGTTGTCATCCGTGAAGGTGGTGTCATCGCCGAGGGCTATGACGCCGAACTTGATGAGCTGCGGGCCCTCAGCAGCAATGCCGGGCAGTACCTGGTTGATCTTGAAGTACGTGAAAAACAGAGAACCGGCCTCAGTACCCTCAAAGTCGGTTACAACCGAGTACATGGCTACTACATTGAAGTCAGTAAATCCCAGGCAGCGGAAATGCCTGCTGAATTCCAGCGCAGGCAGACGCTCAAGAATGCGGAGCGGTTCATTACACCCGAACTGAAAACCTTTGAGGACAAGGTTCTGAGTGCCAACAGCAAAGCCCTGGCGAGAGAGAAGGCACTTTATGACGAGTTGCTGGAGCGGGTGGCGACGCAATTGTCTGAACTTCAGGACAGCGCGCAGGCTCTGGCCGAGCTGGATGTGCTGTGCAATTTTGCCGAGCGCGCCCTGAATCTGGATTGGGCGCAACCGCAACTGACCGAAGAAAGCGGGATTGCCATCGAACAGGGGCGTCACCCGGTTGTTGAACAGGTCCTGGAAACCCAATTTGTCGCCAATGACACCTCACTGGGTGAATCGCACGACATGCTTATCATTACCGGCCCGAATATGGGTGGTAAATCGACCTATATGCGCCAGACAGCCCTGATCGTGCTGCTGGCATATTGCGGCAGTCATGTGCCAGCAAGAGCCGCTCGCATAGGACCAGTTGATCGCATCTTCACTCGCATTGGTTCATCCGACGACCTTGCGGGGGGGCGTTCCACATTTATGGTGGAAATGACGGAGACCGCCAACATTCTGCACAACGCCACGGCACAGAGCCTGGTACTGATGGATGAGGTCGGACGCGGCACCAGCACTTTTGACGGGCTTTCGCTGGCCTGGGCCAGCGCCGTGTATATCGCTGAACAGTTACGGGCAATGACGCTGTTCGCGACGCACTATTTTGAGTTGACCGTGCTGGCTGATCAGTACCCTGCCATTGGTAACGTTCACCTGGACGCTACAGAACACGCCAACGGCATCGTCTTCATGCACAGTGTCAAGCCAGGGCCAGCCAATCAGAGTTACGGTCTGCAGGTGGCGCAACTGGCAGGAATTCCCGCAGATGTCATCCAGCGGGCCCACCACAAGCTGCATGAGCTGGAACAGCAGGCGCTGCGCCCCAAGGATGCCGTCATGGACGTAGCTGACAACGGCCCTCCCGGCGGGAAGCGCCAAACACAGGCTGCCGCCAGCAGAAACCCGGCACAGAATGATCTTTTTGCACCGCAGCATCACCCGGCCCTGGAACTGCTGTCGGCCGCTGATCCGGACGCGCTGACGCCGAGGCAGGCACTGGAGCTGATCTATCGTCTGAAGAAGCAGCTGCCGGGAACATGAAAACCCTCCTTGGCCCGGACGCCCCAGGTGACTTATAATGCCGCTTCACTTTTGACGCTGCACCGATTCAACAGGACTGGAATACAACATGACATTTGTAGTCGGCGAAAACTGCATTAACTGCAAACACACAGATTGCGTGGAAGTCTGCCCAGTGGACTGCTTCTATGAAGGCCCCAATTTCCTGGTCATTCACCCGGATGAGTGCATCGATTGCGCGCTGTGTGAGCCAGAATGTCCGGTAGATGCCATATTCGCTGAAGACGAGCTGCCAGACGACCAGAAGCAGTTCCTGGAGCTGAATGCGGAACTGGCAGAAAAATGGCCCAACATCACCCAGATGAAGCCACCGATGGAAGAAGCCGAAAAGTGGAATGGCGTCCCAGGAAAGATTGAGCACCTGGTCAAGTAAATCCGCCTGACCGCCGGCTTTTCAGCGCCTGCATCAACAGGCGCTGAACACCCGCCGCAACCTCAAAAAAATACCGAAATATCACATCCTTCAGAACTCGCCATGCTGCGCAGGCGTCGGATCGCCTCCAGCTGCAGCTGCCGGACACGTTCACGCGTCAAGCCCACTTCCCTGCCGACGTTCTCAAGCGTATCGGCCTGATGACCCAGCAGACCGAAACGTCGAATGATTACTTCACGTTGTCGCTCGGCGAGCGCCGCCAGCCAACGATGCAGGGTCAGCTGACGGGTACTGGCATGCAGTCTTTCCATCGGATCAGCTGAATCTGCCGCATCGATATCATCACTCGCGACTTCGTCAGGATCCGGGGGACACTCTGTTGAATCGAAGCTTGATTCATGACAGTCAAGCAGAGCATCCAACTGTGCCAGCGGTTTGCTTAACGCCTCAGCCAACTCGGCTCGTCGTGGCTGACGCCCAAGCTCTGCGCCAAGCTCGCGCTCTGTCCGAAGGCACAGACTGATTTCCTTGATGATGTGCACCGGCAGACGCACATTGCGTGCGTAGTTCATGATCCCTCTCTCCACGTTCTGCTTGATCCACCAGGTTGCATAGGTAGAGAAACGGTAGCCTCGCTCCGGATCATATTTGTCGACAGCCCGAATCAGGCCAAGATTGCCCTCTTCTACCAGATCCAGGAACGCCAGGCCGCGGCTGCGGTATTTGCGTGCAACACTCAGCACCAGCCTGAGATTGTGGCGGATCATTTCCCCGCGACTGAACATGTCTCCCTGACGTGCAGCGCGCGCCAGTTTGACCTCATCGTCGTAGCTAAGCAGATTGATTGGAGTGACTTCACGAATGTAAGCGGATTCGGCATCCAATGCCGCAGAACGATATTCCATTACCTTGTTTTCCCCCCGATAGCATCTTTACAAGACCGCATTCTTAAACGATCGATTGTCAAACGAACGATCGTTAAGCTATCACATGGGAGGATCGGCGCAAGACCGGATCGACACAATACTGGATCAGCCGGTTTAAATTGTGCGCAATCTCACAAAACAACGAATACGCTGCTTCTTCTATCGCGAAGGCAGAAAACCGGTGGGGTCGCTGGGTTTACCATCGACACGAACCTCAAAATGTAGCAGATCGCGTCCATCCGGGCCGGTGCCGATCTCTGCTATTTTATCGCCACCACGCACACTGTCGCCCTCACCCACCAGAACGCGACTGTTGTACATATAGGCGCTCAGGTGACGCGCACTGTGACGCAGGATGACCAGATTCCCGGCACCCTGGATACCCTGCCCGGCATACACAACATCACCATCAGCAGCGGCGTATACTGGATTCCCCCGGGCACCAGCGATATTGATACCACGGCGTGCCTGGGTGTCAGAGAAGGTACTTAACAGACGGCCATCTGCCGGCCATTGCCACTGAACACCATCCAGAGTTCTGGTATTGATGCTTCCGGTACGCCTGGCCGCAACAGATTCGCTGGGGCGCTGACCTTCCGAGCTGCCAATATTCTCACCGGCAGGTGATGCTGGAATCTCTGGCATGTTCGACAAAGCAGAGCTGGCTATTGCCTGGTCACTGACGATCAGCCGCTGACCAGGGAAAATGGTATAGGGCGGATTAAGGTTATTTACCAGGGCAACTGTTCTGACATCGAGATTATGTGTCCAGGCAATTGAGTAAAGAGTGTCGCCACGCGCCACAACATGTACTGCGCCAGTAGTCGGGCTCTGATTTGCAGCTGCCGGTCGGTCGGCAGCTGAGCTAACAGACTGCTGCTGAACCGGCGCGGAACTCTGCACATTCGATGAGGACAGTGGCACCGATGATGGGGCTGAAGGGCTTTGAGAAGATGAGCCGCCACCCGCCGTCGAAGTATCGCTTGAAACCCTCCTTACGCCACCGCCTATGGCAACCGGGCGAACCACAGTGGCAGCCGAGCCCACCTGCCCCTGACTGGTGCTGGCGCTCTGCGGGGCCGGCGAAGCCGTTGCGGGATTCCGTGCAACGCCGCTGCCACTCTGGCCGCTGCTGAGGATCTCCGCGCGCTGGCGCTCGAGGTTGTTACTTCTGTCATCGACAGGCGCTTCATAGCTGCTGCTGCATGCCACCAGGAATGAAAGTGCTCCCGCCAGGCTCCACTGCAACCAGCCACGCTGGCGCGCCCCCTGGACAACTCCGATGTACGACATACCCCTCTCCTGCAGACTCACTGCGATGGAACCTGTTGAGGCCGTCTGCTAACGGCACTGTGTATATTTTGACGGTATTTTATTAAGCGCGCGAGTTATTGTTTATGCGCGTTGAGTGTAGCGGGCAAACAGCACAATGACAGCCGCACCCAGCACTGACAGGGCCACAGCCAGCAGCTGCCCGCTCAAGCCAGCGCTCGCAACAAGCTCATTGCCAGGCCACAAAACGATCAGTGAAGCTGCCAACATACCCGTCAGAACGGCATAAGTCTGTTCGCGATAATAGTAGAAAGTCAAAGACAGCACATGCGAGAAGGACAATAGTCCAATTGCACAGCCGCCAGCAAAAACAGCGATTACCGGCAGGTTGAAGTCACGCAGTGCATCCAGCACATACTCATAAACGCCTAGCAACAGCAGTATAAAGGCACCCGAGATACCTGGCAGTATCATGGCACAGATGGCAATCAGACCACTGAAAAAAATATATGCCAGCGAATCGCTGCCCGCTGCTGGATTAAGCAGCGCCGTCAGCCCTGTCACTGCGAAACCCAGACAGAACAGCAGGACTTTTATAATTGACCACATACCCACCTGCTTGTTCAGCAGCCAGGATGAGGCCAGAACCAGTCCCATGAAAAAAGCCATCACCAACACAAAATGATGTTCGAGAAGGTAAAGCACCAGATTAGCCATTAGCAGCAGGCTGCCCAGAATGCCCAATCCCAGCGACAACAGAAACGCACCATCGATGTGAGTCCAAAGTGCTCGCGGCCCCTGCTTCCAGAGCAGGCTGAGCGCCATCGGATTGCAGCGACGCAGGGCATTTACCAGCTGCTCATAGATTCCGGTGATTACCGCGATGGTGCCACCCGAAACACCTGGTACAGCGTCGGCAACTCCCATCGCCATTCCTTTGAGAAATACCGACAATCTGGCCCTGGCACTGGTTTCTCTGGGGAACGACATTCAGTACTGAACCTGTCCAATGTAAAGCGGGACGAAATTAACGGCTTCCAGCACCTGTGTGTGGAACTCATCACCCTGTCGCTGAATCAGACGCAGCTCCTGGCTGCCTTTTTCACGCCCTACTGGTATCACCAGTCGTCCGCCGTCAGCCAGCTGCTCCAGCAGCTCGGCAGGTACATGCTGGGGAGCAGCGGCAGCCACGATAGCATCAAAGGGGCCATGCTCAGGCCAGCCCAGGCTGCCATCATCATGCTTGCTGCGTACATTCCTGATCTTCAGCAAGCCAAGATTTTTTCTGGCTTTATCCAGTAGCGGCTGAATTCTCTCGACTGTCCAGACACGATCTGCCAGTTGCGCAAGGATGGCTGTCTGATACCCACAGCCTGTTCCGACTTCCAGTACGCGCGGTAATTTGCTGCCATCACTGGCACGGCCACCCAATACGGCTTCGGTCATTCTGGCCACCACGTAGGGTTGCGATATGGTCTGGTTGTAACCAATTGGCAGTGCAGTATCTTCGTAGGCCCGATGAGCCAGCGCTTCATCCAGAAATATATGTCGCGGCGTCGTTCGCATGACATCCAGTACCGCCCAGTTCTTGATACCGCGATCCAGCAGAGAAGCAATCATGCGTTCCCTGGTACGTTGTGATGTCATGCCAATGCCGGCGAGATTGATGGTATTCACTGCTTACCTGCAAATTTGTTGTTGGTTCTTTACGCCTGACTGTAGTCGAGCAGTTCGTGCAGCACCGCGGTGGCAAAACAACCCGCAGGCAGTTCAAAACTCAGCTCCAGCTGGTCGCTGTCAAAAAAGCGATAGTGTAAACGCTTGACCGGCAAGCGCAAGCTGCGCCTTTGCTGTTCCATGCCTGCTCGCTCGAGACCACGGCACAGTGTCGGCCAGCGCAGACAGCAAGCCTGCTCCAGAGTCCTGGTTCCACCCAGGCTGCGCAAGGCTCCCTTTCCCCACAGCGGCCCGGTAGGATGGATATCCATACGAGACAGTCGTTCAGGCAAGGCCGGGTCTTCGCTGTCAGCCAGGAAAACACTGCCGGTACCGTCGAGATTCATCACATCACCATCAAGCAGTGAATCCCAGTTACCCTGCCGGACGCGCTCGGCCAACACCGCGTTGAACAGGGCTGACCTGGCAGCTGAAAGCCACATGCTGCGTTGCGTTCGTGAAGCCCGGGGAACCCGATTTTGTTCAAAGCGCTCTGCCGAAGTATCAAGATAGGCAAATGCATTTTCTATATTGTCGAAACCAAAACGCTGTTCACCAAAATAGTTGGGAACACCACGACTGGCAATGCTTTGCAGGCGGCTGGACAATAACAACTCGGGCGAGGAATCTGTTCCGCATTTTGACCGGAGGCCTGTCAGTCGCAGTCGAAAATGATTCGCCCCATGACTGCCGCGGCGCAGTTTGCGGCTATTGCGGCTGACAGCAAGAATTTTCAGGTTATCGCTGTCCAGATCTTGAATACGGGACTCGGACAAGGATTTATCGTGAATGCTGAACCACTGGCTGCACACACCCTGTTTGTCTTTTAGCCCGGAGTAGCTGATTCGCTTTAGCGGCACACCGGTAACTTCGGTTATGCGCTGGGCAACATCAAGGGTTGTCAGCATGGTTTTTTGCACCTGCACCCAGACATGTTCGCCCTGCCCGGTGCAATTGAATCCAAGCACTTCATCGACAACAAAATCGCCTGGTGCCTTTTTAAAGACACCTGTTACCTCTGTCGCGCCCAGCGCATGAGGCAATCGCGCCATCAATTCAATGAGATCTGCCTGTTCCGCCTCAGTAACAATGCTCTCGGCCTGTTCGTTGTGAAGACTAGTCACGGGCAAGCAAAACCACAGCGTATGCCTCGATACCCTCTCGGCGACCTACAAACCCCATACCCTCAGTAGTTGAGGCTTTGACATTCACCGCACTGACGGGCAATTCCAGCAGCCCGGCAATGACCTCACACATGCCTGGTATGGACGCGGCCATTCTGGGCGCCTGCGCAAGAATTGTAGAGTCCAGATTGACCAGACGCCAGCCATCGGCACGCGCCATCTGGAACACAGATGAGAGCAGCCGTCGACTATCGGCGTTGCGGAACGCCTCATCATTGTCCGGAAAATGTCGACCAATATCACCCTTGCCAATAGCGCCAAGAATGGCATCACAGACAGCATGCAACAGTACGTCACCATCGGAGTGTGCCAGCAGGCCCCTGTCATGGGGCACCTGGACGCCACCAATCATTAAAGGTTTTCCGTCCTGTGGCTCGGCAAACCTGTGTGCATCGTAGCCGTGACCGACTCGCATATTGCTAAATACCGACATTCATCAATTCCTGTCTTTGGCTGTCTGTTGACCAGCTGTATTGGCCTGCGCCTGCAGAATCAGCTCGGCCAAGGCCAGGTCTTCGGGGTAGGTAATTTTGATATTGTCTTTACTGCAGGAAACAAGAACCGGCTTCAGGCCTGCAAGCTCCATGGCAGATGATTCATCAGTAATAAGTTCACCGCGGGACTCACTCTGCTGCAGGGCAGCTATCAAATCCGTTACCCGGAACAATTGTGGTGTGCATGCTGCCCACATTGCACGCCGATCAACCGTATTGGCAACACAGGCAATCTTCTCACCCGCGTCTCCGACAATATCCTGAGCTTTCTTCAATGTATCAGAGACGACCGTTGCCAGCAGGCCGCCTGGCGCCTGATCTGTCAGGCAGGCTTCAATCAGACGATTGACATCCATTGTCCGGACGCAGGGTCGTGCCGCGTCATGGACCAGCACCCAGTCATCCCCGCTGGAACGCGCCGCGATATCGCACAGACCTGACAAAACGCTTTGCCAGCGCTCGCTGCCACCCTGGCTGATATGAATAGGGGTTTTAATTCTTGATGCGAGGGATTCAGCTATGCTGCGCCCTGTAGCATCGTCTGATGCCAGCACCAGCTGCAGGCTCGACAGGCCCTCGGTCGAAGCCATGCGCAAGAGACTGTGTTCAAGAACGGTTTTACCCTGGAGGAGAAGATATTGTTTGGGGATCTGCGCCCCCATCCGACTTCCCAGGCCTGCCGCTGCTACCAGGGCATGGATCGACATGGTTTATTCAATCAACATGTAAAAAGTTTCGTCTTCACCGACCATGCCCAGATCACTCCGGGCACGCTCTTCGATTGCATCCAGGCCATTTTTAAGGTCAAGAACCTCACGTTCCAGCAGCTGATTGCGTTGACGGAGAGCCAAGTTCTCAGCCTGCTGGGCAGCAAGCTGTTCTTCCAGCAGGCGCAAATCGCGCACCCCGCCTTCTCCTATCCATAGTCGCCACTGAAGCAGCAGCAATACCACAACCAGGCCGGAAACGATGACCTTCATATCGACCTCATCAATTTACGTGATCGAACTCCTGAATACCCCGATAAATCGCCTTGCTACCGAGTTGCTGTTCAATGCGCAGCAACTGGTTGTACTTCGCCACTCGGTCGGATCGACACAGAGAGCCAGTCTTGATCTGCCCTGCACCTGTCGCAACAGCCAGGTCCGCAATGGTGGTGTCTTCTGTTTCACCTGAACGGTGGGAAATCACGGCAGTATAGCCGGCCTTGCGGGCCATCCGAATCGCTGCCAGTGTTTCGGTCAGACTGCCGATCTGATTGAACTTGATCAGGATTGAGTTGGCAATACCCTGCTCAATACCACGTGACAGAATTTCGGTGTTGGTTACAAACAGATCGTCACCGACCAGTTGTACCTTGTCCCCAATCTTGCGGGTCAGCACGGCCCAGCCGTCCCAGTCACTTTCGTCCATGCCGTCTTCAATCGACAGAATATTGTAGTCGCTGGCAAGTTTGGCAAGATAGTCGGCAAATCCGGAGGCATCGAAACTGGCATTCTCGCCTTTCAGGACGTATTTACCGTCACGATAGAATTCGGATGAGGCGCAGTCCAGTGCCAGTCGGATATCAGAACCCATCTTCAGACCGGTCTTTTCCACCGCCTGCATGATGGCATCCAGTGCCGCCGCATTGGATGGAAGGTTTGGCGCAAAACCACCCTCGTCGCCCACGGCTGTATTAAGCCCCTGAGACTTCAGCACCGACTTGAGGCTGTGAAAAATCTCGGCGCCATAACGCAGTGCCTCAGCAAAACTTGGTGCACCAACAGGCTGAACCATGAATTCCTGAATATCCACATTATTGTCTGCGTGCTCGCCACCGTTGATGATATTCATCATTGGCACCGGCAGACTCATGCTGTCGCTTGAGCCATTGAGTTTTGCAATCCATGCGTAAAGCGGCATTTTGTTGGCTTGCGCGGCCGCCTTGGCAGCAGCCAGCGAGACCGCAAGAATGGCATTGGCACCCAGGTTGGCTTTGTTCGGCGTGCCGTCCAGATCGATCATGATTTTATCTATGGCAGCCTGATCCTGGGCATCGTGTCCCAGCAGCGCATCCCGAATCTGCTTGTTGACGTTTCCTACCGCCTTCAGCACGCCCTTGCCAAGGTATCGACCGGCGTCCTTGTCACGCAGTTCCAGTGCCTCACGTGAACCGGTTGAGGCACCTGACGGCGCGCAGGCTGTGCCTACAATGCCATTGTCCAGCGTTACATCGGCTTCCACTGTAGGGTTGCCACGTGAATCCAGCACTTCACGTGCGCAGATGTCTTTAATAATTGCCATATTATTTCCTGTCCATTCTATAGGTAAGGTATTCGGTATTTCCGTTAGTTTGTATCAATTTCCGGGAACTGCTTGACCAGGTCGTCCACTGCCTTCATCTGACGCAGGAAGGGTTCCAGCTTGTCGAGCGGCAGTGCACAGGGGCCGTCACATAATGCCTTGTCCGGATCCGGGTGTGCCTCCAGAAACAGCGCAGACAGACCCTGGCTCATGCCAGCACGCGCCAGTTGCGTGACATCAGCACGACGACCATCCGCGCTGGCACTAAGTCCACCTGGGCGCTGCAGCGAATGAGTGACGTCGAACATGACCGGATAGCGAAATTTCTTCATTACCGAGAAACCCAGCATATCCACGACGAGGTTGTTGTAGCCGAAACTGGAGCCCCTTTCACACAACATCAATTTACGATTACCGGCCTCTTCAAACTTTGTCAGGATGTGGCGCATCTCCTGAGGTGCCAGAAACTGTGCTTTCTTGATATTGATGACGGCATCGGTACGTGCCATTGCCATTACCAGGTCTGTCTGCCGTGAGAGAAACGCTGGCAATTGAATGATATCCGCTACCATGGCCACAGGGGCGGCCTGGCCAGGCTCATGCACATCAGTGAGAACTGGTACCTTGAACCGGGTCTTGATGTCCTGAAGAATTTTCAGGCCGTTTTCCAGACCCGGGCCACGATAGGAATGAATCGATGAGCGATTCGCCTTGTCAAAGGATGCCTTGAACACATAGGGAATATTGAGGCGCGAGCAGACATCAACATACTGCTCTGCCACTTCCATCGCTAAAGCATGCGACTCCAGCACGTTCATACCACCAACGAGTACAAACGGCAGATCATTGCCGAAAACAATACTGTCGCTGAGCCTGAGATGAATATTGCTGGTCTCTGCTGTCATTGCTGGCTCACCTGATGGACCAGTGCAGCTTTTATGAAGCCAGTAAACAATGGGTGGCCATCTCTTGGTGTAGAGGTAAACTCGGGATGGAACTGACAGGCAACGAACCACGGGTGATCTGGGACTTCAATCACCTCAACCAGTTCACCATCCATGGAGCGACCTGCGATGATCAGGCCATTCTGCTGCAGTACGTCAGCATAGTTGTTGTTGAATTCGTAACGATGACGGTGCCGTTCCACGATGACATCCTTGTTGTAGCAGCCATATGCCGTCGAGGTTTCCTGCAGGCGACACTGCTGGCCACCCAGTCGCATGGTGCCACCAAGATCAGAATTCTCATCACGTTTTTCAACGTCACCTTCTGCTGTTGTCCACTCACTGATCAGTGCAACCACCGGGTCTTTACAATCGGTCTTGAACTCGGTGCTGTGCGCATCAGTCAGACCCGCCTTGTTACGGGCGTACTCGATCACGGCCACCTGCATGCCAAGACAGATCCCCAGATAGGGAATCTTGTTCTCGCGTGCGTACTGTACCGTGGCAATTTTCCCTTCCACACCGCGCAGGCCAAACCCGCCGGGTACCAGGATCGCGTGTGCGCCTTCCAGCATTCCTGTGCCGTGGACTTTGATGTCACTGGAATCAATATAACGAATGTTGACCTTGGTGCGGGTCTGTATGCCTGCGTGACTGATCGCTTCGATCAGGGACTTGTAGGCGTCCAGTAATTCCATGTACTTGCCGACGATGGCAATGGTCACTTCCTGGTCGGGGTTCAGCTTGGCGTCCACCACACGATCCCACTCACGCAGATCCGCCGGCGGGCAATCCAGCCCGAACTTGCCAACAATAATGTCATCAAGTTCAGCGTTTCTGAGCAGAGACGGAACACGGTAAATGGTATCGGTATCCGGCAGGGAAACTACCGCAGGCAGATCAACGTTGGTGAACAGCGCAATCTTGCGCCGCGCCGACTCTGCGATTTCCTGTTCAGAGCGGCAGATCAGAACATCGGGCTGAATACCTATCGAGCGCAGCTCTTTTACAGAGTGTTGGGTCGGTTTGGTTTTGGTTTCACCGGCAGTTGCAATATAGGGTACCAGCGTCAAATGCATGAACAGTGCATGCTGGGAACCGAGTTCCACACGCATCTGTCGCACGGCTTCCAGAAATGGCTGCGATTCGATGTCACCGACGGTGCCACCAATCTCTACCAGGGCGATGTCGGCACCTGCTGCACCTTCAACAACCCGTCGTTTGATCTCATCGGTTATATGCGGAATGACCTGGATCGTGGCACCCAGATAATCACCGCGTCGCTCACGTCGAATGACTTCTTCGTAAACTCGACCGGTGGTGAAGTTGTTGCGCGCAGACATGGTCGTACGAATGAAGCGTTCGTAATGTCCGAGATCGAGGTCGGTCTCCGCGCCATCTTCGGTTACAAATACTTCGCCATGCTGGAACGGGCTCATGGTCCCCGGATCCACGTTAATATATGGATCGAGTTTGAGCATGGTCACTTTGAGTCCGCGCGCTTCGAGAATCGCGCCAAGAGATGCCGAGGTGATGCCTTTGCCGAGCGAGGAAACCACCCCGCCGGTAATGAAAATATATCGCGTCATTAACGCCCCATCCTTAATCATTGATGGGGCTACAGATTACCAGAACCGCCCCCCATCGACAAACGAATTCTCTGCTTCATTTCAATTGTTCCGATTGGCTTATGGCGTGCCACCAATCCATTGCGGGAGAAACCCTGCTCCACTGTTGTCGGTCTGAAATCCCTCACAGGGGCCTACGCCAGCAACCCATGCAAGCTGCCCGTCTATCCACAGCAGCGGTGTCCGGTCACGCAGCCATGGCTGGATACGCGACTCATTCAACACCTTTTTTAATGACTTGCGTGGCCTGCCCGGCAATTTGGCCTGCTCACCTCCCTGCCGGTAAGTAACCTGCACTGATGCCTGAGCCGGCCAGTACAGGCCACCTCGCAAGACAGGCACCTTTATCAGGACACCATTACCAGGCAGTTGCACACTGTCCTGCTCTGTTGGCCAGGACAGACCAGCTGCGGGTAGCGCAGATGGTGCAGGGCTCTGTCTGATCAGGTACAAACACCCGCCATAACGACGCAATTCAAAGCCCTGCCAGCGCACCAGAGGCTGCGCGTCTTCGGCCACCTGCAGCAACTCGGCCTGCAATGTCAGCAGCAATGTCCGGGACGGCCAGTCGCCTGTCTGCGACCATAACCACTGACGCAGAACCAGCCGTTGCCGCTGCGACGACAGGCTCAACAAGGATTCCAGTCTCAGTACATTCGGGTCCGGACCACGAACCTCTTCCAGCAAGGATTCAGCCAGTTCCTGCAGCAGTTCATCAGCTTCACGCTGAACCTCTGCTGCGGCACCAAGCCGCTGCCGCCAGGCCGGCCACTTGTCCGCCAGTCTCGGTGCCACTTCCAGGCGCAGGTGATTGCGCCGGATATCCAGATCCTGGTTGCTCTCGTCGGTCACCCAGTTGAGTGGCTGCTCGCTGGCAAATTCGGCCAGCTGCTCTGCTCTCACGTCCAGCAATGGTCGCCAGATATGCCCCTCAGCCAATTCGCGACATCTGGGTATACCCGCCAGACCTCGCGGACCACTGCCTCGCATCAATTGCAAAAGTACGGTTTCTGCCTGATCGTCCAGATGATGAGCCGTTAAAAGAACCTCATCACTGGCCAGAATCTCCGAAAAGGCCTGATAGCGGGCCTGACGCGCACGCATCTCAATACTGCCGGTATCATCGGGGCCCAGCTCCAGTCTACAGACCTGCAATGGTATCGCCCGATCCCTGCACTGCGCCTCACAATGCCGCTGCCAGTCGTCAGCATTGGGCGACAGTCCATGGTTAGCATGCACGGCACGCAACCCAAAAGGCAGTTGAGGCCGCAACTGCCAGAGCAGATGCAGCAATACGGTAGAGTCCCGCCCACCACTAAAAGCAAGCACCAGCTGCCGCTTACGCGGCAACTGGTGCTTTAATTCATCAATAGAGTCGAGAAGTCTTTGCTGCAAATTCACGTGACGCGCTCCTGCGGACCGCAAAAACAGCAATCAGAGCCCGGGCTCAGCGAGTGATTCCGTAACTCATCAGACGTCGATAACGGCGTTCGATGAGGTTGTCTATCTCCATGTTCTGCAGACGTTCAACCTGATCCACTAGTGAGGCCTTGATGTTCTCAGCCATGGTTTTTATGTCCCGGTGAGCACCACCCAGCGGTTCAGGAATTGTGCTGTCAACGATGCCCAGTTCCTCAAGTCGTTTGGATGTCACACCCATTGCCTCAGCGGCGTCAGGTGCGTGTTCAGCTGACTTCCAGAGAATCGTGGCACAGCCTTCCGGGGTAATGACGGTGTAGGTTGAGTACTGAAGCATATTCAGGTGGTCTGCGATGCCGATTGCGATCGCTCCCCCGGAATTCGCTTCACCAGTGACGGTGGCGATCAGCGGCGTTCTGACACGCGACATCATCGCCATGTTCTCGGCAATCGCCTCGTTAATGCCGCGCTCCTCAGCATCAATTCCGGGATAAGCCCCGGGCGTATCGATAAAGCTGAGCACCGGCAGCCTGAAACGCTCTGCCATTTCTATCAATCGTCGCGCCTTGCGGTAACCCTCGGGACGCGGCATACCAAAGTTGTGTCGCACCTTCTCCTTGGTACCGCGACCTTTCTGGTGCCCGATAACCATGACCGGCTTGCCATCCAGTCGCGCCACACCACCCACTAATGCCTGGTCATCAGCAAATAGCCGATCACCATGCAGCTCATCAAAGTCAGTGAATATATGCTGGATGTAGTCCAGCGTATATGGCCGCAAGGGGTGGCGAGCAACCTGGGAAATCTGCCAGGGCGTCAGGTTTGCGTAGATTTTCTCTGTCAGCTTGGTGCTTTTTTCCTGCAGCTTCTGAATTTCTTCACCGATATTCAACTCATTGTCATCACTGACAAGGCGCAGTTCATTGATCTTGACTTCAAGATCGGCAATCGGTTGCTCAAAATCGAGATAATTGGGATTCATAGTCGCGTTAAATCAGCCTTTGTAAGACATTATAGGATCGGATGATAACAAATATCACGCCACCCTGTCCCGTCCTGTCATTCAGACCCGTATCTCCTTTCTGACAGCCAGCTTTCGGCCTGTCCAGCCACACTGGCATCAGTGCCCGTAAGCGACAGCAACCGACTCACGACCAAACATTTCACCCAGCTCCTGCAGCAGGTCCTGCTCTGGCAGCACGCACCAGTCATCACCCAGCTGCAACCAGCCATCCACGTCCGGTCGCCGATAGCATATGCGCACCCGGCAAGGCTTCAGCACTGGTTCTGCGTTCTCGTCAGGATCCGTCTCGGCGGCCGGTAATGGCCGGCGATAAGGATCAAGGCACGCCGCCAGCCGCTTGCTGAAGTCGGGGTGCAGCCGGTCGGCGCTCAGTGTCAGCTCAAGCGCACGGGCAAACTTCTGCCGGGCCTGTGTCAGACTCAGTACCTGCCGTGTGCGGCCACGCATACCACCACTGAAATCGTCCATGGACACCTGGCACTCAACCAGCAGAATGGCGTCTTTCTGCAGCAGATCACGGTATTGCTCATACTCTTTTCCAAACAGGGATACCTCGAATCGCCCGCTTCGGTCATCAAGGGTGACAAATGCAATCAGGTCGCCGCGTTGACTGCGCATAGTGCGCATACCAACTACCAGGCCCGCAACCCACTGAGCCTCCCGTTCCGGACGAAGATTGGCGATCCGGTCTCTGGTCAGACGTGATAATTCAGGCAGATATTCATCGATGGGGTGACCGCTCAGATACAGCCCCAGGGTTTCCTTCTCCTCGCGAAGACGTTGCTGCTGGCTCCACGGCCGGGCCGGTTTGAGCGCCGCTGCATCAGAGGATTCAGTGACAGGTGCAATGTCACCAAACATGTCCATCACGCCAGCGGCCTGATTGCGGCTGCTCTGCTCCGCTGCCTGAACGGTGTCGGCGATTGAGGCAAACAACCGGGCACGCGCCGTATCAGCATCGGCATCCACCAGGCAATCCATCGCGCCTGCTTTAACCATGGCCTCCAAAGCACGTTTATTAACCGTCTTGAGGTCTACCCGCTGGCAGAAGTCGAGTAATGACGTAAACGCCCCACCAGCGTTACGCGCTTCAATAATCGCGTTGATCGGGCCCTCCCCCAGGCCTTTGATCGCACCAAGGCCATAAACCACTTCGCCCTTGTCATTGACGGTAAAATTGTAGGCGCCAATATTCACGCTCGGCTCGACAAGTGGCAGCTCCATTGACCGGCATTCTTCAATCAGGGTAACCACCTTGTCGGTGTTCTGCATATCGGCCGACAACACCGCCGCCATGAAATAGGCCGGGTAATGCTGCTTCAGCCAGGCAGTCTGATAGGAAACCAGCGCGTAAGCCGCCGAGTGTGACTTGTTAAAACCGTAGCCGGCAAATTTTTCCATCAGGTCGAAAATGGATCCGGCCAGATCCGCATCCAGCCCATTGGCAGCCGCACCCTCGAGGAAAATGGAGCGTTGCTTTTCCATTTCTTCCGGTTTCTTTTTGCCCATCGCGCGGCGCAGCATATCCGCTTCACCGAGGCTGTAATTGGCAAGCACCTGGGCAATCTGCATCACCTGTTCCTGATAAAGAATCACACCATAGGTGTTCTTCAATACCGGCTCCAGGTCAGGGTGTGGATAAGCAACATCCGCACGACCGTGTTTGCGGTTAATAAAATCATCCACCATTCCCGACTGCAGCGGGCCAGGACGGAACAAGGCCACCAATGCCACGATATCTTCAAAACAGCTGGGCAACTGGCGACGAATCAACTCCTTCATCCCTCTGGATTCCAGCTGAAACACGGCAGTGGTATCGCCACGCTGCAGCAGCTGATACACCCGGGCATCGTCCAGTGGGATGGCAGTAATATCGAGAGGATTGTTGTGACGGTCAGGCTCCTGGGCGTTAATCATCTTGATTGCCCAGTCAATAATGGTCAGCGTTCGAAGACCAAGAAAGTCAAACTTTACCAGCCCGGCGGTTTCCACATCGTTCTTGTCGAACTGAGTGACCAGACCGTCGCCGTTCTCGTCACAGTAAAGCGGTGAGAAGTCAGTCAGCACCGTTGGCGCAATCACCACGCCACCGGCATGTTTGCCAACATTGCGCGTGATACCTTCGAGCTTAAACGCCATCTCCATAATTTCCTGGGCGTCTTCGTCACCTTCGACAAATTCGCGCAGGGCTTCTTCCTGTTCCATAGCCTTGGTAAGCGTCATACCGACTTCAAATGGAATCAGTTTGGATAACTTGTCCGCCAGACCATAGGATTTACCCTGCACACGTGCCACGTCCCGTACCACAGCTTTGGCAGCCATCGTTCCGAAGGTGATAATCTGGGACACTGCGTCCTTCCCGTAGAGTTCGGCAACGTGCTGGATCACACGGTCACGCCCCTCCATGCAGAAGTCGACGTCGAAATCAGGCATGGAAACCCGTTCCGGGTTCAGGAAGCGCTCAAACAGCAAGTCATATTTAAGTGGATCCAGGTCAGTGATGCCCAGCGCATAAGCGACAATTGACCCTGCGCCCGAGCCTCGCCCCGGCCCAACCGGCACACCATTGTTCTTGGCCCACTGGATGAACTCCATGACGATAAGAAAATAACCAGGAAATCCCATCTGTATGATGACATCCAGCTCGAAATCGAGGCGCTTGTAGTACGGCTCACTGAAAGCAATGCAATCGGCATCCTGTGTTTCATAGCTGCGGCCGTGAGATTCATAGAACAGTCTTGGGAGGCGCTGCTCCAGGCCCTCGCGACTGAGCTGACGAAAGTATTCGTCCATACTCATACCCGGTGGCACAGGATAATTGGGCAGGAAGGGTTTACCCAGCTCGATATCAAGATTGCAGCGCATGGCAATGCTGACGGTGTTACTCAGCGCCTCGGGTATATCGGCAAACAGCTCCTGCATCTCATCCGGGGTCTTCAGATACTGCGACTCTGTATAGTGACGCGGACGGCGCGGATCATCGAGCGTGCGACGTTCATGAATGCACACTCTCACTTCATGTGCTTCAAAATCTTCCGGCTTGAGAAAACGCACATCGTTGGTAGCAACCAATGGACAGCCGGCTTCCGAGGCGAGGTTCACCGCGGCCTGTATATAGGCCTCTTCGCCAGCACGACCACAGCGCTGTAATTCAAGGAAAAAACTTTCCGGAAAAAGTCTCATCCACCAGTCAAGGGCGCTGCGCGCACCTGCAGTATCGCGCTCATTCAATAAACGCCCGACCTCACCTTCCGGACCACCTGACAAAGCGATCAGCCCGTCAGCATGTGTCTCCAGCCATTCACGTTTGATGGTCGGACTGCCATGCCCCTCTTTCTGCGTATACGACATGGAAATCAGGCGCGTCAGATTGCGGTAACCATCGAGATTACGGACCAGCAACACCAGGGGAAACGGGCGTTCCCGGTTGTCCGTGTTCTCAACCAGAATATCGCAGCCACAAATAGGTTTTACACCTGCCGCCATGGCGCCGCTGTAGAACTTGATCATGGCAAACAGGTTGCTCTGGTCTGTTACTGCAACCGCCGGCATACCCGCTTCGGCGACGGTATTGATCAGCGGTTTGACACGAACCAGTCCGTCAACAATAGAGTATTCTGTGTGAACCCGAAGGTGGACAAAGTCTAGGCCGCTCATCTGTCAGTGTGTCTCCATCGATGTATCAATTCCTGCTCACCAGCCTCAGATTTGGTGGCTGTGCCAGGCGGGCTTTGACTGGTGCAAAACTTCGGCGATGGGCGTCGCATGGGCCCAGTCGCTCCAGAGCAGCCAGATGCTCGGCTGTTGGATATCCCTTGTGCTTTGCAAAGCCATAGTCAGGGTACTGCTCGTGCAGTTCGAGCATAACATTGTCGCGCGCAACCTTGGCAAGAATCGAGGCGGCCGCAATACAATCAACGCGGCTGTCACCCTGCACAACAGCTGTCGACCGGTAAGACCAGACAGGACAGCGATTGCCATCCACAAAGACAAATTCAGGGGTCTCAGACAGAGCTTCTACCGCACGGTGCATGGCCAACAGGCTGGCCTGCAGTATGTTCAGCTGATCAATCTCTCCGGGCTCGGCACAGGCTATCGCGTAACATACCGCCTGCTCCTGAATCTGATGAAACAGATTCAGTCGTCGCTTCTCAGTCAGTTTTTTTGAGTCATTCAGGAAGGGCAGATTATACTTTTCTGGCAGAATAACAGCCGCCGCGTAAACAGCCCCGGCCAAGGGCCCACGGCCAGCTTCATCAACTCCTGCTATCGGGCCAGAGATGTCAAAAGCAAATTCAAATCCAGATTGTAGATGAGTATCCACCAAGCTACTTTCCTTCTGGTGTTATTGTTTTTTAATAACAGAAAGCACGGCTGGTGCAGCGCTTCATGTCTTTACGTTTCGCCAGGGTGTCAGCTGCCAGCTTCAGTCTCGATCAGCTCTGCTACAGCCTCAGCAGCCTGACGGTTGGCATCGCGTTTCAGAGTGCGGTGAATCCGCGCAAACTCTTCAGCCAGATTCTCGGTCCGTTCCGGTTCGTTCAGCCAGGTCAGCAGACACTGCGTGACTGCCTCTGGTGTGGCTGCGTGCTGAAGGTACTCCGGCACCAGCTGCCTGCCGGCAAGCAGATTGGGCAATGCAACCCATGGCACCCGCAACATACGCGACGCCAGCATCCAGGTGATTGGCGCAAGTTTGTAGCAGACCACCATTGGACGCTGCAGCAACATGGCTTCCAGCGTCGCGGTGCCCGATGCCTGTACAACCAGATCACAGGCCTGCATGGCCTGATGCGACTGCCCGTTCAATAATACAAAGTGATTTCTGATTTCCGGACTCAACGCCACGTGCTGATCCATCATCTGCACGAGCTGATGGTAGCGTGAATCGTTGGCACAGGGTATGACAAACCGAACTGTGCTGCGCTGGCGCAGACAGGCAATCGCTGCATCAAGAAAAACCGGTGCCAGCCTCTGCACTTCGTTACGACGGCTACCTGGCATCATGCATATCCAGTCGGCATCACTGGCCAGCCCCAGGGCCTCCCGCTGATGCAGCTTAACGGCCTGCTGATCCGCATCGGGGTCGGTCTCGTCTGCCAGTGGATGCCCAACGCAGCGCGCCGGGATTGCATTGCTGCGATAAATTTCTGATTCGAATGGAAACAGCGTCAGCATCAGGTCAACGCATTGAGCAATGCGTTTGATGCGTCCCTCTCCCCACGCCCATACACTGGGGCTCACATAATGGACTGTTTTGATACCGGACGCACGCAGTGGCTGTTCCAGCCGCAGGTTAAAACCGGGTGAGTCGATACCAATAAAGACGGCAGGACGTTCGCGCTGATAGAGCGACAGCAAGTCCCGTTTCAGACGCAGCAATTCAGGCAACCGCCCCAGAGGTTCAACAAACCCCATTACCGAAAGGCGTTCCATGGGGGTAATGCTGACGAATCCCTGCGCGAGCATCCGGGGGCCACCGACGCCCATAAACCGAGCTTCAGGATAACGCTGACGCAACTGCTGCATCAGCCCCGCTCCCAGAATATCGCCAGACTCTTCTCCGGCAACGATCCCTATCAGCATACCTGCCTCATCAACAAACGTTGTGACTGGAACCGGGGCCGCCTAGCGGTGAATGCCTTTTGTCGATCCGGTGATGGATTTCAGAAAAACTGCCAGTGCGGGGTTTGTTTCTGCAACCGGTGTCAGACTTTCACGCGCCTCTTCCAGGCTCAGGCCACGCTTATAGACAGTTTTAAACGCATCCCGAATCAGTTTGACGGTTGCTGCGTCAAAGCCGCGACGTTCAAGCCCAACTGTGTTGACGCTGCGAACGGCTGCAGGTGAGCCACTGACGATTACGTAGGCAGGCACGTCATGCGAAATATGTGTCATACCACCAACCATGGCATGCGCACCAATACGTAGAAACTGGTTAACCCCGGCAAAACCGCCCAGAATCGCCCAGTCATCAACCTCAGCGTGCCCGGATAAACCTGCGTTGTTGGCGAATACTGTGTTATTCCCGACAATACAGTCATGCGCAACGTGTACGTAGGCCATCAGCAGGTTGTTACTGCCAATACGCGTATAAGACCCGCCCGCACCGGTGCCTCTGTGCAGCGTGCAGCCTTCTCTGATGATATTGTTATCGCCTACTTCCAGCCAGGTATCTTCTCCAGCAAATTTCTTGTCAGCCGGATCCTCACCAACAGATGCAAACTGGTACACCTGGTTACCTTTGCCCAATCGGGTGTTCGATTTGATAACGACATGAGACGCTATGGTCGTTCCTTCACCAATTTCTACATTGGGACCGATAATACTCCAGGGCCCAATACTGACGTTGTCAGCTATTTTGGCAGAAGGGTCAATGATCGCGCGCGGGTCTATCACTGTTCTCGTTTCCTCTCTGCGCACATGATTGTCGCTTCTCCGACAAGTTCATTGTCGACGGAAGCGCGGCACTGGAATTTGTAGATCCCGCGCTTGCTGGTCAGGATGCTGGCTTCCAGCGTCAGTCGATCGCCTGGCACAACGGGCCGTTTCAGTCGGACTTCATCCGCGCCTACAAAGTAGTACAGATAGCCGTCCTTGGGCTTTTTCTCCTGGCTTTTGAAGCCCAGCACACCGGCAGCCTGAGCCAGCGCCTCAATAATGAGAACGCCCGGCATAATCGGATAATCTGGGAAGTGCCCGTTAAAAAAGGGTTCATTCACAGTGACATTTTTGTACGCCACGATTGATTTGCCCAGCTCCATGCTGACCACACGATCCACCAGCAAAAACGGGTATCGCTGGGGCAGGTACTCCTTGATTTCTTCCACATTCATCATAGTTTTATTCCTGAGTGTCACAACTGGCGTTTGCCCAGTTGCTTTTCAATAGTTCGCAGCGCTTTAGACAGGTCCGCCAGCTTGGTCTGCGCCACCGCATTCCGGCGCCATTGACTGCTTTCCTGCAGGATAGCGCCCGATGCATAAACACCTGGCTTGTCCACAGAACGACTGACCATGGACATCGCCCCAATGCTTACTTTGTCGGCAATTGTCAGATGTCCGGTTATTCCCACACCACCGCCTATAAGGCAGTAGCGACCAATGTGAGTGCTGCCGGCCAAAGCGGTACATCCGCAGATGACCGTGTGATCCCCTACTGTGCAGTTATGCCCAATCTGGACCTGATTGTCTATCTTTACGCCGTTACCAATCACGGTGTCGTCCAGAGCTCCGCGATCAATGGTACTGCCCGCCCCTACTTCGACGTCGTCTCCCAATATGACAGACCCAAGCTGGGCGATCTTCACTGAACGCTCACCATCGAAGGCAAATCCGAATCCATCAGCGCCGATAACAACGGAAGAGTGCAAAATAACACGACTTCCGATACGTACCCGGTGATAAATACTGACATTGGCGTGGATGACACAGTCGCTGCCAAGGCGGGAACCGCGACCTATGCTGACATTGGCGCCTATCCGCGTGCCGTCACCAATAACGACGTCTGCATCTATGACAGCGCCGGGCCCAATGACAACTCTTTCACCTATTACTGCCTGCGGACTGACTCTCGCACTGGCATCGATACCGAATCCGTCGTTATCTGCCCTGGATTCCTGCGCTTCCATGCTGTCGAACAGTTGTGACGCATGCGCGTAAGCGACGTAGGGCTTGCGGGTCACCAGGCAGGGTTTGCTGACCAGCTCAAGCATATCCGGGTGCACAATAAACGCTGAGGCATCTGACTTCGCCAGCTGCTTGATATACTTGGGATTACTGAGAAAACTGAGTTGACCGGATGTAGCTGTGGCAAGGGTCGCAAGACCTGTGATGGGAAGATCTGTCACCCGCTGGCCAGCATCATTCAGCTCAGCGCGAAGATGCTGTGCCAACTCACCCAGCGTGACAGATCCCATCATCTTTACCGCAACTTCAGGGCGCTTATTGTGCCAGCTCGTTGAGTTTCGCCGTCACCAGCGCAGTGATGTCATAGCTGTTATTGAAGTATGCAACTGACTCTGCATTGAGAACCAGATCGTAATTGCCTTCTTCAACCACCGCCTCAATTGCCTGTCCGAGGAACTGACGCTGGCTTTCAATGAACTGTTGCTGACGCTGATTCCAGGCATTCTGCAGGCGCTCTGCAATAACCTGCATCTGTACCTGACGCTCTTCGGCGTCGGAGTTAAGCTGCTGCAGTTCCTGCTCGCTCAGGATGGATTCATCACGCTGGGCACGCTCAATGATCTCGCGCAACTCAGTGTTCAATCGTTCCAGACGCTGCTCATCAGACGCAAATTGACTACGGGTGTTCGCTTCCAGCTGGCGGGCAGCATCTGTGTTAAACAGTGCCTGTTCGAGGTTAATGATACCTATAACCGGTTGCGACTGCGCCATTGCCGTGTTGCCAACCAGCAGCCAGGCAGCAACCAGTATCATCATCTTTCTCATCATCATCACCCTATTCTAAACAATTAGAAACTTACATGAATTTGGCCCTGACCAGTTGATCAGGGAGGCGCATTATAGCACTGTGATCAGAAACCTGCTCCAATCGTAAAGTCGAAACTCTTGGTACGGTCGTTGTCGTCCTTGGTGAAGGGTTTGGCCAGGTAGAAAGTCAAAGGTCCAAACGGTGACAGATAGGTCACGCCAACACCAACCGAGTAGCGCAGCTCGCCAGCATCGAAATCGGAGCAGTTATTGTTGCGCGTCTGACGCAGGGTGCAATCCGTTGAGAACACACTGCCTACGTCAACAAACAGGCTTGAACGGACACGGCTGCGATCATCAACAAACGGCAGCGGGAACAGCAGCTCGAATGAAGCTGTTGTCAGCAGGTTGCCACCAAAATTGTTACGATCGCCGTAGATATCCCGCGTGCTGGTGACCAACTGACGCAACTGGTTGCCATTTTCGTCCAGTATTGGCTGGTTGTTCTCATCAAGCACCGGCGCCGTTACGTAGCCCTGTGAGTTACGATCAAAACCCTGCGGACTGCCTGCCTCGTTGATGATGATGTCGCCATTTTCATCTTTTGTCAGCTCGGTGAAGTCTGTGCTGTATATGGCCGGCGGTGTACTGCGCGGCCCCAGGCTGTTTACCTCAAAGCCGCGAACAGAACCGTTGTAGGCAAGCCCCCCCGCAAAATAGTTCTGGAAGAACGGCAGCTCACCGGTATCGCCATAACCGTCACCGTAACCAAAATTGGTTCGCAGCCGGAACACCCAGTCTTCGCCAAACACCGGCTTGTAATAGTCAGTGTTGTAACTCAGGCGGTAATACTCCAGATCGCTGCCTGGCAGGGTTATTTCTGCCGACGCCTGCTGGAAGAAGCCACGGGTAGCCAGCTGGCCTCTGTTCAGCGTGTTGCGGATCCAGTTGGTTGTGATGGTGAAATTGTCGAAAGAGCGACCATACTTATCAATGAAACCGGGCTCACCACCCTGATTGAGATACTCCTCCGGCAGGTCACTGATGTTGCCAAAAATGGCATCGCGCACGGGACCTTCCCAGGGATTGATATTCGCCGGACTGATAATGTAGCGATTGATATTCGGATTCAGTTTGGGTGTAGATTCGATTTCCTGCACTGAGAAGCCGGTGCCAGAAGTCAATTCTGTATGGCTGTATCCCAGGTTGTAACCAATCTGCTGGAATTCATCGATAGGATAGCTGAAGCTGACTGAGCCGCCATAGGACGTCGTCGAGAAACTGGCAACGTTCAGGAAAGAGTCCTGCTTCTGGGCAAACAGACTAAAGCCGCGGCTGACACCATCGGGCGTGTAATAAGGGTCCACGTAACTGAAGCGGGCACTGGAGCTGTAATAGCTTCGGTTCAGACCTACAGAAACTGTTCGACCTGTCCCTAAAAAGTTTTCGGCCTGCAGATCTGTGGAAATGAACCAGTCACCACCACCACCGGAGCCAACACTGAATGAGATGCTGCCGAAGTTCTGTTCTTCAACGTCGAATTCGACATCGATCTGGTCGGTCATGCCCGGAACTTCAACGGTTTCCACTTCTACCGTGGAGAAGTAACCGAGACGCTCCAGGCGCACTTTGGAAAACTCGATCTGTTGACTTGAGGCTGGTGCACTTTCAAGCTGTCGCATTTCGCGGCGCAGGACATCGTCCGCTGTGGCAATGTTGCCCCGGTAGTTGATGCGATTGACGTAGGTCCGCGCACCAGGTTCAACATAAAATATCACTTCAACTGTCTGATCTTCGTCGTTTACCTCAGGTACACCTTCAACTTCAGCAAAGGCATAACCCAGATTGCCAAGAATCTGCGTCATGTATTCTTCGCTGGCCGTGATAAGCGCCTGTGAATAAGTCTGGCCGGGACCCACCAGTGTGTAGGCGCGCAGAATCGCTTCGGCGTTAACCAGGTCACCCACCAGGTCCACGTTGCTCACCGTGTAGGCCTGCCCTTCACTGACATTGATGGTGATATAGATGTCTTCGTTATCCGGGGTAACTGAAACAGGTGTCGAATCGATATTGAATCGGGCGAAACCGTTGTCCAGATAGTGCGACGTGATACGTTCAAGATCGCCCTCAAACTGCTCTCGCGAATAATTGTCACGACCACTGAAAGGCAGGTACCAGGGCTTCACCCCAAGGTCCATCAGCTCCAGCAGTTCGTCATTCTCATAGACGTTATTGCCAACAACATTGACGCCACGAATGCGACTTTCTTCACCCTCGTTCACCGTCATGTCAATAGCAACACGATTACGTGGCAGATCGGTTACTTCAATATCAACGGTAGTGCCATATCGCCCACGAGACGAATACACTTCCTGGATACCCTGACGGATCGCTTCCAGCGTAGAACGGGTGAAGATACCACCCTCAACGATTTCAGCGGATTCCATATTGCGCAGAATATCTTCTGTCTGCAGAACACGGTTACCCGAAATATTGATTTCACTGACTGACGGACGTTCGAGGACCGTTATCAGAAGGACGCCGTCTTCGCGGGCGACTTCGACCTCTTCAAAATACTGTGATTCGGTAATAGCCCGAATGACCTGAGCAGCCATGCCGGGTTCAAAGTAGTCACCAATGCTGACTGGCAGCAGGCTGAACATCACCCCCGGAGAGATGCGTTGCAGCCCGTCAATTCGGATATCGGTGATTTCGAAGCCCTGTTGCTGATTCTGGGCGACTGTTGGAACACTGGTGGTCATGACGGTAGTGCCCAATAAGGCACTCGTCAGCAATACACTACGGCAAATTCTAATCATGAAGTTCTAACGAGTCCGGACTTATTCTTGGTAAATTTTTTGATGTCAGCCGTGCCCTGCCGTCATTTACAGCAGTCGAGTCACATCGTTATACAGGGCCAACATCATGATACCCCCGATCATCAGCAATCCCAGTTGCAAGCCCATCGCCTGAACGCGCTCTGGCACGGGACGGCGTATGATAGCTTCTATGGTGTAATACAACAAATGACCTCCATCGAGCACCGGTATGGGCAGCAGATTAAGCACGCCCAGACTTATGCTGAGGATTGCCAAAAAGCCGAGATATACTTCCAGACCATATGTCGCCGTTTCACCAGCAACCTGCGCAATGGTAATTGGACCATTAATATTCTTGACGGAAATCAGCCCGACAACCATCTTTTTGATTGAGTCGAGCACGAACACCGACTTGTCCCAGGTTTCCACTACCGCCGGGACAATCGCAGTCAGCGGGTTGTAAGACACCTCGCGGCGATGCTCCGGTGGCAGGCTTCCGTACAGATCAAATGCCTGCACACCAGCCCCGATCACACCAATTCGACTGCCATCCTGCGCCTGCCCGACGTCTGGCACCAAAGTCAACGCCACCTCGGACGCTCCGCGTTGGACAACAACTTCCAGAGGCAGTTCCGCAGAGCCTCGAACGATATTGACCCATTGCATCCAGTCGGTCACTGTCTCGCCATCAGCCGCAACTATCCGATCCCCGGATTGCAGGCCTCCTGTCTCGGCAGCGCCACCCGGCACAACCATGTCGATAATCGGAGGAATCTCATACTGCACGATGCCCAGTTCAACAAGCGGGTTGGGTTCGGTGGTGTCCGACAACCAGCTGTTGATAGACAGACTGTACTCGTTGACGGCATCGCTGTTGCCTGGTGATGCCGAAATACTCACGGCGCCGCTCTCGCCCATTCTATCGAGCAGCGCCATGACCACCTGCTGCCAGATGTCCACGGGTTGACCATCGACGGCCAGTATTTCGTCACCCGGGCGCAGACCGGCCTGCCATGCCGGTGATTCAGTTTCCACGTTGGCAATCACCGGCGCAATACCACGCTGGCCGTAGGCAACATTGATTACCCAGAACACCAGAATCGCGAGCAGGAAGTTGGCCAGTGGCCCCGCCGCTACAATGGCAAATCGCTGCCAGATGGGTTTGTAGTTAAAAGCCATGTGGCGCTGCGATTCGGGAACCGAGCTGCCGGCTTCCGCATTGGTGTCTTCCTGGCCAAGCATCTTCACATAACCACCCAGCGGAATCGGGGCTATGACGTACTCAGTGCCATCCTTGCCTACCCAGGTTTTTACCGCCTTGCCGAACCCAATGGAGAAGCGCAGCACTTTGACGCCACAGCGCCTGGCCACCCAGAAGTGTCCAAACTCGTGAATGGTAACGAGAATGCCCAGGGTGACAATCAGGGCCAATATATTGACTATCAGGGTTTGCAGCATAAACTCCACCGGATTGTTATGCAGTGCGTGAGCGCCTTTGCAAGGTGGCAACCAATTCGCCTGCCACCGACCTCGCCTGCGTATCCATCTCTTGAATCATAGCCAGTGAGACCGGCCCGCGACAAGTTATTTGCTCAAGTGTGGCGGCGATGATACGTGATATGTCAGTAAACGCCACCCGTCTGCCCAGGAATGCAGCCACCGCCACTTCATTGGCAGCATTAAGCACTGCCGGCGAGGCGCCACCGCGCTTGGCCGCTTCGATTCCCAGTTCAAGACAGGGAAAGCGTGTCATGTCAGGCCGCATAAACTGAAGATCCGGACCTGCCGCAAGGTCAAGAAAGCTCGCGCCGGAGCTGATCCGGGACGGCCAGCCCAGTGCATGAGCAATGGGCACACGCATATCAGGGCTGCCCAGCTGGGCCAGCACCGACCCGTCTTCGTACTCAACCATGGAATGGACGATACTCTGCGGATGAACGAGGACATCAACACGGTCCGGGGCAAGGTCGAACAGGTAGCAGGCCTCGATAAACTCCAGTCCCTTATTCATCATGGTTGCCGAATCGACTGAAATTTTGCGCCCCATTGACCAGTTCGGGTGCTTGCAGGCCTGTTCCGGGGTTACCCGGTCAAGCTGACTGGTGTCGGCGCTCAGGAATGGCCCACCGCTGGCTGTCAGTATCACTTTGCGGATACCGGCCTTCAACAGCCTGGCTTCCCCCTGCTGAGCTGAGGCAGGCAGACACTGAAAGATTGCATTGTGCTCACTGTCTATTGGCAGGATTGTCGCCTGGCTTTCCCGGGCAGCCTGCATAAACAGCTCACCGGCCATGACCAGAGCTTCCTTGTTTGCGAGCAACACCAGCTTGCCGCTTGATGCCGCAGCCAATGCCGGAAGCATTCCGACCGCGCCGACAATGGCAGCCATGACGGCGTCAACTTCCGCGGCGCTGGCTACCTGCGACTGGGCTTCCACACCGCCGAGGACCACTGTTTCGCTCCCAGCAGACTGCAAGGCCTGTCGAAGCTGCTGCGCGGCATCAGCATCGGTCATGACGGCATAAGCAGGTGCGAACTCAAGACATTGCTGCGTCATCAACTGGTGATTGGTGTTTGCCGTCAGGGCATAAATAGAGAACTGCGGATTTTTGCGGACCACATCCAGCGTGCTGACGCCAACCGAGCCGGTAGACCCGAGTACCGTCAATCGCTTTTCAGTTACGTTCACAGGACCTCCGGCATGGCGCGGAGCAGGATCAGGGCAAGCACAAATACGGGTGTAGCAGCCATCAGGCTATCGATACGATCAAGCACACCACCATGACCCGGCAGACTGCGGCCACTGTCTTTAATACCGCGATGTCGTTTGAGCATGCTCTCGAAGAGGTCTCCGACCACCGACAGAACGGCCAGCAGCACCGCCAGGCACATCAACAGCGCCCATAAATCAATACTCAGGGGCTGACGACTGTGCAGCCAGGCGAGCAGGAGCGCACTCAGGGCAACACAACTTGCCAGACCGCCCCAGAACCCGGCCCAGGATTTTTTCGGGCTCAAGGCTGGAGCCAGGCGTCTGTTACCCCATTTTCGACCGCTGAAATATGCTCCGATGTCGACAACACTGACCAGTGCCACCAGCACAAAAACCAGCACCCCCGAGGATTCAATCATCTTGAGGTAGTACAGTCCCAGCCAGGTAGGCAGCAGACAAAGCACACCGAGTGCGCCGATTTTCCAGCGCTGTTGCCAGCGATGCTGCCCACTGGGGTACTGTCTGATAGTCCAGAAAACCCAGAACCAGAACAGTGTCGCGAAAGCCATCAGCATAGTGAGGGCCATTTCGTTGATTGAGGAAACTGCCGTACCCAGTGACTGACCAGCTACATCGAGATCTGCACCGGGTACTGATGAGCGTGACACCAGGAATAAGGTGAGCATCAGAATTGCAGCAAACCCCAGCGTCCAGACCGCCTGCTCAGCAGCGCGCCGCAGGCCCATCAGTTGCCCCCACTCCCAGAGCGCCGGCAGCAGAACCAGGCCAAGAAACACTGCAAAATATGGCGCTGGTAGCCAGGCGGTGCCAAGGTACAACCCGAGCAACATGACGATGGCTGTCAGAACTCTCTGCCTGAGCAATTCAAACCTCTAATTATTGTTCAATTCGTCGTCGCTACCAGATTGTCTGCCAAAACGGCGCTGTCGACGACTGTAATCATCCAATGCCAGCTGAAAAACCTGATCATTGAAGTCAGGCCAGAAGCACTCTGTAAAATAGAACTCAGTATAGGCGAACTGCCACAGCAAAAAATTGCTGATGCGTTGCTCGCCACCAGTTCGTATGCACAAATCCGGCTCCGGGACATCACCCAGACAGATGTGTTGCTGAAGCAGCTCAGGGGTGATATCAGATGCCGCAATCTCCCCTTGCTGAACTTTCTCAGCCATAACTCTGGCAGCCTGTGCGATATCCCAGCGCCCACCATAGTCAGCAGCAACAGTCACAACCGTCCCGGTATTATTGCGCGTCAGTTTTTCAACGTCATTCATATGCCTCTGCAGTCGGGGTGCAAAGGAACTACGATTGCCAATGAACTGCAGTCGCACATTACGCTCATGCATCATGCCGATTTCATGGCGCTGCAGGACATTCAGAAACAGCGCCATCAGGCCCTGTACTTCCTTGCGTGGCCGCAGCCAGTTTTCGCTGCTGAAGGCAAACAGGGTCAGATAGGGAATTCCACGATCCACACATCCAAACACCACGTCCCGGGCAATCTGCGCACCCACTCGATGCCCTACTGCACCACGCTCGCCGCGACTGCGGGCCCACCTGTTATTACCATCCATGATGATGGCAACATGCTGTGGCAAGCTGCGAGCGTCTGTCTGCGCGTCACCGTCCTTGTTCTGCATATCCGGTTCCACCCAGGGTTTCAGATTGACAGCAAGTCTTTCTCTTTCTCGCTGTATGTGGCTTCAACAGCCGCAATGTGTTTATCAGTCAACTTCTGGATGCGCTCTTCTGCACGGCGCTGCTCGTCTTCACTGATCTCCTTGTCCTTAAGCAGATCTTTGAGCGTGCTGTTGGCATCGCGGCGAATATTGCGGATTGCGACTCGCGCGTTTTCCGCTTCGGCCTTGGCCTGTTTGGTATATTCGCGACGGGTTTCTTCCGTCAGGGCTGGCATCGGTACACGGATGGACTCACCATTGTTGGATGGATTCAGGCCCAGATCTGATTTCATGATGGCTTTTTCGATATCACCAATCAGGGGGCGCTCCCAAGGAGTCACAACCAGCAGACGGCCTTCTTCAACGGTAATATTGGCCAGCTGGTTAAGCGGTGTGTCTGCCCCGTAGTACGGCACGTTTACACTGTCCAGGATGCCCGGATGGGCGCGCCCGGTCCGAATTTTATTAAACGCCAGCTCCAGCGACTGGATGGATTTGTCCATGCGCTCGCCGGCATCTTTGATGATCTCTTCAATCATTACGTTCCCCTGTCAGACTTCTGGTCGGACGACGCCAATCAGCGTGCCATCGGTTGTTCCCATTACATTATTCAACAGCGACCCGGGCTTCTGCATGTTGAACACGCAGACCGGAATATCGTGATCGCGCACCAGACAGATTGCTGTGAGGTCCATGACCCCCAGCTTCTTGTCGAGTACTTCATCATAAGTCAGGTAGTCATATTTGACGGCATCTGGCACTCGCATTGGATCCGCAGAGTAAACGCCATCAACTTTTGTGGCTTTGAGCACCAGTTGTGCATCAATTTCGATGCCACGCAGGCAGGCTGCCGAGTCGGTGGTAAAAAATGGATTACCGGTGCCAGCAGCGAAGATGACAACATCGCCATTACGCAGATGACGAATGGCGGCACGACGATCGTAATGCTCCACCACGCCACTCATGGGTATCGCAGACATGACACGGGTTGAGATACCAGCCCTTTCAAGCGCATCACGCATCGCCAGCGCATTCATGACGGTTGCCAGCATACCCATATGGTCGCCGGTAACGCGCTCCATACCTGCCGAGTGCAACGCGGCGCCGCGGAACAGGTTGCCGCCACCGATAACCATGCCAACCTCAATGCCAAGGCCTATCAGCTGTCCAACCTCGACTGCCATACGGTCAAGCACTTTGGGATCGATACCGAAGTCGGCCTCGCCCGTCAGCGCTTCGCCGCTCAGTTTCAGGAGTATGCGTTTATACTTTTTATCCGCTTTTGCCATGGGTTACTCCAGTCAAGGGTTAGATTTAAGGACGCATCTCCAGTCAGCTGCTGTGGTCTGCAACCGGCGATTGCCGGCTGCAGAGCCAGTGAGCCAGATTTTACTGCTTTTTGGCAGCTGCTGCCTGCGCAGCAACTTCTTCAGCAAAATCGACAACTTCTTTCTCGATACCTTCACCGACTTCGTAGCGGACAAATCCGACCACATCAGCACCGGCTGCTTTCAGCAACGCGCCGACAGTCTGATCAGGATCCTTAACGAATGCCTGTTCCAGCAGTGTAATTTCTGACACGTATTTGCGAATGCGGCCTTCGATCATCTTGGCAATGATCTCTGCAGGCTTGCCACTCTCTGCCGCCTGGGCCGTGAAAATCTCCCGCTCTTTATCCAGAACTTCCTGGGGAACGTCATCAGCACGCACAACCATTGGGTTAACGGCCGCTACATGCATCGCTACATCTCGCGCCAGTTCAGCATTGCCACCGGACAGGGCGACCAGCACGGCAATACGGTTATTGCTGTGCACGTATGCGTCAACTACACCACCTGCAGGCGCTTCAACAACCTGAATACGACGCAGATTGATGTTCTCACCGATCTTCTGTACCAGCGCCTGACGCTCGTCTTCAATGCCGGAAGCCAGCAGCTTCTCGACGTCACTTTCCTTGCCAGCAAATGCCTGGTCAGTAATTTTGTTGGCAAAGCCCAGGAAGTTGTCATCACGTGCCACGAAGTCTGTTTCGCTGTTCACTTCGACCACAACTGCGTAGCTGCCATCGTCCGCCACACGCGTGATCACAACGCCTTCAGCAGCAGTACGACCGGCTTTCTTGGCTGCTTTAAGACCGCTTGACTTACGCAGGTCTTCAATCGCTTTTTCCATGTCGCCTTCGGCTTCAACCAGAGCCTTTTTGCAATCCATCATGCCCAGACCGGTGCGCTCACGCAGCTCCTTGACCATACCTGCTGTAATGTTAGCCATAATAAACGCCTCAAATTATCTCTATATTAATGTCTAAATACTTTGAATACTTTGAAAAAAAGGGGCCTAGCCCCTTTTCTTCGAAAAATGGAGTTACTCAACCGATGATGAATGCTGCCGTTTGCCGGCAGCATTCACGCAGCCATCAGGCAGACGCGCTGTTCTCGTCAGCTGCCGCTTCAGGCGCGCTGGCCTGTGCTGCTTCGTCTACTTCCACAAAATCGCTGTCACCCAGTTGGTTCCCCTGGTTACGGCCAGCCAGACAGGCATCAGCCACAGCCCGCGCATACAGTTCGATGGCGCGAATTGCGTCGTCGTTGCCGGGGATTGGGTAGTCGATACCATCTGGATTGCTGTTAGTGTCCACAACACCAATCACAGGGATTCGCAGGCTGTTGGCTTCAGTGATTGCAATGCGCTCGTGATCAACGTCAATCACGAACAATGCGTCTGGCAGTCCAGCCATATCCTTGATACCACCGATACTGCGCTCCAGCTTGTCTTTGTCGCGACGACGCATCAGCGCTTCTTTCTTGGTCAGACGCTCGAGTGTGCCGTCAGTTTCCTGGGCTTCCAGATCACGCAGACGCTTGATAGAACCACGAATGGTCTTGTAGTTGGTCAACATGCCACCCAGCCAGCGGTGGTCAACATAAGGCATGCCAGCACGCTCTGCCTGTTCCTTGATGATCTTGCCTGCCGCACGCTTGGTGCCAACAAACAGGATTTTCTTGTTGCGCGACGCAAGGCTCTGAATGGCCATCAGCGCGTCGGTGAATGCAGGAACAGTGTGCTCCAGGTTGATAATGTGAATCTTGTTACGGGCGCCGAAAATGTACGGCTTCATCTTCGGGTTCCAGTAGCGGGTCTGGTGGCCGAAATGAACGCCAGCCTTCAGCATGTCCTTCATGGATACTGCAGTCATGATAATTACCTTTTTACTTAGGGTTAGGCCTCCACACACCCCATGCTCCAACCCGTACCGATATGATCGTCGGGCACCCAGGAAACATGTGACGGTGCATGTGTGACATTATTTAGATTACGCTGTTGACCACCCTGCGGTGAGGGCCAGTTTTTCAGCGCGCGCTTTTATACCACAAAAGCTACCGCGCATAAAGAAAAACTGATTTAAATTGAACTCATTGCAGGATATGGGACAGAATGGTCAGGACAGTCAATTCCTCAATACATCCAGCACCAGTCCGATTTCAAAAGAGCGCCATGAACTCAAAGAAGCCGTCAAAAATCAGCCCCCTCAAAAACGCCATCAAGCTAGCCGCCTGCGCCGCGTCGCTAAGCACCGCACTGGCATCTCCCGCCATTGCCCAGCACGCTGTGATTACGATCTACCACCACGTATCTGACAGCACACCGCGCTCTACCAGCCTGACAGCCCAGGAACTGCGCACACAACTGGAATACCTGCGTGATAATGATTTCGCGGTCTGGCCACTGGACCGTGTCATTGAGGCCCTCAAAAATCAGGAGCCGATGCCAGACAAGGTTGCGGCGCTGACCTTTGATGACGCCTACGAGTCGATCTACACCACAGGCTGGCCCATGCTGAAGGAATTTGGCTACCCCATGACACTGTTTGTCAGCACTCAACCAGTTGATGACGAACAGTCTGGATATCTGACCTGGCCACAGATACGCAAGATGGCTGACGAAGGCGTGATTATCGCTAATCACATGGTTTATCACCCGCACATGGTGGACGCCCAGCCGGGCGAGAGCGACGCAGGAAGACTGCAAAGATTGCGAGAGGAATTGTTGACAGCGGAATCGCGCATCGAAGAACAGACCGGACAGTCACACAAGATACTGGCCTACCCGTACGGTGAGTACGATCTGGAAATCCTCGACATGATCGAGTCGCTGGGGTTTACGGCACTAGCTCAAAACTCTGGCGCTGTTGGTTATCATTCGGATTTCCGGGCTCTGCCACGCTACCCATTGGCTGCCTCGTTCGCCGATATTGAGTCTGCTTCAACCAAACTGAATTCACTGGCCTTTGAGGTACGACACATCGATCCGGTCTCGCCAGTGACTGACAGCCGCCGCCCGGCAGTGACCATGCAGCTGGCAGGGGATTTTAACGTCAGTCAACTGGGATGTTACGCCAATGGTCAGCCCATGGAGCTGGAGTGGCTGGATCGAGAAGCGGTGCATTTCCGTATTCAGCCAGCCGAAGGCCAGGAGTTCGCGATGCGGCGCTTCAACTATATCTGCACAGCACCGAAGCGTGGGACCAATCGCTACTACTGGTTCAGCAAGTTCTGGACGCGAAGCACCCCTGATAATGCCGATTGAGTACTCAGGACTTGTCGCGATGACGCAACTGATTGATGCGAATGATGTCCTGCAACTCTGACACATAAGCCTGACCACGCTCAGAATAACGTGTCAGACCACGAGCCAGAACCAGCGAGTCCAGCGGCATATCACGCATGCGCATGGCTTCGCGCAGCACTCGAAGATCTTCATAACTGCGGTGAGTATTAAGGTTGCGGAAATAAGCACGCACAGAGGCCTGCACGCTGGCAAACGCACGTACTTCATGCGACCGTGACTCGCCGCGACGTCTGGGAACCAGCCCGCAGCCTTCATCGAAGCACCACTGACCAAAGATGTTATTACCCTCACGGGCGAAGCGGGACGTACCCCAGCCTGATTCGTTCGCTGCCTGAGCGAGCACCAGTGATTTAGGCAGAACATCAACGCGGCGCACCAGCTCGCGACCCACACTCAGGCGCCCTTCAGCACTACTCAGGTCAGCATCATCAAGACGGTATTCCGCCGCTATCTCGGCAAAACGCTCCTGTTCGACTGCTGACAGGGGCATACCGTCACGAACCACTTCCCACATCGGCATCAGTTCCGCACGGGTGGCGGCGATACGTCGGTTTTCGTTCTCTACATAACTGCTGAGAAACTCAAAAAATGCTTCTTTGCGCGTATCAACATCACCGAGCGATTCAAAATCAGGCATTTCCGGGCTGACCACGGTGGCCTCCCCGGTTGCTTCGTTTTGCGTGTGATCGAAAATGATGCGCTCGTCCACCACAGGATCGGTCTGTCGGTACTGGGCGAAAGCGGTAAAGGTAAACACGGCAAGTGCGCTGACACACGCGGTGCGCGCAATAGCAGGCAAACGGGGATGTCGGAGTAAATCAAACACGATTATCATTCCTCTATCGTTGTGTCACTCAGCAGCGCTTTAAACTTCGCTTTTTCTCTCGCTTGTCTGAGGACCGGTTAATCTCACTATAAGGTATTGATAATTATTGTTTTACTCTTGCTTTAGCTAGCATTCACGACACATCCTGCGAACACGAATGGGCGGCACATTAACGGAATTTGCCTTTCCTGGCAAGCTTCATCCACTCAGACTGCCACCTCGACAATCCGGTGAAGCAGCAACCGCCCCCCCCTTTTCTGACCACTCCTCAGGGGTATACAGATGCATCGCCAACGCGTGCACACCATCTTTTAATTCGCTGGCCAGCACCTGATAGACCAACTGGTGTCGCTTTACCGCGTTCAGGCCAATGAACTGCGGTGACGCCAGAATCAGCTTGAAATGAGACTCTGTGGCTGGTCCGCTGTGCCGATGACTTTCATTAATCAGCTCAAAATGTTCGGGCGACAAATCGGCAATCACCCTCCGGTGTATACGTTGCTGCATAGGTCCTGATGTCATCTGCTATACACCCTCCCGATCTTTTCTGTCATCTACTATCTATCGACATTTGCGGCAAAAGACCCGCAAACTGTCTGATGATGCGTTTTACTGTTAAAGCCAGAGTATAACACGACGCAAGTCTTACCCCCGATGTAACGTCGAGCACGACAGATTATTCCAACGTGTTATCATGCGCCCCCGCACTGACATCCTGAACCTCCCGCACTATGACGATATCCTGGTATCCCGGACATATGTTCAAGGCCAACAAGGAACTGGCCAAACTGATAGAACAGGTCGATGTAGTCATTGAAGTACTCGATGCCCGCATGCCTGCAGCAAGCAGCAACCCTCTGCTGCACAAGATGCGCAGACAGCATCACAAACCCTGCCTGCATATACTGAACAAGGCTGACCTCGCCAATCCGGACGCGACACGCGCCTGGGTGAAACACCTGACGCGCGCCGGTGAGAGCTCAGCACTTCCCAATGGCACTGGCCAGCTCCTGTTTCCGGCCACCATTGTGACGCACTGCCAGCGCCTGGCCCAACACCAGAAACGCCGCTACGGCGCTGCGATTATTGGCATCCCCAATGTTGGCAAATCCACTTTGTTGAATCAGATAAGCGGTCGCAAACTGGCTAAAACCGGCAACGAACCCGCCGTGACCAAGAACCAGCAACGCATCAAACTCAATGATCAGTGGTTCCTGTTCGACACGCCGGGCGTTCTCTGGCCCCGCCTGGAAGATCAGGACGCGGCCTACCGACTGGCGGCCGCTGGCGCGATCCGCAACACTGCCATTGTGTTTGAGGATGTTGCCATGGAAGCTGCCGAGTTTCTGCTCCGGGATTTTCCGGAGGCACTTATAGAGCGATACCGCATACAGCCGCTTCCCGACTCAGCAGAAGAGTTCATGAGCATACTGGCCGAGCGTCGTGCCTGTCGGACCCAGCGCGGTGACACCGACTGGCACAGAGTATCGGAAATACTCCTGCATGACTTTCGGGAAGGTAAACTTGGCCGGCTGACACTGGAACTGCCTCCTGAAGAGTCTCCCAATCAAACATTAAATGGCGAACCACCCGCAGGAACACCCGAAACTCATGCCTGAAGCACGTATTTTCGCACTGGGACAGAGATGGATCAGCGACACAGAGCCAGAATTAGGGCTTGGCATAGTAACCGACCTCGATCACCGCACAGTGACAGTCGCCTTTCGCTCATGCCAGCAAACCCGTCGTTATGCTCAGGCCCAGGCGCCTCTGACCCGCTTACGACTCGCTTCGGGGGACCCCGTCAGCCTTCCCGGCTCCGGCGACGAGCCGCCGCTTGACGCAGTCATTGAAGCCCGCCACGAAGGTAGTCACCACACCTTCGTTTACATGGTCAGTGTCAATGACGGGCCGCCCCAGCCTTTGCCAGAGCAGGCCTTACCTGACGCACTGAGTATGAACCGGCCACTGGATCGTTTACTGGCTGGCCAGTACGAGTCGGCGACATGGTTTGAGCTGCGGCGACGAACCAGCGACCTGCTTCAGCGCGCCCAGAGCAGCGGCCTGATGGGCCTGTGCAGCGCGCGTGCCGACCTGATTCCACACCAGTATTATATTGCCAGCGAAGTCGCCAACCGCTACGCACCGCGCGTTATGCTGGCTGACGAAGTGGGACTGGGCAAAACGATAGAGGCAGGCCTGATTCTGCAGCAGCAGTTGACTCTGGGACTGGCAAGCCGCGTTCTGATAGTGGTTCCAGAGCCGCTACTGCACCAGTGGCTGGTGGAAATGCTGCGACGCTTTAATCTGCTGTTCACCATCATTGATGAGCCGCGCTACCAGGCGTTAATCGAAAGCGGCGAGGACAATCCCTTCGCCACCAGTCAGCTGGTGTTATGCCCCCTGTCGCTATTCCTCAACTCCCCCGCACATCTGGCGAGTGCCCGGTCGGTAGAGTGGGATCTGTGCATTGTTGATGAGGCACATCACCTGCAACTACAACTGGAAAGTTCGCCTGCACAGGACTTGCCCGATACCGAAGCCTATCAGGCACTGGCGAGTCTGGCTGCCACCACAAAAGGACTGTTACTGCTGTCGGCAACGCCTGAACAAATGGGTCAGTCGAATTTTTTCGCGCTGCTAAGGCTGATCGACCCCGCCCGGTTTAACGATTTTGAGCAGTTTCAGGCTGAACAGCACCGCTATCAGGAAATCGCCGAACGAATAGAAAAAATCAGGAATACCTCGCCAGTGGATAGCGACGAAATCCGTCGATTGCTGGACCAGCATGGCACAGGGCGAATCCTGTTCAGGAATACTCGGCGTGCCCTCGGCAACATGCCCGAGCGCGAACTGCACGCCTGGCCTTTGCCAGCCTCGGCTGAGTCGTCGCAACCCAGGACGGGCAAGTCGGCAAACTCTGACGCTGATCCTCGTCTTGCCTGGCTGCGACAGTGGCTGGACGACCATCGCAGCAAGACACTGCTGATATGCTCTGATGATGCCACTGTCATGACGCTGGAAGAACAGCTCCGGCTGGCTGGCGTACGCTGCAGTGTCTTTCACCGCGGCATGAGCCTGCTGGAGCGTGACCGGTCTGCCGCCTACTTCGCCAGCGATGAGCCTGACGCGGCGCGCATACTGATCTGTTCAGAGATAGGCAGTGAAGGCCGCAACTTTCAGTTCTGTCGCAACCTGATTCTATATGATTTGCCCGGCAGTCCCGATGTGCTGGAGCAGCGCATCGGCAGGCTGGATCGAATCGGACAGACCCACACCATCCAGATCCATGTGCCCTACCAGCGCAATACCTCTCAGGAGTTACTGTTCAACTGGTATCACCGGGCACTGAACGCCTTTTGCCAGATTGCACCGGGAGCCTGGCAAACCTGGGCTGTGTTCCGTGAGCAGCTTCAGCGCTGCATTCACCTCGCCGATAGCGGGCAGGATGTTCAGACTGCTGGATTTGAGGGCTTTCTGGACGCCGCCAGAGCGCATCACGAGGGCGTGTGCCAATCGTTGGAGCACGGACGCGACCAGCTACTGGACATGAACTCGTTTGACGCTGCCGCAGCGCAGACAATCATCTCAGCGATCCAGCAATTTGAAGCCAACAGCTCACTGGACAGCTGGCTTATAGACGTTCTCGATCACTATGGCGTCTTTAATGAGCGCCACAGCGACGGCAGCATCACCATCGTCCCCAGCGAAGACATGCTGATACCTGCATTTCCCGGGCTGCCGGACGCCGGCATTGACGCCTGTTTCGACCGCCAGCTGGCGCTGGTCCGGGACGACCTGGCCCACCTGACCTGGCAGCATCCCATGGTAATTGGTGCATTGGACCTGGTCCTGGCTACCACGCATGGCAATGCCTGTATCAGCACATCGAGCAGCGACCGGACCACGAACCCGAATCAGCCGAGAACCGGTGAGTTCGTGCTACAACTACTGTACCGGATCAGGGTCGACGCGCCGGCACAGCTGCAGTTGCAAAAATACCTCACTGACAGAGCAATCAATGTCACACTGACACTGAATGAGGAAGGTGAGCCGGTCACATTGACATCTGCTTACCCCGGCAGCACACAACAGGCCGTTGAGCGTTCCGCTGCGACACAGTTCCTTGAGGAAAACCGACAGTCCCTGCTGGACCTGCTGCAAACGGGCAATCAGCTGGCAAGCGAACAGTGCAAACAGCTAACCAGCCAGACAAGCAAGACCATGCTTGAGGCCCAGATGCAGGAAATCAAACGACTGCTTGCATTAAAGCAGCGCAACCCCAATATACGAGACGAGGAAATTCAGTTCCTGAAGGACCAGACCCTGGCACTGCACAACTGCCTGTCTGGCGCAAAAGCCGAACTGACAGCCCTCCATCTGGTAATCATGAATTAAAAGAGGACATCGCCCGTAATGAGTCAAACCTCCAGTCAGCAAATGCCATCGCAGACTCACCCCAGCTTTCAGTGGCTGCGCAGCCATGCCATCCCCTCTTTGCAGCTGGAGGTCCAGGAGTTTGAACATATAAAAACCGGAGCGCGCCACTATCACCTGGCGTCTGACAACCCGGAGAATGTTTTCATGGTGGCGCTTCGCACCCTGCCAATGGACTCGACCGGTGTCGCCCATATCCTTGAGCACACAGCACTGTGTGGCAGTGAGAAATATCCGGTTCGCGACCCCTTCTTCATGATGATCAGGCGTTCACTCAATACCTTCATGAACGCCTTCACCAGCAGTGACTGCACCGCCTACCCATTTGCAAGCAAAAACAGAAAAGACTTTAACAACCTGCTGCAGGTTTATATGGATGCAGTGTTTTTCTCGAATCTTGACGAACTGGACTTTGCCCAGGAAGGCCATCGACTGGCATTTGCAGAAGACAGCAACCCGGATAGTGATCTGCAATACAAGGGCGTTGTATTTAATGAAATGAAAGGTGCCATGAGCTCTGCCACGGCTCGCCTGTGGCAGACCGTCACCAGCTATCTGTTCCCGACCAGCACCTACCACTACAACAGCGGTGGTGAGCCGACTCATATCCCGGATCTCAGTTATGCTCAGCTCAAGCGTTTCTACGAGACACACTACCACCCCAGTAACGCCATCTTCATGACTTACGGGGATATCCCGGCCCACGAGCTCCAGGAGCAGTTCGAGGACCTCGCCCTGAAGCGCTTTGAACGCCTGTCCATAAAATTTGCGGCCACTGACGAAAAACGCTATCTGGCGCCGATCCGGGTGCAGGAGTCCTACGCGGTAGACGCTGAAGAAGGTACAAGTGACAAAACCCATGTGGTCACGGCCTGGCTGCTTGGCAAGAGCACCAACCTGACTGAATTATTTCGCGCTCAATTGCTGAGCTCAGTCCTGCTGGACAACAGTGCAAGCCCGCTGATGTCTGCATTGGAGACATCAGAGCTTGGTCAGTCGCCCTCACCTCTGTGTGGCCTGGAGGACAGCAATCGTGAGATGAGCTTTATCTGCGGCCTTGAAGGCTGCTCTGAGGATGCCACCAGTGACGTTGAATCATTGATCGTCGAAACGCTGGAGCGACTCGCGGAAACGGGCGTGGACAGTGAACAGGTAGACGCAGCCCTGCATCAGCTCGAACTGCACCAGCGAGAAATATCGGGTGATTCCTGGCCTTACGGACTTCAGTTGATGATGTCAGCACTGTCGACCGCCGTGCATCGCGGTGATCCTATACAGGTACTGGATATTGAAACCGCCCTCACACAACTGCGGGAAGATGTCGCACAACCAGGGTTCATCCAGGGCCTGATCAAACAGCTGCTGCTGAACAATCCGCACCGCGTCACATTGACTCTCACACCCGATGCAGGGCTTGCACAGCGTGAAATTGACGCCGAAACGGCGCGGCTGCAGGCCATCAAAGAGCAGCTCGACGATGATGAGAAAAAGGCCATCATTGAGTTGAACCGCCGGCTGGCGGAACGCCAGGCGCAGCAGGATGATCCGGGAATTCTGCCCAAGGTTGGCCTTGAAGATGTGCCTCCGGAACTGCCGGTCATCGAGTCCCGACAGCTCAAGACAGCTCAGGGTACACCATTGACCTGGTATGCCCAGGGCACCAATGGCCTTGCGTACCAGCAGATTGTTGTCGATCTGCCCGAACTCGAACCCGAGCTGCTGGATGTTCTGCCCTTGTACACCAGCATTTATACCGAGCTCGGCGTGGGATCACGCGACTACAGCTCTGTACAGACCTGGCAGGCCAGTGTCAGTGGCGGCCTGAACTGCTACGCCAGTATCCGCAGTTCTCTGGAAAGCGAACAAAAATCCAAAGCCATTCTGATACTGTCATCGAAGTCGCTGCTTGATCGGCACGCTGACATGACAACGCTGCTTTATGAGACGTTTTTTAATGCCCGCTTCGATGAAACCAGGCGTATCCAGGAACTGCTATCCCAGATCAGTGCCCGGCAGCAGTCCAGTGTCACCGGTCGCGGACACAGCCTGGCCGTCTCGCTGGCCGCCAGCCGCATGAGCCCAACGGCCGCGTTGAACCATCGATTCACTGGCCTGGCGGCAATAAAAAACCTCAAAGAAATGATCAAGTCCGATGCTTATGTCGATGAGCTGACTGAAAAATTCCAGCGTATACAGCAGCGTCTGACAGCAGCACCACGGCGATTCCTGCTGATTGGTGAGGAAGCGCACCAGCAGACCCTGGTGCAGCAGCTGGATCAATGCTGGCGTGATGCGCCGCAAGTGGAAAGCTCGCACAAGCCACTGGTATTACCAGAGCTGCGCGACAGTACTGCTGAATTGTGGACCACCAACAGCCAGGTCAATTTCTGCGCCAAAGCCTATCCAACGGTACCAGGAGGTCATCCTGACCACCCTGCCCTGTGTGTGCTGGCCGGTGTACTGCGCAATGCCTACCTGCACCGTGCCATCCGCGAACAGGGTGGCGCCTATGGGGCGGGTGCGGAGCAGGATTCAGGATCGGCCTCGTTCCGGTTCTTCTCCTACCGCGACCCGCGTCTGGCAGACACGCTGACTGACTTTGACCAGTCTGTCAGCTGGCTGCTTAACGAGACACACCAGCATCAACTGGTGGAAGAAGCGATTCTGGGCGTGATCAGCGGCATGGACAGATCCACGTCACCGGCGGGGGCGGCCAAGCAGGACTATTACAATAATGAGTTTGGTCGCACACGAGAAACCCGCATGGCATTCAGAAAAGCCGTGCTTGCTGTAACCATGGAGGATCTGGTCCGCGTCGCACGCCGCTACCTGATACCGGGCAACGCCAGCACTGGTGTTGTCAGCAGCAGCTCTCAGCGCAAAGTCGCCGAACAACTGAGCTTAACGATTAAAGCGCTGTAAAACGGTATGTGAAATTTTTTTTGGTCAGGATGGAACTTTTAAAAACGGTTCCAGTCTGAGTAAGTGTAGGTAGATTGCAGACAAAATTGTGGGTTTTGTTTCATTTATCTCTCCCTTGATAGTAGTATGACTCCAAGCCCGGCTCCTCAGCCGGGCTTTTTTTTGCCGCGCCATTCACGCAGGAAGTGTTGCGCAGACAGACCGAATCCGGCCCCCACAATATCCGCCGCTACATCCAGCCAGTCGGCAGAGCGCCCCGGCACCAGCAACTGGATACCCTCGCTAAGCAGGGCAATAAATAATAGAAAGGCCGCTGTTCGCACATAAAAGCGTCTTTGCGGCCAACCGAGCAACAGACTCCAGGCCAGCCAGGCAAATAACAGCATGTGGACCAGTTTGTCGGTGGGCAGTCCCGACGTGTTGTCGAGCTCAGATTGCCAGCCAAGAATCTCTGCGATACCAGATTGAATTGCCTCAAGCGTATTGCCTGGCAGGCTGAGAAACAGCATCACCAGCAACAGAGCGATGGCAGCGTGCAATTTACCCGGGCTCATGTAGCCCCCGGCTGACACCATCGTTATACTGGCGGTGAACAGACACTTTTATTCGGACGGAGGATACAGCCATCATGTCTGATGCATTTAAAAAGGCCCTGCAGGAAAAATCCGCGGAATTGGCCGAAGAGCGGAGAAAACGTGAGCAACTAGAGAAGGCAAATGGCAAGGCCCCAGAACTGCCGGACATCAAGCTGAACTGGGGCAACAAGCCGACGAAGCACTGAACCACGCAGTGCCGGCTAATGCGCTGCCAGATCAGGCGCCTGGCGCGTCCGCACTCGCCTGATCGACCAGTGTCTGCAGTTCGCCATTCTGGAACATATCAGTGATGATGTCACAGCCGCCAACCAGCTCGCCGGCAACCCATAGCTGGGGAAAAGTCGGCCAGTTTGCGATACCTGGCAATGTTGCGCGTATCTCAGGATTGGCAAGTACGTCGACGTAGGCGAAACGCTTGCCGCAGGACATCAGACACTGTACCGCCTGAGCAGAAAACCCGCACTGCGGCTGGTCCGGCGACCCCTTCATATAAAGCAGGATATTGTTGCCGCTGATCTGATCACGAATGGTCTGTTCTACACTCATAAAACCCTTACCTGTTGGTACATTGACTGAAGTTGCGTCATTCTACATGAAATGACTGGCAATCGATAATTGCCCCCATGACAAAAAATGCTAATATACGACGCTTGGTCGGAGGGTAGCGCTCGCTGCCCTTTTTAGTTTTAAAGCTGGTATCACCATGACGACTCGACATTTTCTGACACTGCTGGATCTTACGCCACAGGAATTGCACAACATCATTCACCGGGCCATCGCACTGAAAAAAAGCCCTACCCTGCGCGATGAAACGCTGAAGAACAAAACGCTGGCGATGATTTTTGAGAAATCATCCACACGTACACGTGTATCCTTCGAGGTGGCCATGACCCAGCTGGGCGGCTCCTCACTGTTTCTGTCACCCTCGGATACCCAGCTGGGCCGTGGCGAGAGCATAGAGGACAGCGCTAAAGTTCTGTCCCGAATGGTCGATGTAATCACCATCCGTACATTCGAACATGCCAAGCTGGAGCGCTTTGCCCGAAACTCGTCTGTACCTGTGATCAACTCATTGACTGACGATTTTCACCCCTGCCAGTTACTGGCAGACATGCAGACGTATTTTGAGCACCGCGGCGACATCGCCGGCAAAACCGTGGCCTGGGTCGGTGACGGCCATAATATGTGCCAGTCCTACATCAACGCTGCGCGACAGTTCGATTTTGAACTGCGAATCGCCTGTCCTGAGGGGTTTGAACCCAATCAGGACATGCTTGACGCGAACAGCAACCGGGTCAGCATCGTGCGCAATCCGGCAGAGGCAGTCGCCGGGGCGTCACTGGTTGCCACCGATGTATGGGCATCAATGGGCCAGGAAGAAGAACGCCGCCAGCGGCTGGAAAAATTCCACGGCTTTCAGGTGACGCGTGAATTAATGGCACATGCCGCCTCCGACGCGCTGTTCATGCATTGCCTGCCCGCCCACCGTGGCGAGGAAGTCAGTGCTGAAGTGCTGGACGATCCAGACAGTGTGGTCTGGGACGAAGCAGAAAACAGACTTCACGCTCAAAAAGCGCTGCTGGAGTTTCTCTGTAACGCCAGGTAGGACTTGATGGCCAGAGGCTTGCAGGCTAATGCTGGAAAATGACAAGGATGTGTAACTGACAACAACCGTGGAACTAATTTCAAATCCAACATGAGCAACGCGACCATCACAACCTTATTGTTCTGCCTGCTTTTGTTAGCCCCGCTTTTTTACGTTTTCAGGCGCTGGCAGCCAAGCCAGGCCAGCAGTCGTTCACGCCGTGACCAGCTCAATGAACAGTCCATGCGCATCCTCTCCAGCGCTGTGGAACAGAGCCAGAGCGGCGTGGTCATTGCCGACTGCTCAGGCATCATCGAATACGTGAATCCCCGCTACACGCAGATCACCGGCTACAGCAATGCAGAAGCTGTCGGGCGCATCGCCGAGCTGATGAACAACGAACAGCTGACAGACCCCAACAACCTGACCATGCAGGAAGCCATGCAGCTTGGCAGTAGCTGGGAAACCTTCATGGTCAGCTCCCGCAAGAATGGCGAACGCTTCTGGCAACAGGTAACTGCCTCCCCCATTCATGACGACCTGGGCGCGCTAAGCCATATCGTGCTGAACATTGAAGACATCAGCGAGCGCGTGGAAACCCAGGCGCAGATGGAACAGCTTGCTTTTTATGACCCGTTGACTGGCCTCGAGAATCGCCGTCTGTTTAAGGACCGTCTGGAACAGAGCCTCAAGCATGTGCGTCGAAGCAAAAAGAGCACGGCACTGCTGTTTATCGACCTGGATCAGTTCAAGCGCATCAATGACACGCTGGGGCATGATGCCGGCGATGAATTGCTGACCACCGTCGCCAGGCGACTGCGTGAGTGCGTGCGCGAAGAAGACATCGTGGCACGCCTGGGTGGCGATGAGTTCACGATACTACTGGCGGACATCAGTCACGCCGACGACGCAGGTCTGGTTGCCCGCAAGATACTTCAGTCACTGACCGAGCCGATTCAGCTGGGTGCCCAGGAAGTGACTGTCAGTGGCAGTATCGGTATCACCATTGCACCTGAAGACAGCATGAACGCCAGCGTATTGATGCGCAATGCCGATCTGGCCATGTACCGTGCCAAGGATCAGGGCCGCAACAATTTTCAGTTTTTCACCGATGACATGAACATCGAGTCGCAGGCGCGCATGTCGCTTGAGAATGAACTGCGGCTGGCAGTATCGAATCGCGATTTTGTGGTGTTTTTCCAGCCACAGATCAATCTTGCCAACAATAAGATCTGTGGCTTCGAGGCGCTGGTACGCTGGCGACATGAACAGGTTGACCTGATTCCGCCAGATCGATTCATACCGGTAGCCGAAGAAACGGGCCTGATTATCCAGGTTGGAGAAATTGTTCTGCGCCAGGCCTGTGCGCAGATAAAGGCTCTGCAAGTGGCCGGCCTGCACGGCTATACCGTTGCTGTCAATCTGTCAGCTCGCCAGTTTCGCGACTCCAACCTGGTCAGCCTGGTTCGTGAAGTACTGACCGAAACCCAGCTTGAACCACGCTGGCTGGAGCTGGAAATCACCGAAAGCATGCTAATGGACAATATCGAACAGGCCATCGAGATTCTGACCGAGCTCAAGAAACTCGGTGTTACGGTGACCATCGACGACTTTGGCACCGGATATTCATCACTCAGCTATCTGACACAGTTGCCTGTGGATAAACTGAAAGTTGACCGCTCTTTTGTCAGCAACCTGCCTGAAAGCGCCCGCCACACCGCCATCACGACTGCCATCATCGCAATGGCGCAGCGCCTTAAACTGCAGGTCGTCGCCGAAGGCGTGGAAACGGCATCACAGGCGAATTTCCTGCTCGACAACCAATGCAACATCCTGCAGGGATTTCTGTTCTCACCACCGGTCAATCCCGAATCCCTGGATCAGACGCTTACTCAGCTTGGGCTGATGCTGGAAACAGGAACTGCCCGCTGCCCCGCCTGAACCCTTTGTATTGCCAGATCTGAAATCCCACCACTATATATAGTGTTCGATTACACAAAAAATCACACCTTATCCACAAGATATTCACAGAAAAAGCACTTGCAATAAGACCAATAGCGCACTATCTTGTGTGTTGTCCGCAAAAACCGACTATATATAGTAGTTTTCCTGTTTGGCATCCGTCATTACTGCTGTGTCGACAGCCTGTCGCCCGGAAATGACGATTTTTGACACAAGACCTGTACCAAAAAACAGCACAACGATATTCAGAAATTTGCTTCTACCTTAACAATAACATCATTGCGTTCATGGAGAATCCAATGCAGACCAATACCCCCAGCTACGGCAGCACACCCACCGCTCAACGCGCCGCGCCGCGGGCAGAACAAGACCTGCCGGCGACTGCACCTGGCCAACTGCGGGTCATCAAGCGCAATGGCGCCGTTGTGACCTACGATGAGTCAAAAATCGTGGTGGCCATCACCAAGGCCTATCTGGCCATTGAAGGTGGCACGGCTGCTGCCTCGGCACGAGTTCGTGAAACTGTCAGCAAGATGGCTGCACAGATCAGCACCATCTTCAAACGTCGTATGCCGTCCGGTGGCTCTATCCATATTGAAGAGATACAGGATCAGGTCGAGCTGGCACTGATGCGTACTGGTGAACACAAGGTGGCTCGCGCTTACGTACTGTACCGCGCAGAGCACACCCGCCTGCGTGAACAGCAGCGCAGCCGCGAACAACAACAGGAAACCAGTGTTCAGGTCACCTACCCAGACGGCAGCCAGGCGCCACTCGACACCGTTCGACTGCGCACTGTCATTGATGAAGCCTGTGTCGGACTGGAAGGTGTCTCTGCTGATGCCATCTACGAAGAAACGCTGCGCAACCTTTACCCTGGGGTCAAGCTTGAAGACGTTCGCACATCTGCGGTGATGACCGCACGGACGCTGGTTGAGCAGGATCCAAATTATTCCTACGTCACTGCACGTCTGCTGCTCGACACACTGCGCAGTGAAGCGCTGGGTTTCCTCGGTCTGACTGACAGTGCAACCCAGAGCGAAATGAACTATCGCTATCCAACCGTGCTGCGTCCCTATATTGAAAAAGGCGTGGAACTTGGCCTGCTCTCACCTCACCTGCTGGAGTTTGACCTGGATGTGCTGGGTGAAGCCCTGAAAGCCGAGCGTGACACACAGTTCACTTACCTGGGCCTGCAGACACTGTACGATCGCTATTTCATCCACAGCGAGGGCGTGCGTTTCGAGTTGCCGCAGATTTTCTTCATGCGAGTCGCCATGGGTCTGGCCAGCAATGAAACCGACCGTGAAGCACGTGCCATCGAGTTCTACAATCTGATTTCCAGCTTCGACTACATGGTATCAACACCGCAGCTGTTCAATTCCGGCACCCTGCGCCCGCAGCTGTCTTCCTGCTTCCTGACCACCGTGCCAGACGATCTGCATGGCATCTACAGCGCCATCAAAGACAACGCCATGCTCTCCAAATGGGCTGGCGGTCTGGGCAATGACTGGACTCCCGTGCGTGCACTGGGCGCCAACATCAAAGGCACCAACGGCAAATCCCAGGGCATCGTTCCATTCCTGAAGGTCGTCAACGATACGGCTGTCGCGGTCAACCAGGGTGGCAAGCGCAAAGGAGCGGTCTGTGCCTATCTGGAAACCTGGCACCTGGACATCGAGGAGTTCCTGGAGCTGCGCAAGAACACCGGTGATGACCGTCGTCGTACTCACGACATGAATACGGCCAACTGGATTCCCGACCTGTTCATGAAGCGCGTGTTTGATGACGGCGAGTGGACACTGTTCTCGCCCAACAATGTACCTGAACTGCACGACCTGCATGGCGAAGCATTCGAGCGCGCCTACGAAGAGTACGAGCGCAAAGCAGCTGCTGGCGAAATGGAAATCTACAAAACTGTGCGTGCCAAGGATCTGTGGCGCAAGATGCTGTCCATGCTGTTCGAGACCGGACACCCGTGGATCACTTTCAAGGATGCGTGTAACGTGCGCTCACCACAGCAGCATGTCGGCACCATTCATTCATCAAACCTGTGTACGGAAATCACACTGAATACCAGTGCTGACGAAATCGCGGTCTGTAACCTGGGCTCGGTCAACCTGGTCAACCATGTCACCGAACAGGGTCTGGACACAGAGAAACTGCAGCGCACCATCAAAACTGCTGTGCGCATGCTGGATAACGTTATCGACATCAACTACTACTCGGTGCCACAGGCGGAAAACTCCAACCTCAAGCACCGTCCGGTGGGCATGGGTGTGATGGGTTTCCAGGACGCGCTGTACGCCCAGCGCATAGCTTACGGTTCCGACCAGGCGGTTGAGTTTGCTGACCGCTCGATGGAAGTCATCAGCTACTACGCCATTCAGGCGTCCACTGATCTGGCCGAAGAGCGTGGTCCCTACCAGTCCTACAAGGGCTCACTGTGGGATCAGGGCATTCTGCCAATCGACTCACTGAAGCTGCTGCAGGAAGTGCGAGGCGAGAAGTATCTGGAAGTCGATATGGGTCAGACCCAGGACTGGGAAGCACTGCGACAGCGCATTGCCCAGACCGGCATGCGTAACTCAAACGTACTGGCAATTGCACCGACTGCGACCATCGCCAATATCTCGGGTGTATCACAGTCAATTGAACCGACCTATCAGAACCTGTACGTCAAATCGAACCTGTCGGGCGAATTCACCGTGGTTAACCCCTACCTGATCCGCGACCTGAAGGCACTGGATCTGTGGGACAACGTCATGGTTAACGACCTGAAGTACTACGATGGCAGCGTGCAGCAGATCGATCGTATCCCGCAGCACCTCAAAGATCTGTACGCAACTGCATTCGAAGTCGAGCCCCGCTGGCTGGTGGATGCAGCCAGTCGCCGCCAGAAGTGGATCGATCAGGCACAGTCGCTGAACCTTTATATATCAGGTGCCAACGGCAAGAAGCTGGATATCACGTATCGCATGGCCTGGCTGCGCGGTCTCAAGACTACCTATTACTTGCGCTCCCTGGCGGCGACCAGCACCGAGAAGTCGACGGTCGCGGGCAGCAAATTGAATGCCGTTTCCAGTACACCAGAGCCAGCACCGGTACCTCAGGCCTGCTCTATCGATGACCCTGACTGCGAAGCATGTCAGTGATAATAAATTTCAAAATCAGGGGGTTAACATGATTTCTTGGGATGAGTTCTACGACGATCCGACTTCAGTGGACGACGGCAAGGCGGCGGCAAAACCAGCCCAGCCCGCCCGCGCCACCTCACAGTCGGCAAGTGCTGCTGCCGGTCAGGCGGCAGCAACTGCTGCGGCGCAGGCCAGCAACAACAGTGTCGCCTCATCGGTGGCACCACGTGTCTCCGAACAGACAGCGTCCAGCTACAATGAAGCGCTGGCAGCCGCCCGTACCATGCAGGCCATGGACGAGGCCCTGGCACCAGAGCCAGCCCAGACGGAACTGCCTGCCAACGCATCTTCAGATGCCAAGGCAGAAGCCAATAACCAGCGCGTTCTGGCACAGGCTCACGCCGAGCTGGAAAAGCTGGACATCAGCGCCGGTCAGCAGGAGCTCGAAGAGTGGACGGAACGCGTATCCGTTGACGACAAGCGCATGATCAACTGCCGCGCCGACCTGAACCAGCTGGTGCCGTTCAAATATGACTGGGCCTGGCAAAAATACCTTGATGGCTGCGCCAACCACTGGATGCCGCAGGAAATCAACATGAACGCGGATATCGCGCTCTGGAAAGGCTCCAATGGGCTGACGCCGGACGAAAGACTGATCGTCAAGCGTAACCTGGGTTTCTTCTCCACCGCCGATTCACTGGTTGCCAATAACCTGGTGCTCGCCATCTATCGTCTGATCACCAACCCGGAATGCCGTCAGTACATTCTGCGTCAGGCATTTGAGGAAGCCATCCACACCCATGCCTACCAGTACTGCATCGAGTCACTGGGTATGGACGAAGGTGAAATCTTCAACATGTACCACGAGATCCCTTCGGTCGCCAAAAAGGCTTCCTGGGGTCTGAAGTACACTCAGGAACTGAGTGATCCCAACTTTACGACGGGCACACCAGAAACCGACAAGGCACTTTTGAAGAACCTGATTGCCTTCTATTGCTGCCTGGAAGGTATTTTCTTTTATTGCGGTTTTACCCAGATTCTGTCCATGGGTCGCCGCAACAAGATGACGGGTACTTCCGAGCAGTTCCAGTACATTCTGCGTGACGAGTCCATGCACCTGAACTTCGGCATCGACATGATCAACCAGATCAAGATCGAAAACCCGCAACTGTGGGACGATGCCATGAAGCGTGATGCAACTCGCATGATACTGCAGGCTACCCAGCTGGAAATTGAATACGCGCGCGACACCATGCCACGCGGTGTATTGGGTATGAACGCTGTCATGATGGAAGAGTATCTGCAGTTCATTGCCAATCGTCGCCTGGTCCAGATTGGACTGCCCGAGCAGTTCAAGGGTGTGAAGAACCCCTTCCCATGGATGTCGGAAATCATGGATCTGCGCAAAGAGAAGAACTTCTTCGAAACACGTGTCATCGAATACCAGACCGGTGGTGCACTGAGCTGGGATTGATCGGGCAGAGTTAACACATCGGGTCCGGCCTGGGTGGTCTTTCGCCATACCATCCAGGCCGGATACCGCTGTGTCTTGAACAACCCTGTCCAAATGAGTCTATATCTATGTGTGGCACACACCTGTCTGACGGCGACATGTCCGCTACCTCCTCCCAGCTCACCGGGCTCTCCAGCGCAGGCGGCGCCGTTCTGCTGGCAGCAGGCTTTAGCCGACGATTCGGTAGCGTCAAGTTGGCAGCCAGGCTGCCTGACGGAGATACCCTGTTCGCAAGAACACTTCACAATTTGTTGGCAGCAGCTCCGGAAGTGATTGTGGTTGGCAGAGCTGAATTGGCACAACAGGGCGTCTATGAAGACGTGCAATCCGCTGACCCGCGCCGGGTGAAACTGGTCATGTGCTCCCAGGCCGAGGAAGGCATGGGCAGAACGCTGGCGACCGGGGCATCGCATATTCCGGCCCACTGGCCCAGTTGCCTGATCTGTCTTGCTGACATGCCCTACATCGCTACCGAAACCTACCGTCAGATACTGCGACACTGCGCCCCGGACAATATTGTAATCCCCAGTTTTCAGGGACGCCGCGGCCATCCTATCGGTTTTGGACAAAGGTTTTTTGAGGAACTGCAGAACTGCCACGGTGACACCGGCGCGCGAAACCTGCTTAGCTCCCGACCCGAAGCAATACGTCCCCTGCCCGTTAACGATCCTGGCATTCTTCAGGATATCGACCAGCCGGACGATCTGGCCTAGAATGGCGCCATGACTGCGATCTTACAGACCAACCAGATTAATCTACGTCGTCTCTGTGCGCTGACGGTGCTTTGCTTAATCGCTGCCGGCTTCAGTTCGATGGTGCCAGCTCAATCGTTCAACGAGCCGACGCTGAACAATCTCCGCAATCCAGTGCTGGAAATAAACAGCTCGCTGGGCGATATTCAGCTCGAATTGTTTCCCGATGCTGCACCACAGAACGTCGAGCGGGTCCGGCAGCTAGCTGCGCCAGAGCGCGCCTACTATGACAATCTGACCTTCCATCGCTCAGTCAACAACACACTGATTCAGCTCGGTGCACCAGAGCGGGCGGGACGCGAGCGTCCAGCAACCACGGTACCTGATGAAATTAACGCCCGTGGTCTGGGCCTGGAACAGCAACAGGTGCTTGACCCGGGCGGCAGGCCCCATGCCTGGCTGAATATCCGGGACCAGATGGATTTTCAGGGCAAGCTGTTGATGCCACTGTATCGTCGACTGAATATCAGAAATGAGTCGCAGCTGATACAACGCCAGGATGAAGTGCTTGGGCAGTTGCGCAACATGAATCTGTTGCAGGCTTATGAGCAAATGGGCTATCGCTATGATGGCACGCTGGCATCCCGCCGACCGCTGGCAGGCAGCGTCGTGATGGCGAACTATGGTCCCAATACCAATGATGGCGAACTGGTCATCCTGCTAAGAGATGCGCCCTGGCTCACAGGCACCCACACGGTGGTGGGTCGAGTAGCCTCAGGCATGGACGTTGTCGAGCAGATTGGTCGTTATCCGAATGCCAGTGTACGTGTGTATCAGGTCAGACCCGTTAGCGTTACTCCCGCGGAGGACACAATCAATAATGGCCAAACCACCCCGTAGAAAAAGCAAAGCCCGAGCTGTAAAAGCAAGCACTGCACTAATGCCAATGAGCCTGACAGCCGGGCTTTTCCTGGGCTTCGGTCTGGGCGCTCTCGCCAGTAGCGTTTTGTGGATGACGCTTGCTGGTCTGGCGGTGGGCGCTGCCATTGGTTATCAAGTCGACAAGCGCAATGGTATTGCCTACACGCGTGGAAAGATCTCGCGTCGATAAGGCGGTAATGAATCCAGAATGGCCTTGCCATAGAACTTGTTCACCAGTCGCTCATCAAGGATGGTGATACGTCCACTGTCAGTTTCGCTGCGCAACAGTCGACCGGTCGCCTGAACCAGTCGAAACGCTGCTTCCGGCACCGACAGGGTCATGAATGGATTTTTACCCTGCTGTTGCAGCCATTGCGACAGCGTCGCCTCAATTGGATCGTTAGGGACCGCAAACGGTATTTTGGCGATGACAACATGGCGACAGTAATCGCCGGGCAAATCTACCCCCTCAGCAAAGCTGGCCAGTCCAAAAATGATACTGGGCTGCCCCTTGTCGATTCGCTGACGATGGTAAGTCAACAGTTGGGCTTTTTGATAATCATCCTGATTAAGCACGTGTTCACGCCAGGGCGCTTTCAAGCCATCCAACACATCCTGCAACTGCCTGCGTGAACTGAAAAGCACCAGCGTTGCCTCGGCAGGATCTATCAGCTTAGGCAGCCAGCTAATGATGGCGTCGGTGTGAGCCGCCGCATTGCCCGGATCACAGTTCATTTTAGGGATGGTCAGCCGTGCCGCAGCTGCGTAGTCGAAAGGACTGTCGATATGGTGATAGACCGTATGGGCCGGCAAACCGCTGCGCATCGTCAGCACGTCAAAATTGCCCAATGCCGACAGTGTTGCCGAAGTCAGCACGGCACCGGCGCAGCGCGACCACAAATGTTCCGTCAAGGTGCGGTCAGCCAGCACAGGACTGCTGTTCAGCGACAGGTCTTTATTTTCGCCAGCGTCCAGCCAGGCCATCCAACGCGCGGCTGGCGCACTTTCCTGCCGATCCTGGGCCGCAAAGGTCTGCCAGAGTTTTTCTGCGGCCTCGGCGCGGCTGGCCATACCACCGAGAACCGGAAACCATTGTTCTGCCTGCTGACGCTCTGGAAGCGTCTGGGCATCCTCAATCAAACGGCGCAGGTGAGTCACTATCTCCTTCAGACCTCGTGTCAGGCGAAAATGCCCGGCCGCCATCTGCACAGCCTGCTCGCGCACCTCATCCGGCACTCGCCCCAGTTCAAAACTGAAGGTGCCCTCGCCTTCTTCCGGGCAAAGCGGCTCCAGCATCAAGCGCGCATCCACCAGCAATTGCCGCAACTGCTGGACAACCGGATCAAGTTCACGTGATTCGCGGCGCAGGGTATCGTTGTCGGGAAGGCGAGTGTCGGCCACCAGCTTGCTCAATGTTTTACTGACTGTCTCCAGCCATTGCAGCGAACCGTTCAGCCTGGTGCTGGCCGCAAAATGCTGGTTAGCCTTGACCGGTAAATGGTGCGCTTCATCAAATATATAGATGGTGTCTTCCGGCGCTGGCAGAATTGCGCCCCCGCCAAAGGCCAGATCGACCAGCACCAGATCGTGGTTGGCAACCACACAGTCTGCGCTTTGCACCTGATCGCGTGCCTGATAGAAACAGCAACGACTATAGTTGCTGCACTTCTGGCCAGCACATTGCCCAGCCTCGACCGTCACCGGTCGCCACTCGTCTTCCCGCAACACGCCTTCCCAGTCGTCCCGGTCGCCCTGCCAGCTACCGTCAGCAATTTTGTCCAGCATACGCTGGTACAGAGCCTGGTTATCGCGCCCGTCGGCGCCCATATCACCCACCACCTCACCAAAAAGTTCGAACAGCGCGTTCTCACTGGCGTTACCCTTGAGAACCTGGTCAAGACGCGACAGGCAGACATAACGCCCCCTGCCCTTTGCCAGCGTAAAACTGAAGCTTAAACCACTGTGTTTGAGAATGTCGGGGAGATCGCGCTGCGTCACCTGCTCCTGCAGCGCAACGGTTGCGGTAGCCAGGACCACCTTTTTATTTAAATGTCTGGCCAGTGGCAATGCGGCAAGGACATAGGCCAGGGTTTTGCCGGTGCCGGTCCCGGCTTCGACCACACAAATGGGCGGCGTATGCACTTTACCGTCTTCATCCGGTTCATCGTCCACTTCCACTTCGCTCAGTGCGCGGGCAATCTCGGCGATCATCAGCCGTTGGCCATAGCGCGGTCGCAGCGACTTGGCTGAGACAATCTGTTTATAGGCGCGCTGGATTTCATCCTTGACTTCGGTGGGGAGCATTAACTGGCAACTTGATAAGACTGTGCTGTGATTATAGCACCTGTCTGGTATGATACGGGGCCGATCAGGGAGAGCAGCCTTTATGACTTCTTCGACACCACATGATGACGCAGTAACCCAGCAGGAGGCAACCAGCCAGCCTGATACGCCCACCGCAGACGCCACCGAAAGTCGTCCGGCGCGGCCATCTGTGTCCGAACAGGAAAAGCTGCAAAACGCGATTCCCAATACATCATATAAAGACCTGCCGACATTGCTAGTGTTGCAGACCCGCCTTGCAGCCCTGATGAGCGAAGAGTCTCGTGCAGACGACCCCGCCCTGCAGGCACTGGCCAGTACAGTTGCCGAGCGAATTGCCCAGCACCACGACTGGCAGGCATCCATGGTGTCGGAGGTCGAAAAGTCCCAGGCAACACTGCAACAGTTGCTGACTGATGGACGTTTGCGTGAAGCACAGAGTCTTTGGGATCGCAATCAGAATACATTAAAGAAGCTTACAGAAGCTGAACAGCTGCGCCTGCAGGAACTGCTCGCCCCGCTGAAAGCCGAGCTGACCAAATTACTGGACTGGAAGAAGTTCGCGGCATCAGAAAAGAAACGCGAACTGATCGAAAAAATGCGAGCGCTGACAACTGACGAATCAGCCCCCGCTGCCAAGGCCAAACTGATCCGTGAACTACAGGACGAATGGAAACTGCTGGGCCATTCAGATGACAACGATGAGCTTTGGCTGCAATTCAGTGAGCTGGGCAAAACTGCATTTGAGCCCTGTAAAGTCTATTTCAAAGAACGTAAAGAGAAGCAGGCAGCCAACCTGATAGCCCGCACCAATATCTGCGAACAGCTTGAGGCATACGTCGCCACCCTCGCTGACAAGCCTGAACAGGCAATTGATCTTCAGGAAGCGGTCAAACTGGAACAGCAGGCACGCACCGACTGGAAAAAGTTTGCGCCTGTTGCCCAGAACAAGATCAAAAGCCTGCAGCAACGATTCAATAACGTCCTGAATGCCCTCAAACAACAGAAGCGCTCTGCTCTGCAATTACACAACGCGCAGAAGCAGGCGCTGATCGACCAGGCCAAAGCGCTGGTTGAAGAGGCTGACCTGGCGGCGGCCATCAATCAGGCAAAAAAGTTGCAGGCAGACTGGAAAGCTCTGGGCCCGGGCTCCTATCAGGATGACCGCAAACTCTGGACCGAGTTCAGAGGTGCCTGCGATGCCTTGTTCGCACGCCGTGACCAGGTGTCACGCGAGCAGCGCAATCAGGGTAATAAAGCTGAGAATGAAGCGCGCAAGATCATTGGACAGCTGAATGCACTGATGGCCCTGGACGACGAGCAGTTCGCTGACGCCAGAGCTCAGTACAACGACCTCAGCAAAGCTTTCAGGGCAGCACTTAGCCCCGACATGAAGGCGCAGCGCAAGAACCTCCAGGATCAGTTTAATAAACTGGCCAGACGGTTTGATGCGAGAATGAAAACGCTGCCCGACAGAAAAACCATGCAGCTGATGCAGTTGATTACGGCACGTGCGGAGTACTGTCAGAAACTCGAAGCAAAGCTGCTGGGCAAAAAAGCGGTCACCGAGACTGCCGATGAAATCACTACTCAGTGGCAGGCCTTTGACTCAGTGGGTGACCCGGCACTTGGCAATCTGCTCGAACAGCGACTTCAACAACTGCTTGCTCACGTCGCCGCAGCCCCGGACGACGACAAGACTATCAAGGCAGCCGCACGGCAACAGGCAGACGCGATGCGATTACTCTGCGTGGATGCCGAGATCATGTGCGGGGTGGATTCCCCTGCCAGCGATAAAGCACTGCGCATGCAGCAGCAGCTGAACCAGCTTCAGAAAGGTTTGGGAAGAATGCCGGCGACCCAGAAGGAACGTCTGGAGAATGTGCAGCAGGCAGAGATGCAACTAATTTGCAGCGGCCCCCTTACCGAGATGGATCGAGCTTCATTTTCAGAGCGACTGCAGCGCGTCCGTCAACGCGCCTGAGGCAGCCGTTAACGCCGGTAACGGCTGACCACCGGGTTGGCATACATGCGCAAGGCCAGCGGCTGGATTTCTTTCGGCATGGCAGCTAAGCGCTGCTGAAAGCGTTCGGCCACTTCTGCATCCTGTGGCATGCTGGCAAGCTGCTGCTCACCTTCGTCAGTCAGGGCAGGAAGCTCTTTATCGCCTTGATCGCGCAACTGCCGGTAGGCCATCAGATTGGTTTGTTGCAAACGGTAGTTATCCACGACCTGCTGATCAATCATTGCCGCGACCTGTTCATCATCATCGGTTTCAAGCTTCAACTCTGATCCGAACGCAACATGCACATCACCCTTAAAGCCAACCATACCCGTTACGATACTGTCGATATCACTCTTTTCGGTTTTGATATACGTGCCGGTCGTCTGTTTCTGATAAAGCTCATCGGCTTTCATCGCGTCACAGGGATCAAACTGGTAAGAGATGGAAACCGGAACAATGTGCAGTTCATTAAGTGACTGCGCCAGACCCGCGTTGCGTTTATGCATGGCGAGCATTTTCAGCAGCGCCGTTTCGGTCCTGTCAATGCCATCTTTGGCGCGGCCTTCACGCTGGGCAATCCAGACATTGCGATTGATTTCCACGCAATGATGAATATAGGCCGATAACTGCTTGCTCGATTTCAGCAGTTCGCGTCCTTTCAGGGAGCGTTTAACAATAAAGCTTTTGTTCAGCCGCATCAGATCTGTAACAAATGGTCGCTTGAGCAGGTTGTCGCCAATCGCAATGTATAGTGTGTCAAAACCTGCGTGATACAGCATGTAATTGACAAATGCCGGGTCCATTGCGATGTCGCGATGGTTGCTGATAAAGAGATAGGATTTGTCCTTCGATAACTGGTCGAGACCGCTGTGGGTCAGCGCGGTTGTGGTTCGCTCGATCATGCGATCCATATAACCCGCAATGACATCCTGCATCGTTGCCACGTTATGAACGCTTTGCAGTTGCTGACGCAACTTGCGTCGTGCCAGAAATTCCAGCACTGCTGGCAACATGCGATGCGCCCGGGGGTAATTAAAATGTGCAATACTGCGGATGAAGTCTTTGTCTGACAGTAACTGGTCCAGAACTGGCCTGATCTCGTCATCGTGATAAGGACGAATATCGTGGAATGGATCCTGTTGCTGTGTGTCTGCTAAAGACTCTGTCATTCGTTAATCAGCCATGGCGGTGCAAGTGCGCGCGATTCTACTCATTTTGCCAGTTTCAGGCAAACTGACTCGATCCATTGTTCCAGTGCATCCAGTATCTGCAGCTTCTCTGGCTCGCCGCCAAGCTCTTGACGTAACAAAGAAATCTCCTGGCGGCACTGTTGCACACTGAGACCGGCCAGTGTGTCGGTATCATCAGGCTCTGCCAGCTGGAGCCGCTGCCTGCAGAATTCCTGCCAGCGCTGCTGCTCAGTTGCATCAAGCGTGGACGGGAAGTTGCGCGCACGATAGCGAAACAGCATTTCCGGCAAGCGCCCATCGCGAAACTGAGCACTTATTGCAGAAAACTGTTGTTTCAAGGTCTGCACGTCGAGCTGCCTGACCTTCTGCAGCAGGCGTTTATCAGCGTCGCTGAAAAAACCACCACTGTAGATCATAAAGTCTGGATCAATCTGCACAGATGGCGCCTGCTCGCTGACCATGGCACTGGCAATCCGACGCATGAAGTCCGGCTGAGAATGGATTTTCTCCCAGTGTTGGCGCGCAATTGACATGTCAATGCCCAGTTCCTGCATGCGCTGCTGCTCGAGTGTCGCCATTGGTGCCAGCATCGGGCTGCGATTGAGATGGACCGTGGTCACCGGCAGGCGTAGCTCCCCATCCGCCCGCTCTGACGATGGCGTGAACATCGCCTGCCGGAGTGCCGACACATCGCATTCGAGCCAGGGCCCAGGATCAATCATCAGGTCATAAAGCAATACACCATTTGTATCAGTTGGGTGCGCAGCCAGTGGCATGGCAATTGTCAGGCAGCCTTGCGCAGCGGGGTACATGCCACTGACGTGCAGCACTGGCCGATGTGAGGCCAGATCCAGCTGGGCACTGACACTGTGTTTGCGCCGCAGCTCAAATGCGAAATCATAAAGTTTCGGTTGCGACTGTCTGACACAGCGAGCAAGACCGATGGTGGCACGCACATCAGCCAGCGCATCGTGTGCATTTGCATGATCAATCCCGTTGGCCCGGCTCAGATCTTCGAGACGGAATGAAACACCTCCGTCGCTTCGTTGCGGCCACTGCAGGCCCGTGGGACGCAGGGCGTGACAAAGGCGCATCACATCCATCAGATCCCACCGGGAATTGCCATTCTTCCACTCACGTTCGTAGGGGTCGTAAAGGTTGCGATACAGCAGCTGACGCGTCATCTCGTCATCATAACGAATACTGTTGTAACCCACGCCACAGGTTTGTGGCTGGCTAAATTGCGCGTGAATCTGCCGGATGAACTCCGCTTCTGGCAGGCCTTCACGCTGCGCCAGTTGCGGCGTAATCCCGGTAATCAGGCAAGCCTGAGGATGAGGCAGATAATCGAGGGCTGGCTGACAGTAGATAATCAGAGGTTCACCAACCTCATTCAGATCCATGTCAGTACGAATACCGGCAAACTGGCAGGCACGGTCGCGGCGTGCGTCCGCGCCAAAAGCCTCATAGTCATGCCAGTAAAGACTGGGCCCTGAGCCATTGCCTGAGTGTCGGGGGTGCTGATTCGAAGTCATGGCTCCGGAATATAGCACGAAGGCCGGTTATTGAAGTGCCTCAAGTGGTGTAAACTTGGCGACAGAAATCATTCGCCCGGATTTGTTCAGGGCGTCGTGTCACCATCTTTGCAGGGAAACCAGCTATGCATTTTCCAGGAGCCCACATCATCAGTGTGTCCCAGTTCGAACGCAGCGATGTCGAGCGCATCTTCGACGTGGCCAGCGCCATGCGGCCCTATGCGCACCGTGAGCGGGTAACCAAAGTGCTTGATGGCGCCATTCTCGGTAATATGTTTTTTGAACCGAGTACCCGTACGCGCGTCAGCTTCGGTTGCGCCTTTAATCTGCTGGGTGGTGAAGTGCGAGAGACAACCGATATCAAAGCCAGCTCGCTGACCAAAGGCGAGTCTCTCTACGACACTGGACGTGTAATGAGCGGCTACAGCGACATCATTGTCATGCGCCACCCCCAGGCCGGCTCGGTCGCTGAGTTTTCACGGGCCAGCCGGGTACCGGTACTGAACGCCGGCGATGGCCCCAATGAACACCCCAGTCAGGCCTTGCTGGACCTTTACACCATCAAGCGCGAACTGATGTCACGCCAGCAGGGTATCGACGGCATGCATCTGGCCATGGTTGGCGATCTAAAACACGGCCGCACGGTCCACTCACTGTCCCAGCTGGTCAGCCTGTACAGCAATATTCGCTTCACCCTGATTTCACCCAGGGAATTGCGCATGCCGGAGGAGATCGTTGAAGAACTCCGTCAGCGTGGTCACGAAGTGGTGGAAACCGAAGACATGGAGTCAGGCCTGACCGCCAATGACATAGTGTACCTGACGCGGATCCAGGAAGAACGTTTCGCCAGTAAAATGGAGGCCGACCTCTACCGGGGACGCTTCCGGCTTAACCAGGCAATCTACACACGTTACTGTCAGCCCAACACGGTCATCATGCATCCACTGCCCCGTGATTCTCGTGACGATGCCAACGAGCTTGATAATGACCTGAACCAACACCCCAATCTGGCCATTTTTCGCCAGACAGACAATGGAGTGCTGATACGTATGGCATTGTTCGCACTGACGCTGGACGTTGCGGATCAGGTTGATAAACACGCTCGCGACGTCAACTGGTATACAGAACGCCGCTTCTGAGCCGTCAGGAGATATACCCATGGACCTTCAGAACCTGTTGAGCACGATGGTGGCCAAAGAAGCCTCGGATCTTTTTGTGACCGTAGGTGCGCCGGCCAGCATAAAGGTTTTCGGCAAGGTCAGTGCGATATCAGACTCGCCCGCCAGCCAACGCGACACTGAAGCGCTGGCAAGCCACATCATGTCGAGCGAACAGGCCGAGCAGTTCCGGCGCGAGTCCGAAATGAACCTGGCATGGCTGGAACCGGACGTTGGCCGTTTTCGTGTCAATGTCTATCGCCAGCGCGGACAGACTGCACTGGTGTTCAGGCATATCAAGACTGACATTCCCACGCCGCAGCAATTGGGGCACCCTGAGATTCTGAAACAGCTGGTCATGGAAAAACGCGGCCTGATCCTGTTTGTGGGTGGTACGGGTACCGGCAAGTCAACCTCACTGGCGGCTTTGATCAATCATCGAAATGCCCATGACAGTGGCCACATCGTCACAGTGGAAGACCCCATAGAATTTATCTATCCGCACCAGAAGTCCCTGATCAGTCAGCGCGAGGTTGGCATAGATACTCTCAATTATCAGAATGCTCTGAAAAACACCCTTCGCCAGGCACCCGACGTGATCCTGATCGGTGAAATCCGCGGCCAGGACACCATGGAACATGCCATCGCGTTTGCAGAAACCGGCCATCTCTGCCTGGCAACATTACATGCCAACAATGCCAATCAGGCTCTGGACAGAATTATCAATTTTTTCCCGGAAGAGCGCCATCGGCAGCTGTTTATGGACCTGTCGCTGAATCTTCGCGGCCTGATCTCACAACGGCTTATTCCCTCAACTGATGGTCGCAGGGCGGCAGCTTTCGAAATCCTGCTCGGTACGCCGCGGGTGACCGACCTTATTCGTCAGGGGAAAGTTGACGAGATCAAAGAGGTTATGGAGAAATCGGAAGAACAGGGTATGCGCACATTTGACTCAGCCCTGTTTGGCCTGGTCCGCGAAGGCCGAATTTCCATAGACGAAGCACTGCGCAATGCCGATTCCAAGAACAATCTGCGGCTGCGACTTGAACTGGCCGGTGGTGGACAGCTGGGTACTTCTGCTGGTGTCAGCCAGCAGGACAAAAGCACTCAATCCAAAAAGGAAAGCACCGATATCGACTACGGCGGTTTGTCGCTGCGCCCCAAAAACTGAAGCTTCAGGGCGGCATTCGCACGCCACCATCCAGGCGGATCACCTCGCCGTTCAGATAGCGATTTCTGACAATGGATAGCGCCAGATCGGCAAATTCTTCCGGCAGGCCCATCCGTTTGGGATACTGAATAGACTGCACCAGGGCGTCTCGTACCTGTTCAGGAGCCGCCTGCATCATCGGTGTTGAAAAGACACCGGGGGCGACTGTCATGATCCGTATCTGCTCGCGAGCCAGGTCTCTGGCAATTGGCAGCGTCATGCCGACCAGTCCGCCCTTGGCGGCGCTGTAAGCAGCCTGGCCGCGCTGCCCATCAAAGGCTGCCACCGAGGCAACATTGATGATCACTCCCCGGTCTGCATCATCCTCAAGCTCTCGCTGACACATGGCTGCGGCACACAGACGCAGTACGTTGAACGTACCAATCAGATTTACATCGACAATTCGGCGAAACATATCAAGCGGCATGGCACCATCGCGGCCCACGGTTTTGGCAGCACCGCCGATGCCAGCACAATTGATATTGATATGCAGCCCGCCAAACTTCTGGATTGCAGAATCAATGGCACGCTGCACACTCTGCTCGTCTGTAATGTCGCCAGCCTGCCAGGCCACCTCCCCCGCCACACTCGCTGCAGCTTCAACCAGCCGTTCTTCATCACGGTCAAACATCAGCACTTTCGCTCCACTGTCGACCAGCGCCCGGGTAGCGGCAAGCCCCAGGCCTGAGGCAGCGCCTGTCACAAATGCTGTTTTTTCCTGAATCTCCATGGTAAAACCTCCGCATGCAGTCAATTATGCAAGCATGTAAGATGCGAACTGTTGAAGCAAGTGCTTATTGATAGCGCACTCAAAACAAGATCAACACCGGGTGAGAAAAACAACAATGACACCAAGATCAGACAACAACAGCATCCAGCACTCGCAGGAAACATCAGGCGGCCCGCTGCAGGGTCTCAAAGTTGTGGAAATGGCCGCCATCGGCCCGGTTCCGTTTACTGCAATGATGCTGGCCGACATGGGTGCCGACGTTGTTCGTGTAGAGCGCTCAATCAGCAAAGACGAAAGCTCGCTCAATGCCATGGGTCGTGGTCGGCAGAATCTGACCCTGAACCTTAAAAAAACTGGCGATCTTGAACAGGCACGACGACTCATTTCACAGGCGGATGTATTGCTGGAGGGATTCCGCCCCGGCGTGATGGAGCGGCTCGGCCTCGGGCCAGAGCCGTGTATGGCGGACAATCCGCGACTCATCTATGGGCGCATGACCGGCTGGGGGCAGCAGGGTCCTCTAGCTGCAGCGGCTGGCCATGATCTCAATTACATCGCCTTGAGCGGCGCCCTGCATGCTATGGCAGATGGAGAGACCCCACCGCGCCCACCACTCAACCTTGTTGGCGACTATGGTGGTGGCGGCATGCTGTTGCTGTCGGGTGTGCTTGCTGCCCTGCATGAGCGCACAAAATCAGCCAGGGGCCAGGTGATAGATGCTGCAATGAGTGACGGCACCGCGCTGTTGATGTCACTACCCTATGCGCTTTATAACTCCGGGCGCTGGACACAGCCACCAGGGAAAAATCTGCTCGATGGCGGTGCTCCGTTCTATCAGTGCTATAAATGCGCCGATGGTAAATTCATCAGTATTGCGCCGATTGAACCTCAGTTCTATGAGGAGCTGCTGCTGCGTTGCGGAGTCAAGGCGGACAAGGAAAATACACTGTTGTTTGAGCAAATGAATCAGAACAGCTGGCCCCGCATGCAGGAGCAGCTAAAGCATCTATTCGCAACGCGCTCCCGCGAACAGTGGTGTGAATTACTGGAGGGAACTGACGCCTGCTTCGCACCTGTGCTTAGCATGTCGGAAGCGCCAGAGCACCCACACAACAGGGCACGCGAGACTTTTGTCAGCCTGTCAGGCCAATCTGGCAAGTATCAACCTGCGCCGGCACCACGCTTTTCCCGCACACCCTCCAGCTGCGGCGCAAGCCCCACTGTCACCGACATCGACTCCCTCATGCAGCGCTGGTCGGCAGAATTACCGTCAGTCAATACCCTGAACTCCGATACGGAAGCCGAACAGGTTGAGGCTCTGCAGCAAGAAGTTCAGTACCTGAAGAGCAGACTGGAAAAGCTGGAAACCACTGATTCTTTGACCGGGCTGAACAATCGGCGCAGCTTTTCTGAACGATTGCGACAGGAACACGCCCGGATTCAGCGCGGCGACCGTACCGCCTGTCTGCTGCTGGCCAACATCGATCACTTCCGGCACATCAACGAGCAATATGGCCACGAGATGGGTGATCAGGTACTGGTCAGATTCGCAAGGATCTGTGACAGCGTTTTTCGCCAGTACGATGTTGTCTGCCGTTGGGGCGATCGGGAGTTTCTCATACTGCTGCCAGCAACAGACAAGCACCAGGCAGGAGCGGTGGCGGATCGCTTACACCAGACACTTAATGATATCAGTCTGGACGATGATGAACAGTCCATGAAACTGACTGTCAGCATTGCCATTATTACCATGACGGCTGACAAAGATATTACCGTTTTGTTGCGACAGCTCGACGACATGCTCACTGAAGCCAAGTCGGCCGGGCGCAATGTAACTGTGCTTGATTGACATACAATTCAACTGATCCGAATAAGCTGACCAAGGAAATTGAATGCTGACGATTGACGAGTACATGGAATACGACGCGACTGGACTGGCACAGTTGTGCCGCAAAAAGGAAGTCACTGCCGAGGAGTTGCTGACCATCGCCTGTACCAGGGCAGACGCCGTCAACCCGAAGCTGAACGCACTGGTGCATCGTGAAGACACATCGGCAATGGAGCTTGCCCGGCGACAGGATCACAAACCAGGCGATGGTCCGCTGGCGGGTGTCCCATTTGTGATCAAAGAGGTCAATGCCGTCAAGGACTGGCCCTATACACGCAGCACTCCATTGCTTCGCGACAATGTCGCCCTTCAGCACAGCCGGATTGCACAACGCTACTTCGATGCCGGGCTGCTTCCTTTTGCCAGCAGTAATACCCCTGAGCTTTGCCTGACCATAACTACAGAGTGGTCGCTGTTTGACCTGTGCCGCAATCCGCATAACCCGGCATTCAGTGCCGGCGGCAGCAGCGGCGGCTCTGCCAGTGCCGTCGCAGCCGGTATTGTTCCCGCCGCCGACGCCAGCGATGGTGGTGGTTCCATACGTGTACCAGCCGCCTGTTGCGGGCTGATTGGTCTAAAACCAAGCCGTGGCCTGACCGTAACGGAGCCTGATGTGGGCAACGCCTGGAGTGGCATGAGCGTCAGCCATGTTGTCTGCCGTTCGGTGCGCGACAGTGCCGCGTTTCTGGATATTCAGAAGCTGTCCAGACCAGACCTGTTTGCCCTGCCACCACAGCCTCCCAGCTTTACGGATGCCTGCCAGCGGGCTCCAGGCCAGCTGACTATCGCTGTGCAACTGGAACACCCGGGCGACGGCGAAATTCACCCTGAATGTCAGGCCGCCGTAGAGGAAACTGCGCGTCGCTGCGAAGCCATGGGACATCAGGTCGCGCTAATCGCGCCGCCCGTGGATTACGCAGCCGCGGGCAGAGCCATGGCGACCCTTATCAACATTCATGCGGCACAGATCATCGCGCCTCTGCTGGAGCAAAAACAGCTGGAACTCAAAGACGCACAGTTGTCCGAGTCAGTGGTACGAATGGTCGCGCGTGGCATCAAGGCCACGGCACATCAATACCTGCAGGCAATCGACACACTGAAACAGATAGAACGGCAAATGGCAGACTTCCACCAGCAATATGACCTTGTACTGTCTCCGGTGCTGGCGCACCCGACGGCCCCTCTGGGCTGGCTGGACATGAACAGTCAGGACATGCGCGAATACGCCAGCCGTTACGCAGCTTACAGTCCGTTCACTGCGCTGTTTAACGGCACCGGCCAGCCCAGCATCTCGCTGCCGCTGGGGCAGAGCCAGCAGGGTTTGCCCATCGGGGTGATGTTCAGTGCCGCCTGGGGAGGCGATCAGACGCTGTTGCAACTGGCCAACACTTTAATTAAGGGCGTTGTGCCGATTGCTGCAAGCTGACCCTGCTGTTGTTATAATGCGCGCCTTTTGGGCACCGATTGTTAATTAAAAAGGTGCGCTATTGTCGGCATGCGGTACTTGGCAAGCCGATTTTTTGTCAACCATTCACCTACTGACACAGGATACTGATCGAAGATGAGCAAAACCAAGTTTTCCCGCTGGCGCCCTCACCCATGGCACGGCATTGCTGCTGGCCCGGATGTTCCGCGTATTGTTACCGCCTACATTGAAATCAGCCCCTTTGATCAGATGAAGTACGAAATTGACAAGGATTCGGGATACCTGTGCGTCGACAGACCTCAGCCGACTTCCGCACAACAGCCCACGCTGTATGGGTTTATCCCGCGGACTTACTGTGGCGATCGTGTACGCGACCTGATGCCTGGCGCTGAATGTGGCGACGGTGACCCGCTGGACATCTGTGTGATCAGCGAGCGGGCCATAGACCGTACTGAAATTCTGATGAAAGCAAAAGTGGTTGGTGGCCTGCCAATGAACGACGGTGGTGAAGCTGACGACAAAATTGTCGCCGTCCTGGTTGATGACCCGGCGTTTGGCCATGTCAATGAAATCAGCGAGCTGCCGCCCATCATGATTCACCGCATCGCCCACTACTTCCGCACCTACAAGATGGTGCCCGGCAAAGAAAACAAGGTCACAATTGGCGAGCCTTACGGCTTCAACCGCGCGGCTGAAGTCATTGCAGCATCAATGGCCGACTACGATCAGGACTATAGTCACCTGCAAGAGCAAGAGTGATTGCGAGCGGTCAGGCTTTTATTCCATGCCTGACCGCAGTAACCTCGGCAAGGATCGCGATAGCGATCTCAGCCGGGGTTTTGCTGCCAATCTGGAAGCCAATCGGTGCATGCAGGCGATTGATCTCGTCCTCAGATAGTCCCAGTTCCGGCAGTCGCTCGCGTCGATTGGCCGAGGTCCGGTCAGAGCCCATGGCTCCTATGTAGAACGCCGGCGTCTTCAGGGCCTCCATCAACGCCATATCGTCAACACGTGGATCATGTGCGAGAGCAATGATGCCGCTGTAGGGATCGCTGAATCCATCACGCACCAGATCGTCCGGCAACTCTGTTGACAGGTGCACCCCCTCAACGTGCCAGTTATCCAGATAGGCGGGGCGTGGATCACAAAGCGTCACCTCATAGTCCATTACCAGCGCCAGTTCTGCCACATAGCGGGCGACATCTCCGGCACCCAGCAACAGCAGTTTGTAGCGGGGACTCAGACTGTGGATCATCTGTTGCTCATCAACCAGCACCGCCTCGTCCGAGGTTTCAGCAAGTGTCGTCACCGCGCCTGACGCCAGGTCAACGCGACGGCTGATGGGGCGATGGTTATTGAGCGCCTGGTCCAGCGCATCGAAAACCTGGCGCTGTGCGTCGTCCGGCGCCAGGAACTCTACCAGCACGTGCAGTTGTCCACCACAGGGAAGGCGCAGGCGCGCCTGCTCTTCAGCGGACACGCCATAATGAACCACAAAGGGTCGGGGATTTTCCTGGTATTGCTGCTTAAGGGTGCCGTCCCGCAGCTGCTGCAAAAAGTCTTCTTCAATACAGCCACCAGAAATCGAACCTACCAGCTCGCCATCAGGCGTGCAGGCCATCATGGCGCCGACAGGACGCGGTGACGAGCCCCAGGTCTTGAGGATGGTACATAACCATACGGCTTTATCCTGACGAAGCCAGGCGGCGACCCGGTTGATGATGTGGTGTTGACTGCTTTGCATAACTATCCTGACTTTTTGAGTTTGAGCGATACTACGTTCAACGCAGCGATGACGGATTCCTCAGACATAGCGCGTCTTCCAGCTGCCCCGCATGAACAGCACAATGCCCAGAACACTCATCGTGGCATCGGCAATAAAGACAGACCAGTATACACCCTCTGGCCCCCAACCGGCTCCCTGAGAAAGGCTCCAGGCAAGTGGAATCTGCACGATCCAGAAGGCGGTTACGTTCATCCAGGTCGGGGTCATGGTGTCACCGGCGCCGTTGAACGCCTGGGTTACCACTGAGCCTATCGCCAGAAAAACAAATCCATAACTGAGGATGCGCAGGCTCTGGATGCCGTTTCTGACTACCTCGGGGTCCTGGCTGAAAAAGCTCATGACCCAGGATGGCATCAGTATCAGCACCAACGCCACTGCCCCCATGTACATCAGGTTGTAACGCGCCACCTGCCAGACTGTGCGTTCTGCCCGATCTGGTTTTCCGGCCCCGAGGTTCTGCCCTACCAGGGTCGCAACAGCATTACTGAGCCCCCAGGATGGCAGGATCACAAAGAGAATGACTCGGATGGCGATCGTGTAACCCGCCACCGCATCGGCGCTGTTAAGCGACACCAGGCGCATTAAAAACACCCAGCTCGCTGTGGCAATCAGGTACTGCGCGATGCCACCAACCGATATCCGGCAAAGTTGCAGCACAATGCCGAGTCTGAGAACAAGATCTGACAAGGCCACCCGAATTCTGCGGTTGTGCGAGCACAGATAATAAAGCTGGTAGGCAACCCCGACGCCACGCCCGATATTGGTGGCCACCGCAGCACCCGTCAGCCCCATTTCCGGGAAAGGACCCCAGCCGTAAATCAGCATTGGGTCCAGGACTATGTTGATACCGTTGGCCAGAACCAGCGAGCGCATGGCGATACTGGCATCACCTGCGCCACGGAAGATGGCATTGTTGAGGAACAGAAAGACGATCGTAAACGCGCCACTGAACATGATGCGCGTATAGGTTTCGCCCGTCGCAATGACATTGTCACTGGCACCCATCAGAGCGAGTATGCGATCGGCGTAAAAGAACCCGAGCACCCCCACCACGCTCGACACAAACAGACCAATCCAGAGTGCCTGTCCGGCCGCCTGGGCAGCAGCGAGTTTGTTCTGTTCACCGATTCGACGGGCCACTAGTGCGGTAGCGGCCATGCTGATGCCAATCGCGACAGCGTACAGCAGAGAAATCACTGCTTCGGTCAGGCCAACGGTAGCAACCGCATCCGCGCCGAGCCCAGCAACAAAAAAGATATCCACGATCGCGAACACCGACTCCATGGCCATTTCCAGAATCATCGGAACGGACAGCAGGAAGGTGGCGCGTGCGATCGAGCCTTCTGTGTAGTTGATGCTGGCATTACCCACCAGCGCTTGTTTGAACAGGCTCAGACCTGCTTTTAATTTTGCAAACATGTTTCAAATCCGGTAGTCGGACGCAGTCATGTCAGCCGCTGTCGGCATCATTCCGATGTGCTGAAAGCTCTGACTGGCCTGGAATACAAAAGGTCGGGTGCGTGGAACCCGGGTTTAATACCGAAGGTGAAACAATGAGGCGGGGTTTAATGAGAAAGTGAAATGCGTCGATGCGGAGCGATCACATTAAATTCACAACACTCCTTGTCTCACCAGGCTGCTGCTATCTTTAGTCGTACCAGCTTCATGGAAATCTACTCCTGTGTAGTTACTCAATAGAGTTCATCGAAGTATAATCCCGAATTCTGTCGCTTGTCTTTACCTAAATTTGTCACAGTGTGTTACAGTAGAGGGCTTTTGACAGCGATCTCCAGCAACGTATCGGAACCACCCACGGATGACCTTACCCGTATTAATATGTGACGACTCCAGACTGGCACGACGCCAGATGGCGCGTTCACTCCCGGAAAACTGGGATGTTGAAATCACCTTTGCCGAGAACGGCCAGGAAGCCATCGACATGATCCGCCAGGGCAAGGGTGATCTGCTGTTTCTGGATCTCAACATGCCGGTAATGAATGGCTACGAAGTGCTGGAAATCATCCGACAGGAAGACCTGCCAACACTGGTACTGGTGGTTTCCGGCGATATACAGACAGAGGCTCGACGGCGCGTCATGTCCAAGGGGGCACTGGACTTTATCAAAAAGCCCGTAACCGCTGATCAGATTCAGGAATTGCTCGAGCGCTATGGCATCTATGATGCCGCTGCCAATGAAGACGCCCACGCCCACATTGTTGACGGTGACGCGCTGCAATCACCTGACTTTAAGGAAGCTTTCCGCGAAGTCATCAACGTCGCCATGGGACAGGCTGGCAGCCACCTTAGTGACCTGCTGGACACCTTTATTGGGCTGCCAGTACCTGATGTGCTCGAGTGCGCGTATAAAACACTTCCGCGACACCTCAGCTATGCAGATGGTACCGGAATGAGTGCTGTATCCCACGGTTTCAGTGGCAATGGCATCGCTGGCGAGGGTGTGCTGCTGATGAGGACCGACCAGATGAGCGAACTGCGCACACTGGTCGCCAGCGACCTGCCAGCCAAGGCCGATACCGATGCCGGCATTCTGACAGATCTTTCTGAGCTTCTGGTCGGGGCCTGTCTAAAAGGCATCAGCCAGCAGCTCGATCTGGATTTCAACCACAGCTACCCTGCTGTGCTGGGCCACAACCTGCAATGCGCTGAATTACTGGACAGTGAGCACAACGAACAGGATGTGCTCGCTGTCACCATCACCTATCAGATGATGCATCCGGTTCTGGAGTGTCACCTGCTGCTGTTGCTGACTTCCGATTCCATACCCGCACTGACCAGCCGTGTTCAGCTGATCAGTGCGTCTGACTGACGAGACACCTGCATGCCACTTCAGACATTGTCATCCGAATCCCCTGACAGCACCCAGCGCCTGCATCTGCTGATGCAGCTTTTGCAGACACTGGACAATGGCCTGATCCTGCTGGACGAGAATTACAATGTACAGCTGTGGAACAGCTTCATGGAGAACCACAGCGGTATCCCCATCAGCGACGCCCGTGATCGCAATCTGTTCGAGCTGTTTCCTGACCTGCCGCGCAGCTGGCTGACCCGGAAAATTGACTCTGTTTTCAAGCTTCAGAGCCGGGCGTTCTGCACCTGGGAGGAACATCCCAGACTATTTGATTTCAAGAGCACACGCCCGCTGACAGGCCACTCTGACAAGATGTACCAGAACGTCACGCTGATCCCGCTGCACGGCCTCAACAACACGGTTTCACAGGTCTGCCTGCTGATCTATGACGTGACTGAAATAGCCACGCGGAAAAAAGAGCTTGAGGCCGCCAATGACACCCTCAAACTTGTCAGCCGCACCGACAAGCTGACAGATGTCTTCAACCGTGGCTTCTGGGAAGAGTGTCTTGAGCAGGAGTTTCTGCGCTGTAAACGCAGCCAGCGACCTGCCTCCCTGATCATGTTCGACATCGATCACTTCAAGACATTTAATGACACACATGGTCATCAGGCCGGAGATGAAGTTCTTCGCGTGGTTGGCCGTCTTCTGAAGCGATTCCGACGTTCAACGGATACTGCCGGGCGTTACGGTGGCGAAGAATTCGGCATCATTCTGCCCGAAACCCATATCGACCAGGCATTGGTATACGCAGAGCGCTTGCGCAAAAAACTCTCCGATACTGTTATCGAGTGGGAAGAAAAGAGCCTGCGCGTCACAATAAGCTTGGGTATCAGTACGCTGAACCCTGACATGAACGCCTATCAGGAGTGGATAGAGAAGAGCGACCAGGCGCTCTATCTGGCCAAGAAAGCCGGACGCAACCAGTCACATGCCAACAGAAGCTAAGCAAGGTCTGTGGAGCAGCTAACCCAGTAAATCAAATGGCGAGTGCTGCTGTTCTAGCACCAGCAACTGCCGCTTGCAAGCCAGCCCTCCCCCAAACCCGGTTAATGAGCCGTCACTGCCAATAACGCGGTGGCAGGGAATGACTATCGGGATGGGATTCTGCCCATTGGCTGCACCAACTGCACGGCTGGCATCAGGCCTGCCTATCTGCCTGGCGATGTCACCGTAACTGGCTGTAGCGCCATAGGGAATCTGTTGCAGGGCCTGCCAGACCTGGCGTTGAAAATCAGTGCCCTGCGGCGCCAGATTCAGATCAAAAGATTTTAACTCCCCAGCAAAGTAAGCCTGCAGTTGTTGCTTGACCTGTTTGAATGCTTCATTGCGACGCATCCAGTCAGGTTGAGGCTGACGCGCAGCCTTGCCAGAGGGAAAACCAATCAGCGTCAGTGCACTGCCATCTCCGGCCAGCAGCAGACTGCCGACCGGAGACTCGTAGACACTATAGTAAGTAGTGCTCACTGTTGTGAGCGCAGCTCATCTGACAGCGCGATTGCGCGGGAAATGACATATTGCCGGATAGCGGCAGAGTCCGACGGTTCCAGCTGACCGGAGAATGAGACCATGCCGCCGTCCGCCAGTTCACCTTCCAGCACTACCGCATTCCACTCTTCCAGGTCATGCAGGCGCTCGGAATAACGCAGATCAGGGAACACGCCGGCGCCATCACTGGCCGCATTGTTACCGTGACAGACGCTGCAGAAGCGACCGTACGTCTGCTCGCCCTGAGCCAGCATCTCATTATTGGCAACAAGCGCCGGAGGATTCAGCTCCTGCTCTTCCGCTACCGCGATTTCGGTCGGCAACTGGTGATCACCCTGCAGTGCGTAGACCAGCACACGGGAGTTGTTGCTGGATTCACGCGTGGTAGATCCAATCGCACCCGGTCCAACCTGTGGCAAGGCGCGTGAACCTGTCACTACCGCAACATACTGGGTGCCATCCAGCATGTAGCTGATCGGTGCTGCCACGGTGTGGGATTGCGTGATGTGCGACCACAGGCGCTCACCATCGGTATCGCGATAGGCAACAAATTCGCCAGCCGCGTTGCCCTGGAATACAAGGCCGCCAGCAGTGGACATGACACCGGCTGCTGCAGTTGGCACCAGCTGCGGTTGCCGCCACACCTCGCGCTGAGCTACCGGATCCCACGCCAGCAGGTAGGCACTGCGCTGCGGCGCGGCGTCGCCAGCCGCTGCTACCAGACGTGCGCCTTCAGCCATGTCGGTACCGGTGTTCCAGCCGCGCTCAGATCTCTCAAATTCGGGCTGGGCTACGTAACCCATGTAGTTTTCAGTTGCAGGCAGATACACAAGATTGGTTTTCTGGCTGAATGACATGGGATACCAGTTGTGTCCACCCAATGCACCGGGTGACACGATGACTGGCACACCTGTTTCATTGTAGCGTGCCTCAGGAATTTCGACGGGTCGGCCGGTTTCCAGATCAATATGGCTGGCCCATGTTACCGGCACGAAGTTTTCGGCAGACAGCAGACGCCCCGTCAATGCATCCAGGACATAGAAAAAACCGTTCTTGGGCGCCTGCATCACAACCCGGCGTGTTTCACCGCCGATATTCAGGTCAGCTACGATGATCTGCTGGGTAGCCGTGTAGTCCCAGGTCTCGCCAGGTACGGTCTGATAATGCCAGACGTAACTGCCGTCATCAGGATTGACCGCCACAATTGACGTCAGGAACAGGTTGTCACCGCCGCCGGGGCTGCGCAGTGACTGGTTCCAGGGAGAGCCGTTGCCCACGCCGATGTAGAGCAGGTTTGAATCGGGATCGTAAGCCATGGAGTCCCAGACGGTGCCACCGCCGCCCATGACCCACCACTCGCCGGTCCAGGTATCGGCCGCCCACTCCAGCTCCGGCTGTTCAAACCCATCCTCAGGGTTGCCCGGTACCGTAAAGAAGCGCCACATTTCGTCGCCATTGTTGGCATCATAGGCGGTGATGTAACCACGTACGCCGTATTCACCACCGCCATTACCGATAATGACCTTGCCATCGATGATGCGCGGCGCGCCGGTAATTGTATAGGGCTGGCTCTGATCCGTGGTTACCACACTCCAGACCTGTTCACCAGTATCGGCGTCCAGTGCAATCAGGCGACCATCCAGCGCGCCGAAAAAGACTTTGCCATCCCATACTGCAACGCCACGGTTGACCACGTCACAGCAGGCGTCTACGCCTCGTGCACGATCCACTTCCGGATCAAATTCCCAGAGCAGCTCGCCAGTGCGCGCATCATAGGCTTTCACCATGCTCCAGGCAGTGGTGACGTACAGCGCACCATCCACCATGATGGGTGTTGCTTCCTGACCACGGCTGGTATCGAGGTCTGCCGACCACACCAGACCCAGGTCAGAGATAGTGTCTTCGTTGATCTGATCCAGCGGTGAGTAGCGCTGTTCCCAGTACGAGCGTCCAGTGGACATCCACTGGCCGGGTTCGTTATCCGCATTAACCAGTCGCTCGGTAGTCACCGACGCCTGATAGGCCGGATAGGATGGCGTCTCTACCGGCGCGCTTTGCGTTTGCGTGGGAGCAGTCTGCTCTGCAGGACCGCAGGCTGCCAACAGTAAGGCGGCAGCGGCCACCAGACCCAAGTGTGTTTGTTTGATCATCTATTCCCCCTGCTCACAGCAGACTGTTTTGTTATTTTTCGAGTTATTATTCAGATCGCAGCTTGAAGACCAGAATCGCATTGCCTGGCATCTGGCTGAATGTTGCGTAACCAGAACTCACTACCATGTATTCGCCAGAGAGCACCGGACCGGTGGCATCGATGGAACCACCTCGTGTCTCCACATTATTGATGGTCTGATAGTCCTGAACCGTGTTGAATTCCCAGACCAGCTCGCCGGTCTGCGCATCGTGTGCAAACAGATGACCATTCAGTGAGCTGGCAATCACAACATCGTCACTGCTGGTAGCCGGGCCAGAGTAGGCCTCCATGCAGCCCTGCTGTCCTTCCTGACAGCGCTCAGGTGCCGGTGCATACCAGAGCACTTCACCGGTTTTCATATCTACAGCGTGCAGGCCGGGCATCGGGGTGATGCCGTTGCTGTTCAGACCACCGCGATCAGAAACCGGCACATACAGCACATCACCATCAAAACTCATACCCCAGTGGATGCCACCCAGCGCGCCACCACGTCCCACTCGTGTTGACCACAGCAATTCGCCATTGTTATCGGGATCCAGTCCGACCAGGACTGCACCCTTGGTACCGGCGACCACGATATCCTGCCCGTTGGACAGGGTTGTTGTCACGATGGGTGCACCGATGTCGACATCCGGACCAGCGTCCGGGCAGTTGGGGTGCTCACGCCCCAGCGCACAGGCCATGGTAAAAGCATCATCGGGTGTGGTCTGATGGATCCATTCGATATCACCACTGTCCATATTAAATGCAATCACCGAGTCGCTGCTGTTGCTGGCCGGGCGACTGTAGTTCTGCCCGGTGCCGGCATAGACGATGCGGCGCTCGGGGTCGATACTCGGGGCCTGCCAGATAGGCGCGCCCGACGGAGCATAGAATGGGTTGCCGAGACTATTCTCACCTGCCAGTGTTGCCTCTTCCATGACATAGGTATGCCACAGTTTGATACCGGTATCGAGATCAAACGCCGCAACATTACCGCGGAACGTACAGCAGTGATGGTCAGGTCGACCGGCAGCACTGACTTCAGCCGAAGACACTGGCACAAAGATTTTGTTGTCATAAACAACGGGTGAACCTGTGCTGACCGCGTAAGGATGCGGGTCAACTTCGGCGCTCCACTTCAGCTCGCCAGTCCGCGCATCCAGTACATGCAGCTGGTTCGACACGTCGGCGATCACTGCCAGCCAGGTGTCATGTGTACTGGAGAAAGCGATGGTGACCGCGGCCCGCACTTCGCGTGGTGCTTCAAAGGTCCAGTAGTCACAACCAGTTTCCAGGTCCATGGCGCGCACTTCACCACTGGTGCTGCCCAGGATCATCACATCATTAATGATGGTTGGCTGGGCGCGTGCGACGGATGCGTTTTCCAGCCCGTATGCCCAGACCAGCTCCAGTTGATCAATATTGCTGGCGTTAATGGCGGTGCCCGTCGCAGCCTGGTGGCGGGGATTGCTCAATCCGTTCCCCCAGCCATTCCAGTTACTGGCAAGTGACAGGTCAAATTCTGGCATGGGCAACTCGCAGCGGGACGATGCGACGGACATTTCAGTGCTCTCCTCGCGCATCGGTTCGCCGGCCAGATACTCGGACAGGGCAATACGCTGTTCAGCCGTCAGCGCGGCGCCCTGCGGTTGCATGATACCTTCTGTCAAAGCACGAAAAATGCTGTTCGCGGTATAAGTTGTCAGAGAGTCGCGAGGTGGAGTCCGGTCATCCTGTGGGGCGGTATGACACATGGCACAATACTGGGTATAGAGACTGTCACCATCCAGATTTTCCGCAGCCTGAACACCAGCCACCAATGCGGCATTAACCAGCAATGAGCCAACGAACAGCGATGCGAGCAAGCGCCGACTGTGTTTTAACATACCACTCCCCTATCAACATAAAACGTCATATTAGGCGTACACATTCTTGGTTTACTGTAATCAGTAATGCCCTTCTGAGAACGACCGGCAAGGCATCTGATTTTTCTTTCGATGTTACCGCAATCGCCCATCAAAGCGAACACATGATCGATCTGCCGAGTGTTGGATACGGCAAAGTCATACGCTTCTGGCCCTCGGACAGCCCGATGGTGTATAGTTCGCGGCAAGAAAGTCCCTGCCATAACAAGCACATGCAAGCCCTGAAGGAGTGACAGCCGATGAGTAACGATAAGACACGCAAATACTCCAGCCAGGTTGTCGATGGTGTCGAGCACGCGGCAAGCCGCGCCATGTTGCACGCCGTCGGTTTCACGCGCGAAGACTTCCGCAAACCCCAGGTCGGAATTGCCTCCACCTGGAGCATGGTGACGCCGTGCAACATGCATATCAACGACCTTGCCGAGCACGTCAATCGAGGCGTCGACAGTGCCAGCGGCAAGGGTGTCATCTACAACACGATCACCATATCCGATGGCATATCCATGGGTACCGAAGGCATGAAGTACTCTCTGGTGTCCCGGGAAATCATTGCCGACTCGATAGAAGCGGTATCCGGCTGCATGGGGCACGATGGCATCATCGCTATTGGCGGCTGTGACAAAAACATGCCTGGCTGCCTGATGGGGCTGGCAAGGTTGAACCGCCCTTCTCTGTTCATTTATGGCGGCACCATCCTGCCAGGCAAGAACCACACTGACATCGTCTCGGTTTTTGAAGCGGTGGGCGGTCATGCAGCTGGCAATGTCTCCGATATCGAACTGCGCCAGATCGAGGAAACCGCCATCCCTGGCCCCGGCTCCTGTGGTGGCATGTATACAGCCAACACCATGGCCTCTGCAATCGAAGCTCTCGGCATGAGTCTGCCTAACAGCTCAGCCCAGAATGCCATCTCCAAAGAAAAACAGGACGACTGCCTGAGGGCGGGTGCGGCCATCATGAATCTGATCGAACGGGACATCAAACCCTCCGACATCATGACACGGGCAGCCTTTGAAAATGCCATCAAGGTCGTCATTGCGCTGGGCGGATCCACCAACGCTGTGCTGCACCTGATTGCTATGGCACACACGATCGGCGTGACCATCACGCTGGATGATTTCAGCAGAATCGGAAAAACCACACCAGTGCTTGCCGACCTTCGCCCCAGCGGTCAGTACCTTATGTCCGAGCTGATCGAGATTGGCGGCATCCAGCCATTGATGAAGCGCATGCTGGATGCCGGCATGCTGGATGGCAACTGCCTGACTGTAACGGGTAAAACGCTGGCGGAAAATCTGGCTGATGTGGCGCCCTACCCGGAAGATCAGAAAATAATCTATCCTTTCGACAAACCCATCAAGAAAGACAGCCATCTGGTGGTCATGAAGGGCAACCTGGCCCCCGAAGGTGCCGTCGCCAAGATCACTGGCAAGGAAGGCCTGACCTTTACTGGACGAGCACGCGTGTTTCAGTCGGAAGAAGACTCTCTCAAGGGTATCCTTGATGGCAGCGTTGTCTCAGGTGACGTGATTGTTATTCGTTACGAAGGCCCACGCGGCGGACCCGGTATGCGTGAAATGTTGAGCCCCACATCCGCCATCATGGGGCGTGGCCTTGGCAAGGATGTGGCACTGATCACAGACGGCAGGTTCTCTGGTGGCAGCCATGGGTTCGTGGTCGGTCATGTGACGCCGGAAGCCTTTGCCGGTGGCCCCATCGCCATCGTAGAAGATGGTGACCAAATTACCATTGACGCAGAGACGTGCCAGATCACACTACATATTGACGACAGCGAAATAGAAAACAGATTGAAGAGTTGGCAGCCCCCAGCCCCTCGCTACAAGCGTGGCGTGCTGGCAAAATACGCGCGCACCGTTGCCTCGGCGTCCGAGGGCGCTGTCACTGATCGCGATATATAAAGGGGCTCCAGTATGCTGATTCGATACCAGCTCGATAAACAGCGACATCTGATACCCAGCCAGGGCGAGATTACCAGTGACTCATTGGCCGCGGCGATGTGGCTGGACCTGGTCAACCCGGATGATGATGAACGCAACCTGATCGAAAGCCTGCATAGCCAGCCGCTGCCAGACACTGAAGACGTTGAGGAGATCGAGGCCTCCGCACGCTCCTATCAGGACGAAGCCGGCCTGCACGTTCACTCGCTTTTTCTGCACAAGAGCGATGAGCGCCATCGCAATACCAGCGTTGCGTTTACCCTGACAGACACACAGCTTATTACTCTCAGGGAGCGCGAGATTCCTGCGTTCCGTCTGATGCGTATGCGTGGTCGCCGTCTTCGCGGACTGGCTGAAGATCCGGTAGCCATTCTGCTCAGCCTGTTCGAAATCAAGATCGATGACCTGGCGGATACGCTGGAAGAGGTTTATACCCAGCTTGAGGAAACCAGCAATCTGGTACTGGAAGACAACGACACTGATATCGAGGATGCACTGGACGAACTTGCCCGTCAGGAAGATACCAACGGCAAGGTCCGCCTCTGCCTGATGGATACCCAACGGGCGCTGAGCTTCCTGCTGCGTCGGGGCAAACTGTCAGCGGTCCATGCTGAAACCGCACGCGAACTGCTGCGTGACATTGATTCACTGCTGCCACATAACAGTTTTGTATTCGACAAAATCAACTTTCTGATGGACGCTGCTCAGGGTTTTATCAGCATCCAGCAGAACCAGATCATCAAGACCTTCTCTATCGCCGCTGTGGTGTTTTTACCACCGACTGTGATTGCCAGCATCTATGGCATGAACTTCGACTTTATTCCGGAGCTGGAATGGAGCATGGGCTACCCCTGGGCACTGGGATTGATGGTGCTGTCCGGTGTCGCGCCGTATGTGTTTTTTAAACTGAAAGGCTGGCTGTAACGTAAGAACCTGACGCTATAAATAACAAAAACATAGGTGATGGGGTCATCATGAAGTCTACGTGGCACGCGCTGGTCAATCGATCCATCAATATCCGTCAGGGCGAAGGCCCTTCGTTGTTTCTGTCAGCCCTGTATTATTTCCTGCTGCTCTGCGCCTATTACATTATCCGCCCCATTCGCGATGATATGGGCGCTGCTGGTGGTGTCGAGAACCTCGCCTGGCTGTTTACCGGCACGCTGATTGGCATGATGCTGTTGCACCCCGTGTATACCGCCATGGTGGCGCGTTTTACCCGACGGCAGTTCATTGCCCTGGTTTATCGTTTTTTTATCGCCCAGCTGATCATATTCTATCTGGCCTTTCAGGCGCTTGATGGCGTCAGTGAAGTCTGGGCCGGCCGCGTGTTTTTTATCTGGGCCAGCGTATTCAACCTGTTTGTAGTGTCGGTGTTCTGGTCGCTGGTCAACGACGTATTCCGCCCCTCGCAAAGTAAACGGCTATTCGGAGTCATCGCGGTCGGCGGCACTGCAGGTGCCCTGATGGGGTCAACAATTACCTCCATCCTGTCATCAGCACTGGGTCCGGTAACTCTGCTGCTGGTATCCGCCGCCCTGCTGGAGGTCGCTGCGCGCGTCTCACGTTATCTCAGTGACAACGAACAATCCCTTGCCATGGCTGCCATCGATGATGAAGCAGCAGGTCAGGACAAAGACATGCGGGATATCGAAAGACCCGATGCCGCACCCTCACGCAACAGGTCAGCGACAAACAGAGAGAAGTCATCGGTGGCGGTGTCTGGGAGGGGCTGGCGCATGTGATGCGCTCACCTTACCTGCTCGGTATTGCGCTATTGATGCTGATGTTTACCATCGTGTCGACCTATCTGTATTTTGCTCAGATCGCCATCGTCAACGAAGCCTTTGGTGATGACCGGGTAGCCCGTACACAGCTGTTTGCTAACCGAGATGTGATCGTTAACTCAATTACACTGATCGTGCAGATGTTTCTGACCGGCCGCATTCTGCGCTGGCTGGGCATCGGGGTGAGTCTGGCATTACTGCCGGTGGTAAGTTTTGTCGGCTTCGGCATGCTCGCCGTTGCACCGGTGTTACTCGTGGTCATTACTTTCGACGTGATCAGACGCGCCGGCAACTTTGCCATTCAGCGCCCCGCGCGTGAGTCACTGTATACGGTCGTGTCACGCACTGACAAATACAAGGCCAAAAACTTCAACGATACCTTTGTGTACCGGGTCGGCGATCAGGTCGGAGCCTGGTCGTATACCGCGATGGCATGGTTTGGCATGGGACTGACGGGTCTCGCCTTGACAATGCTGCCTGTCTCACTGTTATGGTTTTTCCTTGCGCTCTGGCTGGGCCGCAAATACAAAGATACCTATCAGGAGCAGGCAGACAGTCGCTGATCAGAAGTCGATGACGCCGATCAGCGAAATATTGCTTCTTGAGCGGCGATCGCGTGTGTGATGGTAGTAGTCGTAGAACACCTGCACACGCTTGCCACGTGCCAGCTGCCTGACAATTCCAACCGTTCCTGTCACAACAGAGCGGTCATCAATCGGAAAGGCCATATTGGTATCAAACTGATAGTCGTAGGCCAGCTCGCCAAACATGCTCCAGTCACTTCCCTCACGGAAAGAGCGACTGACATTAAAGCCGCTGCGCAGCAATGAGAGCCGCTCGTGGTGACCGAAGGGCTCGGAGGTCTGTCGCCCGAGGCTGTCAGTAAACTGCTCGTAGCGATTGTCCAGCATCTGCAGACTCGTGGTCCATCGCAGCACTGAACGCTCAGGTAGAAATGGCAGTTGATTGGGGTAAAAACGTCCGATCAGGTCTGCCTGCAGATACTGCCGTGTGTATTCATTGTCCCGAGCGATATTCAGGCGGCCAGCAGGTGTATTTACATTGACCTCGCTGTCACCCTGATACTTAAGGTGGTCGTATCGAATACCGGCTGACCACACGGGCCCAAACGACATGCCTGCATCAAAACGTGGTCCGAAAGACTGCCCCCGGGACCGACCATCGGCATACAGAATATCCGCTGTCGTTTCCTCGGCACCAATGCCAATGCTGACAAAACACTGCGCCGTCGGTGCATACAGGATTCCGAGGTCAAGACGGTCACTGCGGCTCTGTACCCTGCCCGGTTCATCGCGGCCGGCCACTCGAACCAGCACACGCCCGAACACAGGACGGGCCACATTATCAAAGATCGGAATCAGGGAGTCATTCTGAGTTACCCAGGTATTGCTCCGCGAGCGCATATCATCAGCGTCAGGTGCCCCAGGACGACCCTGCGCTCCCTGATACAAACGCTGAGCAGTCTGATAACTGACGGCCCGGTTGACCATCTCGCCAAAATCACTGCCGGATGAACAAAAAGCCCGGAGGCCCGACTCACCCATGGCAGCCATCCATTGCCCCCTTTCCTGGGGGTCGAAGCATGGCTCGACATGGCATAAACGCTGGCAACGCCCAGCGTCGCCGTCAGTTTAAAAAGATTTCTTGCAAACTGTCTCTGGAACATAACAACTACCTGTCGAAAAAAAAATCAGCGCACAATGTCATCAGACAAAAATTTATGCACATTTTTTCAGAAGCAGGCTTCCAATCGAGTAGCCGGCACCAAAGGAACACAATACACCCAGCTCTCCAGGCAACATGTCCTGATGGTGCAGGTTGAACGCTATGATCGACCCCGCCGATGCTGTATTGGCATAGCGGTCCAGTACGATGGGAGCTTCGTCGCCATCAGGCATGCGTCCAAGCAGTTTTTTTGAAATCAACTGATTCATATTGATGTTTGCCTGGTGCAACCACCAGCGGCGGACATCCTCTGGCTGGTAACCGTGAAGGCGCAGATGCTCGGCCAGGTGCTCAGCAGCCATCGGGCAGACTTCCTTGAACACTGAGCGGCCTTCCTGATGGAAGAGTTTGTCAGCCGTGAAGGGATCTCCGTCGTAGGCGCGTGACATATAACCAAAATTGGAACGTATGTTGTTGGAATAAAGCGTTTTCGCCTGCGTGCCCAGCACGTCAAACTGGTGTTCACTGCTGGCAAGGTCCTTGCGCTCCACAATGACTGCCGTGGCCACGTCACCGAAGATGAAGTGACTGTCACGATCGCGGTAGTTAACCTGCGGTGACACCAGCTCGGGATTGATAACCAGCACTGCACGCGCAGTACCGGCTCGGACCATTTCGTAGGCACGGTGCAGGGCGAAGGTAGCCGCTGAACAGGCAACCAGCATGTCAAAACCAAAGCCGTTTATACCCAGTTCATGCTGAACTTCGATCGCAATCGCCGGGTAGGCACGCTGGGTGTAGGCGCAACTGACAACCACTGCATCAATATCTGAACCGGTTTTGTTGGCTGCTGCCATTGCCTTGCGCGCAGCATGCAGGGCAATCTCCGCCTGGTGACTGAGTTCGCCGTCAGCGCGTTCTTCTATCCTGGGACGCATACGATCGATATCCAGAATCCCGTCCTTGACGTAGACGTAGCGTTGCTTGATACCGCTGGCCTTCTCTATGAAGTCTGCATCCGATTTCATTACCGGTTTGACTTCACCTGCTTCGATACCAGCGGCATGCTGCTGGTTGAACTTGTCGGCATAGGCATTTAGTGCCTCGACCAGCTCTTGATTGGTTACGACGTGTTCAGGTGTCCATAGACCAACACCACTGATCACTACCTGCTCACTTGAGTTAAGCAAACGCATCAAGCTATTCCTTTGTATCTGTTTGGCAAAATTGAATCAGTCGGTGATCGCTGCGTAGGTCAGTGCCTTGAACGTGGCACGCAGAGGAACACGGACATTCATATGCTGGATCATGACAATGCCGATCAGGTCTTCGACAGGATCGATCCAGAAAATGGTACCTGCGGCACCGCCCCAGTAATACTCACCGTCGGAGCCAACTCCACCTGCGGCTGTCTGATCTTCCACCACTGCAAAACCGAGACCGAAACCAGTACCGTTCACAAATCCTGGCAAGGTCTGCGGGTCATGTGCACCCTGATCTCCAAAAATGCCTGGCAGATGGTTCTGTGTCATGTACTCCAGAGTCTTGTTGCCAATGATGCGCGCACCATCGAGCTCACCGCCATTAAGGACCATTTGGGCGAAACGCATGTAATCCTCTGCAGTGGACAGCAGACCGCCACCACCGGATTCAAAGGTCATGCGGTTTACAAAATTGCTATTGGCGGGACTGTCAGCGATTTCCAGCTGACCAGATTGCGGATTGTAACTATGGTTGGTACCGAAGCGGTTCAGCTTTTCCTGTGGTACCTGGAAAAAGGTATCCTGCATCTGCAGCGGCTCGAAGATGCGGGTCTCAAAGAACTCGCCCAGTGTCATGCCTGATACCGCTTCGACAAGCGCACCGAGAACGTCAGTTGAAACACTGTAATGAAAACGAGTACCGGGCTGATACTGCAATGGTATCTGTCCCAGTCGCTCAATGAAGGTATCCAGATCCGGCGCCGCCATGACGTTGGCTTCCCGATACTGGCGGTCAACCATCGTGTCGCCGAACACGCCGTAAGTCAGACCTGAGGTGTGCGTCATCAGCATCTGTACGGTCATCGGACGCTGTGGTGCAACCAGGGCACCACCTGGTCCCGCCACGCGAACATTGCGGAAAGCCGGCAGATATTTCTCCACCGGGTCGGTAAGCAGCAGCTTGCCTTCCTCGTACAACATCATCACTGCCAGCGTGGTGATCGGTTTGGTCATTGAGTAGATACGGAATATGCTGTCCTGCTCAACATCCTGACCAGTCTGCTGATTGATATCACCATAGGCATCAAAATGAACGATTTCACCGCGACGGGCAATCATGCTGACGACGCCTACCAGCTCGCCATCGTCCACATATTGATTCAAAACCGGTGCGATACGCTCCAGGCGCTCTGAAGACATACCGACCGATTCAGGCGAACCATAGGAGAGATTGTCGGCTGCTGCTGTGGAAACCAGCGCCAGAGCCGCGCCCAGAAATGCTGCAGCCCTCAGAACCTGTCGGCCCGAGAATGTCTTCAATTGCATACCCCACCCCTTTTCTATTGTGATTCTTGTACGTCGTTATTCGTTTTTTATGAACAGGTTCAGATGATAACTCAGCACCCCGGATATTGTAATACTCTGCTGCAGGCCGGCTGTTCCGACAAGGGAACGCACGGACTACCGCCACACTGAGCCTGAGGAAGTCTTGGTCAGTGAGAAACAGTCAAAATACTCGTTGACATTCCAGGAACCTGCTGTAGACTGCGCGATAAGCCAGAATACCGGCTATATTTATGTCTGCAATACGAAGTGCCGCAATCAGTCCCTCGTTCTGTATCTCATATTTGTAATCGTATTTGAGCTTCGTGCTTTTAAGCTTGATGCTTTAGGTGCGTTTATCCACTTTGACGCCGGGCGTGACCGCCAGGGTCGGACAAAGTGTTATTAATACCTATTTAATACCGCTGCAACATTTGCAGCAACAAGGAAATTCAGTATGTCTACAGTTACCGGCCAGGTGAAATTTTTCAACGAAACCAAAGGTTTTGGCTTCATTCAGCAGGACAATGGTCCTGATGTCTTCGTTCACTACAGCGCCATCAAATCAGACGGCTTTAAGACTCTGGCAGAAGGCCAGCGTGTTGAGTTCACAGTTTCGCAAGGCGCCAAAGGCCTGCAGGCTGAGAACGTCATCGGCCTGTAAGGCATACGCACAGCTTTAGCAGTTCCTTTAGGGGCCAGCCCCTGACAAAAAGGCCCGGATCGCAAGATCCGGGCCTTTTTCGTTTCAATCACGCCTTGTCGGCGAAAATCAGAAGCGTGGCTGCCAGTCTACTGACATCCAGAACTGACGTCCCCACGGTGCGTGCAGACGGCTTTCGAAGCCACCCAGGATCGGCAGCAGTTGCGGCTGCTTGTCGAACAGGTTGCTGACACCGAGACTCAGGCTGATGTCGCTATCGAAATAATCGTCGAACAGATAGGTGTACTGCGCGTTCACCGTATCCCACGCATCGACCTTACCATCAGCGGGTGGCGGTGTACCGGTCAACAGATTGTTGACGGCGTCATCGAAGATCACTTCGTCCTGATAGTTGTAGGTTACAGAGGCGTTATGGTTCTCACGCATCCAACCTACACGCAACTGCGACTTCAGTTCCGGCACGGGCGCTACGATACCTGTGCGAGCATTCTGGAAGCCAAGCGCGTCCACGACATCACCACCATCAGCGTATTCATACTTGGTGTTGTATGTGGCACTCAAAGTGGCAGAGAAATTACCCAGGCTGGTGTCGAACGAGTAGTTAGCGCGGGCATCGAACAGATCCACCCATACCGTACTGACGTTCTGCGCCTGGCTCACAACTCGAGACACGCGCTGAGAGCCCGCTTCACGGGTCACACTTGCCTTGGGTGTACCACCAGCCGCGATCCAGGCATTCGCTGCCTGACGAGTCGCCGAGCCCGGTGTAGGATCGTAGGTGCCTGGGGTGGAACCAATCGCTGCCAGCATTTCTTCAAACTCGATGGCCACGATATCCAGCGTACCCAGGGTACGGATACGGTCGGTGTACTCGATAGACTGGTAATCCAGGCTAACACTCAGATCATCCAGCGGCTCCCAGGTAAAACCAACGTTCCAGATGTCGGATGTTTCCGGTTTCAGGTTAGGGTTACCTGACGAACAGGTTGCGCCACCATTGAGTACACCACCCGTGATCGGGTCAGCACCGAAGAAGATCTCACCGCAGTTCTCGTTTGGATCAAACGGACGTGCGTTGGCCGGTGTTGGTGCCAGGAAGCTTTCGCCAACAGAGGCACGGAAAGCCAGAGTGGGCAGCGCTTCCCAACGCAGCGCCACCTTAGGCGTAGTTGTTTCCAGACCAAATGTAGTGAAGTTTTCGTGGCGCACGGCAATCTGGGCATCCAGCGTTTCCAGAATCGGTACTTCAAATTCCAGGTAGGCTGCCTGAACACGACTACCGTAGTTGCGCGAGGTAGGTGGCGTATCAATGATGCTGGTGTTGTAATCAATGCCAGCTGCAGACAGCGGGTTGGCGTAGTTCCATTCCTGGATATCCCGCATCTGATAACCAACCGCCATTTGCGCCATACCGGCCGGCAGCTCATACAGGTCACCGGTTGCGTTCACTTCGAACACTGTCAGCTCCTGCTCCGAGGTACGGAACGGCACGGTAGGCGCAATCCAGTCGATCAGTTCCTGGCTGTTTGCTGTCACGCTGGCATTGTAGAACGGCGAACGTGGGTCCGCAGAGCCGAAGGGGTTAAACCACTCATTGCCGCCGGGACCACCCTGTCCGATCAAAGCGTTTGCCAGGTTGGGCATATTGATCATACGCGCCGTGTAGTCTCGATGGGTGTGCTGGAATGAGTAAGAAGTATTCGCAGTCCAGGTATCGGAGACATCAAATCGTGCTCCCACCTTGTAGCGCTGAATCTTGTCCTCGTAGGTCTGCTTGCGAGCACCCGTCGCTTCATCGGCATAAGACGGCAACGTGCCGGCAGCAGCAAATGGACGCCACAGGAACGGACCGACGTCGCGATTAAACGGGTTAGCCGGGTGCGCAGCGGGTACAACCAGTGCCTCGCGGTTGTTGGCGTTTAGCTGGTAAGTCAGCGTGTTGTGGTTTTCGCTTTCACGGCTGGCCAGTGACATCTGCGCTTCCAGCTGCACGCGCTGATTGAGCTGATAGGTCAGGTTCTGGAATACGTTCGCCTCAGTCTTGCCCTCAGCCAACGGCCATTGCTGCGAATATGGGAAGTAGCAATTGCTGCCCAGCCGAATGCCGCTGGGGTTATTGTCGCCCTGGCCAAGATCCGTTACATCATTAAACGTGCCACAGCTTGGATCGACCAGGTTGGAACCAACCTGCCTGCCGCCATGTACCTGGCCTGGGTTGGCGGTGGCACCCTGCAGTTCGCGCCAGACACCTGGATTACCAGAGGTCGCCCAGCCGTAGTCGGCGCGCAGTGTGCGTGGACGTTCAAAGGTCATCAATGGCGTGGTGCGCGCGTAGTCTGCAGCGACTACCCAGTTGAGGCCATTACGGAAGTTGCGGCCAAACAGGATGCCGATCTTGTTGTCTTCAAACGCGCCGGGATCGTCTCGCTGGTGATAGACGCGCGTGCGCAGACCGTCAAAGTCTTTAACAGGGATCAGGTTGACTACACCGGCTACCGCGTCGGAACCGTAAAGCGCGGAACCACCGTCCAGAACGACTTCCAGACGATCAATGGCGATTTCTGGCAGCAATGTGTTGATACCAGCATCAACAGATCGGGTGCCATCCATCAATGTCAGCGTGCTGTTCTCACCCAGACCACGCAGGTTAAACGTAGTGCCAACACTTGACTGTGTACCACTGTTGCCGGCGTTAACGTTGGCGACCGTGTTGGTGTTCTGGGTATAGGTCAGGTCACGGATGTAGTTGCCCATGTTTGGTGCACCAGACTCAAGAATGTCTGCCTGGCTGACAGTGTCTACCGGGTTGTTCTGGGCAAAGGCACTATTGCGGATAAAGGAACCGGTAACGATTACTTCTTCGATTTCAGCGGGCTCTTCCTGCTGGGCGACCGCCATGGCTGGCAGCGTCAAGGTCCCCGCCAGGCAGGCGTGTATGAGCTATCGCAACGATTGAGTTTTTCGATGACTAGTCATTACTTTGTATCACTCCGTTTATAATTTTAATTAGTACTACAGTGTTGGCTCTTGATGGCCGCAAAGCAGACGAGTAGCGACAAACGTCCGCTTTCGCACCGCTGGACTATACTTAAGTAATTAGAACTTGAGCGCACTGGTAAAAAAAATCACAATTGCTGTTACAACTCTGATACAAATGACCATGATTCTTTCTGACCGACAGAACGCTCGCCCTATCTCAGCAGACGCCTGAATTTCGGGCACCCCAAACAACTGACCCCTGTGCGCCGGATGGGCTGCACAGGGGTCGTCGGGAAGATTTGTGACACCTTGTGTCACAAATTGGAAACGTCCTCAGAACCAGTTGTCCCGCATATCCAGGCAGGTGCTGTCCAGGGCTGACAGTGTGTCGAGCCACGGACCGGTCCGCGTCAGCTCCCACCGAAAGAAGTACTGGCCAGCCTGCAGCTTGCCAAGATAGAAGTCATCGGGTTGCCCAGCCAGTTTGTGACCTTGTGCTACCAGCATCTGCTCCAGCCAGATCCACGCTAAAACAATGTGTCCCATGGCCTCCAGATACAAAGAAGCGTTGGCCAGCGTCAATTCCAGAAAATCCGCCGCATGGAGTTTTCCGGTAACATCCAGCAGTCGATATAGGGCAGCATCCAGCTCAGCAGCATATTCAGCGAGTTCCGGCTGGGCGGCGGCCCGTTGACTGCTCTGTAATATCAGCTGGGTCAACAATTCGAGCGCCGCACCATTGTGCATCACTACTTTGCGGCCCAGCAGATCCAGTGCCTGAATTCCATGCGTTCCCTCATGGATGGGATTGAGCCGATTGTCACGATAAAACTGCTCAACGTTGTAGTCGCGTGTGTAACCGTAACCACCGTGAACCTGAATTGCGAGGTTATTGGCTTCCAGGCACCACTGTGATGGCCAGCTTTTGGCAATCGGGGTCAGAATATCCAACAGCAGTGTGTGCTGATCGCGCTCTTCGTCCAGCGCTTCGCGCTCCAGATCCACCAGTCGGGCACAATACAGGTTGAGCGCAAGCCCACCCTCCACGTAGGCTTTCTGTGCCAGCAGCATGCGCCGCACGTCTGCATGATCGATCAGTCGAACAGGTTCTTTAGAGGGATCCTTGTTGGTAACAGAGCGACCCTGACGGCGCTCACGCGCGTAGTCCAGTGCGTGCAGGTAACCCGTGTAGCCCAGCGCTGCAGCCCCCAGGCCGACCCCAATGCGGGCTTCATTCATCATGTGAAACATGTACACCAGGCCTTTATGTTCCTGGCCAACCAGGTACGCCACTGCCCCGGCTTTGCCCTGCGGCTGGAATTTCCCTTCGCCAAAATTCAGCAATGTGTTAGTCGTGCCACGATAACCCATTTTATGATTCAGTCCGGCAAGCACCACATCATTGCGCTCGCCCAGAGAACCATCGGCATTGACCAGCTGACGCGGCACAATAAACAGCGAGATACCCTTGACGCCTGCCGGCGCCCCTGGCGTTCTGGCCAGCACCAGATGCACGATATTTTCGGAAAGGGAATGCTCTCCGCCAGAAATCCACATCTTGTTGCCCGTCAATCGATAACTGCCGTCTTCCTGAGGCTCTGCCAGACAGCGCACATCTGCAAGCGATGACCCTGCCTGCGGTTCAGACAGACACATCGTGCCGAAAAAACGACCTTCCATCATGGGTTTCACCCAGGTTTCTATCTGCTCCCTGCTGCCATGCGCCAATAGCAGATTGGCATTACCTATGGTCAGGAAGGGATAGGCTGCCGTGCCCACATTGGCAGCGAGAAACCAGGCAAAACAGGCTTTTTCGACCACCGTCGGCAGTTGCATTCCACCCAGTTCATAGTCCTGCCCGGCTGCGACCAGACCCGCTTCTCCAAACGCATCAAGTGCCACCTTTACTTCTGGAATCATGTGCACGCGTTCGCCGTCAAACCAGGGTTCGTTACTGTCATTGAGTTTGTTGTGATTGGCGAAACGCTCGCTTGCCATCTGCTCACTCAAATCCAGTACGGCGTCAAATGTCTCTCGATTATGATCCCGATATCGGGGCAGCTCGGTGAGCTTTTCAGCATCAAGCCACTCATACAGCATAAATTCAATGTCACGTCGGTTGAGTATCAGAGAGGACATAATGATCAGTACTACCTCTTATCAGAACGGGTCTTCGACTTGGTGGATGCAACAGCCGAACCATCACTATCCGGCAATGAGCTGGCGATGGAGACTGTCAGGCGGTGTATGGTGTAGCGAATCAGCTTATCGGAATCTTCTGAGGTACTCAGCCTGGATTTACCAGAGCGTGTCTGCATGATGACACCGTGCAGTGCGCCCTGCAGGTAAAAAGCGGTCTGCAGGGGATCATCAATGCGTTGCCTGCTGAGGGTTCCGTCTTCCAGACCATTGACCAGGGCCTGCACCATGCATTGATTGATATGCTCACGGCAAACATCCATTTCTGCGGCCTGGGGGTCTGGTTGATCAGGCTCTGGCAATGTCGAAACGCTGGTCAGCACATCGAAGTATTCAGGGGATTCGCAGGAAAACATGTAATAGGCCTCCCCGATTGCCATGATCTGGCCAACTCCTGAATCGCTGCTGGCAAGTGCTCGCTCGAAACGAAGTCGCAGAGCCGTCCCGGCGCGCAGCACGATACCACGCCAGATAGCCAGTTTGTCGGCAAAATAGACATACAACAAGGCTCTGCTCAAGGCCGCGGCCCTGGCTATATCATCCATGGTTGTCTGCTCAACACCCTTTTTGAAAAAAACCTCTTCGGCGGCGTCCAGAATATCGTTATGTCGGCGCAGCCGGTCTCGCTCACGTCGCTTGGCTGCAGCGCTCTGGGGCTCCGCGGGCTCAGAAACTGACTTGGTCATTTTATCCTCAATAATCCTTTCTTCGACATATTGACATTATGTCAATGTCTGACAAACTGTCAATGAAATCGCAGGCCAGTATCCGACCTGTCTGTAAGCAAACCATTATCAAGCAATCGTCGAGGCACAAATATTCTGCAGCCCGACCAAGAGGTGACTTGAATGTGTCATTCTAACTTGTCCCCCCAGCAACAGCGATGTTTGCCGGTAATTGTCAGGATCAAAGCCTTTGTGTTGCCGGCCCTGATGCTGCTGGCGGCATGCGGCGACAGCAGCGAAATCGAAACTCAGGCGGCAGCGTCGGATCGTGTCAGTGTGCGCACAACTGCCGTGCAAACGGTTGATTCTTTGCCTGAATACTATTTCGCGGGCACCACACGAGTCAGACAAAGGGCCACACTCAGCTTTCAGCTTAGCGGTACGCTGGCAGAGCGCCATGTGGAGATTGGCGACCTGGTTGCCGCGGAACAGCCGCTGGCAAAACTTCACAACCCTCAACTGGTACCGGCGCGGGACGCCGCGCAGGCCCGCTTTGCACAACTGAGCAGCGATCACTCTCAGGCGAAACGCGAACTGCAACGCATCGAAGCGCTACACAGTCGGGGTGTTGTAGCAATTCAGGAGCTGGAACAGCAACAGGCCCGTCTCGATAGCCTGCAGGCAGCCATCGACAATGCCAGGGCTGATCTCTCACAGGCTGAGGATCTGCTGATGGAGACTGAACTTCGGTCACCATTTGCCGGCACCATCGAGAACGTTCTGATTGAACCGGGTGAGTACCTGCAGCCCGGTCAGGCCGTGATGCGCGTGTCCTCTAATGATGGGCTCGAAGTGGAGGTCAATCTCCCTCCGCACCTGATTGGTGATTTGCGTATCGGGCAGACGGTGGATGTCCGCCGCAGTCTGGACGGGCGCCGCCTGACTGGCCAGGTGATGGAACTTGGGCAAAACAATACTCGCAGTTCGCTATACCCTCTTGTCGTATCACTGGATGATCCCCATTTGCAGACGGGCGAGGCGGTGGAAGTCAGCATCATTCAGCCGCAAGACAATGCATTGGCGTTGCCGACTACTGCCATCATGCGCTCGGCGGAAGGCCTGTCTGTCTTCCGTCTGACAGACGGTCGCGCTCATCGCGTGCCCGTTGCTGTCAGCCAGATTAAGGGCGAGCTGGCCATTCTGGCACCGACACCTGACACAGTAGCACTGACAGCCGGCGACACTGTGGTTTATGCAGGATTGACACGCCTGACTGACGGGGACCTGGTCGAGGTGCTGCCATGAGCAATATTGTGCTGGCCCGGCCACGTCTGGTCATGTTGATCATGATCATGCTCTGCCTCAGCGGTCTGGCATCCTATGGCAGCATGGCACGTCAGGAAGACCCGCAATTCCCGTCCCGCAATGGTCTGATTACCGTCGACTATCCGGGCGCTACCGCTGATGCCATCGAGCGTCTGTTGCTGGAACCACTGGAAGACGAGCTGGCGCAGGTTGAGGAGATTCAGGAATTCACAGCCACAACACGCACGGGCGTTGCCCTGCTCTCAATCAGCCTGCAAGAGACTATCTATGACACAGATCCGGCCTGGGATCGGGTCAGACAGGCCATGGATCGGGCACAGAGAGAGTTTCCCGCTGGCACAGGCAGTCCTGAATTAGACGACAGGCTGACCGGTCTGCCGGCAGTCGTGCTGGCCATTGCCGGCTCGCCATCGATAGTTGAATTGAGTCTCGCTGCCGAGCGACTGAAACGAGGTCTTGCCGGCCTGCCCGGGCTGTCACGGATAGAAATTGAAGGTGATGTTGATGAACAGATCACAATCGCGGTTCACGATGCGGAGTTGCTACGGCTCGGTCTGACACCCGCCTCCATCGCTGGACTCCTGAGCCAGCGCAATGAACTTGTACCAGGTGGTTTTCTTGTCGCAGGTCAGCAGCGTGTCGCACTTCGCAGCAATACCGAGTTTGAGTCAGTAGATGCGCTGCGCCAAACTCAGGTCATGCTGGCTGATGGTGGAACACTGCCGCTGGGCAGCATTGCTGATATCTGGCGCGGACCCGTCGAGCCCGCACAACCTGCCACCTACCAGGATGGCGAACGTGTGGTTACCGTCAATATCTATCCCCGCACCAATAGTATCGACGCAATCAATTTCGGTCGTGCGGTCCGGGAGCGAGTGGCTGGGTTGCGCGGGCAGTTGGCCCCTCTGGAAATCCGCGAAATGTTTTTCCAGCCAGATCAGGTTGCCGAGCGTCTGACTGATCTGCAGCAAAACCTGTTAGTGAGCATGCTCATTATTACCGGTGTGGTATTTCTGGGCATGGGATGGCGCATGGGACTGCTGGTGGCAACCATGCTGCCAATGGTCACTCTGATCAGCCTGGGCATATACAATCTGGGCAATGGCGTTCTGCACCAGATTGCTGTGATTGGCATGGTCATTTCTCTGGGCATTCTTATCGACAATGCAATTGTCATCGTAGAAAACATTCAGGCACGCCTGAACGACGGGGAAACACGAGAGCAGGCGATGCAACAGGCGGTATCGGAACTTGCCGGTCCGCTGGGCGCGTCCACAGGTACAACCCTGGCCGCGTTCACGCCGCTATTGTTATCCAGCGGCGGTACTGCCGACTTCACCCGTGGCATACCGGTCATGATCATGCTGACACTCAGCGTCAGCTACCTGCTGGCAATCAGTGTGACACCTCTACTGGCTGGCTGGTTTCTAAAACCAGCGCCCACGCAGCGCAGCCGCTGGTTCGAAACACTGGGCAAAGGACTGGGCCAGCTCAGTGAGCGAGCGCCACGTCGCATTATTATTGCAGGTTTGCTGCTTGTCACCGGCAGCTTCATGACTATTTCATTGATCAATGTGCAGTTTTTCCCGAATGCCGACAGACCTCAGGTGGTAATCGAGTTGTTTCTGCCGGAGGGTACGGACCAGGCCCACACTGACCAGGAGTCGGCAGCCGTCGAACGTCTGATCCGGGAGCAGGATAATGTCACCAGTGTGCATCGTTTTGTAGGTTTCACCGGGCCAGGTTTTTATTACAACCTGCCCAATGCCACACGCGCCCCGAATCGTGCCCGGCTGGTTGTCAACATGACCTCGCTGTCCGCAACCGAACCGCTGATTGAATGGCTGCGCGGCGACCTGGCGCCCAGGCTACCGCAGATGGACCTGGTTGCAGGTACGCTGGCACAGGGACCACCGAGGGCGGCACCTGTTGAAGTTCGCGTTTATCACGATGAAGACTCCGCGCGTCTGGCCGCCGCCGAACAGGTATTCCGGATGATAAAACAGGCCCCGGGGGCCGCTGATGTTCGCCATGATATAGACCTGGGAACCCCAGTCATCAATTTCACGACTGATGATGCCAGTGCCCAGCGTGTTGGCGCTGACCGCAATGATGTAGCTAGCGCACTGATAGGTCGCAGCTTTGGTATTGCTGCGAGCCAGTATCGTCAGGAGCTGGACCCCATCGCTATTGTTCTGCGTTCCAGTGAAGGTGTCCGCTCCAGTGTGCCACAGATCATGTCCAGTTATGTCTACGGCTCCAGTCAGGATCCGGTACCAATTGGCATGATTGCAGAACCCAGGGCCGAGTGGCAGGCTGCAGCGATCCAGCATCGCAACGGCGCCAGGTACTACAGTGTGACATCAGGCCTGCAGGCGGACTTCAGTTTCAGCCAGATCCTGGACTCACTAAACCAGCAGCTGGAGGAATCACCGTTGCCAGTCGGCACCCGACTTGAATACGGAGGTGATGCAGAAAGCTCTGGTGAAGCCAACCAGGCAATTCTCAACACGGCTCCGGTTGGTATCCTTCTACTGTTGTTTTTCCTGGTAACGCAGTTCAATTCCTATCGGCGTGTTGCCATCGTTTTGCTGACGGTGCCTCTAGCCGCGGCTGGCATCTTCCCCGGCCTGGTCCTGAGCAATTCACCGTTTGGTTTTCAACCCTTGCTTGGCATCATCGCTCTGGTCGGCATTGTTGTGAATAATGCCATCGTGCTGATAGACGCCATCGATCAACGCTTGAAACAGGGTATGGACATAAACCGCTCCGTGAATGAAGCCGTGACACGTCGCACACGCCCAATACTGCTGACAACCGCCACCACCGTGACTGGACTGCTGCCACTGGCACTGTCCTCTTCAACATTGTGGCCGCCAATGGCCTGGGCGATCATTTCCGGATTGCTGGCATCTACCGTGCTGACGCTGCTGGTTATCCCGGCAGTCTGTAGAATGGTATTGAGGCCGCCAGCTGTGCCCTCATGACTGAAGCAGGTCGGAGGAAACCAGGGGCAAATAGCGGAAACCTGATGGGCAACGGGCAGCTCAATATCGACAAGATACTGTGCTGCCCGCTGAGACCCGATTGGATTATCGCTGATCCGGCAGCTTATAACCGTCAGACTCAAGTTGTGCACGCACAACCTTCTTGTCCATCTTGCCAGTGGCCGTCAACGGGATACTGTCAACAAACAGGACATCGTCAGGCAGCTGCCATTTGGCAAACTTCTGTTCACAGTGGGCAAGCACCTGATCTGCAGTCACATCGACACCGGGCTTCTTGATTACCAGCGCCACCGGCCGCTCATCCCATTTCGGATGCGGATGCGCGACGACACAGGCCTGGGCTACCCCGGCCATGCCGGCAATATGGTTTTCAAGATCCACTGAGGAGATCCACTCACCACCCGACTTGATCAGGTCTTTGGAACGGTCGGTAATGATGATGTAGCCTTCCGGGTCAATCTTGGCAACATCGCCGGTAACCAGCCAGCCATCGTGGAACTTGTCCGGCTGAGGATTGTTGAAATACTCAGAGCATATCCACGGACCACGTATCAGCAATTCACCAAATGCTTTACCGTCATGTGGCAGAGCATTCCAATTGTCATCAAAAATCTCTATCTCCAGCCCGGGAATCGGCAGGCCGGCTTTAGCCTGATTGGCAGCGCGCTCTGCATCGGACATTTCCAGATGCTTTCGCTTGCCAGTCCGGCGGCTGATGGTCGCCAACGGGCTGGTCTCTGTCATGCCCCAGCCCTGCACCATTTCAACGCCCAGCTCATTCCAGAACCATTCAATCAATGACGGGGGTGGCGCAGAGCCGCCACAGGTCAGACGAGTCAGCGTCTTGAACTCATATTTGCCAGGATTGGCTTCCATCAGACCTTTAATGCCCTGCCAGATGGTCGGCACACCGGCAGAAATGGTGACATCGCAGTCCCGAATCAGTCGCGCCAGATGATCGGGAACCATGAAACGATGCGGATAGACCTGTTTCATGCCCAGCATTGTGGCAACCCAGGGCAGACCCCAGGCGTTGGCGTGGAAAAGCGGCACAATGCCCAGCAGTGTATCCGTGGCTGAGAGCCCCATGACGTCTGTCATGGCGATGGAGATAGTGTGGAGATAGTTAGCCCGGTGGGTGTACATCACGCCCTTTGGTTTACCGGTCGTGCCGCTGGTGTAACAAAGCCCCATGGGTGAGTTTTCATCAATTTCCGGCCATTCATAGCGGGTCGGCTTGTCTTTGATGAACTCCTCATAGTCGACCGCATTGGGCAGCGAGGTAGACCAGTTTTCAAACCCTGGCTCAGCGGCGACAACAATTTTTTCAACGCTCGGCATCTTGCCTTCAAGCTTTTCAAGCAAAGGCAGGATGTCCGCATCAACCACAATAATTTTATCCTGGGCATGAGTGATGATGTACTCAAGGTCCACTGGCGAAAGGCGGATATTCAGGGTGTGAACCACTGCCCCCATGCACGCGATGGCGTGGTAGCACTCGAGATGTCTGGCGCCATTCCACATAAATGTGGCAACGCGATCCCCAGTCTGGACACCGGCATCATTCAGGGCATGCGCGAGCTGGTGCGCGCGATTACGGGTTTCCAGCATGGTCTGGCTGCGAACGCCAGTTTCGGTGGCCGTCTGCACCTCCACCTCGGGTTGCAGCATGGCGCCCCTGTCCATCAGCCGGTGCATTAATAAGGGAGTCTGTTGCATTGTCATTTATTCTGCTCCTGGTGGCACGATATAGAGATAGCAAGACTAAACCAGGCAGATACGCAGTTCAACAGATTGTGAATCGATTCAATTTGTCATGCAAAACCGCCTGATTCGCTTAAACGCGTCAGACCTCACTTTCGCAGTAACAGCTTGATTTTTTATGCAGTAAATAGCGGCTCTTGCATCAGTCCTGATGCAGAGCCGCCAAAGAACAACCCTCTAAACAGTCAGATGAATAACAACTATCACTGACGCGTATACGTGGAGCTCATCAATACTTCACCGGCCTCATTGGTCTGCACCATCTCCACCTTTGGACTTGTAGGGCCGAACAACCATTTGGCCGTGATATAGACACGATTGAACACGGGCGGAAGGGTCACGTAACCACCGACAAGATTGGTGGACTGCCCCATGCCGACACCATCCCACATGCATGCGGCTTTACCACGTGACTCGACACGATAATAACCGTCGCCAAACTGGGGCTCCGGGATATTGATCTCGGTTATCGTCAAGGTACACTCATCACCTGCATCAGACACATAAACACCTTCGATCTGGGCCAGCGCAACAGGTGCCATCAAGGACAGAGCCACTCCGGCCATTGCACTTCGCCACACGCCGCGCTTGCTTGCATTTTTCATCATGTCTTTCCCCTGCTCTCAGTTGGATCATAAAAATTGCATGGCTTGTCAGGTCTCGCAAAATAATAATTTGCGGACGCACCCGACTGTTTATTCAGTCTTTTTGCTTTAGTTGAAAGGGTGCAGGTGGAATAGTAATCAAGCGCCACGGCAGCGTTTTGATTTAAATCAAATGACGATTGCGACAATTGTACAAGCGCGTAAAAAAGAAAGGCTGCTCCGGCAAACGCCAGAGCAGCCACAAGAGACTACCCATCAAGAGGAACTTCAAGTACTACAGATCTGGCAGGGTTCCCGACCTGCCAGCCATCAAGCGGCGGCTTCCGACCGCACGCGTTGATCCAGGTGTGCCATTGCCCAGTGTGCAGATTGAATCGCACTTTCCATCCAGGCCGACTTACGACTGATTTGATCTCCGATCATGTAGTGACGCCCGGCAGGTTGCTGCAGCAGTGAATACTGCACTTCCCGTTCGGGTGTCATGCTGCCCCAACGCGCAGAACAGCCCAGCATATGATTCATGCGGTGCCAGGCGATGGTGATACCGTGCTCGGCCATCTCGCGATACTGCGGGTGAATCTTTTCACCCTGAGACAGCATCTCTTCAATTCTCTCTTCCTGTGTCAGACGCTGCCAGCGATCACCACCGCCGTAGTCATAGGCAGCGAGCATCACGCCCTTCTGCTTGAGCAGCCCGTGGAAGGGATACCAGATTTGCCGAATCGGTTGATTGGTCCAGGTGATCCCGCCATAAATCTCTTCATCTTCCCAGAAGCGCTGCTTCATCTGGAAGGCACCTTTATAAGCAACACCGCGACGGATCTGTTTCATCGCTTCGCGATATTCTTCAGGGAAGTTGTTTTCAATACCAACCATCAGGTGTGCAGGGATACAGTTAAAAACGTAATCAGCAGTGATAGTGTGGCGTTCGCCATTCTGGTCATAGGTCACATCAATGCTGTCGCCATGATCATGCACAGCCATGACCATGGCGTGGTACTGCACTTTGCCCTCAAGCTTGCGCAGGAAGCCTTTGATGATATTGTCCATGCCATGAACCGGCTGCATCAGCATCGGGGCTGTCTCGCCTTCGTTTTCGAGCAGCACGGAACGCAGCAGGCCGGTATCGGCTTTCAGCAGGTCACGGATCTGAATCATTTCTTCCTGCACCGGGTCGGATATAAACCCACCAGAGGCATAGCCACTGCGCAGACTGCCGGTGTAGCGTCCATCCTGGTCCAGGTCGCCAAACTGACGAATCAGCGTTACGACCTTGCTGGCTTCCTCATCCGTAAAGGGCTGGTCGAGTTCTGCGGCATTAAAGCCCTTGAACATCATCTCGGCCATGAAGCCTTTCAGGTTGGTGCTGATATCGATATTGCGCATGGGCTTGCCGCCATTCAGGTCGGGATCATGCACCAGCGCGTTTTTGTTCTCGTTGATGAACATTTCCAGCTCAACTCCGAGTTCCTTGCAGTAGTTCAGTACATTTTTGTGTGAACTGGGAATTCGGGCAGCACCGCAGTTGAAGTAAAGATGCGGCTCATCATCAAAATTACAGATCTGGGGGTTGCCGATCTCGTCGATCAGGTCTCCGTGGCGAACTGTCATGACTCGTCCACCGCAGCGGTGGGATGCCTCCAGCACGGTGCAGTCATAACCTGCTTTGCCAAGTTCGTAGGCCGTCGTCAGGCCGGAGATACCTCCACCCAGTACAACAACCCGCTTGCTCTGTCCGTTCAGTGGCATCAGGTTCGGCACACTGGCCGAGGTGCTGGCGGGAATCAGACCCAGCGCTCCGCCTACGCCGAGTACGGCAGCGACACCGCCAGTGGCGGCAATTAGATTCAGAAATTCACGACGCGTTACGGGTTTTGACACTTGCGATATCCTCTGCAGTCCATACTTCTACTTCTTGGCCGAGTGGCCGGGCTGGCGTCTATGCACCATTGGCTGATCATCGGTGACACCATTATGCGCATGCCACAGCAAAAAGTCCTGCCCGAAACATACCAAAAACCTACCCGGTTCACCCTGGCAACATTCCAGGCCCAAGCGAAACGCCCTGTTTTAGTGCGCCACCTTGCTATCGGCACCAAATGCTGGCGGCTTGAGTCCGCGCCACACGCGGGACGATCAGAACTCCCGTGTGCAATGTGGCATCATCAATGCGTGGCCTCAATCTTGCATCGTCAGGCGCTGGAGATATTCAGCGCCTGCCTCTCGGCACAGCCATGACCATAGTCACTACGCTGTCAGGGTAAGCCTTGATATAACGCAACATGTGCACGTAAATGCTTGACGTTCGGTGCCGTTTTTGTTTGCATAGATGGATACAAGAAAGATTGCCTATGGCCGATAAAACAACGATAAAAATGCAGGACTATCAACTCGTCAAGGTCGGTGACTGGGAAGTGTCGCCGGGTGCCTGCACTGTCTCGAAAAACACCTCCGGCACCGCTCAAGGCCAGCAAAACTCAGCTGGCGAACTCATCGAGAACAAAGTTACGCCACGCAGTATGGATGTTCTGCGCCTGCTCATCGAGAACGCCGGCCAGGTAGTCAGTCCCACTCAGATGCTTGAGAGCATCTGGCGCTCTCCTATCGCCACCGACCACGCTGTCCACAAAGCCATTGCAGAGTTACGCGGCGCATTACAGGACGACGCGCATAAGCCCATATATATCAAGACGATACCAAAACGCGGCTATACTTTGATCGCGCCTGTGACGGCTGTGGCCAGTCACGTTGCCGAGGATGAATCAAGCACTGATAATTCTGACCCACAAACTGCAAATCGGTTCCCGAGCGCGTCTGTTGGCGGGACATCCGCTGACCCGCGATCAATTCACGCCGCACAAAGCACACACACAGAATCTCCCACCGCGGGTGGCTGGTCTGGCGCCCTGTTTGGCTGGCTGGACCATCGCCCGCTCTGGCAACGATTTTTTGCGGCCGCGATGTTGATTGCCATGGTGGTAGCAGCCCCTGTTCTCATCAAGAGCCCGGAATCGACGCCAGCAGCTGACGGCGTTGTGCGACTTGCGGTACTGCCTTTCGCCAGCCGCGACTTCAGTGACGAGAATCAGATCCTGGCCGAAGGTATCCGTGAATCGCTGATTCATGGACTGGCAAAACTTGGACATCTGCAGATCCTGTCACGCCCTCGTGGCGCCGAAATGATCAATGCCTCCATGTCTCGGGGAGGCCGCTATGACGATGCCTCGGAGCTATACAATGCAGATCACATCCTGCAGGGCAGTGTCATGATGTCCGAGGGTCATCTGCGCGTTATCGTGCAACTGGTCCGCGCCAGCGATGGGCTGCGCGAATACTCAGATCAGTTCGATCTGCCCATGAACGATATATTCGCTGTCCAGGATCAGATTGTCGAAAATGTGGTCGATGCCCTGCGCATATACCTCAATGACAGCGAACGTGAGCAGATGCGCGATTGGGGTACAACCAACCCTCTTGCCTATGAACGATTTCTGCGCGGCGAGTTCTACAATAACCAGTTCAATCCTGCCGACTGGCAGCGCGCCATGGACTACCACCGTAATGCTATCGAACTGGACCCCGATTTTCTGAATGCCTACCACGGCCTGGCCACAGCCGCCAATAACCTTGCGGTATACAGCGCGGGAGAACGTATTCACGAGCTGCTACAGGTTGTGCTGGACGTTCACCGGGAAATCTCCCGCATAGATCCGGACAGTGAAATACTGGACTCCATCCACGCGATCAAACTACGGATGCGAGGCTCCAGCTATGTACAGCAGGAAATGCAGCTACGCGAACAGATACTGTCCGGCAACCCACCCCGCTTTGCGATGGCGCACTATGCGCTCCTGCTGATTGGGGCTCGTATGTACGACGAGGCCTCCCAGTTTCTGGACCAGGCGTCCGAGGTTGGCCCCTTTGAGATATCTCCCGACGAAGTCTGGAGCTACAGGCACAACGTGATGACACCCTCAGAGGCTGTCATCGCGCGTAAAAACGAATTGCAGCAGCGACCATACCATGTGTCCTATCTGGGATCGGTGGCTGTAAACCTGGCACTGCTGGGGGACTTCAGACAGGCACAGATCTATCTGACCCAGCAGCGCGAGGTCGATCAGGACGGTATCCTGACACACTACAGTGAGTCAGTGATCAACTTTCTGGCAGGCAATATCCGGGCAGATGACAACAGTTATCTAGGCGCCATGCGTGACGAGCCCGACTTCTACTTCAACAACGGCGTGCTGGCCTTTATGGCAGGCGATATCGACACCGGTGTCGCCTACTGGCAAAACCTGCAACCGGTTCATCTGCGTCGTCTCTTCAATGTCACCCACGCGGCGGAAAAGCTTTTTCCCGACCACGTACTTGCATCATCTGACTATCAGGATCTGCTTGAATCCCTGGGAGCGGGTATCAGCTGGCAACACCGGTTGATGGAAGGTGTAATGGCGATGGAATCGATCACAGGCATTTCTCTTAGCCGCCGATCTCGTGACGCCTATGAGAATCAGCAGTTCATGCAGAAAAATAATCTGTGGAATGAGCAACAGTGGGCGGAATACGAGCATCACAAGACCCAGCGTCTGACCCAGGCGTCCACCCTGAACGCTGCTCGAGTCCACTAAGTCAGAATCTCTCAAAAGCCGCGCCATACGTGAGCTGGAGAGTGTTTTAGTAGGTATTGAGAAGGTTTTAGGGAGGACTTTGCACATGCGCTGATCTAATAATCAGACTGCCGTTGGGTCAAAAACCATATAACAACTCCAGCCGGCATGCTCTTACTCGGTTCACGAACAAGACGCACTTACTACATAAAAGGAAATATCAATGAACAAGTCACTAAAACTCTGCACACTGTCATCGTCACTGGTGCTGCTGGGCTCGTTGACTGCTGGCGCTCAGCTGGCATACGGCCAGGAAGCGGCTCCGGAGCTCGAAGAAGTGGTGGTCACCGGTTCCCGCGGTGCACCGCGTACTGCCCTTGAATCAGCAGCGCCCATCGACGTGTTTTCCGCTCAGGACTTCCAGGACCAGGGTACCGCAGACATGAATGATCTGCTGCGTAACCTGATTCCAACATTTAACGTAGACGTTCAGGACATCAACGACTCCAACTCGCTGGTACGCCCGGCGACACTGCGTGGTCTGCCGGCAGACGATACGCTTGTTCTGGTTAACGGCAAACGTCGTCATCGCTCTGCAGCAATCCAGTTCGGCCGTCAGGGAACCCACTTCCCGGACGTCGCCCAGATTCCACCGATCGCCCTGCGCCAGGTAGAAGTGCTGCGTGACGGCGCATCAGCCCAGTACGGTTCTGATGCCATCGCCGGCGTAATCAACTTCCTGCTGAAAGAAAACCGTGACGGCGCCACTTTTGAAGCCAAGCACGGTCGTCTGACTGAAACTGACGACGGCATGCTGAACTACTACGCCGGTAACGTGGGCCTGCCACTCGGCCCGGACGGCTTCGTCAGCCTGAGTTTCGACCTGACTGACCAGCGCCGCAGCGACCGTTCCGTGCAGCGTGGTGACGCGCAGGCGCTGATTGACGCCGGCAACAACGCTCCACGCGTTAACGTGCAGCGCCAGGGTCTGCCCGACTCCGAACTGGTTAACTTCTTCATGAACTCCGGCATCCAGTTGAGCGCCAACCAGGAACTGTATGCTTTTGCTGGTTATGGCGAGAAAGAAGTTGAGCTGGGTTTCTTCTACCGTAACCCGGAAAACCGAGGTGGCGTATTCACAAGCGGTTCACGTCAACTTTTTGCGGATCTGACCCCCAACGACGGCGTTGGCTGCCCGAATATTCCACGCGGCGTTAATCCGCAAACTGGCGTGACCAGCTCGCTGGCAGCACGTGATGCAAGCGCGGCCAACCCCAACTGCTTCTCATTCGCCGAGTGGTTCCCGGGCGGTTACACGCCTGACTTCGGTGGCACAAACGTTGATACCATGGCAGCTGCCGGTATCCGCGGCGAGCTGGATGATGGCACCCGTTACGATGTCAGCATCAACAACGGCTTTAACGAGATGAAGTACTTCATCTACAACACCGTCAACCCTTCCATGGGTCCGGATTCACCGACTTCATTTGAGCCGGGTATCTACACCACGATTGAGAACACCGTTAACGTCGACCTGGTAAAAGGTTTTGACGTTGGCATGTACTCCGACCTGAACATCGGCTACGGTGCAGAATGGCGCCGTGAGATCTTCAAGGTAAGTAACGAAGATCAGGACTCATACCGCATTGGACCATATGCCAACCAGGGCTTCGGTGTAGGTTCTGACGGCTTCCAGGGTTTTGGTCCGGACCAGCAGGGTTCATGGGATCGTAAGAACTGGGCCTTCTACGTGGATATGGAAATTGACGTGACCGAGCGCCTGTTACTGGGTGCTGCGATCCGTTACGAGGATTTCTACAACACCTTTGGTGACACCACCAATGGTAAGTTGAGCGCCCGTTACCGTCTGACAGATACCATGAACATCCGTAGTACTGTGAGCACCGGTTTCCGTGCCCCGTCGCCCGGCCAGGCCAACATCTCCAACATCTCTACCGGTGTTGTTGATTCCATCCCGGTTACACAGGGTCAGATTCCGCCAACCAACCCGATCTCCCAGCGTTTTGGTGGTACCGAGCTGACACCAGAAGAAGCAACCAACTTCAGTATCGGCTGGACCGCGGAACTCGGACCAGTTGACCTGTCTGTGGACTACTACCGCATCGATATCGACGACCGTATCCTGAACTCCGCGACCTTCGACATTACGCCGCAGATCGCTCAGGAACTGGAAGATTCCGGTATCTCCGGTGCGCGCAGCATCGTGTCGTTCAACTACTACACCAACGACATGTCCACCACCAACGAAGGTGTGGAAGTGGTTGCGTCCTGGGACATGGACTGGCAGAACGCTGGCACCACCAGCTTCAACGCCTCTTGGGCTTATCAGACACAGGAGCTGAAGGAATTCACACCTGGTTTGCTGACCCGCGCCAACGTGGCTGACCTGGAAGACGGCATTCCCAAGAATCGTCTGAACTTCCGCGCCAACCACAACTATAACGACTGGCGTTTCACGCTGCAGGCGAACTACTACGATGAGTACTTCCGTGTGCCAAGCAATGCGAACCCGGCTCGTGACTACTGGGTAGGCGACAAGACCATCTTCTCCAGCGAAGTGGCCTACACCTACGACAACCGCTACACCTTCATCATTGGTGCTGACAACCTGTTCAACACCATGCCAGAGCGGGTACGTCCCGTGGACTTCAGTGCTACCAGCAGTAATATCTACCTGACTGATGGTGCATTCAGCCCGAACGGACGATTCCTTTACGGTCGCGTACAGATCAATCTGTAAGCGTTAAGCGGACCAAATGGGGGGACGGAGCCGTGCTCCGTCCCCTTTTTTAACGAGAGTGGATTTGCATGATGAAAGCCAAAAAAGCAGGATTCTGGGTTAGTCTGGCGCTGGGTGCCGCACTGTGCACAACTGCACAGGCAGCGACAATCGATGGCGTAGAAGTCAGTGACCGGTTCTGTTTGACCTGCCACGGCACCGATGGCCAGGGCAACCAGGGCATTGACGCACCGCGTCTGGCCGGTATGGAGCGCTGGTATCTGAAGCGGCAGCTGGAACTGTTCAGGGATGGCCTGCGTGGCACACACCCTGAAGATATCCCCGGCCAGGAAATGCAGCCCATGGCTGAAATCCTGACCGATGAAAGCATAGAGGACATACTGGACTGGGTTGCGACCTGGGAATACAAACCCGCTGAAATTACCATCACTGATGGTAACGCCGAGCGTGGACAGACACTTTATCAACCCTGTGCGGCCTGCCACGGTGCCGATGCCCAGGGTAACGAAGCCATGAATGCACCTGCCCTGGCGGGCCAGAACGACTGGTATATTGTTAATCAGTTAAATGCATTCAAGAATGGTCACCGCGGCTACGATTCGCGAGACACCTATGGCTCACAAATGGCCCTGATGGCCCGCGCCATTCCTGACGAGCAGGCCATGAAAGACATTGCCAGTTACATCAACACGCTGGGGCGCTGATACAGCTCATTATCCCAGTTATTATTCAAGGAGAACTTCAATGTCAGTGAGCAATCGATTCAAGCGTTCACTTCTGGGACTCTCGCTGGCTATCAGCCTGCCCTTGATGAGCACCCAGACAAACGCTCAAGATGAAAATGTCATCATCCACCCGAACCCCGGCACCTTTCCCATCGCCAATGCCGTTGAAGTGGGTCCTGGCGCGTCCATCATTTTCCATAGTGGTGTCACTCCCGCAGCCGCCAACCCCGATGCCGAGCGCGGCACACCGGAGTACTACGGCGACACAAGAACGCAGGCAATCAGCGTCTTCGAGCGTACCAAAGCCAATCTGGAAAACCTGGGTCTGAGCATGGGCGATGTCGTGAAGATGACCGTGTTCCTCGTGGGTGACCCGGCCAACGGCGGCGAAATGGACTTCGATGGCTTCATGGAGGCCTATCGCATGTACTGGGGTACGGAAGAGCAGCCGCGCCTGCCGGCACGCTCTACTGTAGAAGTGGCTCGTCTGGTTGGGCCACTGATGTTTGTTGAAGTTGAGGTCATTACAGCGAAAACCCGCTGATAGTTACAATCAGCTACAACTCGTATACTATCGGGGAATGCGGCATTGTCTGCATTCCCTTTTTAGTGTCCCAACGTATTTTTTCTCAAGCTTGACCTGTTTGTTTAACGCACAATAAAAAATAGAGAATATACAATCATGTCTCTTACAGATTCGCTACAGGACCTGCGTAATTATCTGCATGACTCCGCGCAGATGACTACAGATTCGCAGCTGCGAAATTATGTTAAAACCACGTCGCTAACCCTGGTTGGTGAGGCTCCCCCCTTACGTGTGACACCGGAGCAGGCACAGGCCTATATCGGCCAGGATGTTGGACTGACCAACTGGTTTCTGATATCACAAAGTCTGGTCAATCAATTTGCCGAGTTTTCGGGCGACTTTCAATTTATCCACGTAGATCGACAGCGCGCGGCACGTGAGACCTGTTATGCAGGCACCATCGCGCATGGCATGCTTGTCATGGCCCTGATGCCAACCTTTGCAACCTATGGCAGTCTGAAAATACAGGGAACCCAGCAAAATATCATTTACGGGCTCGATCGCGTTCGCTTTCTCAATCCGGTGCGGATTGGTTCGCGGTTACGCGGCCGCTTCAAACTCCTGAGCGTACAGGAGCGCAGTGGCAACGAATACCTGTTGCGTCACGCTGTCACTATTGAGATTGAAGGCGACGACAAACCCGCCTTGATTGCGGACTGGATTGTCGTCGCCGTTCTATAGTGCATTATTGGCAAAGTCTGGAGCGGGCCTCATGGTATTCCCGCTTCAGGCGAGCTACCAGCTCGGCGGTTGATACAACTTCCCGCACGACCCCGATACCCTGACCACAGCCCCAGATATCACGCCAGGCTCGTTTTTCACCGCCACCACCGAAATTCATTTTACTCGGATCCGATTCAGGCAGATTGTCCGGATCCATACCGGCGTTAATGATGCTGCCTTTCAGATAGTTGCCATGAACACCGGTGTAGAAATTGCTGTAGACGATGTCATCGGAGTTGCTTTCGACAATCATCTTTTTGTAGTCATCAACAGCGCGAGCTTCGTGAGTGGCAATAAAAGGCGAGCCGATATAAGCCAGGTCAGCACCCATGGCCTGGGCCGCCAGAATGGCACCGCCGGTGGCAATCGAACCTGACAACAAAACAGGACCATCAAACCACTCACGCACCTCCTGAATCATCGCGAACGGGCTTTTTACGCTGGCGTGCCCGCCTGCACCCGCCGCAACACAGATCAGGCCGTCGGCGCCCTTATCAATGGCCTTGCGGGCAAACACATTGTTGATGACATCATGCAGGGTGATGCCGCCCCAGCCGTGCACTGCCTGATTGACATCTTCACGAGCACCCAGGCTGGTAATGATGATAGGCACTTTGTACTTCTCGCACAGCGCCATGTCATGGTCCAGGCGGTCGTTGCTACGATGCACAATCTGATTGATCGCAAAAGGTGCCGCAGGATTGTCGGGGTTTTTCTGGTTGTAATCGTCCAGGGTTTCGGTGATTTCTGCCAACCAGTCTTCAAGCTGTTCGGCAGGCCGGGCATTCAGGGCAGGCATGGAACCGATGATCCCGGCCTTGCATTGTTCGATCAGCATGGTTGGATTGCTGATGATAAAAAGTGGTGAACCAACTACCGGTAGCGGCAGATCTCTCAATACAGCGGGCAGGCGTGACATGAACTCTCCCTACGCAAACGAATCAACAGTCAATATTGGTGGTGATGGACGGAATAATCAGAGACTCTTGTTTAGCTCCCTAGCCCCTGCAGAACGACCTTACCCACGGTGTGTTCAGTTTTCATGGCCTGATGGGCCCGCTCCAGATTTTCGGGGCTCATGACACCAAAATTCTCTCCAACCGTGGTTTTTAATTTACCTTGATCAACCAGCTCAGCGACTCGGGTCAGCAGAACATGCTGAGCCTTGATATCTGATGTCGTAAACAGCGGTCTGGTAAACATGAACTCCCAGTGCAGTGACAGGCTTTTCTGCTTCATCAGTTTGATATCAAGCGGCTCGGCAGGATCATCAATCAGCGTCAAACGTCCTTGCGGGCGCAGCATGGTGACAAGATCAGCATAATGCTGGTCGGTGCGATTGATCGAGGCCACATCAGTCACATCCTTGAGCCCGGTTGCCTCCAGCTGCGCAGCCAGTGGCTTGCTGTGATCAAGCACGTGATGGGCGCCCAGTTGACTGACCCACTCGCGACTGTGGGCACGCGAGGCCGTACCGATAACGGTGGCAGAGGTCAATTGGCGAGCCAGTTGTATCAGCATGGAGCCGACGCCGCCGCCAGCACCCACGACCAGCAAGGTCCGGTCAGCCGAGGCTTCCCCTTCCTGGATCTGCAGACGATCAAACAGCATTTCCCAGGCAGTAATCGTGGTTAGAGGCATGGCTGCTGCCTCGGCATCACTCAAGGACTTCGGTGCCAAAGCGCAGATACGTTCGTCGACGCACTGAAATTCGGCGTTGCAACCTGCGCGACTGACATCACCCGCATACCAGATTCTATCGCCAGGCTTGAACATGCTCGCCGCACTACCCACACCCACGACCTCACCGACCGCATCCCAGCCGAGTATCTTTGGCTGGTCATCCGGCGGGGTCACCCGCCCCCGAATTTTGGTATCTACCGGGTTGACAGCAATAGCTTTGACACGCACAAGCACATCATGCGGCCCTGGCTCAGGTTTCTCACATTCAATCAGCGCGAGGGCGTTGGTACCGGTATATCCTACAGCTTGCATAAACGCTTCCTTATTGTCAGATCATCCCCGAGTATACTTGCCTGACAAAAAAAAGGCAGCCCAAAGGGCTGCCTGATAATGGCGAATATTAAAGCATTTAACCTTCCTTGCGGAGTTACTTACCAGCCTCGATCAACTTCTCATTGCTGGCAGAGATCGGGATCTGGCGCGGTTTCATCGCCTCTGGAATCTCACGGCGCAGCTCAATGTGCAGAAGGCCATTTTCCAGCTTGGCACTAATCACACGGACGTGGTCGGCAAGCTGGAAGACCCGTTCAAAGTTTCGGGCTGCAATGCCCTGGTGCAGGTACTGACGTTCGGTGGATTCTTCCGCCTTATTGCCTTTGACCTTGAGAGTCTGATGTTCAGACTCGATATTCAATTCTTCGTTGGTGAATCCGGCCACTGCCATGGTGATCCGGTATTCATCTTTATCCAGCCGCTCAATATTGTAGGGCGGATAACTGGGCTGACTCTGTTCGCGCTGTGCAACAGAGTCGAGTAACTGGCTGATATGCTCAAAACCAATGGCTGAGCGGTAAAGGGGTGCAAAATCAATCGTTCTCATAGCTATATCCTCATCAAGCAATATATAAAGTTTGGTTTGTTTGATGCCCATCCTCAGATCTGACATCCGGTCAGCCTCTACGAGCCCTGACCTTAATAACTTATCTGTGGTCAAGGTTTTTTAATTTCAAGGGAGTCTGTGCAAAATTCCGTAAATTTTGTGCAGAGTCAGCAAAGCTGGTCTATAAACAGAATGTGTACAGGGAACGTACACGCTAGTCGTCAGGGAAGGCGGACACCGGAGAAAGCCCCTCGCTTCCTGCTGGATCCGGTGATGCAGTCGGGGTATCGGCCCACTACGGCCGATACCCCGTTTTTTGCCATTTGCCGGGACACCGCCGCCACCCTTCTTTACATTCTTTGCTGCATGTATAATCCTTGTCCGTTTATTCAGGTTGCCACGAGCAACCTTCGGTTCAGTATCAAGTACAGGTAAACAGCATGCCACGCAGGACCAAAGAAGAGGCTGAGCGTACCAGACTGCGGATTCTGGAAGCCGCTGTAGATACTTTCTTCGAGAACGGTGTCGCCAAGGCTACGCTGAACGATATCGCGATAAGAGCGCAGGTCACCCGTGGCGCAATTTACTGGCACTTCAAAAACAAGCTGGATGTCTTTGCTGCTCTGCACGAACAGCTGCATCAGTCTGTTTCCGACACCATCCTTGAGGACCTGGAAAACGACCACCCTCACCCGCTCTTGCAACTGGAACGACTGAGTACCGATCTACTCAGAGACCTCGAGAACGATGTCGGACGTTTCAAAATACTGACGATTTTCTTTCTCAAGTGTGACTATTCCGACGAAATGCTGAGCATCCTCCAATACCAGAACAAGAATCGGCGCGAAGGCATCGAACTGTTCTCGCGTTACTTCCAGCGTGCCAAACAGCATGGCCATCTGGCAGCAGACGTTGAGCCTCAGGTTTTAAGTGTTGCGCTTATGGCTTATCTGACAGGGATGGTCTACGAATACCTGACAGACCCTGACGCCATGGCCATGAAAACCGAGGCCAGCAAGTACACACGCCTGTTTTTCCGGAACATTGGCTGAGTTTGCATCAGAGCTTACCGAAGCTGCCGGATTACCCTATAATCAAAACGATTGTTCTGATCCACCAGATTGTCAGGACGGACCTCAGTGTATGCCAGCCGCACACACACAGGGACGGCTCCCAGCCGCTTTTTAATTCTGGTAGCTGTTCCCGCTTCGGCCATTATTCATTTGCTGCTGGCAGCGGCATGGCCGGGTATTGACCTGCGGAACGAGCAGGCTGCGCAATCAGGCCTCAGTGTCGCCATCGATCTGGGAGCCAGTTATTCAGAAATCGCCGCTGTTGCTGGCAACCAGAATTCAAGCGACGCTGCCTCTGCGAGCACACCACCTGCTCCAGCATCCGCGGAATCCCCGCCCATTGAGCCCTCACCTGTTGTTGAAACCTCAAGGCCTGAAACCCTGGCCGAGCCTGTCACTGAGGCCGCAGCCGCCACAGTGACAGCTCCTCAAGAGCAAAACACGCCAACAAGCACTGCTGCCAGTGATCAGCCTGCTGCGATGCAGGTATCAGCGACGCCGATGCCAGCGGAAAGCGCAGAACAGCCAACCATGGAGCCGGCAACAGATCCCCCGCCAGAAATCATGGCGCATCCCGTCACTCAGCCTGTTTCCATGACTACACAGCAGGAACTGGCTGAGGTGATCGGACGACTTCAATCTACCACCGAGGCATCTCTGACAGAGGTGCTGGAGCAGCTGACTACTCAGCCGCCTGAAGGTTATGAAATAAGCGTTTCACAGATAGCAGAATCTGGCCCCACGGCGTTAAGCAGCTACAGGGTGACAATTCGGACCGAACTTGGCGACGGTCTCGCCAGTACGGAGCTTACAATAACTGAACGCCCATTCTCCTGGTATGCCAAGTTTATTAATCGCTGGGACAATGATGTGATAATGGCCAACGACCAGATTTTTGGTCGTTTCCACTCGAACAGCCCGGTCAACCTTGAAACTGACTGGCGCGCCAGGCCACTCTTCGCAGGCCCTGTAACACTGGCCACGCATCAGTCAATCGGTCGCCGCCTTCGCGAATCGGACATATTCACGGACGAAGTGGAAACCGGCATCGGCCGCATTGATATGCCTGATGCCATTGTGCCAGCAGTTTTCCCGGGACAAGGCAGCGGACTCCAGGTGATCAGCTATGATCAGTACACACAGCTCACCTTCCTGGGTGCAGATGGTTTTAACTGGTATCAGCCCGACACCCAGCTCGGTGGCCACCAGGCATTGACTGATGATGTGCTGATTATTGCCGGCACCGACGACAGCCGGTTTGATGTATCCGGCACCATACATGGGCAGGTCGCCATCTACTCTCCGCGCCGTATCACGATTACTGATGATCTGGTTTATGCCGACCAGAGCGCCGGCGCAAATCACCTGCTCAGCCTGACCAGCAACGGCAGCATCGAGATAGCCAATCCCTCAGTCACCGGACCGGGTGATCTGGTCATTCACGGCGCCCTGTTTGCGCGTCAGCGCTTCAGTGTAAGGCGTTATAACACACGCGCGCAGGGGCGCCTGCATATCATGGGCACCCTGGTGGCCGGCTCAATCTCGGCGACCGAGCCTCGCTACACAACGCTGGTTGAATATGACAGCCGTTTCGAATCAATCAGACCACCTGCCTTCCCGACCACAGGCCTGTTCGATATGAGCGAATGGGATCGCGAATGGACGATTACAGCAGTACCTGACGCATTTCCTGAAGGCGCTGATGGCATTGCTCGGCAACCGGCAGACGAATAATGCAGGCCTCAAGAAGAGAAATGGCAACATCCCTTTCTTCGCTCTGCCAGTAGTCGCTGGAGCTATTTAGGTAGGCAGCTTCCAGATTGACCTGAAATACACTGCGGCTGGGGCTCTCCAGATCTTTGCCAAGATACTCGTGATAAACAGATATCACCTGACCCCATTGTTGATTCTCCCAGTGTCTGGCTGCCAGCGACATGTAATATTGCTCTATCGCCTGCAGCGCACCGGCGCGGATCACATGGGCGTCACGCAGTTGATCTGGCGTTTCGGCAAGCAGGGCCTCAGCCAGCCCAAGCCCTTCCTCAACCTTGTTATTGCTCAGCATCCACTCGGCATGATGCGACTGCAAAAGCAGCATGGGCAGCAGCGTATCTCTATCGGTGAAGCGATGCTGCTCGAACAGGGACACCGTTTGCCAGTCAGACAAATAGGGGTCGATTCTCGACATCAGCGCCGTCCAGGCAGCCTCGTCATGTCGCTTCAGGTAGTCAGCCTCCTGGTAGTAATAGACCAGACGGTTATGCTGTGCCACCAGGTCATCCGCCTGCATCAGCCCCTTAAGCTCGGCCATGCGCAGTCGGTCGGCATAGTTCATGCGGTCAACACTGATATGTTGCACCCACATATTCTCAAAGCCCAGTTCAGCAGCGCTGATCTGGCGACGACTTTTATAGTCGCTATAGTCTGCCACCACCAGTCGGCGCTCAGAAAACCATTGCTCGGCCTGCCGCGCAAAAAATTCGGGATCGCGAATTACATCGAATCCGTCCTCGGATGTTGTCTCAACTTCTATTATCTGTCCGTCGTCCAGCATCAGCTGCGCAAAAGCATGGCTGGGCATGATGACGCCACTGGGGTTCAGACCCAGGTATTCCGCCAGCACGATATAGAGCAGCGCCGAACTGATACAGTTATAAACCCCGGTATCCAGGATCTCGGCCATGGCACTCTGATTGGCATCATAGCCGGCGCCCAAAAAATGTCGATGCATCAGCCGCAACAATAGCGCGCCTGTTTCACGCGGACTGTCAGCCTCGATCAGTTCATCGTGGCTGGCCAGGAAACTCAGCAGTTGTTCCCGATAGTGGTGATAGTCGGCTTCTGAGCGGACATTCCCGGATGCCACTAAAAACAGGGCCAGCAGCTCGTCAGCGCTGGCCTGTTGCGCAGAAGCTCCCGTGAACCGGTCAATGACCTGCATCTCAAACGCGGTCAGAGCGGTCCAGGCGGGCTGACCGGGGACAGCAAATGCGCTGCGGTCAATATCGCGCTCATCTGCACTGACGGCCACACTGATCCAGAGCGTCAGCCACAGTGTGCCGAGCAGATACAGTGTTTTTGCCATGGCGACCCGCCTCCAGGTGTCAGACCTTAACCTCGATCGTATTGATAACTCTCAATGCTTTGGCAATAGCTTCATCTACCGACTCACCGTTGGCAAGGGCCACGCCCATCCTTCGCTCACCACGCACTTCCGGCTTGCCAAACAGGCGCAGATCGGTGTCTGGCTCACTCAATGCCTGCGCCAGATTACTGAAGCTCACGCGGTCCGAGTCCCCCGCAACCAGCAGCACTGCAGACGCCGAGGGGCCGCGCTGCCTGATCAGCGGAACCGGCAGGCCCAGAATGGCGCGCGCGTGCAGGGCAAATTCGGACAGGTTCTGTGAAATCAGTGTGACCAGCCCGGTATCGTGCGGGCGCGGTGAAACCTCACTGAAGTAGACCTGATCACCTTTAACAAACAGTTCAACGCCAAAAAGACCATACCCGCCCAGGGCACCTGTTACCGCCTCTGCCACCTCGCGGGCCCGCGCCAGGGCCTGGTCGCTCATTAGCTGTGGTTGCCAGGACTCGCGATAGTCACCACGCTCCTGGCGGTGTCCGATCGGCTCACAGAAACTGGTGCCGTCACGGTGACGCACCGTCAGCAGCGTAATTTCATAGTCAAAATCAACAAAACCCTCAACAATCACCCGGCCTTTGCCGCTACGACCACCGGATTGTGCATACTCCCAGGCTGCATTCATGTCCTCGGGAGTACGGACAATACTTTGTCCCTTGCCCGAGGATGACATGATGGGTTTCACAACGCAGGGAATGCCAACATCCTTGATGGCGTCGAGATACTGGGTTCTGGTGTCGGCGAAACGATATGGTGATGTCGGCAAACCCAGTTCTTCTGCCGCCAGACGGCGGATACCTTCACGGTTCATGGTCAACTGTGCGGCGCGAGCGGTTGGAATAACCTGCCAGCCTTCTGCCTCGAGTAACACCAGCTCCTGCGTCGCAATGGCTTCAATCTCGGGAACAATCAGATGGGGCTTTTCCTGCTCGACGATAGCTCTCACTGCGCGCGCATCCAGCATGTCGATTACATGACTGCGATGCGCCACCTGCATGGCTGGTGCTTTATCATAGCGGTCTACTGCAATTACTTCGCAGCCAAGCCGTTGCAGCTCAATCACTACTTCCTTGCCAAGTTCACCACTGCCCAGCAGCATTATCCGTGTGGCAGATGCCGACAAGGGCGTGCCTATGCCTGCCTCACCTGCGCTCGTGCCATGATGTGTGTTGTGTTCTTTGTCTTCAGCTTTGTTCAAAATCGTTCTGCTCTTTCGTTAGTACTATATCGATTCATCAGCGTCACCCAGTGATGCCTGCCCGTCGTCAGCTCACTAGATCGTTGCGCTGTCTTTATCCCTCGCATTCTTCCAGAACGCCTGCTCGGATGGAAGGACTTTGGTTATTGGTTTAAGCTTTGCAGGCAACCTGAAAATCCCGCAGGCTGCATGGACAGCTGCACATCGCGCTCAAACACGGAAAAACAGCATGACTAGCAGACAGACGAATATCCGGGCCGTTATCCTGGATGCCGCAACACTGGGTTCAGATATCGATTTCTCGCCACTGCAAAACATCACCGATACACTGGAAATACATGATAATACGTCGTCGGATCCGAACTCAGATGAAGTAGTTTCGAGACTGCAGCATGCAAACGTCGCGATAACGAATAAAGTTGTGCTGGACGCACAGGCGCTTGCGGCACTACCCAATCTGCGCTTGATCTGCGTGATGGCCACAGGCACCAACAATATTGACCTGGAGGCTTCTCAGCGCCTGGATATCGAAGTGCGCAACATAACGGCCTATGGAACTGCCAGTGTTGCCCAGCACACCTTCATGTTGATGCTCGCTCTGGCCAACCGCCTGCCGCTCTATCAGGACGAGTTGCGACGTGGCCGCTGGCAGTCCAGTGAACACTTCTGTCTGCTGAATCACACAACCATGCAGTTGACAGGCAGACATCTGGTGCTTGTCGGACAGGGCGAACTGGGTTCACGTGTCTCAATGCTGGCCAGTGCCATGGATATGACTGTCAGTTTCGCCGCCCGTCCTGGCAATGAATCGTCAGATAGCCGCCCTCCTCTGGACGCCTTAATTGGCGACGCAGACATTATTTCACTGCATTGTCCCCTGACAGATGCAACTCGTCACCTGATCAATGCCCGGCGGCTTCAGAACATAAAGCCAGGCTGCCTCTTGATCAACTGCGCCCGCGGTGGCCTGATTGACGAACTGGCAGCGCTGACAGCCTTGCGTGAAGGCCGGCTGGGCGGACTGGCTGTGGATGTGCTGCCCCAGGAGCCGCCGCGCGATGGCCACCCGTTGCTGCAGGCGCTGGAGGAGCCTCTCAATCTGATTGTGACACCCCACAACGCCTGGATCTCACCAGAGGCCCGGCAGACCGTCATTGATAAAACCGCAACCAATATTCAGCGGGGCTGGTAAGCTCTGGCGCCTTGCTGCTATCGGGCCGGCCGAAACGCCAGCAGTGTATTACCTGCCTGTTGACGGAAACGGTCATAGCCAGACCCGACGAATAACATGCCTGCGCCTGCCGCAATCGACTGAGCGTCAATCGAACCGCCTCGCGCCGCAACGCCATTGACGGTATCAAAGCCTACCGCTGTGTCATACTCAAACAGTATCTGGCCAGTCTCGGTATCAAAGATGAACAGTCGACCATCGATATTGCCGGCCACCAGCGCGCCATCGATGACCAGTGGCATGGCTGAAAAACCGTAACGCGCGTCACAACCCGGCACGCGTTCATCCCGGCCATTGGCACAGTCCGGTCGCGACAGATAGGACCAGGTCGGCTCACCGTCAGCGAGTTCAAAGGCGTGCACCCCAGCCTTGATGACATCATCGCTGCGACCGCCACCATTCGGATCGCTGATCGGCAACAGCACTTTGTCTCCGGCAACAGCCACACCCCAGTGATTGCCGCCCAGAGCGCCGCCTTCACCGACGCGCTGCTGCCAGACAAGCTCGCCATTGTCCGGGTTCAGGGCCCACAAATGACCTGATTTCTGGCCGGCAACCAGTCGCTCGCTGCCATCTGCCAGCGTGACACGAATCGCCGCTCCACCAAAATCCCAGTCCTTGATAATGCTGTCCTGCTCTGAGGGACAATTGGGTCCGTACTCACGGCCGGTGCAGGCCATATTCCAGACGTCATTGGCGACGGCCTGAAACAGCCAACGCTGCTCGCCAGTGTCCATATCCAGCGCGATGATGGCATTACTGGTATCAGTCGCCGGCAGTGAGGTATTTTCGCCGGTCGTGACATAAAGCTGTCGACGTTCCGGATCCAGTCCGGGACTCGACCAGATTGGCGCGCCGGACGGCCCTCGCAGACGAACACCAACAGAATTGCGCTGCCCTGTATACTCGGCCGGCGGCATGGTGACATAGGTCCAGATACGTTCGCCACTGGCTGCATCAAGAGCCAACACCCCGCCGCGCCCATCACAGCACTCGTGAGTTGGCTCGCCACCACGCTGAACGCCCGAAGCAGAGACCGGCACATACAGACGCTGATCATGGTACATGGGCACTCCGGTGAGCCGGGAATGCACACCTTCGTCGATCGTGCCATCAATCAGCCAGCGGCGTTCACCTGTCAGCGGATTTACCGCGTGCAGCCGCGCCCGTTCGTCAGAGACATAAAGAAGTTGTGAGCCATCATCCAGTGCACCACTGAGCACGGCAGAACCACGCAGCGCGGCACCGGCATCGTAACTCCACTGAACACAACCGGATTCAACGTGCAGTGCCAGAACCTTGCCAGACGCCCCGGCGGGATAGAACAGTGTGTCACCAGCAATGGCCGGTGATGAGCGCAGGCCGCCGACACCAGGGATGCCCAGCGCCCAGGCCAGCTCCAGATTGCCCATATCCTCATGACTCAAGCCGCTTTGTGCAGCGGACAGCTGGCGGGAAAAAGCCAGGTCACCACCTGCATGACTCAGGTGAACTGGACTCAGGCTGATGGTAGTGCTGTCGTCGGTACACAGGTTACTGCTGATCCACTCATCAGACACTTCGGCAATCGCCAGATAGTCAACCAGAGTATCTCGCTGTTCGTCTGTCAGTTGCTGGCCTTGAATGGCCATGGGGCCTGAAGTCAGTGTGTAGTGAAGCGCCTGCGCAGTCATTGACTGCAGTGCTTCAAAACTGGCGGCACGGGGATCCCCCCCTTCATGGCAGGCAGCGCAGTAGGTCTGATAGATGTCCTCACCGGGATGAACATCCATGCTGGTTTCCGGCGCAGGCTGACTGACCGGCTCCTGAGCCTGGACAGACGCCACGCCGGGCAACTCAAGCCCTTGACTGGCCAGGAAAACCAGCAACGCAGCAGCCACTGGCAGAGATAAACGTCGCATATCAGTGATCTCATTATTGTTTTGGTAATGACATCACTGACATTAGCGCAGATCACGAACCGAGTCGATACCGCAGCTTGACGACCAGCGTGTCGACCACCGGATCCTGCCAGGACTCGCTTAACAGTCCAGTGTATTCGTCAAAAAGTCCACCCGGTACGTTGCCACCGCGCGTGTAAACGACGAAGAGATCAGACAGAGGCGCAATTTCCCAGCGATATCGTGCCTGGAAGGTCAGTCGGCTGATAACAAAGCTGTCACTCTGGGCATCGGGCTTGGGCACTTCGCGCAGCTCTTCAAGACGATCCGGATTTACCTGCAGGAACTTGTTCTCAAACGCCTTCAGACCAGTCCATTGCAGCCCAACCCGGAACTGTTGCCGGGCGCTGATGAAGTAGTCCAGTGTCACTTTAGGAGACCATTGAGTAGCCTCGAAGCTGGTGTAGCGACCGCCACCCTGATAGACAAGCAGGCCTTCACGATCTGTATATGATGCTTCCACATCCAGCGAGAAATTGTCGACAGGTCGATAGCTGATACCGGCTGTGGTTGTTGTGTTTCTTTCACCCAGGTCTTCAGTGTTGGCATCGATACCCAGCTTGTAGCGTATCTGCTGCGAGGGGTCAGACTCCCAGGTGCTGACAAACTGCCAGCGTCCCGGGATCTTGTAGTCGCCAGAGCCGCGGCCCAGTCGATCTTCAACACGGCGCGCGTAATAGCGCAGACTGCTGTTCAGCGAGTGGTTGTTTAAAAATGTCAGATTAAGAGAATTAAATACGCCCTGGCGCACCCAGTCGTTGTTGCCATTCCAGTGATTGAAGACAAACAATGAATACTCACGCGAGCGCAGTCCTTCGACATTTGAACTGTTGTTTGTATAGTTGTAATCAAAGTGACTGAGATCATTACGCGTCAGGAAACCCAGAGTATTCAGATCCAGCGTGTCATCATGATAGCCCGCAGCAATACGGTGCATGACACCACGCTGAGGCATGTATATCAGGTCACCAGTGGCACCGTTACCCTCTACACCATCCACATCACTGCGCAGCACCTGACCGTCGAACAGCCAACGGTTGTTACCGGAAAAATAATGGACATCCACGCCATTGACCGTGGCGTCTATATCAGAATGGGAGACATCGGTCCCCATCCAGCCGATAGATCGACGCCCTGCCGGGCCCGTGGTTTCGTACAGCAGGCGGCCTACGGCAAAATCACGGCCTTCTGACTCCAGCGTGACACGTGTCCCGTCATTGAGCGTACCACGGATTTCCATATCGTCTTCCATGGCTGCCAGTGTGCCATAGCGCCAGTTGCCACTTTGCCCGGTAAACTTCACTGCACCCAGCAGATCGGTCGGTGCACTCAGGTCTGTGTCCGCAACACGGACGCCAGCCGGCACATCAAAGGAGGCCGAACTTCCGATACGACGTGTGTTGAGCATGGATGTGGGGCCACCAGGGCCACGCGCACTCTGGTTTCTTGGCGAGGTATTAAACACGTCCTGCCCTTCCAGGAAGAAAGCCCGCTTTTCAGGGAAAAAGGTTTCATAGGCGGTCAGGTTGACAACCACGTCATCCGACTCGACGTTTCCGAAATCCGGATTCAGGCTCAAAGACAGCTGCGTATTGGTACTGGGCCGCCAGAACACTTCCGCCCCGGCGCGCATTTCAGCTTCATCATCAACACCGTCGTAGGTGCCAGAGACGTATGGATAGTAAGTTATCTGAGTTCTGGGTTCGATATCTTCGAGCTCGAACTTCTGAAAGGCGGACAAAAACTGGTTCACAGTGGATGGAAGTGCTGGATTGGACCAGGTTTCGTTAAGATGTCCTACCTGACGCTCCATGTAGATGCCAATCTGACGATTGTCACCTGAAATCTGGGGCAGAGCGATCATCGACCAGGGGATGAAGTACTCGGCCACCCAGCCACCCTCAACAACACTGGTATATGCTTCCCAGGGACCATCCCACTGCATGTTGAACTGGCGCTCAGCCAGAATAGTGCCATCGGTTTTTGAGTCACCAAGATTGACACGCATCATGTAGCCGTAGAGACCATCACCTGAGGCATCAATGCTTATCACCACACCATCGCGCTCAAGCCGTGTATCACGCGGCGTCATTCTGGCAACCAGCGTGTCGGTATCCTGATGATTCATCACACCCACATAGATCCCGCGTTCTGTGTAAAAAATACGGGTTTCGGTGCGCAGCGAACTTTCGGCAAGGGTATCGGGGGACACAACCCGCATTCCGTCAAAGGCGGGTATCTGCTGCCACACTGCCTCGTCCAGGCGTCCGTCCAGTTCGATGTTCGCCTGGCCATCGATACGAGTCAGATGGGGAATGACATCCTGGGCTGCAAGCTGCGATGCTGCCAGATGTGATGCAACGACAGCTGCGACGGCAAATTGCAAACGGGAATAGCGCGCACGGTTCGCGAGGCGCGAGAGAAGAACTGCTACCATGTGGGTGATCTCTGAATTCTAGTTGTGCCCGGACTATAACCGTAAGCTTCAGAATCACCGATAGCTGGCTACAATTCGTTGCAAAACACCTCGGAGGGCCAGAGAAACCAGCGGATTGCTTCTTGTTCTGGCGGGAGTTTTACCGCTTCCTGATCTTGCTTCAGCACTTTAGGATAGCGCGATTGTGCCGCAGCTACCGCGGCTTCTATCTGTTTTTTGGCGTTGCTCAGCGCGACTTGTAAACCCGGACGCTGTGAATTTAATGAACATTCCACATTTTCTTCAAACCAGTTGATACCAGCAAACCGGTCACGTGGCACTGCCCGGGATTCGCAGTGTCGCCATACACCATTCACAGCATCATAGTGGTAATACACCAGCATCTGTTCAGCGTGGCGAGCAACCAGCTCTATCGCTGTCATCAGATAGTCGAACTCTTCGTCACAAATAAAATAATTAAAGCTCAGACGCACCCAGCCTGGCCTGAGCACATTGGCACCCAGCAACACTGCACTCTCTACCTGGCGACTGTAGTCTCTGTCCATGTGCAACAGATAGTGCGCATAGGGCCCCGCGCAGGAACAACCGCCGCGCGCCTGAACACCAAAAAGATCATTCAACAATGCAACAACAAATCCGTAATGCAGATCCCGCCCTTTCCCGGGCCCTTCCTGATTACTACGAAAGCGAAGAGAAAATATTGGCAGCCGCTCGTTCTCACAGCCACCGAGTATTTCAATATTGTCGATTTTTTTCAGTCGTGCCATGACGCGGGCGGCCATCTGTTGCTCCAGTTCGGCAATTCGCTCAGCCCCAACCTGCTGCTGCAGCGACATGACCAGGCCAGCACGTATCGACTCCACTATGCCGGGTGTGCCGGCCTCTTCACGGCGCTCAATATTCGTCACATAGGCATGGCTGTCCGGACTGACATACACCACGGTACCCCCGCCTGCTGTCGCTGGTACCGGATTGACAAACAGTGCAGCTTTGGCCACCAGCACACCACAACTGCCAGGGCCTCCCACAAACTTGTGCGGCGACAGAAAAACTGCATCAAGCTCGCTCATGTCGATGGCAGAGTAAGGGCCAGCTGCCGCATAGTCCCAGCATGCCAGCGCCCCATAGCGCTTCAACAGTCTGGTCACCGCTACGACATCGGTACGCAGGCCTGTCACATTTGAAGCTGCCGAAAAGCTGCCAATCACACGACTGGCTGATTGATAACGCTGCAACAACGACTCCAACGCCTGCAGATCCATCTGACCACGAGAGTCCAGGGGCACAACAACCACTTTGGCGAGACTTTCCCGCCACGGCAACTCATTGGAATGATGTTCGTAGGGCCCAATCAGCACTATCGGGCGCTCTTCGGGGGCGGTCAACTCCAGCACCTGGCGCCGTTTGACCGGGTCGGTGGGCAGACGCAGATTCAGCACTTCAACAAGCTTGTTGATCGCCGCTGTTGCACCGGAGCCGCAGAAAATGACCTTGTCGTCTTCGCTACCATTGACCGCCAGCCGAATCGCCTGGCGTGCTGACTCGCGCCATGCGGTTGTATTGGCGCCGGTCAGCGTCGTTTCAGTATGGGTATTGGCATAACAGGGCAGCACCTGCTTCTGAATCAGTTCCTCAATGAATTTAAGGCTGCGACCCGAAGCAGTGTAATCCGCGTAGACCATGGGTTTAAGACCAAACACCGTGGTCATGGCACCATCGCAGCCAATGATATTGCTGCGTATTTTTTCAATCAGGCTATCGGGCGAATGCATCGTGGACCTCTAAATCCGGTATCAGCTTTTGATGCGCGTATAGTAACCCTGGATGAAGTAAACATTGTTCCTATTTGATTCACATATGATTAATATATTGAAACATTGTTTCCCAATATCGTATTTTTTTGGCACGATAATCCTTCACGCGCAAAATAATGAGATTACTTCATGGACAAGCTCGACAGAAAACTGTTGCGACTGATGCAACCGGATGCCAGTCTGTCCGTCGCCGAACTCGCGGATGCGCTGGGCATGTCAAAGTCCGCCTGCTGGCGTCGCATTCAGAAACTTGAGGAGTCAGGCGTCATACGTCAGCGCGTCACCCTGCTCTCCCCTGCCAAGCTCGGACTGGGCCTGACCGTGTTTATCAGCATCCGGACAAATCAGCACAATCAGGTCTGGGCGGACAAGTTTCGCGAGGTAGTGCAGTCGATCGCAGGAATACAGGAAGTGTACAGACTGGGTGGCCAGATCGATTATTTGATCAAGGCTGTCGTCACTGACATGGCCGGCTACGACCTGCTTTATCAGTCCCTGATTGAGGCCGATCTGTTTGATGTTACAGCCAGCTTTGTCATGGAGGAGATCAAGTCCACCACAGTGTTGCCGATTGGGCCCGGACAGGCTTTGACTTCCTGACCAGGCCCCAGGCGGCAGGAATCAGAATCGAATGGTATAACGGAACTTCACACTCAGATCTGAGGACAGTGCTTCAAAGCGATTGTTCTTGTCGTAATCCTGCACGTTGTAATTGAGTACGATAAATCCTTCCTGGCCAGCGCGCGGTATCCACTGCAGCCGGGTGTTGATGCCTATCTCCTCGGACAGATTGTCGTACTGCACCAGATTGATCCAGTACAGCGTGGATGAGAACGCCACCTGCGTCGACACACTGGTCAGACGCGTAATGAAGTCACCCTGCGGCAAGGAAATATTGTTCCAGTCAAAACTGGTACTCAGCACAAAATTACTGGACTGATTCCAGCTCAACGAAGCACGGATATTGTCGCGCTCACCATTATAGAAATCACCCGTCAGATAACCCACGCTGCCAGCCAGTTGACGTTGACCACCGGTGGAAACTTCGATCTCCTGCTCCGTGAAGGAATAATCGCCTGGCGCAATGCTGACCTGGCGATCGGGGCTGGAATAGATCGTAAAGGGGCGCTGCACGACTTCCCGGTTATCTATCACGGACAGTTCCATTGAGTCGCGGCTGTTTGTCTCCAGTTCCAGCAGCCGATAGGTCAGCACCTGGGTCTGCAAACCACCGTCGATGACTTCGATTCGTTGCCCGTCGATACCGGCAAACGCGCTCTGCAGCAAGCCACCACCTGTGAAGAAATGCGTATAACCGACATCCGCTGTCAAATCGCGGATGTTTGATCGATTCACATAACCCATGGCCGGATTAAAGTTGCGCTGAACTTCCTTGAAGCCCATGCGTGACCGCCAGCCAGTGCTGTTGGGCATACGCAGACCAAAACCCCAGGCCACATCATCGCCATGCAGACCAGGTGTATCAGATTGCTGATACCAGGCGTCAGCCTCGAAAGTCCGCCCCTGTGCCAGCTGATTATTGATGTAACGGAAATCGACGCCCGCAACAGAGTTGTCGATGTTGGATGCCGGGTCGCCGTCGGTATAGATAAAACCGATTGCCGAGTCCTCCAGCACATTGGCCGAGACCCTGGCGACAAACAGATCCGATGCATCCACAGCGCCAAACTCATCCTGACGAATGGCCAGCGTGCCGATATTCCAGCGCCCTACCCGGCCACTGATCCGGCCGCCGTAGTTGATGTCCACCGGCGCACCCGTCTGGCTCAACCCAATCCGACGTGAAAAGAACGGGCGGGCGTTCTCGCGGCTGCCACCCGAAGTAGCGTTATTGCCGCCGGCCATGCCACTGATGTTGCCGAACTGAAACAGGTCCGAGTCGTTCAGAAAGAAGTCCCGCTTCTCAGGGAAAAACAGACTGAAGCGCGAAAGATTTACCTGGCGATTGTCGACTTCAGTGGCGGAGAAATCGGTATTGACCGTCAACGCTGCATTCAGCGATGGGGTGAGGCGATAAAACGCATCAAGCGATGGTTCCCAATTCACTTCCGACTCACCTTGCGGTCCGTATACACGTCGGCGATTGACTGCAAGCGATGGCACAATATCCAGGCCGGCCCCGGCGCTCAACCCTTCAAGCCCGGTAATCTGCCCCATCACGGTGGGATTATAGGTCCGGTTGCGCGACACCCATGCCATTTCCTCACCACGTCGGCGAATCGCACGTCCAAAGTTGAAACCCCAGTTTTCGATGGCAGGGTCAAACGGAATGGACTTGAAGGGGATTTCGATCTCGGCAACCCAGGCGTTGCCGTCGACATTGGCTGCCACATCCCAGATAGTATTCCAGTCCAGCGAGAATGAGGTTGGACTGGTATACAGGGAGTCATGGCGTGCTGCGTTCAGATTGGTTTCGAAACGGTAACCCGCGCGGCCGGCATTAAAGGGGTCGAGAATCACAACCAGCCGGTCATCAGAGGGCATGCCCTGCCCGTGTCGAATGACCGGTGCTGCAATACGGTCAGGCTCGCTGTCAAACATGCGCGCACCAATGTAGAGCGCGTCATCATCATACAGAACATAAACTTCGGTGCGTTCGGAGGTCGGCGTGCCATTACCGGGACGGGTCTGGTGAAAATCGGTGATGACTTCAGCCTGCTCCCATACGGGGTCATTGAGATTGCCATCAATGACCGGTGGTACGCTAATGCGGACAGCACGCACCTGTTTCGGTGCATCAGTGACAACCACTGCCTCTGAAGCATCCTGTGCAGAAGCAGTGTGCGCCAGGAACATCCAGGGTGACAACATGGCCCAGCAGGCGGTGACAGCAGATCGCATCGCAGTTCCTCAAATTTAATTGAACGGCGATTTTAATGCCTCATTGATACTTTGTAACGTAATTAAGATATCGACTTTTTGGCAATCTGTGTCAACTCTTTACAAATCCACCGGAGGTACGTAGACCCAGCCGTCCATCAAGGTCCGTGCGCTGCGACTCATGATGGCTTTGGCAACGGTCCACTGCCCGTCTCGCTGCTCGGCGCGGGCCCCCACGCGCAATGTTCCGGACGGGTGACCGAACACGACAGACTCTCGATCACCGCCACCTGCCGCAGAGTTGACCAGAGTACCAGGTATCGCCGCCGCAGTACCGATTGCCACCGCCGCCGTTCCCATCATGGCATGGTGCAACTTGCCCATGGACAGAGCACGGACCAGCAGGTCGATTTCACTGGCAAGCACGCGCCTTCCACTGGAAGTGGTGTAATCAGCCGGCGGTGCCACAAAGGCGATTTTGGGCGTATGTTGCCTCGCCGCCGCTTCTTCAACAGATTTGATCAATCCCATTTTAACCGCAGCCGCAGCGCGTATCCGTTCGAAACGCATTAACGCATCAGTATTATTGTTGATGGCCTCCTGTAATTCCGTGCCACTGTAACCCAGGTCGCTGGCATTCAGAAAAACAGTCGGGATTCCGGCGTTAATCATGCTTACAGCAAAACGACCAATGCCTGGCACGTCCAGTTCGTCGACCAGATTGCCCGTGGGAAACAGCGCACCACCCTCATCAGAGTCGTCAGCCGGATCCATAAACTCAAGCTGCACCTCTGCGGCAGGAAAGGTGACACCATCCAGCTCAAAGTCCCCGGTTTCCTGAACCACACCGCCACGCATGGGGACATGTGCAACAATCGCCTTCCCTATATTTGCCTGCCAGATACTCACACGACAGATACCGTCCTGCGGTATCCTGTCGCTGTCAATCAGCGCTTTTGATATGGCAAAACCACCCACGGCCGCGGAGAGATTGCCGCAGTTGCCGCTCCAGTCGACAAAGGCGCTGTCGATCGAAACCTGTCCAAACAGATAATCGACGTCAAAGCCTGGCCTGGAGCTGCGCGACAGAATGACTGTCTTGCTGGTACTGGACGTGGCGCCACCCATGCCATCAATCTGCTTCTGATAGGGGTCAGGACTACCTATCACGCGCAGCAGCAGCTTGTCCCGGTAGACACCTGGCTGCTGCGCTTCAGCAGGCAGGTCCTGCAGTGCAAAAAAGACACCCTTGCTGGTGCCGCCGCGTATGTAAGTGGCTGGTATGCGTATTTGATGTGGAAAGCTCATGCTGCGCCCTCTGCCTGCAGGAAGTCCTGTGCGAAGCGCTGCAACACACCGCCAGCCTGATACACAGAAGTTTCCTCATCACTATCCAGTCGACAGCGTACCGGCACGGTTAGCTCAGTCCCATCGCGGCGGTGAATGACCAGTGTCAGCGTCGCCCCGGCCCTGGGCTCGCCGCGAACATCATAGGTTTCGGTACCATCCAGCTTCAGAGTCTTGCGTGTAGTGCCTGGCTCAAACTCCAGCGGCAATACACCCATGCCAATCAGATTGGTCCGATGGATCCTTTCAAAACCTTCAGCCACAATTGCCTCGACTCCGGCCAGGCGCACCCCTTTGGCGGCCCAGTCACGAGAAGAGCCCTGTCCATAGTCCGCACCCGCGATTATGATCAGTGGCTGCTTGCGTTCCATGTAGGTTTCTATGGCTTCCCACATCCGGGTAACCTTTCCTTCCGGCTCAATACGCGCCAGTGATCCCTGCTTAATCTCGCCATCCACAATGGCCATTTCATTAATCAGCTTGGGATTCGCGAAGGTGGCGCGCTGTGCCGTCAGATGATCACCCCGATGCGTTGCATAGGAGTTGAAGTCTTCTTCCGGAACGCCCATTTTTGACAGGTACTCACCAGCAGCGCTATCTGCCAGGATGGCATTAGAGGGCGACAGGTGGTCTGTGGTGATGTTGTCACCCAGAATTGCCAAAGGGCGCATTTCCTTCAGGCTGGGCTCGCCCGCCAGCGCGCCTTCCCAATAGGGAGGACGCCGGATATAGGTGGACATCTCGCGCCAGTCATACAAAGGGCTGACCTTGTTGGCTTCGTCACGCGAAATATCAAACATCGGGATGTACACATCACGAAACTGCTGCGGTTTGACGCTGGCCTTGACCACCTCGTTGATCTCTTCGTCCGTCGGCCACAGATCCATCAGGCGAACAGGCTTGCCATCCACCTCTGCCAGAACATCCTTTTCTATGTCAAAACGAATCGTACCCGCAATGGCATAGGCAACAACCAGGGGTGGTGAGGCCAGGAAGGCCTGTTTGGCGTAAGGATGAATGCGTCCGTCAAAATTGCGGTTACCAGACAGCACCGCAGTCGCATACACATCGCGGTCGACGATCTCCTGCTGTATTTCAGGGTCCAGAGCGCCGGACATGCCATTACAGGTCGTGCAGGCAAACCCGACAATTCCAAAACCCAGTTTTTCCAGCTCCTGCTTGAGCCCCGACTCCTCAAGATAAAGCTTTACGGCCTTGGACCCTGGCGCCAGGGAAGTTTTCACCCAGGGCTTGCTGACCAGACCCAGCCGGTTGGCATTACGCGCCAACAGCCCCGCGGCGATCACATTGCGCGGGTTGCTGGTATTGGTGCAACTGGTAATCGCCGCAATGATGACAGCACCATCAGGCAGCAGTCCCTGAGCCTCTTCGGCACGTGCCTGTTCAAGACCAACGGCGATACCTTTGCTCGCCAGATCAGCCGTTGCAACGCGTGCGTGAGGATTGCTGGGCCCCGCCAGATTGCGCGTGACACTGGAAAGATCAAACTCAAGTGTTCGCTCGTATCTGGCCGTAACCAGATCGTCAGCCCACAAACCGGTATGACGGGCATAGGTCTCAACCAGCTGCACCTGCTCATCATCACGACCTGTCAGGGTCAGATAGTCGATGGTCTGCTGATCTATAAAAAACATCGCGGCGGTGGCACCATACTCGGGCGCCATATTGGAGATGGTTGCGCGATCACCCAGCGTCAGGGCAGCGGCACCTTCGCCATGAAACTCCAGGTAGGCACCCACCACACGTTGCTTGCGCAGGAATTCAGTCAATGCCAGCACCATATCCGTGGCAGTGACACCAGGCTGTAATTTACCTTTCAGTTCCACACCAATGATGTCGGGCAGACGCATCCACGATGCACGGCCCAGCATGACATTTTCTGCCTCCAGGCCACCCACGCCGACGGCGATAACACCCAGGGCATCGACATGTGGCGTGTGGCTATCCGTGCCCACACAGGTATCAGGAAATGCCACTCCCTTGTCGACATAGATGACCGGTGACATTTTTTCCAGATTGATCTGGTGCATGATGCCGTTACCTGGCGGTATCACATCAACATTCTTGAAGGCATAACGTGTCCAGTCGATAAAGTGGAAGCGATCCTCATTGCGGCGCTCTTCGACCGAACGATTGCGCTCAAACGCATCAGGAACATTACCTCCGCACTCAACAGCCAGTGAGTGGTCGACGATGAGCTGCACAGGCACGACCGGATTGACTTTGGCCGGATCACCTCCCTGCTCAGCGATTGCATCGCGCAGCCCCGCCAGATCGACCAGCGCCGTCTGCCCGAGAATATCGTGACACACCACACGCGCAGGGAACCACGGGAAGTCCAGGTCGCGGCGGCGCTCGATAAGCTGATTCAGAGACTCAGTCAGCATATCCGGATCACAGCGGCGCACCAGGTTTTCGGCCAGCACTCGTGAGGTGTAAGGCAGTGATGCCCAGGCACCGCTCTGAATATCTTCTACTGCCTGGCGGGCATCATAAAAGTCCAGCGATGTCCCCGGCAGAGGCTTGCGATACAGTTTGTTCATGTCACCCCCGATTATCTATGGGTGTTACCTGGCGTGGTGCAGGGCCGGTGTATTCAGCGCTGGGTCGGATGATCCGATTGTCGGCGCGCTGTTCCATGACATGCGCTGCCCAGCCAGTCACTCGACTCATGACAAAAATGGGTGTAAACAGTTTGGTCGGAATGCCCATGAAGTGATACGCCGACGCATGGAAGAAATCCGCATTGCAGAACAGTTTCTTTTCGCGCCACATGACTTCTTCGCAGCGCACTGATACCGGATACAACACCGTATCACCAACGTCGTCAGAAAGCTTTTTCGACCAGGCTTTAATGATGTCATTGCGCGGATCCGATTCTTTATAGATCGCATGACCGAAACCCATGATCTTTTCCTTGCGCTCCAGCATACCCAGCATTTCCTGTTCGGCATGATCCGGATCCCGGAATTTCTCGATCATATCCATGGCCGCTTCGTTGGCGCCGCCGTGCAGGGGACCACGCAGCGAGCCGATGGCACCGGTGATACAGCTGTGCATATCAGAGAGGGTTGATGCACAGACACGCGCGGTAAATGTGGACGCGTTAAATTCATGTTCGGCATACAGGATCAGGGATACATTCATCACCTGTTCGTGCAGTGGTTTGGGTTTTTCGCCCAGCAACAAGTGCAGGAAATGCGCACCAATCGACTCATCAGTGGTCACCTCATCGACGCGCACACCATCGTGACTGTAGCGATACCAGTAGCAGATGATGGAGGGTAAAACTGCCAGCAGTCTGTCTGCGGCATGCCCCTGATCAGCAAACTTTTCTTCAGTTTCCAGGTTGCCCAGCATGGAACAGCCCGTTCGCATTACATCCATGGGATGGGCTTCTTTGGGGATTCGCTCCAGAACTTCTTTAAGAGCGTTAGGCAATCCACGCAGCGATTTCAAAGTAGACTGATATTCAGTGAGCTCAGCGCGGCTTGGCAGCTCCCCTTTCAGAATCAGATAGGCCACTTCTTCGAACAGGCAGTTCTCAGCCAGATCCTTGACGTCATAGCCCCGATAAGTCAGACCGGAACCGGACACTCCCACGGTAGACAGCGCTGTTTTTCCTGCAACCTGTCCACGCAGGCCGGCACCGCTCAGAATTTTTTTGTCAGACATAATTAAGTTTCCTCCCTGCTATTAAAACCATAGCTGGCATTTGGATGAAAAAGTCAGGATTTTTTCTGCTTGGCAAACAGCGCGTCCAGGTGCTCTTCGTAAACATGGTAATCAATACGATCGTAGAGCTCGGCACGTGTCTGCATGGTATCGACGACGTTCTGCTGCGTGCCGTCGCGCCGGATGGCGGTATAAACATTCTCGGCTGCCTTGTTCATGGCCCGGAAAGCTGACAATGGATACAGGACTAGCGAGACATCCACGCCCGCCAGTTCCTCTGTCGTGAACAGCGGCGTGGCACCGAACTCGGTAATATTGGCCAGTACCGGCACCTTCAATCGGGCTGTGAACCTGGCGTACATTTCCAGCTCGGTAATCGCCTCCGGAAATACCATGTCTGCACCCGCTTCGATGCAGGCCTCGGCGCGATCCAGAGCCGCTTCAAGCCCCTCTACCGCCAACGCATCGGTTCTTGCCATGATCACAAAACTGTCATCGGTGCGTGCATCCACAGCCGCCTTGATACGATCCACCATCTCTGCCTGTGTAACGATTTCCTTGTTAGGCCGGTGACCACAGCGCTTGGCACCCACCTGATCTTCGATGTGCATGGCAGCCGCGCCGAATTTAATCATCGACTTCACAGTTCGAGCCACGTTGAATGCACTGGCGCCAAAACCGGTATCGACATCGACCAGCAGCGGCAGATCGCACACATCAGTGATACGTCGCACGTCTGTCAAAACATCATCCAGCCCGGATATACCCAGATCAGGCAGCCCCAGTGACCCGGCAGCGACGCCTCCGCCGGAAAGATAAATGGCCTTGAAGCCGGCCCTTTTTGCCAGCAGCGCATGGTTGGCGTTGATCGCACCAACAACCTGCAGCGGATGCTCCTCTGCGACTGCTGCACGAAAGCGTTGACCGGGTGTTGTCTGCATGTCCAGGACTCTCCTTTTGAGTTCTTTAACTGATTTTGTCTTATGGCTTTTCCAGATGCTGTTCGATATTGCGACGTGAGGCGCTGATGTGCCGACGCATCAGCAGTTCCGCCAGTTCACCATCGCGGTCGGCAATCGCCTCGATAATACGATGGTGCTCGGAAAACGCCTGCTGTGGGCGATCCGGAGTTGTCGAAAAACGATACCGGTACATGCGTACCAGATGATAAAGATCACTGCAAAGTAACTCATGCAACATGTGATTGCGGCTACCCTGTATGATCAGATAGTGAAGATCCAGTTCCCCTTCCTGCTGATAGTAGGATTCGTTGGTATGCAGGCCCGCGTGCTGCTCGTGTCTGGCCAGCACCTGACGCAGCCCCGCAATTTCCTCCTCGGTCATATGCTGAGCTGCAAGTCGACAGGCCATGCCTTCCAGCGCCTCCCGGACGTAGTACAGTTCAATCAGCTCAGCCACACTCAGCGATGCGACGCGAATGCCCGCGTGCGGAATCCTGACCACCAATCGCCGACCTTCCAGCCGCCGAATGGCTTCCCGCAGCGGGCCACGACCGATCCCGAAGGTATCACTCAGGTACTGCTCACTCAGGCGCGTTCCCGGCGCTATATCCCCTTTGACAATCGCAGTCTGGATGCGTTCAAAGGCACCGTCCGACAGGGTCTGTGAGCTGGATTGATGGGAACTGGAAACCATGGATTGTAGATAATCCTAATCTATTCTGACGATTATTGGCGTTTTCATGGCGAATACTGCGCCTGTTATCCATCATTGTCAACAATCTGCCAATTGCGCAGTTGTATCACGCCAAGCAAGATAAGCGCTACAATTCGCCTTGCACGGAAACAATAATCACAATAACAGGATGAACTCCAATGAACCGGTACATTCACGCTTGTTCAGCACTGCTCACTCTGATTTGCGTCGGCCTTGTCGGCACAGCACTGGCGCAGGAGGCATGGTACGGTCTGCCACTACCACCGACTTTCGCCCCTCATACCACCCCCGCCATAATTGGTATTCGCGGCCCGGCCCCGGCCGTTGTCCCCACCGAAGAACTCCAATTCAGCGAACTGTCAGGAGACCAATTGGCTTCGGACCTGAAGGCCATTGTGCAATTTTCAAAACAGAGCCTTATTGATCAGGAACTGGGCGGCAATCAGATGTGGGGACGCGTTGCCGGTTTCCCATCACTAACGGCAACTGCCAACTGGGTTTCAGACCAGTTCCAGCAATACGGGATCGAAGATGTCGAGGTACAGCAGGTCTCGCAGAATCCCGACAGCAGCCTGTGGCTGCCGCAACGCTGGGAGGTTCGCCTGCTGGCCAATGAGCATACTGGCGGTGATGATGTGGTGATGTCGACTGCAGTCGCACTGTCTCCATCATATATAGCGGGCGGTTCACTGCAGGCACCGCTGGTATACACGGGCAATGCGCGCCCTGCCGTATTGGAACATATCGATGTGCGCGGCAAAATCGCAGTGCAGCACATCACCCCGCAGGCCCACCTGGTATTCGAGCGCAGTCATGCCGTGCCGCGGGCTCAGGACCTGTTTGCCCGCGGCGCAGTTGCCGTTCTTAACATTATCGATCAGCCTGGCAATGAAATGGCGCGCGATCTGGCCAACTGCGGCGGCCCCTGTTTCAACGTGGGAGGCCGAGATGGTGTTTTCCTCAGCGCCGCACTCGACGCGGCAGCCTCGCAGGGACACAGCGGCACGCTACAGGCCCGGTTAAGCCTGCAGGCACAGGAATACAGCGGACTCGAGGCTGAAAACGTGATTGCTGTCATACCGGGCCAGTCAACCGAGACAATTGTAATCAATGCCCACATGGATGCCTGGTATGACGGGGCCGGTGACAATGGAGATGGACTGGCGGTGCTGATGGCTCTGGCGCAACACTTCTCCCGCGACGATGTCACACTGCAGCGCACACTGGTGCTGGTGGCCAGCGCTGGTCACCATACCCCCGGACTGAATGGCCCCAGTAATGCGGTCGCCATGAACCCGGACCTGTTTGACGAAGCGCTACTGATCTTTAATCTGGAACATGTTGCACAGCGCAACTTCTCGCCGGCCCGCAGCGTCCTGCCCGATGGCTATCGTGAGTTTATTGCTGACTCAGGTGAAGCGCCAATAGTCGCCGGCATCACCAACGAATCGGCTTATCTTCAATCACTGTTTGATGCTGGCGTACAGCGTTATGGTGTCAACTTTGTGTCTGGCAACTCGGATATGGCCAGCGGCGAAGGCGGCGGCTACCGGCGCGCTAACGTGCCGATTGTCACCACCATGCAGGCACCACCGCTCTATCACACCAGCGGTGAGGTTGAGGAGGTCATTTCAGTGCCCGGCATGGAGCGAATGGCTCGCTTCATGGCCTGGTTTATCAAGCAGGTCGATACCGCCGATCGTGCCCGGATAAACCCGACAGGCAGCGGGGAATAAAGCCCCAGCTGTGCCGTTGACCTCTGGTAACTGACAATTCCAACCTGAGGTCAATGGTATGCAGCAGGAATTTCTATTTAAACGCGCCGAGTCAGGTATTTATCAATGGCACCACTCGCGCTGGAGGCGGATATGCAGCCCGCTGGAAATCGTCTCATGTATTCGCCTGAATCTGCCGATGGCAACGCCACAGACCTGGCTTACCATCCGTTTTGAACTGCCAGATGGCAGCAGTCGACAGGCGCTGGTGCTCAAACATGTGATTGGCGACGATCACTTCTGGCCATTGCTGGGCGACTTTTATCAGGATGGATTCCAGGTGCAGAAGGGATGTGAGGAGTTGGTACAGCAATACCTGCTGCAGGCAATGGAAAATGTTCATCAATTTGAGCTGAATCACTCACTGCCCAGCAATCCCATACACTTGAGCAGTAACAACGGCCCGGCATGGTCTGGACTGTATCGACAATTTGTTGCTCCAAACTGCAGTTAACAGCGCTGGCTGGCCGCCACCTTCAAAAAAACCCATGGAATGAGTCCGAGCTGCATCGGTTTGCCCCATAGCACTGATATAATGAGCGTCTATGAGCCGTCTCAACACCAAATTCCCCTCCCTGCGCCGCCTGACCTTATGGACGCTTTTGATAGCGACCATTGTGTTTGTACTTTGGTGCATGTGGATTGATCGACAGATTCGAGAAAGCTTCAGCAGCCTGCAGTGGGCGCTGCCAGCGCGAATTTACGCACGCCCAATGGAGCTTTATCCCGGCGCCAGTCACGCGCTTGATGAAGTACAGACTACGCTGCAGCAGCTGGGGTACCGCGAAGTTTCACAACTGAACAGACCCGGCGAATTTCGCCGCCTTGGACAGAGCCTGCAGATTCAGACGCGCGGCTTTGACTTCTGGGATGGCCCAGAGCCCACGCAGACACTGGCTGTGTTTTTCGCCGGCGACCGCATCACTTCACTGGAGCGCATTGGCGGCGGCGCTGTGCCCCTGGCCCGACTTGAGCCAGTTGAAGTGACACAGTTTAATCCTGATACTGGCGAGGACCGCCTGCCACTGGCGCTTGGAGACGTGCCTCTCGTTCTGATTGAAGCCGTGATAGCCGTCGAGGACAGCCGATTTTACGAACATCATGGTGTCGACCCCAAGGGCATTGCCAGGGCCATGCTGGCCAATATTCGTGCCGGTGGCATCGTCCAGGGTGGCAGCACACTGACCCAGCAGCTGGTGAAGAACCTCTACTTGCATCGCGACCAGACATTCAGGCGCAAGATAGAAGAAGCGTTGATGGCCGTAGCTCTGGATTTGCGATTCAGCAAAAATCAGATTCTGGAAGCTTATTTGAATGAAGTATACCTGGGCCAGGATGGCAACCGGGCCATTCACGGCTTCGCTCTTGGCGCCCAGCATTATTTCAGCCGCCCCCTGACCCAGCTCAGTCTCGACGAACTTGCCCTGTTGGCAGGCATGCCGCGAGGCCCTTCTCTGTACAATCCGCGCCGCAACCCGGAGCGTGCAGTCAGCCGTCGCAACACCGTGCTGGCAAGAATGATGGAGGCCGGATATATCACCGATGAGCAGCGGACGCGGGCGTCTCAGGCGGAGCTGGCGGTTACGCCACGACCAGCATACCGGGGCAATGGCTACCCCGCCTTTATGGAGCTGGTACAGCAGAACCTGGCCCGTGATTACGATTCAGCAGCACTGCGCACCGAAGGCCTGCGCATCTTTACCACGTTGGATCTTGCCATGCAGACCACGCTGGAAGCGCGTCTGGACAAAGCCGTAGCCGCAGTGCAACCAGCTGACGGCGACAATGGCCCGCTGGAAGCCGCTGTGGTGATTACGGATGCTACCAACGGTGATGTTCGGGCACTGGCGGGCGGACGCCGGGCGGGATACACCGGCTTCAACCGCGCGCTTAACGCTCGCCGTCAGATCGGCTCGCTGGTAAAACCGGCAACCTATCTGGCGGCACTTGAATCCGGTGCCGGTGACTATTCGCTGGCAACTGTGCTGTCTGATGCCAAGCGCGAGATCGAACTGGACAATGGCACTTACTGGTCGCCCAGCAATTATGAAAATCGCTACTACGGCGACGTCTATCTGTTTGACGCACTGGAGCGCTCTCTAAACCAGGCAACTGTCGACCTGGGGCTGAAACTGGGTCTGCCGGCAACCATAGACATGCTGCGCAGGCTTGGCTACAACGGCGACGTGGCAGCCTACCCCTCGCTACTGCTGGGCGCCGTGGATATGACTCCGATTGAAGTCGCACAGATGTACCAGACATTGGCCAGCGGCGGTTTCCGCACGCCCCTGCGCGCGGTCGAGGCCGTCATGACCGGCGACGGCCAACGCCTGCAGCGCTACGGTCTGGCGATTGAACAGGTCGCCAGCCAGCGCAGTATGTTCCTGCTGGAGCATGCCCTGCAGGGTGTGTTCAGTCGCGGCACTGCACGGACTGCTCAGAACACCATGCAGGCAAACCTGCCGCTGGCCGGGAAAACAGGTACGACCAATGACCTGCGTGACAGCTGGTTTGCCGGTTATGGTGATGATCTGGTGGCGGTAGTCTGGCTCGGTCACGATAATAACGGCGCTACAGGACTCACCGGCGCCACAGGCGCGCTAAAAGTGTGGAGCGATATCATGAGCTCCCTGCGCATAGAGCCCAGAACAACAGCGCCACCTCCGGACATTGAGTGGCGCCAGGTCTCTCAAAATGCGGTACGCGACCCTGCCTATCGCCAGTGTCAGGACAGTGTGCTGCTGCCCTTTGCTGAAAGCCGCCCACCGGACCGTGCGGTTGATTGCGAGGATAACGGATCTTTGTTTAACAGAGTGCTTGATCGCTTCAGGGTGTTCAACCCATGAGCTTACGTTCTGGCCTGTTGATTGGCACTCTGTTACTGGCAGCATGTGCATCACCCCAAAGGCAATCACCTGCACCAGTGGAGCGCAGTCAGCCATCATTGACAGGTGCATCGGCAGCAGGTTCGATATCTGAGTCACCCGACCCGGTCCGTTCAGGAGACGGCCAGGCAGATTCCCAGGGTGGTTTTGTTGGTCCCACACCCCCTGCCCCGTCAGACACTCGTGCCACTCCCACATCCACACTGATGGCCGGCATTAACAGCGCAGTAGACACGGGAGAACTTGAGCGTGCCGCAGCGATTGCAGAGCGCGGTTTAAGAATTGATCCGCGCGACGCCAGCATCTGGCTGAGTCTGGCAAATGTGCGGTTACTACAGAACCGGACTGCCGAAGCAACTGCACTGGCGCAAAGAGCGCTTCGCGAAGCCGGCAACGATAACGGCCTGCGTCGCGAGATTCAGGCCTTTCTGGGTCGGGTCACTGACGATCGTCATTGAGTGACTGCTTATTTAACACGCGCACTTCGCGCTGCGGGAACGGTATGACAAAGCCATGTTCGCGCATGGTGTCATAGATCAACAGCATCAGATCGCCACCGACACGGTTCCTGCCGTCGTCGATTCCTTCCATCCAGAACTCAACAAACATGTTGACGCCTGAGTCTCCAAAGCCATCAATCTCACAATCGGGTCGCTCTTCAAGTGGAATGTCGTCACCACTGAGAACCTGAGGATGACTGGCCACTGCCGCCTTGATGACTTCCACCAGCTTGTGAATATCGGAGTCATAGGCAACCGAGAAATCGACCCGGTATCGCTGTTTCTGATTCTTGTGCGTCCAGTTGGTGAAGCTTTCGGTAACGAACTTTTCGTTGGGCACCATGATATCTTTGCCATCATAGGTTTCCAGTGTGGTTGACCTGAGTGTCAGCTCACGAACCACACCGGTACGTCCGTCTTCGAGTTCAATGTAGTCACCCAGCGAAATCGAGCGATCCAGCAAAATGATGATGCCGGAGATAAAGTTGGAAGCAATCGCCTGCAGGCCGAAACCGAGACCCACACCTACCGCACCACCGAACACCGCCAGCGCAGTCAGGTTGATGCCCATGATCTGCAGCAGCAGCAGGAAGATGACAAAGAAGATGGTCACCTGCAGCAGTTTGGCAGCGACTTCCTTGGCCCGGAAATCAAGCTTCTCCTGACGGCGGATGATTTCCTGTCCGGTATTGTTGGACAGACGTCCCAACCAGAACAGAATGGAACCGAACAGCAGCACGCGGACGACGCCGTAGGCAGAGATCTGAATGTTGCCCAGCGTTACCTGCATGGATTCAAGAATCGAAATCAATGGCCCCAGCCACTCCACTGAATACAGGAACACCAGCGGCAGTCCGGCCCAGCGGAACACAAAGGCAATGAATTCATTGCGAACATGATCACGAATGATGGCGTTGTAGACCAGCAGCATGGCAACGACCAGTGCCACTTTTACCAGCCATGATTGACCAATCAGCGACGCACTGAGCTCAACAGCAAATCCCAGTGCCAGGATGCTCAGCAACGGGAACATCAGGTTACCGATATGGCCTGCAGCGCGACGCAACGGGCTCAGTGGAGCATCTGGCGGGGCTTCCGCAAATGCAGGTAAATAGGCACGCAGACGGTTGGCAAAAAAGAATGCAAATGCATAGATCAGCATCACCAGCGCGAGCTGCGCATAGGTTTCTGTTTGCAGAAGAACCAGCAGTATCTGGTCACTAAGCGTGATCAGACGCTGATAGATTGATTCGAGATCCAAACGATAGGCCCCATCAGTATGTACGAGCGATTATAATCGACAATGAAATCTAACCAACCTGGCTCAACTAATCAATCGCCAGCGCAGCGAAAGCCATTGGCGAAGGCAGCTGTACAACCAGGTGTGCGGCGACAAAAATTCCGACCATGGCTCTTGCTGTTCATCCGTGACAGGCGTATAAGGAGGCTGCAAGTGTCCGTGATGTCTGGCATTGTGCCAGTCGGTCAATGGCAACCTGCAATTCAGGATATTCGTGCTGTGACTTTGCTCCGCCACATGTTGTCTGTTCAGCTGTTGATCTGCTCGCTGCTATTGTCAGTGGGAATCAGCCTGCCTGCTGCCGGCAGTAACTCGATCGAACGCCAGAGTGGCGACACCCTGGAGCGGCTGACTTCGACACAGCTGGCGATCTCGCCAAACGCTCGTACTGTGCTGTCCGGCATGCCCGGCGATACAGACAGTGACGACAATCCGGCCACGCTCGACCAAGCAGCACTCAGCTATCTGAGAACCACTACTGCTGGTTTCGCCGCTACCACTGCTGCCGATCGTAGTCGTAACTCCTCTTCTCAACAGGCGCGCGCGCCGCCAATCCGATAACCCTGTAAACATCTTTTTCTTCTTTGATGTAACCGGCTGCCGTCACAGTTGTTGATTCAGTTCAACTGCGTTTCGCGTCAGCCACAGGAGTTATCCATGACTACTTCGCTTCACAAGCGCACCCTGTGGTACACATTTATCATCATACTGGGCCTGCTCAGTGCCCTGCCCAATGTATTGCCTGAGTCGGTGAGTAATAGCCTGCCGACTGCTTACCAGAACAACACAGTCAAACTCGGCCTGGACCTGCGCGGCGGCTCTCAGCTGCTGCTGGTTGTGGACACCCAGGAGATCTACAGCGACCGCGACGAGCTTAGCGCTGACGCGCTGCTCGATGATGTCGTTAACCAGAGCATTGAGGTCATTCATCGTCGGCTGGATGAGACCGGCATGATCGAACCCAGCATCACTCGACAGGGACGTGATGGCATTCTGGTGCAGCTGCCGGGCGTTGAAGATCCGCAACAGGTCCGTTCGCTGCTGGGTACGACGGCACAAATGAGTTTCCATTGGGTGGCCGAGCCGGGCAATAGAAATGTAATGACGCTGCCTGATCAGGCGGATCCCGCACAGAACTATCGCCTGGAACGCAAAGTGGCGATGGAAGGCAAACATGTGCGCGATGCGCGCATGGCCATGCAGCCACAGACCAACCTGCCAGTTGTCAACTTCACACTGGACCAGGAAGGCGGCCGCATATTCGGCGACATGACACGTCAGAATGTTGGCCGGGCTCTGGCCGTTGTGCTCGACGGTGAGGTTGTGACTGCACCCGTCATACGCTCCCCCATCACGGGCGGCAGCGGGGAGATCAGCGGTCAGTTTACGGCCGTGGAGGCGGGTGAACTGGCCATGCTGCTGCGTGCTGGCGCCTTGCCCGCGGCGCTGGAAATTGTCGAGGAACGCACTGTAGGCCCCAACCTGGGCAGTGACGCCATCAGCATGGGTATTGTTGCTGGCATCTTCGGTGCCGCACTGGTGCTGGTGTTCATGTTGTGCAGCTACGGCAGCTGGGGTCTGATTGCCTGGCTGGGACTGGGCATCAATATGGGACTGGTGTTCGGCATTCTCAGCCTACTGGGAGCCACACTTACGCTGCCCGGTATTGCCGGCCTGATTCTGGTGCTGGGCATGGCTGTCGATGCGAATATTCTGATCAACGAACGGATCCGCGATGAGGCACGTCAGGGCAAAGGTGCCTGGCTGTCTCTGGATAATGGCTTCCGTCGCGCCTACGGCACCATCCTGGATTCCAATATCACAACGCTGATCGCCATCAGCCTGCTGTTCATGATGGGCTCTGGCCCGATACGCGGATTTGCGGTCACCATGGGCATAGGTCTGCTGACATCGCTGTTTACTGCTGTCGCTGTAAACCGCGTCATGATGGAGTGGATAGTGCGACGCAGGGCGCGACAAGCTTTGATCATTCGCGGACTGCCGATGCTGGATAAATTTGGTGATCAGTTCAGCAGTGGCCGTCGTGTCATCCGCTTCATGAAGGCTGGTACCACCGGACTGATAGTGTCAGCCGTCCTGTCCATTGCCTCTCTGGGGCTGATGGCCAAACCTGGCCTGAACTACGGTATCGATTTCAGCGGTGGTGCATTGCTGGAAATCCGAACTCCGGACACCTCCATCGAAACCCTGCGTACGCAGCTGGCTGACGCCGGCCTGGTGGATATCAGTGTTCAGGCACTATCGGGAGACCGTGAACAGTCGTGGCTGCTGCGACAGGCGATACATGAAAATATCGACGGCGGCAGTCAGATGGAAACACTACGGGGCACCGTCAATTCAGTCCTGCCTGAGGCAAGCATTGACCGAGCGGAACTGGTGGGCCCTCGCGTCAGTGGCGATTTCACTGACATGAGTATTCTCGCGGTAATGCTGGCAGGCGCCGGCATGTTGCTGTACCTGTGGTACCGCTTTGAAAACCACTTTGCCATGGCTGCTGTGCTGACAATTGCGCTGGACCTGACCAAAACTATCGGCTTTTTTGTACTGACTGGCATTGAGTTCAACCTGACGGCTATCGCTGCCCTGCTCGCTCTGATTGGCTATTCGGTCAACGACAAAGTGGTGGTCTTCGACCGGATGCGTGAAAGTATGCGTGCCCGTCCTGATCAGCCGCTGGAGCAGATTGTGAACCGCAGCATCAGCGCAACGCTGACCCGGACTACTTACACCTCACTGAGCACACTGGTGGCTGTTCTGCCGATGGCAGTAGCAGGTGGCAGTGCAGTAGCCAGTTTTGCGGTGCCCATGCTCTTCGGTATTGTTGTCAGCACCAGCTCATCAATATTTATAGCAGCACCTATCGTGTTGTTGCTGGGACGTCGCAGACAGCGATTGGGTCTGCCGCAGCTACGTCCACTGGAGTCGGCACGCACACAATTGCCGCATCAAGTCTGAGTGGCTCGACCTGTCATGTAAGGGCCCGGAACGGTAAAGAAAACCCCGGCACTGCCGGGGTTTTTTTTTGCTTACTGGATGCGATCCGCTTAGAAGTTAGGCGTCCAGTCCAGGCTCAGCCAGAATTGACGGCCGAACGGTGTCTGCAAACGTGTTTCCATACCACCGAGTTGCGGCAGCGGCTGGGCACGCTTGTCGAACAGGTTGGTAACACCCAGGCTCAGAATCACTTCACTGTCGTAGAAATTGTCAAACGCATAAGAGTACTGCGTGTTGAACAAGGTCTGCGAAGAAATGTAATCCGGGGCTGTCAGGCCCGTGGTGTACGCGAAGAACGAACCATCGGTGCTGACACGGTCCTGGAAGTTGGCTGTCAGGGACGCACTGTGTGCTCCCAGGAACCAGTTCAGTCGCATATTGGCTTTCAGCTTGGGCAGTGGTGGCACAATACCGCTGTCACCGTTCTGACGACCACGGGCATCGCTCACCTGACCAGACAGATCCACGTACTCATACTTGGTAAAGTATGAAGCGGTAGCTGTGGCAACAAAGGTACCAAAGTCGTCGGTCGGGATGCGGTAGCGTCCTTTCACGTCCACCAGGTCGATCATCACTTCGGCGACGTTTGCAGCATTGCGAACAGTCTTGATGATCTGCTGGTTAGCTGGGTCGCGCTGAATGCCAGGACCGGTCAATGCACCCTGCTGAGCCAGCCATGCATTGGCTGCCTGACGCGTTGCAGAGCCAGGTGTCGAATCGTAGCTGCTTTCAGTTTCGCCGATAGCATTCAGCATCTCGGCAAACTGCAGCTCAACTGCATCTACTGTGCTCAGCTCACGAATACGGTCTTTATATTCGATGGTCTGATAGTCCACACTCAGACTCAGCTCATCCGTTGGTTCCCAGGTAAAGCCTGCGTTCCAGATTTCTGATGTCTCAGGACGAATGTCTGGATTACCTGATGAGCAAGACTGCGTGCCTGCCAGACTGTTACCAGTGATCGGGTCAGTTCCAGCAAAAACTTCACCACAGTTCTCGTTCGGGTTGAACGGACGATTGGTGCCGGGCTCCGGAGCCAGGAAGCTTTCGCCCCAGGACAGACGGAAGGCCAGGTCGTGACGTGCTTCCCAGCGCAGCGCCACTTTTGGCGTCGTTGTCTCGATGTCCTGATCCGTGAACTCTTCATGACGGGCAGCGATCTGAGCAGAGATGGTCTCGTAAAGCGGTACTTCAAACTCCACAAACGCTGCGTTTACGCGATCATCATAGTCAGTAGGCTCGGGCGGTGCATCCGTGATAGAACTGTTGTAGTTCTGCCCCAGCATTGAGAAGGGGTTCGGACTGGTGCGTACACGTGCGTTACGACGCTGGAGTCCAACCGCTGCCTGTGCAGGACCGAATGCCGTCTGGAAGATTTCACCAGTTGCCATGGTCTCAAAAATCTGCAGATTGTTGCGGCTGACTTCACGCTGATTCTGGATCTCATACAACCAGTCTACCAGTTCCTGACTGTTATCTGTGACACCTGCCTCATAGAATGGTGATCGTGGATCCGCAGAACCGAAGGGATTAAACCACTCATCGCCATTCGGACCACCATGTCCCAACAGTGCCGCCTGCAGACGGGGCAGAACCATGGTGCGAGTATCCACACTGCGACGCGTTTCCTGATGCGTGTAGTAGGTGTAACCGGTCCAGGTATCCGTCATATCATAGCGTGCACTGAAGCGATTCGAGTCAGTGTAATAACGATAATCCTGTACTTCACGGCCATCATCCTTCAGGAAAGACGGCTGTGTACCTGCAAGACCGTTGAACGGACGCCAGTTGCGTGGAATCACATCAAATCCCCAGGGATTGGCCGGGTGACTTTCTGGCACCAGCAATGCAAACTGGTTATTGGTGGTGTTGGCCAGACTGGCGGAGGTGTTGTACCGCGATTCACGGTAGTTGTAACTGGACTGCCATTCGAGCTGCAACCAGTTGGTAGCGTCCCATGTCAGGTTGTTGAACAGCGTGTAATCGACATTTCCACGCGCATAGTCGTGCTGGGGACCGTAGTGATACAGACAGGTTGTTGAACCCAGCGGCTGACCGCTCGGAAAGGCACCTGGTTTGGTCTTGTCGGTATTGCCTTCATTGAAGGTACCACAAGATGGATCACGCAACAGTCCACCAACGCCGGCGTCACCGATCCCACCTGCAGCACGCTGGAAGGAGCCAGGTGTACCTGTGGATGTTTCCGAAATGTCGTAGTACAGGTATTCAGGGCGTTCGGTGCGCAGCACAGGTGTCTTTTTGGAGGCTTCGAAAGCCGCTACCCAATTGACATCATTGCGGAAAGAGCGGCCAAACAGCAGTGCCAGTTTCGGCTCTTCAAATGATGTTTCTTCATCAGTCTGGTAATAACTGCGAACACGCAGACCATCAAACTGCTTGATGGGGATCAGGTTGACAACGCCTGCAACTGCATCCGAGCCGTAAAGCGCGGAGCCACCGTCCAGAACGACTTCCAGTCGCTCCATGGCGATGTCAGGCAGCAAGGATGCCACAGCACCATCATTTACAGAGCGTGTTCCATCAACCAGTGTCAATGTGCTGTTCACGCCCAGGCCGCGCAGATTGAAGCGCGCAGCATTGGAATCCTGCTGACCGTTTTGAGTTGAGTTGACGTTGGCGACAACGTCAGTGTTTTGAGTATATGGCAGGTCTCGAATGTATTGACCCATGGCCGGTGCACCGGACTCAAGCAAGTCAGCCTGAGTGACAGTGTTGACAGGAGAGGCGCCTGCAAACGCGCTGTTCCTGATATAAGAGCCAGTTACCACAACTTCTTCAAGTTCCGGTGCGTCAGACTGCGCCGATGCCATCAGAGGCAATGCAGATGACGAAGCAATACATGCAGCGATCAAATGCCGGAGTGCATTCTTTTTGCTGCGCTTGAAATCATTCTTGAAATTATACATGGCTTCTCCCTAGAAAGATGACTTCGACTGATTATGGGACACAGACCCATTTCCAATCGAAGCGCGGGATTTTAGCCAGAGCGCAAATCTTTTCAAGCAATGTATAAAATCGTAACGAATGATCCCGAAAATGGGTAGATTCTGCCACTTATACCGACAGAAAAGTCTTTAGGGCCGGCAATTTTCAGAGCCAGGCCGTGGAAATGTCGAAAGCTTCCAGCCGCGAGGCCGTAAATTTATTACAGAGCTCCCCAAATATTTTTGTTTGAAATTGCGGGCATTCACTTTATAGTATAAAGTACTTTCACCAAAGCAATGACCACACCGGATCATGAATAAAGCAGACGACTCATCCCGCCCCACCCGCCTCGCCGATCACGCCGAGGAAAACCTGCGGTTTATACGTTCCACGATGGAACAGGCTGGCGTATTCACCGGCATCTCTGGACTCGGCTACCTGCTGACCGGACTGACTGCGATGATCACAGCCTGGATAGCCGCACCATACGCACCGGAGATGCAGGCAAACATCTGGATGGTTGAACTCCTGATCGCCACCTGCGTCGCCTCAACGTTCACTGTTCGCAAGACACGGCGTCAAGGGCGCTCAATACGGCTGGCCACGACCCGAAAGCTTCTCGGTGCCTTTCTGCCAGCGATGATCGCTGGCGGACTGCTGACACTTGCTGGCTATGTACACAATTTTCACTCCCTGCTACCCGGCATCTGGTTGACTCTGTACGGAGCTGCTGTGATGACAGCCGGTGCCTGGTCGGTGCGCGTGCTGCCATCAATGGGCGCTCTGTTTATGGTAATCGGCAGCATTGCTCTGCTGCTACCCGATCTGGGCAACACACTGATGGGTATAGGTTTTGGCAGCCTGCACTGTGTTTTTGGTTTCATTATCTGGAGACGTTATGGCGGTTAAACGCAAACAGAAAATTGACGGCAACAACACACCCGCTAAAACCCAGGCCAGCCTGGCAACGACTTCTTCATCGGCAAGCGGCACAACAGCAGGTCAGCTGGACAATCTGATTCACGAGCGTAGTCGACTGGCAATTATCAGCACACTGGCCGTGCACGACTGCCTGAGTTTCAGCGAATTGAAGGAACTATTGGATTTATCCGACGGCAACCTTAGCGTTCAGGCTCGCAAGCTCGAAGAAGCGGGTTACCTGAACTGCTACAAACAGTTTGTCGGGCGCACACCGCGGACGGAGTTCACACTGACGGACAGCGGCCGTGCAGCCCTGCAGCGTTACGTGTCTCACATGGAAGCCCTCATCAAGGCAATGAAGCAGGAGTGACACCATGACCATACTTGACCCTTCCCGCTCAGTATCAGCCGGACTCAGTGCCGCAGTAACGGCAAAGTCAAGACACGACAAAGACGCTCCGTATGCCACCTCTGACATGCTCGCCCTGTTGTTGATCGGTGTGTTATGCGGACTGGCGCTGCACTGGCTGGTCTGGGACCGGCATCCGGGCGGCCTGGGTCTTTTCATCTGGGCCGCTCTGGCAAGCATGGCAGTCTGCTGGCTCAATCGACGTCAAACCCGCGCCTGGAGACTTGAACTCGGCGTCTGGGCTCTGGTCATGGTGTCCGCAGCAGGGCTGGCCATACTGCGTGCTTCCCCGGCAGTCATCCTGCCGATGTATCTGGTCATGTTGCTCAGTCTGGGACTGGTGTTTTACAAGACAAGTGGACACGAGCTGGCTGAAGCCAGACTGCCCATGCTCATCAAGGCCGCGTGGCAATTCCCGGCTCAGGTCGCTCTGGGCATCCTGCCGCCACTTGATGCGCTGCTGCGCAGCTCCCGACACGGTAATACGCGTGTCCGCGGCATCCTGCGTGGCTCGTTGTTCGCAGCTCCCCTGCTGTTTGTTTTTATCACCCTGTTCGCGTCAGCCGATGTTCTTATCAATCAGCAGCTGACCCGGCTGGCTAGCATGCTGGCAGAACTGACACCTGTCACCCCGTTTATCAGCCTGGTGCTGATAGTGCTGACTACCGGCATTCTGAGTTGCACACTGAATCGGAAGCAACATGGCGCTGACGCCACACCGACTGACGACCTCCCTCGCATCAGCACGAGCTGGCTGCGACTCGGCATGGAAGAAACAGCTGTCATCATGGGCTCACTGACTGGTCTTTTCCTCGCCTTTGTAGCTCTGCAGACGTTTTACCTGTTTGGCGGTTATGAGGTCATAGCAGAACGTACTGGCCTGACTCTGGCCAATTACGCACGACGCGGATTTTTCGAGCTACTGCTGGTGGCTGGCCTGACGCTGGCAGTCCTGATGAGCATGGCGGCCACCGAGTGCCATCAGCGTCTGTTTCGTGTGTTCGGGGCCATTCTGATCGGCTGTGTCATGATCATGCTCGTCTCCGCTGTTTTGCGACTATCACTGTATATCGAATACTTTGGCATGACACTGTCGCGAATGATGGCGCTTGCCCTGATGGGGTGGCTGGGAGCCACGCTGCTCTGGTTTGCCGTAACCGTCCTTCGCGGCAGTACCCGCCACTTTCTGTCGGTTTCGCTGTACGGTGCCATTGCTGTTGCCCTGATATTCGCAATCAGCAATCCGGCTGCGCGAGTCGCCCAGATCAATCTGCAGCTGGCGCAGGAGCGACAGGTTCCGCTTGATGAAAGCTACCTGATGCGTCTGGGTGCAGACGCTCTGCCTGCGTATGTCAGCTTCCTTGAAACGAATAACACGCCTGGCTGGGCTTATTGCTCATTCATCAGGAACTGGCCAATACAAACATCCACACCTGCCAATGACTGGCGTGACTGGAACCGGGCCCGTGAGCGCGCCCGCGAACTTGTCAGGTCCGCAGCAGGCAGCTGCTGACATTGATGCTGTTTGGGTTGCTTGCCTGAGGCACCAGGTTGACCCTGGCGTTTGCAAGCTTGCGCTTCAGCCGTCAAACTGTAAGTCTACTGGCAAGTAAGGGGATTCACTGATGGACACTTTGCGCTACGTCTGGCGCTTGCTGGTTGATGCTGGCAAACTGTGGATGGAATGCAATGCGTTCAGCTATGCTGGCTCCCTGGCTTTCTACACGCTTTTCTCTTTGGCACCAACGGTCATCATCGCCGTCTCGGTAGCCAGCGTGGTGCTCGGGGAAGCAGCCGCTCAGGGTCAGATCGTGGCCGAGTTTCAGTCGGTCATGGGCAATGATGCAGCCAGTCTCATCGAGGAAGCAGTTGCCAATTCGCGTATCGAAGCCAACGGCATTTTACCCACAGTAGCGGGTATTGCAGCACTGATGGTCGGGGCGACCACAGTATTCGCACAACTTCAATATTCACTTAACGATATCTGGGGCGTAAAACCCAAACCTTCGCGTAACAGTTTTTTCCTGTTTCTGCGCAAACGGTTTTTCTCCTTGATGCTGGTGGTCTCGATAGGTTTTATCCTGCTGGTCTCTCTGGTGCTTGGGGTAGTGCTGCGCGCCATGCTGGATTTTACCGTGCAGCTTCTTCCAGCCGTTGAGATGCTGATCAGCAGTGCCGAAGCGGTGCTCTCATTTGTAGTTATCACGCTGCTGTTCGCAGCCATATTTAAAGTTCTGCCGGATGTCGTGCTGGGGTGGCGCCAGGTGTTGATCGGAGCAGTCGTCACTGCGCTGCTGTTTTCACTCGGCCGCTTCGGTATTGCAAGCTACCTGGCCTATCAGGCTCCTGACTCTACTTACGGTGCAGCAGGCGCCATTGTGCTGATTCTGATGTGGGTCTACTATTCCTCGCTGATCCTGCTGTTCGGTGCCGCGTTCAGTCGCGTGCATCTGCTTGCCAGGGGGCAGGAAATAAAGCCGCGCGCGTCAGCCGTGCGCGTCAATTCTGATACCAGTCAAACAGGAAGCAGTAACGATGTCTGAAGCATTTCGCAAGCTCATGGCGGCCCGCCAGCCACTGCCAAAGGCAATCACCGTCCCGGTTGGTGTCATGTCTCTACACTTTCAGCTTTACGGCGTCAGTGATTTAAAAGAGAAGCGACGCGTGTTTGCGCCTATGCGTTCAATCTGGGGAAAACAGCCCGAGGTGGCCGTTGCCGAAAGCGGCGATTTTGATGCCCTGGACAGCGCGGTTTGGAGTGTTGTCACTGTGGGTGGCACGCCCTCTGAAATCAATGCACGCCTGGATCAGATCGAAAAGGCAATCGCCCAGCACATTGATGCACCCGTGCTCGAAGTGCACCGGGAAATTCTTTAGTGTGTTGAGCGATTGATGATTGACTGAAACAAGGCCTAGAAAATCCAGGCAATCATCAGCCACAAAATGACAAAAAACAGCAAAAAGCCAGGTATCACAAACTGCACTTCTCCGATCAGGCCATCCCCAGATGACAGTGTAAACACGATCATCAGCACGACCGACACAAAAAATGCAATGATTGCTGCCGTGCGCAGCCCCACACCCGGTGCAAGCTGCGTCGCAACGATATCGGAAAGACTCGGCAGCAATAACAACACCCCCACTGCCAATACGATAAGCAGCGACACCAGCACTGCGGCAACACGTCGCGACTCTTTTTTATCCTTGTTATCTGTATCTCCCAGAGGCGCTTTCATAATCAGACCAGCTCTCTGATCCGGTTTGGATCCGGCATGCCTTTGGCGATGATTTCAGGATTGTCCCCGGCAGTGTAGATGGCGATGGTGCCAACGCCAAAAATGCGATCGAAGAAACTCTGTTTGACTCGCACTGTCCGTATGCTTTGCAGACTCACTTCAGAGTGCTCTTTGTTCAGCAGCCCGGTTTCATAAATGATCTCGGTATCTGTCACTGTCAGTCGCGCTGCCTTGGTCTGCAGATACCACCACAACAGAATCAGGATGCCGACACCAAACACCGGAATCAGCAACACTGAAATTACAAAGCCAATCGGATTATTCTTGAACATGGCCGGATGGCTGGAGTATTTCGTGGTCATCTGGGTCTCTCCCTGTAAGTTATGACGATCAGCTTAGCGTATGGCGATCGGATTCACCACCACCTGCACGGCACCTTTGAAACGCGGCTGACCCAGCACAAACATGAACTCCTGCACGTTATCCGCAGCAAGCTCCGCGGTATTCATGCTCTCCAGTATGTACACGCCCTGCTTGGCAAGCAGCGTCTGATGCACCGCAAAGGCGCGGGCCGGGTCTTCAAAGGGAATGACCTCCAGTGCCGGGGTATCCGCCCCTATGGCAACAACGCCCAGACTGGCCAGATATTCCGCACCTTCAACTCCAGGACCGGGCTGAGCGGATATAAAGCGCTGATCATCCACACCCAGCAGCTGCATCCAGCCAGTGTGAAACAGCACAACATCTCCCTGGCGTATCTCTATGCCCTGCGACTCGGCGGCAGCATCGATTTCGGCGCGATTGAAGGCCGTGCCCTCACTGACCATATCAACGCCAAAGTGCTCAGTCATATCGATCAGCACGCCGCGCGTCACGATGGGCGGAACATTGTGGGTGCCAAGCTGCGACAGACCATCGTCGGCAACAATCTGCTCGGTGGTCAGACCGTTGTAGTACTGGTGGCCGATCCCCAGATGACCGAGACCATCAAGTTGCGAACCAATACCAAAGCTGGTGCTGACACGTTCATCGTTGGAGGTGACCACATCGGCACCGACCGGAATCTGACTGTTGGCGCTGACAATATCGATGTTGTAGCTGCGGTTGCCGTAGGCCGGGGAGTTTTCAGCGGTCTCCACGCCCAGCGAATAGACTTCACCAGTGCTGATCAGCTCTGCCGCCTGCAGTACCAGATCACTATTCAGATAGTTGGCAGCTCCAATGCGATCATCGGCACCGAAACGCGATGGCACCCAGTCCTGAGCCATGACGGTGGATGCCACCATCAGCCCCACCACCAGGACGATTGATCGCGACACGCCATGTTTTGAAATGTTGTTATTTTTCATGCTCGCTCCGACAGATAGATGAACATTCAGTTTCCGATGCAAGCGGATGGACGTCAAGCCTGGCGTCTTTGCCGGCGCAAGGCATCTGCGATTCAATTTGCCTAATGCGCTGCATTCACCTAACATTGGCGCCGCTTCAGGTGTTCTTTGGTCCTCGTTGACCTCGGAATTAAACGGGAAGTTGGTGCGACGCACAATCAGGTCAATGCCAACGCTGCCCCCGCAACGGTAAGCAAGTAAGCTGAATCACGATGCCACTGTCAAAAGTGCCAAATGGCGATAATGACGGGAAGGCGATACGGCTTGATAACGTTCTGTTCCGGACGATTATGACTTGCAAGCCCGGAGACCGGCCTGATGCCAACGACACGCTGCGGAGGGCAGTGCTGCGGAAAGACGCTTCCCCCGGCCTGCCCGTGGTTCTTTCTGTTGCCGCCATCTCTGCCTGCGTGATTTTACATGACGCACTCGGGTGAGATTGCACAATGATTTACAAGAACACGCCTAACAAGACTCCTCAAGACAAAACGACAAACATACAAACGCCGCGCAGCGCTGCCGCGCTTATGGGCTACGCTGGTTTGCTGTGCTCCGTGCTACCGCTCGCGACGATCGCCTCGACCAGTCAGGAGACTCCCGCATACGAGTCCGCCGATCAACAGGCTCAGGAAGTCATCGTCACTGCCAACCGCATGAGCCAGCCACTGAACGAAACGCTGGCTGCCAGCACCGTCTTTACGCTGGAAGACATTGAAGCCTCGCAGGCGCTCAGCCTGTTTGACCTGCTGAGCGGCTCGCCTGGCATCCAGATGACGCGTACTGGCGGCCAGGGAACACAGACCAGCCTGTTCATGCGTGGTACCAACTCTGACCATACTTTGATACTGATTGATGGCGTCAAGGCCAACACCGCCAGCGAAGGTTTCGCCAGACTGGAAAATATCCCGGTCGCGCAAATTGAGCGTATTGAGGTCGTGCGCGGACCTCAGTCAAGCCTGTACGGCGCTGATGCCATTGGTGGTGTTATTCAGATTTTCACCAAGCAGGCTGTCAATCGATCTGTGGAACCAGGCATGAATGGCAGTGTCAGTGTGGCTGCTGGCACTGAATCAACCTTCAATACCAATGGCAGTATTAGTACCCGAATCAATAACACATCGCTGTCGCTCAACGTGGCCCATCATGAGACTGACGGCATCCGTCCCATCCACACGCCAACACCGAGCGCCCGTCGGAGCGCCTATGACAGTGATGCCGCCGACGTTTCAATCGCCCACGAATTCACCGGTGGCGCCACTCTGAGAGGCGGTTACTATTGGACGGAATCTGAACTGGTCTATGACGGCGGTATCAACAACAGCGATGCCCAAACCGCCAATATCGGACTGAGCCTGCCGGTCACAGAGCAGTGGCAAAGTGATGTCCAGCTCGCGCGTTTCGAGGATGAAAGCATCAACCGGAGTACGTTTGGCTCACAAAGCCGCACAGAGCGGGACTCCTTCAATTGGCAAAACCATATTGAGCTTGGTGAACATGCTTTGGTGCTGGGTGCTGACTTTGAATCAGAAGAGCTGCTGTACCTGTCCAGCGGAGCGACACAAAGCGACACCAGTCGCGACAACAGTGCCGCATTCGCCGTCATTCACAGTGAATTCCCGCGCGACGGCAACAGCCTGCACACGACATTTTCACTGCGCTACGATGACAATGAACAATTCGGAGGCGAGACAACTGGCAAAGCCGCCATAGGCACCGACCTGGGTGCAACGATGCAGCTCTGGGCATCCTACAGCACGGCATTCAAGGCCCCGACACTGGTAGATCTTTACGTCGATTTCCCGGCATTTTTCTTCTATGGAAATCCCGATCTGCAGCCTGAAACTTCACGCAACGTTGAGCTTGGCCTGCGTGGCTCAAATCCCAGCGTTGGCTGGTCCGTCAATGCCTTCAGAAATGAGATCAAAAACCTCATTGCCACCGACGCGAGCTTTACGACATTAGCCAATGTGGAAAGCGCTCTGATCAACGGACTGGAACTCAGCATTCAGGGCGAATGGTCAGGCTGGCAGGCAAATGCGGCGCTGACTCTGCTGGATCACGAGAACCGCGATACGGGTCAGGAATTACTACGCCGTCCCAATCAAACCCTGAGCGCCGGCGTTTCACGAACTTTCCAGAAGCTCGAAGTGGGGCTGGACTGGCATCTGCGTGGCAAACAAAAGGACGTTGATCCAGTGACATTTGGCACGTCTTCCGTGGACAGCAGTGCCGTATTCGATCTTGTCATGGAATATCAGCTGATAAACGATCTGCGTTTACAGCTCAAGATAGGCAATCTTTTTGACAGGGATTATCAGGTGGTGGACGGTTACAACACCTACGGTCGTACTGCCCTGGTCACTACGCGGTATCAGTTCTAGTTTTCAGGCTGATGATTCGACCCAGTCAGAGCAACTAGCCACTCTGGCTGGGCCACATAAGTATCAAATCAGAAGCTGGCATAGCGAATTATCGAGATCTGGCTCCTGCCGCGTTCTCCCGGCAGAACTCATCACGCGTCTTGGTTGTACCATCTTCGTTATAAAACGTGTCCATGGCGTTGTAGCGTACATACACATCGCGATTGTCGACGCCGGTGCAAATAACGCGATAGCTGTCGTTGTCCCACATGGTGGCATAGGATGGCGCCTCAAGGCCGTCATTGGACGAGGCGCAACCGGCCAGCCCGACACTCAGAATCAAGCCTGCAAAGGCAGTTAAACGATTGCGGTGACTTTCCCAACTCTTTTGCAGCAAGTTGCTCATAACACCTCCTTAGTTCATTGATCCTTCGCTTAATGTGTAACATATCCTTGTCAGTAATGCGAATTAAGAGGATCAGCCAAACTGCTCCAGGTGAACCTGAGCGCCTGGGCTGCCTTTTATCTCCAGGCTGCAGTTGGCCCAGGATGCGGGAATCCGGTATTCCGCACCTTCGCTATATTGAAAAGTCTGTATGTTATGAAGGCATCGCAGTTTGATTTCCGTGATTCCACCGTCAGGGCTTTCAACGTAGAAGCCACGCTTGGCAACAAGAATATTCCACGAGCCGCTATCCGGTACTACATCTGCGACTACATAAGCGGAATCATCCTGGGTGAGTGCAAGGATGCGATCCGACGCCGTCTCGAACTCACTCACATCCTGCCCTCCTTCCAGCATTAACGCATAAGTATTCAGTGCCTCGACATAGCGGCGATTGTTAACATGAAGCATAAACAAATTTCGACGTGCCATGGCACGAACATCAGCTGGCATGGAATTAGCAGCCAGCTCCGTTGTGCCGCGCGACCGGTAGCTGGACTCAAAAAACAATGCCGCATCCAGGTATTGCATGAGTTGCAGCTCATTGCCGCCATATTTCCGGTAGTAACTGTAACGAGTGAGATTCAGAAGCACGTGCTCAAAGTTAGTAGCAACGGGATAACTCTCAAGTTCTTCCAACAACTGCGCCGCCTGCTGCTGATTGTCTTCTGCAATGGCGGCAACCACAGCATCATAGCGACGCCGAAATGCAAAATTTACGGAAGGATCCTCATCTGTGTCGTAGAATATAGCCAAGAAGAACGCTGCGTTCATCACCGGCTGGCCATCTTTTACCGCTGGTCTCCAACGACTGGATGCCACTGCCTTTAATGCTTCCTCCTGAAAGGCGGGGTGGCCAGTCGACCGATAGACACTTGGCTCAAAAACCTTGCCCTCCTGATCCACCATATATCGCACAAGCACCATGCCCTCCTCATCCTGGTTCTCGAGTGAAGGAGGATAACGAAGTACAGGGCGAAGGATGGATTCCAGCCCGCTATCCTCCTGGGCATAGACAGCCGAGCTGGCAACCATTAGCAGGAAAATAGAGATTAGCGTCAAGGTTTTGTGTATCAGGGCAGACATCCCTCGTTCCTCATTGTTATAGTTCTTAAGACAGGATCAAAGATACTCCAAACCAGTCAATCTCGGCTACTAGCCATTCGGCTTGTTCAACACAGGAGCACGGAATGACATCAGCAAGGCCACAATGGTCACAAGATGCCGAGGCCGCTGTCGACGCCGTCCTGAAACGTGTTGGGCATCGCGTCGTGCTCGGCCTGCCACTGGGCATTGGCAAACCCCTGCATTTTGCCAACGCCATCTATCAACGCGCATGCCGTGACTCAAGCATCTCCCTGCATATTGTCACCGGTCTCTCGCTGCAGGCGCCGAAGGCTTCCTCATCCATGGAGCGCCGCTTTCTCGAACCTTTTTTAGAGCGTCTTTACGGTGACATTCCCGAACTGGAATATGCCCGTGACGCAGCCACCGGCAAGCTGCCGCAAAATGTCAGGGTATCCGAATTCTTTTTCCAGGCGGGCAACTTTGTTGATCAGCCGCAGCAACAACGTGATTACGTGTGTACCAATTACACTCACGCGGTCCGCGACCTGATGGCACAGGGCATGAACGTCATTGCGCAACTGGTGTCACCCGACCCATCAGGCGATTCCGGGGCATTCAGTCTGAGTGGCAATCCAGACCTGACACTGGACCTGATTCCTCTGCTGAAACAGCGCGCCCAGGATGGCACGCCGACCGCGCTGGTCGCTGAAACAAACCGCAATCTGCCGTTCATGACCCGTGATGCTCTGGTCAACCAGGATCAGTTCGATGTTGTAATTGACTCGCTGCAGCACGACTATCCCCTATTTTCTGTTCCCAATATGGCACTCAGTGCACAGGACCACTTCATTGGTTTTTACGCCAGCACCCTGCTGCGTGATGGAGGCACCTTACAGCTGGGCATAGGCTCACTGGGGACAGGTCTCATTTACCAGGCGATCCAACGGCACAGTAATAATCAGCAGTGGCAACAGTTATACCGGGCTCTGGAGGTCGACCAGCGCTTCCCCTTTGCATGCGAGGTAGGCGGCACTGAAGCTTTCACGGCAGGTCTTTATGGCTGCAGCGAAATGATGACGGAGGGATTTATAGATCTGCTTGACGCAGGTGTACTGAAACGTGAAGTCGCCAGCCGTGGATCAGATGACGCCGGCGCCACGCTAATGCATGGCGGATTCTTTCTGGGTTCCCGCCGTTTTTATCAGCGTCTGCGCGAGCTTCCTGATGAGCTGCGAGAAAAAATCTGCATGACCAGCGTCAACTTCATTAATGATCTTTTCGATCATCGCCTGGGAGATCAGCACCTAAAGGTGTCGCAGCGCGACCATGGCAGATTTATAAATTCCGCCATGATGTGCACGTTGAATGGCGCAGTTGTTTCCGACGCACTTGAAGATGGCCGCATTATTTCTGGCGTCGGTGGCCAGTACAATTTTGTTGCCATGGCGCATGAATTACCCGACGCACGATCCATCATCACACTGCGCAGTACCAGGCAGCATAAAGGCAAAACAGTTTCAAACATCCTGTTCAACTACGCTCACTGCACAATACCCAGGCACCTGCGCGACATTGTCATCACCGAATACGGCATTGCTGACCTGCGCGGCCAACCCGAGCAGGAAGTCTATACCCGACTGATCGGCCTGGCCGATGCGCAGTTTCAGGATGAACTGCTGCAACAGGCCAAAGATGCTGGCAAGCTTCACCCTGACTTCACCCCACCACCGCATTGGCAGGGCAATACTCCTGAGGCAATCAAGGCACTTTCTGAAGATCAATCCCTGAAAAGCCTGTTCCCACCCTACCCGTTTGGTCATGATTTCACCGATGAAGAACTGGAGTTAAGTCGGGCGCTGCAGATGCTCAAGTCTGCTACAGCCACCACTACCGGGAAATGGCAAACGATCACAGCGGCTTTGTTGCGACCAGCAAATCGTCAGGGCTGGCAGCCACTGTTGCAACGGATGAGTCTGGAAAAGCCACATAGCATCATGGACAGGCTGGAGCAGCGACTGTTGCTCTGGGCCCTGCAGCAATCCTCAACAGGCCGCCGTTGACACGGTTGGGTTGACCCGTACACCGGGGGTAGTATGCTTGGGACTTCATGGCAGTACCCCATCCAATCAATGCAGGACACGATAATAACAAGGAGCACCCATGACACATCCCATCAAACCGGGCCTTGCAGGCGCCGGTCTGGCACTTGCCCTACTCACCGGCTGCAACAACCTCAGCACAGCTTATGACAATGCTATCACTGGTGAAGGTCTGCCCAATCCCAATCCTGTGCTGACACGCAACTGGGGTGAGCTGCCTGCCGGGCGCGAATGGGGGTCTACTGCAGGCGTGGACATTGATCCCTTTGACGGAAACATCTGGGCTTATGAACGCTGCGGCGCCGGCAGCTTCGGATCAGGTGTGCCGGTCAACTGCCATACCAATCCGGTCGATCCCATTTTTAAATTTGATCGCCACACCGGTGAAGTTCTTGCCAACTTTGGCGGGGGCATCATGGTAACGCCGCATGGCATTCACGTTGACGATGAAGGCAATGTCTGGGTCACAGACTTCGCTACCAACGATGAAGGCACCAAAGGCCAGCAGGTGCATAAATTCAGCCCCACTGGGGAATTGCTTATGAGCCTGGGCACGCCCGGGCAGACTGGCAATGATGGTCGACATTTCAATCAGCCAAACGACGTGGTGGTTGGTCCCGACGGCAGCATCTATGTGTCCGATGGGCATAGCGGACAGGGCATGACCACCAACCAGGCCATGGCCGAAGGTAGGGCCAATGGTCAGACAGCACGCGTGATGAAGTTCGCGCCCGATGGTACGTTCATCAAACAATGGGGACAGATTGGGGTTCGCCACGGAGAATTCCGCACGCCGCATGCGCTGGATTTTGATTCCCAGGGCCGTTTATGGGTGGCTGATCGCGGCAATCATCGACTCGAGATATTCGACCAGGATGGCAACTACCTGGAGTCCCGATACATGTTCAGTCGGGTCAGTGGGATTTTTATCACCGATGACGACATGCTTTACGCGATTGATTCCGAATCAAGTCCGACCAACCACGTTGGCTGGCGTAATGGTGTCCGTATCGGCCATATCGATCACGATCATGTGACTGGATTCATACCGCCATTTGAGCGCGAAGACCGAGTGTATCAGGGCACAGCAGGTGAAGGTGTGGCAGTTGATGCAGATGGCAATGTCTATGCTGCGGAAGGACCCAACTCACTGAGCCAGGCTGGTGGTGCGTTCACCAAGTATTCGGTCAATCCCTGATCAGCCCCATCAAGAAAGCAGCGCCCAGCCATGGGCGCTGCCTTTTGATGACTGATCAATGCTGATCTCTCAAGTTACGAATATCAGAACTCGTAACGCACACCCATGGTGTATTTGCGTCCAGAGAAACTGGCATCCTCCACAAACGGACGATAGCCCTGATAGGAGACCTGAAGCTCATCAGTCAGGTTGCTGCCGGTGAGGAAGGCCTGCAGATTATCTGAAAAGCGATACTGCACTTCAGCATCTACACGATCTTCAGCCGCGTAGAACTCGTCACTTTCGATATCGCTGCCCAGTCCTTCGATGTAATCATCACGGAAGGTATAGTCCAGTCGCGCACTAAGATTGCCCCAGGCATAATCCAGTGTGAACGTGTACAGCAACTCTGAAAAACCTTCTAGTGGCAGATCACGATTATCGGTGCGGTTTGGATAGGTCGCGTCACTTTCAGTCAGTGTGGTACTGGCAGCGATGCTCAGTCCCTGCAGGGCACCCGGGAGGAAAAACAGGTTCTGACGGGCAATCAGCTCCAGGCCATAGTTGGTAGCGGATGAGCCATTGACCGGACGCTCGTATTCCAGATCGCCGTTTTCCGCCGGCACCGGAATGCCGTTACTGCCCAGCGTGTCAAAGTCGTAGGTTTCGGTGTAGGTAAAGTCCTCGATATCCTTGTAGAACACACCTACCGAATACAGACCACCGCGATCGGTGTAGTACTCCAGCTGGACATCAAAGTTATCCGACAGCGCCGGCTGAAGGTTGGCGTTGCCATCTTCTATATTACCGTCGTCATCAACCCAACGTCCACGAGACAGCTCAGTCAGACGCGGCCGCGCATAGCTGCGATTGTAGCTTTCGCGCAGGATCAGGTTGTCGGTCAGCGCGTGACGGAAGTGGATGCCTGGCAACCAGAAGCCATGACTGTCACCACTAGTGCCTGGTGTCACGGAAGGCACATCGTTAAGGTAGCTGACGATTTTATTCTGGTTGTCCCATTCGTAACGCTCGTAACGCACACCAGCAATCACTGTGTGGATTCCTGTTTCGTAGGTGCCCATCAGATAAGCGGCTGAGACAGTTTCAGTGGCATCGTAATCTTCAACGTTGCTGTCTTCCAGTGAATCGTCTTCGACAAACTCAAACAGTTCCGGGTTGCTTTGCAGCATGGCCAGGCCGATCTGCGGCTGCACATCAAAGTACTTGGGCTTGCGGAAGATGACCTCGTCGGTCGGAATCAGCACATCCGCATACGGGAAAGCATCATCCATCTCATACAGGTCAACCGTCATATCGCGGAACTGCGAACTGCGGCGATACTTGGCACCGGTCTTGAAGGTAAACGAACCACCGGCCAGTGCCATCTCACGCTGCCAGTCAATGCGACCGCTCAATACTTCATCTTCCTTGCTGCCGAACACATCTTCCAGTTCGCCTTCAGTCATCAGGCTGAGATCTGTGGAATCAACACCATTGATCGCATCAACGCGGATGTCACCGTTGGGATCAAACACTTCATACTCAAAGATGAACCAGGGATCATCCGGCTCCATCAGCATGTTCAATTCACTGTCGTCATGTATCTGGCTTTTGTTTCGAGAGAAGGAAACATCGTAGGTCAACAGGTCTGCATCGTATTCATGTTTTGCACCAACAGACAGTGAGAACAGATCGTTATCCTGATCTTCCAGCGTGCCGATCCAACCGCGAGACGCTTCGCTGTCTGCAGTACCACGACCGTAGGTTGGAGTCAGTTCGGCGTAGGTTTTGTCGCCGCCAGGACTGTTGCCAAACGCAGTGTCGATATCGATATCAGTTTCGTATTTTGTGCCCTGGCGAGAAAAGGTGCTGACCATCGGTCGCACATAGAACTCGTGATTGCTGCCTACACGAAAATCAATAGAACCACTCAGCGTATGCGTCTCGGTAGTGCGGGTGTCGTGTTCAAAGTGTGTGGACTCCATGAACCACACCGGCTCGTTATATCCACCCAGATTCAATTGCGGATTAGTCTCAGGTGTCACACGCACCCAGTCCTGGTCGGCATTGCGCGAATAGCGATCAGTATCATAGGTGCTTACTGTAAAGCTGATACCCAGATTGTTCTGCTCATCCCCAACACTGAAAATATCAGAGAACGAGAATTTACCGCTGTGACCCCAGTTGCCAGGCTCTTCATTCAGTTGTGTTCCAACATCAACACTCATTTCGCGACCCGTACGCTGAAACGCACTTCGCGATACCAGATTGACAATACCGCCTACCGCGTCACCGTCACGGTCCGGTGTTGGCGACTTGATCACTTCAATCTTGGTAACACCATCAGCAGCCAGCTGCCGGGGATCAAAGGTATTGCTGCTGCCAGAGGACGGAACACGATTGCCATCCATCTGCACAGAGTTGAATTCTCCTGACACGCCACGGATATTGATACCACCGTGCGAGCCGTCCTGGGCAAGATCTACACTCAGGCCTGGCAGGCGCTGCATGGCCTGACCGATGTTGCCATCCAGCATGGCACCGAACATCTCCTCGGAGACTACATTGACGATTCCAGCCGCGGTCTTCTGCTCATTGATGGCACGATCGGTACCAGTGCGGGCCGCGCGTACAGTGATGGTCTCAATGGCGTCGCTGCGCTCCATAGATACATTCAATGTGGCGACCTGGTCGGCAGAAACAGTGATGGTACTTTCCACTGGCGCAAGGCCCACGTATGTGATGGTGACCGGATAGGTGCCAGGAGGCACGTCTGCAATCGAGAATCGACCACTGGCATCAGTAAAATCACGGAACCGCTCGTCCGCTACAGTGACGATTGCGCCTTCAAGTGAGCGACCGCTGGCGGCCTCAGCGATACGACCAGAAACGGCGCCATCGCCAGTTTGGGCAAAGACCAGAGTGGCACTGTTCATGGCCATGAAAATGCCAAAACAGAGCTTGGCGGAACGACGCTTGAAATGACCGGTGGACATAAAAACTCTCCAGGGGCTGCTTGTGATTGTTGATTTAAAAACAGGCAGCCTACGCCCAGACCATGACCAGTCGGTGACGATTAGATGAGGGTTTTATGACTTTCGTGTCACATTCAGATGACAGACAGGGAGTGATGGCGAGTCACTTCAGAGCAGTTGCGAGATTAACCTGTTACGACCGGCCCGTTTGGCGGCATATAAATGCCTGTCGGCCTCAGCGACAAGCTCATCAGCGTTAACGCAGTCCGCATGACTGCGTGCAAGTCCCGCACTGATCGTGACTCGCCCATGGGCGGACTCCGGGAATGGAATAGCAAGTTGCGCAACGCCTGCCAGTACGCGTCTTGCCGCCTGCTCTGGCGGTTCGCTGCCTAGCGGGTTGAAAATGACTGCTAGCTCTTCGCCGCCATAGCGATAAACGCGGTCATCGCGGCGAATACTGCCCGCTATGCTCGCAGCAATCTGCTTCAGCACTTCATCGCCGCGAGCATGACCGTAGGTGTCGTTAAACAATTTGAATTCGTCGACGTCGATCATCATCAAATAGAACTCCCCGACACCCCGCCTGGATTGTTCAAACACTGATTTAAGGTCACGATCGAAGGCCCGACGATTGTGAATACCCAGCAGGCCATCCAGTAGACTCAGCTCACGCAGGTCTTTATTGGCCGATTCCAGCGCTTCGGTGCGTTCCGCGACCACTTTTTCAAGCGTTGACTGAGCATCGCGTATATTGATGGTCATGCCATGGAATGTCCGCGCCAGTAGCCCCACCTCATTGCGAAGTCCTCTTGGCAGGCTGATTCGCCCTTCGGCAACGGCATCATAGTCACCATCTGCCACACTTTCGGCCGCTCGGCTTAGCTGGGCCAGCGGTATCGCCGCGTCGCGCTGAATGATGTATACGATGATGCCGATCAACAAAGCCATCAGAATCAGGCCTGACACAAGTACAGCTGTCGCCGCCTGATTGGCGGCCTGCCGCAACAGCGCATCGGGGTACACAGAGATAAACCACCATTGCGGTCCAGTCAGCTCACTCACAGCCAACCAGGCATCCATTTCCGGATAATGCAGCAGCGTGCGCTCCCCCGGGCGCCCACCCGTGGCGTCGTTTATCCGGTGATACAGCCCTGTAAGTTCAGTATCGTCAATGGTCTCCAGCGACATCTGACCCACCCAGCGACGGTCTGAGGCTGGTTCAGCGGGATGGGCAATCAGGTAACCGTCTGGCCTGAATATCAGGTTGTACGCACCTTCTGGTGTATCGCTGACCAGTCGCTCCATCAGGTCCGTCAATGAAATATCGTGGCTGGGGTTGATCAGATGACGACCGTCAAGGTCCAGCGGCACCTGATAGGTCAGCGCCCATTCCTGTGCAGTCGCATCAAAGTAGAGCCCGCTCCAGCCGGGCAGACGTTCCGGGTTCTCCGACTGCTGCATGGCTCTGATGACACCCAGTTCGTTCATAGGCAGATCAGGCTCGGCTTCCAGCCCCCAAGGTGTGCCAGGCGCGTACAGTGCAATGGCATTCTCCGGATAGGTCACATGGACGTTTTCAAAGCGGTTGACCATCGCCGGGCCCAATTGCGCCAGTAACCTCAGTGAAAGGACCAGACGGCGCCGCAGCTCGGGGTCATCTACCGGCTGATTATTGCCAATAAAGCTGGTGACCCCACTGTAATAAAGACCATCATCTGCATAGAGCCCATCATAGAACTCCCGGCGCAATCGCACTGCACCATCGTGACCACGCTGGTAATAGGACCAGAAGGTCTCTTCATCGACCACCACATCCGAGGTGTAAAGTCGCAGAAATTCCTGGCTGAAACGTGCCAGATTCTCCTGGGCCAGCTCAAAGATCAGGCTGTCATTGTGAGCACGCTCAACGATCCAGTCGCCATGATTATCAAGCATCCGGCTCTGGGTTTCGTTGTAGATAAACGTGTAGGCAAGCGCAGTCAGTCCGCCGACAACCAGGGCTGCTGCCAGCATGATGCGCACCAGTACACTGCGCATCAGTGACCGGGTGGAGCGCCACTTTTGGAGATAGTTGTTATTCACGGGGAGATTATAACGACTGAGGGCGACAAGGACACCTTTGCAGGTGCCACATCGGGTGATACATACTACTCCTCATCCTTGCTTCGAAGCTGTCTGCGACGGCTGACTCTCCGAACCAGTTCTGAAAGGCTGTGCAGGCTTTCTGTCTCTCGCGCCAGGTGAATACCAAACAGATATCCCGCATAAGCAACCAGCACCCAGACGACAATCTGCTCCCCACCCCGCCCGTCGGGCCAGTAACCGAACCACATGAACGCCTGAACGATATTGCCAATCTGGGACACAATGAAATTGACAATCAGCGCCACAATCCCATTGGCAAAAAGGCCAGGGAGATCAAAGTTGGCAATAAAACCGATCAACTCGCCAGTCTCCAGCACCAGCAATGTCCAGAGTACCGCCAGTCCGTAGAAACCGCCGCCAAAAAACAGCCATTGCTTGTACAGGTAATTGCCACTGCGGCTCTTGTTGGTCTTGTGATGCTTCTTGAGCTCCGCAAGGCGATCACGAATCGCCTTATGCCCGGCATCACGTGGCAGCTGGCCGGCACCATATAACCAGTTGAACATCAACCAGCTCAGAGCTGCCATTGGCATCCCCAGCTTGATTGCGGCCATAAACCAGACAAGAATAGACATAGTTGTGTAGTGCTAGATGCGTTGGAGTATACTTAACGCGACATCAGCCTTGTCGCGAGGCACAAAAATATGATCGTGATAATAGCCCGCCAGTATGTTTGCAGCAATCCCATGATCCGCCAGCAGGCGCGATACAGCCGCCGTCAGGCCAACGGCTTCAAGACTAGAGTGCACTGACAGCGTAATCTGGCGAAAAACACCATTGAACCCCAATTTCTCACGTTCGGCTACAGGCAGGGGCAACACCAGAGTCAGCCCCTCTGATTCACGAACCGTAGCCACCGGTTCAAGGCGAACATACTCGTTCAATGACCCTTGCACGCTGCAAAATACGAAGTCGCGATCTGTGAGACATGGCTTCATTGACTGCAGCAATTCAGAAAGTTCAGATAGCCCTTGCAAACCATTAGGGTCTTTCGGAGCTGTCATAAGTAATTCCGCCGGTACGTTTGGCGATGATGTTGTACAACCAGGCCCCTACCACTGTCATGATGTAAGACATTACAAAATACATCAACGGCATCACCAACATCATTATCGTCGTTGGTAGTGCCATGTTTGCACCCTGCCCGTCCATACCAACCGGAACGAGCGTAAACATCAGCATGAAAGGCACCATGGTGACCAATGAAACAAGGGCAACTACCGTGGCGACTGTCAGTGCCGTTTTGTGGGGTGCGATGTAAGTAATCGATTTCATGGTTAAACTTCCCTGATTGAAATGAACTGACCTTAAATCTCAGTTTCCGTTTTTTCGAGCGATGACAAACAAGGACGCCTTGGCTGGCTGCCACTCATGGTCAATGGCAAACCCGTTTTGGGTCAGCTTGCCGATCAGCTCATCCTTGTTAAAGTGGGCTATCTGCGGCGCCAGGCCAATTAACTGCATTACCGGGATTAACATCCGCCAATGCAGAGCCACGTCACGCATTAATGCGCTGCTCGACACAAAAATACCGCCCGGTTTCAATAACTGGTGTACCCGCTTGATGGTTTCATCCACATTTGGCAGTAGGTGCAGGATATTCAGACCGAGCACGGCATCAAAACTTTCTGGGTTCAGAGACAGGCTTTCTAGTGTGCCCTGCTGATAGCTGATGTTAGTAATGCCCTGCGCCTGGGTCTTCTGCTCGGCAATGGCGAGCATTTCATCGGATATATCGGTTGCCAGAATCTGTTTGACATAAGGTGCATGAACAATGGCTGTGCTGCCGGTGCCGCAGCCAAACTCAAATACCGACCAGTCCGGCCTGAAATAGGACTGAGTGATTTCCAGCTTCTGCTGGTAGATTTTTTCGTCACGCACCGGACTTTTGGCATAACGCGGCGCCAACTTGTTCCAGAACTTTCTTGGGTCTTTCATAAGACGTCCCTATTCAGCATTCCATGGGTATTTCAGTCTCAGATTCTGCCACTGCTTAGCCCGCGGGTCTATTGTGATTTATCTTGAGCACCCGGATTCCGTGACAGCAGAAAGGCCAGTATCGTAGCGACGGCAATGACCGGTATCGATCCCATGTGTGGCTGTGATTGTGGGTGAGCCATCAGTGGCCACATGCTTCCCTCTAGTGATCACAATCTGAATCCTGGTTTTGAGCTCTGGACCCTCAACGTTCAAAATCAAAGTTCCGACCTGCGGCGCGACACCACGGTTCACACCGAGTGTCCAGGGACGGAAAAGCTGTCACCGTTACCATCGGTCCGCTGGCGAGAAATTCCCTGCTAAGGCCAGCTTCGACAATGCCACGCGCCGCGCCGCCCTCTATGGCCCAGGCGGTCACGGATCCATCAGCGTTAGCCACCTCTACAAACAGGACAGAGTGCGGGTCACGGAGTTCAAAGCCGACTACCTTGCCCTGTAGAGTCAACAGCGTGCTTTGGTCAAAATTGTCCAGGCCATGATGAGCTGTGGCTGACAGGGATATCAGGCCCACGACTGAAAGCGCTATGCAGCGCCAGGGTATAGGAGAAAATAGCGAAGACATCAAAGCCACCTCCGAACTCGCGCACAGTAATTGGTATAGTCATTCCCGAACAGCCCGGCCAGTGCACGCTCCTCAGGCAGTATCTGGAAACGATCCATATACCAGACAAACACAGGCAGCAATAGCAGCACGGCCAGGTTAGCCAGCATCAGCGACCAGGCTGCAAGCAATAGCAGGAAACCCAGATACATTGGGTTACGAGTGATCCGATAGATGCCGGACACCACAAGGGCACTGGAGTTTTCAGGATTCAGGGGGTTTACGGTTGTACTGGCTTGCCTGAATGACGCAACACCTGCCAGTGCTATCAAAACAGCTAACGCACTGACAACGGCCACCAGCACCTGACGCAATGGCACTGCATAATCAAATCCCGGGGTAAGTCGCGCAAGCAGCCACATCAGGCCTGCGAATAAAACGACAAGTGCCAGAGGTGGTATTTTCAGTTCCAGTGATTGCATTCTTTTTTGCCTCAGGCAGGCGCTGCTACTTAGCGGTCAAGATACTACGGTTCGTCATTCAGTAATAGGGAGATGAACACACCTTAGAAATATAATGCAAAGTTTACTTGTCATTTTTGTCATAATATGACAATCTAGCTTTGCATTTTGACAGCTTTCCTTTTCACTCATCCATTAATAGACAACTCAGGAGCTTGCCATGACCACCTTGAATACCAGGAAACTAGCACGCTGTGCGCTATGGATATCGCCCGTTATTATCGTACCTGTGGCTTTTTTTGCAGCTACCCCATGGCTGGCCGAGCAACCCGACGCCCTTACACTGTCCGTCGCTGCGGCAGCGGCGCTGTTCGTCATGGCCTATAGCCTGTTTCTGTCTGCCCGGGTCAATCGCCGGCTGGATGAAGTGCAGGTAGCTGGCCAACGCTTTTCCAGCACCTGGGGCATGACCATCGGCAGTGTGGCCGCTGTCGTTGTGATGATGATACCGCCGTTGATGAACGCCCTTGCCGATGCGGCGTTGCGGCTGGGAACCGAGTCGCCAGAGGAAGCCGTCAAGCTGGGCATCACTATTGGATTTATGCTGGTAGTAGTTCTGCAACTGATTGGCACCGGCGCCATTTCGTTCTGGTGGACTCAGCGACTGGGCAAGTCATCGGAGTGATGGACGGGTACTGACATGAAGAATTTTATTCGCGTACTGCGTGCTGAAAAAGGCTGGAGCCAGGCCGAATTGGCTGAGCGTGTGCAGGTTTCCCGCAATTCCATCAACGCCATAGAAAACGGACGGTTTGACCCATCCTTGCCGCTGGCGTTCAAGATTGCAGATGCGTTCAAACTGTCTGTCGAAGAGGTGTTTGACAAAACGGATGTCTGATTGAACCAAATGGCTACCGTAGCGCCTGCATCTGGTCACGCACGCGTGCTCTCTGTGCCTCCAGACCGGGTGTATTCTCGGTGAAATCAAGCCAGGCTTCGTAATAGGTAACTGCCGCGGGCGCCTCGTTAACTTGCTGATGCAGTTGCCCCAGAGCCAGCAGAGCGCGCGCATTGATATCCGGGCGCAGATCGGGCACCGTCAGAATTTTTGAAAATGCGGTGATCGACTCCTGCCACATCTCCAGCCTGATCAGGGTATTGGTGTAGAAATTCAGCAGCGTCATCTGCTCGAAAGGTGTCAGGTTTTCAAAACTGGCGTAAAGGGCATTCAGTTCCATCAACGCCGCTTCCCATTGATCGGCCTGCTGCATCCGCTGCGCTTCTTCAATGACATAGTAAACGCGATCGCTCATGGCGGGCGCATCCGCATCGTCGCTGATTGTAGAGAGTGTGCGCGTAGATCGTTGCGGTTCGGTTGTACTATCGCCATTTCGATCGGCGGCCCCAGGTTCTGTTGCCTCTGTCGGCGAACGCTCATCTGATTCAGACTGAGTATTTGCCGCATCGTTATGCGCCGCAGTTTCCGCAACCTGACCTGGACTATTCGTCAGGCCGTCATCGACCTGCTGCGCCTCCGCCACAGGATCAGCCATTGAATCAGCATTCTGGTCCCGCTGATGAGTCCTGTTGTTGATAAACAACCCTGCCACCACGACAACAATCACCGCAGGCAGTATCAGTTTGCGCATTGACATGGCCGCTATTCCTCATCGCACTCAGAAAAAACCCCGGCACCATTACAGGTGCCAGGGCTCTTTATTCATTCATGCAGTCGAAAAGTATCAGTAAGTACTGGTCGGCGGCAACTGCGAACCTGACAGATCATCGGGCACGCTTTGTTCGCGAACCACACGGTGTGTCAGGGTGCCGATACCTTCAATCGTTGCGCTGATGGTTTCACCATCAATCAGATAACCCGAACCTGTTGCACGTTCAACACGGCCGGCACCTGTGCCACCTGATGTACCACTTTGAAGCACATCGCCCGGGAACAAAGTGATCAGTGATGAAGCGTATTCAATCAGCTCAGGGATGTTGTGGATCATGTCGCCTGCTTTGGCTTCCTGCACGGTAACACCATCGACAACCGTGATCTGGTGCAGACGGTCCATGGGGTCGCCATAAAACTCTTTGGGCACAATCCAGGGGCCATGCGGCGCAAAGGTATCGTGGCCTTTACCCACAAACCAGTCCAGACCAGAGCTGAAGCCACCTGGTGGACGGCCACCACGATCGGAAATATCCATTGCCACCATGTAACCAAAGACATGGTCATAGGCTCGCGAAGCAGAGATGTATTTGCCAGAGCGACCGAAAACGATAGCCATCTCGACTTCGTATTCGATCTCATCACGGCCATAGGGCATGATCACGTTTTCACCGTCACCGATGATGGCACCACGCGTTGGCTTCAGGAACAGATAGGGCACGCCACGGTTTTCACGGCGCTGGCGGGTGCGCTCTGCCAGTTCCGCCTCGGTGCAGCCTTCACAGGCATGCGTGTAGAAATTGACCGCAGCGTTCATGATCTTGCTGGGATACTGAATGGGCGCGCGGATATCCACGTCTTCAACAGCATGGATATAATCAGGCAGATTGCTGCCGTTCAGCATGCCGGAGGCAACCAGCGCATTTACGATTTCATAGACGCGGAACTTCAGACCGTATTCGTAGCCTTCTATCAGGCCAAGAACATCATCAGGCATATCAATCGAGGGGTACTCTGGCATAAGTTCCAGAGCCTTGTTGGCTTCGACCAGATCCACGATCAGGCTGTCATCGCGCATGACCAGACCGGAGAACTGCTCATTGCCTACCGCGAAGGTGCCGACCTTGAAGGGTTCTGCGGGCTGGATATTGGGTTGGGCCAGCACGCTGGCTGGCATGGCAAGCAGCGACACGAGGGCCGCAACTGCCAGGGTATAGAGCGATCTTCTTCTCATTGTTCGACTCCCGGGACTTGCATTATTGTTGTAATTACAGTGAGACACGGTAACGCCAATTTCAGATTCTGTCCAACATCCTGACGTGTGACGCGCCTTATTCGTCTATCGGTTCAGCACTGATCACGCGGAATCGCATCGGATTACTGTCAGGAACCAGAACTAAGGCCACATCGAAGTAAACCGTATCATTGGGGAACACAAAGTACCCCATGCGCGGGATCTGCAGAATCAGATTCTCGACATCGTAAACCGCCGCCGGCTGGCGGCTGTACTCATCCATGATCGAGACCAGTTCCAGTATCAGCTCGTCCTTGTCAATTACCCGGAAACTGACCTGGTAGGTCTGGCCGTCTACATCAACCGAAGCGATGAACAACTGACCGTAGCGGAAGTCGACCTCGTCTTTGCGGCTCAATGCCTGGGTGTTTCCAGATCGTATTGAACTCCTGACCAGCCAGGTGCCCATGCCTTGGTACTGGGTAGTACCGAATGAACCAAGAGAGAACATACCGACCATTCCGAATGGGCTGCCGCTATTGTTTTGCTGCCAGATGCCGACAGTGACAGCCTTTGCTCCCGGCTCGGGCAGCTCGGACACCATACCGCGCGAGTAGCGAGTCGTACCACCGACATGCATAGTGTCCAATGTCTCACCCACCAGGTCCAGCAGGCTTCCTGTAACGCCGTGCAAAGCCTGATTACCTGCAAACAAGGCATAGTGAGGATAATTCAGCTGCGAAGCATAAACATGGTTCATAAACAGCGTTCTGACTTCCTCCAGACTGGCAACTGAGTAACCTTCAAAACGTCCGCCCTCGCGCGTCTCGGCCACCACCTCCGACAAAGACATACCCTTACTTTCTGACAGAGGGAGCCAGTATTTGTGTGTATTCGGATCCTTGATAACGGCACGTGGCGTCGGATCGTCCGACATCATACGCAGCAGCGACTCTCTTGTCGGAATTGGCGGATAGACCGCTGGCGAGTTCTCACCCCCTTCGTGCGTTACTGCAACATGAATATCGTCGGCATAAACGTATGCCCTGCGGCCCAGACTGTCGCTGACAATAGCGTGCGGACCCTGTATCTGCAGGGCGCCAGAGAACAGCGTATCTGCCTCGTAGTACATTTGCCGAAACAGCACGTCAACGCTGTCGCCTGCGGAGAGCGGGAAAGCCCCGTTGTATGAGCACTTGAATTGACAGGTAACCTGATTAAATGAGGCAACATGATTGCCGAGGTGGCGACTGGATCCCAGGATAAAAATGGAACTGATCTCCGAGCTGCCATGATTGCTCAGCGTACCTGTCACTTCAATATGGCTGCCGGCGCTAACCGTTGACGGGTAGGCCAGGTTGAGTGTGGCATCGATATCGGCAGAGCCGGCTTTCGCGCTCTGAGTGTTCTGGGCATTGAGTTGCGACATTGAGCCCTGCCCTTCTCTGGCAACAATCGCAACAAAGTCCCGCTGCAGGTACACGTCATTCAGGCGACGACCGTCAGCGTCGGTAAATCCCATATTGATGTTAGAAGCGCGGATAAGAAGATTATCAGGCGCGCTGGCACTGACCTTGAGTGTGCGCCAGTAAAATTGGGCCGAGCTGCCTGGAAGCAGCGGTAAGCCGCGCGCCGGATCTACAGGACAGATGCTCTGTTGACATGAAGAGACGTCGGTGAATTCGTAGTTGGACTCAGCAAGCGGGGTCGCGCTGTAACCAAAACCCCCGAATCTCTCGATCGTTCTGCCAGAATCGGCAGGATTGGTGATCTCCACCACCAGAGTAATCTGGCCGCCAGGTGCAATAAAACTTCTGTCGGTAAGCAGATCAGCGGTGACACTGCCCTGGGCATACGAAAATGCCGGTAGACACACAAGCGCGAACAAAACACTAAAGCGGTTCCATCTGACAATCGACATGGGACTCCCTCCCTGATACCTCTGCTTTTTGGGGACACTATCATGCCCATACTGGTCGGAAAAGCATTTCTCATTCCGGCCAACGCCAGATTCGAGCGGCCTGACTCATGCTTTGCTCTCTCGCGCTGCTCAGCCTCCTCAAACCGAAGAGCAGATATCGCGCTCCATCACCAGCACCTGAATACCCTTGTTATTGACCTGCTCAACTGGCCGCCACCCCAGACGCCTGTACAGACCGCCATCAAGTTGTTCGGTTTGCAGGTGTAATGTTCGTACTCCCAGACGGGCGGCCACCTCTAATGCATGTTCAATCAATTTTTTACCTACGCCCCTGCCACGACAATCAGGCCTGATATACATGCCGCCCAGCCAGTGCTCCTTTTCTGGATACATCGCCATTTCGCGGTATTTCAACTCCACTACGCCGAGCAGGTCGCCCTGATCCAGGGCCAGCAGAACCAATGGCAGTTCCTCAGTGTTCAGACTATTCTCAAGATTGGCCGCGATGCTGGCAGGACTCAGGTTCGGGTTGAACGCGCCCCACTCCTGATAATACCAGTCAGCGACAGTGGGGATGGCCTGAGGGAGATTGGCAAGAAATATGAATTGCATAAACCGGCACAGCTCACAATTCAAAACGGACAACGTGCTGAAAATTTGACATTTCCACGGCAACGCCGTCAACCACCCTGGGTTCGTATCTAAACTTTTCGATCGCTCTAATGGCGGCGGAGTTAAACATGCCCCATGGATCGGCATCCGTGATTTCGATAGAGAATGGATCAACAGTCCCATCAGCCATAATTGTAAACTTTACCTGAACCCATCCCTCAATACCTCGAGCTGCCGCCCGTGCAGGGTAACGCGGCTCAACTTCATGAATCAACCTGGGCATTCCTTCCAGGTCCAGTTCCAGCGAAAGCAGATCAGACTGTGCGAACACATGTGGCACAAAACCAACAACGAAAATGACAGACAAACACAGTTTTAATACCTGCATTTTCTCAAAGCGAAATGAAATAACCATTATTCGGTCTCCAGTCTTCGCAATTGCATCTCCCTATCCTGTCGAGCCATGGGTGACTCAGTCTGATCAATGACATCTTTTAGAATTAGCTTGTGCGCAGTATTAAGCGCAGCATCAGCGCTTTCGGAATGATCGGGGATAACACCAGTGCCTTCCCAGTTTTCACCAGTGACGGCGCTGAACGCCCGACCATTCGAAATAAACATATGATAATGATCACCAATGCGAGCGATGGCGCCAGGATGAGCACCACCACGCGTCGTTTCACCAACAATTGTCGCGCGATTGTTTACCTGCATGGCATAGCTAAAAGCCTCCGCGGCCGAAAAGGTTGCTTCGCTTGTCAGGATGTATACAGGACGCGTCGTGCCATACCAGGCGCCATCAAGGTCAGTGCTGGTCCAGAACTCTTCAGTTGTGTCAGTTTTGCGCCAATAAATTGAATCCACATGGACAGATTCCGGACCGAGAAAATAGCTCGCCAGCAAAGCAACGGTTTCAGGCATGCCGCCACCGTTCTGTCGCAAATCAATAATCAACCCGCCTGTATGCTGAAACAGATCCATGGCATTGCCGATGGCACGTTTCGCTGGTTCAGCATCTACGAATGCAGCCAACTCGAGATAACCTATATTGCCGTCCAGCCAGCTCACTTCGCGGATGGCATAATTGTCATACTGAAGAAATCGGAGATTCTGCTCCTGCATTTCTTGCGTAGGATTCATCATCTCTTCCTCGGTAGGCAGATCCCCTTCCATGTAAAAGATAAACAGGTGCTGATCATTGCTGACCTCCACCATATCTTCGGTCAACCGCTCAGTGAACTGCTCAGAATTCGTCACATCGTCATAGTGCCCGCTTTCAAGTCGGGTCATTAGTGCCTGGGCCATGGCCTGTCCGACGTCGGGCAGGACATATTCTTGGACCAGCCTTTCACTTACCTCAGTAACGACCTGCCGTTTGGATTCAGGCGTCAAATCCTCTGCAGAAAAAACCTGAGATGAAAAGGCAAGTATCAGCAAGAACGTAAAAATGGCTTTTGAGAACGTGCTCATCATTGCTTCTCCACCGGCTCTGAACCTGTTGTCCCATTCGCCTTCCCTCGCCGCAATTCAAACCCGCGCACAATCACATAGGCAATCAGCGCAACCACAAATACCACCAGATACATCCAGGCAATGCCCTGCAGACAGGCGATCAGCGTGCGATAGACCTCCAGCACCCAGCGCTCCAATGTCAGTTGCAGGATGCCCATGTCGCTGATTTGCGGACTGATGTAACGCTCCAGCTCATAGATCCGAACACCAGACGAGATGCCTACCACATAGGTTGCAAACATCACGTAGCGCTGCCAGGCGGTGCTGATTTCATCCTGGATGATACGTGTGAAGATGGCGCCGATGGGCTTGCGAAATACGCGGGCAGCCGTGTAGGAGACGGCCAGGGACAGACTTAGCGTAAGGGCCAATAGTGTGAAAAACATATTCGCTCCGTGAATCTGTGTTTTGAGGCCACCATACTACGATTTCTCGGGACTGGGTAGCTTATTGAATGTGCTGTTATCGATATTACCTTTTGCTCTGAGTAATTGAGTTTTTTGATCAATAGTCAGCATTGCTGTTAAACTAGCTACATTAGGGAACACAGACCCGCGTTTCTTTCCAACCGTCCCAACCGTCAGCAGGAGCCAGGCCAATGAAGTCAGCACTCTAAACCCCCCATTTTTTCTGGTGTGTTAGAGGAGCTTTTTATGGCCAAGGCCTGTATTTCCGCAACGGGGCTTTCCGTTGCATTCGAACCCAATCCCCCGGTTTTTCACTCTCTTGATCTGCATCTGCCTGACGAGACTGTGGCATTGATCGGCCCCAACGGCGCCGGCAAAACGGTGCTGGGCGAGTGCCTGGCAGGTGTTCGCCTTCCGCATGCTGGACAGGTACAACACCATGTGCCGGTCGCCTATCTCTCTCAGCACGCCGCAGAGCATCTCACGCCGGACACTGTGGCAGACTTTCTGGGTGTCGAAGCGGCGTTAGCGGCACTTGAGCGTCTGCTCTCCGGCACCGGACGGGTCGATGACCTGTCTTTGCTCGATGAACGCTGGACCCTGAAAGAGGATCTGATCGGCGAGCTCATCCGCTTCGATCTGCCCGCCGACTGCCTGCTGGTCCCTATGAGTTCGCTCAGCGGCGGACAGCGTACGCGTTTACATTTGCTGAGACTGTCACGCATCCGTGACGCATTCCTGATCCTGGACGAGCCGAGCAATCATCTGGATCAGGCCGGTCGACGCTGGCTGAGCAAGTGGCTCAGCACGCGGCCCGGTGGTGCATTGGTGATCACGCATGATCAAACGCTTCTGCAGTCGTTTGGACGATTGCTCGAACTGCGCGATGGCGCCCTGCAGTGGCACGGTCAGGGATTCGCAGCCTATCTGCAAACCCGCGAGCAATTGCTGGAGAAGGCCCGGCACGACCAGCAGCATGCACGCCAGACGATAAAAAAAGAGCAGCAACAACAGCAGACTGAAAAAGAGCGCCATGAACAGCGCGTCAAAAAAGGCCGCGCCAAAGCCAGCAAAAAGGACCTGCCGAAGATCCTGCTGGACGCTCGCAAAGAGCGTAGCGAAGCCACCGGTGGGCGCATCGCTCAAAAGCATCAGTCTGTGCCGCGGGAAGAACAGCGGCGCAAAGCTGACGCCGAATCAGTGCTGGGCAGGGAGATTACTCTGGGCTTCCCGCTTACCGAGCCGGAACCCATTTCAGGGCACCTGCTGCAGCTGGATAAAGTCATTCTGCCCTGGGTCAGCAACCCTCTTCCGCTTGATATCCAGATCAGGAGCGGAGAGCGCTGGTGGCTGCGCGGCAATAATGGCAGCGGAAAATCAACACTGTTGCACGCGATCAGCGGCGATATTGAACCGCGGGCGGGACAGATTCATCGCCGAGGCTCAGTGCTGAAACTGGACCAACACCTGAGCCTGTTGGACGACGAGGAAAGCGCACTGGAAAATTTCCGACGACTGAATCCTGGCTGGACTGAAGCGGCTTACCGGGACAGATTGGCTCTGGTGCGCTTGCAGGGCAATCAGGCGCTGCACCCGGTCGCTCAGCTAAGCGGCGGCGAGCGCCTGAAAGTGGCGCTGGCCTGTACATTGATGGGGCCGACAGCCGCGCAGCTCGTACTGTTGGATGAACCCGACAACCACCTGGACCTGGAGAGCCAGACCCTGCTCGCTCAGGTGCTGAAAAGCTACCAAGGCACACTGCTTGTCGTGACCCACGGTGAAGTTTTTGCCGAACAGCTTGGCCTGGACAAAATTCTGAACCTGTAATTAGTGCCAGTTCTCATACAAAGGCCAGCGTTGCTGCTGTATCTGATCAATCAGCACTCTGAGCTCCTGCTCCAGCGCGCGGTCTTCGGTGATAAATGCCGTCACCTCGCGCACCTGTCTGACAGTGTCCAGCAACTGCACTCCAATCTGTTGCTCGGAGAGTTCAGCGCGCGCCAGGCGCAACTCCAGCCCCTGTGCACAGGCAATCAATGAAGCGGCAGCGACCTGCTCGGTCAATTGCAGCACACGAAGACAGTCACGCGCAGCAATGGTACCCATGCTGACTTTGTCCTGGTTATGACATTCGGTGGACCGTGAAAACACACTGGCAGGCATAGTCTGCTTGAGTGCTTCGGCGGTCCATGCCGAGGTGCCGATCTGCACAGCTTTCAGGCCATGATTGATCGCGGCGCGCTCAGGTGCGGCACCAGACAGATTGGCAGGCAGCCCATTGTTGAAACGGGTGTCCATCATCAGCGCCATTTGCCTGTCCAGCAGGTCCGCGATGTTTGCCACTGTGTTCTTCAGGGTATCCATGGCCAGCGCGATGTGCCCGCCATAAAAATGCCCACCGTGCAGCACAAGCTCACCCTCGCCATCAATAATCGGATTGTCGTTGGCACTGTTCAATTCGTTTTCGATCAACTGCCTCGCCCACGGCAATGTGTCCGCCAGCACACCAATCACATGTGGCGCACAGCGCAGTGAATAACGATCCTGCAGACGCTTTGAATTGCGCGGTGCCTCACCCGTGTGGAGGTCATGGCGCAACCACTCTGCGATCTGCTGTTGCCCTGGGTGAGGTTTGACCTGAAACAGGGTTTCGTCAAAATGGTTGGCATTGCCATTTGTTACCAGAGACACCATGGCGGTGATTCGGGTCGCCAACCGGGTCAGATAGGACGCCCGCTGATAGGCCATGCAGGCGATGCCCGTCATGACTGCGGTACCGTTCATGATGGCCAGACCTTCTTTGGGGCGCAGTGTCAATGGTGTGATACCGCGCTCCTGGAATACCTCCATGGTGGGACGAATGCGGCCTTTGTCGTAGACCTGGCGCTCACCGCATAAAACGGCAGCCACGTAGGATAACGGCGTCAGATCGCCACTGGCCCCCACAGAACCCTCACTGGGAATAACCGGTATGATGTTTTCCTGCAATAAGCGGGTAAGCTGTTGCAGCAAAACCTCTCTGACGCCTGAGTAGCCCTGGCACAAGGAAACCAGTCGTGCTGCCAGCACGGCCCGCCCAAGCTCTGCTGACAGGTTTTCGCCAAGACCACAGCCATGAAAGGTGTAAAGATGTCTGGGCAACTCCTCAACCAGCGCAGCAGGTATGGATACCGTGCAGGAATCGCCGTATCCGGTCGTCACGCCATAGATCACGCCTTCTTCGGCAAGCAGACAATCCAGAAATTCGACACCCGCAGCGATACGCCGACGAAATTCAGGTGCCTGACTCAGGGCAACAGACTGCTGATGCCTCGCCACGACCGCGACATCTTCTATCGTTAGCCGGGAGTCTCCAAAAATAATCATGAACTGCGCTCTTTCGTTTCAAGGCAACGGGATGTGCTGCATGGGTGAGTTACTGAGGTCGCTTGTCAGCCGACTCATCTGCTATCGGCAAGGCGCGCGAATTGTATAACACTGAGGGGGTAATAAGATAACAGACCTGACGAAGGCTGGGGCAGGTCGACTAAGGCTCTACTGCAGACTTGACCACATCACGCAGCTCAGCCAGGCGGAATGGCTTTTGCAGAAAACCAGCCAGCCCCTTGCCTGCGAACTGCGTATCAATAGTCTGTTCGCCGTAGCCACTCATCACAATGACCCGGACTTTCGGATTGATACGACGCAGCTGGGCAAATGCCGCCGCCCCGTCCAGATGCGGCATCGTCAGGTCGAGCAACACCAGCGGATTGCTGGCGGCCATATCCCGGTACACCTCGACCCCTTCGCGACCATCAGATGCTGTTGCCACCTCAAAACCCATGCGCATCAACATGTGGCGTGCCAGTGCGCGAATGCTCTCTTCATCGTCGATTACCAGCACGGTGCCAGACCCCTGCCATTGTTCAGACTCACTGTCTGTCTTGGCTGACTGTGGCTCCACCCCCGGTGCGGCTGGCAACAACACCTTGAACGTAGTGCCTCGTCCTGGCTCACTGTAAACCCGAATCGCTCCCTTGTGGCCGCGTATTACACCCAGCACCGCTGCCAGTCCGAGACCGCGCCCGGTAAACTTGGTAGTGAAAAACGGATCAAATATACGTGCGCGAACATCAGCAGTCATGCCTTTACCGGTGTCTGCCACCTCAAGATGCACGTAAAGACCTTCTTCCAGGGTGTCATTGATAAAGTTGTCAGCAAGGTATTCCTGATCACACCAGGCCGCACCCGTCGTTATTGAGATCACGCCACTTCTGTCTCCGATCGCATCAGACGCATTGATGATCAGGTTCATGATCACCTGCCGGAGCTGCGTGGCATCGGCCATACATGCCGGCAGGTCTTCTGGCAGTTCAAAGCGCATGACACATTTCTTGGAGATCGAAACCTCCAGCAGCCGGGTGATATCCTTGACCAGCCGGGACAACTGGACCGGCTCTACGATTCGCGATCCTTTACCTGAGTAAGCCAGCATCTGCTGGGTGAGCTCTGCAGCGCGGCGCGCTCCTGTTACTGCTGCATCAACAAACTCTCCGGCCGCCGAATGCTCTGGAAGTTGAGCGCGTGCCAGCTCGGAATAGCCGATGATGCTGGTCAAAAGATTATTAAAGTCATGCGCTATGCCGCCCGCCATGACCCCCAGGCTTTCCAGTTTCTGGGATTGCAGCATCTGGGCTTCAAGCTCACGGCGTTCCTCTTCTGCACGTTGCTGGCGATGCAGGGCCGCAGTAACTTTTGCTACGCGATCGGAGAGTTCCTTGAATTTTGTTGGTGCGCTGTCTGCGTCACGCAATTGAAGTACCAGTTGCGCAGGTTTTTCTTCAGTAGCGGGCGTCAGCAGGTGTATCGAGCTGCGAACACGAAGCGGTTGACCGTTCTCACTCTTTAAAACAATCACACCCGGCAGACGTTCTCGCGTGCGTGACCCGTCTCGAAGGAGTTTGAGCACATCGGCCTCAGCACCATGCGCAATTGCTAACAGCGACTGGCCATCGATCGACTGACGAGAATTGGTCAATAAGCGTCTGGCAGCACGATTTGCGCCCAGAATAAGGCCGTCGCTGGCAACCACCAGCAAGGCATCCTGCAACAGCTCAGCGGCCTGCAGGAAAGATATGTCAGAAGTCTTGCTGCTCACCCGCGAAAATACTCTCGGCCAGTAACCTGCTCCTCCATGGGCAGGTTAAGGTGGATGACTACTCTGCAGCCTGGAGCACCTTCGGCAATGGTTTCTTCAAGATCAACCCGGGCATAGCCCAGATTTTCAGCGGTAATATTTCCAAACACGTTGGATGTCATCATGCACAGTGCGGGGCGGCCCTCTATCTTCTCAGCAAAAGGACAGTGGGTATTGCTCAAAACGATGCGTTCGTCGTTCTGCTCGACAATTGAAAACCCGCCATTGATGCGTCGCTTAAGATCGACCAGAACATCCGCTACCTGCTCTCGATTCAAGCGCCGCTGGGAAAGTGCCTCGCGATAGCTTTTGTTGAGCTGATCACCTATGCGCTGGCCCACCAGACTGACAAAACCTGAGGCCTCTTCCATACCAACAACATCCTGCAGCGCGCCGGCCAGTTCACGCAACATAGAGCGCATGAATACGTCGCGCTCCAGCGGTATATCAAGCTCTTTTACCGGAATCTTTGACTGATAGGACTGAGTCATAGCTGGCATCCTGCTTGTTGTTGTCGACTAACAATACCACAACTGCAGCCTGACGGGTGCCCCTCTTCAGGCTGCTTCCGCACTGATATCCTGAAAGGCTTTTACCAGCACATCGGGATCCTGTGCACCCGAAATCAGGTATTTCTTATTGATAATAAAGGCCGGCACTGAGTTCACGCCCGCGCGCTGGTAAATCGCCTCGTCTTCGCGGACTGCGTCAGCAAATTGATCGGACGCCAGCACCTTGCCAGCAGCTGTCACGTCCAGGCCGACAGATTTAACGCAATCCAGCAGTACTTCATGGTCGGATACATCCAGGGCGCGCCCAAAGTAGGCCTCGAACAGGGCCTGTTTCATCGCGGTCTGCTTTCCCTGCTCTGCGGCCCACTTGACCAGACGATGGGCGTCAAAGGTATTGGCCGTCCTGCGCTCCTGTAACTTTTCAAAGTTGATTCCCAGCTCTTTGGCAATGCTCATCATATTGCCCTGCGCCTCGCGCATTTCGTCCTCATTGCGGCCGTATTTGCGGGCCAGCGCCGGCAGGATGGGTTCGCCCTGACCACTCTGGGTGGGATTCAGCTCAAAGGCATGCCAGTTGACCGTAAACTCGTGCTCGGCTTCCAGCTGAGCCATGGCGCGCTCCAGACGGGCGTAGCCAATGGCACACCAGGGACAGGCAATGTCGGAAACGATGTCGATCTGGATGTTTGTCATGTCAATATCCTCGCAATTCAGACAATGACCGTATGCTAACACGGCAGCTGGCTTGCCGGAGGATGATGGAAGAGCGGCGGCTGTTTCAGACCTCCTGACTTTCACGCACCAGCGCCATCAGCTGCGCGCGATTTTTCACGTAGGTCTTCTGATAGATGCGTGAGGAGTGGTCTTTGACGGTCTGCAGCGAGATAAACAGCTCGTCGGCGATTTCCTTGTTGGTTTTGCCGGCGTAGATGCCCCTGAGTATGTCAGCCTCGCGCTTGCTGATACCGTGTTTGACCAGAAAATCATCCAGCGACAGCTGAGGCCGCATCAAGCCCTCAGTGGCCTGGTAGGTGTAAACCACAACCAGCGCGGTATTCAGCAGATAGAAGTACAACACAAATACCGTGTCGAAGTGCTGATAGTCTGTCAGAGAACTGAATACGGTCAGGTGCATAAGGCCGGCTGCCGCCGCGAGCGCTATCAGCAGTCGGCGTCCCTTGTCGGTGACAATTTCCTGCTTTCCCGTCGCAAGAGTTGCCGCTACCACCAGCAGACTGACCATCGCCAGTGATGAGCAAAACAACCGCACTCCGTCCATAAGGGGCCCCGCCCACAGGTACTGGCTAGCAAAAACGGCAGCACCGCCGCCAATACTGATGCCCAGCAATAGCAGCCAGGACCGCTGCTGCACGCGCGCTACCCATAACAGAACCATGATCAGGCTGATCAAAAGAAAAGGGGCACCCATCTGCGCCACCAGGGTCGCCACACTCTCCACATTGTCCATCTGCAAAAACCCGGACAGCAGAATATCGCTCCACAGGCTGTAATAGCCGTACACATACAACAGGATGAGAAAGTACTGCAGATAGTGAAAGCTATTACTGTTGCGGGACTGGCGAAATCGAAACAGCACCAGCAAACCACCCGCTGTGATGGACAGGCACAGCATAAAGCTGATCCACAAAGGCAGACTGCTGATGTTGAAGTTATTAAAAAGACTCATTAGCGCTCAAGGAATCTGGCCTGGGTAACTTATGGTCTGGAATATAGCACCAGGCCACATTTCTGACCCCCTACCAAAGTAGTAAATGGCATAAAAACACAAATCACTACTTTGGTAGGTTGGCGGTATTGCGCATCAGACCTAGTGTTGGCATCACGAGAGCCCTGTCACTCTCCCTGCAAGACTCAACCAGAGGTGGAGATCGCCATGAACGACGAATTACAGGACAACGTTTACAAAGAAGACTTCGAATTGGGCGTGGGCAATGCACTTGGGCGCGGCTGGTCCGAGATGCGGGAGAACTTCCTGGTATTCCTGCTGGCCGTTCTGGTGCTCACCGTCTTCATGATGCCGGTCAACATTGATGGTGACGACCATGGCGACATCTCAGCCCTGATTGGTATCCTGGAGACGGCATACCTGGTTTTGCTGTACCCCATCATCAACTACGGTGCTGACATGATTTTCCTGCGTGGAGTACGCGGCGACCAGGTAGAGGTGAAAAGCATCTTTGATGGCTTCGAGAATTACGTGAATGTCATTCTCGCGTCATTGCTGACAGCCGGCCTGATTGGCATTGGTCTGGTGGTTTTTATCATCCCTGGCATTTATGTCGCCTGCCGACTGGCGTTTGTCTCCTACCTTGTCATGGATGAAGACCTGGACCCGATCGCAGCCGTGGAAGCCAGCTGGCGTCTGACCCGGGGACACACCTGGCGAATTTTCCTGCTGGCCATTGTGTCTATTTTTGTATTCGTTCTGGGCCTGGTATTGCTGATAGTGGGTGTATTCCCGGCGCTGATCTGGATCAAGGCTTCCTTCGCGGCACTGTATCTGGCAATCACCGGCGAAGAGGAAGTGGTTGAAACTGTCAGCGAAGACTAGGTTCGACGGCCTTAGCCTCGTCTAGCGCCGCGACGACTGTTGTCTGGACTCGGCGGGGCTGCAGGTTCCAGCCTCGCAGTGTTCCCGCCCGGTGAGCAGGCGTGAGATACGATGCCGGTGCCGGGCGAAAAACAGATACACCCGGTCAGCCACGGGACGGATCAACGGCCAGCGCAACCAGTTTACCCGCCAGCCCTTACCCGCCAGATCCCACGCTCGCGCCGTCACATCAAGGCCGTACAGCAGGGTTCCATCATCCGTTTCGCCATGCAGAATACGATCAGCCGCCACCGGGTCAATATGCGGAAAACGTTCACTGAAATCCGGCTGGGTGATATCCTGGAGCTCCACCTGGCCCTGACGGTCCGCCGCAGCCAGCTGTTTCATTTCGGCTGCACAAAGCGGGCAACTGCCGTCGTAGAACACACGCAATTTCATGCAAATCTCCGCAGTAAGGTCGGTTATCCAGTTGTACGTCAGGAACCACAATCCCGATCAGGACGCCCGCCAACCTGTTGCGGCTGGACAATTCTCCGGGCTGGCGCTACCTTTCAGGAATATTGAACCCGTGAAAACTATAATCTTTGTTGATAAGGCAGCTCCATGACTTCACTACCAGCCGACGGCCTCGTTGTTGTTGCCAAAGCAGACTGTCCTACCTGCCGACTGATCGAACCCCTGCTGACCGATCTTGCCGCTGCTGGCCCAATTCAGGTGCTGGTCCAGGATGACCCTGAATTTGCCGCCAGCCTGCCGGACACTCACTTCGACCAGAGCCTGGAACACTCCTGGCGGCTGAACACCGAGTTTGTTCCAACCCTGATACGCTTTGAGAATGGGCAGGAAACGGCGCGTACCTATGGTTGGGACAAGGCGGAATGGCGGGCGATCAGCGGGCTCACTGACCTTGGTGAAGAGCTGCCAGTCATGCGCCCCGGCTGCGGCTCTAAAACGCTGGAACCAGGCATCGCGGAGAAGCTCGAACTGGCGTTTGGCGATATAAAGCTGCAATCACGCGAGATTGATGTCAGCGCCGAAGATGATGCCATCGAAGCCTGTTATGCCCGCGGCTGGAGTGATGGTCTGCCAGTGGTGCCGCCAACAGCGGTGCGCGTGCTGCGCATGTTAAAAGGCACCCAGCGCGACCCACAGGAAGTCATCGGCATCATGCCGCCAGATCTGGTCCCATGCACCGTTGAAAAAGTCGCCATCAACGCCGTCATGGCCGGCTGCAAACCCGAATACATGCCGGTGCTGCTGGCAGCGCTGGAGGCGTCACTTGATGATGACTTTGGCCTGCATGGCCTGATCTGCACCACCATGTTCGGCAGCCCCATGATCATGGTCAATGGTCCGATCGCCAAAGCCATCGGCATGAACTCAGGCAATAATGCCCTGGGCCAGGGTAATCGCGCCAATGCAACGATTGGCCGGGCGCTTCAACTGATCATACGCAATGTGGGCGGCGGCCGACCCGGGGAAATCGACCGGGCCACGCTCGGCAATCCCGGCAAATACACCTTCTGCTTCGCCGAAGCCGAGGACAGCGACTGGCTGCCCCTTGCGCAGGAGCGCGGCATTCCGGCAGGCCGCTCCGCTGTGACTATTTTCCCTGGCGAGGGTGTGCAGGGCATCATTGATCAGAAGTCCCGTGACCCCGAGTCGCTGGCACGGTCTATCGCCGAATCATTGCGTGCAGTGGACAATGTCAAACTGGCCATGGCGGGCGATGCCGTGCTGGTGGTGGCACCCGATCATGCGCGTATTTTTATCGAGGCTGGCTGGTCCAAGCAGCGCCTGCGAGAGAAGCTGGAACAGCTGCTGTTGGCACCGGGTGAAAATCTGGTGACCGGCGCCCGCGGCATGGCCGAGGGTATTCCGGTAAAATTCAGAGATAAACAGGTGCCCAAGTTCCGACCGGGCGGCCTGTTGATAGTCCGCGCCGGTGGCACAGCCGGCCTGTTTTCTGCGATCATCGCTGGCTGGGCCGCCTCTGGCCCGGTAGGCTCTTCACCTGTCACACGAGAGGTTACATTATGAACGAATCCATCCTGCTGGATCCGACGGCCGAGAACGCCCCGGCCGAGCGGGCCCGACTGCCCAGACCCGATAATCTGGATGGCAAGGTCGTTGGTCTGCTGGACATTTCCAAGCCGCGCGGCAATGTCTTTCTTGACCGCATCGAGGAACAACTCGCAGCCATAGGCGTTTCGGTCAAACGCTACAGTAAACCCACGTTCACCCGCCCTGCTCCGACTGAGCTCAAGCAGCAGATTGCGGGCGAAGTGGATGTACTGGTAGAAGGTCTGGCTGACTGAGGATCGTGCACGTCGTGCTGTATGCATGACATAGCCGATCTGGAGTCACGACAGATTCCGGGAGTTGGAGTTGCCTCCACTGAGTTTATTGATGCGGCAGCTGCACAATGCAAAACGCTGGGTTTCGATCCGGCCATGGTATTTGTGCCGCACCCGATTCAGAACCGCACCGATGCGGAAATGCGCACCCTGGCCGACGAGGCTCTGGGTGAAATTCTGCGCCTGCTGTGTGCAGATCAAAACCTCGGCGGGACAGCCGGGCCCAGCTGATCCAGTAAAGGGGGCGTGGATGTGAGTAGCGCCCCCAGTACACGCCCACCTTCGGTTGACAAAACACTGGCCTGGCCAGGCGTTAAAGACTTGATCGCCTGCCATGGCCGCACGCTGGTTCTGGATGCACTGCGCTCAGGATTGCAGCGATGGCGCGACGGCCTGATTCATGATGAACAATCCCTGCTCTCTGATGTTCGGACCCGCCTGGAAGGCTGGCTGACGCCCTCCTTCAAGCCGGTTTTCAATCTGACCGGCACTGTCATTCACACCAATCTGGGACGTGCGCCCCTGCCACCTGAAGCCATTGAGGCAATGACCGCTGTCGCCAGCGCTGCGAGCAACCTGGAGTATGAGCTGGACAGCGGCCAGCGCGGCGACCGCGACGTTCATGTCGAAGACTGGATCTGTCGCCTGACCGGCGCCGAAGCTGCCACAGTCGTCAACAACAACGCTGCGGCAGTGCTGCTGGTACTGAACGCCCTGGCCTCACGGAAGGAGGTCATTGTCTCGCGCGGGGAACTGATCGAAATCGGTGGCTCATTTCGCCTGCCGGACATCATGGCGCGCGCTGGCTGCAAACTTCGCGAAGTCGGCACCACCAATCGAACACATACACATGACTACGCCGATGCCATTGGTAAATCCACTGCACTTTTACTTAAAGCACACACCAGCAACTACGCTGTGCAGGGCTTCACCAGCAGCCTGAACGAATCGGAACTGGCTGCGATAGCCCATGATCGTGGCATACCCCTGGTTGTGGATCTGGGCAGTGGCTCGTTGATCGACATGCAGGAGCTGGGACTGCCGGCCGAACCAGTGGTTCGCGATGTACTGGCCCAGGGTGTCGATGTGGTCACCTTCAGCGGTGACAAACTGCTGGGCGGACCACAGGCCGGCATCATCGCCGGGCGCGCAGACCTCATTGCCCGTATTCGAAAAAGTCCGCTAAAACGCGCACTACGCTGCGACAAGCTTACGCTGGCCGCACTGTCCGCCGTGCTCAGGCTTTACGCCAACCCGGAGACACTCGCGCAGCGCATTCCTGCGCTGCGACTGCTGTCCCGGGAACAGACTGCTATCCAGACGACAGTTGAAGCTCTTTTGCCGGCGCTAAGATCCTGGACCGGCGACAGCATCGACGTTGATAGTACTGATACGCTCAGCCAGATTGGTTCCGGTTCCCAGCCCCTGGACCGACTGCCCAGTGCTTCACTGCGCCTGCGCAGTCAACAGGGCAACAAACGCGCCCGCAGTCGGGAGCTGCGCGAACTCGCCAGCCAGTTGAGAAAGCTGCCTGTGCCAGTCATAGGCCGCATAGCCGATGACAGCGTGCTGCTCGATTGTCGTTGCGTTGAGGAACCAGACACCCTTGCCAGCCAGTGGCGGTCACATCGTTATGTCCCGGAGACAGCGGCGTGATTATCGCTACCGCAGGTCATGTCGACCATGGCAAGACTACTCTCATCAAAGCTCTGACAGGCAAAGACACCGACCAGCTGGCTGAAGAAAAACGTCGTGGTCTGACCATCGACCTGGGCTTTGCCTGGCTTCACGACAAGCAGGCAGGCGCGCTGTGCTTTGTTGACGTGCCAGGTCACTTGCAATTTATCCGCACCATGCTGGCTGGTCTGGCCGGTGCGCATGCCGCCCTGCTGGTGGTCGCCGCCGACGAAGGTCCGATGCCACAAACACATGAACATATGGCGCTGCTGGATCTGCTTGGTATTGATCGCGGCATCATCGGCATAAGCGCTGCAGATCGCGCCAGCCCGCAACAATTAGATGATTGCCTGTACGCTGTCCGTTCGCTTATTAAGGGTAGCAGTCTGGCAGGCTCGCCTGTTGTTGTAACGGATGCCGTCAGCGGCTATGGGATGGGCGAACTGCTGACATGCGTCAGGGAGTTGGCCCAGACAAACCCGGCGCGCGCCACAGAGGGTTCACCCCGTTTCCTGATTGACCGGCGGTTCACCGTTCCAGGGGCAGGTTGTGTGGTAACGGGCACGCTGATCAATGGAAGGCTGAACTCAAAAGAACCAATCGCACTGCGGCTGGCCGCCACTGAAGGCGAGCTACGCCTGCGAAGCATCCAGATCGACGGAGAACCTGCAACTGAAATCGTCAGCGGGCAACGCGGTGCCTTAAACCTGACGGGCGACATCAGTGAGGCGCACCCACAGCGCGGTGACTGGCTGCTGGCGACCGACATGGTGCAGAGCAGTCAGCGACTGGATGTACAGCTACGCGTGCTCTCGAATCAAAATGTGCACCGTGGCACACTGCAGATTCTCAGCGGCGCCACAGCCGTCAGTGGTCGACTGGTCTGGCTGGAAGAATCTTCCGGGCTGGCGCAACTGTTGCTCGACAAACCGGTGCACAGCATTGTCGGTGACACAGTGATCGTGCGTGAGCCTGCGGCCAATATTACACTGGCTGGCGGCCGGGTACTGGATCCGCAGGGGCGTCAGCGCGGACGCAGCAAGCCCGGGTCTATTGTGCGGCTGCGGGCATTGGCTGGTATCAGTGCTGCTTCTGATGCCTTATCGATCGAGCTTCAACACCAGGCTGAGATTGAGATATCAAAATTCGCGCAACGCTGGAACTTGAGCGAATCGCAGAGTAACAAGCTATTGGCAGGGTCCGATGTCGTAAAACTGGGTGATATGGCTCTCAGCAAAAACCGATGGCAAAAATCACAATTGCTGCTGCTGGAGTTCCTGAGAAAGGCACACCTGCTACAAGCTGAACAGCTAGGCTCACACCAGCAGTCTGTACTAAGAGCTGCGATACCTGAGCTGTCGCCAGCGACCGGCCTGGCCCTCATCAAACAATTGGTGAGCGACGGGCAGCTCCGGCGGCACGGCAGCATCCTGGCACTGCCTGATCATCAGCCGCAACTGCCAGTCGAGGATCAAAAGTATTGGCCTCAGATTCGTGACATCATCAGTAATGCGGGATTACGTCCGCCGATTGTCGGAGAGCTCGGCGATCAGTTGGGATTGCCGCGAGACGAGATGCTCGCGATCATGCAGCGCCTGCAGACATGGGGGTACGTGCTGCCAGTGGCTCCCAATCGCTTCTATCTGCCCGAGCAACTGGATGAACTTGCCGCGGTGGCACAACAGCTTTGCCAAAATAGCAGTGACGGCAGTTTTTTAGCTGCCGAGTATCGTGACCTCTCGGGTATAGGCCGCAACCTGACCATCAAAGTGCTTGAATATCTGGATCGCGCAGCTGTGACATACTACCGCGATGAACGAAGATACATGCGGGCAGCCTGGCGTGAGGAGGCCGCTCCAGGCAAGTGTTAAGTTGCCATACATGGAAGGACATCGTCCCCGGTGGGGCGCCCGGACTTCAAATCCGGTGAGATGCGCAGCGCGCGTCTGGTGGGTTCGACTCCCATGTCCTTCCGCCATTAATTTTGTTATCCCTCTTTCTGATTGCGCATCTTCTGTACCTCGGTGAGACCCAATGAGTCTCTCTGGTGATAAGGATCTTGACTATTACATGGATATAGGTAAGCTACTTATCTATTAAGTTACTTACCTATATTCCAGCTATCCACCCACGCCAGAACACCATGCCCAACCGTAAACAGACCATCTCCAGAATTCTTGGCAGCTTCCAGATCATCCGGCGCGCCATGCTGCAACAGGTAGCAGCTCATCAGTCGTGCCATGACAATGAAGACAATGTCAGCCTGGCGCAGCAGATGACACTGCTGACCATCGCCGCACGGGGTGCGATGAGCGTCAAGGAGATTGCCGCAGCGCGCATGATCAGCAGCAGCGCCGCGACACAGGTCGTTAATTCTCTCGTCGACAAAGGCTTGCTGATTCGCAGTCAGGACACGCGCGATCGCCGTGCCTCCGTTGTGACTCTGGGCCCCAAATATGAACAGCTGGTGGCAGCCCGAACAGAGAATGCGGCCTCTTACCTGGCGCCAATTTTTGATGCGCTGAGTGCCGACGAATTACAGGAATACGAACGCCTGAACAAAAAACTGGTCGATGCCCTGCGCAAGACCAGCTCCCCCGAATAGAAAAGACACCATTCAGGACACAACCACCATGAGTGACACCCAAACCGCGATTACGGATCAGCAACGCCGTATATCACTGATCGCCATCCTTGTTGTATTCATGCTCGGCGCGCTGGACATGACCATCCTGTCCACCGCCACGCCCACTATTGTGGCGGATCTAAATGGCCTGGAACTGTATGCCTGGGTAACCACGGCGTACATGCTGTCATCGACGGTCCTGGTACCAATTTTTGGCAAACTCGGCGACATGTATGGTCGCAAGCGCATTCTGTTGTGGGGCATCAGCATTTTCCTCGCCGGCTCGGTGTTATGTGGTATGAGTGGTGAGTTTGGTGATCTGCCCCTGCTCGGTGACGGCATGATGCAGCTGATCATCTTTCGCGCAGTCAAAGGGGTTGGCGGAGCTGCTCTTTTCACAAGCGCCATCGGGATCGTTGCCGATCTTTACCCACCCATGAAGCGCGCCAAGTTCATGGGGCTGTTCGGTGCAATATTTGCGCTTGCCAGTCTCATAGGACCGACCATTGGTGGTCTGCTTACCGACCATGCCAGTGGCGTATGGTTTGGCCACCCGATTGCCGGCTGGCGCTGGGTGTTTTATGCCAATCTGCCACTGGGACTGATTGCTCTGTACATGGTCGCCAAAAAGATGCCCACGCTTAACAATCATCAGGGCGGCAAAATTGATTACCCGGGCGCGGCGCTGCTGCTGCTGGTGTTTATCCCATTCCTGCTGGCCCTGACCTGGGGAGGCAACCGTTACGCCTGGGACTCTGCTCAATTGCTCGGCATGTTTGCACTCAGTGCAGTGTCTCTGCTTGCTTTTATTGCCGTCGAGTCACGCACACCCGATGCTGTCATGCCACTTGATCTGTTTAAAAGCCGGGTGTTTGTGTTCGCCAACCTGTCCTCATTCATTCTAGGCATGGCTTTTATGGGTGCGGTGATGTTCATGCCCCTGTATATGCAGGTGGTGCTTGGTGTGGACGCCACAGGCAGTGGTTTTGCCATGCTGCCGCTGATGGGCGGACTGATGTTCACCAGCATTCTCAGCGGGCGTCTGGTTTCAAAATCGGGCAAGTACAAAGCCTACATGGTCGGTGGTGTGATCATTCTGGTGGCCGGTGTTTATCTGCTGACACGACTTGATGCCAGTTCCACGCTCACGCAATTGAATATTGCCATGGTTGTGGTTGGACTGGGTCTGGGGCCGTCGCAAAGCCTGATCAATCTGATCGTACAAAGTGCATTTCCGATTGCAAAAATTGGTGTCGCAACCAGCTCAACGCAATTCTTCCGGCAAGTGGGCAATACCGTTGGTGTCGCCATCTTCGGTGCAGTCATGGTCAGCAGTCTGGCAAGTGAACTTCCCAGACAGTTGCCACAAATGGCAGGCAGCGGCGCGACAATGAACATGAGTCAGGCGCAGTCCAGTGCCATGAATCCGCAGGCAGTGCAGGACATGGTGCGTGCCCGGTTTGACGCGTATACCCCGACGGTGGAGCAGGCTTTTGCCGGTGACCGCAGCGCCGCTTCGGAGGTGGTTGGTAACCCCCTGCTGCCCGACGAGTTCAAGGCGCCACTGGTGGAATATCTGGGCAGCAAAACTGACAGTGCAATTCCCAATGCGCAGCGTTATCTTGCCGCTTACCATGCCAGTGTCGACGCTCAGGTTGAGGCTGCCGTGACCACCATTCAGCAAGGCACCCGAACGGCGTTTTCGAACGCAATCACATCAATGTTCAGCGCCAGCCTCTGGATTTGCCTGATCGGGCTGTTGATCACAGCGTTTATCCCGGTGATTTCGCTCGGAGCGCATGGAGAGCGTGAAGCTCAGGCCTGATTGTTGGTGACGAGATTGAACCCCTCATCCGCGGTGGGCGTTACAAAATGTTTGCTGACGCTCGCAAACATTTCCTCGGTGTCTGTTGTTGCTCTCTCCGGATGTGACTCGCGCCGTCTGGCGATCTGTTCCAGACACACCGCATCAGACTGGTTGATAAAGATCAGCTGATGCGGCGCATTGATCTCTGAATAAATATCTCTGAACCATTGCCGCTGCTGCACGGTATTGGCCGGAAAATCCATCACAACATCGGTTCCGGCAAGCAGAATATCCTGCACCAGTTTTTTGATTGGCGGTTTAAGGCGACGCGAATATTCAATGTAGTCCTGCAGCGTCTGTATGCGGCCCGGATACAGTGACGCCAGCCACTCATCTTCTGACAGCAGCACTGCCCCACTCTGCCTGGCAATTTCCACCGATTTTGTGGATTTGCCTGCGCCCATTTTTCCGCAGAAGAAAGTCAATTGACCTGTTTGCATTGTATGTCTTACCTGTTCGGTGTTGAACCATTCCGCTGGATTTACATAACAAGGGTCATCATCACAAAACTGACAATGTGTGACGCGCCATGGGCAATAATCGCAGCCTCAAGCCCGTATCGCCAGAACAGATAGCCGAACAACACACCAAATACACTGTTTGCACCCACGATGAACAGAACAACTTCTCTCGTCAACTCACCAAGCATGGCTGCCACAGCAGGCAGATGACCGATACCGAATATCACTGCACTTAACAGTATCGCAAACCATACGTAAGCCTGGCGAGGTTCGCCGGTGTTGCCTTGCAGTAATCGCCATGGCAGCCAGACCAGCAGGCTCATCAGCCCCCAACGCAATAAAAGCTCTTCCGTGATGCCGCCATAAAGCACTCGGGCGACCAGCGGCAAGGAAAACGCCTGCCCGCCTTCCGACAACACGACGGGTGTAAACATTGCAAACAGAAACAGGCCGACGCCACCCGCCAGGCCGCCCAGCAAACCCACCCGCCACTGAGGCCTCAGGACCTCAACTACCGCAGTACCAGTTGCCGCCGCCAGGAAAACATCCGCTCTCAGGCCGACCTGCGGCGCCAGTCGTACTCCCAACCAGACAGCTATCGCCAGCAATACCCCACTTTGCAGAATACTTATCAGGATGAGCAGCCACAGCGGCGCGGGCAACACCGTATCAGCGATCTGCTGGGGTATGACCATAATGAAAAGTGTTGCAACCCCCAGCATCCCGGCAAGCCAGAGGTAGAGCCCAAAGCGCAAGCTAGCGGGTTTGCGGACAGATTCAGTGGACATTTACCCCTCGACATACACCTGATTAATTAGACTGCCCCATCATACACCGCCAACAGTTCACTTATTCGATGCCGCCAATAGTTGCTGCGGAAAAACTAATACAGTGCTTTCAGACGCAGCCCTATTACCGTATGCTCCACTCTCTCCAACTGAATCCATTCACAAATACCACTACCAGAGTTTGACGCTATGCACCTACGCTTTACATTGGCCCTCGCCATTATCACGCTTCAGGCGATCCTGGCCGCACCTGTCCAGGCCCAGGGCCGCCCTACACCTCATCCGTTACCAGATTCGCCAACTGTCCTGCAAACTGTTAACGCCGATGTTCGCGTATCGGTCATCGCGCAGGGCATACCGCGCCCGTTTGCCTTCGCAGTACTGCCTACTGGCGATATCCTGATCACGGATCGTTACACGCCGGCCTTGCGCGTCATCCGTAACGACACGCTGGATCCCCAGCCGCTGCAGGGTCTCCCGGAGATCCGCACGGGCTTTCATTCCGGGCTGTTGGATGTTGAGGCGCACCCGGACTTTGCGGAAAACCAGCTCATTTATCTGAGTTACCACACCGCCCTGGAAACCGAGGGTGAATATGCCATCACGGTCGGTCGTGCCCGCTACGACGGCAGCAACGTACTCAAGGACTTTGAGCAGCTGTTCATCGGCACACCGATGACCATTTCCGGCGGCTCCAGAATGGTATTTGCGCCGGATGGCAAACTGTTCGTCACCGTGGGTGGCGCCATGGACCGCCGTCCGCTGGCACAGGATCTGATGCGCCTGGAAGGCAAGGTGTTGCGTCTGAACGCAGACGGCAGCATTCCTGTAGACAACCCCTTTGTGGGCCGCGCTGATGTGCGACCGGAAATCTATTCCTATGGTCATCGAGACCAGTATGCTGTCACCATCCACCCGACGACCGGCGAGCTGTTCCACGCCGAACTTGGTCCACTGGGCGGCGACAAACTCAACATTATCAAGGCCGGGGGCAACTATGGCTGGCCGCTGTACGGCTATGGCAGCTATAACGATGGCGAGCCCATGGCCAAATTACCCCAGGAAGGTTTTGAATCAGCCTTGCTGATCTGGCAGCCGGGCATTGTCCCGTCCGGCCTGATCTTTTACACCGGCGATGCCTTCCCGCAATGGCAGGGCAATCTGTTTGCCGGCAGCATCCAGCGCGGCCGCCTGCCGGGCACCGGTGGTCTTGAGCGGGTTGTGTTCAATGACAACATGTGGGAGCTGCAGCGCGAAACGCTGGTCACGGAACTCCATCAACGCGTGCGAGATGTGGCGCAGGGTCCCGACGGTTTTATCTATCTGCTGACCGAGGAAGAAAACGGCGCGGTACTGCGACTGGAACCCGCTCAATAAAATCCACAGAGGGACTCGACTAATGCAAGACAGTCATAAAACACGCCGGATCGTTGCGTGGGTGCTGGTCGTGCCAGCCACGATGTTCCTGCTGCTGGCAGGCTCTACCAAAATGCTCGGTGCGAACCCGCTGGCGAGCATCGAAGCCATGGCACCCTGGGTGTTCTGGATCGGGCTGGGCGAGGTCACGGCAGCACTGCTTTACGCGCTTCCCAGAACTTCAATCATCGGCGCCCTGTTCCTGAGTGCGCACCTGGGTGGCGCCATCCTGTTTCACATCATCCGCGGCGAAAACTTTTTCGGACCAGTGCTGACCAGTTTCTGGTTTCAGTCACTGATGCTGGCCAGTGTGTGGTTAGTGGTTGTGCTGCGCTATCCGGCGATTGTTAACAACTTTCAATCTGACTCGATGAGCTGATAGCTGTCGCGTTCAAAGCGAATCAGTAATTGCTTATAACCGGTTAGCACCGATGCGTGCTGACCGGCTGGAGACAGGTAATTGGCAAACAGCAAGACTGTCTCAGCACTTCGGTGCCAAGAAGGTCTCTCAACTTCAGTAACCACGTCTGCGGGTACGATCTGCAGACTGACGACAGACAGTCTGTCTGCATGAGCCGCCAACAGTTCGGCTCTTCGCTCAAACCAGTCAGGCCCGGACAGTGACTTCAACTCTGACGTCAAGACTGGATCATTTACAGCGACAAGATCAACAGCGATTGCCGAACTCTGATTGCTGTCCGCCATTGACTCTATACGGATTGCGTGCGGCTCGGCAACCGAGCACCCCACGACCAGCAACATGATCAAATGCAAATTTCTCAATCGCCACAAACGGGGATCAAATCTCAATCCGACCTCCTGATTATTATGCTGTGAACGGCTCACTATCTAATTGCAGCGCTTTCCTTACATCTGTTGAGTCAGCCACGGCTCTTCGTCAAACTCCTGGCTTCCAAGCTGGTTTCGAAATGCACTTGGCGTGACGCCATGTTTCTCCTTAAACGCCTTGTTGAATGAAGATAACGAGGCATACCCAACCTCGAAAGCGATATTGGATATCTGCGTATCAAACTCCGAGGGATCTATCAGGCGCGCGGTGGCTTTGTTGATACGATACTCATTGAGAAACTGGTTAAAGTTACGGTAGTGCATTTTTTTGTTTATGAAGCGCCGCAGCAGATATTCCTGAATTCCCAACGCCATTGCCAGATCCTTAATCGTTAGACCGAGTTTGGTATAAAGCTGGTCCTTCTCCATTGCTGACTTTAATCGCTCCAGAAGAGCTTTATCAGACCGACTTTCAAAATCAGCAAGATTGATGTTATGTGCCACACCGACCGCCTTGTTTCTGATCAGTTGCGGAGAATCGTGATGAAGCCGGAAGATGACAATATTAAAAAACAGTGCACAAGCAAAAATAACAGTAAAAAATCCAATTCGCACAGCGCCGGGGACGGAATAGAAAAAACCAGAGGCGACAATCACACCGACTATTAAACCCATGGAAACAACAAAAGGCCCCCTCAGTCGCCTGCGTGACTCTACAAGATCAGAATTGAAGTGCTTTAGCGCCAGATATATCGCATGTACCGTAAATCCGAGCATGACTGCCAAAGGCAGTTGCATAAGCAATAGCTGCGATAAAAAAGGAAGCTCGCCCGTGGTAGAAATCAGGATCGAGCCGATCACTCGCAGGCTCACATAAACCGCTAGCGTAGCCCAGGCCCAGGCCGGCGTGCCATGTTGGTCCATGAATAGATTTCGACTAATCAACCACAAGAGAAATGGAGTACTACTGGCGAACGCTCGAAAAGTTTGCTGCGCCGCCGTGGGAGCAAATTCTGTGACGGGCATCACAAGAATGATATAGAAAATCAGACCCACGCTGTATAGCGCCATCAGGCGTGCCAGCGTCTGGTGACGATAGTGCACGAGGCTGCTCAGTCCCATGAACAACAGTTGGGAGACAGCGAGTGCACTAACGGAATAGTGCAATACGATCTGCATTAAAGCCTGACTTTTATTGTTTATTATCCTTCGAAGATAATCGACCTGAATTGAATTGGCAATAACTACAACCGCCATTTTCCAATTTCATCGTGACCCAGTTCGCATTGCTGAACAAAATTTAAAATACGTCGGCTGACGTATTCTGTAATCGAACGTTTCCATAGTTCGTCAGAACTTTTTTCATTTTACGCAAGACATCATTGCAAGCCTTGTATGGTAATGCGATTGAGCGTTCTGTTCCGAAAACGATCAATAACAATAATCAGACGAGGCCCAAGATGCTTTCTCACCTGCCAAATCAGTTACCCTGTTTCAAAAGAAAGACCGGCTTGCTGTGTACAGCCATTTCAATGACTCTCGTTACCCTGTCGACACAAGGTCATGCTCAATCTGACTCACCCGAGATGGAAGAGATAATCGTTACAGGATCATTCATCCGCCGTAGTGAAGGCCTGAATGCCGCATCACCAGTAACTCAGCTCAATGCCGAAGACCTGGAAGCCCAGGGTACTGTCAATATGGCTCAGGTTGTGCAAAATCTGACCTTTAACAACGGCACTGCTGTGACCAATTCCATTCAGGGTGTCACAAGCACTACCTCTAATTTCAATTTGCGCGGCCTGGGACCTCGCGCCACGCTGACACTGATCGACAGTAAACGGATAGCTACTGATAACGTACAGTCCATGCTGCCAGCTTCCGCCTTGCAACGAATAGAGGTTGTAACCGACGGGGCCGCGGCATTGTACGGAACGGATGCAGTCGCGGGAGTTGTCAATCTTATCCCGTATACATCCTACGACGGCGTCAAGCTAGAGTACTTTGAAGAAGGCGACAGCCGCGGCGACTATAGCAAGTCAGAGATATCATTCCTCGGTGGACGCAGCCTTGGCCCCGTCGACCTCGTCGTGGCAGGATCCTATGTTGACGCCTCCACTCTGGAATGGGCGGAGCGCCCTGACTATGTACGATCAGGCCTGACACACAATGGCGGCTCCAATCCGGGCAACTTTCTGGTCCCCAATCGCGATGCGAACGGCAATCTGACCGGCACCGCAGGGAGCCGGGTCGATCCCAGCTGCGGATATCAGACCGAACCGGATCAGGTAAGCCCAGGAAACAATCCCTGGGGCAATCCACTGGGTGGTCGATGCTTTTTCAGCTTTGGCGATACCCGTGATTTCCAGCCAGAGTTTGATACAGCCTCGCTGTATGGAAATCTGAACTGGGATATTAACTCTGAGACCAGCTTCAGGTCCCAGTTAATCTGGAATCGACAGGTAACACGCAACCGGAACAATACCGGCAATCCTGGCGCCAGAACTGCCGACATCCCCGTAATACGCGGCGAACTGCCGGGCAACACCTTCCGGGCCAGAAGCTCTACTGGCGCAGATCTGTTTGCTGAGCCCCTCAGGGATAGTTCGGGAGCAATCGTCACTGACGGCCATGGACGTCCCCTGCCGCGAAGGGACGCGTCGGGTCAGGTGCAGCTTGCCAATAACCGGTTTGCATCAATCGATAACGATCCGCTGGGCGGAGTACCGTTCAGTGAGGATGTCACTATCAATGGATCGCAATGGCTGCCATTTGGTAAATCAGCCGCCAACACACTGCCCTCTGAGATGGCCCGCCATGGCGATGTGCAGATCAATCATGGGGATCGGCGTGCATTTCGCTTTGCAGCCGGGCTGGATTTCGCAGTCCCCTTCCTCAATGACTGGGAGGGAACGACCAATTATGTCTACAGTCATTACGACAACGTTAGCAACAGCACTCAGCAATTCAGCCTGGGTGCATTGGCGCAGGGATTGAATTGCGACGTCATCAACGATGTCGATAGCTGTTTTAATCCGTTCGGCGCGATTGATCCGCGCTTCAGAACGCCTCAGCACGTGGCGGATGCCATTTTTACTCAGGATCAGCTTAACGACCGTGATGCACTTCAAACGTTTGATCTTATATTGAATGGCGCGGTGCCGCTTGGGGACTTTGAGCTTCCTGGGGGACCTGTCGCTATGGCAGTTGGCTATCAACGCCGCCAGGAAACTGACAAGGATGGCCCTACCGCAACATCGATACGCAATGATCAGCTGATCGGAGTGCAGGCACTGCCTAACAGTCAGAGCCGTTTCAGTAATTCCTGGTTCGCCGAGCTCGCGTTTCCAGTACTGGAGAACCTGGAGGTATCGGCTGCCGTGCGCGATGAGAGTTTCAGCACCGGGCAAGGCGCCGTGGTCGACAAGTTTGGCCTGGTCTATGTGCCCACAGACTGGCTGAGTGTGCGCGCCACCCGCGGCGAGGCCTTTATCGTGCCAACGCTTGCTCAGCTGAATTCACCCGAAAGCTGCGGTTTGAGTAATGTGGATGATCTCTTTACTCAGTTCCAGGGTTTTATCACGTCCTGTCGAACCGGTAATCCAGGGCTCACTTCGGAGACCTCAGACAGTCTTTCATTTGGTGTGGACCTGGCTCTCCTTGACAACCTGACCTGGTCGATCACCTGGAGTGAGACTGACTTTGCCGATCGAATCGTCAGCACCACTACCCAGGACATCATTCGCTCGGACTACCGTAATTTCCGCGCCGCCACAGGCTTCAATCCAACGGATGCCAACCCCTATCCGACAATTGCCCAATTGGAAGCCTGGGTTAATGACCCCCGCTCAGACAAACGCATCATTCGTAATCCTGGCGATATCACAACGCCAGATCGCATATTGCAGAGCGATTCGAATGCATCATCGATGCTGGTGCGCGCCTGGGATACTCAGCTCGACTACGGTTTCAGCCTGGATGACTGGAATTTGACCGGCTGGGGCGACATCAGTGTCCAGTTGCAGGCCACCTACATGGACACCTATACCTTCCAGCTAGCCGATGACCTGCCCCGCATGGAGGCCGTAGGTAAGCAGAACAACGATTTTGGTGCCGTGCCGACCATTCCCCAGCTCAGAGCAAATCTGCGTATCAACTGGACGATGGGTGGGCATTCGCTAAACGCAACCACCCGTTACATCGACGAAGTGATCTTCGATGCCAATGAGTTCAGTTTTCAGCGATTCTTCCCTGGCGCTGAGTGGGGCGGGCCAACCGACAAGCTGCGAGCCTGGACACAATTGGACATGTTCTATTCCTATCGTGGGCTGGAAGCATTTGGCAGCGATATCAGTCTCTCCATTGGCGCTCGCAACCTGACTGACCGTATGCCACAAAAGACAGGCATGATTGCCGGTGTCGCTGCCGAATCACAGGATGTGCTGGGACGTGTGGTTTATGCGCGGGTAGCGTTCAGCTTTGAGTAGGTGACTTAGCCGTCGCAGAAACGGCCCCGCTCTGCAGCAATGCAGAGCGGGTTTTCTTTGTAAAATGCCCGACTGTCCCAAGCTGCCCTACAAATAGACGTATTTTGGGTTATCCTACGGCAAGCCAGCCATTCCAATAATAGAAAAAGTCCAGGAATAACTCATGAAACTACCCACACCGCCGCCCTGCTTCAAAAAACTGTTCAGCGCTTTATTCATAGCCTGCCTGGCAATGCCATTACACGCCGATTCCTGGCCCCAGGCCGAAGTCGGCGCCGAAGCCGCCGGTTTCACTGCAGAGGGAATCGAAAGACTGGACGACGCCATGCGCGAGATCGTGGCGAATCAGGACGTGGCCGGCATGGTCTGGATGCTGGGCAAGGATGGTCAGATCGCCACCTTCGAGGCTGCCGGACTCGCCAGTGTTGATGATCAGACACCCATGACCAAAGACTCACTGTTTCGAATTTACTCCATGAGCAAACCGGTAACCGGCGTTGCCATGATGATGCTCTGGGAGCAGGGCCTGTGGGATTTTGATGATCCGATCAGCAAGCATGTCCCTGAGTTTGCCAATCTGAAAGTGCTGGTCAGCTACGACAACAATGGCAATGTCGAACTGGAAGACCTTGAACGCCAGCCCACCATGCGTGAGCTGATGAGCAACACCGCTGGTTTTGCATACGGTCTGTTTGGCAATGACCCGGCGAATCAGGCATTCCGCGAGCAGGAAGTGCTGGCGTCCAGCGACCTGAATGAACTCATCCAGAAAGTCGCCGCAATCCCGCTGATGGCACAACCCGGCGAGCAGTGGTATTACTCTATTGGCATGGATATCCAGGGCTACATTGTTGAGCAGCTGACCGGCATGAGCTTTGGCGAATATCTGCGGCAGCATCTGTTTGAGCCGCTGGACATGATGGATACACGCTTCTATGTGCTGCCGGAAGATGTCGATCGTTTTGCACAGGTTCACTACTGGGATGCTGAGCGCAATACACTGGCCCAGCAGGCCGAGCGCCCCGATCGACCCAGCTACCTGGACGCTGACAGACTGGAGTCTGGTGGCGGCGGTCTGGTTTCCTCCACTCATGACTACGCACGTTTTATCCAGATGCTGGTCAATAACGGCGAGCTTGATGGCGTGCGTATCCTGAAGCCGGAATCCGTCCGCATCATGAGCACCAACAGCCTGACCGGTGATGAAGACATGCGCTACGGCATTGGTGGTCCCGGCCAGCCTGGACAGGGCTGGGGCGTTGACATGGCCGTGCTTTACGATCCACAAGCCGCCGGTTCACCACAAGGACCAGGCACCTATTATTGGGCAGGCGCTGCCGGCACCTCATTCTGGATTGATCCGGTCAATGACATTTTCTGGCTGTCCATGATTCAGGCTCAGGGCCCGCGACGCCCTGGCGCAGCCAATATGGGTGAGGTGGCACGCGATATCATTTACGAAAGTCTGGCAGAGTAAGATCAGGGGCCAGCAGATTTATTTTTGCTGGCCCGGCACTTGTCCGAACAATACAGCACCTGATCCCAGTTTTTGGCCCAGGCCTTGCGCCAACTCATTTCCCGACCGCAGGTCTTGCAGGGTTTACTGGGCAGATGTTGTTTGTTGCCTCTAAAGTGTTGTCTCTGACGCTCAGTCACAGGCTATCGCCCTCCCGCCAGATCAATAAACGTCCCTGTTGTATATGAAGCCTCTTCCGACAATAACCACATAATCGCATGTGCCACCTCTACGGGGTGGCCGCCGCGTTGCATGGGAAGCGATTTACTGATGCGATCAACGCGACCTGGCTCTCCGCCATCGGCGTGCATATCTGTATAGATGAACGCAGGACGCACTGCATTTACGCGAATACCTTCGCCAGCCACCTCACGCGACAATCCAATTGTCAGCGTATCAACGGCGCCTTTGGAGGCAGCATAGTCAACATATTCACCAGCCGAACCAAGTCTGGAGGCCGCGGATGATACATTGACAATCGCACCGCCCTGCCCGCCATGTCGCGTTGACATGCGTTTTACCGCCTCACGGGCACAAAGAAAGCTTCCAATAACATTGGTAGCCAGTATCCGGTTTAGCCTCGCGGCATCGATGTCCTCGACACGCGTCTGCTTTTCCAGAATTCCCGCGTTGTTGACCAGCGCGGTGACTGGCCCAAAAGCATTGTCCACATCTGCAAAAAGGCTAATGACATCTGACTCGCTGGACACATCTGCCGCTACTGCAATCGCGCGTCCACCGCCATGCTCAATTTCAGAGACCAGGGACTGCGCAGCTGCTTGGTTCCTGTGATAGTTAACACAGACAGCGTAACCGCGTTCGGCGGCAATGCGGGCAGTCGCCGCACCAATACCGCGGCTCGCACCGGTAACAATTAAAACGCCTTGTTTGCTGTTGGTCACGTTAAAAACCTGCTCCAATCTGATTGTCATACTATCGGTATATTTATAAATATTTTCAATATCTTGATTGTAATCGTTGCTGCCCAAACAGCTTGGACGTATTCGGATCAGAGGCTCGAAGCTATCTGAACCGTGTGATTGGAGCACTGCATGTTTATGCTGGTACCATGGGGCTGACATTCACTTTTACAGGACCTTGGCATGGCCTCCCGAATACCCAAGCCAGCCTTCACAATTCGCGATGCAGTCACCGCGGATTTGCCAGTGCTGGTGGATTTTCTGACCAGGCTCGCGCTGCATGTGAACGGTGGATTGGAAATGCAGCTCAAGGAGTCAGAGTATCAACGCCTGTACGAAGTGCTGGAGACGGCGCTTGAGTCGCCAGACAAACGTATTGTGGTCGCGGATTTGCCCGGTGTCGGACTGATTGGCATGGGTGACGTCACCGTCTGGTCCAGCCAGAGTATCTGGGAGCAGGCCACTGTGGCAGAGTATCGCTCGGCAATCATTGACGATATCTGGGTGGAGCCCGATTATCGTAAATTCGGTGTCTTCCGGTCATTGTTAAAACGCCTGGTTGAATTTGCAGATGAACGTGGTGCCTACGACCTGGTGCTGGAGTACTCCTCATCAAACAAAGAAGCTAAACAGGCATGGACGCGTCTTGGCTTCGTAACAACCGGCATTCGCGCCGCCGCCTTCACACAAAATGTGAAGGAAGCGCTGAAGTGAGACGAGTGACACCACTTGAAAACAGCCGAACTCGCTGACACAACAAAAAGGGGAAATCAGCTGATGACTACACGCACTGTCAATGTGTTTTACGATGAGGTCATGCTTGGCCACAACCCTGAGGTTGACGTGCCCTACGTCCCCAGCCGCGTGGAAAAACGCGTCAGGCACATCCTCAGCGAGCTGGACTTCAAGTGGAGTTATCCTGAACATCCGGGCCGCATTTCTGCAGTCAAATCCTACTTGGATGAAAACCCCATACCTGGCGTGCAGTACCGAACCGGACCAAAAGCGAGCTACAAACAACTGGCACGCGTTCACACCAGTGCCTATCTGGATTATCTGTTCTCTCTGACCGGCAAACGTGCCTGGCTGGACTCGGACACAACCGCCGTATCGCCGGACAGCATTGAGGCAGCCGTCATGGCCGCAGGGCTGGCTATCGCCGCCGTAGAATCGGTGGTTAAAGGCAAGTCTGACAGTGCATTTGCACTGGTCAGGCCACCGGGCCATCACGCAGAGCCGGTGCGCGCGCGTGGATTCTGCCTGATCAATAATGTTGCCGTGGCGGCCGCGCACGCGCACGCCAAGTTAGGTTGCGAACGTATTCTGATCATTGACTGGGATGCGCACCATGGCAATGGCACTCAGGACATATTCTGGGCAGATCCCAGCGTGCTGTTTTTCGACACGCACTGTGCAGCACCGTTTTACCCGGGTTCCGGTCACCTTGAGGAGGTCGGGGCCGGTGTCGGTGAGGGTTACACCATCAATGTGCCCTTGCCCGAGTCTGCTGGCGATGTGGCGTTTGAGAAAGCATTTCGGGAAATACTTGTTCCGGCAGCTGATCACTTCAAGCCCGATCTTGTTCTTGTTTCCGCAGGCTTCGACCCGCACCGCAATGACATGGCACTGAACCTTACTTACGAAGGCTTCAAGGTAATCACGAACATTGTGCAGGGCATTGCCGACAAACACTGTGACGGCAAACTTGCACTGGTGCTTGAGGGAGGTTACAACCTGACTTCCCTGTCACAGGGTGTTCATGCGGTGCTTGAAGTGCTGGCTGGTGGTGAGGTGCCAGTAGTGAAGGCGACCGGCGTCAAGGAAGTCGAGCACGCGGCCGCCTTCCATTTGTCTGCATTTACAGACGAGGCGCATGAAGAAGAGACGTGAATCAGGAAAAAGTTTTACGAAGGATCAGCACACACGCGGTTGCGACCTTCGTCCTTGGCTCGATAGAGGTTCTTGTCTGCTCTGGCTATCAGAGATTCAGGATTTTCTTCGCCAGCGTATTCGGCCACACCCAGGCTGATTGTGATGCTTAATGACAGACCATCAATTTCAAAAGGTCTGGCGCTGACAGCACGTCGGATACGCTCAGCAGCAAGAAGTGCCTGTTCTGCATTTATCTCAGGCATCAGTATCAGAAATTCCTCCCCGCCCCAGCGCACAGCGCGATCTTCGTCGCGTATCGTATCACTGATCCGGATGGCAAGCAGGCGCAGTACCGCATCACCAACATTATGACCGTGATCGTCATTAACGCGCTTGAAGCGGTCCAGGTCGGCCATCACCACAGAAAATGTCTTGTTGTATCGCCGTGCCCGGGCAATTTCGCTGTGTAATTGTGGCTCGACAAAGCGTCGATTGTTCATTCCGGTCAATGGGTCAGTTGCAGCCGACTTGCGCAACTCGACTTGCTGTTCAAACAGGGCGGTTCGGGTGCGGAACAGCAGTTCTGATATGATCAGCGCGATGATCAGTGAGGTGACTACGTTATAAAGGACATAGCTGCTATCGCGAAACGACTGATCCAGCCACCCCATCAACAGCAAAGTGGCAACAAAAGGTACGCCAAAAATCAGCAACAACTCGCGAGCCCCACGCAGGCAGGCAGGTGCCGCAGCGAAGATAATAATGATCAGCCCATTCACCATCAGGGTGACATTGCCATCAGGTGCGAAATAGTTGCTGATGAAAAGTCCAAACATCATCAACATCACGTTCATAACCAGCAGGCGCAACATTAACGGTGCGCCCTGCCCATCCTGCCGCCTGAATACACACAACAGTCCGAACAGCGCCGTTATCACAGCCAGAGCACGCCAGGCTGCATTGCTCCACCACAAGGAAGGAATGCCATCAGTCCACATCAGGTCCAACACCTGATAAATCGGCAATAGAAGTACAGCCAGCAGCGAATAGGCCAACAGCATCTTGCGGGCAAACTCACGGTGTTGCTGATCAATCTCCGGGTCGTTCAACATGCTGACCGGTGCCCCAGGCTCATAAATACTCTCAATTTCTGCATTCGATTGTGGTTGAACGACGCGTTTTGCTACTCCAGATCGTTATATAAAACGCTACCTTATAGAGCGCGTGACAAGAGATGTCCATATGCACATGGAGCTGCGAAGTTTAAGGGGCACAGTGGCCGCCGAACATTTTCCTCGCGCGAATGTCGCCAAACTCGGCAAACATCTCTTTCAGGAATTCAATGTAATTACACATGATGCATCCGAATCATCGGTCTATTCACGTTTCAGCAGAATAACACGTGACATCAACTTCACCTGCTATGCTTTGATACAGAAAATTTGACAGAGAATGAGGTCGAAACCATAATGGAACCATTTTGCAACCACTCTGGATGTAATGATGGCCACCGTGACGTTCAAGAACATACCCGACGATCTTTATGAACAACTTAAGCGGGCCGCGCATGCGCACCACAGAAGCGTGAACAGCGAGCTGATTTACTGCCTGGAGCAGACATACAAACCAACCCGGCTGTCTGCTACCGAGATTGCCAGCAAAGCGGCTGCGCTACGTGACCGCGTTACTGTGCCGATCCTGTCAACTGCTGAAATCAACGCTGCCATCAATCAAGGAAGAGAATGATAGTTGCCGACACAAACACGATCGCATATCTCTACCTGCCTACGGAGCAAACAGACGATACCATAACACTGCTGCACAAAGACCCCCACTGGGTTGCACCGCTGTTGTGGCGCAGTGAGTTCAGGAACGTGCTGGCACTTTATGTCAGAAAGGGAATCATTGATCTGAGCACAGCCATAGCCATGCAGACACAGGCAGAGCAACAGTTCGCAGATAACGAGTATACCGTCAATTCGATGGACATCCTGTCACTCGCAGCCGACAGTAATTGTTCTGTCTACGACTGTGAATTTGTATCGCTGGCAATGTCTCTAAACCTCAAACTGATAACGGGAGACAGGAAACTGATTCAATCCTTCCCCGGCACGGCAATGACAGCAAAGGATTATTTGCGCGCCGAAGACAGTTTGCAAGCCACCGTGTCTGGGCCCTGCGTCTGTTCGTGGCGGTCAGTGGTGTGTGGATGTTCCGGATTGGCATGATGGCCTGGCTGGGCCTGCACGGAGCACCCGTCGGTTTTGACCCGGTGAGTTTTACAGGGCCATTTTTGACAGCGCTGCATACACTGACGTATATCGTCCCCTTGCTTTTTCTCGAAGTGTATCTGCGGGCAAAGGCACACGGGTCGGCAACTCAGAAGCTGATGACCGCCAGCGGCGTGGCTCTGCTCAGTGTTGTTATGCTGGGAGGCGTGCTGAGTGCAACATTCGGGATGTGGCTGCCGCGTATCTGACTGACCGCGCAGCAGGCCTGTGGTCGCTGCATTGCCAGGCGTCGACAAAGACGGTAGCTTGCCAACATGAACTCAAGGCAAACACCAGACACAGTTCTGCTCGACTTCTCCAATAGTGTGCCCCAAACCAACTGGCGCGCCATAGACGATGAGGTCATGGGCGGCCGTTCGACCAGTGCTCCTGATATCGCCAACGGCTGCCTGCACTTTTCTGGTGTCCTTTCGCTGGAGAACAACGGTGGATTTGCGTCCATCCGGGCACATCACCAACAGGACTTGAGCAAGCTGCATGGAGTGATGCTGTGCGCTTGTGGCGATGGCCGCCGCTATCAGTTTCGGCTATACACCGACGCCTCTTACCAAGGTTCCAGAATCGCATATAGTTTCGGTTTTGACACCGTTGAGGGGCAGTGGCTAGAGATACCCATTCCATTTTCCGGTCTGAAGCCTGTTTTTAGGGGCCACAACCTGCCTGGCCCCGTATTTGATGCCGCAAAAGTCGAACAGATAGGCTTTCTGCTGGCAGACAAACAGGTTGGCTCGTTTCATCTTGCCGTGGCATGGATCGCCGAGCTCTGATCACAGCGTCGCATCTATTTCTATCTGCAGCATTCTGCTCAAGACGCCACGCCCGCCTGCTGACAGAGACGTGATTTGAGTACCCGATTTCTCAAGTGTAACGTGGATACAACTAGGCGACGGATTTGGCATGCAGTAGCCCTGCTCAATTTCAAAAGCTCTTTTGTGAATACCCAGATGGTCGTGGAGAAAAGAGGCCAGTGGCCCTGCGGCCATCCCAGTGGCCGACTCTTCCTGGATGCCGTAGCGCGGCGCAAACATCCGGGCGGAGGCATCTCTGCCGGCATGGCAGGTTTCCTGCGCAAACACATAAAACCCGATTAAGTCCCACTTCTCCGACAATTCTTCAATCAAAATCTGATCGGGTTGAATGCGCTTCAATGTTTCCAGATCCCGAACTCCCACCAGGACAAATGAGTTTCCGGTATTGGCGATAATTGGAGCTACCGTCACGCTGCCGCCTGCAAGCCGCAGTGATTTCAAAATGGCTGTTTCGTCCTCAGTGACGTCAATGTACTTAGGCTTGAGTTGCTCCATGTAAGCAAAGCCATTCTGCATCCGGATACCTCTGCAACCATCAATGGTCTCTTTCGACGTATTTGCGGCCGGCACCAGGCCCTGCTCTGCCAGGTAACTGAATGTCGCGATCGTCGCGTGTCCGCAGTCAGCAATCTGTCGTGTCGGGGTAAAAAACTCCAGCTTGAAGTCCGCCACCGAAGACTTCGAGACGAAGGCGGTCTCTGACAGGCCCACTTTTCTGGCGATCTCCCGCTTTTGAATAGATGTCAGACTATCCGCATCAAGTACAACGCCCGCCGGATTTCCACCGATAGTATTTTCCAAAGCTGCGCCATTCATTGCGGCACCAGTATCAGCCGCACCATCGACAAACGCATTAACCACTGCGACATTAATTTGCATTTCAACTTCCTGTCATCTCTATCTCAATTCAAGCCCAACTTCAGTTGCCTCACTCAGATCCAGCGCATACAACTCCCAGCTGCAGTCATGTCGGGCACCCAGCGTTTGATAAAACCTTTTGGCCGGCAGGTTATCGGACAGCACGTCCCAACGAATCCTGCGTCCACCCCGTGCCCTGCACTCAGCAATCAATTTATTCATCAAACATCTGCCCACGCCGGCGCCACGGAAATCCGTCTCGACATACAGTTCTTTCATGTAGACCCAAGGGGTCAGGTCGTAAGTGAATGGCAGGTGATAGTAGGTCAGGATACCCACCAGCCTGCCCTCGACGCTGGCAACCAGTACATTGAAGCTGCGTCGTTCAAACAGACCTTCATACAGTGCTGCCTCAGTGACTCTGAATCTTTCCGCATAACCTTCAAATTCTGCCAGCGCCTGCATTAAGCCGAGTACAGCCCGACTGTCGTCGGGCTCTGCGTGACGGACAACAATATTGCTAGACATTTTTACCAACTTCCAGGCTGAAGCCTTCATCCAGCCAGCCGGTGACACCACCGATCATTTTTTTCACGGGGCGCTGCAGGCGTGCCAGACGGATTGCGGCCTTGTCGGCGCCGTTACAGTGCGGGCCGGCGCAGTAGACAACAAACAGGGTGTCCGCCGGGTACTGTGCGAGTGTTTCCACGCTGATCCTGCTGTGCGGCAGATTAATGGCGGCCGGCACATGCCCCTGCTGGTAACTCTCCTCGCCTCTGACATCCAGAAGCACAAAATCCTGTCGGTTATTGCTGATGGCATGGTGTACATCCCAGCAGTCTGTTTCAAACTGCAGCAGGCTCTCGTAGTGCGCCAGAGCTGAAGCACTGTCGGCGGCGGGTGGTCGGGATACGGCTGATGACATGATGATACCTCCTGTTTACGTTCGGGATTTTCCGTCCCTGTCTGACGGTTCGAAGCTATTGTCTACCGCGTGGAGCTATCAGGACATTGGCTGAAAGGACAATATTCGTATATATTCAGCCAAACACTCAGGGAGACATTAAAATGCATCGTGTGGCCATTCTGGTACACGACCGGATCGCACTGTTTGAACTGGGCTGCGCTGTAGAGCTGTTTGCGCTGCCACGACCCGAGATGGACGACTGGTATCGTTGCGACGTGGTGTCGTTCGCCGAGGGTTCTATTGTCGGCACCGGCGGCGTCAGCATTGCCGTCAAGACAGTCAGCAGCCTTGCCGACTACTCCATGATCGTCATCCCGAGTTGGTCGACCGACGGCAAACCCGTACCCGAGGCCATCCGTTCGGAGCTGATAAACGCCCACAACTCTGACAAACGTATCCTGACCTTTTGCTCGGGCGCCTTCCTGTTGGCGCAGCTGGGAATACTGGATGGGCGCAAGGCGACAACCCACTGGCGTTATGCGGACAAACTCAAGACGCTTTACCCGCAGATCGAGTATGAAGACGACGTGCTGTACGTCTACGACGGGCAGATTGGCTGCTCTGCAGGCAGTGCTGCCGCCATCGACCTGGGCATGGAGGTGATTCGCAGTGACTTCGGCTACCGCGTGGCCAATCGTGTGGCACGCCGCCTGGTGATGTCCGCCCATCGCCAGGGCGGACAGTCCCAGTTTGTGGAAACTCCAATGCCAGAGAAACCCAGCCAGTTTTCCAGATCTCTGGACTGGGCCATGAACAACCTTTCCCGTCCGATTGGCATCGACGAGTTTGCGGAAAAAGCGCGGATGTCGAGACGCACGTTCGATCGTAAGTTCAGGGACACATTTGGCGTGTCCGCCAAGGAATGGCTGACCACACAGAGACTGGACGCCGCGCGTCAGCTGCTGGAAAGCACCCGACATGATGTCGAGAAAGTGGCCGAACTGTCCGGGTTCAGCAATGCAAGCAATCTGCGCCATCACTTTCGGGCGGCGATTGGAGTGTCACCCAGACGCTACCGTGAGCAGTTTGGACGACAAGAGTCTGCGCCGCTGGCACAGACCCTTTAACACAGTTTTACTCGTTCAGTGCGTTAGACGCTCGCTCTAAAATCAACGAACCCAGACCACTGCATGATCACGGATGCCATCAGCATTCACAAACACCTTTATAAAAGGCAATATACGGCCTTTTGATATTGATATATCGTATTAATAGGCATATTATGACCTTTTATTTACATCCAATAGCATGATCGACAGGCACTTAAAACATCATCTTTATTAGCCACTTCTGACCTCTTATTCGCATATTATCGATATTAAAGGCAATATATGGCCTCTAAAATAGATTTTACAATAGCGCCTCCTGCCATAGTCCTGCGAGAACTCGGCGATCGCGTCGCGGCCAGCCGTCTGCAGCAAAACATTACCCAGGACGAACTGGCGGAAAAATCCGGCGTCGCTGTCCGCACATTGCGCCGTTTTGAAGCCGGCAACGGCGGCTCGCTGGAAACACTGGTTCGTCTTCTGCAGGCACTTGGTCAGGCGGATTCACTCGAACTGATACTCCCCCGCGCAGGTATCAGTCCTATGCAGGCGATTAAATCGCCCGGCAAACGGGTCAGTAAAGACAAGTCGCGACAGCGTGCGCGCAAGAAAGCCGTTAAGCCCATTCCCGCCTGGTCCTGGGATGAGCAGGAGACGCCCTGATGAGCGCTGCCGTCCGGCTGTGGGGAAGAACGATTGGCGCCGTTGTCTGGGATGATGAACGCGAACTCGGCGTATTTGAATACGATGAGGCATTTCGCCACTCTGGCATCGAAGTCAGCCCCATCACCATGCCACTGAGCCAGGCGATTTATCAGTTCCCCCAGCTCAAAGGCAGTTTTTCAAACCTGCCGGGAATGGTCGCCGACAGTCTGCCTGACAAGTTTGGCAACCGGCTGATCGACGCCTGGCTGGCGGCAGAGGGCAGAAAGCCCAACAGCATGAATCCGGTGGAGCGACTTTGCTACATTGGAAGACGCGGCATGGGCGCGCTGGAGTTCGAACCAACGGTTGGCCCGCAGGCCGACAATGATTCCCATGTGGATGTGGCTGCGCTGACGAAACTGGCCAACAAAGTGCTGTCTCAACGCGGTGAGTTGGCTGGGCTGCTTGATGGCAGCACCGAAGATCAGGACCATCTGCAGAATATTCTTCGTGTTGGAACCTCGGCAGGCGGCGCCCGCGCCAAGGCCCTGCTGCTCTGGAATCGAAATACCGGCGAGTTCCGCTCTGGCCAGCTTGCCGGCCCCGAGGGTTTTGAACACTGGCTGTTGAAATTTGATGGCATCAGCAATAACCGCGACCGTGAGCTGGCTGACCCTCAGGGTTTTGGACGGCTGGAGTATGCCTACTACCTGATGGCCAGAGATGCCGGCATCGACATGAAAGAATGCCGTCTGCATGAAGAAGGTGGCAGGGCGCACTTTATGACGCGCCGTTTCGACCGGACTGCCGAGGGCAAAAAGATTCACATGCTGTCCCTGGGTGGCCTGTGTCACTTCGACTACAACGATCCGAGCAGCTACAGCTATGAGCAGGCCATGCAGGCCATCCGACAGATCTGCAAAAACCCTATCAAAGACGCCGAGCAGCAATTACTGCGCGCAAGTCTGAACGTCATTGCCAGAAATCAGGACGACCACGTAAAGAACATCGCTTTCCTGATGAATCCTCAGGGACAATGGTGGCTCTCCCCCGCCTTTGATGTAGCTTACTCCTACAATCCGCAGGGTAAATTCACCGCGCAGCACCAGATGAGCATCAATGGCAAGCGTGATGGTTTTGTGCTGGAGGACCTGATGGCGCTGGCCACGCTGGGCGGGATTAAACCCAGGCGTGCCAGAACGCTGATACGGCAGGTTTGCGACAGCGTAGATAATTGGCAGGCTTATGTCGAAGCGGCAGGTGTGGATCCGCAGATGGCTGAACAGGTTCGACAGACACACCGCTTGTCCATTGCCCCCTGATCAGGGCTGAATCACCCCGATATTGCCTTCAATTTCGATTCGCGTGCCCAATGGCTCTGAAAGCTCCTGCAGGCGCCGCAGGATACGTTGGGCCGCCTCAGGTGGTGCAATCACCGGAATACCCCGACGGGCCAATTTCTGCTCGTCATAGCGCAGCTCAATCGGATATGGTGCTCTCCTTCGCTGGCAGGTGCTGGCATTGTTATTGTGCTGCTAACTCCGGGTCAGATATACCAATCATTGCTCAAACATTAAGCACAACTGAGCTCACTATCGTGTTTGATCAACCGTTTTGGGTTATCCTTCGGGACATTCGGAGGAGTATCTATGAGACTTAAGCAATCAAACATCCCTGCTCTGACAGCCATCATGTTGTCACTGGTGCTGAGCTGCCTGAGCTGGAGCGCCAGGGCACAGGAAACCCACTACCAGGTAGACCTGTCCGAGCGCGCTACGCAGACAGTCAATATCGAGGCGCGATTCAGCGAGGTCACTGGCAATACGCTGGATTTTCACCTGCCGGTGTGGCGCTCCGGCCTGTATCTGATCCTGGATTTTGTGGGCACGGTGTCAGGCATCGAAGTCACTGATGGCAATGGTAATGCCCTGCCCTTCGAACAGACCGCAAAATCATCCTGGCAGGTCACCCGACCCAATGCCCGCTCTGGTGATGTAGTCGTTACCTATAGAGTTTATGCGGACAGTCTGACCGACCGCACACGCCATGTGGATGCCGATCATGCCTTCCTGAACCCGGCCGCCGTATTCATGTACGCCGACCAGCTGCGCGATGATCCGATTGAGGTCACCATGGATCTGCCGGATGGCTGGCGGGCCGCCAGCGGCATGGAACAGCCGGACTCCGGTCGTTTTGTGGCCCCGCACTACGATCGCCTGGTGGACTCGCCCATAGAAGCTGGCACGTTTGATCTGGTCACCTTTGAAGCCGCAGGCATGACGGTTGATTTCCTGATCCACGGTATCTGGGATGGTGATGAAGAGCGTCTGGCCAGTGAAATGGCCGCACTGGTCGAAGCGACCGCTGAAGTATTTGCGGCCTCAGACACGGGTCTGCCAACTGACTACTATCTGTTTATTCTGCACAGCGGCGATGGACTCGGTGGCGGCACCGAGTACTACAACAGCACACTGGTACATACTGATCCACGCGCATTCTGGGACGAGGATCGCTGGCAGGGTTTTCTGGGACTCATGGCACATGAGTTTTTCCACACATGGAACGTCAAGCGCTTCCGCCCGGCTTCAATCGATCGCTACGATTATCAGGACATCAATTACACAGAGCTGCTGTGGGTCGCCGAAGGCCTGACCAGTTATTACGATCAGTTGCTACCGGTACGCGCAGGACTGGTGCCGGTCGACGATTACCGTGACCAGCTGGCCAGCGCCATCACCGGCGTGGTGGACGCACCCGGCTACAGTCAGGACACACTGGCACGCGCCAGCTTTGAAGCCTGGACCAAAAACTTCCATCGCGGTGCCGACCGCGCGGCCGATAAACCTAACCGTACTGTGTCCTTTTATAGCCAGGGTGGCCTGCTGGGGCTGGTGCTGGATCTTGAGATCCGTCGCATCAGCAATGGCGAGCGCAGCCTGGATACGGTGATGACCGCGCTGTATGACGACTTCCCTCTGGGTGGCGGCGGATTCACTTATGCCGATTTCCGCGAGCGACTGGCAGCGGCCGGTGGCGATGCCCTTGCCGAACAGCTGGACGGCTGGGTCTACGACACGCAACCACTGCCACTGGCTGAGGCGCTGGCGTCAATTGGCTGGGTGCTGGAGCGCGAGGACACTAGTGAAGACCGAGTGCAGGTATCCATTGACGCTCCTGTCCGTGGAAACCCGCCGGTAGTCTCTTACGCACGCCTGGATGGTGCGGCGTGGAATGCCGGCATCAACGCGGGCGACGAACTCATTGCACTGGATGGCGTGCAGATCAGCAATGGACTGGATGTAATGCTGAGACGCTACAGTCCGGGTGAGGAAGTTGAGTTTACGCTCTTCCGTGATGGCATCCTCAAAACGCTGCCGCTGACACTGAATCCGGTCATTGGAGATTTTGAGGTCGACGTAAATGAGGACGCTGGCGAAACAGCTGCTGAATTGAGAAGCGGCTGGCTTGGCGGTGTCGAGGAAGACGAAGAGTAGTTCCCGCCAATAGTTTTAATCGCTGGAGCAGTCTCTGTCACCCATGTGCTGAGTAACAGAGACTGTCCAGAATTCACACCTCTTAATTACCCAATGTAATCGGCGGTCGTGCGCTGTCCGGCAGCGGCTCGGGAGGGCTGGGCATACCGTCTGGCTTGGAGATTTCCGCCATGCGTTGGTAAGCAGGCCGTGCTTCCACCTTTTCCATCCAGGCATTGATGTTTGGGAACAGACTTCGATCGACCACGTTAATCAGGAACGTGTAGTTGATCGGGAAGTGCATCATGATGTCGGCCGCTGTGATTGCCATACTCGATAGTCGATGCCCATGCGGGCAGCCAGCGAACCTTCTGCGTAGTGCATCCAGATCTGATGATGAGGATAGTCCGGACTGTGCACAGGTGGCTGCAGCCGGTCCGGCGCATGACGATTGAGGATCACATCAATAATGGCACCTGACTCCACCAGAATCTCATCACCATAAATAACGGTGGGTGCCACCGGCATTTCCGGATTCGCGCGAGGAATGTTCATCAACGATGCGCCGAGATTACCGCGCACGAACTCCAGCTCGTAAGGAAAACCCAGCTCTTCCATCAACCAGACGATACGCTCCGAGCGACGCGCCTCCAGATGGTAAATGGTGATAGGCGGCAATGGCGCAATTTCTCGCCCATCTGCTGTGGTGGTGTTTGTCTGCGCGGACACCGTACCAGCAATCAGTAAACCAATGAGACTCATCATGAGATGACGCATATGTACACCCCTGTAAGGTAGATTATCGAAGCTGCGACAGAGCCCATATTGCTCGCGGCGTGCAGAAAGTCCAGGGTATTGCCCATATCCTGTCATCCACACTCATCCCATAATCAAAGCGTTGTGCCTCGCCACTGCGATTGATCGATCAATTCAATAGTCTGACCGCGGAGTGCAATGCCTTGACAGGGCTCAGTCCGGGGATGAGTAAAGCGCCAGCAGATCAGACACGGCTTTGCGGTTATTGGTGTCTTTCAGGAAATTACTCAGGGGCAGAAATAATGACTGCGGCAGATTATCCAGCTCAAACCAGTCCCAGCGCTCGCAGAATTCGGGCTCCAGGTTTATTACCTCACCCGTCGGGCAATGCGTGCCAAAATATATTGTCACCCAGTGCCTGCCTGTCTCTGTGAATATATCATCAGAGAAGCCACATTTGACAAGTTGGGCCAGCTCCAGTCCGGTTTCTTCCAGAACTTCGCGGCGGGCGCAGGCTTCAATTCTCTCGCCCGTGTCGAGCTTGCCGCCAGGCAGCCCCCACGAACCCGCGCCGTCAGCGCCAATCCGTTTGCCCAGCAGAATCTTTCCAGCGCGTATGACAAAAGTGCCTACGCCGATTTTTGCGGGTTGTATCGCCTTGATAATATGCTCCCGGGAAGTTGCTTAATGCCTGCCATGACTACGAGATACGAAGCCAGGCCGATCAGTCCTTCAGTGATAACCAAGAAAGTATCAAGCTGTCAATGAAGCGGGAGCGGATTAGTGGCATACTTGAGTCTGGCCATGTCCAATCACCCGCACGGTCAATAGACACCAATCAACACAATAACAGGAAAAAATATGAAAGCAGCCATGAAAGCCGGAATCTTTGTATTCCTGGTCACCGCCCTCGCTACCATAAGCTCCACGCTGTATGCACAGAACTCAGCCGATGGAGTGTGGAATTTTGTCATGTCAGGCCCCAATGGCGATGTCACCGCGGTCGTCGACCTGTACGCCGACGGCACCTCCCTGATTGGTCAGTTTGAGTTGAGCGACGGTCGCATCTGGCCGATTAGCAATGGATCAGCCAACGGGCCCACCTTCAGCTTTGAGCTGGAACGTGGCGACTCTGGCGTTATTTATGAAATGTCAGGCACTGTAACCGGTAATCAGGCGACTGGCACGGCTACGGCCATGGGAACCACCCGCGAATGGAGCATGACACGAGCGCAGTAAGCTCAAACAACAGGCGCAGCTGGCGTCGAATAATGGCATACTTGAGTCTGGCCTGGTCAACAAACCTTAGCGGCCATTAGACATGAATTTGGATAATAAGAGGAAAATGTATGAAAGCATTGAAGTTACTCTCTCTGGCAGCAGTGCTGGGCGGGGTGTTTATGGCACCAGCAGCAATGGTCACGGCGCAGGAAATTGAGCGTAAAGGCGAAGGCCGCCATTTCTACACCACCATCCGCGTGCCCGCCAATGCCGAATTCCTGTATCTGAGCGGCTCGGGCGCATCTCCGATGGAAGATGGCACCTGGGGCGATATGGAACAGCAGACCATTGATACCTTCAACGGCTTCAAGGAAACGCTGGAAGCAGAAGGCTGGTCAATGTCCGACATTATCCAGGTACGCGCTTTTGGCGTCGCCGGTGACAATGGCACGGTAGATTTTGATGGCTTCAATCGCGGCTACCGTCAGTTCTTCGGAACCGAAGAGAACCCGATGAAGCCCGTGCGTTCTTTCGTGGAGATCAAAGATCTGGTCGTTGATGGCTGGCTGATCGAAATCGAGATTCGTGCCGCGCGCGTGCCCTGATGCGTCGGGATTAACTCGATAGCAGCTCATGCAGTTGCATTAAACAAAAAGGCCTGACGCCAATAGCGCCAGGCCTTTTTTTTAGCCCGCATTATTCAGCCGGGCTTCTTCCGCCACTACTTGCTGGCAATAACTGATATTTCGATTTTTACGCCTCTGGGCAGGCCGGACACCTCGACGGTTGCTCGGGCCGGCGGCTCTTCGGCAAAATATTCGCCATACACACGATTCATCGCCGCAAACTCACTCAGATCCGTCATGTAAACAGTTGAGCTGACAACATCAGTCAGCGACAGGCTTTGTGATTCAAGGGTGGCGGTAATGTAGTCAAGCACCTGGCGCGTCTGCGCCTCGATGTCATCTCCCTGAATCTCATCCCCCTCAATATTCAAAGGAATGACACCAGAGAGGAAGTAGAGATTACCCGCCTGAACCATCTGTGAATACGGCCCCACAGCGGGGTAGACAGCTTCCGTTGAATGAACCTGTCTGGTGCTGCCTTCATCGGCGCTGCAGGCAACAAGCGATGCCGTCAGCAATGCCATCATAATATGTCGGGTTGCCATTCTTTCTACCCCTTATGGAGTTTGCTGGTTTTGTCACATTATGAAGCATATACCCGGATAGGCAATTCCCTGTCCGATTAAACTTGGGTATCGTCGATCGTATTGCTGTCACCATTCATTAGGAATCAATCACGGATGAATTATGTATCTACGCTAAGGAAAGTATGGACGCTTGCAGCATTGCTTGTGCCAGCAACTATTAATGCCGAAGAAATTCCTCCGTTCGATCCCGCTCTCTACCCCATCGACACGAATATCAACGGCACCTGCCGTGATCTTAGAAATCAGGCGTTATTCGTAAGAAGCGCCGGCACTGCTGTCTTGAGTGAGGACGGTTGCACGGTCATCTCTGGGGTGTGGGAGGACCGGTATGGCGGCTATACATTGACCGGGGCAAATGTTGTAGACGTTGAGCACCTGGTGCCCCTGGAGGAGGCACACTACAGCGGGGCCTATAAGTGGGATGATGCAAAACGAAGAGCATTTGCGAATGATGTTGTGCTGTTCAATGCACTGATGACGACGCTCAAAGACTCCAATGCCGGACGAGGCAGCAAAGATCCTGCCAGCTGGTTGCCGCGAGAGGAGTACACACATTGTCACTATGTAAAAAGCTGGACTGAAGTCAAAAGACGATATGGCCTGGAAATGGACGATGCGGAGCGGGCAGCCATCGAGAAAATACTGGGGGCACCGATAGAAACAGCGGCACGCCGTGAATCCACTGGTTGGGAAGGGATCATGCGGGAGCCGTCCGACGCTGTGTTTGGACTTGGTATGCGCGTCGCCGGGGAGTGTCCCTACGTGTCTCAACTGTCCCCGAACCAATACGGTGAAATTTCTATATCTGTACTGCCCGACAGAAGGCATGTTGGTCAGACGTTCGATATCTTCCTTGTGGCCGAGCTCCCCACTGGTTTGTACTCGATCGACATTAATAGAAACTTTACACCCTTTACCGGCGAAATATCCTCACTGGTTCCCTATTACGACGACCTGCTTCTGCACCGCAGCTTTGAATTTTCCTTAAGCTTCGCTCCTCTCAACCAGGATCTGGTAACCAATCTGTATATTGGTTACCTCACCCAGCGTGGTAACTTTATATACTCACGTAGCCCGCTTCCGATTAACGTGACATCGAACGAAGTCATCGTTACTGGTGAGTTCATTCGGGGCTCGCCGCCGTAGGCCGCTTATTTGACATATACACTCTGCACGTGCCGCGCAAAATTATCCAGTATCGCCTGCCAGCCCTCGCGCTGCATCTCAGGCGAATTCTCTGATTCTGCATCGAATACTGATCTTATCAATACTCCGTCGGCAGTACCTGTGAAACTTGTGCTGACTTCGCGGTCATCACTCATGCAGTACTCGATAAGCTGATGTGGCACAATGCGGGTGTAAGTGCCTTCAAAGTCGAAACCGAAACTGCCGTCTTTGGCTTCCATGCGCGACAGAAAACTGCCACCCTCGCGCAGATCAACCGTACTGTGGGTTGTGTGCCAGTCGTCTGAGGCTGCATTCCATTGTTTGATATCGTCCGGGTTATTCCAGGCATCCCAGACTGTTTCCAGTTCGGCGTTGATCAGAGTCTCGATGGTAATCTTCATGTGTCTTCTCCATTGGTTGTCGTATTAGTTCTGTGTACAGTCGACTGGAAGAAGACGAATTCGACACAAAGAGAATTCTACCGGACAGCCCGCGGCGGGCGATTGAAGAATTACTGCGGCGTGGCCTGGCACTTCCAACAGGTTTCAAATGTGCTGGCATTCCACTCCGAGCAATGCCTGCATTGCCAGTCGGGCAGATCGCCACTCTGATTGAGCTCTTTCTCAATGATAGAGATTGCATTATCGGCTGACTGATCGTCATAAACCCAGAGCTCAACAGGAACGGCATTCAGACCAACATGGCCACCAGAGGCGTGGTATTCGTTTTTTACAAAACAATCGATGCCGTTTAGCTCAAGCAGGTTTTTGGCAGAAGAAAGAATCGTCATGTTCTCGTGCGAGTAGACTCTTTGCATGGCTTGGCCTTTATGGTCAGGGGTTTTGCAGTTGTAGTATGGCCCGTTCCATGGCAGATGTGAACAGGTCGCCAGTGTTGGCTGGACGCAGGGTGATATTCATTGCGTGAACATTTCGTAATCTGACGCGTGTCGATGCCGCAACTCAGGGTTTCTCATGATACACAGGAATATCCCCATCGATCGCCAACCAGCTGCGATCGTGTGAAGTCCAGATATGCGCCTTAGGGACCGCACCTGGGTCCTCATCCAGTGTTGCGACTCTTACTATCACCTCTGGGCGATCAGTCCACTCGGCCATCAATTGGCTGCCGCAGTTTTTGCAAAACCATCTGCGTTTACCTGGGGAAGACTCGAACGACCCTAATTCACTTTCGCCCGCCAGCCAGCGAAAATCACTGCGGCTCACGCGTGCCGTTGTGGCGAATACTGCGGAGTGAGCCTTCTGGCAGGTCAGGCAGTGACAATGCACGATGGGACCCGCCAGGGCGTTTATTTCGTATCGGCTTGTGCCGCACAGACAGCTTCCTTTCACAATGCACCTGTTATTTAAGAGTTAAAGTATTGTTGGTGAGGAACACGGATAGCATCTGGATTCATGTGATAAAGGTCACACGATTCGCAGCGGACTTTGTGAGATTCTAAGCGTGACTCAATCACAAGGAAAGGTCATCAAGGAGAGAAACATCATGAATGTGAACATTAAGCGAGCCTGTCTGGTCGCTATATCCTTTGCAAGCACTATTTCTGGATTGGCGCAGGCCACAGAAGTTACCGAGTCAGGTGAAATCACAGAGTACTGCATGCCCCAGACCTCCGTCCGCGGTGGATACGAAAATCTCATCATTGATCATAATATGATCATCCCTGCTACTGATCAGTTTAAACGCGCCGATGTATTTGTCGCTGCACGGTTAAAAAGCGATCCAGACGCCCTTTGGCTATTAAGCAGTGGTTCAAACTGGAAAAGCATTGGCGGCTCAGCCGATTTGCCCAGGTCCCAGTATCAAAGCTACGCGCAATTGCCGTTAGTCGTACCCGTCCCCATTTTTCATAGCCCTTTCGATGTGACTGGCATGATGGGCGATGTAGAGATATGGACTGGTTATGGATTTCGATCAGAAACTGACTCGGCCATCGAGTCATTCAATGAGATGGTATCGGCAAATCGATATGAAATTTTGTGGGAAGCACCCGCACAACTTTCACCTTTTCCAGAGCTTGGATTGCGAGTTCCTTATTCCCAAATTTGTCTGGAAACGAGCGTAGTAAAGAGAACTATAGTGACTGCACAGCCGACCGTAGGTATTGGCGGTGTTGCTGCCCCCTGCGCAGTTGATCCGCAGTGATGCCTTCTGCCAGGCTCAGCGCTGGATAATTGAAGATGCGGGTCACTGACTTACTACTCGAACATTCCGAAATGCCAAGCTAAGAGCGGCACTGCCAGGAAAATATCAGATTAACATGCATTTCCTGTGCTTTGTGCCTGTTGCGACAGAGCGTCATGGCCGCACTACGAGGATTTATCAGCCAGCCATTGAGCTTTATGCAGGGGAGCAGCCAAATTGGGCAAACCTGTTACTCAAAATAATCAGACAGGGCACGCAGAAACACGTATTCATTCAGGCCGGCACGATTAAGCGGCTTGGGTTGCGCGCTCCAGATGGCCACGACCAGGTCTTTGTCCGGATCCACAAACACGTACTGACCAAAAATGCCCTCGGCGGCATAACTTCGGCCATGCAATGGCCACAGCATATACCCATAAGGCACCGTCTCACCGCCCACCACTTTGCGGGTACTGGCAGCCTCTACCCAGCCTTCAGGCAACACCCGCTCACCGTTGATGACACCATCGTTAAGCAGGAACAGCCCAAAGCGGGCATAATCACGCAGCGTGGCCGACAGACCACTGCCACCGACTTCCAGACCGTCTTCCGATTGCAGCCACCAGTTGGCATCCGCCTCCATCCCTGCTTTGGCCCAGATTTTCTGTGACAGATAATCGGCTACCGGCATGCCAGTCGCGGCCTGCACCAGCGCCCCTGCCAACTGGGTTTCACCGGTACTGTAGTTCCAGATTGTGCCAGGCTCCCCTGCCCGCGGCAGGGAGGCCATCAGATCCAGCACCGCACCCGGCTGCTGACTGATCTGCGCCTCCAGCATGCGGCGTCGGTCGGATGTTGGATCAGTGTAGGTCTCGTTCCAGGCCACGCCTGAGCTCATCTGCAGCAGGTTTCTGACCGTGACGCCATCATAGGCAGTGCCTTCAAAACGCGGCAGATAATCCACAATCGGATCGTCAAAATCGCTGATAAAGCCGTCGTGGATGGCGGCGCCTATCAGGGTCGCGGTAATCGACTTGACCACCGACATGGACATCCAGCGTGTGTGTTCATCGTTGCCCAACAGGTATTTTTCGAACAGGATTTCCCCATCCTTGATGATCAGCATGCCGCTGACGCGATTCATCGCCAGCACGTCGTACAGGTCATAAGTCTGACCATCTACCACATAAGAGAAATCCTGCAGTGGCTGATCGCTCACAGGTATCGCGCTGACCGAATCGCCACGTGCCACTGTGCGTGTGGGAAACAGACGGTCAATATTACGGAAGGTGTTGACCTGAATATCAGGATACAGTTTGCCATCGTAGACCTGACGAACGGTGCCAATCTGCTCATCGGCATGCTGGTAGGGTTGTTCTGCTGCGCTGGCGGTACTGACCAGATGCAACATAATAAAGAATGCGTATACTGTTTGGACGCTAGTGCTCTTCATGTATCAGTCATCCCTATTAACGTAGCTGGCCGGTGTTGGAGTCGCCACTTTGATTATTCTGGATCGTGGCGAGGCAGGCAAGCCTCAGAACTCCAACCTGGCGATGGCAATCCCACTTTCACCGGCAACCGAATACAGCAGATAGATTTCACCGTCTTCCTCATAAATGGCCGGATCGCGCAGCTGGTTGACATCGCCTTCGGCATGCCCGCGCGTTGAGGGTTCAATTGGCAGATTGCCACCTTCCCAGTCGGTCTCGGGGCGTAACAGCTCGATAGCTTCCGACTCCTGCCAGCTCATCCAGTCGCCATCTAGCTCGATGGTCGACATCAGAATGCGCTCCGGGGCGTGGCCGACCTGTGTCCAGAACACATACAGGGTATCGCCCCTCAACAATAACGCCGAATGACGCATGTCATCATTAAACAGGCGCGGACCTTCTTCGAAATTGCTGATGCCATCTTGTGATCGATACAGATAACCCGGCATGGCCAGACCGTAGTAATAGTCGCCGTGCTGGATCACGCGAAAATAGGGTCGCCCCAGAATGTCAGGATGGCCGGTAAAGTTGATGCCATCTGTGGACGTTGCCAGTCGGGTGACCTGGGCGGACAGCCCTTGCGAGGTGGCTGAATCAAAGGCACGGGCGTCGCGGCCATGCACGTACATTACAATCTGCTGCAGATCATCGCGTACATGTACGTCGGGCGACGCGATGTGTGCATAAGCGTTTGCGGCGGCACCCTCTTCCAGCGTCTCCGGGAAAAAAGATTCTGCCAGTTGCAGGGAACCCGGTTCGTGCGTTGTCCACGGACCCAGCAGGTCATCGGCGTACGCCAGACGAATATAGGTGCCGCGATGATCGGCAAAATACAGATAGTACTCACCCAGCGGATTTTCGACCCAGTCAGGCACCTTGATCAGCGACGGGCCCTGAACGTTGTAGCCCATTCGGGAATCCATGTGCTGCGTGATGATGGGGCCGTCATTCAGGCGGGTGACCGTGGGTATCTCCGCAGCCATGCTGCTAGAGGCGGCAAATAGAAGGGCAAAGATGGATGGCAATGTTCGCAGGCGAAGTCTTGAATACATGCTGATCACGACACGTCTCCCAGATAGCTGTTTTTCTTGTAAACGGGGACTGGCAACTGAGTGGCTGTCGCCAGCAGGCTGCCCGCGCTCGTCCGGTCATTGTATATCAGTCATATCGACTGGCGAGCGGTCTTAGTTTGCAGGTCGTGCCACCTGCAGCACCAGGGTTTTCAATGAACCGGCAAGCGTTTTGAGATGGGCCATGTCCGCAGCCTCATGCTTAAGCGTCAAGGTGGACTTCTGGATGAAGTCAGCCAGCGCGGGCACGCTCATGCCAGTGCCGCTGATGCGCTCTGAATATGGCTGCAGCATCGCTTCGATCAACGTGCGATAACGGGCGGTATTGCGCTCCAGCTCTTCTTTGCAGGCAGCGTTAAAGCCGCTGACAATATCGTCAGCATCCGGTGACGCACGCAGCAGCTCAAAGCTTCGCCCGGCTATCTGCCAGATCACCGCGTCCAGCCGCTCGCCCAGGTCGCTGGTACGGGCAAATTCCGCCTCGATTTCCGCCACGGTGCGGTTGGCCAGGTGCCGGATGATGGCACGCAGCAGCTCGTCCTTGCTCGAAAAGATGGCATACAGAGTCTGCCGGGATATGCCGGCTTCCTGGGCAACGTCGCTCATCGTGGTGCGTGCCATGCCATAGCGAAGCACCACTCGCATGGCGGCGTCCACGATATCGATTTCCCGTTGGTCCATTGCAGGTGCTATCATAGAATGACATCTTTACAGAATTTGACTATTTGTCAAGTTTGGCTTTTAATGTCGAACGATCCCTATAAATTTCTGAACAGTTCCTGAAAAGTCTGCGGAGGACGTATGGCCTACCTGTTAACAATCAATGGTCAATCCCACGAGGTTGACGTCGAAGGTGACATGCCTTTGCTATGGGTGGTGCGCGATCATCTCAACCTCACCGGCACCAAATTCGGCTGTGGCATGGCGCAATGTGGCGCCTGCACCGTCCATGTCGACGGAGTCGCCACGCGCACCTGTGTGATGACCGTGGCTGATTCGGTCGGCAAGAACATCACCACCATCGAGGGCCTGCAGTCACCGCAGGCAAAAGCCGTGCAGCAGGCCTGGGTGGAATTGCAGGTTCCACAGTGCGGTTACTGTCAGTCCGGACAGGTGATGTCTGCTACGGCACTGCTGGAGCAAAACCCCAACCCGACCGACGCCGACATTGATGCCGCCATGTCCGGCAATATATGCCGCTGCGGTACTTACCCGCGTATCAAGGCCGGTATCAAGATGGCCTCGGCCCAATTCACCAACGCTGCGGAGACTGCATAATGAATATCAGACGTTTTCTGAAAACCGACACCGCAGTGCCCGATAGCAGCCGTCGCAGCTTCCTGAAAGTCAGTGCCGGGGCGTCTGCCGGATTGATGCTGGGAGTCAGTTTTTCTGCACCGTCCGCTCTCGCCCAGCAGGCGTCAGATGCCGCCCTGGAGATGAATGCCTTTGTCAGCATCAGCCCGGACAACACCGTCAAGGTGCTGATCAAACATCTGGAGATGGGCCAGGGTGTGTATACCGGTCTCGCCACCTGCGTGGCCGAAGAACTTGATGCGGACTGGAGCCAGGTGGTCTGTGAACACGCACCGGCGGATGTCACCAAATATGCCAACCTTTTGATGGGTCAGCAGGGTACCGGCGGCAGCACCGCCATCGCCAACAGCTTCATGCAGATGCGACAGGCTGGCGCGGCCGCAAAAGCCATGCTGGTTGCAGCAGCTGCGGCACAGTGGCAAGTCGATGCCAGTGAGATCACGGTCAGTAACGGTGTCGTGTCACACGGTAATCATTCAGCCACCTTTGGCGAGCTGGCGGTTGCAGCGGCACAGCAGCCCACACCGGACAGAGCCTCACTGACCTTAAAAACGCCTGGCGAATTCAAGCTGATCGGCCGGGACAATACGCTGCGCAAGGATGTCGGCAAACACAATGGCACCGCCATCTACACGCAGGACGTCAAACTGCCGGGCATGCTGACGGCAGTCGTGGCACACCCGCCCCGCTTTGGCAGCACAGTACGCTCCTTCGACGCCAGCGCTGCCCTTGCCCGCCGCGGCGTGCAGCAGGTGTTTGAGATAGACAGTGGCGTTGCGGTGGTGGCCAGTGATTACTGGACCGCAATAAAGGCACGCGAGCTGCTGCAGATTGAGTGGGATGCCAGTGACGCGGAAACCCGCAGCTCCGGTGACATCCTCGCGCAGTATCGTGAACTGGTGGAAACACCCGGCGCTATTGCCGAAGCGCATGGCAATCCGGATTCAGTGCTGTCGGCCTCTTCAGATGTGACAGAGCTGATGTTTGAGTATCCGTATCTGGCGCACGCACAGATGGAGCCGATGAACTGCGTTGCGCAGGTCAACGGCGATTCAGCGGTAATGTGGTATGGCTGTCAGTCACCCACCAGTGACAAGGCAGCAATTGCTCAGCTGCTGGGTACCAGCGGTGACAAGGTCACCATCCATACGGTATTTGCTGGTGGCGGTTTTGGTCGCCGCGCCAACCCGGCCTCAGACTATGTGCTGGAGTCGGTACAGATTGCGCGCCAGGTACCAAATACGCCCGTAAAGCTGGTGTGGTCGCGAGAGGATGATATGCAGGCGGGATATTATCGCCCGGCCTATGTGCACAAGCTGTCTGCCGCGCTGGATGCTGCGGGCAAACCCAACGCGATGAAAATCCGTATTGCCGGACAGTCCATCATGGCCGGTACCTCAATGGCAGCGATGATGGTCAGAGACGGCATTGACAATACCTCAGTGGAAGGTCTGACCGAGTTTGCTTATGAGGTACCAGAGCGCCAGGTAGAACTGCATTCACCCCAGGTGGGTGTGCCAGTACAGTGGTGGCGGTCGGTGGGTCACACGCACACAGCGTTCAGTAAGGAAGTGTTTATCGATGCGCTGGCCAGAAAAGCGGGTGCAGACCCGGTGGCCTATCGCCTGGAGCTGTTAAAAAACAATCCACGCGAAACGGCAGTGCTGAAACTGGCTGCAGAAAAAGCGGGCTGGGGCACGACTGAATTGCCGGAGGGCTGGGGCCGTGGTGTGGCCGTGCATACCTCATTTGGTTCAACCGTGGCAGAGATCGTCGATGTCTCTGTTGATGGCAACAACTTCAAGGTTGAACGGGTGGTCGCAGCGATTGACTGTGGTATCGCGGTGAATCCAAGCATCGTAAAAGCACAGGTGGAAAGTGCCATTGCCTACGGTCTGTCGGCAGCGCTGGCGGATGAGGTGACACTGACAGATGGTCATGTGGATCAGACCAACTTCCACAACTATCGTGTGTTGCGCATGAATGCGATGCCGGTGGTAGAGACGCATATCGTCCCATCCACCAATGCACCTTCAGGTGTGGGTGAGCCAGGCACGCCGCCGATTGCACCGGCGGTGGCGAATGCGCTGGCAGCAGTGACTGGAAGGACGTTTACGCGCCTGCCGCTGCGATTGGCCTGATGTTGTGATGATCCGGGTGCCGTTGCCTGGCGGCGCCCGGATTAGTACCTGAGCGGGTGCTTAATCCGACTCCCTGTCCAGCACCTCGCGAATCTTGCTCATCAGCTCAGCCCGTCGATAAGGCTTGCCGAGCAAATCCACACCCGGGTCCAGACGGCCCTGATGAACGATCGCATCTTCGGCGTAACCGGAGGTAAACAGCACCCTGATTCCAGGCTGTAGCGATTTTGCGGCATCGGCGAGCTGCTTCCCATTCATGCCACCCGGCATCACAACATCGGTGAACAGCAGATCGACTGTCTGCCCATCATTCATGAGCATCAGCGCTTCATCGGCGGATGCAGCCTGTCTGACCTGGTAACCAAGATCGGCAAGCTGAACAGCAACCTGCTCGCGCAGCAGTTTGTCGTCCTCAACAACGAGGATACGCTCAGTGCCGCCGGTCAGTCTGTCATTCGTGGTCGGAGTAGTGGCCCGGGCCTGCGCGGTTTTAGCCGCCGGGAAGTAGAGTTTTACGGAAGTGCCCTCGCCGACCTCCGAGTAAATCAATGCCTGGCCTTTTGACTGCCGGACAAACCCCCAGACCATGGACAGCCCAAGCCCGGAGCCTTCTCCAGCCTCTTTGCTGGTAAAAAATGGCTCAAATGCCCGCTCCATGGTCTCCGGCGACATGCCAATACCATTGTCGGAAACAGCGATCACTACATAGTCGCCTGCCTGCATACCGTCATAATAGGGAAGATCATCAGCTGCAAGCGTGATGTTCGACGCTTCAATGGTCAGTTGTCCTCCATAGGGCATGGCATCGCGCGCATTGATCACCAGATTCAGAATGGCGTTCTCAAGCTGGCTGCGATCGACTTCAATTGGCTGCACATTGTCAGCCACACTGACAACGATCTCGATATCCTCAGATATGGTTCGATTTATCAGGCCATTGATGTCTTTCAGCAACTGTCCAGGATTAATATATTCGGGCGCCAGGGCCTGAAGACGTGCGAATGAGAGCAGCCGCGCGGTAAGGTCCGCACCGCGCTGTGCAGCGAGCATGGCGTGACTGGCCAACTCAAGCGCGTTGGGGTTGTCGGGAAACATGTCCGCCAGGGATTCCGAGCTGCCCATGATAATGGTCAGCAGATTGTTGAAATCGTGCGCGATGCCGCCCGTCAACTGCCCCACCGCTTCCATTTTCTGTGACTGGCGCAACTTGTTTTCCAGAACACGCAGTTCAGTGACATCGGTGGTACTGCCAATCAGTCGAACCGGTTTGCCCACTGAGTCCCGCAGCACAACGCCTTTTGATACAACGTCCAGGACCTCCCCGTCCGAGCACAGCAATCGAAATTCACTGGTCCAGTTGGTCCCCTTTTTGATGGCTTTAATGAGTTTACTGACCACCCGGTGACGGTCATCGGGGTGTATCCAGCGCCGCCAGGCATACAGGCCGGACCTGGCATCCTTTGTTGAGTAACCCAGTGTTTCGAGCAGGGACTCGCTCCACCAGACTTTTCCGGATGTCAGATCGGCGTCCCAAATCAGGTCGTCCGTCGCCCGACTGAGCAGTCTGAAGCGCTCTTCGCTAACCCGGAGCGCCTCTGCGCTGCGCTGCGCTTCTTCAGCCATCGCCACCCGCTGGACTTCCGCGTCACGATGACGCGCGTAAAGTCCGAAGCAGATAACAAAGATGTAGAAGCTGAACAGAAAGGTTACGACGGCGTCTGCCGTTGCAACGGACAGAGGCTGTGGCAGGTCCATCAGCACAACCCCGGCTACCGGTAGCGGGCTCAAGCCCACCAGGATAGTGATGGCGCGTTTATAAAAACCAAAATTCGTGAAATGGTGAAAAATAACGAGTGGAAAGAGCCAGATGACATAGGGGATCAGGCGCACAATCTCCCCAGTGGCACGGTAAAGGACGATTGCGCCAGCATTGAGATGAATGGCGAAGTAGATGGTCAGCGAACCGGCGATCACGCTGGTCGCTAGCGTGGGTTTAAGGATGAGCAGCAGCGTCAGGACCCCGGTGACGATGCCCAACAGGCTGATCAGCCAGAAATCGGGCCCGACCAATGTGCCTGCCGAGATCCCGAAAACAATGCCCAGCACCGTGCCCAAAAGCCCGACGATCAATGCAATCAGCACAAGGTTCCGGGCCTGCTTCTGGCGGCGGTCGGTGCTGAATTCGTTGTCTGTCGTCATGCGCGGCAGGGTCCGTGGTTCGGTCAGAACTCTAGACTAGCATACCGGCATGGCGACGCACGTGCTGGCTACATTTTTAAACGCTCACCGAACAGGCTTTTACCAGATTCAGATCTGACAGGTATCGCTCCACTCTCAGGCTGGCCAAGGCGTTCATTGCTGCGAGAGCCGTTTCCAGTTGTTGTTGAAGACGTGCGTCCAGAGAATCAGCGAGACCCAACAGAGGTACGTTGCCAGCCGGCGTCTCACTTACCTTGCCGCCCTCTTCCAGTTCAATATTTTCAGCAATCTGCGTCCGCAGCTGTGTAGTAATCGTGTCGATATCAGGAAGCTGGCCGTTAAAGCGCTGCAGGATTGTGATTTCGATTCTTTGTATGCTCTTTACAACTTCATTGTCGGCGGTTTCAAGCGCCTCCAGGGATCGTTCCGCCAGATCCAGAGCTCGGTCTAACTTGGCCGCGACCTGACTGTATGAGCCAAGCTCTTCATAATGATCGCTAATAATTTGATTTATCGCCGATTGATTAGTATCCAGAATATTTTTTGACTGATTCAACTGTGAAGCAATGCTCTGTATCGTCTGAAAATGCGAAAAGCCTTCCTCCAGTCGCTGTGAGTTGTCGTAAACACACTGGGTGGCACTGATGGCACTGGTGTATATCTGCAACTGAAACGGGATACTTCGATACGTTTTCCTGGCAGACTGATAACCAAGACCCATCGCAGATGTCTTTAATACGTCTGAGTGAAGTTCGGCCACTTCAGCGCCAATACCCAGGGTGACCAGATTGAGAATCCAGGAATCGTACTCATTATTTTTATCGTAGTTTTCAAGCACTGCGGTTTTATATTGCTGAGAGGCGCCAGACGCATAGAGTCTGGCCTTGCAAATGTCTGTGACTGGAGTGCCACAAGCGCTGGTATCAGTAATGCTCTGAACGCTTCCAAGCTCTACAGGCTTGAATGACACACAGGCGGTTGTAAACAGGGCCAGAAAACACGCAATTAAAATTTTCATAGTACCTCCATGTCGGCGTGGTGGAGGCTTAGTGGTCAGATGGGCTCTCCACTTTGTGACTGAGTATTGGATCTCACTATGAGTACTGCTGTGTGTTTGTGAATTGTCTCAACCATTATCTCAGCCCAGGGTATATTCTGGATTTATCAGTTATGTATTCTGTACGTTATGACGCCAGCCATGCTCTTTACATGCGCAGGGATGTGACTACGTGGTTCTGAGGCGTCATACAGCGTAGACAGCGCACAAGTTCAGGCGCAAAATACCTGAGATTCAGACATGGAGAATCTCTGGTGGAGATCAAGGTTAATCGGGACAGCAAGGACCCACATCGCAGCCTGATCAAAAGTGCAGTGGTACTACTTTGTGTGCTGTTGCTGCAGCCGGCAAGCTCCCTCCGAGCGGCAGAATCGGATGCCATTCTGAATCTGCGGCTGGCACATCACAGCAACGTCCCCAATGCGGCTGATGACATCAATACATTTTCGGATAGATTGCTGCAGGCGGACTACAACCGGGACTGGCGATTTGTGACCTCGCCAGGAAACTGGTTCAGCGTTGGCCTGCTCACCCAGGGTGACCTGTGGCAGCAGACCGGCGGCATGAACAGGCTGGCTGCCGGCGTGGCTGTGGGCTATAGCCACAAATTCGGTCTTGGCCCCGAAGCACCCCGCCTGAATCTGCGCTCACAATGGTTATATCAGGCGTTTGAGGGCTCGGTTCGAAGCGGCCCGGTGCACTCGCACAGTGCAGCATTGAGCCGCTGGATTGCTGATAACATTCAGCTCAGTGGCAGCTGGTCGTGGACGGCACAGTCAGCGCCATCGCGGCGCGAATTACTTGCCAATCCTGCTTTTGACGTTGATGTTTTTAATCAGGAGCAACAGCAACTGACCATTCAGGCAGACTACCTGCTCTATAACAGCCATGCCCTGAGTGCGCACCTCAGCGTGACAGATGGTGACACGGGTGCCAGTGCGCGACCTGGCAGTGCCCTGCTCCGGATCGGTGAGGCAATTGCCCGTGATAACGGTATTGACCGAGGATACCTGGCGTATCGCGTCGAGGCGCGCCGCTATGCCGCCGGCCTGCAATGGAGCATGCCTTTATCGATGGACAGTTCGCTGTCACTGGGCGCTGAACGTCGTCTGGCGCGCGCTGATGCGGGTGTGCGTTATCGGGAAACGCGCGTTCATCTCGATTACCTGAAGAGGTTCTGATCATGGCCTGTACCAAAACTGGTGTGTCGATTGCTGTCATGCTCAGCCTGAGCCACGCAGCATATGGAGGCGACCTTGAGGTATTAATTCGCGATGAAGCGGGTAATCCTGTCGAGGGTGCCGTTGTCGAGCTGATCAACACTGGCCTGCCACAGCCGGCTGACTGGCCGCAGTCGGCTGTCATTGATCAGATCAACAAAGAGTTTGTCGAGCCGGTGATTGCTATTGTTGCTGGTACCTCGGTCAGTTTTCCAAACAGTGATGATGTGCATCACCACGTTTACTCTTTCTCGCCGACAAAAAGATTTGAACTGCCACTTTACACCGGCGACCCGGCCGCCCCTGTGGTATTTGAAACACCGGGCGTTGTCACGATTGGATGCAATATCCACGACTGGATGGTCGGTTATATCTATATCGGCGAGTCGCATCTGATGGCCATCAGCGATATGGAAGGTGTAGGCAAAATTGTGGATCTGCCGGCAGGAACTTACACGGCAAGAATGTGGCACAAGGGTTTAGGTGTCGGGCAGGAACTGACAGAGTTTACTGTGGAGGTGCCGGCAGCCGGTGTGGCGCAGCACAGTGTCAGTTTGACTGAACAGCCAGCGTTTGCGACGCGACGGGCGCCGCTGCCGGGGTTGCGGAGTTATTGAAGCCAGGCATAATCCGTGTCAGCCATGCTCGAACTCAATCTCAGTCACGTCCGCCACAAAAAATGGAAAGTACTGTTCAGTCTGAAAGTGATTGCCTGCTTCAAGGTGTGTCGGCAGACGAAAACCGCCAAAATCGCGAAATTCAGATAGATAACCGCCAAACGATTGCAGCTGATACTGTTTCCTGGGATTAGCATTGCTCCAGCGATCAAACCTGATCTGAATCGGCTGACCATTCTCGCTCACGGTCAGTTCTACAACCTGAGTCAGCCCTTGATACTCGACGGTTACCTGTGCACGATCAGCTGCCAGGGCCTCCCAAACCACGCCGGGACCAGGCAACAACGCGGCAGGTGTCCAGAAGACGGCTTCGGCGACATAACGACCAAAGGCTGAACGGGTATGATCGGGGTCTCCCCCCATGCGGGCGACTGGCAATAAACCCATCAGCCAGAAACGTGTCCAGCTTTGACTGTCGGACCCAGACAAGACCATGGCACCGCGCCGTGCACGCATCTTCCAGACGAATCCGGCCGGCATTGCCAGGACTTGAGTCGCAGTGAAGTCCAGGTAATTGGGTTTGTCTTTGGTGCCCATGCCAAAGCGCCCTGCCATGGTGATGTTGACTACCTTCAGCAGCGGCGTGCCCGATTTAATGGTGTACAGGAAGTAACGTCGAGCAGGATCAGGCAGGTCAGCAACCCGTTCCGGGGTAAAGACGGGAGGGTTTGCGGGCTGCGAGGCCAGCAATTCATGCATGGTGTTGAGGTCTGCGCGATGATCGAGCAGTCGCCGGTCAAACAATACAATCACAGTGATGACGAGAATGGCGAGCAGATAAACAGTGACGGACATTGGGGTGAATTCCAGGCAAGCATGTAAAAGGTCGCGGTCTGGGTTGTGTTAGCTACCCCCACAATACCTGCTGGTGCTCGCGCTGCTTTTGATTTGGGTCAAGCCTGTCCGGGATAGCGCTTAGGGGTGGTACTTACCCTCGCCCGGTGCGTTCCAATCGTTTATCCACCATGCGCCGGTACAACCTGGAAAGGATGGGCTTGATCACGGGCAGACCAATCAGCCAGCCCACTGGTCGCAGGATGGGGGCGCGGCGCATCAGTAGCTGGTAGGCATCTATTTCGCTGTGAATTTTTCCATCGGCGTCCTTGACGTGGAGTTCTCGCAGCGCCCGCTCGGGGTCGATACTCTGTTGGCGTAACTCTTCGTCTCTATCGGTGATGTCGACCCAGTGGACGTTGGCGTTGTCGGGCGCCAGTCTGGTCATCACCTGCCACCACGCTGTTCATAAACTTTTAATAATAAATTCATTATCAATTCGGAATCTTTCACTACCTTTGGGGCCACTTAATCCACAGCAGGAGTGAATAGATGAAATCAATAGCAGCAATGGCTGGCATTATCAGCATGTCAGCTTCCCTGGCAGTGTATGCCAATGACAACGGCGCTGCCGTCGCCGACAGCGTTATCGAGCAACAGAATCAGAAACTGCTGGAGAATACCGCTGGCAAAGGCTTCGGTCCGCAGTCGCCTCGTGATCTGTCAAACCCGCTTGGCGAGAACACGCGTCAGTTCAGTCTGGCCCCGCAGTACGAGCAGTTGAACCTGTGCAACATCCATTTCCACAAGAATGCTGAGCACAAAGGTGGGGAGTTCACTGTCTATGCCGGTAACGGCGACGGCCACGGCAATCACACCGGTTTTCTCTATGACGGCGAACTGGCTGCCAGCCAGCTGGCACCAATCACGGGGAACATCTGCCCCACCAATAACGAGTCCCTGATGCCGGGAGATACCATTGAAGTACATTATGTGTTCAGCAGCGCGCAGATCAATCCAGGCCCTACACTGGGCGCCTGCCTGAATGACAACACCATGAACCCGCAGTTGCGTGTGGAAGGACAGGTACTGGTGCTGGTCAATGATCGCTCGGCGCTGGACTTCAATGAGCTGGCGGCCATCGGTGAGCGCAATGGCTATCACCAGGCATTGAACATTCCTACTGACACTGGCACGCCGATTCAATACGCCGGATCAACAACGGGTCCTGCCTACAATGAAAATGGTTCGCCCTTGCTGGTCAGCTGGAGCGTCCGGCCCAACGTTGCCTTTGTCGACATCGAAACGGTCGGGGAATGGTGTAATGACAATGTGTTTGAGGAGACCCAGGCACACGGCGTGCGCAACCTGGTGACGCATCCGTCGCTGCTGTCACCCATGTAATGCCCGGAAGCGGTATCCGAGCCCCCTCACCGTCTGGATCATGGATTCAGCTGGTGGGGGGCTGTCCAGCTTCTGTCGCAGCCGGCTGACGTAGACGTCAACGATATTGGTCAGGGGCTCGGACTGATGCCCCCAGACCTTGTTGAGAATGCGCTCGCGGGAAAGAGCCTTGCCGTGGTTCTGCATCAGGAACATCAGCAGATCAAATTCCAGACTGGTCAGGGATATCTCCTCGCCGTCGCGGACCACCAGTCGGCTGCCAATATCCAGCGTAATCGAGCCCTGTTGAATGATATCGCCGCTTTCCTGCGCCGGTGCATCGAGGCGTCGTCCCAGTGCCTGCACACGGGCCAGCAATTCGTCAAAATCAAATGGTTTGCACAGGTAGTCATCCGCGCCGGCTCGCAGTCCTGCAACTCGGTCAGCGACGTCATCCAGTGCGGTCAACAGCAGCACCCTGCTCTTCGGCGAACGCTTCAGAATCGCGGGCAGTTCCAGCAGGCTGTCCTCATCGGCAAACATGCGATCCAGCACGATGACATCCGGTTGCTGCTGATAGGCCTGCATACTGACCTCGTGCAGCTGGTTGACCGTCGTGCATTCAATACCTTCCGCGCCAAGCCCGCGCGCAATGAAGTTAAGCAGGGATCGCTCGTCATCGGCTATCAGCACCCTCATGGCTGCGGCTCCCTGGGCAGTGTCAGCGTAAAGGTTGATCCCCTGCCGACGACCGAGTCAACGCTCAGCTCGCCATGATGGGCTTCGGCGATGGTACGTGCGATCGCCAGGCCGAGCCCCGAACCTTCAATGGAACGGTTGATCCTGACAAATCGCTCGAAGATATAAGGCAGATCGGAGGGAGAAATCCCGGGACCCTGATCTATCACGGAGATCCTGAAGTCAGTGGCGGACTGTGACGCCTTAACCATGACACGGGTATTCGGGTCACTGTACTTAACGGCATTGTTGACAAGAATGGCAATGACCTGTGTCAAACGCTGTTCATCGCCGTAGAGCTGCGCCCCCTTGTCATCAAAGGCCCATTCCATTTCTATACGGTGGGTCGGTGCAAGCCGTTGCCAGTGTTCAGTCTGCTGTCGCAACCAGCTGGCCATGTCAATCCACTGCGGCTCAATTACCAGCTGGCCGGAATCGGCACGTGCCAGGAGTAACAGGTCATCGACCAGCCGGCTGAGTCCGACGGCCTGGTTAAGAATGGACTCCAGAGTTTGCCGGCTGGCGTCTTCAGTAACGATAGGCTGGCGCAGGGTCACTTGAGCCTCACCGCGGATGACTGTCAACGGGGTGCGTAACTCGTGACTCAGATCTGCCAGAAACTGACGCCGGCGATTATCGATGTCAGTCAGCTTGTTATTCGCGTCCATCAGTTCTTTGGTGCGCTGTTCCACTTCGAACTCAAGCTGTTTGCGTGAGCGCTCTGCCACGAGCTTGTGCTCCCGCAGTTGCCGTCCCATGGAATTGAAGGACTGCACGATAGGCAGAAATTCCTGATCCAGCGTGTCGGGCAGGCGATGGTCATAATTGCCCTGTGCCAGCGCCTCGGCGCCGCTGGAGATGGTCTGCAAGGGAGGATAGAGCTGATTGATCAGCCAGCGGCAGGCCAGCACGATCAGTGGCAGTCCCAGCAAACCGAAGGCAGCGGTAAACCAGACAATGGCGGTGTTCAGCGTGTCGATGCGAGCATTGATGGCAGCCACGACATTGCTCTGACGCGAAACGGCATCATTGATGGCTTCGCGGAACTGGTTGTCGATGGTCACCTCAAGCAGGGTTCTCACCCTTTCCTGCCGGCTCAGGGGCACATCACTGCCGCTTGCAGCGATTGACTGAAATTCCTCAATAATCTGCGTAATCAGCAGCGCCAGGTCTTCGGTGTCTTCAACGCTGCCACGGGTCGCTTCTGCACCCAGCGATTCACGCTGCGTCAGTTCCAGACGCCGGATGTTGCTGAGTGACTCGTCTATCTGCTCCTTTTTGTTGCGAACCTCGGCCTGATTGGCGGTCTGGCCAAAAATCAGTCCGTCGGTGAGCTGCTTGAACAGGCGGTAGGAGATGCTGGACAGCTGCTGGTGCTCTATCAGCAGTGTCTGGGCCATGGTGCTCTGTGAGAGGTTCTGGCGGGTAATCTGCGCGGATACAGCGGCGGCCAGCAGGACGACGACCAAGGCCACGCTGGATGCCCCGGCAAACAGGTACAGTTTACGCTTGAACATGCGGACCGGTCTCCGTAAGGTAATATTCAAGTATTCCACGATCACAATCTGATAATAAAGGAGTCCTCATGACATTTGCACTTTCAGACATGAAACTGACCAGTCACGACCTGAAACAGGGTGAGCGTATCGATGACAGGCACAGCCATGACGGTGGCAATGTGTCGCCAGAGCTGACGTGGAGCAAAGTGCCCGAGGGCACAAAGTCACTGGCGATATTCTGTCACGATCCGGATGCCCCTCTGATCTCGACAACAGGTAATTACGGCTTTGTGCATTGGTTGGTTTACAACATTCCGCCCAAAGTGAATCATTTGCCGCAGGCTTGCACGGACTACGCACAGGGGCTGAATAATTTTGACAGCATCGGTTATGGTGGTCCCAAGCCGCCACCCGGTCACGGTCGGCACCATTATTATTTCTGGGTATTGGCGCTGGATCTGGAGCCGTCGCTGGCTGACGGGCTGGAACTGGCGGAATTCCTGGAAAAGGTTGAGCCGCACGTGCTGGGCATGAACCGGCTGATGGCTTATTACGAGTCCTGACCCTGGTCCGGGATCGCCATGACGTCGGGGCGATGTGACATGACAACGGCGACTTTCCAGGCATCGCCGGTCAGCACCAGCGTGTAGGTAGCGCCCAGTGTTTCTATGACGTCGCCGTTGCTGTCGAGTCGGGTCCAGACGGTGCTGACCATGGCGTTGGTGTCGCCGAGCAGTTTGATGTTGCATTTGTCGAGACGGGTGTGGGTGAAACCGCGTTGGCGCAGGCTCTCGAACACGGGCATCATCTTGTTGCGGGTTTCTTCGGTGGAGGCGGAGGAGAACACATTGCCCCTGGATATGATGGTTCGTGGGGTGGTGAAGTGGGATAGCCAGGCGTCGAAGTCGAGGTTTGAGAATGTTTCGCCGATGGCGTGAAACAGGTTTTCTATTTCTTTATGATTATCTGTGATCACATGGTGCTCCGCGTTAAGAACTGGCGCTTTTTATAGTGGCAGGTGCATCGAACTCAACGTTCACGTTGTCAAAGTTGGATGTCCAACGAATCTCACCAGATTGTCACCCCAAATCATAACGTATGTATTTGATGGTGGTGTGCCGTCAACCCCATTAGACGAACTCGTATGGACGACACATGCGCTCCTATCACGGTCTCTCGTCCACTTCCATAGGGTTGGTTTGTAACCATTGGCCCTGGTATCGACTTTGAAAGGAAGCTTGTCTTTTTCAGATTCGGGAATGATTTCGTTAATGAAACCCATGCGCTGCTACTCAATTTTGGGTTGACGTCGATGGCACCCAGTGAAGCATTATTGAAAGTATTGCCACACGCTGTTCGCCCTAGGTTTGCTATAGGTGACTTCCAAATAGCCGCTGGGACATATTTCGGATATGTTCCTCGTGTAATTCGGGAAATAGTTGTGCTAGCTCAGAAACTCCCACCACGAAGCAAATTTTAAAATTCGGATGATTTCCGTTCCATTCAGGTATGTGAACTGAGGAACAATAGTTCCTCTCACAGATGCCGCTTAAATTTACATGAAGCACATTTTTCTTTGGAATCATTTCGAAAGCTAGCTTCGTAATTAGAAACATACCAGCGCCTATATCAGCCGCAGTGTAGCCGGAGTAGCAGTCTATATGCCCCAGATAGCTTCCGGAGAAATCTAATTTAATACTCCCACCGTTACAAAAGTTTAGGGAATTGGTTATAAAGCTTGTGTTAAGGCAATCAATCTTAAGTTGAGGCCCTGTATTCCTAAGCTGACTTTTGGCGTTTTCTAGACAAGGGACGCCGAACCAGAAACTATGAAAGGAAGCTGCTATTCCAGTGTAATTCCAGCTTTTGATCTCATTGCACTGGAATGATCCCTCAAACCTTTTTGTGTAGTCCTTCAACTTTCAAATCCTTTATTGCTCAAAACGCCCGAAGGCGCGAACTACATGAGATTGTTACTTGGTTACCCTGGATATGTACCTGACATTCTCCAGTCCATCAAAATCACTATCTTGAGTCCAGAGCGCTGCAGCATACTTCTGAGCTGTAGCAAAGATTATGCTATCCGCCAATGGTAGCTTGTGAAGCACGCCAAATTTGGCAGCATCCATTGCCAATTCTGAATCCAGCGAGATAACTTTGCCTTGCTTCATGTGGGCCGTGACAATCAAGGCAGCTTCTTCTCCACGTTGGCGCAACACGTTTTTAAATACTTCCGTAATCGTGATGCTCGGCACCAGCAATTCCGAAAGCCTTTCAATTGGCTCTGCAAATACTGCGGCATTTCCGTCACTGGCGAAATACGACAGCCAAGCCGACGAATCAACAACATTCATACCCTATCTTCTTCCCTGACTACGGAGGTATCAATCCCTTTGAGGAAGCCCCTCATCTCCTTCATGGATTTTAGCGGGATCACTTCGATTCGTCCTTGATACGACATAATCTGGACTTTTTGCCCAGAGACTATTCCCATGGATTCTCTAATTTCTTTAGGAATTACAATCTGATACTTCGGAGAAACAGTAACTTCTGTCATGACGCCACCCATCGATAAGACTTTGGTATTACGATACCCCTATCGATCTAATGAATCAATACACATAACGCCCATCAACAACGGCGCCAGATAAGCTGGCGCCCAATCGCTTGTGATTGTTGGGGCGGCCAGAGTATACTCGTACGGCATTCCCGTACATATATTGGTGGTTGCGATGGAAACAGTAAGTGTAAATAAGTTCAGGGATAACCTGAAAAAGCTTGTAGAACAAAGTGTTAGTAGACATGAACCGATAAGAGTCTCCCGACGATCTGGGCAAGACTTTGTGGTGATGAGCGCCGAAGACTGGGAGCGCGAACAGGAAACGTTGTACGTGTTGCAAAACAGCAGCCTGATGCAACAACTGGCCGAATCGGTCAAAACCCATGCTGAGCGTAAAGGATACACGCCTACCAAAGAGCAAATGGATGAGATCACTGGTATTTGAGGGTAAGACCTGGGAAGCGTATGAAGCCATGCGCCAGAAGGACAAAAAACTGCATGACGCTGCTCGCAAGATGATCAAAGAGCTCATTCGCTGCGAGGACCCCGCTGTTGGGACAGGCAAACCTGAACCCCTCAAGCATAACCTGACCGGTTTATGGTCAAGGCGCATATCCCAGAAGGATAGAATTGTGTATAGGTTCGACGAATCATCAATCTATATCTTCGCTCTGGGTGGTCACTACGACGAGCCCTGACATTCGTATCGTGAGTATGCGCAGAAAAACAGTTTTCCTGCGACTTCACCCCATGTTTAACTAGCTGCGCGATCCAGCGCCCAATACACTCCCAACCACGATAGCAACCCAAGCGGCAACAAACCCCGGAATAATCTCATAAACGCCCGGGCCTCCCATAAACGCGCTGTTCCAGCCAAGCGAAATCCAGATCACGACGGTTGCAGCCCCCACCACAAGACCCGCTATGGCACCGGTGGCCGTCGTGCGAGGCCACATGAGCGACAGAATAATAAGAGGACCGAATGCCGCGCCAAAGCCGGCCCAGGCATGACTAACCAGGCCCAGTACCTGAGAGTCCGGATCGGAGGCAATCAGGGCAGCCATCAGCCCCACGGCGACAACGCAGCCCCGGCCAGCCATGACGCATTCACGGTCGGTCGCCTGCTTGCGCAGGAACAGGCGGTAGAAATCTTCGGTCAGCGATGATGAGGACACCAGCAGCTGGCTGGAAATGGTGCTCATGATGGCGGCGAGCAGCGCAGCATACAGGAAGCCGGTAATCAGCGGATGAAACAGCAGTTCCGACAGAATGATGAAGATGGTTTCCGGGTCGGCCACAACCAGGTCGTTTCTGATCGCATAGGCACGGCCGAAAATGCCCAGGGAAATAGAACCTATCAGCGAAATGCCCATCCAGCTCATGCAGATATTTCGGGCGATAGGCACATCCTTCAGCGAGCGAATGGCCATGAAACGGACGATGATGTGGGGCTGACCAAAATAACCCAGTCCCCAGCTTAGTGCTGAGAGCCAACCGACAAAGCTTAATCCGGCCGTCCAGGACAGCAGTGCGGGATCCACTTGATTCAACGTTGCAGACGCCTGGGCAAAGCCCCCGCCGCCTTCGCCAAACAGCACAACCGCTGGCATAATCACCAGGGCCAGCATCATGATGCAGCCCTGCACAAAATCCGTCAGGCTCACGGCCAGGAAACCACCCACTACGGTGTACGCCAGCACCACACCCAGGGTGATGAGGATGCCCATGGCGTAATCACTGATACCGGCGACATTAAAGATTCCTGCAAAAGCACTTTCAAACAGCTTGCCGCCAGCCACCAGGCCGGATGCGGTATACACCACAAAGAAGATGACGATTACGAGGGCTGAGACGGTTCGCAGGGATAATGCCTGAGCGGGAAAACGATTCGCCAGAAAAGCGGGAATGGTGATGGCGTTACCGTACTGGACGGTCTGCTCGCGCAGCCTGGGTGCAACCAGTATCCAGTTGATGAAGGCGCCGATAAACAAGCCGATGCCTATCCAGGCAGACGCCAGACCGGATATATACAAAGCGCCGGGCAGGCCCAGCAGCAGCCATCCACTCATATCGGAGGCACCGGCTGACAAGGCGGCGACTTTGGGGCTGAGTGTGCGGCCGCCGAGCATGTAGGCTTCTGATGATGAGGTTGAGGTGCGCATGGCGTAGAGGCCGATGATGATCATCAGCGCGAAGTAGGCAAACAGGCTTATCCAGACACCTACAGCCATGGAATGTCTCCGGTAATGTGGGTCAGAACGCGTGTCATGGAATGGATAAACACCGTGTTTGCTCGGATTCTATAAAGATTTGATAGCCAGTATATATAAAAACGTCTGGCACTCCGATTCGGCTTTCTGTGCAATGATCCAATGAGTCGAAAACCAGCGAATACATATCATCATGTTAAGCTTGATCTGACAAATTCTTTGAACCCGTCGTTGTAAGGAGCGTTCTATGCGTATCGGAATCCCCAGCGAGATCAAGAATCGAGAGTATCGGGTGGGTCTGTCGCCCGCGTCGGTTCGTGAACTGGTTGCTCATGGACACCAGGTAGCGGTTCAGAAGGATGCAGGCCTGGCCATTGGTTTCAGCAACGAGGACTACGAGAAAGCCGGTTCAGATATCGCGCCTGATGCGAAGGAGATCTACGCAGGCTCGGACATGATTGTTAAGGTTAAGGAGCCACAAGCGGTTGAGCTGAAAATGCTCAGAGAGAATCAGATTATTTTCACGTATCTTCATCTGGCTGCCGACCAGGAGCAGACTCAGGGGCTGATGTCTTCCGGTGCTGTGGCCATCGCGTATGAGACGGTCACTGATGACAAGGGTGGATTGCCGCTATTAGCGCCGATGTCTGAGGTGGCTGGACGTCTTTCGATCCAGGCAGGCGCACATGCTCTTGAAATGAGCCAGGGTGGCAGCGGGACGCTGCTGGGGGGCGTTCCTGGGGTACCGCCGGCGAAGGTTACTATTATTGGTGGCGGGGTCGTAGGTGTCAACGGCAATCTAATTTTGACCCACCTAGCGGCAATGTAAAATTGACCCACCCTTGGCGGTTTACTCGTTATCTTGCTGGCTGATGACCACCGGAGCGATGCCGGCGGCTTTCTTGCCTTTCAG